>Ga0233429_1000008_pt1 | contig 470339 bp, 405 predicted proteins | sample SI_118_April2016_3_FD_179879 | JGI IMG/M metagenome (GOLD analysis project Ga0233429, IMG submission 179879) | Seawater microbial communities from Saanich Inlet, British Columbia, Canada - SI_118_April2016_135_MG | ecosystem: Environmental > Aquatic > Marine > Inlet | place: Canada: British...
GAAATAGGGATTAAATGCTTAGTTGTTAATAAAATGACCAAGCTCGGTATGCCTGTGACGGTCGTTACTTAAAAAATCAGGCGCCAAGGATACTTTTGCTTGCGAATTTATTTATTCAACAACGCCGCGCTCGATGTCTTTGGTTAAAATAGTTAATTTATTCAATGGGTTTTCTGAATTTGGTGCCTGGTCTGGCTTTGATTTAAGTTAACTATAAGAATTAAGGTAAGCGCAGACGCTGAGCTTTAAATCTATATAATTGCGAGCCAACTGTTTCATTGGGGAAGTTACTATGAAGTGGTAGACATGCTAAGGACTTCAGAGTAGAATGCAGACCTATGGATATTGTTAATTTATTGAAAGAGCCTGAAAGCAAGACGTTGGAGTTTAAACGAGACTTGTCTTCGCCTACAGGCGTCTTACGTACAATGGTTTCTTTTGCTAATACGGCAGGGGGAACCATTATAATCGGAGTAAAAGATAAAGATAAGCATGTTTGCGGGGTTCAAGAGCCTTTATCTCTAGAGGAGAAGTTGGCGAATTTAATCAATGACCTTATTGTCCCGCAGCTTTTGCCTGAAATAGAAGTCATTCCATGGCGAAATAGGTATTTATTAGCTGTCCAAATTTTCCCTAGTTCAACGAAGCCGCATTACTTGAAAAAACAAGGCTTAGAGAAAGGTACTTATATTCGGGTAGGTTCGAGTAATCGATTGGTTGATAGAGTCATGCTTACTGAGTTACAGCGAATAAAGTTTGAAGACTCATTTGATAAACAAGCTATTTCGGAGCTGAGCTCAGAAGCAATTGACTTCAGAGTAGCTTCAGAGTTGTTTGAGCCGGTTAGAAAATTAAGCGAGTCTGATTTACTTTCAATGGATTTAGTAACAACCCATCAGCGAAAGAAAGTGCCCACAGCAGGCGGTATGATTTTGTTTGGAAAAGATAGGCTGAAACATTTTCCTGATGCATGGGTTCAAGTTGGAAGATTTGCTGGAGCAACAAAAACAGATATTCTTGATACGCAAGAAATTACTGCTTATCCAGTATTGGCTATCGATGAAGTGCTTGCCTTTGTTAAAAAGCATGCGATGCACGGCATTGACATAAAAGGAGCCCGTCACACGGAAGTTTGGAATTTGCCGCTAACAGCAATAAGAGAAGCGATTATCAATGCTTTTGTGCATGCTGATTATGCGCAACAGGGTTCACCCATTCGTTTGGCTATATTTGATGATCGCATTGAAATTGAAAATCCAGGGCTGTTGTTGTTTGGTTTAACGGTTGATGAAATTAAGCAGGGTGTGTCTAAATTAAGAAACCGAGTCATTGGTCAAGTCTTTTACCGGCTAGGTTTAATTGAGCGCTGGGGTAGCGGAATAAGACGAATTATTGATTCTTGCTTGGAAGCTGGTTTTCGTGAGCCTGTATTTGAAGAGATCGGTACGCATTTTAGAGTGACTCTATTTACGCAAGTAACAGCAAAACCTACAATAGATGAAGTTGATCAAAAGATTGTTTCGGCACTAAAGCAATCAGAAGGGCTATCAACAAAAGAAATTGCTGAGACAATAAATAAATCCCAAAGAGCAACGCGTACGCGGTTAATAAATTTAATTGAGAAAGGTCTGGTGGTTGAGGTTGGTCAGGGTGTTAATGACCCGGGCAAGAAATATTTTTGCCGGTAAGCTGTGTCTTTACTGGGTTAAATATTTATTTGGTGGAGGCGGCGGGAGTCGAACCCGCGTCCGCAAATCCTCTACTTTAGGTTCTACATGCTTAGTCTCGTCATTTTGTTTAATAGTCAACACTCCGACGGACAGGATTGCCAACTATGAGCCTGAGAATTTAACTGCAATGGCTCAGGCATCCATTACAGCGATCTTGCTAAATATGACCAGATAATCCCCCGCGCAAGTACGAGTGATAACTGGGCTGTGTCGTTTGTTTAGAACGACGCAACGGCGTTTTAGAAAGGTTGCTTACGCAGCTTTTCTTACTTCGTCGTTTGCAGCAAATTGTGCATCGTTTGCATCTATATAATGTGCAGCATATTTTACGAGAAAGCTAACATCCTCGGCATGCACCACCAGCTTCGTAATCCACGTCGAAACCATGACGCCCCCATAAAGGAAAGTGAAGTATAGAGGATTGTTCAAAGAATTTCCAGCCCGGCTTTAATAAAAAATCTTTTTTGTTTTGAGGATTCGTGTAGAATCCGCAGCTTCATTTATTATAAGAAAGGAGGACTTTATGTCACGAAGAAGAAACAGAAGCAACGCTAGTGGGAAAGGATCTGAGGGGCCTAAGGCTTCCAGAGGGTACGACGAAGAAATCAGGGATGGTATGGACGAGGCAAGAGGCGGCAATCCTTACGGAGTCCAGCGTACTGACTGGCAGTTTTTTCCTGCAGAAGGGAATGGTGAAGCTGAGACTAGAGACCTTACGGCTTCATGTAAAAGCTAAAACTCACTGAAGCAAGAAAAATAAAAGAAACAACGCTGAAATCAAAATAAGTGGTATACGTATTTCTTTAATTTTTCCAGTTAAAAGTTTGATGCCTACATAGCTAATAAATCCTAAGCCAATCCCATTGGCAATGGAAAAAGTGAAAGGGATCATAATCATAGTGATGGCGGATGGGATAGCTTCGGTTAGGTCGTCCCATTCAATGTCATTCATGTGTCTGAGCATCATGGCTGCGATGAAAAGCAGTGCGGGCGCAGAGGCATAGATCGGAATCATTTTGGTAAGCGGTGCAAAAAATATCGCGAGCCCAAATCCGCAAGCGATAACGATTGAAGTTAATCCTGTTCTTCCGCCTGCACGAATACCTGTCGCACTTTCAACGTAGGTTGCTGTGGTCGATGTTCCGAGTAATGATCCTGTGATTGTTGCAAGACTATCTGCCATTAATGTGCGAGAAATACGTTTTTTTGCATCAGGATTGTTGGTGGGAACTTTGGCTTCATGTGCAAGTCCGAGCAAGGTGCCGGAGCTATCAAAGAGTGCGACGAGTACAAAGGTGAATATGATCATAAGGCCGCCGCGATGGAAAAGGCTTTCGATATTAAATTTAAACGCGGTGGGATCTATGCTAGGCGGTGCTGAAATGATTCCATGGTAATGTGTTTTTCCAAGCACTAACGCAATGATGGAAACAACAAGAATACTGATAATAATCGAGCCTGGGATTTTAAAATGATCAAGTGCTGCGATAAGGAAAAAGCCAAGGAAGCATAGAAGCACGGGGGCTGAGGCAACGTTGCCAAGTTCAACTAGTGTGTCGTGATTACCAACGACGACGCCTGCATTTTTTAAGGCGATTAGTCCTATAAAGAGTCCGATCCCGGCGGCTGTTGCGATACTTAAAGAAGGGGGGATGGCATCTAGGATCCATTGGCGTACTTTAAAAACAGTGAGTAAATAAAAAATAACACCGGCGAGAAACACGGCGCCTAATGCGCTTTCCCAGGTGTATCCCATTTTTAAAACGATGACGTAAGTGAAGTAAACATTCAGCCCCATGCTGGGGGCGATGCCGACGGGGAAATTGGCAATGAAGCCTACCAACAAGCAACCGACCATGGCGGTAATGCATGTGGCAATGAAAACAGAATTGTACGGCATGCCTGCTTGGCTTAGGATTTGAGGGTTCACAAAGATAATGTAAGCCATGGTGAGGAAAGTGGTGATGCCTGCGGTGACTTCGGTTTTGATGTTTGTGTTGTAGTGGGATAGTTTGAAGAAGCGTTGGATTAGTTTTGTTTCTTTGTTCATGGGTTCCTTGCCTTGGTTTGGGTGCTCCCGATGGTGGGATTGCTTGCTACGCTCGCGAACCCACCCTACATCTTGCGTCATCCCGCACTTGATGCGGAATCTTTTCCAATTCAGCAAAATTCCTGCTTCCGCAGGAATGACGGCGGCGTTAACCCTTCTTCATAATCCTTTGTTTCTGCCGTTGCCAATCACTGTCTTTAGACGCTTGACGTTTATCGTGTTGTTTCTTACCTTTAGCTAACCCGATTTCGCATTTCACACGGCCAAATTTCCAGTGAAGATTCAAAGGCACCATGGTATAGCCATCTTGTTCAATTTTCCCTATGAGTTTATTGAGCTCATCTCGGTGTAAAAGAAGTTTTCTTGTGCGAATAGGATCTGCGCTTATATGTGTTGAAGCTGAAGTTAAAGGCGTTAAGTGAGCCCCTAAAAGCCAAGCTTCTCCATGTCGTATCACCACATAGCCTTCCTTAAGATGAGCGCGTCCCGCACGGATGCTTTTCACTTCCCAACCCTCTAAGACAATACCAGCCTCGAATTTGTCTTCAATGAAAAAATCGTGAAATGCTTTTTTGTTGGCGGCAATTTGGCTGCTGCCTGGGGGCGCTTTCTTTTTACTCATGCTGGGAGTATAGCGGCTTGAAAGCTATTCGGGAATAGTTTTTTATGGTTGATTTAATGGCTGCTGATACTATGGCTATTTTCTGCTGGCATATGAAGGAAGGCGCGTGCTTTGCTTACAAATGCTTTTTGACTAATTTGTTTCACCGCTTCAGGCTCACTTAATATGTCTTCCAGGGTTAAATCTATTTTGGCTAGCTTGCTCTGAATACCATTAATCAAGTGGATGAAGCTTTGGTCACACATTCCTTTAAAAAACCCTACTAGCTTAGGGTGTATCACTGCTGTTGCCTCAAATGACTCTGTAGACCAATGGGGTAAAGTTTTGCTTATCTCACTTGCAGCAAGCTTTTTCACTTCTTTTGTTTGGTCGTTATTGTAGCCAGAGAATGTGCGAGCGTTCTCTATGAAATCTTTTTGTTTAATCATTGCGGTTGCTTCGGGGTCATTTAATATTTCTTCGAGCGTTAAACCCTCTTCAGCGAGCTCTTTCCTAATGCTTCTCATTAGATAAATGAAACTTAGAGCATGTATATTATTGAGTTCGGGGTTATTAAAATCTATTTCCATGAATATGGCTCTAGATTTTTTGGCTAAATTACGACTGATTTTGCTTGCGGCATTTTTTCTTTGTTCTTTTCTGGTTAGCACGAGTTTCTTATTCCTTTGAATTATTATTTTGTCCATATTTTACACGACAAGTATCAAAGGTCAAGAAATAAAGGATGTAATGCTTTGAAAGTGTTTGCAAAGAACGCGCTTTTAACTGCTTTTCGCTTTATATTTCTCCTTATTTTACAAAATCCACAAAAATCGGTAAAGTGTCCGCTCTCCAATAAGGGTAGCTTATGACAACCATACACCGTTCCGCTTTAGTGCAGTACAGCTGTGAAGATATGTTCAACTTGATTAATGATGTTGATGCTTATGCTTCCTTTTTGCCTTGGTGCTCGAAAAGTGAAATTCTTGATAAGGGCGATGATTTTATTGTGGCAAGTGTTGAAGTTTCAGCTGCGGGTGTTCATAAAGCCTTTACAACACGCAATGCGTTGAAACCTTATGAAAGCATTAGCATGGAGCATGTCGATGGGCCTTTTAAGCAATTAAAAGGTGAGTGGACGTTCTCAAAACTTGGTGATCAAGGTTGTAAAGTTGAATTGCATTTAGATTTCGAAGTTGAGAGCGGTTTGAAAGCGATGTTGTTTGGTATGTTATTTAATAAAGTTGCCGATAAATTAGTGACAGCCTTTAGCGAGCGTGCCGAACAAATCTACGGAAATCGTGCATGATTGATGTTGAAGTGGTTTATGCTTCTAATGATAAGCAGTCGCTTCTAACGGTAAGTGTCCTACCTAATGCAACGATTGAAGATGCAATTATCGCATCAGGCATTTTAAAAACATTCCCTGAAATTGATTTGCCCAGTGCGCGTGTAGGCGTTTTCAGTGAAAAAGCAACATTGCAAACGCGCTTAAAGCCTGGAGATCGAGTTGAGATTTACAGACCTTTAATCATCGACCCAAAAGAAGCGCGCCGCACACGAGCAAAACAGAAAGTGTAGGTTGGGTTCGCGAACACAGTGAGTAATCCCGACAGTGCGCTATAAATGCTTCTCAATATTAACCAAACGATTATTCTTAAACGTTAAGAAAAGACGCTTATTGATCGTTGGGCCATTGTTTGGTGAAAGCGTATAAACATAAGCTAATCGGTTATTATCAAAAGTATTCGTTAAGATTGGGTTACCAAGAAGTTTAACGACTTGATTTTGAGACATGCCAAGTTTCAAGCGACGAATTTTGCTCATGTTAATGACATTGCCTTGCTGGATGCTTGGCCTATAAGGGTGTATTACGCTACAACCTGATAAAAGCAGCCCAACAATTATAAGTCCCAATATTTTTTTCATCTTTCTCGCCATGGTTTCTTGAAAAGGTTGCATATGGTAACCAATTTCAAGGATAATTGAAAACTAGAATTACTGATATTTAAGAGAAATACCTCCATGACGAATCAAGAATTGCGCAAAGCGGGCTTAAAAGTTACGCTTCCCCGGGTAAGAATTTTAGAAATCCTTGAAAAGGCAAAAAAGAAGCATTTAAGCGCTGAGGATATTTTCCGTGTTTTACAAGAAGCGGGCGAGGATGCGAGCCTTGCGACGATTTATCGAGTGTTGACGCAATTTGAAGATGCAGGCTTGGTTACAAGGCATAATTTTGAAGGAGATCATGCCGTTTTTGAATTAAAGGCTGATGAGCATCATGATCATTTGGTCTGTGTTAAGTGCGGTCTTGTTGAAGAGTTTGTTGATGCTGTGATAGAGAAACGTCAGAAAAAAGTCGCTGAAGAGTATGCTTTTGAAATGACAGATCACGTGATGAATATTTATGGGTTTTGTAGAAAGTGTCAGAAACAATAGAAGAATGTTATCACAAATTAATCTCAAAAATTGATAGCTCTGCAATGCTTGTTGCGGTGACTAAGCGCCAGCCTATTAGCAAAATTAAACAAGTTTACGCATGCGGGCAAAAAGATTTTGCAGAAAATATCGTTCAAGAAGCGCTTACAAAAATTGAAGAGTTAAAAAATTTCAATATCACTTGGCATTTCATTGGCGCCATTCAATCGAATAAAACAAAACAAATCGCAGAAAATTTTGACTGGGTGCAAAGTGTTGCTTCGATAAAGCATGCAAAACGTCTTAATGATCAACGTCCAAAGCACATGAAGCCTTTGAATGTTTGTATTCAAGTTAATATCAGCCAGGAAGAAAATAAGTCAGGCGTTTATCCTAAAGAAATCGTTATTTTAGCTAATGAAATTCTACGAATGAAACGATTAAAATTACGAGGCATTATGGCGATTCCCGCCAAAGAAGCCCATGTTGCAAAGCAGCGAGAAGTTTTTGCTGAATTAAAAAAGATATTCGATGAAATGAATGCGCAAGCCTACGAATGCGATACCTTAAGCATGGGTATGTCAGGAGAATATCAAGTCGCTATTGAAGAAGGGTCGACAATGGTGCGTGTGGGGACTGCGCTGTTTGGCGGGAGAGTTTAAATAATGGTAACCGTTCAGTCAATGCCGTCAACTTAAGGCTGAAAGGCACCTATGTGTAGGGTGGGTTCTTTGCGGAGCAAAAATCCCACCATCGGGAACATCTAAAGAGGCGGGATTTTTGCTCCGCAAAGAACCCGCCCTACATACACATGCAGCAACTCTTCGGGCTTAAGTTGACGGCATTGACTGAACGGTTACGATAGTTTCATTCTTTATTGGAGCTGAGTTGATCTGTTTTGCTTTTCATCAGTAAACATTCTTTGAGATAGTCGTTAATTTTCATGAGTCCCGAAAACTCTTCTTTTAATATGACTTGAATGGGCGCCTTCTCTGAAAAATGCCGATTTGGGGCTTTAATCCATTCGTAGGCAAATTTTGTATCGTATGGGAAAAGCATGCGGAGATATTTGTGAATAGCTAACAAGAGCTGTACTCGGTTTCTGATGCTATATTTTGCTGATGGGTATAGTAATTTATTTTGTTCTTCGAGAGTTAGTTGCCAATGTTTAAATAGAGATTCTATCATAGACAGTAAGTTTTCAGATAGGCCGCTATTATGGGATCCGTTAATGTTTTCTGGATTGTTCATATACGTCCCCTTATTATCTCGAGTTTACTGAAAGTGGTAACTTTCATCCAGCAAGCATCGCTTTAGCATGCGCAAGTGTTTCATCAGTAATTTTAACACCACCCGCCATGCGGGCGATTTCGTGGATGCGTTTCATAGCGTCAAGCTCAGCAATTTGTGATGATGTTGTTTTGCCATCCGTTTTTTTGCTGACTTGTAAGTGTTGGTGAGCTTTTGAGGCGACTTGTGCGAGGTGTGTAATGCAGAGTACTTGTGCGGAGGCACTTAGTTTTTGTAATAAATTCCCAACGATATCAGCTGTTGCGCCACCTATACCTACATCAACTTCATCGAACACTAAGCTTGGTGTTTCAGTGAATTTTGAGGTGATCACTTGAATCGCTAGACTAATGCGTGAAAGTTCGCCGCCTGATGCGACTTTAGTTAAAGGTTGCAAAGGTTGTCCTGGATTTGCAGTGACTAAGAAAGACATTTTTTCTAAACCATGCACTCTTGGTTTTTTGTCGTCAAACGTTTGAAGGTCAATTTGAACTTTGCCGCCCGGCATACCGAGTTGTTGTATGTTTTCTGTGATGAGTGCGCTTAATTGTTTTGCGGATTTTAAGCGGCTTTTCGTGAGTTTATTGGCATCAGTAAAATAAGCTTTCTCCGTTTCATCTAAACTAGTTTTTAATTTTTCTAGATGTTCGTCGCAATTGGCTAATTGTTCATATTCATTTTGTAATTGATGATGAAATTCAGGGATAGTGATCATTTCAATATGGTGTTTTCTAGCAAGGTCATGCGCTTTGCTTAGTCGATTTTCAATGTGTTGTAATTGTTCGGGATCTAGTTCAAGTTTATTTAAGTAGTGCTGAAGTTCGGCATAGGCTTCCTCAGAAGCAATCATTGCGCTGTTAACAAGTTCTTGTGTGTTTTTAAGTTCAGGCGCGAATTTAATAAGCTTTTCTAACTCTTGTGCAACAACATTAAGCTGCTGAATGCCGGCATTGTCGTTTTCGTTTAAAAGTTTAGAGGCTTCTTGGCAGTGCGTTAAGACATCGTCAGCATTTGCCAGTGTTTTATGCTTGTTTTCAAGTTCGCTGAGTTCTTTCTTTGTGAAGCTTAAGTTGTCTAGTTCTTCAAGTTGATAGCCTAGATACTCGGCGCGTGATTTTGCTTCATGTTCTTTGTCTTTTAATGTTTCATATTGAAAGTGTAGATCTTGCCAAGCATAGTAATTTGTCGCAACTTTATCGAGTAATTTTTGGTGTTTAGCAAAACCGTCAAGCAACTTTCTTTGTAAGTCAGGTTTTAACAAACTCTGAAATTCGTGTTGCCCGTGAATATTAATCAGTTTTTCAGCGAAAGTTTTTAAAGGGGCGATATTGACAGGTGTGCCATTAATATAACTTTTTGATCGGCCGTCTAATGAAAGTGTTCTGCGAACGATGCATTCGTTTTCTTCATCTAGTTCATGTTTTTGTAACCATGCAAGCGTTTCTGGGTGTTTGCTAATATCAAAGCTTAAACAAATTTCAGCACGCTTAGCACCATGTCGAATGAGATCGCTATTGGCGCGTTGCCCTAGCGCAATTTCAATTGCATCAATTATAATAGATTTCCCCGCACCTGTTTCACCGGTAATGGCCGTCATACCTTTGGAGAATTCGAGTTCTAAGTCGTCAATGATGGCAAAATTGCTGATGTGTATATGTTTTAACATGGTCATCCTCACCAATAAAATCGAATGCGTGGGAGTTAGTATATACCAAGGTGAGACAAACAGGGAACAAAAAGCGAAAAAAGTTTTAAACAGCCTTATTTGTGACCAGTTTAGTGCGGTTTTTTGGGTAGGGTGGGTTCGCAAGCGCAGCGAGCAATCCCACCATTCTTGCAAATGGTGACATTTTTGCCTTGCAAAGAAGGCGCTCTACACTGAAAAGCGTTGCATAGAAAGGCGCGAAGAGTATATTATCGAACAACTTATGAAACAGGAGTGGCGCATGAGCTCAAAGCAACAATTCAATTCATTCAAAGAATTCTACCCTTTTTATCTTTCACAGCATCAAAATAAAATAAATCGCCTTTTGCACTTCGTTGGGCTTTGGTTGGTTTTATTATTGCTGGTTTATGCTTATTTAATGAGTTCCATTGGATTTGTGATACTTGCTATTGTCGCAGGTTATGGGTTTGCTTGGATCGGTCATTATGTTTTTGAAAAAAATAAACCTGCAACTTTCGAACATCCGTTTTATAGTTTCATGGCTGACTGGGTTATGTTCAAAGATATTTTCACGGGCGATATTAAAATTTTTTAAACTTAAGGAATCAAGATGACAATGATAAATGAAATTAAAGCACGCGAAATTTTAGATTCACGCGGTAATCCGACGGTCGAAGCAGAAGTAGTTTTGGGTAATGGTATTGTTGGTCGCGCATGCGCGCCATCAGGTGCTTCGACAGGTTCGCGCGAAGCTTTGGAATTGCGAGATAAAGATCCTAAACGTTATTCGGGCAAAGGTGTTTTAACCGCAGTTGAGAATATTAATACAACGATTGCAAAAGCATTGAAAGGTCAAGATGCTTCAAATCAAGAAGGTATCGACCATGCGATGATCGATTTAGATGGCACAGAAAACAAAGAAAACCTCGGTGCAAATGCTATTTTAGCCGTGTCACTTGCTTGCGCAAAAGCATCGGCCGCAGACGAAGGTCTTCCGCTTTATCGTTATTTAAACAATCAAACGAATTACATCATGCCAGTGCCGATGATGAATATTATTAATGGCGGTTCACACGCTGATAACAATGTTGATTTTCAAGAGTTTATGATTTTGCCTGTGGGCGCGCCAAATATTGGCGAAGCTATTCGCTATGGCGCAGAAGTTTTTCATGCCTTGAAAAGTGTATTGAAAGCCAAAGGTTTAAATACAGCGGTAGGCGATGAAGGTGGGTTTGCGCCAGACTTGTCATCGAATGTTGAAGCTGTTGAAGAAATTTTATCAGCGATTGAAAAAGCAGGTTTTAAACCAGGTAAAGATATTGTGCTCGGACTTGATTTGGCAAGCAGTGAATTTTATCGAGATGGCAAGTATCAATTAACGTCAGAAAATAAATCACTGGATTCTTCGGGGCTCACGGATTATTTAGAAAACTGGGTGAACCAATATCCGATTATTTCTATTGAAGATGGTATGGATGAAAGCGATTGGGCGGGTTGGAAAATCTTAACAGAGAAGCTTGGAAAACGAATTCAATTAGTCGGTGATGATTTATTTGTTACGAATACAAAAATTTTAGAACGCGGGATTCGTGAAGAGATTTCTAATGCGATTTTAATTAAGTTTAATCAAATTGGGACGTTAACTGAAACGATGGCCGCGATTAAAATGGCGCAAGAGGCGGATTTTAATGTCGTGATTTCTCATCGTTCAGGTGAAACAGAAGATACGACATTAGCTGATTTAGCGGTTGCAACGAATGCAGGTCAAATCAAAACAGGCTCATTATGCCGCACAGATCGCGTAGCTAAATACAATCAACTCTTGCGTATTGTTGATGATTTAGGGCAGAATGCTAAATATGCGGGCAAGGATGTGTTTAAGAGATTTTTGTCTTAAGTAAGTTGGCGGGATTTTTGCTCCGCAAAGAATCTGCCCTACGCATCCCAAGGATGGTTATTCAGGAGTGGGGTGGGTTCTTTTGCGAAACAGAAAATCCCACCCTGAAAAGGAATGTTTTTTGTGATATCAACACGCTCAATTATCGTAGCCCTATTATTGCTACTAGGCTTACTCCAATACGAACTATGGTTCGCGGGTAATGGTATTACACAAACCTTTCACTTAAAAAGCAGCATCGCATCGCAAGAAACGCAAAACCAAAAAATCACAAAAGAAAATCAACTCCTACAAAGCCAGCTCGCCATGCTTCAAGCAGGCAAGGGTAGCGTTGAAGATGAGGCTCGCGAAGAGTTGGGCATGGTCAAACCGCATGAGACTTTTTATCAATTTGTTTCGTGAAAGTGTCTAACTTTAAAGTGTTGGAGTCTGACCGCTAAGTGACCCTAGGTGCTTCAAAGTAAGCTAGCGCCCGAAAGAGTCAGGTGGCCCTTCTGATGCTACTGAACCATCTCCATCGTCTAGGCCGCTATCAGGTGTTTCTAGTCTCTCTTGCCCTGCTGCGCTCGTACGCCAATGAGCTATAGCCAAAACAGAGTCATTAAAACGAGATATCAAAGTTGCTCCATTATGGACTCCTTGGTGAGTAGGGCCTGTACTTGAGAAGGTGCCACTACGAAAAGCCTCGGCCAAAAAAGTACTCGAGCGAGCAAGATCTTGAGCATCCACGAAAGTTGACCAATCATTTCGACAATCCCGGAAGATGTCTTTCAATTCTCCATATATTAGCTGAGCGTTTTCCTGGTCACCTTGGCACTCTAGAAGCATCGCAGCACGCGATAGAATTAAGACAAAACCGCAGATAGTCTTCGGGCTGCTGACTAAGTTATGATGGCTATTAAAGGCTTGCTGTATTGAAGTCAATACTGAAGGAAGATGAGCCAATACAAGGCAGGTTAATCTATCAAGGTCGGGATCACGAGCCCCACTCAGAAAAATCCCCGTTCCATAGCCTTCGTATTTTTGAGCATTCCAATGCGAGACAAGCAGCATTAGTGGGAAAATAAAAATAGTAGCAAAGCGAGCACCCTCTTCAGAAGCAAGCTTTCGGGTTAAGTAAGCGATCACTGTTGGCCGATCATCTTGAATGCGCACATCTAAAGCGTGATGCCGACGTTCATAAATACACATTTCAGCTTGACGCCTGGTATTATCAGGATACATGTAAGAACAATAGAGTCTAAAGCTGTCTGTTTCATGCCCAGCTGGATCCGCAAAATTCAACCAAGGCAGATCACCGGAAAGGCTCTTAATCAGATTAACCAAGTGATCTTCTTCCGCTCTAAAAAAATTATGTGGCATTAGGGCCTCCATTATTAATATTTTTCAAATAATGCGTAATATTTTATCTTATGCTTATATTTTAGTCAAATATTTACTGTTAGTGACAGGCTATATGTCCGTTAGTTTAGGGGAGGATTATGAAATATGCTGTCATTCCTGCGGAGGTGTATACGCCAGAGGCGGGAATCTAGTGAAGCTAGGCAAGATCTCCGTGTTCCCGCGAGGATGGCGCGGCTCATATGATACGCCAGATATAAGAAAAGTATTTCCAGGTTTGCCCTATTTCCTTAAGCCTAAGTTGACGGCATTGGGTGAACGGTCAAGTTGTTTATAGGCAGAAAAAGTCTGGAATTCCACGCTAGCGCCAGCCTTCTAAAGCTGATATCATGCCCGCAATTTAAGCAATGCTACGGATTATTTGAATGAATTTTGCCCAAGTCCCAATGCGAAATGTCGGTCCTATCAAGATCATTGGCGATATCATGAATGAAGAAATCATGGTGCCGCTGGCGACTTATGAAGTGCCTGTTTGGCCTTCGACGAATCGGGGGGCGAAAGTGTCTCGTGAGTGTGGCGGGATTTTGGCGACTTTGATTGATGAGCGGATGGCGCGTTCTGTTGCTTTTTCAGCGCCGAATGCGAGTGTGGCTAATTCGATTGTGCGTCAGATTATTGAGCGTAAAACTGAATTACAAAAAGTGGTGGCTGAAACGAGCCGTTTTGCTGAGCTGCTTGATATTCATTATCAAATTATTGCGAATAACCTTTATATACGCTTTGAATTCCTAACAGGCGATGCTTCGGGCCACAATATGGTGACGAAAGCTTCTGACCATTTGATGAAATTTCTTTTAAAAGAATATACTGATTTAAGCTATATTTCTGTTTCTGGGAATGTTTGCACGGATAAAAAAGTCTCAGCTGTGAATGGGCTTTTAGGTCGTGGTAAAAATGTTGTGACGGAAATGACAATTTCTCGAGACATTTGTCAGAAAATATTAAAAACCACCCCTGAAAAGATTGTTGAGCTTAATACCAAGAAAAATTTATTAGGCAGTATTGCAGCGGGAAGTTTGCGATCGGCTAATGCGCATTTTGCAAACGTGCTTTTAGCCTTTTATTTGGCAACAGGGCAGGATGCCGCCAATATTGTTGAGGGTTCTCAAGGGTTTACGTTTGCTGAGTGCCGCGGTGATAGCCTTTATTTTTCAACGACTTTACCGAATATTATTGTGGGCACCGTCGGTAATGGTAAAGAGTTAGATTTTGTGAATGAGAATATGGAGCTGATGAATTGCAGAGAAGATAGACCTGCGGGTGAAAACGCCCGGCGTCTTGCTGTTATTTGTGCTTCAGCTGTTATGTGTTGTGAGTTATCATTGCTCGCAGCATTAACTAATCCTGGGGAATTGATGCGAGCACATGTGGCTTTTGAGCGTGCAAAATTAAAAGTGGAGTAGGGTGGGTTCTTTTGCGTAGCAAAAAATCCCACCAAGATTGAATAATTGAAAATGATTGAATGACAGGGAACTTCTGGAGAGCATTATGAAAGTCGGTATTGATAGGTTAAGCTTTTTTACTTCGCACTATTATCTTGATCTAGCCATTCTAGCGAATGCTCGTGGCATTGATGTTAATAAATTTTATGTAGGTCTTGGTCAGGAAAAGATGGCAGTGCCTGCGCCGTGTGAAGATACTGTAACGCTTGGTGCGAATGCGGCAAGACAAGCGTTAAGTGATACACCACTTGAAACAATAGACACTGTTTTGTTCGCAACAGAAACGGGTATTGATCAATCTAAAGCTGCGGGCGTTTACTTAAAAGATTTATTAGACTTACCTTCAAACATTCGTGTCATAGAATTAAAGCAAGCATGTTATAGTGCAACAGCTGCATTGCAAATGGCAATCGCGATGGTGCACACTAAACCTGAAAAGAAAATTTTAATTGTCGCTTCAGATATTTCACGCTACGGATTAAATACATCGGGCGAATCATCGCAAGGTTGTGGTGCTGTTGCTATGGTGATTGGTGCGGATCCTCGTATTTTAGCGATTGAACCGCATGCGGGTTTATATACAGAAGACGTCATGGATTTCTGGCGACCTAATTATCGTGATGAAGCTTTGGTTGAAGGGCATTACTCTACAAAAATTTATTTAAAAGCCTTGGAAGAATCTTGGAAGCATTATCAATCGCAAAGCGATGCTGATTTTTCTGATTTTTCTGAGTTTTGTTTTCATAACCCTGTCCCAAAGTTGGTTGAAAAAGCTTATCATACATTGGCGAAGTTAAATGACGAGATGCCGTTACGTGAAGATATCCATGAGCAAATGAAACCTGCATTACATTATGGAAAAGTATCGGGTAACAGTTATAGTGCTGCGCTTTATGTGAGCCTTGCTTCTTTACTTGATCAATCATCAAAAGATCTTTCTGAAAAGCGCATTGGTTTTTATAGTTATGGTTCGGGTTGTGTCGCTGAATTTTTCTCAGGGATTGTGCAGCCGAATTATAAGCAAGCACTTGATACGGAATTCCATAAAGAGCTTTTAAGCGAAAGACAAGCGCTTACTTATCAGGAATATGAAAGTTTTTATTCTTTTCGTTTGCCTGTCAACGGCGGCGAATGTCGAACACCTCAATATGAATCAGGCTCTTTTGCTTTAAAGGGCATTAAAGATCATAAGCGGAAATATGAAAAAGTTAAAAAACCCATTGAAGCAAAGATTTTAACACCTAATGCAATCGACAAGTTAATTGAAGCGCAATCACCAGGCAAGCTTATTTTGTCGGGCGAGCATTCCGTTGTTTATGGGAAGCCTGCTTTAGCAATGGCGATTAATCGCTATGTTAAAACAGCGGTCTCACCTAAAGATACGAACGATGAAGTTTCAATGAATTTGCAAACGTATAATTATTCTGAATCTTTTACGCTAAATACTTTGCGAGAAATGAAAAGCAAAGTTAAAGATAAGTATAAATCCTTTTTAAAAGGTGACTCAGGTATTCGTGATGTGTTAAGTGCGCCATTTGAATTAACGCAATTTGCGGTTGGAAGTTTGTTTGATCGTTTAAATCCTAAGTTAGAAGAGGGTTTGCATATTGAAACAAGCTCAACGATTCCTGAAGGTTGCGGAATGGGTTCTTCTGCGGCATCTGTTTTAAGTGTGTTAAAAGCGGTATCAAGCTATTATCAATTAAATTGGGATGAAGAAGAGTTGTTTCGATTGGCCCATGAGACCGAGATGCTGCAACATGGAAAATCAAGCGGCATTGATTTGCACATTTCTCTTTATGGTGGTTGCTTATACTTTAATAAAGAAAGCATTGAAACGCGAGCAATACCAAAAGTTCCACTCTATCTCATTAATACGGGTTCGCCAAAAAATTCAACAGGGGAAAGTGTGAGCTTTGTCAAAGATCGTTTTGCAAGTGACTCTATTTGGAATACTTTTGAAACAGTGACGAACTTAATGGATCATGCGATTGTTGCGAATGATATTGAAGAAACAAAAAATGCAGTTAAAGATAATCATCAGTTGCTTACCAAAATTGGTGTGGTTCCCTCAAAGGTTCAGAGCTTTGTTTCTGAAGTTGAGAGCTTGGGCGATGCTGCAAAAATTTGTGGCGCAGGTGCAGTTCAAGGTGATGAGGCTGGCGCGATGATGCTTGTCTCAAATGATTTTAGTCAGATAGAATCTGTTTGTAAGCGATATGGTTATGATTGGACGACGTTGATTGCAGAAGAAAGAGGCGCGCACATTGTCTGATACTACTTTCGCTGCTTCTGCTCCAGGCAGTGTTATGTTCATGGGTGAGCATGCGGTGCTTCATGGCTATAAGGCCATTGTTGCGGCTGTTAGTTGTCGCGTACATGTCGAGATCAATTGTCGAAATGATCATATGCTTAATATTCATTCTGCGCTTGGTGATTTAAAAGCACCCATGCAAAATATTGTTGTAGAAAAACCTTTTACTTTTGTTTTGTCTGCAATTAAATATTATGAAGCAGGTTTGAAGTGTGGTTTAGATGTTATAATAAAATCTGAGTTTTCACATCAAGTGGGCTTGGGCTCATCTTCGGCAGTAACAGTTGCGATGGTGGCAGCTTTAAGGAAAATATTAAAATTAGATATGGATTTGTCACATATCTTTCATGATGCTTACGAAATTGTTCGAAGTGTGCAAGGGGTTGGGTCAGGTGCTGATGTTGCCGCAAGTGTTTTTGGTGGCGTGGGCTGTTATAGGACTTCACCTTTTTATTATAAGAAATTAAATAAAACACCTAGGGTTTTTTTGTATTATTCAGGAAGTAAAATGTCTACACCCGATGTGATCGCTTTTGTTAAACAAAAGTTTTCAAGTAAACCGCAAGCTTTAGAAGGTATTTACAAGGCTATTAACAAGTGTGTAATATCGGCTGAGCTTGCTATTGAAAATGCGGATTGGCGTGAGTTAGGCAGGATTTTTAATAAGCAGCAAAAATTAATGGATGATTTGGGCTTAACTAATGAGGCCTTACAATCATTAGTGGAGCTGCTATCTCGGCAAAGCAAAGTAAAAGGTGTTAAGATTTCAGGTTCGGGGTTGGGCGACTGCGTTATAGCATTAGGAACATTAAAAGACGAGTCGCTTATGAAAAGTGATCGTTATATCCCAATAGAAATAACAAAAGAAGGTGTGAATATCAGTGAATAAAAAAATGTTTGTAAAAAAAATATTAGGAAGTAATATTCATCTTCCAACAATAGAGATGGTTTCCGCTTTCGCGCCAACCAATATCGCCTTATGTAAGTACTGGGGTAAGCGTGATGTCGAATTAAATTTACCCGTTACACCAAGCCTTTCTTTAACGTTACCTGGTAAAGGGACGACAACTGTTTTAACTGTTATCGATAAACCTAGTGATGAAATTATTTTGAATGGAAGCGTTATCGATCCCGATTCTGGTTTTTCTAAGCGTATTGTTGAGTTTTTAGATTTGTTTCGTCAGAAAGGGTTGCATTTTCATATTGATACTCGCAATAATATTCCAAGTTCGGCAGGGCTAGCATCTTCTGCATCAGGTTTCGCTGCACTTGTTGAAGCGCTTAATTTATTATTCGATTGGGATTTGGGAGATAAGCAGCTTTCATTGCTTGCAAGAATAGGAAGTGGTAGTGCTTGTCGTTCTCTCTGGCAAGGGTTTGTTGAGTGGCATCGAGGCGAAGACCCTGAGGGTTTGGATAGTTTTGCAGAGCCTATTGAAAGTGAGTGGTCGGATCTTCGTTTGGGTATTATCATTGTTGATGATCAGACAAAGTCTATTGGATCACGCGAAGCTATGCTTCGTTGCCAAAAAACATCTTGTTATTATGATGCTTGGCCAAAAAAAGTAGAAGAAGATTTGACGGCTTTAAAGGCGGCGATTAAAGAGAAAGACTTTCAAGCATTAGGCGAAATTTCAGAAAATAATGCACTTGCTATGCATGCAATCATGCTAACTGCAAAACCCCCGGTTTTTTATTGGAATCAAGGCACACATGAAGTTGTCAAAAAAGTTTGGGAACTTCGCGAAGCAGGTTTGCCTGTCTATTTTACTCAAGATGCCGGTGCTAATGTTAAGTTGCTTTTTGAAAAAAAGAACACGGCTGTTTTAAAAGATCACTTTCCATCGCTTGATGTCGTAACCCCATTTGCACAAATGGAGGAAACGTCGTGATAGAAAATCTTATTTTAGTTGATGAGGATGATCACCAGATAGGCGAGTCTGAAAAAATTAGCGCGCATAAAGAAGCTCTACGCCACCGAGCTTTTTCAATTTTTATTTTCAAAAAAAATGAACAAGACTGTTGGCAATTACTTCTTCAGCAGAGAAGCCAAGAGAAATATCACTGTGGGGGTCTTTGGACTAATACATGTTGCGGCCATCCGCGCCCTGGCGAGGAAACAATCAAGGCAGCTAAACGACGCTTGTTTGAAGAAATGGGCGTAAAAATGAAGCTGAGTTATGCGGGCGTTTTTCACTATATTGCAAAATTTGATACAGGGTTAACTGAGAATGAAGTTGATCATGTGTTTGTTGGGATTTATGATAATGAAAAAATTGAACCGAATCCTGATGAAGTACAAGATTATCGTTGGGTTGATTTAGAAACAGTTGATAAAGAATTGTCGCATGATAAGCTATTTTATACACCGTGGTTTGCTGAAGCATTTAAGCATGCTCGCCGTTTATTAAAGGAAACAGAATGAAAATTTTATTAAGTAATGATGATGGCTATCAAGCGCCAGGGATTAACTTATTAGAGGAAGTGTTATCAGAATTTGCAGAAATTTTCATTGTAGCGCCTGACCGAAATCGAAGTGGCGCAAGTAATTCTTTAACCTTAGACCGGCCTTTAACAATTAAATCCTATAAAAAAAATGCTTATTATGTGAATGGTACGCCAACGGATTGCGTGCATTTAGCTTTAAGTGGATTATTTAAGCATAATTTACCTGACATGGTTGTTTCGGGTATTAATGATGGCTCTAACGTCGGTGATGATGTTTTATATTCTGGAACCGTTGCAGCAGCTATTCAAGGGCGTTTTCTAGGTTTGCCTTCAATGGCGGTTTCTCTTAATGGTCCATCTGAACATTTTAGCGCGGCAGCGGAAGTTGCGAAAAAAATTGTTAAGCGCTTAGTTAAAAATCCGCTTCCTGCTAGTACCATTTTAAATGTGAATGTTCCTGATGTGAAACTTGAAGATATGCGTGGTTTTGAAGTGACACGTTTAGGCTCTCGTTATAATTCTGAAAAAACGTATAAGGAAATTGATCCAAGGGGAAATGAAGTTTATTGGATTGGGTTGCCGGGACCAGAGCAAGATTCAGGCCCAGGAACTGATTTTTACGCCATACGCGCTAATAAAGTTTCTGTGACACCTTTAAGATTGGATTTTACAAATTATGTGGCTTTTGAAGAATTGTCAGCTTGGATGCAAGAGTTGAGTCTTTAGAGTAGTGCTTTAGGGTTCTTTTCGACGCAGAGTGGAACTATAGCACAAGATTTTAAAAAAACTTTTTAGAAATGCGTTTTTTTTCTAGAAAAAACATTTTTTTGATCACAAGGTGCGCAAAAATACCTCTAACTTACTGAAATAATGCTTAATTTACCTTTTTTTTACAAAATCTACTTTTCTTTTTAATACGAATGTGTTTATTATAAATGACCATAAGGATATTTTGTTCTAACGCAGAACAAAGTGGGGCCAAATGATAAACAACAATACCAAAAATGACATTGAAGATAGGGATATGGATGTTGATTCAGCGCAAAGAGAAGGACTGGTGAAAAAACCTGTAAAGAAACCTATAAAAAAATCTTCGAAAGAAGAGGATGATGGGAAAATCACGTATCGCTCGAAGCTTTCTAAGAATCAGCCGATTGATCCAACACAAATTTATCTCCGAGAAATTGGATTCACGCCATTGCTTACGCCTGAAGAAGAAGTCACCTTCGGTCGTTTAGCAAGAAAAGGTGATGGGCCAGCAAGAAAGAGAATGATTGAAAGTAATCTTCGCCTTGTTGTGAAAATTGTCAGACGTTACATTAATCGCGGTATGCCTTTTCTTGATTTAATTGAGGAAGGCAATCTTGGGCTTATGCATGCGATTGAAAAATTTGACCCTGAGCGGGGTTTTCGTTTTTCAACTTATGCAACATGGTGGATTCGTCAAACGATTGAACGCGCTATCATGAATCAAACGCGAACAATTAGACTCCCTGTTCATGTGATTAAAGAATTAAATACGTATTTAAGAGCTGCGAAAGAATTAGAAAAATCACAAGACCATCGAGCAACACCAGAAGAAATCGCCGAGTTAGTTGATAAACCTTTAGGCGATGTTAAAAAACTTTTGAGTTATCATGATCCCGTTGCATCGATTGACTCTCCATTGTCGCTTGATTCAACGAAAACGTTGAAAGATGTTGTGGCAGATGAGCATCATTTAGATCCTGAAGAGATTTTGGGTGATGATAATCTTCAAACTAATTTAGAAGGTTGGTTACAGGAACTTGATGAACGACATCGTGAAGTCATCATGCGAAGATTTGGTTTGGGTAAATACGATGAGAAGGCAACGCTTGAAGAAGTGGGTGATGCTATTGGTTTAACGCGCGAACGTGTTAGGCAAATTCAAGTGGAAGGTTTAAATCAGTTGCGCGATATTTTGGAGCGCCATGACCTGTCTGCTGATTCTTTGTTTGGTGAGGATGGGCTGTAGAGCTGTTCGCTCTTGCCTAAGTTAATCCCTTTTTTTGTTCTATCTGTTCACTTTGTTGACAGTCTTTAGCTTACTGTATAGCATCTCTCCTTTTTGTGATAATAATATAAGGAGCTATAAAATGACATTGTATCTTAATCTTGCTGAACCTCTTAAACAACATTTGGATATGCTTTTGGAAGCTTTAACCATCGCTAATGGTGAGCAATTTCATTCCTGTGCTTACAACCAAGAAGGGCGCGTGGACATAAATGAAGACAATTTCAAGGGTGAACCAATTAGTATGGAAGTCATATCATCTGCTCTTGCAGAATTAACTGGAATTCATATCGATTTTGAAACTAGGGGTGGCATATCTACGATAATCACTTTTTCACCATCCGCTCGAACTCAGGATATTCTTGGTGAGGCTAAGGCTAAGGCTAAGGCTCAGGCTAAAAATAAGGATAAGGAGGCTGAAAATGAACGTGAAGAAGGTGCTAAAGCAAAGACCGAAGATGAAGCGGAAAAAGGCCCTGTAGAGGGAATGCAATCTAGAGTTTAATTTGTTTGCTGAAAGCAATAGGCTGCGTCGTTATATTCGCAGCATTCTCTTCACGAAAATTACGCCCTAGCTTTTCTTCTGTGCACAAACTAAATAATTCACAGAAATATCATCGGTTAATAAGTAGGTTTTACTTATTGGCCGATAAGTTAGCCCCGCCATTTTTTTTATTTTGCAGTCAACATTTCTCAATGTATTTTCAAGTTCAGAAGGCTTTATAAATTTTTTATAATCGTGCGTGCCTTTTGGAAGTAATTTTAAAAGATATTCAGCGCCTAAAATAGCTTGCAAATAAGCTTTTGTATTTCGATTAAGCGTTGATAGGAAAAAATAGCCGCCTGGTTTTAAAAGCTTTGCACAAGTTTGTATAAGTTGTTCAGGGTGGGGGACGTGCTCTAATAATTCAAAGCAAGTGATGATATCGAAAGCGGCTTTATTTGTTTTTGCGAAAGCTTCAACATCTTCATTTCGATATTCTATATTCACATTGTTTTCTAAGGCATGTTGTTTAGCGATTGCTATCGAATTTTCAGCCATATCAATAGCGGTTACCTTCGCTCCTTTAATTGCTAAAGCTTCTGAAAGAATACCTCCGCCGCAGCCGACATCTAATATTGTTTTGTTATTAATGCTTGTTTCTGATTCGATAAAATCAACACGAAGGGGGTTGATTTCATGAAGCGTTTTTAAGGGGCCTTTTCGATCCCACCAATCTTGGGCGAGATGATTGAACTTTTGAACTTCTGAGGAATCGATATTTTGCATGAAGCACCTTTCTGGCTGAACACTATCCGCGCAGAGTATATACCCATCATGCTTCAAGATGCAAACCTGCAGCCTTTCAGGCTTGTGGTTTGATAATGAAACACTTTATTCCTATAAATCTTGCATACCTAGCTGGTAAAATAAAGCTTAAAAGTTGAGGGAATTTTGATACAATTGCTATCCCTAAAAATGATAAGGAAGCTCGCATTGACTGAATCTGCGACCAAAATAACGAAAGGTGTTCAATATTCAAAAACACGTATAACGCGCTGGTTTTTTATCTGGGTTTCTTTGCACGTTGCTTTTTGGACCATTGCGCCTGCTTTACTTCGTAGCGCATTACCGCTTGATTCTGCTGAGGGTATCGCATGGGGAAATATGTGGTTATGGGGATATGAGAAACATCCTTTCTTGGCACCATGGCTCACAGCGTTTGCTGCGCATTTAACGACAAGCACAAGTTACTGGACCGTTTATTTTCTTTCTCAAATCATGGTCGCCATTAGCTTTTGGGCCATTTGGCGATTAGCTAACCGTATGATGCCTGGTTTGCATGCGTTGATTGCTGCAATGTTGTTGGAAGGTGTTTATTACTACAATATTGCAAGTCCTGAATTTAATCCTAACATTATGATGCTTGCAACTTGGTCGCTTCTTATTTTTACTTTTTATATTGCGATGAAAGAGCAAAAGACATGGCAGTGGGTTTCGGCCGGTGTTTTAGCTGGTTTATCGATGGTGAGTAAATATGAGTCAGCATTAATATTAATTTCAATTTTAATTTTTACGCTGATTAATAAAGAAAATCGAAAAATTTATAAAAATAAAAACGTCTATATAGCACTTGCCATTACGATTCTTATTTTTGTACCTAATTTTATATGGATGGCTAACAATCATTTTCTACCGATCACTTATGCCGTTGATCGTTTGAATGTGGACCATTACTCAGGGCTAGAGCGCGCTTTAAATCATGTTATTCATCCTGGTTATTTTTTCTTTGAACAAGTGGGTGCTTTTCTTCCTTCACTTCTCTTTTTCGTTCCTTTCTTTTTTTGTAAGAGAGACAAGTCTAGTATAGGCCGTTTTAATTGGACTTTTTTATGGGTAGTGGGCGCTGGCCCATTGATTTTGACATTGCTTGATTCATTGCTTACTGGCGGCTGGCTTAATGCAAAGTGGGCAGTCCCTTATTTCTCATGTTTTGGGATTATGTTAATTGCTTGGTGGCGACCAATTATTACAAAAAGAGCGTTTAAGCAATTCATTTTGATTTTTGCGTTGCTATTAGGGCTTGTTTTTTCTGTTCGCGCGGCTTGGTTTAAAGTTTCTGCTTATGTCAATCATGATAAGATTACAGCGGTTTTTCCAGAGCCTGCTTTTTCAAATAAGTTAACGGCAGTTTGGTATCAGCATTACAATCAGCCTTTAAGATATGTTGCAGGAAGACATGTTTTTGTTGAATATATTGTTGCTTATGCAAAAAACAAAATGATTCCTTATTTTAATTGGAGCGCAGATAGCAGTCCTTGGGTGAATGAGGCAGCAATGAAAAAAGCTGGCGCACTTTTTGTTTGGAAGGAGGCGGCTGGCAATAAACTTTCAGCCATTGATCCAGAAATTAAAAAGCGTTTCCCTCGCGCGATAGCCCAGCCGGTTGTGACGATTTACCCTGCCACAAAAGCAAAAATGACCCCTTATTATGTGGGTGTTGCGCTTTTGCCTCCAGAAAATCAATAGCTTAAGGCGTGCTTTGGCTCTATGCTCCTGATTTGTAAGAACTTTTTTCCCTATATCAGAGCTTTTAGCCCTGCTCAGTAATCTCAATCATTCGTTGAAGTGCGCGTTTCGCATTCTCAGTAATCCATTCTTGACCTTTTTCGTCAAGTCTTGTGCGAGCGCCTGTAAATTCATTTACAACATCGCCAGGTTTAACCCAATTAATTTCTGGCGCTTCACCTTTGCGTAGCAAATCTAAAATGGCAGCCAAGTGCGGAGGATCATTGCGTGACATAGTCGCGCAACCGCAGCCCATGCCTTTGAAGCCTTGGATAGGTGCGTCGGCGACGTGCACGACATCAATGCCTAGGGGTTTGCAGTGGGTTTTTAAATTTCTTACCATGTGATTTTCAGTGCCAACCGCATATTTTTTTGTGCCGGCTTTATCACCTGTCACATGCTTTTGAATAAAAGCTGTTGAGCCGCAGCAATCGGCAGCATCAACGGTTATTTTTCTGGATTCGGGGTGAACGACAACATTGTAGCCTCGGTCTTTCCAGTAATGCACCATTTTAGGGTCCATATAGCTGTGAACCGAACATTCGCTGCAAAATAAAATCAATTGTGCATCATCAAACTGTTTTAATGTTTCTTCATCTTGTTCAAATAAATTATATTGAGCGCCTTCTTCTCCGCCTGGCCAGTAAGCGATTTTTTCTGGAGGAATGCCAACCCATGATGCAACGTTTTCTCCCATGTGCCTATCTGGAATAAAAAGAATTTTTTTGTTTTGTTTAAGCGCCCATTCGAATATTTTTTTTACGTTTGAACTTGTGCAAACCGCACCACCTTGTGAACCTGTCATAGCTTTAATGCGGCCGGATGTATTCATATAACAAATAGGAATAATATTGTCTTCGCCATAACGTTCATTTAAATCATCAATTGCAGGTTCGACCATGTAGTCTTTAGCATGCATTTCCATCGTGCAACCTGCTTTTGGATTGGTGATATAAACTTTTTGATCATCATTCGCTAAGATACTAATCGATTCCGCCATGAAGTGAACAGCCGATTCGACAATGATTTTTTTCTCTGGGTTGGCTTGAGCTTTTAAAGCCAGTTCATAAGAATCACCTGTTTGCCCGCCAAAATGATCAATCGTTTTGACAATCTCGCCACCCATGTAGTAGTGGGCCAAAAGCAAAAGTGAGTCACCAAAGTGGTCAATGGCGGGATTAATGTATTTTGCCATCCAGGGGATGATGGTGGCCATTTCACGATCTGGAAGTGCTTGATACTCCTCAGCATAGGGAGTAAAAGCTTCTTGATACCAATCCAATGGATAATCATTTTGGCAGATTTCCATGCTGGGTTTCATTCTTATTTTGGTGATAGGAATGCTAATCTCTTGAGTATTAAAGCTTTTTTTCATCGAAATGGCCGGTTGTTCTCTCTGAGCGGTATTGTATCACTGAGGGTAGGGGATGCAAGAATTGGATCTTTCGCCTCGATCGTCTATATTATAAGTCAGATAACTCAAGGAGGAGTGATTATGAAAAAGCAATGGATGGTTAAGCCGATCGTGGTAATTATTGCATCAATAGGATTTGTAAGTTTAAGTAACTTGGTGCATGCGCAAGCAGCACACTATGGGGCCAAGAGTCAGCAAAATCTTGCGCCGACTTACAATAAGGACCCTCTTGACTATGGGATGCTTTCAGCAAATAAATTCACACCCAAAGCCATTACTAATCAATTCAGAGGAGGTAGTTGTGATAATTGCGTTATTCGATTTGGTGACGCTCCTCCTGAACAAGTCCAAGGTTACTTAACTTCGATTAACAAGGATAAAGAAACGCGCAATAAATTGGCGGGTATTATGATTTCAACACGAGGATTGAATAGAGTTTCCGAGGTTATTGCTTCCTCAAAACAAGCGATGGCTGAGTCAGAAAATTTTAAATTATTTATCGTTATGCCAGAGAAAAAAATATTAATTAATGAAGAAGAGTTTAAAGTGCTTCAAGACCAACTTCCAGATACAGTAAGTATGGTTTTTCTAGGGGATAAAGCAACTTTTACTGATGCAGCATTTGCAATGTATGTTGATGAAGGGGTAGAGGCGGGTGTTATTGATGCCAAGCCAATGACAAATACTCAGCTTCAAATACTTGGAAATAAAATTGAAGATAAAGAAATCGCTGACTTGACAATTCATATACCCTCTACAGTAACGGATGTTGGTGATTTTTATGATGACTATTTGGATGAAGTTGAAGGTGTTCGCCATTTTACTTTAGAAAATGCTTCATCTGCTGGCATTGCCTTTGGCGAAGTTAAGGATTTCTTTAATGCAAATAAAAACAGTTTGAGGTCGGTGAAACTTGTTGCAAATCATCCCTTTGATGATGATGCAGCTGAAGCTATTGAGGAGCTTAGTTTAGCAGAAAACTTGAATAAAGTTACTGTTAGCGCAACGGATTATAGTTCTAAAGCTAAAGCGGCTATTGCCAAATTAAATGTTAAGAAAAAGATTGAAGGGTCTGCAAAAAGTGTTGCTTCTGAGCCGCCCAAAAAATCGGCGAAGGCGAGTGATGATGCTAAGCCTAGCTTGAGTGACGGTAAGCGTATGGAAATGGCATTGACAAAAAATTCAAATACTTCAGGGGGCGGTTTAGTGGATATGATAAAGCATAACTAGTCTATATCCATTCTGCCAGTTATCCTTTGAAATGAAAATTCATTTCTTTTGCTTTAAGGATTGTGTCGCTATCTATACGATGCTTTTTTGGAAAGTCTTCACGATAATGGCCGCCACGACTTTCTTCGCGTTTTAGTGCGGAGGTTACAATAAGTTTCGCAAGTAAAATAATATTTCTAAGCTCAATGACGTCGGGTGTGATCGTATGAGCTCGATAGTAATTATCGATCATTTCTCGACGGGTAAGAATAAGTTTTAATAAATCAGTTAAGCCAGCTTTAGTGCGAACAATGCCTGCATAAGATGTCATCTCTCCTCGTAAACCACGCCAATGAGCATTAATTTGGCTTGCGCGACGTAGATCTTTCACATGTTTTGAAGTCCAGTCATTGATGTGTGTAGTATCTTTGACGGGATTATCTAGCCAGTGCGCCGATTCTTCTGCAGCGTTTTTTCCTGTAACGGCTGCTTCTAATAGGGAATTGCTTGCCAAACGATTAGCGCCATGAAAACCTGTGAAAGCACTTTCACCAATGGCATATAAGCGTTTAATATCTGTTCTTCCATAAAGGTCTGCAAGTACTCCGCCACAAAGATAATGTGCAGCAGGTACAACGGGAATCAAGTCTTGACTTAAATCCAAATCAAGCTCTAATAGCTTTTCAAAGATAGCGGGGAATCGTTTGGATAAAAATTCGCGTGATTGGTGGCGTATATCTAAGTAGACATAGGTCAGATTGCTTTTCTCAATTTCAGTGAAAATAGCACGAGAAACAATGTCGCGTGTCGCAAGCTCCATCTCTTTTGGCGCGTAATTTTTCATGAAACGTTCACCTGTTTCGGGGTGGATTAAATGGGCGCCTTCCCCGCGCATGGCTTCAGTAATTAAAAAGTTATTCACTTCATTGTGATATAAAAGCGTCGGATGAAATTGATAAAATTCTAAATTACCTAAGCGAGCACCAGCGCGATAAGCCATAGCGATGCCATCACCTGTTGCGGTTTCTGGGTTGCTTGTATAGCGAAACACTTTCCCTGCGCCTCCAGTTGCAAGCACAATGATATTAGCGATTAAAGTGTGAATTTTTGCTGTTTTTTCATCGAGCACATAAACGCCAACAGCTTCTTTTAAATCACCTGGCAGGTGTTGTTCTGTTTGTGTAATAAGATCGATAGCACTATGGTTTTCAAAAATAGTAATTTGATCTTGTTTTTTTACTTGGTGGACCAATGCATCGATAATAGCTTTACCTGTTTTGTCGCCTGCATTAAAAATGCGTCTCGCAGAATGCCCGCCTTCTTGAGCAAGCTCAAAGCCTTCCTTGCTTCGAGTGAATTCGACGCCATGGTACATTAAGCGATTAATAGCATTTTGACCTTCTTTTGCAATGCCGTGTGCTGCTGCTTGTTTAGTAAGTCCAGCTCCTGCAGTTACTGTATCTTCAACATGCTTTTCTACGGAGTCATATTTTTCAGTCACAGCTGCCATACCACCTTGCGCATAATAGCTATTGGATTCCGTGATAGATTTTTTTGCGATAACAGCAATATTTGCTGAAGGTTTTAGTTTTGCTAATTCCAATGCATAGGTGAGCCCTGCAAGTCCCGCGCCAATTACGATTGCGTCAAACTCTAAGCGTTTGCCTTTTTGTGAGAGTGGTTTGGATGGTTTCATAATTGTTTATGCGCCGTTTCAAATATAGGTTTATTATAGGTTAGATTCTGGCAAGATGCTAATTAATGGCTTTCATTGAAAGATCAACATTCCCCGCGGAATGTGTAATCATGCCCACAGAGGCATAATCAACGCCACTTGCCGCAACGCTTTTAATTGTCTTGAGGTTTAGATTGCCTGAAGCTTCTGTTTCGAAAATATCTTTGCAAAGTTGGACGCATTGTTTCATCAGCGCAGGCGACATATTATCGAGTAGTACGCGATTGACTTTGTTTGCGCCAAGTTTAATAACCGTATTCAATTCGTCAATGTCTCTTACTTCAACAATTACCTTGGGTGTGTCTTGGGTTTTTTCTGGAAGTTTCTCAATGGCTTTATCCATGCCGCCAAGTAGATCTGTGTGTGTATCTTTAATCATAATAACGTCATAAAGACCAAAGCGATGATTAACGCCGCCACCACAAGCAACAGCATATTTTTCCAAGTGGCGCCAACCGGGCGTTGTTTTTCTTGTATCTAAAATTTTGGTTTCTGTATTTTTTATTTTGTCGACAAATTGTTTTGTAATCGTTGCAACTGCGCAAAGTCGTCGCATGAAATTTAGAATGGTTCGCTCTGCCATCAGTAAAGTATTGGCGTCACCTTCAAGCTTGAGAATAGTCGCTTTGGGTTCGATAATATCGCCATCCCTGAAAGAAGTTGTAAGTTCAAAATCTTTTTGAAAGCAGCCTAAAATGGCTTGTGCAACAGGGAGTCCACATAGCACTATTGGCGTTTCATTTTTTGAAATGATTTCAGTGTGATAGGCCGTAGATTCGATATCGAATAAGGTTTGCGTCGTTAAGTCTTTATAGACAAGACCTAGGTCTTCTTGTAATGCAAGATTGACTAATTGTAAATCAATCTCATTGAGTTCAAATGCCTGCACAGTTGGTTCCTCTTGGGATAATTTGCTATAGTGTAGCCAAAATTTTTCACAAGTACGAGGAGAAAGTTGTGAGTTTTGCTAATGTAAATGGCTTGAAATTATTTTATGAAATCCATGGTGAAGGTGAACCTTTAATTTTGATAAATGGGCTTGGTGGAAACCATTTGGGTTGGTTAACAATATTCAGCCAGCTCACCAAAAAATACCAAGTGATTATTTTTGATAATCGAGGTGCAGGGCAAAGTGAAGTGCCTAAAGGGCCGTACAAAATAGCAGACATGGCTGAAGATGTTGTGGCTTTGCTGGACCATCTGAATATTAAAAAAGCCAATGTGATGGGGAATTCTATGGGCGGCGCGATCGTGCAAACTTTGCTTTTGCATCATGCAGGTCGCTTTAATAAAGCTGTAATCCTAGGTTCTTTTTCTCAGATACCAGAAGCCGGAAAATTGGCGGTCACAAATAGTGTTGACTTGATGAAGGCAGGTACTAATATTTCATTGATTATGGATCAATTTATTCCTTGGGTTTATGGGAATGATTATTTATCTATTCCAGGCTGCCCTAAAGAAGTTAAAGAAATGATGCTTGCAAACCCTTATCCTCAAACGCCTGAAGGCTACCTCGGTCAATATGAAGCGACGATTGATTTTGATATTCGTGATGAGCTTAAAAGTATTGAGCACGATAATGTGAGTATTTTGACGGGCGCGGATGATGTATTGACGCCACCACATTGTTCGAAAATAATGCATGAAGGAATTCCATGCTCACAGCTTAAGATTATTGAAGGAGCGGGACATATGATACATGTCGAAAAACCGGATGCTGTGCTAAAAGAATGGATATAATAGCTGAGAGTGTTTATTATGTTCTTTTCGTTTAATGACTAAGTGAGAGATATCATGGAAAAATTAGTTCAGGCATTGAGTGTTGTGTTAGCTGATAGCTATACATTGTATTTAAAAACACAAAATTATCATTGGCACGTTAAAGGCCCTAACTTTAAAAGTTTACATATTTTATTTGAAGAACAATATATGGATTTAGCTAATGCTGTTGACGCCATCGCTGAAAGAATTTTAACGCTTGGAAGTAGAGCGCCAGCAAGTTATAAAGAATTTGAAGCCTTAAAAACCATTGATGAAGGTGATTCTTCGCTGGATGCACAATCAATGTTAAAACAATTGGCAGCTGATCAAGATAAAATGATTGCGACATTAAATACAGCTTTAAAAGCTGCGCAAGCGATTGATGATGAAGGTTCGGTGACATTGATTGGCGATCGTCTCGGCGTTCATGAAAAAAATCGTTGGATGCTGAAAAGCAGTTTATAAAGCGTAGGGTGGGTTCTTTGCGGAGCAAAAATCCCACCGTCGGTAGCATCCTAATGGTGGGGTTTTTGCTCCGCAAAGAACCCACCCTACTCGTAAAAAAATCTCACCAAAGAAAAGGTTTGCTATGCTGTACATTGTTTCAACTCCGATCGGAAATTTAAAAGACATCACCTTGCGAGCGCTAGACGTTCTCAAAGAAGTCGATCTAATCGCAGCAGAAGACACAAGACACAGTCAGAAACTTCTCGATCATTATCTTATAAAAACACCTCTAACATCACTTCATGATCATAATGAAAGGCAAAAGCATCATCAGTTGATTCAAAAAATTCAATCAGGCCAGTCGGTCGCATTAATTTCAGATGCGGGAACGCCTTTGATTAGTGATCCGGGTTATCAATTCGTGCTTGCTGCTCGAGAAGCGAATATTAAAGTATTAACAGTGCCAGGATGTTCGGCATTAATTGCTGCGCTTTCTATTTCGGGATTGCCAAGTGATGCTTTTTCTTTTTATGGTTTTCTTGCTGCGAAGTCGGTTGCTCGAAAAAAAGTGCTTGAGTCTTTGCTTCATAACAGAGAAACCTTAATTTTTTATGAATCACCTCATCGTATTATTCATTGCTTAGAAGATATGAAAGAAGTGCTTGGTGAAAAGCGTTTTGTGGTTTTAGCAAGAGAGTTAACGAAGACCTATGAAACCGTTCATGGCGATACATTGGATAATCTTTTGCAATGGATCAGAGAAGATGAAAACCAGCAGCGCGGTGAATTTGTTGTGCTTGTGAGGGGTGATGAGGCGGAGCAAGACCAATCGCTTCAAGAGGCGATCACAGTTTATAAAATTCTAAAAGAAGAGTTGCCTATGAAGCAAGCGGTTAAGCTTGCGGCTAAAATTACAAATGTTAAGAAAAATGAGCTTTATACAGCTGCTTTGGCGGCATCAGGGCTTGAGGATTAGGTGTTTCTTTTTAGCTAGCAGAGTATTTAAGAGCACTCTGTTTTAAGCTCTCTCAACACAGGAAGTTTGTATTAAGTGATGTTTGAGTTTGGCTGTTCAGTGAAGTTTAGGGCAAGAAGTCAGGAGTGTGTCGATGTGTGTGCTTCGAGTTTCTGTAAATAGGTAGTCTCGCTCAATTGCACATACATCCTCTCTAAGGTCTTCAGGTATTCGAGCTTCTGGGTCACTCCTTATCTTGCGGATTAATTCTACTAAGGCTTCCTTCTCACTTTTTCTGTGGGCTACATATGTATTTTTGAGAATTGGACCCAGCCCTAGGAAGGCTGTTGAACAGGAAAGCGCAAGGTCAACGAGAATCTTGAATTGCGAATTTGTAACGCTCTCACTATCAAAGCATTTTTCAAGCAAATAGAGAAATGTAAACATTAATGGGGCGACAAGAAAGATGAGTGATAGTACAGGTGGAAGAGCGAGTAGATTTTCTGATTCTTTATCACATTTTATTTTTGCTTTTAGTTCTGATAATAGCAGATGTGAAGTTGAAAGACGGAATTCTGGTATTTTAGTCGCTCCTATTTTTTAGTTGTTGTTGGGTAGTATAAGTCTTGCTTGCAAATATTGAGCGCATTATGACGTATAAAACGAACAAGGCCCAGCTTTTTTTAAGTTTGCTAATGTGACTAACAGGTTAAATCGCATTTGGATTTTTCACCTTGGTTTTGCTGGGCTTACGACATAAATTACGCCATGAAACGTTAATCAATTTCCTCTCTTTTTTATCATTTCTATGATACAATACCGCCCTAAATGATATTAAACAAAACCTAGGAAAATCAACAGCTTATGAGCGAACTCGGACAAGAAATTTCCCCTATCAGTATTGAAGAAGAACTTAAGCAATCTTACCTCGATTATGCAATGAGTGTCATCGTTGGTCGCGCCCTTCCTGACGTGCGAGATGGGTTAAAACCTGTGCATAGGCGTGTGCTTTTTGCGATGCATGAACTCAATAATGATTGGAACAAAGCTTACAAAAAATCAGCGCGTGTTGTCGGTGATGTGATTGGTAAATATCACCCTCATGGCGATACTGCGGTCTATGACACGATTGTTCGAATGGCGCAGCCATTCAGTATGCGTTATTTAATTGTCGATGGTCAGGGTAACTTCGGTTCTGTTGATGGCGATTCGCCAGCGGCAATGCGTTATACCGAAGTGCGTATGAAGAAATTAGCTCACGAGATGTTAGCGGATCTTGAAAAAGAAACGGTTGATTTTGTCCCTAACTATGATGAAACAGAATGGATTCCTAATGTCTTGCCAACAAAAGTACCGACGCTTTTAGTGAATGGTTCTTCAGGTATTGCGGTTGGGATGGCGACGAATATTCCTCCACATAATATGAGTGAAGTAATTAGTGCGATAGAAGCTTTGATGGATAATCCAGAAATAACGATTGATGAATTGATGCAGCATATTCCTGGCCCAGACTTTCCAACAGCGGGTATTATTAATGGCCGTGCTGGTATTGTTTTAGCTTATAGAACAGGCCGTGGTCGTATTTATGTTAGGGCGCGCACTGACATTGAAACGCATGAAAAGTCAGGAAAGCAATCGATCATTGTGACTGAGCTTCCTTATCAAGTGAATAAAGCGAGATTGCTGGAAAAAATTGCTGACCTTGTTAAAGATAAAAAAATCGAAGGCATTTCAGGCTTAAGAGATGAGTCTGATAAAGATGGCATGCGTATGGTGATTGAGCTTCGTCGTGGTGAAGTGCCTGAAGTGCTTTTAAATAATCTTTACAAGCAAACACAAATGCAAAGTGTTTTTGGTATTAACATGGTTGCTCTTGTCGATGGGCAGCCTCGAACACTTAATTTAAAACAGATTTTAGAAGCGTTTATTAAGCATCGCCGTGATGTGGTGACGCGCCGTACGATTTTTGAGTTACGTAAAGCAAAAGAACGCGCACATTTGTTGGAAGGCTTGGGTATTGCTTTGGGCAATATTGATGAAATGATCAAGCTCATTAAAGCTGCAAAAACCCCGAAAATCGCCAAAGAAAGTTTGATGGAGAAGCTTTGGGTAACGGGTGATGTTGCAAAGCTATGTGAGGGTGTTGATTTAAAACTTATTCATCCTGACGGTTTATCAGAAGAGTTTGGTTTTAGTGATAATAATCTTTATCGTTTGTCACCAGAACAAGCGCAAGCGATTTTGGAAATGCGCTTGCATCGTTTAACAGGTTTAGAGCAAGAGAAAATCTTTTCTGAATATCGTGAAATTTTAAATACGATTAAAGAACTGTTAGCTATTTTATCAAGTACAGAACGATTACTTGAAGTTATTCGTGAAGAAACAAAGGCGATTAAGGCTGAATTCGGCGATGAGCGAGTGACTGAGATTATTGAAACGCAAGAAGATTTAACAGTTGCAGATTTGATTACAGAAGAAGATCTTGTTGTTACTTTATCGCATGAAGGTTATGTGAAAGCCCAAGGTTTGGATGTTTATCAAGCGCAGCGTCGTGGTGGTAAAGGTAAATCAGCAACATCGATGAAAGAAGAAGATTTCATCGACAAGCTTATTGTAGCGAATTCACATGCAACGATTTTATGTTTTTCAGATCAAGGCCAGGTTTATTGGTTGAAGACGTATCAATTGCCGCAAGCAGGAAGAAATGCGCGTGGTAAACCCATTGTTAATTTGCTTCCTCTTGATAAGGATGAAAAAATCACTGCGATTTTGCCCGTTGAGGAATTCACAGCTGATCATTTTGTTGTGATGGCAACCTCTAAAGGCACGGTTAAAAAAGTTTCTCTAGAATTGTTCTCCCGACCAAGAGCTAATGGTATTCGAGCGGTAGAACTAGTTGAGGGCGATCACTTAATTGGTGTTGATCTAACGGATGGCAATAAAGACATTATGCTATTCACGGATGCAGGTAAAGCGATACGCTTTGCTGAAGCCGGCCTTCGTCCTATGGGTCGAACAGCGCGAGGTGTTCGCGGCATTAAGTTGAAAGAAGACCAAGCAGTTAATGCGCTCATTATTGCAAAAGAAAGCGGCGCGATTTTAACGGCAACTGAAAATGGTTATGGTAAGCGTACGCCTGTGACTGAATATCGACAAATTGGTCGTGGTGGTCAAGGTGTTATTTCTATTCAAGTGTCTGCACGTAATGGTAAGGTTGTTGGCGCGATTCAAGTCAATGACAATGATGAAATGATGTTGATTTCTGATGGTGGTACTTTGGTTAGAACTTGGGTTAATCAAATTTCTAAAGTAGGTCGGAATGCACAAGGTGTACGTTTGATTAAGCTTTCGAAAGGTGAGAAATTGATTAGTATTGAGAAAATTGAAGAAGATATCGAAGCTGTTTCTGAAGAGTAATTATTTGACAGGAGTCTGGTGGGATTTTTTGCTCCGCAAAAGAACCCACCCTACTTGGAGCGAAACCTGTAGGGCGGGTTCTTTTGCGGAGCAAAAAATCCCGCCAGTATGGACTGAACCACGGAGAAAACGACTATTTATAACTTCAGCGCAGGCCCCTCCGCACTACCCAAAGAGGTCAAAGAAAAAATCCACAACGAATGGTTCGACTGGAAAGGCTTAGGCGCATCAGTCGTTGAAGTCAGCCATCGAAGTTCACACTTCATTGATGTCCTCGAAGAAACAAAATCAAACCTCAAAGATCTTTTAAAAATCCCCGATCAATACAAAATCTTATTCCTCCATGGTGGCGCGCAAGCACAATTTGCTTTTGTTCCCATGAACTTTCTAGGCCCAAAAGACACGGCCGATTATTTACTTTATGGCTTATGGTCTAACCGCGCTTTTGATGAAGCAAAAATGCGAGGCGATATTCACGGCGTTCCTATTCTTGAAGAAGAAAAGCCATTGCATATTACCAATCCCTCAACATGGAAGCTGAATGAGAAAGCGATTTATACGCATTATTGTAGTAATGAAACTATTTCGGGGGTACGTTTGCCTTTTATTCCCGAAACAAAAAATGCCTTAATCGCTGATGTATCCTCTGATATTTTATCGGGCCCACTCGATGTTTCAAAATTTTCACTTATCTATGGGTGCGCACAAAAAAATATGGGTATTTCCGGCTTAGCTGTGGTTGTTTTACATAAAGATATGTTAGAAAAAGTTCAACCGAATATTCCAACCGTTTTTGATTTTAAAAAACAAACGGAATTTAATTCTATTTATAACACAGTTAATACCTTTGCTATTTATGTTTTAAACGAGGTTTTAAAATGGAATAAAGAGCAAGGCGGCTTAGAAGAAATGCAAAAAAGAAACCATCAAAAAGCACAAATGCTTTATGATTTTATTGATGCATCTGATTTCTATTCAAATAATATCGCACCTGATTGCCGTTCGATTATGAACGTCACTTTTTATTTGCCTTCAGAAGAGCTTGATAAACAGTTCGATGAAGCATCCCACAAAGCAGGTTTATGCTTTTTAAAAGGCCATCGCTTCCACGGTGGACTTCGCGCAAGTATTTACAATGCTATGCCACTTGAAGGCGTCCAATCGCTTGTGGATTTCATGAAAAGTTTTGAGGCTGCTCAGCCTTAATGTTGAATATCAAATTTATTGAGTTCTAGTAGCGGGTGTTTACCATCCGCAACTTTTTCAACAAGCCCCCTTGTTTTTCCGCCCCCTTTCAGCTTCCATAATGCCATGCCGCCACGCAAGCCAAATAAACCGTCACGTAAAGCTTCGGAGGCATCTACGTGTTTATAACCTTCACCATGTTCACCTACAATATTTCTTGTTCGAGCGTGCTTTAAAAGAAAGCTTTCCTCTTGTGTGAGTTCTTTTCCTGATGGCGTTTTTAAGCTTTTATGAATGTAGCCAAAAAGGGTATAGCCTTGTTGTAGGTTGCGAATTGGAAACACTTCTGTATCACAATTGCCATCATCGCTAAATTCACAAACAAGCTCTCGACCATCGAGCTTCCAGGTCAATCGATGCATGGGCTTTTCTTCGCGTTCTTTTTTGTTCTTACCCTTAGGATGTTTGTCTGATTTTGGTGCGCTAGGTGCTTTCTCTAGATGATAGGCGCCTACGGGTATATTGTCATGTTCTTTGAATTCTGAACTTGGCATAAGTGTTTTTAAGTGGGAATTCGCTGCTGTATAAGTATTTCGTTCTCGAGGCTTATCTTCTTTTTTGGGGTCTATGATAATTCCATTCTCGTTAACTTTAATGGTAGCAAGGTCGCCATAAATATTGCGTATTTGTTCTTTTATAGATTCAATTAATTCTTGAGAAATAGATTCAAAAGCACGAAATTTATATTCAATGAAACAATCCCCATTTTTTCTGTGCGAAAACTCATAATTCCATTCTCCAGAAAGAACTCGTGCTGTCATGAGTGGTAGGTGCTTCATGTGGATCACTGCACGCTCTAAAGCATTAACACGATATTTTGCATTAGAAACAATTTGGTTTAAGCGTTTCTTGAGGGCTGACTTTCGCATAAAGGTTGTGGGCTCAATAATGAATGCATCTTTGCTGAAAGCGAAGAGAGAAAAAGCTTTTTGAACTTCGGCTAAGAATTGAGTTTTATACAGATCACCATGTTTTTCGCCCAAGCGAAATTCAATGAGACTCGTGTCGGTAATGCGCGATAGATTTATTTGATGTTCGGCTGCTATTGCTTTGAGGTTTTGAAAGAAAGCATTTTGTAATAATCTATTTAAAGCTGTAATAGTAAAATATAAGCTGGAAATGAGTGCGGGCCCAAGTGCTAGTGTGCAGAGAATAAGGTGAGCTTCTTCTCTGCTTTCCTCCAGCGCAATCTTCAGTAGGTCTAGTTTCTCGTTACCTGCTAAATGTATGTTATGCGTTGCTTGTGTGACATAGCCAAGCTCGCTTGATTCTTTTAATCCTTTTTCTTTATAGTCTTGAAATAAATTTAATAGCTGTGTGTATAGAGCGTTGAGCTTTTGATGCTCCTGCCAAAACCGATAAGTACTATTGAGACCGATAGGTAAAGTGATTATGGATTGCCACAGAATTCGCTTTTGTAGTTGCTTTTTTCGTATGCTTAGTTGTTTTAAGTATTGAACATTTGGTTGTTTAGATTTGTTCTTTGCGGTCTCTAGATCTTGTCGAGTCGAGCGCTTAGCAAGTAGATAGCAAATAAGAAAAGCAGCTGTGCCGAAAAAAGTTACAAACTCAGCATAAAAAGCGTTGGATTTTTCCCAGCTTTGCTTTTCATCATCGTAATTGAATCGATCTGAGCGGGGGACAATGGTGTGATAGAGTAGATCCAAAAGGGCCCAGGAGAAAAAGCCGAGGATTGAGGCTGTGGGAAGGTGTTTCATGATATTCAAGGAGAAAAGGGAGCTTTCTGCTTGTTGTGCCACACGTTCATGAGCTACCTTTTCAAGGTAGGTCGTTTCTTCTTTTTTTGGTTTTCCTGAGCGCATCTTTTTACCTTGAAGCAATATTATTTGTGCGGATTGTAACATATCTTTCCTCGGCATGGGGCTTTCGGGCGAAAAATGCTCAGAAAAACCCCTGTTAAAACTAACTGAGATCAGGCTATAATCCTCCTCAATTTCATGGATGACGTTAAGAAATGGAGAAAAACATTGTCAAATGATCAAGAAATATCTGTTGTTGCCATCGACGGCCCTGGTGGCGTTGGAAAAGGGACGATTAGCGCGTTATTAGCTGATCGCTTATCTTGGCACTATTTGAATAGCGGCGCACTTTATCGTGTTTTGGCCTTAGCAGCTAAGCGCCATGGTGTTGAACCTACTAATGAGGAGGCTTTAGAGGTGCTCGCAGCTCATTTGGATGTTCAATTCACTGCGGACCAACCGGATCATGACTCAAGAGTGATTTTCGAGGGTGATGATGTGACCGACATTATTTTTACGGAAAAACACGGGGCAGAAGCCTCAAAAGTCTCAGGATATCAAAAGGTTAGAACGGCATTGCTTGATCGTCAAAAAGCTTTTGTGCAGGCGCCTGGATTAGTTGCAGAAGGTCGAGATATGGGAACGGTTGTTTTTCCGGATTCACCTTTAAAATTATTCCTTGTAGCAACGGCAAAAGAGCGTGGAAAACGGCGTTTTAAGCAGTTGAAGGAGAAAGGGATAAGTGTTAGACTCGCCGACCTCATTGATGAGATCAGTGCGCGAGATAAGCGTGATTCCGAGCGATCGGTAGCGCCATTGAAGCCCGCTGAAGATGCCATCATTATCGACACCACGGGACTCAGTATTGAGGAAGTGATGATGAGAGTGATGACGGAAGTAGAGCGTTGTTTGGGTATTAAAACCCAGCACGAAAATAGTTAGGTGTTTATGCGAGGCGCATAAATTTTATTAATTTCAAACGGGTTATCGTTGCTCCCTGGGCGATGGTAGTATTTTAAAGGTTAAACAAATGAGTCAAGAAAGTTTCGCAGAGTTATTCGAAGAAAGTATCAAATCCAAACAAATGAATCCAGGTGACATTGTCACAGGGGCTGTTGTTGGTTTTGAAAAAGATTATGTATTAGTAAGTGTAGGTTTAAAATCTGATGGCGTTATTCCTCGCCAGCAATTTGCTAATCATGCAGGTGAAGTAGAAATCAATGTTGGCGATGAAGTCGACGTTGTTATCGAAATGTTAGAAGATGGTTTTGGCGAAACGCGTCTTTCTCGTGAAAAAGCAAAACGTGCTGTTGCTTGGAGATCCTTGGAACAAAGTCACGATAAGAAAGAAACTATTCAAGGTTTCATTACAGGTAAAGTTAAAGGTGGATTTACGGTTGAGCTTGAAGGTGGCGTTCGCGCATTCTTGCCGGGTTCATTAGTTGATGTACGTCCAGTACGCGACTCTTCTTATTTAGAAGGTAAAGAAATCGACTTTAAAGTTATTAAGATGGATCAAAAACGTAATAACGTTGTTGTATCTCGTCGTGCTGTTGTTGAAGAAGAAATGAGCGGTGATCGTGATAGTCTTCTTGAAACGATGGAAGAAGGTCAGGAAATTAAAGGTGTTGTTAAAAACTTAACGGACTATGGTGCCTTTGTTGATCTTGGTGGTGTTGATGGTTTATTACATATTACTGATATGTCTTGGAAGCGTATTAAGCATCCAAGTGAAGTGGTTGCGATTGGTGATGAAATCAATGTGAAAGTCTTGAAGTTTGACCGTGAAAAAGGTCGTGTATCATTAGGCTTGAAACAATTAGGTGATGATCCTTGGTTCTCATTAGCTGAACGTTATCCATCAGGTGCTACATTAATAGGACGTGTGACTAACTTAACAGATTACGGTTGTTTTGTTGAAATCGAAAATGGCATTGAAGGTCTTCTTCATATGTCTGAAATGGACTGGACAAACAAAAACATTCATCCGAGCAAAGTTGTTCAATTAGGTGATGAAGTTAAAGTCATGGTCTTGGAAATCGATGAAAGTCGTCGCCGTATTTCTCTTGGTATGAAGCAGTGTATTGATAATCCTTGGGATGCTTTTGCTAAACTTCATCAAGTCGGTGGAAAAGTTAAAGGCCCTATTAAATCAATCACTGATTTCGGTGTCTTCATCGGTCTTGAAGGTAACATTGACGGCTTGATTCATTTATCTGATATTTCAGCTGAAAAACCAGGTGAGGAAGCGGTTCATGATCTTAATAAAGGTGATGAAATCGAAGCGGTTATTCTGGGTGTTGATCCAAGCCGCGAACGTATTTCTTTGGGTATCAAGCAAGTTCATATGGATGCATTTGAAGTGTATCTTGATACGCACAGTAAAGGCGGTGTGATTGAAGCAACCGTGACTGAAAAAAATGATCAAGGTGCGAAAGTTGAACTTCAAGAAGGCGTTTCTGCTGAATTGGCTTCAACTGATATTGAAGGTGATATCAACGTTGGCGATACTGTGAAAGTTCGTATCGTTGAAGTGGATATTGCTGGCAAGCTTATTATTGTTTCAATGAAAGCACCAACTAAGCGTGCTAAGAAATCGAAAGCTTCTGAAACTAGTGTTGGTGACGGTGGTAAAGCAACATTAGGCGATCTTTTGAAAGCTAAAATGGAAGATAAAGACGAAGATTAATCTTGGTTTTAAAATCTTTTTTATGGAAACGGTGGCTTAGGTCGCCGTTTTTTTTGGTAAGTTTAAAGGATGTCGTTGGTTTATATGTGAGAGGCGCTTAATTGAGTCGCCCCCTCTCTTGCAGTAAGATATTCAAGCACGTTGGGCAGTTCAGTTTTAAGCTGTTGATTGGTGGGTTTTTGAAGATAGTTATTGGAGCCAGGAATTTCTTCCGATTCATGGGAAGAGAGTACTGAAATAAAGCTTGGTGAAAGCTCTGCGCAGTTTTCGAGTTTACGTATGAGCTGGATAGCCTTTTCTCCACGGCAGCGAGGCATTTGGCGATCCATGATAATCCAATCATAAGGTTTGCCTTCTCGTGCAACGTTTCGTGCTATTTCGCCAGTAGCCTCATCTCCATCATTAGCTAGTCCAAGTTCGATGTTGCATCCTAAGTGTTCGCTATAGCCAGAAAGGTAAGTAAAGGGTTTGCTTTTTTCGGGGCTATTGATCATGTTGTACTTAAGAAGTTTCATTGCTATTAGGGCTCGTGTGATATCTGAGTCATCAACAAAAAGAATTTTTATAAGGGTATTAGGGTCATGTTCTTCTGCGAGTGCTTGGATGGATGAAACTTCTTTGAGGGATGAGGCTGGCGGGTCAAACAGGCTGGGCTGCACTTCAGAAAATCTTTTGACGAGCGCGCTTAGCTCATTTTGCATGGCTTCTATTTCGCTGTGATCCTTGCTGCCTTTGATGCCCTCAATAATTAATTCCATTTGATTTAAAGTGTTACCTAGAATATCTTCAGCTCGGCGTCTCTCTGCTAATCTTTCATCGCTTGTGCTACGTTCAAGTAGCCTGGAAAGCTCGGAAACATCATGAATCGTGGCTGTTACCATTTGGCCTTCTTCTTCTGAAAATTCGGTAGGTGCAATGTTGAGGGCGATAGGGAATTCTTCGTGGCCTTCTTTGGTTTTTTTGAGGGCTGATAGTTTTCTGTGTTTGTTTGGAATGTCAGAAGTTGGTTGTTTCTCTTTGCTTTCTGCTCTTGTTAAAAATCTTTCTAGTATCTTGTCATGCTCTTCGCGAAAGTCTTCTGGTATAATGAGGTTAAGGTTTTGACCTTTAAGCTCCGCTTCTGTGAGCCCAAACATTGATACACTTCCTGACGCTTCAATAATAGTACCAGTCGTACCCCCGTTTGTTTTTGTAATATGGCAAGTTAAGCTGCAGCGCGGAGTCAGGGAGTTGCGGCGAGGTGTAAGTTTTCTTGTAAGTTCTGCATAGAAGGAGGATTGGGCTTGTTTAAGCTGGAGTAAAACTTTATAGACAACACGTAAGGAAGTTTCTTCCTCAGGGGATTGTGAGCGAAGTAAAATATAGCGAAAGGCATTGTCAGGAAATTCATAGAGTGCTGAGCCAAATAGCATTTCTGTGGCTAGACTGTTTTCTTCGTTGGAGAAGGATAGGGTGAAAGGTGTTTCTAGCTTATTTTCGTAGCTTTCAGTTAGTGACTTATTATGGTTTTCAATGTCTTTCTCGGAAATGGGTTTGCCTTTTCTTTTTTTGAGCTTTGCACAAATGGCGAAGCTTCTTAGATTAAAGAGATGCTTAAAGTCATTGTGTTCATCAATGATGGCCGTGAAGTTTGGAGGGTTTTTTTCAAGGCTCTCTTTAAGGTTGGGTAATGTATGGGTAAGAAAAGCAGTTAACTGTTTTTCGTTAAATTCAGAAAAAGTTAAAAAAAAGAGATTTATTAATCTAATTTTTTGGGAGGATACTTGTAGTTCTAGTGTTAGTTTGTCGATGTAGTCATATAGGGCGTTATTTAGAAGTGTTTCAGTTGGTTTTGCTGTGAACATAGTTTCGTACCCATGTTTTTGTGTATATTGTAGAGTTATTGGCATGGTACCTTTAAGTCATTTGAATATCAATTTTGTAAGGCTAGTGGAAGCAAGGAGCCATTGAAAACACTCTTTGTGTTTCTATCCAATTGATTTATATCGATATATTTGATTATTAAGGTTGTAGGGTTACCCGAACATTGTGCTTTCATAAAGATATTTTGTTAGCATTCCCGAAGAACCTGGTATACTTTTTGCTCATACTTCGGTAATCTACCTTTTTCTGCTTTCGGGTGATAAGCTATACCGTCAAAACAAGGTTAAAGGACTTTAAAGAATGCGTTTTATTGGTTACATCATTATTCTTATCTTAGTACTGCTAGGTATCACATTTGCTGTACTTAATGCCAATTCTGTTCCTGTGAATTATTATATGGGCCAAAAGCATATGCCGCTTTCTTTGGTTGTGGTGATTAGTTTTGGTGTGGGTGTGATTTTAGGTGTTCTTGTCTTGTTTTTTAAGAACACACATTTACGTATTCGTAATGGAAATTTAGCTAGACGTGTTAAAAAACTTGAAAAGAAACTAGAGACGGCAAGAGCTGATCTCGAGGAGAAAGACGAGTGAATAGTTGGTGGTTAATGTTGTTACCTGTTGCTGCAAGCTTTGGCTGGGTAAGTGCAACGAATCGCCGTGGTTCTAAAAAACTACAAGACAAGCATTCTCGCAATTATTTAAAAGGCATTAATTTATTGCTTAATCAAGAGCCCGATAAAGCGGTTGATTCTTTTATTAAAGGGCTTGATGTTGATACTGATACGATTGAAACGCATTTAGCATTAGGTAATTTATATAGAAAACGTGGTGAAGTGAGCCGAGCTATTCGCATTCACCAAAATTTAATTGCACGCCCTGAACTTAATCAAGAACATAGAAATGATGCATTGCTTGCTTTAGCGCAAGATTATTTAAGTGCGGGTGTGTTGGATCGCGCTGAAAATTTATTTAAAGAACTGTTAGATAACGGCGAGCATACAAAGCCAAGTTTGAAAGCGTTGCTTTATATTTATCAACAAGAAAAAGATTGGCGAAGTGCGCTGGTGACGGCGCAGCAAATTGCAGCTGACTCAGAGCATAATGTTCAAGTTGAGCTTGGACAATTTAATTGTGAACTTGCTGATTTGGCGTTTGCTCAAAAAGATTATTTGCAAACGATGCGCTATGCAAAGCAAGCGCTAACATCGAATCGCGATTGTGTTCGAGCAAGCTTATTGTTGGGGGCGCTTGAAATTCGTTTGAAAAAACATCCTCAAGCTATCCGTCATTTATTGCGTACTCGAAAGCAGAATCAAGATTATTTGTTATGCACGGTTCCTCTTTTAAAGAAGGCGTATTATGCAATGGATGAGCGCCTTGAATTTATTGAAACGTTGAAATCCTTTTTGAAAGAACAGCCGAGTTTGCCTGTGATTATGGATGTGTCGGAATTAATTCAAGAAGAAGATGGTGATCAAGCGGCATTACGTTTTGTGGCGGATCATGTTAAAGCGCACCCCTCTTTGGTGGGGCTTCATGATTTATTGGGTTTACGTTTGCTGGCTAAACGTTCTGACTCGCGTGAAGATTTGGAAATTTTAAAACAATTAACGGATCGATTGTTAAAAGATAAAAGTAGTTATCGTTGTGTTAATTGTGGTTTTGCAGGGCATACTTTGCATTGGCACTGTCCTAGCTGTAAGCAATGGGAAACAACGAAACCTGCTTACTTGATGCAAGATGTCTAAATCTATTTCCCGAAAAATTTCCATAGCACCTATGCTTGATTGGACAAATCGTCACAGTCGGTTTTTGATGCGCCTTTTAACTAAGCATACTTTGCTCTATACCGAAATGGTTACAACGGGCGCGATTATTCATGGTAATCTTGCGCGGCATTTGGATTTTTCTAATGAAGAGCATCCTATTGCTTTGCAATTTGGGGGTAGCGATCCAAAGGATTTAGCGCATTGTGCGAAGATTGCTGAGCAATATGCTTATGATGAAATTAATTTAAATGTGGGTTGTCCAAGTGGGCGTGTGCAGTCAGGCGCTTTTGGTGCTTGTTTGATGGCAAAGCCAGAATTAGTTGCAGAGTGTGTAAGTAGCATGCGGGCTGTTGTTGATATTCCTGTGACAGTGAAAACACGTATTGGTATTGATGACCTAGATTCGTATGAACATTTACATCATTTTGTTTCAACGGTAAAAGTGGCAGGGTGTAAAACTTTTATTATTCATGCAAGAAAAGCTTGGTTAAGTGGTTTAAGTCCAAAAGAAAACCGTGAAGTTCCGCCTTTGCAATATGGTACTGTGAATCGTTTGAAGCAAGATTTCCCTGAGCTTGAAATCATTCTTAATGGGGGTGTTAAAACACTTGAGTCGATGCAGGAGCATTTAGGTTGTTTGGATGGTGTTATGATTGGGCGAGAAGCTTATCAGCACCCTTATTTTTTAGCGGATTTTGATCGGATGTTTTTTGGTGGTGGGGAGTCTGTTGTCTCTCGTGAAGCTATTGTCATGCAATATATGGATTATGCTGAGATGCAATTAGGCTTGGGCGTTCCTTTGCATATTTTAACAAAACCTTTGCTAGGCCTTTTTCACGCTCAACCAGGCGGTAAGCAATGGCGAAGATATTTGAGTGAAAATGCCCATAAGCAAGGCGCTGATATTTCTGTTGTTCGAAACGCTTTAGAAACTTGTAGGGCGGCCTCTTTTGGAAAGCAAAAGATCTCAGCATAGTTTTGGTTGGTGATAGATTTTATTGAGACAAGTAGGGTGGCTTCTTTTGCGGAGAAAAAAATGCCACCCTGCGCCGGTTATCTATTCTGGTTTAAATCCTTCAGGCTTTGAGCTTTCTTCATCGGTAAACAAAAACTTTTCCATCTCAGTTTCAAGAAACTTTCTCGCATCTTTGTCTAACATATTTAAACGATATTCATTAATTAACATCGTTTGATGGTTTAACCATTGTTGCCATCCTTCTTTGCTTATGTTTTCAAAAATTTTAGTACCTACTTCTCCCGGATAAGGTTGGCGGTCTAAAGCTTCTGCTTCTTTTTTTAATTTTAGGCATTGAACCATGCGTGTCATAAGTTTGTCCTCTCTGTTTCTAAGGTGGAGGGGTCAAGTCTTCACTTTAAACTTAACTCGTTAAGTTTAAAGTGAAGACTTGACCCCTAGTTGCTGAATAAGGTTTTTAACGGGTTGTGGCAATCCTACTTTTTTCGGTTTGTCGCTGTTATACCAGATAAGTGAGCTGTTTTCATTAGTTTGTGGTTCTTTTTGCGCTGTAAATAATATAGGTGTGATATCTAAATGATAATGGCTGAACGTGTGACGAAAACTGATTAATATTTCTTTTTGTTTGGCTTTAATGCCATATTTTTGTTTAATCAATAACTCTATATTTTCAGTATCATCGTATTCTGGAAAGCTCCATAAGCTTTGCCAGACGCCTTGTTCTGATCTTTTTTCAAGTAGTAATTCTTGGTTATGGTTTTGTAAAATAGCCATATAAACTGATTTGGTGGGCATGGATTTTTTTGGTTTCTTTCCTGGAAATTCAATTTCGCGTTCTTGCTTACGTGCAAGGCAAGATTTTTTTAAAGGGCAAAGATCACATTTGGGTTTGCTTCGTGTGCAAACCATGGCGCCTAAATCCATCATGGTTTGTGTGTAGGCACGATTGTCTTTTTGGGGGGTGAGTTTTTCTGCGATTTCCCAAAGGGCTTTTTCAACATGCGATTTGCCCGGCCATCCTTCAATGGCAAAGACTCGCGCTAAGACACGTTTTACATTGCCATCTAATATGGCAGCTTTTTTGTTAAATCCTAGTGAAATAATAGCGCCTGCGGTTGAGCGACCAATACCTGGAAGGGTGATAAGCGTTTCAAGATTGTCAGGGAATTTACCTTCAAAATCATCAATAATCTTATTGGCGCAAGCATGTAAGTTTCGAGCTCTTCTGTAATAACCTAATCCTGTCCATAGGTGTAAGACTTCATCGATACCAGTTTTTGCAAGAGTATTCACGTCAGGAAATTTTTTCATGAATGTTTCAAAGTAGGGAATAACAGTATTAACTTGTGTTTGTTGCAGCATGACTTCAGAAAGCCATACTTTGTAGGGCGTAACTTTTTGTTGCCAAGGTAAGTTTTTCCGCCCGAATTTTTGATACCAGTCTAGGACGTTTTTTTGAAACGATTTTTCTTGCACTTTAATTTCCAAACAAGCTATTTATGTTTAAGCCCTTAAGCTTATCTTTTAAATGCTTTCCAAGCTGGTTTTTTAAGGTATTTTGCAATAGCGCTTGGATGTTAGGTTGTAGTTTATGGTGCTCGAAATTACCGCTTAAAATAAAGGGGATACTTGGCTTGATAGGTTGTGGGCTTTGCAAGCTTCCTTGCATGGCAGTTGCCGTTCCTTTATATTTAATGCGCTCTGTTGGAAGGTTGGTTGTACCCGCTGCTTTTAATTCTATGACGGGTGAAGCAAGAATAACGTCGTTACTGACAAGACCATTTTTAATATTAAAGGATCCCGATAGACTTCCAAATTTTGTGACACCTTGGTTTTGAACGGGCTTAATGCTTTTATTTACCAAAGAAAGCGCTTGTCGAATAATATAAGCAACATCTAAGCCTTTGTACTGACCGTTTTTAAAGGCAAACTGTCCTGCGCCATTTAAGTTTTTCAAAATTACATCTTTGTTGTCACCTTTGGTTGTAAGGTGGAATTGAACATTGCCAGTTCCAGTGAATTGATCATAGTTATAAAGATCTTTAAGTAACGCTTGTGCGCTAAGGTTTTTGATAACACCATCAGCTGTGTAGTTAAGGTTGGTGCCGATATCAATAGAGCCATTGAATTCACCTTGATAAAATTTAGCGTTCATTGGCTTTATAACAATGCCATCATTAGTATTAATCGTCGCATTAATGTCGGTAATATTAAGCTTATGTAAGCCTTTTTGATCTTTCATTGTTGTTGCAAGGTTCGCCTGTTCAATTTTATATTGGTTGATATTTGGCGATAGCGTCATTTGACCTTTTAAATCCGTTGTCCCCGATGTTTTTTGTTTTACGTTATTGAATGCGACGCCTGTGCTAAAAGGAAATGCTTTTTGGTTTTGTAAGTGACTCGCTTTGAAGTACATATTTTTTATTTGCACTTGTTGATTTTTGGTTTGGTCAGTCCAGTTTATATTGATATTTTGAATGTTAATTTTTGGAATGGTGAAATTAAAAGGTGTTTGTTGGTTTTTGTTTTGTGCTGTTGTATTTATATTTTTTTTCGTCGCTGCCGTAGTTTTCGCTTGTTGCCCTTGTAAATCTTGCCAGTTAGTTTTGCCTTGTTTGTTTTTTTCTAAATTAAGCATCAATCCTGAAACTTCAACAGCGTTGGCTTCTGTTTTTCCATGTATAAGCGGAAGTAGTTTTACGCTTAGTTTTGCGTGCTTTAAGGTAAGAAACGGATTTGCACTAAAGTCTTTTGGGTTGCTTAACTGAACACCGTTTAAGGTAACACTTGCACTTGGGAAAATTGAAAAATCGAGCTTTTTGATAGTAAGCTGTCGCCCGGTTTGTTGGTCGACTTGTTTGATGATGAGGCTTTTTACGTTTTCTGGGTTCACCATGATTTTGACGGCGATAGCGGCAAGCACGCAGAGGATAACAATGATGGCAATAAGGGTAAGAATAATTTTAGTGGGCTTGCTCATGATGGTTCCTTGTTTCTTAAGTCAGTAGGCATTATATAGTATTTGAAAGCTTTTTCACGGTTGCTTTGATAATTTAAGTAGGTATTCGCCTACCCTTGGGTGGGTGATCGCTTAAGCTTGCGTAAGCTATAAAGCTCAAAAGTTTAAGATTTCAGACACTATGAATAAGTGATGAAAAGTAAGACAATGGCCACAATGGGATAACACTTAAGCTTTCTTTAAAGATGGATAATTAAGAATAACTTAAAGAAGGCGTAGATAAGGAAAAGTAGTGTGCGCGTAATAACGGCGAATGTAAATGGCATTCGAGCTGCTGAGCGTAAAGGTTTTTTTTCGTGGATGTTGGAACAAGATGCGGATGTTGTGTGTTTGCAAGAGACAAAGGCACAGTTGTCAAAGTTAGATGATCCGAAGTTTCATGATGTCAAAGGATACGATTTGTATTTCCACGATGCCCAAAAGCCAGGTTACAGCGGTGTTGCTATTTATACTAAGCATAAGCCAAAAGCTGTCAAACGAGGTCTAGGTTGGGATTGTCCAGACACTGAAGGTCGCTATATTGAATTGGATTTTGGCGATATTAAAGTGGCGTCGATCTACTTGCCTTCTGGATCAAGTAAAGAAGAAAGACAGCTGCTGAAATATGAATTTATGGAAAAATACGAACGATATTTGGGAGAAATAGCCCAATCCAAGCAACATTTTGTGATATGTGGCGATTGGAATATCGTTCATAAAGAAATCGACATCCGTAATTGGAAGCCGAATCAAAAGAATTCGGGCTGTTTGCCTGAAGAACGAGCCTGGCTCGATAAAGTCTTTGGTGATATTGGATTGGTTGACGCCTTTCGAGAAGTTAATCAAGCACCAGAGGAATATACTTGGTGGTCTAATAGAGGGCAAGCCTGGGCAAAAAACGTTGGTTGGCGGATCGATTATCAAATCGTGACACCAAAATTGGCGAAACTAGTGGAATCAGCTGCTATTTTCAAAGATCAGCGCTTTTCTGACCATGCGCCGCTTATTATGAGCTATAATTACACGATATAAAGATAATTAGATTTTTAAAAGGGGAAGGAAAATGGCAGCAAGAATTTGTACGTTTGGAGATCCGGCTTTAGCAGGTGTTGAACACCATGTTTTGCTTGGTATGAATTATGATCCTGCTGAGATTAGAGAGGAAGATTTATCAAAGCCAACCTCAAAAGCTGGTACTTACACTGGGGCCGGTCTATTCAAGCCAGGTGAAGGCGGTGGTAGCGATGGCGGCTTTAATCCTTCTACTGGTCTTGATTTATAAGTCTTTTCACATAGTTCAAGAGTTGAAAACCGCGGCAAGCCCGCGGTTTTTTGTGACAAAAATATACAATTTGTTACACAATGGTTATGAAACTTCCGTTTTATTTCTGTACAATGCCTCAAATTCTAATTGATGAGGTAATAAGATGAAGCCAAGAAAAAGAACCCGATTTGCCGTTATTTCCATTCTCAGCATTGCTTGCAGTGTATCAGCATTTGCAGGCACTTATTCAACAGCTGCCATTAATACTTTATCGAAAAAAATTGCAAAACGTGCGCCGAATATGAGTCCTGAAGCATTGAAACTAGGCTTGCGTGCTTATGATCATGCGCGCATGCAAGGTTTGGATAAACAAAGGCTTTTAACGATTGTTGATTTTACGAAGCCTTCTTATGATAAAAGAATTTGGGTGATAAATTTAAACAATGACAGAATTGATTACCATACGTTTGTTTCTCAAGGGACAGGAAGTGGCGGTGTTTATGCCAAGCATTTTTCGAATAAGCCAGGAACGGATACTTCAAGTCTTGGTGTTTATTTAACGGGTATGGAGTATGCGGGTAAGCATCCTGACTCAATGAAGTTACACGGTTTGGATAAGGGGTTTAATAATAATGCTTATCGTCGTGAAATTGTTATGCATCCTGCTGCGTATGCGGGGCGTGCTTTTATAAGGCGCTATGGTTACTTGGGAAGAAGCTGGGGTTGTTTTGCGATTAATACGCGTGTTGAACCTAGTGTTGTGAAGACCATCAAAAATGGTACGATTATCTTTGCGTATTATCCTGATAAAAAGCTTGAGAAGGATTCGGCTTATTTGCAGCCTTTGACTAGCACGAGTAAAACTTAGCGAAGATTGACGGAGCAAAAGTTCTGCCATTAGGTTGCTCCCGATGGTGGGATTTTTGCTTCGCAAAGAACCCACCCTACGCGTTTAGTGAGATTTTCACTTTGGTGTGTGAACTTGGGGGGTTGTGATGCTCCCGATGGTGGGATTTTTGCTTCGCAAAGAACCCATCCTACAAAGATTTTCATTTTGGCGTAGGTCGGGTTCTTTTGCGAAGCAAAAAATCCCGACATCGGATGATGGATGTAATTTTTATTCCGTAAAATTTAATGCCGTTCTTTGGTGCTTAACCAAATCACTAATCCCCGATTTCGCTAATTCCAACATCGCATTAAATTCATCATGTGAAAACGTCACACCTTCTGCTGTACCTTGAACCTCAATAAATCCACCTTCACCTGTCATGACAATATTCATATCCGTTTCGGCTGATGAATCTTCAACGTAATCAAGATCAAGAATAGGCGTGCCATTATGAATGCCTACAGAAATCGCAGCAATGAAATGTTTAAACGGTTCTTTTTTAAGTTTCTTATCTTGGTGTAAAGTTTGAATGGCATCATAGAGTGCAATGCAAGCACCCGTAATCGAAGCTGTCCGCGTACCGCCATCGGCTTGAATAACATCGCAATCCAAAGTAATCGTTCTTTCGCCTAAAGCTTTCAAATCTATGCCAGCTCGGAGGGATCGGCCAATTAAGCGCTGTATCTCTTGCGTACGGCCTGATTGCTTGCCTCTTGCAGCTTCCCTTTGGGTTCTTGTGTTCGTTGCGCGTGGAAGCATGCTGTACTCAGCCGTTACCCAGCCTTGGCCGGTGCCTTTTAAAAAGCGCGGAACTGAGTTTTCGACACTTGCAGTACACAAAACCTTAGTATCACCAAATTCAATCAGCACAGAGCCTTCAGCATGCTTGGTATATTGTCTGGTTATGTTAATATCTCGTAATTGGTTATTTTGGCGATGATTCGAACGCATTTTCTTACCTCTTGGTGAATATTTGAGGGTGATTATACGTAATTTACACAATTAAGGAATAAAAATGATTAGAAGTATGACAGCCTTTGCAAAACAGCAATCTCAGAGCGAACTTGGTATGATTAGTTGGGAGCTTAAAACGGTCAATAATCGCTTTGTTGATCTTAGCTGGCGATTGCCAGAATCTTTGAGGATTCTGGAGCCTGCTTTACGTGAAGCCACTAAAGAACATCTACAACGAGGAAAGCTGGATGCGAGCTTGCGATTTTATCCAGGTGAGGAAGTGGTAAGTGAAATAAAAATTAATGAAAAACTCTTAGAGCAAGTCAAAAAGAATTTATTGCAAGTTGAGCAAACGCTTTCTGAAAGAACGCAAATTGATCCTGTGACAGTTCTGCGTTGGCCTGGCATGACGCAACAAGAAGAAGCGGATTTAACAAAAGTTAAAGTAGAAGTATTAAGATTGTTTGAATTAGCATTAGTTGAACTAAGAGAAACACGCGAGCGAGAAGGCGATAAATTAAAAGCGCTGATTATCGAAAGATTAGATGGCATGGATGTTATCATGAAAGAATTAAAGCCTATTCTTCCTGAAGTTTTGCGTTTGCATCGAGAAAAAATCGTTGAGCGTTTTGCCGAATTAAAAGTAGAGGTTGATGAAGAGCGTTTAGAACAAGAAATGATTTATCTCGCGCAAAAAGTAGATGTGATGGAGGAAGTCGATAGACTTGAAACACATATGAACGAGATGCGACGTGTTTTAGAAGAAGGTGGGGCAGTTGGCCGACGTTTGGATTTTCTGCTTCAAGAAATGCATAGGGAAGCGAATACACTGGGTTCTAAGTCTATTCATACGGCGACGACGCAGTCTTCTTTGGAATTGAAGGTTTTAATTGAACAGATCCGAGAGCAAGTTCAGAATATTGAGTGATAGAAGATTCCTGCTTCCGCAGGAATGACGGGTACTTGTTCGGGAATGGCGGATGCATGTTTAGTGTAGGGTGGGTTCTTTGCGAAGCAAAAATCCCACCCTACAGCAGATTAACTGCTCGAAGATTTCTTAATAATTTTATATTGTTGATCACCGCTGTGTTTTGCAGCTTCACGAAGAGCCCCGCCTATTGCATTTTCCATGCCAATGGCGGCTATACCTAGAAGGCCACCTATTTTTTCAGCGGTGCTTACAATGGGGGTCACGATACTTTTAACAAAGGCTTCTGCACTGTTGAAAATGTAAGTACCGAATTGTTGTATTTGTCCAAAGATATTGGTGGTAGCAAGATAGGCTGAATTAAGAGGACCTGAGGCTGGTCCGGCTGTGACAGCAAGATGTTGCTCAAGGGCGCTTGGTTGGCCACCAACACTGATTCTTGCCTGGACAGCGTCAGCGATATCATTGGTTAACGGTGAGCTATGGGCCGCCATAGTTTTTTGGTAGGCGCTATAGTTTACATTGGCCGTTGTTGGAGATGTTGTTTCTGGGGAGATCGCTGGTGAGGTGTAAGCTGTTCCACCCGCGATAGTTTGGTAATGCCCCGCAGCCTGTTGCTGTCCTGCAGTATATGTTGTTGGTTTTGAAACGGTATTGCCAGTGAGGCTTGAAATACAGACATTTTTTCCATTTTTATCTTTTGAGCAAACTTGTGAAGCTGCATTATAAACCGCAAGTGCGTTATGGAGTAAAGATGGAGCTTGATTCGCGGCTGCTGTTTGGGTGTTGGCGCTAGCCGTACTGTTTATTTTCGCGGTCGCTTTTGCTTCTTGAGAGGCCGCTGCAGTGCTGAGGTCTGTGCTTATATTGCCAGCAAAGCCGGTGATATCACTATGCACAGTATCTACAACGCCTTGCATATCGCTTGCGGCACCTTTGATATCACCAACTAGCCCTGACATACCACTGCCGATTGAATTTTTTATGTCTTCAAGTGGTTTTAATAGATCGCTAATAGAAAAGGCATAGGCGCTCATAGCAGATAAAGATAATAGGCTCGCCAATCCTAGTGTGATGGTTATGCGTTTTAACTTTTTCATGATAGCAGCTCCTTTGCTTAATAATGAATACCAAATAGCGTTGAAGGTTTCTTTGTGCTTTTGTCATCGGTGTTAGTTGCAGCCGCGGTACTTGCTGTTTTTTGTTGTTGAGCTGCTTGATTATTCGCAGAGCTCTCTCCGCATTTGCAATAAGGGTCAATGCGAATCGTTCGCTCGCCATTTGAATTATAAAGGAAATTATTAGCAGCGCTATTTTCAGTCGTGCTAGCATTACAATCACAAGTTTTTGTAGGTGGTTTTTGTGAAGCATTTGATTTTGATGCCACATTATTTTTTGCTTTAATTGTAGCAAGTCTGGTTTGAAATTTTTCTTTTGCTTTGTCTGTTGCCGTGTCTATTTTAGCCTGGTATTGATTTGAAAGTTTCTGAACTTGTGCGCCATAAGCGGGGTATTTTTCACTAAGCGTTTGTTGCGCAAAAGCCGTCGCACTAAAAATAAAAGTAAGTAAACCTAAAATACACAGATAACTAATCTTCCTCATCTTCTCTCTCCATGGCTTTTTTAATCAGTTCTAAACGATCATCGCCAAAAACACGCGCTAATAATCGTAAACGTTCAAAAACGATATTCCTTCTTAAAAATAATCCACAAGGATCACTGTCGCTATTGGTGTTTTGTTCTGCGTGCATAAGAAGTCGTGAAGCTGAGCCGGGATGGGTTGTATCGATAGCCTGCATAATGCGAAGAATGCGGCTCATGTGTAGGCTATTGCCGATATCAATATAGTCTTCTTGTTTCTTTAATTCGAATTTGGTGATGCCTTCTAGGGATTCTGAGAGCTTTTTTATAGCTTGTTCGAGCTCGGGGTTGCCATCAAGCGTCCATTTTTCAACGCTCTCCATGAAAGCGATTACGCGGAAGATCATATTATCGGGGAAATTGTGCCAATATTCGAGGCTGGCTTTGTGTGTTAGATTTGGCATAACTTAATGATTTCTCTCTCATTTTATTGTTTACTAAATGTAGTTCTCTTATTAGTATAAATCAAGTAATCTATAAATCTTCCACTATTTTACCTAAGTAGAGGTAAAAACCTTAGAAATAGTTTGGATTTAGTCTGTAAATATGTTAAATTTTGCACAACATCGTACGAGAAGACTTACATAATTATGAGATTTTTTAAACCAAAAGGCATCATTCGTGGTGCATATCGCAATTTTGCCAATGTTACGGGCTGGTTTGGCTGGTCTCGCGTGCGTGATAGTTCTGTCGATTTGGTTAAAATGATTAAGCCTATCTATAAGAAGAAAGAAGCGACGCGTGATGAAAGCTTCAAGCAAGCTATGATACGTTTGAATTTAACAGACGCTGATATTCAAGAACGTGCTAACGTGTTGAAAAAACAAATTATTCTTTATGTCGGACTGTCGATTCCCGTCCTTGGTTATATGCTTTATCTGTGGGTTGGAGTGCATTTAGTCGCAGGTTTCTTGGCGCTGACCGTGTCAGGGTTATTTCTGATTAAAGCTTTTCATTGCTATTTTTGGTTATATCAAATTAAACAACGTCGCTTAGGATGTACTTGGCGCCAAGCTTTATTTAATAAGCCAGGAGAAAAACAATAATGCGCCGACTTTCCGTATTGCTCTTATTTTTAATAACAGGTGTTGCTTTCGCAGATCCGACTAGCTCGCTTCCGCATTTCTTTGAAATTTCAAGCGATGATCAATCCGTTCAACTGTTAACGATGCTTTTTGGTCAGGTGGGTACTGTTTTAAATGGCTCGGCTGGTATTTTGGGCGATATGTTTCGTAAGTTTAATGAAGCAATGTTAGTGCTTAATGTTTTTGTCGTGGGTTATACGGTATTAACAGGTGTATTAAATACAGCGCATGAAGGTGAGTTTTTAGGTAAAAATTATAATTCTATTTGGATTCCTATTCGAGCCGTTTTAGGTATTGGTTTATTGGTTCCAACAGGTTCAGGTTATTGCTTGCTTCAAATTATAATGATGTGGATTGTACTTCAAGGTGTGGGTGCTGCGGATAGTGTTTGGACTGTGGCGGTTAAATCTATTAATCATGCTGGAAGTGTTGTTTCTACTACGGATCGTGGAAGTTCAGCGGAAATGCCCTGGTATTATTATGGCGCCAAAGATGCTTTGTGGCTTTCAACTGCTGCGGGTGTGGGCACTGAAGACCCGGGTCCAACTGCAGCGCAGGGTGTTATCAATGCTTGGAAAACAACGGCTGGTATGGTTGGCAAGGGTGTGAATCCTTGGGAAATTACTTTAGATGCTAACTCAAAGACATTAGCGGCTAATATTCTGCAAGCTCAGATTTGTATGCATACAACCTATAAAAATAACGCACAAGGTACATCGTCGAGCGATAATGTAGCTCCGATAGTTACGGGTCAGGGGACGGGCCTGATTACTTACTCTTTCCCTGCTTACACTGGGTCACCTACAGAGGTGGGCGCCGTTGATAATCATGGTTGTGGCCAGTTATCTTACTATACCCCAGAGCATTCGGGTCTTTCGAATAAAACAAAGCCTGGTTATTATGTTACGCGCGCTTTAAAAACAGAAATTCCTGAGATAATAACAACCCTTAACGCAACAGCAAAAGAGTTTACCTATGATTGTCAGCTTCAAAAGGCAAGTAAGGCAACTAATGAGTGTATTACAGGTAAAGATCCTATAGGAACAGCAGCAAATTCACTGGCCGCTAGTCTAGATGAGGCGAGGGCTTCCTTTGAGTCGAGTCAGGATATTTCCGGTCCTTATAAATATATTCTTGATCAAGCTGTCTCAAAAGGTTGGGCGACGGCTGGTGCTTATTATAAATATGTTGCAGTGGGTAATGATCAAGTGATCGATATGGGCGATATGAGCAAATATACTAATTTTAGCAGTAAGGGTGATTCCTACTACGCAGGCTATGATGATGCTGGCAGGACTTTACAGCAAACGCTCGTGGAAAATGATCCTAATGCAAAAGCTAACCTGTCTGATATGTTTACCCATTGGATGCAAATGACGACAGAAACGGTTACAGGTGCTTTCGCCGCTACTGGGTTAACGAACTCTCCTGCTATGCCATTTAATGTCATAGGAAATGTAGTTGTTTATATGCTAAGCGCGGCTGTAACAGGCCACACCCCCGTTCAAATTATGTCAGGTGCAATGTTTGCAAATAAACAAGATCCTATCAGTAACGTACAAATGTTTGGCGCTCATCTTATCATGATCTCAGAATTGCTTTTTGAGGAAATGCTTATGTTAACGTTTGCCATCGTTGCAATAGGTGCTGCAGGTTGTGCTGGTGGAGGTATGTTTTACTGGATTATTGCGGTTACTTTTAAAATATTTTCATTGTTCTTTATGTTGCTGGGGATGCTATTTGTGAGCGGCCTTGTGATGGAAGTCTACATCCCCATGATTCCCTATCTGATCTTCTTTTTTGGAGTGCTCGGTTGGCTCATTGCGGTCATTGAGACGATGCTCGCGGCGCCTCTCGTCGCGATTGGTATCGCATACCCTGAAGGACACCAAATGTTAGGGCGAGCAGACCCTGCGGTGATGTTAATTACTAATGTGTTTATACGACCTACGTTTATGGTGTTTGGTTTTATTGCCGGTATTATTTTATCTTATGTTGCGATTGACTTTTTGAATAGAACATTTGAGTTTGTCCTGTTAACGAATGCGCAGCAGCCTGCAGTCGCTGTTGGAACAAAGCGTTTGTTTGGTACGGTAACACAAAATTCAATTTTAGTGCCTAGGGAAGGTATAGGGCCATTTGAGACGATTACTTATTTAGTTATCTATATTGGTACGATTATGGTGATTATTAATAAGTGCTTTGCTTTGATTCATGTGATTCCTGATCAAGTCTTGCGTTGGATTGGTAATCAACATCAATTCGGTGATTCCGCTCAGGATGAAAAAGACGTGGCGCAAACGGCGAAAACAGGTGCAGGTCAAGCTTCTCAAGCTTACCAAGCAGGTGGTCAAATGGCTGGCCAAGCCTCAAAAGCTGCAGGTTCTGCTGCTGGTTCTATGATGGGTAGTGGCGGTATGGATGATGCAGGTGCTGATCAGGCTTTGGAAAATGTTGGCGGCGCTACTGATGATGGTGGTGGCGATGATCCTCCTCCTGGTGGCGGTGGTGATATGACAGGTGGTGATGCCCCTGGGCCACCAGTGTAAAATTATTATGAAACCCGCGCTAGCGGGTTTTTAATTTTTTATGGAATGTTTTTTTTGGTAGAGCAGCTTCAAAGTGTATGCAAAAATCTCGCCATCAGGAGCACTCTAAGACCTGGCTCTGGCAATCAGCAAAAGATAGATTAAGCTTATTCCAATAGCTCCAACAGAAAAAAGCATGTAGATTCCTTGAATGCCATTTAAAGCAAGCAAACCAAGAATGCAGCCTGAAAGCTGCCATAGCATGCGGGGGTGCGCAACGCGGATTTTTTTCATAGGTGTATCTGTAAAATAGCCAAACCATAAAATACGATTACTTGTTTTGTTTGAAAGCAAAAAGATTAAGCCTAAAAAACCAATCATTTGAATAACAAATATTGTTATATGATTTAAGTTAATCATTCTATGGTGCCCGATCGCTGTAAAAGCGAAAATAGTTGTAAGAACCGGGAGAATTAAAATAGCGACGAGCGTTTTTTTTATAGAATGTTTATTTGAAATCATAAAAAACATGGAAGCAAGAAGAGGCGTAAGCATTATCCACCATTCAATGCTAACTAGCCTATCAACAATAGGCAGCTCGCTTGCATTAAAAAATGAAAGTGTTTGCCAAGTTTGAAGTATCGTTTGGGTCCTCATGCCGAGCTTCCCCATAAGAAGGGCAACAACAAAGACAATAATAATGCTTAAAAAAAGAAAAAGCGCAAAGAGAATAATAGGCGGCGCTTTATATTCTCTTAAGCGTAAAAACATACGTTGCATGATATGAAGTGTTGAAAGGAAAAAGATGGCGCCTGCGATAATGATGCCAAAAAGCGGGTTAAATAAGGGTTGATATTTTGGATAAATAAGTGAAGTGATTTGCAAAACGATCAAGACCATAGAGAAACAAACCATGATGCGCGTCGTTTGGTAAATATAATTGCTCGCAAATGCTTTTGAAAAGCGTGCGGTTAATGAATTGCCAAAAGGTAATGCGTTAGTTAATGCATTGGGTTTTTTTAATTTTTCTTTTGTTTTGATAAAAATACATAAAGCAACAGCGATAAATGACCAAATAGCAATATTCCAGCCACTAAAAAACTGCAAAAGCAAATGATTAAACCACGAAGGCAATTGTTTTTGTGTTAAATGTCCTGCCTGTACTTCATATTGCCCTAGCGAATAAAATTGCCCGATGAAAAGACAAAAGGTAAAGATTTGAATAAGAAAAATATTGATTAGCCAAGTGGGCTGCGTCAAAGTTTTTATTGGAAATGCGTTTCGAATAATTTTGTTTTTAAAAGGAGTTAATAAAGTAAAAAGTAAAATTAAAGGATAAATAACAAGAAAACAGCTAGCAGCGTAAAGTGCTTTAGGCGAGCTTCCTGCCCAATAAAGTGAAAAGCCAATAAAAAGTGGTAAGGCAATAACAATAAATAAAAAAGTTTTTTGTTTACGCTGCATGTGTTATTGCTCTTTAGGAAGTGGATTCCTATTTCCACAGGAATGACGTTTTGGGTTAAAGCCCCGCATCTTTATCAGCTTTTCGAGAAGTTTCAACCAGTATTCGATGATCACGTTCGGAAATTAAGCCTTCCTTAAATTTTGCATCGGCATCCACTTCCATGGTTTGACCATGTTCTTTTAACAAGCGCCTTGTTGCAGCGGTTGCTTCGTCAGGATCAATAGAGAGTAATTGATCTCGAATCTCTTCATTGAAAATTAAAAACTCACGTAGCGCGACGCGTTTGCCATCAACCGTTGGAACAAGTTTTTGCCATATCGCAACACGAATAGTTTCAAAGATATCAATGGTGCGAGCATTACGTTCTTCTTTGGGAAAAGTATGTACGAGGCGTCTTACCGTTTCTGAAACACCATTGCTGTGTAAAGTGGTATAAACAGGATGGCCTGTCATTGCAGCTTCCATGACGGATGCAATCGTTTCTTCATCACGTGCTTCACCTACAAGAATTAACCTTGGTTTTCGGCGCAGTGCGTTTCTAACACCCGCTGCAAAATCGGGTAAGTGTCTCGGCACTTCTGACTGGCTAACGATAGACGTTGGTTTTTTTACAGAGTCATAAACAAATTCAATGGGTGATTCATAAGTTAAAACTTTTCGGTTGCTATCATCTCGTTCGACGATATAACGAATAATAGAAGCAAGTAAAGTGCTTTTACCTGAGCCTGTCGCACCTGTCACATAGACAACACCTTGTTCTGGGGTAAGTGCTTCAATTAATTTATCAGGTAATTCCATGGTGCTCAATTCAGGCGGCTCGTTTGGAATAGAGCGCGCGGTGATTTGAACAGCGTCGTGACCCTGAACCATGCAACCTGTGCCATTAATACGAAACCGATAACGGTCATATCGCGTAGGGCGAATTTCATAATGCGTATCAACATCTTTTCCACTTGCGATTTGTGCGGTAGCGTTCGCACCATACATCGCATTGATAATGTCATGCACTTCATGATTGGTGAGTTTTCGCTGTGTGACTTTAATTAAGCGCCCATGAACTTCCGCGAAAACCGGCTCATTCGTTTGGAAGGTAATATCCGAGGCGTCTTGATTATAACATTGGATTAATATTTCATTAACATGGTCGATGTTAAAGCGGACAGGCTCTTGTTTAAAAATATAATCTTTTGTCATGGTGTAATTACAGGTTTCCAGGTTTTGCTTTTAGGGTTAAGTTTTGGCAGTGCAGTAATTCGCAAGACTTGATCGTTAATGTAAATCTGCGAATGGCTAGCATTTGTTGTAACACCTAAGTTACTTGTGGCAACATAAGGTTTGCTTACCATGTTTCTTGCAAGGAGTTCGCGATAAAGCATCATGCCATTATAGTCGCGCTTGAGTCGTGCAAGGTTGTCTTGGTAAATACTATTGGCTTGAATGATGCCTTGCTTCCAGCCTTTATCAATGTTTTTAATCCAAATACGTTGTTCATTGTCATCGCGTGGTAAAAGCGATTGATCTGGAATAGAAGGTTTCTTGTAACTCATCCAAAGATACGTTCGCCAATTCGGTGCTGTTGTAACAAACCTCGCTTGCGAATGGATTTTATAAGTTTTATTCGCAATGCGAATCGTTAGAGGATTGTCTAAGTTAAGCAATTGATTACCTTGCACTAAAACAGGTGGTAAGACATTGTGGTCGAGTAATAAATTATTGAAATTAAAAATCTGATCAAGAGATCGCGTTTCTTCAGTAAGTGATTTATCAATTTGTTTTGAGCGCCATGCAAGGCCGCCCTGTGCGCCAAGTGTTGTTGCCGCTTCTCTAAGTGCATCAAGTCGAATATGACCAATACCCGTGCCCGCTTTTTGAGGTGTATTGTTTGAACTTAATTGCTGAATGTTAGTTAAGTTCATGGTATCCACATTTTCTGTTCTTGTTGTTGCGCAGCCGGCTAGAGCGATGCTTAATAAGACTGCGGCGAATATATAAGATTTTTTCATGTAATTAACTGCTTTGTAAATATCGTAGCTCAATAATCTTGCGAGCGGGTAATACAACGACGCTAGCGCGTTTTCGGCATTGCAAGCCAATGTTTTGCAATATAGTACCTAAGTTTGAGTGATGTTCTGAGATACTGACAATGACCGGTGATGATGGGCGTTCTCCTAGCACTTTGAATCGATAGTCAGCAGCATTAGCAATGGATTTAATAATAGATTCTGCAGGTCCTGTCCAGTCTAAGGATGCTGGGATATTCATGCCATACGTTGCAGGGCTAGGTGTTTCAGCGACCATGAGCGGCGGATTTGCGGCTTGTTCGGTTGCATTCAACTGATTCATAGTGTGGCTGACGGAGGTCGCGGCTTCCGCGAGCGTTGCCTTTGCATTGATTGAAGGAGAAGGCCTTACTGAGGCGGGTCCAGTGGGTTTCTGTGCACATGCGGCCAATGCTAGGGCTGCTAGGGCTATTATAAAGAGTCTTATCATTGAACTTATTCCTAAATATAAACTCCTTGTATTGAATCAAGCTGCCCAACTTTTGTCAAGCAGCGCTGTGGAAGCATGGCTTACACTAAAAAATGAGTTAATTTATTGAAAAATAGGCATTTTCATATAAAATTACTCATAGAGAGCCTAATAAGTCTTTGTCTTTTTTGGAAAAAAGTGTAAGATTTCGCTTACAATCTGTCTAAAATTTGGTACAATCCATACAGACGTAAAGAAAGGAGCAGCATGATGGCCGATGCGCACTGGAGAGATTCAGCAAGAATACCAAGGTTTTTAGGTATTGACGCACGTTCTGCTTTTCCTTTGTTGTTGTTTTTACTGCATATTAAGCTCTGGACGTTTATTATTGCCGTATTAGCAACGCTGTTCTTTGCAGTGATTGAGTTTTATGGATTTAGCGTATCGGTATTTTTACGCTGGTTACGTGGGTTTATCATGGGAAAACGCAAAATGGCGAACCCATGGTGGAGGTAGGTTAAGTGGAAGCTGAAATTGCAGAAAAAATGGGCTTAATTATGAAAGCCTTAGGTGCAAATTTTAGCTTAAACAGTAAGCCTATGACTTATAAAGAGATTTTCTCTAATAATAGTCTGCTCCCAGCCATTGCAAAGCGTGCTGACCAATTATGCTCACTTTGCCTAGGATACGGCATAGGAGTGACTTTTGAAGATGAGAAGGGAACGTTGTTAGGTGTTAAAGCGAAATTTGATGAAATAACACCGGATGTATTGCGCTACCTTTGCATCACAGATGTGATGAACGAATTAGTCAAAGTGGCCCCTAGCAAAGATGCTGTGCCGCTTGATGAGTTGATGTACGACTAAGAGAATTTTAACAAGAACTCCATGGAAGAATAATTTACATACGGCAAGGATTGCTGGATCGGAGATAGAAAATGCCTGGTTTAACAATAGAATCTGAACAACCTAAAAGCTCTGCAGCTGGTATTAAAGATAAGCTAAGTGCTGGAATGTCTGAGGCAAAAAGCGCTCAAGGCAAAGCTCCTTCAGATTTTAATACGGCTGTTTTTGATTCTCTTAAGAAGGGTTTTATTAATGTTGGGACGATAGTTCAACAGCTAGAACGCATCTGGGATCAACGACGTTCCTCAGATCCAGTACAAGCAACAAAGTCTACTGCTAAAGCTCAAGCCCCTGCTTCGACTCAAGCAGCCGTTGGACAGCGAGACGAAATCGCTTCAAGTCCGAATTCAATGCTTTCAAAAGGGCAATCAGAATTTTTTGAAGCGCCTAAAACAGGCTCTTCACCTACCGCGCCTGTCGGCGGTAATTTCGTTAATAGATAGTCCTGTCTTTGGTATCCAAGTATGAATCTGCTATGATGCAGTTAACCCTATATTTTTTTAAGCTATTATGAGCAACGAAAGTGAATACTTACAAGAAGTAAAACAAGCTTTGCATGAGCATGCAGAAAAGCTGAAGCAATTGCATAGCTATGACCAAGATGCTCAAAAACAATTGGCTACTTTGTTAAAAGAAGCACTCGATGTAGAAGCCAAGCTTCGAAAAAAACATAAACTCGGCGCACGTTTTTTAATTATTCAGCAGCAATTACAAAAGCTCTATGATGATTGTATGCAATATGCAGAAGTCGATTCTGAGCAAGCTATTGAAACGCTAGAAGATATCGCTCAACCTATTGCTGAAGATGAAATTATTGTTTATGTCCATTTGTTGAATGCACAAGGCAAAACACTTGCTTCGTGGCAGCGTATGCTAACGTCGCGAGCCTTAAGAGAGCATAGCGTAAACCGGCCAATTTATGCTGATAAAAAACATATTGATGAGTTATTTCGAAGCAAGCCGAATCTTGCGATTCATGGCGTTATAGAAGCCGTTGTGAATAAACGTGATGTATTAGTCCCTGTGGAAAAATCAACGCTCAAAGACAGTTTGGGTAACCCTCTTATTCGTCTTAAACAAGGCGGATTAAAGACGAAAAATCTTCGTTGCTTTCATTATCTAGGTAAAAAATATCACGTGAGTGAAGAAGGTGATTTAAGACTTATGTAGGGTGGCTTTTTTTGCGAAGCAAAAAATGCCACCATCAGGATCATCCGAATGGCGGGATTTTTGCTCCGCAAAGAACCCGCCCTACCCAGAGAGAATCACCTCGACTCAAGGTAAAAGCTTTCACAAATATGTAGGGTGGGTTCGCGAGCGAAGCGAGTAATCCCACCATCGGGAGCGTCCTGAATGCTGGGGTTTTTATTTCTCAAAGGATTAGTTTTGCTATTTCCAAACTTTCTTAATAAAAGAACTCCACTCACCTGCACTTTTAGCGCGTTGATTGGCGCCTTCAGGTGTGGCTTTGAAATGACTTGAAGCCGCAGCATTTGAACTGCTTGCTGATGCACTTGGTGCACCGCTTCCTCCGGCAAAAGAACTGAATTGATTGCTGGCTTGCGATGCAGTCGCCGCAGGTCCTGTTGAAGGTTGCGCTCCGCGGTTAAAGAAAGCTTTCATTCCGGCGCCAACCATTCCTGCTTTGCCACCCATGCCAGGATTAACTTGGAATCTTAGAGGTAACATAAAAGCTGCAGGTTTATATGATGCATTAGTCAGCGTGGCTAAAGAAAGTAATCCCAATCCGCCAGCTGCAATATTGCCTTGTTGATAATTGATTTGTTGATTATAAAGCGCTTGGCTGCTTTGTATTGCTGCTTGTTGCTGAATGGTTCTACCTGCTTGTGCAGTATGAGCGGTGAGAGCAAGTGCTAGCACAGCAGCAGTTTTTGTCGCATCCTTAAAAGCAGAGGGTTTTGTGGTATCCGCACTTACTTTGGATTGATTAAAAGAATAGTCAGTTTTTTGCTGCGCAGAAGTGTAGTTAGCTGAATCGGGTCTTGCAACAATATAAGCAGGTAATTGACTGTAATGTCCGCTCAAAACATAAGTAAGCAGTGTTTTCACATCCTGACGATCAGGGTGCGTTGCGAAAATATTATGATGTTCAGCAGTAGGGCGTTGCTTAAAGGGATCATGAAAATCGGGGTCATATGCAAACTCTGCAAGTGCAGGTGTCATAGCTTCTTCGGCTGAGAACCCGTCTTTTTTATCAGTGTTTGCATCTTTCTTGCTAAGATCTTTTTTAGAATCTTTTAAATCATCATTACGCTTTTGTTGGGCTTTAGATTTTTGATCAAGGTCCTCATGATGAATCTTATCCATCTCATCAATATAAGCTTCTTTGGAAGCAGATTTTTTATCTTCATCATCTTGATGTTTTTTCTTTTGGGCATCTTTATGGCTATGGTCAATGCTTAAGTTATCGCCTCGACCACCACTCTCTTCATCATCAAGTGCATCACGACATGTTTGGCAAATAAGGCTAATTTCTTCTTTTAGATTTTGAATGGAAGAAGAGATAAAATTATCGGTAGGTTTGCGCAGGTGGCAAATCGTGCAAATACGAAATGACTGTAACTTGTTCAAAAGATTGTACATTTTCCGGCAACACCCTAATTAAAGCCACAACACTAAAATCCAATTGTTATTTTTGTAAAAAAACTGACCAATCATAACATTTATTACTATAAAATACAATTTTGTCGACGCTTTTTGTTCTCTCATCTATAATGAATTATCTTGGTTTAAGCTATTGATAAATATAAAGAGGTTTTTATGCCCCCAGCCCCTCCTCAGCAGCAGGGACAATCCGATAATTCTCTAGCGCCCCTATGGATTGTCATCGGGATCTTTGTGCTTTTATATGCGATATGGTTTTTCTTAAAAGCTGAGATTTATCAAGCATTTACAATGCTTAAGCTTTGGGAGATCGATGTTATCAGTCTCTTTACACCAGCATTGAATGGTGTCAAAGAAAGTATGCTGGCCATTAATCCTGCTCATGTCACCTTCATGGAGATGGTAGGGTATGCTAATCAAATCGGGTTTTATATTTCAGTCCCTTGCGGCATTGTTTTGGTGATTTTAGCGCTTCTTCTTTATAGAAAGGGCAAACGTTTTCGTTTTAAACGTACTTATTCCATGAAAACGCTATTAGCTTCTGGCAATAAGAATTGGCCGCAAACAACACCAGTGATAGGCCAAGATTTGGTGAAAATTGATATTGAGGAAGGTCCTTGGGCAATGGCTCAAACACCCATGCAATTTGCAAAAAAGCATCAATTACTCAAAGTCGTTGATACACCCGCTGATGACACAAAACTTTCGCGAGAAGTCAATGTTACGGTTGTTGTCATCAAGTCAAAAGCTATACAATTATTTGTGAAACAAATGGGCCCGCTTTGGCGAGGTGTTGATGCTTTAAATATTCATACAAAAGCCTTATTTGCTATTTTTGCAGCCCGACTAGGTGATGATCATGAGGGGGCGGAGAAATTAATTTATCAAATTGCAACCTCAGCAAGTAATAAAAGATTGGATTTTAGTGGTGTTGCCGCACTTTTAAATAAACATAAAGATCAAAAAATTATACGGCGGCTTACCTCCGAACATGCCTATGTATTGACGGTCATGCCATCGATTTTAAGCTTGGCCCGTACAACGGGGGTTATCGCAAGCGCAGACTTTTTATGGTTGAAGATTATTGATAGACGCTTGTGGTTTGTTTTAAATGCTATTGGGCGCCAAACGCCAAGCATTGAAGCCGCTGGGCCTTTTGCGCATTGGTTATTAGAAAAAGAATTAGGTAGAAAAATTCAAACGCCCATGATTGATGAAGCTGTGAAAGCTTTAGAAGACGCTATTTCCATGGTTATCTATACGCCGGATGAGGAAGAATAATGTTTCGAGGTCTTGATAAGCGACACGAACAAGATGCACGAAGGCTGTTGCGGGATACTCGTACGCTAGGCCAGCGCATTCATGACTTTTTTGCTGAACCTATTAATGTTATGGCCATTTTGGTCGTGATGGCGGTGGCTATTTTCTTATTGCCTGCCGTAGCAGATTTTATTTTAATTATCGGTATTGGCATATTTCTTTATGCGTATTTTCAGTCACCCAAATTACCCTATCGCATGCCTATGCGTTCCGGTATGTTGGATTACAATGATTTAAAACCAGGCTCAAATAAACCCAATCGAGCACGCGGCATTTATTTTTTTGGTAATGATATACAGAATAATGAAGAGCTTTGGTTTAACAATGAAGATATGCGAACACATGTTTTGATTTTTGGTTCAACAGGTGCGGGTAAAACAGAAACACTGATATCAATTGCTTACAATTCGCTTGTTCAATCAAGTGGTTTTATTTATGTAGATGGTAAAGGTGATAATTCGCTTTTTGCTAAAATATTTTCTATGGCACGAAGCGTAGGCCGTGAAGATGATATCTTAGTGATTAACTTCATGACGGGTGCGCGAGATATTATTGGTCCGCAAGAAAAACGTTTATCCAATACAATGAATCCATTCGCAAGTGGTTCATCCAGTATGATTTCACAGCTTGTGGTTAGCTTGATGGACTCCGCGGGTTCTTCATCTGATGGCGATATGTGGAAAGGTCGAGCCATTGGTTTTGTTGAGGCGCTTATGCGTGTACTTGTGTATATGCGTGATGATGGAAAGATTTTGCTAGATGCGAATACCGTTCGTAATTATTTTACATTAGATCGGCTAGAAGCGATGGTCATCGATAAAATGTTTATTCGTGATGGTCAAGAGCCTGTGAGCCTTGCGCACGTGCCAGCTTCAACACTTGAGCCTATCTATAATTATGTTGTTAACTTGCCAGGTTATAATAAAACAAAAAAAGGTAAGCAGGTTTCACAAGTGTTAGAGCAGCATGGCTTTATCACTATGCAATTAACGCGTGTATTTACATCGTTAGCAGATACTTATGGGCATATTCTAAGAACGAATTTGGCGGAAGTGGATTTAAAAGACGTTGTATTAAATCGCCGCATTTTAATTGTGTTGCTTCCTGCATTAGAGAAATCGCCTGATGAATTGTCTAACTTAGGTAAAGTGATTATTGCTTCATTGAAAGCCATGATGGCAGCAGGTTTGGGTGAAGATGTCGAAGGTAAATATAAAGATGTCATTTTGAAAAAACCCACCAATGCTCCGACGCCATTTGTTTGTATCATGGATGAGTATGGTTATTATGCGGTGCCAGGGTTTGCCGTTGTGCCAGCACAAGCTCGTTCGCTAGGATTTTCAGCTATTTTTGCGGGGCAAGATTTACCGGCATTCCAGAAAGCTTCAAAAGAAGAAGCTTTATCCATTGGTGCGAACACCAATATTAAAATCGCAATGAAATTAGAGGATCCTATAGAAACCTGGGACTTCTTCCAGAAAACAGCAGGCGAAGCTTATGTCACAAAAGTGGATTCCTTTCAAACGAATTCGGCGAGTGTCTTTAATAATTACCTTGATACAAAAAGCGCATCAGCAGAGAAAAGACAAAGAATTGATTTGCTTGATTTAAAAGAGCAAGGCATGGGTGAGATGCATGTCTTTTTTCAATCAACGATTGTTCGCGCAAAATCATTTTTTGCCAATCCTGCGCCTGTTGCGAAAATGCGTTTAAATCATTTTGTTAAAGTTGAGAGGCCGGACATTAAGGAATTAGTCGCTTTCGAAAGACGCTTAGATGGCTTTGCGAGAATGATTAAAGAAAAAGATTTTGAAATAAAATCGCCTGAGAAAAATGTTGAAATTGATATGATTGTCAGCGTTTATAAAGAAGAAGAGAAAAAACCTTTTATCGAGCGCGGGGTTGCGGCGCTTATTGCTTACTACAATAAAACAGTCTCGCCTGTTGAAGAAGATCTTGAAGAAGAAATCCCTGAAGAAATTATCGAATCTATTGGTGAGCTGAATATTTATCATAAAGTTGTAATTCCATCCTTGGCGCAATCTTTGGTTTCTGAAACGCAATTGGAAGAATTAACCAAACCGCTGCTCGTTAAAAACAGTGTTCATCCAAGGTTGGAATTCCTTATTCGAATTCTTGGAAAGAATGCGCAATATGCAAAAAATGTCGCAAGAGAATTAGTTAAAGATATGGAGGTTGCAACTCAGTATCCTCCTGTCATACAAAAGCAACCTGTTGTTGAAGAGGTAGTGGAAAAAGTTAAACAGCTCGCCGATAGTTTCGGCACAATGAAAGGTGAAGACTAATCAAAGCGTAGGGTGGGTTTGCGAGCGTAGCGAGTAATCCCGCCATCGGGAGCATCCGAAAAGGCGGGATTTTTGCTCCGCAAAGAACCCGCCCTACACTGGCAGTTTTGGCACAATGAAAGGTGAAGACTAATTAAAGCGTGGCGAATTATCCCACCAAGAAAGAGTAGAGGAAAACATGAGAAAATTTTATTTATTAGCGATTTCAGTAATGCTTAGCTTAACTCTGGTTGCTTGCGCTAAGCACACACCAAAAAAACCTTCCATTTGTTCGGCATCACAAACAACTGCGCTCGCCAATCAAGTGAAAGCAATGGGTGGTCAATATGTTGGGATTGGTGATGATTTAACAATTATCATTCCTACCTGCTCAGTATTTAAAGGCAATTCAAAAAATGTACAACCTCAGGCAGAGAAAGTGCTCACGAAAATCGCCAAGCGCTTATCGCTAAAATGTTTCACATCACGGCGCGTTATTGTTACCTCATACACGGGCACCTTGCCTAAATCTCGAGCAAATGAGGTGTTGGCTCAACAAAGAGCTAAAGTTGTCGGTAATACATTGCTTAAACATGGTGTAAGCCGATTAATCGTTACAAAAGGTAAATTTGTAGCAGAACGCGGACGTAAATGTCATATTAATCGTATAGAAATAGTGACAAGACGCTTATACTGAATTAGGATTAGTATTGATCAATAATTCAAAATTGATGTTTATCCGATCTTCTTGTCTGTAGAGGTCGAGCAAATCATCAAAACACACGGCGGGAGAGGTGAATGGCGCAAGATGCTTTAGAGGTTGTAAAGCTTCGACGAAATTTTTATCGAGATAGTTATCGCATTGTATTGATGGCTTTGCTCATTGCTATTCTTGTTATCGCTGGATTAGTGGGCGTTATTGGTTATATGATGGCCAATAAAGCGGCGCCGAGATATTTTGCAACGACAAGTACTGGCAAGCTTATTCCCATGGTTCCGCTTAATCAGCCGAATATGTCACAGACAGCAATAAGGCAGTGGACAGCCAATGCCGTGACCTCAATTTATACTTATGATTTTTTAAATTACCGAAAAGCGTTTCAAGATAACGAGCAATACTTTACAAGCGGCGGCTGGAAAGCCTTTCTTGATAAAATCGCGAGCTCTAGAAACTTAAAAGCGGTTCAAGATGAAAAATTAACTGTATCAGCTGTTCCTGCAGGAACACCCGTGATTGTCAGTACAGGTGTCTTGCAAGGCCACTATGTATGGCGCATTCAAATTCCAATGGTTGTGACCTATGTAAGTTTGAGTCAAACCTTTAATCAACGTGTCATGGTGACGTTAACTGTTATGCGTTTATCAACCCTTGATACGAAGTATGGCGTTGGCATTGCACAATTTGTAGAACAACAACAATAAAAAATGAGCACTTATATTAAAACGAGGTAGTCTTAATGACGTTAACGAAACAAATGAAAAAAGTCATGATCATAATACCCATGTTTGTTATGGCGTCTGCATTAAGCTTCTCAACAAGTAGCTTTGCCGCATCCAGTACAAATCAATTATCATTAACAGCAATGAAGCCAGCAGCTCAGTCAAGCATGCCTGCTTCTGATCCCAACCCTCTGGACCCTAAAAAACTTTTTGAACAACCTTCTATTAACGATCAAGTTGCTTTTGATGCCGTGACTAAGCAAGCACTTCCAATGACGCCTGCTCAAATTAGAAAATTAAAACAAATGATGACAGTGACTCAAAAAGCAGCTGCTGCTTCACCGGGGACGCCACCAAGACCTGTTACATCATCCTTATTAGTAAGATTGGCGCCGGGGTCTACGCCGCCGGTTATTCGCTTGGCGCAAGGTTTTATTACTTCTTTGGTTTTTGTTGATTCCAGTGGAAATAAATGGCCGATAGAAGGTTATGATATTGGCAACCCAAATTCTTTCAATATTCAGTGGCAAAACAGCAGCAATACTTTGTTAGTGCAAGCAACTTCAATGTATAACTATGGAAATTTGGCAGTTAAGTTGAAAGGTTTGACAACGCCTGTGATGCTAACATTAATACCGGGTCAGCGTGTTGTAGATTATCGTGTTGATTTACACGTTCCTGGTTTGTCACCTACAACAAAAAAAATCCCTGGGGAATCTTTACCTTCACCAGCAAGCAATACTTTATTAAGTGTGCTTAATGGCGTGCCGCCAGAGAATGCAAAGACACTACAAGTTATAGGTGGTAGATGTGATGCAAGTTTAGGTAATTGCCAAGCTTGGTCCGTTGGCAGTAAATTATATTTACGTATTCCAATGACGATTTTATCGCCCGCATGGAATGCAACAATGAAAAGTTCAGATGGAATGATTGCTTATGAGATGCAAAAAACGCCTTCATTACTTGTGTCTGATTATGGCAAGACCAAACAATTAAAAATTGAGGGATTCTAATGGCTAAGCCTAAAAAAGAACGGAAAAAAGTTTTCCAAGGAAGTAAGTCACGAACGATTCTCATAGCAATGGTTGTGATTGTTATTGTTGGGTTGATTATTGCATTTGTTCATTTATTTGGTGGCTCCTCTCCTGCCTCTTCAGGAAGTGCGAGCATTTCGAGTGTTCCAGGACAAATACAATCAGTCCCGGGTGGCACACAAGAGTCACAACAGTATTTAAAAACCTTACTTCAGTCTAACAAGGAACAAGCTGCAGCAGCATTAAAGCGGGGGCAATCAGAAATTGGAACATTGGTCGCATCACCTTCGCAGGGCACAAGTACAGCTTTTAGTGCGGGAAAGAATCCAAGTGCAGCGCTTTGTCCTTGTGATACACAGTCTACAACGGGCGCGCCTACTTCTAATGATTTAATTAATCAGTTTTTAGGAAGTGGGAAAATTTCTCAAGGAACAGCAACTGCATTAAGAGCGCTAGGCACTTCAAATCTTTCGCCGGCCGATTATGCTGAGAAAGTTGATCAACTAGCAAAGGAAGGTAAGATTACGCCTGCAGAAGCTAGACAACTAATTTCAGCTTATAATAAAGCGCACGGAGTAGGTGGTAGTAACACTAGTTCAGAAACGCCTAATGCTGTTATTAGTCGATTGTTGGGGAATGGAAAGATTTCACAGGGGACAGCAGCTGCATTAAGAACGTTGGGCGCTTCAGATCTTTCACCTGCTGACTATGCTAAAAAAATCGATCAACTAGCAGCAGAAGGCAAACTCACGCCTGCAGAAGCAAAACAATTGGAAGCCGCTTATGACCAAGCGCAAGGTGCACTCACACCTGATGCGCTAGTTAAAAAATTGCAAACTAGCGGAAAAATTTCACAGGGGACAGCTGATGCATTAAAAGCATTAGATGCCTCTGGTCTTTCACCTGCTGACTATGCTAAAAAAGTCGATCAATTAGCAGCAGAAGGCAAGCTCACACCTGCAGAAGCAAACGCATTAAAAGCAGCCTATAGTAAGGCGCATGGAACAGGAGTTGGAGCAGGCACAGATACTACAACGCAGCAATCAGCGGCTACCCCAACAACGCCTAATGGCATTGTGTCAGCTCTTGAAAAAAGTGGTGCGATTGATGCGACAACCGCTAATCAATTAAAACATTTAAATACAGAAGGTTTGTCACCAACACAATACGCAAAAAAATTAAATGCCTTAGTGCAAGCGGGTAAACTTTCGCCTGCTGCCGCGCATCGCTTATTGGCCGCTTACGCGACTAAAGCAGCTAAGTTTTCGCCATCAGTGGGACAGAGTCCCGACGGTGTTGTTTCAGCTTTAGAAGCTCAAGGTAGAATTTCACCTGCAACAGCGAAAACATTAAAAGCGCTTAATGCTGAAGGTTTAACGCCGCGTGAATATGCAAAAAAATTAGGTGCACTTGTAAGATCAGGCGATCTTACGCCGGGTGAAGCGCAATCATTATTATCAGCGTATAATCGGCATTATGCTAAAGCACAAAAAGGTCTTTCTGGAAGCGGAGTGGCCGGAGCTACAACGGTAGGTTCATTAGAACATTCAGGCGCCATTGATGCTACAACAGCAGGCCAATTACGAAGCCTTGCCTCCCAGGGAATAACGTCTTCTGCTTATGGTTCAGCGCTTCAAAACTTAGTTAATCAAGGTAAATTAACGCCGGATCAAGCAAAAAAATTATTACAAGCTTATGAGTTGCAACATGGTGATCAAGGGAGCCTCAAAGGCACGAGCACATTAGCTAAACTGCAAGCACAGCAACAGCAAGCATCAACTAAAGATTTAGAAGGTAATTTTAATAAACAACAACAGGCTTTAAACGCTCAGCAAAAGCAAGCGTTGCAAAAACAATTGCAACAATTGGAAGGAAGAATTTCGGGCCAATCAAAAGATTTATTTAAAGCGTGGGCCTCACCACAGCAGCGACTTGTTGGCGCCTTAGCTACTAAGTCAGAAAAAACAAAAAGCTCATCGTCCTCTAGCAGTAGCAACGCAAAAGAAAGCGGCAAGAGCGCTGCAGCTAAAGGACCATCAATGATTAAAGCAGGTGCTATTTTATTTGCAACCTTAAATACATCGATTAATAGTGATCGTCCAGGCCCAGTCATGGCAACGATTGTTGCGGGTAAATACAAAGGCGCAAAATTACTTGGAACACTGCAAACAACGTCTGACTATCAGCGAGTTGTTCTAACCTTTAATACAATGTCGATGCCGAATTGGCCTTCTACGGTGGGTATTAATGCTGTTGCAATTAATCCAGATACAGCGAGAACTGCGCTCGCAAGTAATGTTGATAATCATTACTTATTGAGATACAGCGCATTGTTTGCTTCATCTTTCATGCAAGGTATTGGTTCTGCTGTTCAAAACTCAGGACAAACCACGGTGAACAATGCAGGCACAACGTCACAAACCTTCTCTAATTTAAGTACAGGAGAAAAAGTGTTGGTGGGTCTTGGACAAGTGGGTAAAAGCGCGGGTAGCGCAGCACAGAAAGTCTTTAACAAGCATCCTACCGTGACCGTCATGGCGGGTGTGGGCTTAGGTATCCTTTATACGAAAGATGTAGCAGCACCAAGTTTTTTAACAGGGGATGATAAGTCCCAACAAAAGTCATAGCACAGGAGCGAAATTAAGATGGCTCGAGAACCTTACGATAAAAATGAAGATAACAATACTGAGTATCAGTTTACTGATGATAATGAGAATCTTGAATACGATTATCAAGATAAACCGCCGAAAAAGAGTAGACCTAAAATAAAGCGTAGGCCGATTCTTATTATCATTATCGTTTTGATTGCGATTTATGTGATTTATAAAATTGTTATGATTTTATTTGGCGCGAATACGAGTGCTGTGGCAGAAGAAGCAAAAGCAAGAGAGGTGAAGCAGCAAGCCATTACCCAAATAAAACAGCCAGCAGTTAATCAGGTGTCACAAGCTTCTTTAGCACAACAAGATGCTTTAATGACACAAAAAGATCAATTGACGTCAACGCAGAAACAACTAGGTCAGCAAATTCAGAATTTGCAAACTCAGAACAAAGCCTTGGCTAATCAGGTTGAAAAACAGCAGTTTCAATCGCAAACTTCAATGATGGGTTTGCAGGAAACCATACAGAATTTAAATAAACAACTCTCTCAAATGTCGAGCAATATTGGCGATCTTCAGACTTCTTATGAAGATAATATGAAAAAGCAAGCAAAAGCAGCACGTTATCGCGCAACAGCTAATCAGCGCCGAAATAAGGCAATTCGCCTTAAAAAACAATATGTTGTAGATGCTGTTATTCCAGGGAGAGCATGGTTAAAAGGTGCGGATGGGAGTACCGTGACAATTGCTGTAGGAGATAAACTACAAGGTTACGGAACTGTAAGAAAAATTAACCCATATAGTGGCCAAGTTGTAACCAGTTATGGTACAATCCCGTACAGTGCACAATAATTAGAGGATAACAGGCGTGGCATTACCGGTTGATTTTACATCGATGCTTCATGCATTAAAGACAGAAATCCCGGCTTTAACGAGCATGGTCACAGCTCTTATGTTTTTAACCGGCTTTATTTTTATCTTTAGAGCACTCTATGCCTTAAAGCTCTATGGTGAAGCAAGAACCATGATGAGTTCGAATGCTGAGCTAAAAGGTCCCTTAATCTTATTTCTCGTTGGTACAATACTTCTGTTTTATCCCACGCTTTTTAGCACTTCGCTTTCTTCCATTTTCGGAACAAGCAATATTTTAGCCTATATTCCCAGTGCCTCTGATACTGCACAGGAACAAGAGGTGATGAAAGATGTTGGCATGATTATCCAATTTGTGGGGGTTGTGGCTTTTTTCAGAGGATGGCTGATTGTTCAAGCATTAGCCGGACACTCTCAACAAGCGAGTCTAGGGAAGGCATTAACACATATAATTGGTGGAATTTTGCTAGTAAATGTTTTTGCCACTTGGAATGTGCTCAAATCTGCATTAGGATTAGGGTAAGACTATATTTGATTAATTATAGATGGAGAGTTAACGATGAAAAGTTATCAACTAAGTTTGAATAAAAAACAAATTATGTGCTTTTTAAAGCCTATGTTTTTTATTCTATGTGGCGTCGGTTTTGCGGGGATTATCTTTGCTGCACCTAGCGCTCCAGTAAGTATGTCACTAGGCGCTGTGTCAGACACGATTAAAAGCAACTTTAGTGCTGTTGCAAAATTAATTACTGCAGCGGCTTATATCGCAGGTTTTGGTTTTGCTTTTGCGGCTATCTTAAAGTTTAAGGCTCATAAAGATAACCCAACCCAAATCCCAGTAGGTACGCCTATTGCCTTGTTATTTATTGCTGCAGCATTAATATTCCTTCCATCTATTCTTACCGTTGGCGGAAAAACAGTTTTTGGAAGTCATGGAAGAGCTGGTGGTATTTCTGGAACATCGAGTGTTGGTAGTTTTAGCAAATAGCATAGGCAGAATATCCTATTATGTATGAACTTGAGCTCACAGTTAATCCGGATAACTGGCGGATATTTAACGGAAGAAAAACCGACCCAAGGTTTACGCCAGTAAGGGATAAGGTCTTGGCTCGAGATAACTTTACATGTCAGTTTTGTGGCTTTCAGGCCAAAGAGCATCAAGAAATCGTCAATCAAAATGGCGATTTTCACAATAACCAACTCGATAATCTCGTCACCTCTTGTGTGTTCTGCGCACAGTGCACCATTTTGCCAGCAGTAGGGACAGCCTATGGCGGAGGCAAGCTTGTCTATTTACCTGAAATGTCTCAAGTTGAGCTTAATAGTTTTTGCCATGTTATTTTTTGCGCGATGACGAATAAAACAGGTTATCTAGAAACAGCTCAAACGGCATATCGCAATTTCCGATTTCGAACAAAACCTATTGAAGAAAAGTTTGGAGCAAGCACAAGTAATCCGAATATTTTTTGTCAGTTACTTTTAAACAATGATGCGTTTAATCCTCAAATGGCTCACAGTGTTTTAAAAGATATGCGTCTTTTACCAATATACGCAAAGTTTAAAAAAGAGTTAGAAGATTGGGCAGCTGCCGCAGTTGAAGAGCTCGCAAATGAGTAAACAAAGCATTATGATTTTGAAGGAGGCTTTGTGGCCAATGTAGTGAACGGCTTCTTTAACAGTATCGATTCCATTTTAGCTTGGTTCAGCTCCTCAATGAAGCAAACCACGGAATCCTATTGTGATTTAGAAACAGCCGAAGATACTTATACCTTAGTTGATTACGATGGCTCACTCGTTTCAATTATAAAACTCAATGGCGTCACTAAACTTGTCGGTAATGAAGAGTTTAATCACATACATGAGCGTTTGTGTTTAGCGTTACAAGGCAATATGAAGCGCCCAGGTCATGCTTTTCAATGTTATTTCTCATATGATAAAGAAGGTGCGAAAGGGGAGATTGAGAACATTCTGGAGTCGGCTCGAAAAACTTCAGAAAGGCTTGATTTAAACTTGGAAGATCTTTTTAAAGAGCGCGCTGATTACGTTTCGAATTATTGTGCGCAGGAAAAATTATATTTAGTCTTGTGGACGCAGCCTGATTTACTCTCAAAAGAGCAATTTGGTCGTGCTAAAAAAGCAAAATTAAAATTTTTAAGATCAAATAAAATTCCAGCAACACCGAATGCACAAAACTTTGTGGCGGGCATTCCAGAGTTGCGAAATGAACATGATTCTTTTGTTCGCGCTATTTTAAATGATTTAAATTTAGCAGGTATTGATTCGCAGTTATTAGAAGTTCATGATGCGATTAGAGAAGTGAGATTTACAGCAGACCCCGTGTTTACGGATGATACATGGCGCCCTGTACTTGCAGGTGATAAAATCCCCGTAAGAGATTTAAAATCAACGGCGGGCGAGATTTCCGATATTATCTGGCCAACGCTTGGAAAACAGGTTATACCGCGAGATGCTGAAAATATAGATTTGAAAACATGTTTAGTTGGCGATCGTATTTATTCATCTCTTTTTGTTGATTTATTCCCGCAGGATGTTCGTCCATTCGTCCAATTATTTAATCGCACATTGCCAACACGTGTCCCTTGGCGCATGTCGTTTTATGTTGAAAGTGATGGCATTAATGCTATGAAATTTCGCTCTATGATTGCGACAATATTAAGTTTCGCATCACCACAAAATCGGTTGCTGAGCGATGCAAGAAAAATGCTTCAATATGTTGATGTGAGCACTGATGATGCGGTTGTTAAATTAAGAGTATCTTTGGCAACATGGGCGCCTGAAGGTGATGTTACCTTGCTAAGGTCCAGAGCAGCTGAACTTGCAAAAGCGTTGCAAGGTTGGGGTAATTGTGAAGTTTCAGAAATCTGCGGCGATGCGTTTACAGGCGTTGTTTCAAGTATGTTAGCTGTCACTTCTTCGCCCGTTGCAACTATTTCAGTTGCACCTTTATCCGATGTGCTTTATATGCTGCCTTTTACAAGGCCAGCATCTCCGTGGAAACACGGCGCTGTATTATTTCGCTCACCCGATGGAAAACCTTGGCCATACCAGCCGGGCTCTAGCCAGCAAACAACGTGGATTGATTTATTTTATGCGCGTCCAGGTTCGGGTAAATCTGTTTTATCGAATTCAATTAATTTAGGCTTATGCTTAGCGCCAGGCATTCAGCGTTTACCTAGAATAGCAATCATTGATATTGGCCCATCAAGTAGCGGCTTGATTTCTTTATTAAGAGAAGCCTTGCCTCGCAGCCAAAAACACTTAGTGGCTTATCATCGTTTGCAAATGGCACCTGAATATTCTATTAACCCCTTTGACACGCAATTAGGCTGTAGAAATCCAACGGCGCAAGAAAGAGGATTTTTAGTTAACTTTTTAACGCTGCTAGCAACACCATTGGGTGCAGATAAACCTTATGATGGTGTGCCTGATATGGTGGGTTTAATTGTTGATGAAATTTATAAACTGTTCTCTGACCAAGGTAATCCAAGAACTTATTCAGCAGGCGTTGAACCTGTGGTTGATGCATTATTAACTGAAATTGGTTTTGTGAAAGATCAACATACCACCTGGTGGGAAGTAACAGATGCTTTATTTGTGGCAGGCTTTGTGCATGAAGCGATATTAGCACAGCGTTATGCAATGCCCTTGCTTGCGGATACGGCTGCTATATGCCGTTCAAAAGAAGTTGAAGATTTATATAAGCAAGTGATGACACCAACAGGTGAAAATTTAATTTCAGCTTTTTCAAGAATGATTTCAAGTGCTGTTCGTGAATACCCTATTTTATCTCGTGTCACAACTTATGACATTGGAGATGCTTCTATTGTCTCTTTAGATTTAGATGAAGTTGCAAAATCAGGCGGGGATGCTGCAGATAGACAAGCTGCAGTGATGTATATGTTGGCACGTTATGTGTTGGCGAGACATTTCTTTTTAACAGAAGAAAGTGTTAAACAAATGCCGGTGCAATATCAAAGCTATCATCACGATCGTGCGGCGGAAATTAAAGAAGCGCCCAAACGTATTGTTTATGATGAATTTCATCGAACGGCTAATGTGCAAGCAGTGCGTGATCAAGTTATATTGGATATGCGTGAAGGTCGAAAATGGAATGTTCAAATTGCTTTGATTTCACAATCATTAGAAGATTTTGATAATGTGATGGTGGAATTTGCAACCTCTATTTTTATTATGGACGCAGGTCCCGCGCAAACAATTAAACGCTCCGCTGAAATTTTCGGGCTGTCAGAAACAGCACAATATGCTTTAAAAGCTCGTGTGCACGGTCCCAAAGAAGGAGGCGCAACATTCTTGGCGCAATTTGCAACGAAGAAAGGCATGAATACACAGCTCTTAACCAATACAATTGGTCCAATAGAATTATGGGCGTTTAGCACGACGACTGAAGATGCAAGTCTTCGGAATAAACTTTATAAACGCTTAGGTCCTGGTGAGGCAAGAAGAGTGCTTGCAAGATTGTATCCAACAGGTTCTGTGCGACCTGTTATTGAAAAGCGACTGGCAGACTTAAAAGAAGAAACAGGCTTTATTGAAGATGTTTCAGCCATGGGTATTATTGATCAGCTTGTTGAAGAAATTATAGAAAACTGTAGAAAAGAAGAAAACGTTTCTTAAGTCTAGAATCTAAGGATGCTATAAAATGAAAATTTTCGGTTATTTTATAACAGTACTATTAATTATTCTTTTTATTATCGCCGTGATTTTTGGCGTTTATAATAAATATCTGATTACCCCAACACATTATTTTGCACCTGAAACTTACAAAGGCATTGCACCCGGTCTGGGTAATACAAAGGATCCTGGTGATACAGTAACTGTCTTGGCTATTGATGGGGGAGGTATTCGAGGGATTATTCCCGCCCATGTATTAAAATATATTGAGAAAAAAAGTGGGCAACCCATTTCTAAATTATTTGATTTGATGGGGGGGACCTCAACTGGCACGATTATCATTTCTGGACTTACTGTTCCTGATAAAGACGGTAAGCCAAAGTATTCCGCAAGCGATGAGCTGGCTTTTTATAATAAAGAAGTCCCGAAATTGCTCCGCGCAGAATGGTATCATTCAGTGTTGACAGCCTATGGTCTAATTTCTCCGCCTTTGAGCTCTTCAAACATTGAAGAACAGCTTAAAAAGGGTTTGGGCGCGAAAACAGTCATGCGCGATTCGCTGACAAATGTTTTTTTCAATGCTTATTCACTAAAGCCATTTGAGCCTGTTACCTTTACGAGCTGGGGGCCAAATTCAGATTATTTAACCTATCAAGTTGTTCTTGGTGCTACAGCTGTGCCGGGTATGTTTCCACCTGTCAGAATCCATAATGTCGAAGGAAAGAAAGCTTTTAGCCTTATTGACGGCGCTATTTATGTTAATAATTCTTCAACGTTGGCATTTGTCGAATCACATAAGCTCTTTGGGCGTAAAAAAATGATCTTGCTTTCGATAGGAACAGGGCGGGTAGTTAAAGATTATGATTTTGGTAGCTCAGCTCAGTGGGGTCTTTTGCAATGGCTTTCTCGCGATAAGGCGGTTAGTTTGTTAGTAGCAGCAGAAGATGAATTTAGTACAAAGCAAGTCAGATCGATGATCCAAGCTATGCACAGAGGAAAGGACATTCAATTTTATAGGCTTAATATTAGAATCCCTGAAACCCTTTCCAACCCATTGGACGCTAGCCCTGAAAATGTGAAATTGCTCAATGAGGCTGGCAGAAAAATTGTTAAAGAAAATAAAAAGCGCTTAAATAAAATCATCAAAGAGCTGCTAAAAGCTCAACACCTTCCGGCACCTACTCATTCTAATTAGTTGTTTCCATGGGTTGCTTTGTAAGCGCAGGCTGTATTGGGTTTGTGTTATTAAATAGGTTGGTTGGAAAATGCATTTGGGTAAACTGGTTAAGACTAAAAGGATTAACACTTTTCTGTGATCCCATTAAGAATTGAAAAGCCGTATCTTGATCTTCAATAATCCCTAACCAATGATTGTGAGTAACATCAGGTTTGAGTCTTGCGCTATTCATTAGTCGCCATAGTGACCATGGTCCATTATAGGTTAATTCTTTTGAGGAATGATTGCTTTCATTTAATTTAATCATAATCGTTGGATTTGTATTTGCCATCGGCCATTGAACAGCAATAGCGTTATTGTTTATGTTTTTTGTAAATGTGAAAGTATGCTTGCCATACTGAATATTGACGCTTGTTAGATTATTGCTGAAGTTGGTCGCATTAATTGTGATAGGTAAATACATTTGTTTGTCATGATGAGGGAATAGGGATGTACTTATTTTTAAAGCATTTTGAAGGAAGATTAATGTTGAGTTTGAAAAATTTAAGCTTAAACCATCAAGTGAGGCATTTTGCCATTGGTTTTTCTCGGTATCAATAAGCGGCCTGAGATTTGTATTAATATAAGATTGAATCAAGCCCGTAGGCGCGTACATATTAGCAAAACTATTGAGGCTAACATCTTGGTTGGATTGTGAGTTAAATGGGTAGCGATTATTAAGTTGGTTTTGATAAACGGATGCAATAGATTTATTCCACTCTTGAGTGAGCGCTTGTTTACTTGTGTTCAGCATGACTTGCCAAACATTCATAGCAAGTTGATGCATCCATTGATTTAAAGGTGCAGGTAAATATTTCGAAAGATTCAGTAATTGTGAGATAGGATCATTAAGTCCTTTGTTAAGCATGCGAGCTTTCGTGAGATTTAAAGCGTCTTCTGGCGTTTTAATTGTATTTAAATATTGGCTCAATTGTTTTAAGGTCGACATTAAAGTAGACAAAGAATAATTGGATTTCTGATTGATAAAAGTATTGATATTAATTAGTGAGCTACTAAAACTTACGCCACTATTAGAATTAACAGCATTTGCATTGATGAGCGACAATAGTTGCAGCAAGGGTGAATTATTGCTGGTCACTTGGTTAAGCGCTTTTTGAAGCTGTGGAACAGATTGAAATTGATTGAATTGAACATTATTAATAAACTGATCCCATGAGGAATAATAATTAATAAAGTACTTCGCTAGAATTTTGTTTTGTAAAGCAGAAGCAGATTCTTTGTTGCTTTTAGTATTACCAATTACCCAGTTGCCATTTAATGCAATATTCGAAGCTTTGACTAAGCTATTTTCATTAAGCTCTTTGTAACCATTCGCCGTGTAAGCATAAGGAATCCCAACAGCTTCACTTTTTAAATTAAAAACTTGCGAGGCTAATGTATCATTTTCTAGATTTAAAGTGAGCGTTCTATTGTTTTTAAGTTGGCTGAGTAAAATAACTTCCCCCAGATTAGTTGTACCCAGGTTTTTTAAGCTTTCTTGCGCTTGGGTAACCAAAGTATAATTTGGAGATAAAGCAGGTTGTTGTTGTTTTGCAAGGTCGTCAGAAAGGTGGTTAAGCACACCTTTAAAAGCTTTTTGATTAAATTGAAATTGCGTTTGCCAAATCAAAGCAAGGTTATTACTAAATTCAGCACTTTTAAATTCCCCGGGTTCAGCAAGCATTAGGTAGCTTGATAAGCAGCGATAAATACTGCTTGGGTTCAAAGAACCTTTCATTGAAAGGCAGCGCTCTAAGCTCGCTTTAATGATGGGCATAATATGTTTGTTAGCTGATTGGTAATAAGTATCGGTAATTAATTTTTCGAGCTTCTTATTGCTCTCATGTCCGGGAAGCCATTTGTTTTGCTTCCTTGCTTGTTGCGCTTTAATAAGTTTACTGCCTTTTTGCAACTCGGTAAGCATGAGCAATTGATTCTGTAAACTGTTTGAGCCATTGCTTTCTAACATTTGGTATTTGGTTAGCGTGCTATTGATATTTTCTAGCTGAGAATTGCTTTTTGTAAAGCTCATCGTGATGGCTGTAATAATGCCACCGGCAACAACTAATCCAATGATGCCCATCATAATTTTAAAAGTTAAACGTCTATGATGTTTTTTTACTTTTGCAGGCGTTTCAAAAATAATTTTTTGAAATAAGTCATGGATGAAATAAGGTTTGCTTTGAGATTTAATCAAAGTTGACACATTTTTTCTCTGGCTCTCATAGTGGCCCGTAGTTTCTGGTTGATCTGCGCTAGTATAATAAATGCCTTTTATCACTGGAGATTTACTTTTTAGTTCTTTAGAAAAGGAAAGGCAAAAATCAAGCAAGGCTTGTTTTGTTTGCGCAAGTTGCACAGGGAAATCTTTAATTTTAAGTCGTTTTAAATTATCAGGTTCGTGATGAAGGCGCCAAATAAGCTGTTGATTGAGTCGTCGAATAAGTTCATTAAATGAGGTTGTTATTTCATCGGTAAGTCCGGCTGCTGTTGTATTTAATTGAAAGCCCCAGGGCTGCTGACGTTCATCCTTTGCAAGAGAACTAAAATACTCAGAAAACCCGGGAATCAAATCACATTGATTAATCGTAATGTAAATGGCAGGATTTTGTTTAGAGGCTTTTAATAAAGCGTTGCAATGTTTAGCCAAGCCTCGCGCAATGGATTCAGACGTCTTTTTGTCTAAAATATTTTTGATTGAAAGATTCACAATTAAAGCACGAATATCTCGTTTATAACTGAACTTTTTAATGAGACGAACAAGTGACCGCCAAATTTGAAGCCGACTTTTGTCGAGCATGATGCTAGGCGTGTCCAAAAGAATAGCATTTTGATTAACCCACCAATTGGGGGTGGTCTGTTTCGATTGAGGATCAAGCTTTGGCGTAAGATTAAAATGAATATCAGACTTTTCGAGCAGACTTGTTTTACCGCTGGCTTCAGTGCCTAGAAGGATAAACCAAGGCGATTCATAAAGACTTTTTTTTGAACGGTTCGTTTTCAGCTTCGTTTTTTTAATGAATTGAATAGCCTCAACAAACTGCTGTGTTAGCTCTCTAATAGTCGTTTTTTCCTGAGTCATTGCTACACAAAAGGCCTGTTTAATCGATAGATTGGGTTATCTTACAGTAGCCTTTCTGAGGGTCAAGTTCTGAAAAGCAGTGTTTTTCACCGGCGAATTCTAATGCGTGGGTTGCTGGTTTTTTTTAATCTGAAGCAAATGCGTCTCAATCTGAGAACTACTCTGCTTTAAATTATAAGAGAAAAAAGCATAAGCTGCGACAACAAAAATGGCGAGTATAATAAGCCCTAACCACAAACCAATTAACGATGTTTTTTTAGGTTGTTTTGTTTTCTCGTTTGCTTTGATGTTTGAAAGTTTTTTTTCACAGTCGCCGCGCTGAACATTGATAATATGATAGAGCTCTTGGTTGAGTTCTTTGTCTTGATAAGCGGTGTGTGAAGGCGAGTCAATAATGCTTCTACAAATATAAACAAACTCTAAGACGTCAATGAAAGCAGGAGGCAATTGGCACATGCGTTTGATAATACCTGAAAGTTGCCCGTGCAATTGTTCGTAATGTGAAAATTGTGATGCAAGAGGTTTCCAGCTATGTGACTTTCCCCAGTTCGTTTCCATGATGATTTTGTCGAAAGTTTCACAAACAACATATCGACTGATGATAACACTTTCTTGGCTATAGCCAATCTCTTCAGCATGGTGGGTGAAAGCTTGTGTTTCTTTGACTAGGTAATTAATAAGCTCTTCAGTCTTAAAATGAAGCTCTTGGCTCTGTAATTCGCTCATAATTGAAAAGAGTTTATGCCCTGCAGCAACAAGCGGGTTTGGACCAAGAGGTGTTTGATTCGGTTTGGGTTTAACTAGGTGATTTTCTTTCGTGGCAATGGCGTGATCTGATGTCGGTGAGGGGACAATAAGGAGTTTATCTTCCATCGGGTATCCAAAAAAGAACAGGCGCATCAGATGCGCCTGTTATTAAGTAGTTAATTACTCAGCAATAACTTCTTTAATGCGACCTTCCATGCCGTACATTTTAAGTTTCTTGCGAAGTGTTCCGCGACTAATCCCAAGAACAATAGCAGCTTTAGATTGGTTGCCGCGAGTGTACTTAAGTACACGACGAAGTAGAGGAATTTCTACTTCAGCTAACACCATTTCATAAACGTTGCTAGCTGGCGCATCACCAAGTTGAGCAAAGTAGCAAGCTACATTCTCATCAACACACTCTTGAAGTGATTGACTTGGTTTTACTGTTACTGATTCTGGAGAAAAAATCTGTTCCATAGTTTTAGGTTCACTCATTGTTACTCTCTCTCTAATGTTAAGTTGACTAAATACCTTTCCTAGCAACCGCCAAGGAGCTAAAGAAAGACCTTCCTGGATGTCAATCCGGTGACCAGTATATCACCAGAATTTGGGTGTGCAAGCACTTTTGAACAAAAAAAACGCCCGGATTGCATATTTTTTACTTGACTTCAGTCTAAATTTCATTCAAACAGTACGAATCTGCCCTTTCTTGAAGCAAAGTGTAGATTTTTCAATAAGTTAAGAATTTCCGGGAATATGGATGCCGCTCAGCAAAATCCAGCCATCCTGAGCGCTTGGTGTTTCAAAATCAAACCATTGCTTATATCGAGCCATTACCGTCTTTGCCTGGTCAGTTAAAATGCCGGATAATGCGATAATTGTTTTGTCATTTGCGTATTGTGTAATGATTTCGGCAAGGTCAATCAGAGGCTGGGCGAGTATATTGGCCACAATGACATTAACTTTGATATTTCCAATTTCATGAGGGAGTCGTATGAAGAGTTTATTTTCGTCGATAGCATTGTTTCTCGCATTTTCTCTAGTGACTTTCAGCGCTTCTTTATCAATATCAACAGCATAAGCTTCTCGCGCACCTAGTTTCAAAGCTGCGATTGCCAGAATACCAGATCCACATCCGAAATCTAAAACAATGGAATCTTCTTTTATATAATGATCTAACCAATTAAGGCACATGGCCGTAGTTGGATGGCTGCCCGTACCAAAAGCAAGCCCCGGATTAAGCTTTATATTGATAGCATCAGGATTAGGTGGTTCACTCCATTCGGGACATATCCAAAGTTTTGAGCTGACATGTATGGGTTTGAAATCTTCCATCCATTTGTTTTGCCAATCTTTTTCTTCAACGGTTATGAAGGTAATCTTTTGAATGCCATCATTTTGAAATGATTTTTGAAGGTGGTTGCTTAACTGTTCTATATTATAGGTTTCTTCAAAAAGCCCAGTTAATTTAACATGGTCCCAAAGTGGTTGACTGCCTGGTGAGGGTTCAGTTAACAGGTTTTCTTGCGCTGCCTGATAAGTGACAGAAACAGCGCCTGCATTTTCCAGGTAGTCTGTTAGGGTGCTGAGAATCGATGCAGAGCATTCTAATTCAAGTTGTTGCCAAGTGCTCATTTGGGTTTAACTTTCTCCATGAGTTCATTTTCGAGATAATGAATATTCGTGCCGCCTTGTTTGAATGACTTGTCACGCAATATTGACATATGAAGTTTGTCGTTAGTTTTAATGCCAGCGATATGCATTTCTTCTAAAGCGATTTTCATTCGTGCAATAGCCGAAGCCCTATCGTTACCGTGAACAACCACTTTTGCGATCAATGAATCGTAATAGGGTGGAACTTCATAACCAGAATAAATATGAGAATCAACGCGAACACCAGGGCCGCCCGGTGGATGGTAGTTTGAAATTTTTCCGGGGCAAGGAAGAAAGTTGTAAGGGTCTTCAGCATTAATACGGCATTCAATGGCATGCCCATGAATTTTTATATCAGATTGTTTAATCGATAAGGGTTCTCCGTTGGCGACACGAATTTGTTCTTTCACAAGATCAATACCAGTAATGGCTTCAGTAACGGGGTGCTCAACTTGAATGCGTGTATTCATTTCAATAAAGTAAAATTCGCCATCTTGATACAAGAATTCAAAGGTTCCAACGCCACGGTAATTCATTCTTTCGCAAGCGCTAACACAAGTTTGCCCAATGGTTTCACGTTCTTCGGCGGTAATGCCAGGCGCCGGTGCTTCTTCGAGTATTTTTTGATGTCGTCGTTGCATGGAGCAGTCGCGTTCGCCTAAATGAATAGCATGCCCTTGACCATCGCCTAATACTTGTATTTCAATATGCCTTGGTGTTTCTAAAAATTTCTCCATATAAACTTTGCTGTCACCAAAAGCAGCATTAGCTTCTGTTTGTGTTGTGGCGATTGTGCGAACTAATTCATTTTCTGAATGCACAACCCGCATGCCGCGGCCACCACCGCCACCTGCAGCTTTAATGATAATAGGGTAACCAATGGCTCTCGCCATTTTTAAATTTTCATGATCACTTTCGCTGACTTCACCATCAGATCCGGGCACACAAGGTACGCCCGCAGCTTTCATGGTTTTAATCGCAGAAACTTTATCACCCATAATGCGAATCGTTTCAGCCGTTGGGCCAATAAAAACAAAACCACTTTGTTCAACTTGCTCGGCAAAGTCTGCATTCTCTGCAAGAAAACCGTAGCCAGGATGAATTGCATTAGCACCTGTAATTTCAGCAGCGCAAATCACAGCGGGAATATTTAAATAACTTTCTGAAGGTGATGAAGGTCCAATGCAAACGGATTCATCAGCGAGCAATACATGCTTTAATTCAGCATCAGCTGTAGAATGAACAGCGACTGTTTTAATGCCAAGCTCTTTGCATGCGCGTAAAATTCTTAATGCGATTTCACCGCGATTGGCGATGAGTATTTTCTTAAACATACTATTATTCCTGTATTACTCATCTTCAATAATAAATAAAGGCTGGCCAAATTCAATCGGTTGGCCATTTTCAGCAAGGCGAGCAGTAACAACACCAGCTTTATCAGCTTCAATTTGATTAAACATTTTCATTGCTTCGATAATGCAAAGGATATCTCCTTCTTCAACGCGCTGCCCAATTTGAATAAAAGGTTTTGCGCCAGGTGAAGCGGCTAAATAGAATGTGCCCACCATAGGTGATGTGACTTCATGTCGGTCTTCGTTCGTTTTTTGTGATTCTTTTGTTTCGGGAGCAAAGCTTGTAGCTTTCTCAGGCGCTGTTGTTTGTATAGTAACAGGTTGATTCTGTTGAACGCTTCCTCGGCTAATTCTTACCGATTCTTCACCTTCGTGAATTTCAATTTCGGCAACGCCGGTTTCTTGTATAAGCTCAATCAGTTTTTTAACTTTACGTATATCCATTAAACTTCCTCTTTTGTTAAATAAGTTTCGGCTGCGCTAAGCGCGGAAAAATAACCTTGGGTGCCAAGGCCGGAAATGACTTCAAGGGCGATATCTGAAAAATAAGAATGTTGCCTAAAGGCTTCTCGCTTTTTGATATCGGTTAAGTGAACTTCGATAAAGGGTATCGCAACTCCAAGTAAAGCGTCGCGAATAGCGATGCTTGTATGGGTAAATGCAGCAGGGTTGATGATAATAAAACTTGTGCCGTCTTTGAGCGTTTCATGGATGCGATCAATGATTTCATGCTCGGCATTGCTTTGAAACGTTTCTAAAGGGAGTTTGCTGGCTGCTTGTAGGCGCTCATTAAGTTCTTCAAGCGTTTCACTGCCATACTTGTCGGGCTCTCTTTGCCCTAGAAGGTTCATGTTGGGTCCGTTAATTAGAAGAATTTTGCTCATTTTTTATCTTTTAAATCGAGAATGAAACTATTCTGCCTGATGCCGGCACGTTTGTCTAGATTTTATGGGAGATAGCAGCACGTTCGACGCAAATTAATTGCTAGCTTTTCTCCGGTGGCGGATAAATTCGATAATCGCCGGCAAAAGTGAGATAAAAATGATCGCCACAATCACAAGCATGAAGTTGTTTTTTACAACCGGAATATGGCTAAACAAATAACCCGCAAGCGTGAGTAAGCCAATCCAAAGCAAGTTGCCAATCAGGCTAAACGTTAAAAAGCGAGGGTAGGGCATACGCGCAAGGCCAGCTACAAAAGGGGCAAAGGTTCTTATAATAGGAATAAAGCGAGCGATAATGAGAGTCTTACCGCCATACTTGGCATAAAAATCATGCGTTTTCTCGAGATATTTTTTCTTGAAATACCAGCGATCTTTCACCTTTTCTAAAAGATTTTCGCATTTGCGAGCAATCCAATAGTTGGTTGAATCACCGAGCAATGCTGCACAGAATAAAAGAATCATTAAAAGTTTAATATCTAAAGCATTAACGGCAGCAAGACTACCCGCGGCAAACAAAAGCGTATCACCAGGTAAAAGAGGGGTAACAACCAGGCCTGTTTCACAAAAAATAATAAGAAATAAAGCAGCATAAGCCCATGCACCATAGGTATGCACAAACAGCGCTAAGTAATAATCAAAGTGCAAAATGTATTGGATTAATTGTTCAAAGCCGTGCATGTCTATTGTTACCTATATGTTTTCAACAAGATGTCGGCTCAAGGCCGACATGACGACAACTCCGCCAGTCTGGACGATAACCCCGTCATTCCTGCGGAAGCAGGAATCTTCTATCAAAGCTTCAGCAGGTCTAAGTTGCTTAACGCCCGAATCAAGCGCGGATTCTAACAGAATTTGAGGGCTGTTGTCATGGCCTAAAGCATTGTAGTGCCTGGCCTGACCTTGGCTTAATTGTTGTAATCTATTTAAGCCAAAGCCAGGCCAGGCACCAATGGCGCTAGGAGAGAATCCTTGTTGGAGGTGTTGGCTAATCGTGTAAACGAATCCATGGTGAGGGGTTTGAAGCAAAGTAATGAGAATATGATGCTTGAGTATAGCTGGGGACATATAATAATTCGTACCTCTAAGCTTAAAAGTGAGACTCTAAGGGATTATGTGGAAAACATGAAAAAAGTTGTGTCTTCTACTGGTTCTGCTGGGTTCTTTTCTCTCGAAAATGGAGAGACTTCTGAGGAAGCAAACTCTGAAACTCTGAGTAACTAGCAGCACTCTTTTACTGCACATAAACATTAAACCGATGCGTCTTACTCTTAACTTCAAACGTCGTCGGTCGCGCTGTTAAATTCTCAGCATGCCTAGGCTGCTTAATCACAACCCGCTTAACACCGGAATCAAGCGCGGATTCTAATAGCGTTTGTGGGCTATTATCATGGCCTAATAAAGCTTGAAGGTATTGCATGTCTTTTTTTGTTAATGCCGATTTCTTGCTTTCAGGAAACATAGGGTCTAAGTAAATGACATCGATATTCTTTGCAGCAATAACAGCTTGATTAACAAGCTCAGCACTATTACCAAAAACAAGATTCAAACGTTCAGCTGCCGATTGAATTTTGGGTGCTTCAAGCGCTCTCATTAAAGCATCTTCTAACATGGCAGCAATAACTGGCGATTCTTCAAACATTGTCACAGTGCATCCAAGGCTCGCAAGAATAAAAGCATCTCGCCCAAGACCGGCGGTCATGTCGATGACGCTGGGTTTTTGCTTTGCGGTAATGCCGATAGCTTTAGCAAGCGGAAGATTTTTCCCGCCCGTTAAAATCCGGTGTTGTAATTTTTCAGCGGCAAAATCAATTAATAAAGATTTGGTTTTAGGGCTGCTAAGGTCGTTAAGTTCAAGCCCACCTTTTGTTAATTCAAGTGTGAAGCGTGTGTCGGAGGAAAGCTCATCCATGAGAGGGATGCCATATTTAACCGAGTATTGTTCGGCTAGTGAGGAGTCTAAGCTATTTTTTAATAGAATCATTTTCATTTGCTTATCCTAGCGGATTCTTCGCTTTCTGTCAGTGGGTAATGCTTGGCAGGCAAATTTAAAATATTGCGGCTGTTCGATGAGTTAAGAGATGCAATGCCTGGCATTGCCTTTTGCTCTTTGGGGGAAGCTACGCTCCGATTCATCTGGCGCTATTCGACATGTTTGCTGAGGTGGCTAAAACACATCAGGCAAGGATGATGGCTGTTGGCCAGATTCAGCAAGTGGTTTGTAGGGTTGGCTAAATAGACTAATCATATGCCAAAATATGATTAGCGGCAGAGCTTGGCTCAAAAAATGACATGCTAGTCATGCTTAATGCTATATTTCAGCTCTATTCTAATTAGCTAACATGGTCGAAATAAATTTTGTTTTGGTAAACCATCAATGGTTAGTGGAGGCATGCCGCCAACTTCAGATGCGCTGCCAATGGTAATAGTGACCGTTTTTCCTGAATATGAATGTGTTAGAAAACATTGCCCTGCAATATTGCCACCAAAAATTGGAATTCCATCATGATTTACAACGGCTTCTACTTCCCATATTGCATTTAAAGGAGAGCAAAATGAACCTTCTGCCGTATACCAATTTGTTTTTATCTCATCCTTTTTAAGAGCCGTTTCAGAAGATCTCATGCAGCCATCATCCTGCATGAGACGAATAGCTGCCGGTCCTCCTGATTTATTGATTACAGTAAAATGCACGTAATCTTTAGCATAGGCAGATGTGAAAACTGAAGAAGCAAGAAAAACAAAGCTAATGGCAATTAAATATTTGAATGTAGGGAGTATCATATCTAACTCCTTATAAATATGCGCCGGTGAATTAAGTATAGCTGCAGCCTTGAGAAGGTCAAATATTGAACGGAAAGTAAGCTTAAACTGATAAGTGCTTGATCACATGATCAGCCAAGAAAGATAACGTAATAATAAGGTAATGCCATGCCCAATGCACCTTAACAGGAGGATTTATATAAGCTATTTTCAAAAAACATTGTAGTGCCTGGCCTTGGCTTAGTTGTTGTAATCTGCTTAAGTCAAAGCCAGGCCAGGCACCGTCATTCTTTTGGCAAAGCAAATCTTCTATACCTCACGTTTTTTTTATGCTCTCTAATTCAGGCAAAAATTGCGGTTTTTGCATATCAGGATGTTTTCGTTTTTCTAAATTAATAATAGCAAAGTGCATCCAGGTGAGTGAAATCATAACTAGAATAAAAAGCAACATAAAACAACTCGTCCAAAGGTTCGTTAAGTCATTTAAAGCACCAAAAGCAATCGGTAATACAAATCCGCCAAGGCCGCCAATTAAACCAACAATACCACCTACCGCGCCGACATTATTAGGGTAGTAAACGGGAATATGTTTGTAAACAGCTGCTTTTCCGAAAGACATTACGAAACCTAAAACAAACGTCAAAATACAAAAAGGAATAAGTCGCATGGTAAGTGAAAAAGCTATTGTGCCATTGATGCCGTGAACGAGGTATTCTGTAGGCGGATAAGCTAAAAGAAAAGTGCAGATCGCTGAAACGATAAACATCATATACATAATTTTCCTAGCGCCTAATTTATCTGACAAATAGCCACCTAAAGCTCTAAATAAACTGCCAGGTATCGTATAGGCGAGCGCCGTTAGCATGCCGGCTGTTTGTATTTTAAGATGATAAACATCAACATAATAACGGGGCAACCAAAGTGCGAGCGCAACAAAAGCACCAAAAGAAAAAGCGTAATAAAGTGAAAATCGCCAAACTTGTAAATGTTTGAGTGGTGCAAGTTGATGGATGAAGCTCGCTGGTTTTTGTTTTGCTTTGCGTCTTTTAATGAGTGTTGGATCATCTTTTGCAAAAAACCAAAAGAGAATAGCGGTGATCAATAAAATAACGGCATAAACTTGAGCGACACTTTGCCAGCCAAAAGCAATTAATAAAAAAGGTGCGCCGAAATGTGTGGCCGCGGCACCAATATTACCTGCGCCAAAAATACCAAGCACGGTACCTTGCTTTTCTGTGGGATACCATTTTGAAACATAAGCCACACCAACGGCAAAACTGCCGCCCGCAAGGCCAATGCCTAGTGCGGCTAATAAATATAAATCATAAGTGTGAACGTGAATTAACAGCCAAGTTGAAATAGCGCTGGCAATCATGACTAATGAGAAAACTAATCTACCACCAAATTGATCGGTCCAAATACCTAAAAAGATTCGGCTAAGAGAGCCCGTTAAAATAGGAGTAGCGACAAGAATACCAAATTGCGTATTGTTTAAGCCAAGTTCCTGTTTGATTTTGATGCCAATGATAGAAAATATCGTCCATATAGCAAAGCAAATGGCGAAGGCAACGGTGCTTAACACGAGTGCGCGTGTTTGCTGGCTTTCTTGGATGTTGGCTAAGTCTTCCATGAACATAGTCCTTTGTTTCTTTTTTCCATTGATTGTTATCTATTTTATGGTAGATCAGTTTTTTAATCCAGACTTGGGCGCGCTCTTGGTCTCGGCGCGACAAGTTCTCAATATATTGGAAAATAGCTTGGTTTTTATGCTCGATTAATGTACACTTCGAAAGTTGGGGTAATAATCACTAACGAAACCTTGTCTTTGAGAGACGTTATTTCTTTCTGTCTCAACTAAGCCTGAGCTATAAAATAAACATTATAAATAACAATAAGAAGAATAAAATGGCAACAACACTTTCAAAGGTTTTATCTAAATTAATTGCGGAAGAGTTTTCATCGTATAGAACACCTGAAAGTTTGATTCTTCGTCATACTACATTGTTACTGATGTTAAAAAGCAGGCCGGTAACTCAAGCTTTTCCTGTTCGTGTTATAGATGGTGGGTTTGAGAAAGCATTGGCTGAAGCTGTTGCTAGACCTCATGACTTCCAAGAGATTCTTATACTACGAGCATTAAGCGACTCGATTCCACACTATTTTACACTCTTTGTTGAAAAACGAAATGAGCAGTGTCGAGCTATTCTGATGGATGCTTCTAATTGTCGGGAACATTTCGCATCTATTTTAAAAAAAATGTCTGAACATTTTGATGCTTGCTTAGTAGCTGTTGGTTGTAGTCAATTGAGGAAAATTCAAATTGATACTAAAAGCTGCATGTTATTTGCGTATGAACATGCATTGTTGCTCTCTCAAAGCTTTGATCCTTTTGAGGACTTTCTAGAAATTCAATCGAAGATTGATGGTTCGAGTTCGCTTGAACATTATGCAGTGCAGCATGATCTGGATGAAGAACAGGAGGAGGGGATAAGGAAATCTTGTGAGTTTGACGGAATCCAGGAGCGCTTGCATTTGATGCAATGGGTCGACATGCCATTTGCTTATGTTCGGCACATGCAAACAGTTACGGGTATGGGTTGCTATATTAAGCATCAAAAAGGGGCGCCGAATGGAGTAAGTATGCTTAAGCACAAATCAGAATGTGTTAGACGAGGACAGTTGTTTGATTCTCCAAGGCTACTCAATCATTCTTTGGTCGATTATTCTTGTGAAGTTGAAGAGCAAGTCACTGATTTTCTTTCTAAGTGTGTTAACGACCAGCTGCTTATAGAGCTTCTTGGGTTTGACCAGGAGATGCCGATCTTAATTGAAAAATTCAACTGTATTTTCTCATATATTCCCAAGGAGCAGTACGTTAGCGTTTATCGTTTTCTCTTTTCTGAGTCGCCACTTCGCAAGAAAGAGATAGCAAGAATTACAAAGAAGTTAGCTGCTATTATTGATAACGATAAAGTTGTAAAAATGATTGAGGATAATCAATTAAACTTACTTAACCTAATTACACATTCAAGATTTAGCGCTATCGTTGGCTCGAAAAATTTGCTAACTTTGTTGAGTGGTGGTTATATTTCAGAATCACAACTAAGTTTTATTCGAAGCCAAAGACAAGTTGAGCAGCTTGAGAGTGACGACGTGTTTATAGCGATCAAAAATGGAGAGCTTGATTTTGAGACATTTGCGAAAGCTAAGTCATTTGATCTTTCAGTGTTTCGATTTAACAAAGAAAACGATCCTCCAAAGAATATGAAAAACGAAGAACCCGAAGAAAGCTTTGATTTTAATCTATTCATCTAATTCTTGCAGTATGCAGCTGATGTTTCTGTTTGAAGGTCCTGAAGTTCTTTAATATATAAGCCTATCTCAGCATGTCCGTTTGACTCCTTTTGGAGTTTGCTTTGGAGACATAAAAGTTTCTCTGTGAGAATCCGAATCTGAGTTTCATCGGATGCCTCTGAAGCTTCAAAGGCAAAAGCTTTTAATGTTTCAGCTTCATGGGGCTCAAGGCCCGCTTTTTTAGTATCAAGGTGATGCTTTTCGATAAGCTGGTTGAGCGTTTGACAAATGTACTTAAATCTTAGCTGCTTAATCATGGAATCCATTTCTTTGTAAATTGCTTGCTGTCTTGTTAGGAAGTGTATTTTAAGCTTGGTGTATTCTAGTATGGAAGAGCTTGGAAAGCTAGAGTGTGCGCAGCTGCTGTAATGTTGGTCTATCGGGTCCCGGGAGCTTTGGAGGTTGTGGTGGCTGCCTTGGTGTTGCCTTTTTTTCTAGGTATACCTAAGGTACTGTACCTTAGGTATAGTTTAGGGTATAATCTGTTTATTATTCGATGATAGAGGTGGCTCATATGATATTTCCAAGAACTATAGCCGAAGGAAGAGCATTTTGTAATAGAGATCTTGAAAGAGAGCGCTTGAAATACAATATAGAGAGCATCCAGCACACACTTGTCATCTCACCACGGCGTTATGGAAAAACCAGCTTGATTTTAAAGTCTATCGATGAACTTGCCTGGCCTTTCATCCATTTAGATTTGTTTTTAGCTTTTGAAGAGCAAAAAATTGTGGACCGATTCTTAGACGCTATTGCAAAGTTAATTGCTAACATCATGCCTTTAAACACAAAAACATTAGGCAAGCTTAGGGACTTTTTCAGCTTGTTTACTTTTTCATTGAGTTCAGGAGAAGTTGAGCTTTCTTTAAGTTTGAAATCCTCTGAATCCAATCACGCTAAAACACTTCGGAATGCTATTGAGGGCTTAGAAAGATTTTTAATTAAACATAAAAAAAAGGCTGTTTTTTTTATTGATGAAATGCAAGACATTGTAAACAATCCAATTTGCGGTGAAATTGAGGCGATACTAAGATTCTATGCGCAAAAAACCAAACAATTATCGTTTATTTTTTCTGGCAGCAATCGAAAGTTACTTAAAGAAATTTTTGATGATAGTAAGCGACCATTATTTAAGCTGTGCGATAGAATTAATCTAAAACGAATCAACCGTAACTCTCATGAGAAATTCATTCAAAAGGCGTCCTTGAGAAAATGGAAAAAAGAATTATCAAGTGAAACGATCAATCTTATTTTAGACAAAACAGAAGATCACTCATTTTATATCAATTATCTTTGTTCGAATCTATGGCGTTCTAAAACCTTGCCTAATATTAAGCTAGTAAAACAAGAATGGCGGACCATTTGTGAAAATGAATCTAGCGCCATTGCTACAGATATTGCTTTACTTAGTGGCGGTCAGAAACTGATATTAGCTCATATAGCTGAAAAAGATTTTACTAAAAATACCACATCAAAAGATTTTTTACATCAAGTGCAAATGACGTTGCGAGGCGCACAACAATCTATCAAAGGATTATTGAACAAAGATCTCATCGAGGAAGCGCCAGAAGGCTATAGAGTCATTGATCCTATATTGAAAAACCTATTACTTTCATAGAAAGGCAAGCAAGGCAATCTTTAGCTCTTCTAGGCTCTTCAATGCCAGGTTGGCATTTATTGCTCTTGTCTATAGGAGTCTCGAGAGTGCCGTAATTAACTAGATATTTGAGCTTAATTTTGGAATAATAGCCCTCAATCTATGCTGGCAGGGGTGATCAATGCAATCTTCAAATCGACAATTTCCAAAAACACGTTTAAGACGTCTTCGCACCAATGATGCGATGAGGCGATTAGTGGCAGAGCACCGTTTATCGGTTAGTGATTTAATTTATCCGATGTTTGTTGTAGAAGGCAAAAAGCAGCGTGAAGCGATTTTGTCAATGCCGGGAATTGATCGCCTTAGCATTGATCTCTTATTGGAAGAAGTGGCGGAGCTTATTAAATTGGGTGTTCCTGCTGTTGCATTGTTTCCTATTCTTGATGATGAGCTTCGAACTGAAAATGCAAGTGCAGCTTATGATGATAATGGGTTAGTGCAGCGTGCAGTGAAAGCGATTAAAGAAACCTTTCCAGAAATGGGGGTGATTGCGGATGTGGCTTTGGATCCTTATACAAGTCATGGGCAAGATGGTTTGCTTGATGAGTCGGGTTATGTTTTGAATGATGAAACAACCGAAGTCTTAGTTAAGCAAGCGTTATCACATGCAAAAGCAGGTGTCGATATTGTTGCACCCTCTGACATGATGGATGGTCGTATTGGGGCGATTCGTGATGCGCTTGAAAAAAATGGTTTTATTCATACGAAGATTTTATCTTATGCGGCGAAATATGCATCTGCTTTTTATGGTCCTTTTCGTGATGCAGTAGGTTCTGGCGCGAAACTTGGAAGTGGCGATAAAAAGCAATACCAGCAAGATCCTGCTAATGTCGATGAAGCTTTGCATGAAGTTGCCCTGGATATTCAAGAAGGCGCGGACATGATTATGGTGAAGCCGGGCATGCCTTACCTTGATGTTGTACGTGCGGTTAAAGATGAATTTAAAGTGCCAACGTTTGTTTATCAGGTCAGTGGTGAATATTCGATGTTAAAGGCTGCAGCTCAAAACGGTTGGCTGGATGAAAAGAAAGTGGTCTTAGAAGCTTTATTAGGCTGCAAGCGCGCAGGTGCTGATGCAATTTTAACGTATTATGCAAAAACGGTTGCGCAGTGGTTAAAAGATTCGTAGGGTGGGTTCTCCCGCGTAGCGGGAAATCCCACCATCGGATGAGGCTTCTTTGGTGGGATTTTTGCTCCGCAAAGAACCCACCCTACGGTAAAATAGGTTTGTTTTATGAAAAAATTTGATGTTGTTATTGTTGGTGCGGGTATTCCAGGTTCGAGTTTAGCGATCGCGCTTTCTCAGCTTGGTTTAAAAATCGCATTAATCGATAGACAACCTTTGCTAGAAACGATTTCAGATGACTACGGTTTACGAGTCAGCGCAATCAATGAAGCTTCACAAAAATGGCTTGAGCAAATCGATGTTTGGAAAGATATTGTTGCCTCAAGAGTTTCGCCGTATAAAAAAATGCATGTTTGGAATCAAAAAGGCGAAGTTAATTTTACAAACACGGAAATTAAAAAGCAACAGCTAGGGTTTATTATTGAAAACCAAGTCATTCTTTTAGCGCTTGCTAATAAAATAAGAGCAACAAGCAATATTGATTTTTTAAAAATCGCGCCTTCAAGAATTCAAACCTACAAAAATGAAAATATATTATTGTTTGATGATCATGATCCTATTGAAGCTTCTTTAATTGTCGGTGCCGATGGCGCAAATTCCTGGGTGGGGAAAGAGCTTGCAATAGAGAAGGCAGTCAAAGATTACGGGCATATTGCCATTGTTGCGACCATTAAAACAGAAAAACCCCATGAATTCTCAGCATGGCAGCGCTTCACTAAAACAGGCCCCATTGCTTTTTTACCTTTGCCTGATAAGCATCATGCATCGATTGTCTTTTCACAAGATAAAGAAAAAGCAGAGCAATTACTCTCAATGAACCGCGAAGATTTTTGTGAAGAACTTGCTAGTATGTTTGAGCATCGATTAGGAAGTTTAGAGCTCGCAAGCGATAGAAAGTTTTTCCCGCTCATTATGCGTCACGCAAAAAATTATTATGGTCCGCGCATTGCGATGGTCGCTGACGCCATTCATACCATCCATCCACTTGCGGGTTTAGGTTTAAATTTAGGTTTGCGTGATGTTGTGTGTTTATATGATTTAATAAAACAAGCCCATGAGAAACATCAAGATATTGCAAGTGACGCCTTGTTGAAAAAATACCAACGCTTAAGACGAACAGAAAACCTTGCATTAATTGCGGCAATGCGAGGGTTTAAAGAATTATTTAATAATGACAATGCAGTGCTTGATTGGTTAAGAAATACGGGTTTTTCTTTTGTGGATCGGTCAAGTGTTTTAAAAGGTTTATTTATAAAGTCAGCGGAAGTTTTTTCTGATTAGATATCTGATGGTGGGATTTTTTGCTCCGCAAAAGAACCCATCCTACGCCAAAATGAACAAGTAGGGTGGGTTCTTTTGCGGAGCAAAAAATCCCACCATCGGATGCTAACTTTAAGTTGAGTAATAATAAAAAAGGAAGTCAGATGAAATACCCAAGCCTAATGCAATACATACAAGAAAACAAAGAAACCATCAAAGCTAGATTCGAAGCGCTTTACGGAGAAGATGTTCCTTTTGATATTGATACAATAACTAAACCTGACTCGATCGATTCTATGCTCTTCTATTGCATCCGCTATAAAGATCAAGAAGGCTTAAGCATTTATTTGCAAGAAAGATGGTCTGATGCTGCTAAAGAAGCCGAGTTGGAAGAAACTTCTTTATTGAGCGCAATCTGCAGAAGATTAGCTGGCGATTTATTTTTTTGTTTGCAGGATACGCCTGAAGAAGAAGTGCCCTATGAGGTTTGGAGCTTTTTTGATGATCATCGAGGTTTGGATATATATAAAATATTACTTTCTCATCACCGATTTTCTTCCGGAAACCCTGTATGTGTGGATGCACCGCCAGGGTACTTAGAAGCTGAGCTCGAAGCTAACCCAGAATTGAGTTTCTTGAATCTTCAAGTTGAGGATGACCTACCTGAATACACTTTTCCTCCTGTGCTTTTAGATTATATTCGCGAAAGCAAAAGTTTGCTTGGGGTAAGGCTTCCAGCTGGAAACTTTGTAAATGGAGATGCTCTAGTGGACTGCCTAGAGCAAAACAGGAGCCTTATTTATGTAGATACGTCAGAAGCAGTAGCGAATAAACGTAGAATTGGGCATGTAGATATATCGAATCCAGTTTATATTTCTAAGGTTGATGCAGAATCGATAGAAAGTGTAGCGCATTTGAATGCTTGCAACTTAGCTATAAGTATTAGAGAGAATGAAACACCAAAAGAGCTTAATTTTGAAGGCGTCTATATGGATGATGATGAGACTTTTAGAATGATAATAAGAGGCTTTAAGATAAATTCAAGCACTACAACCATTCGATTTAGTCAGGAATGTATCTCTGAGGCTAAAATGGATTGCTTAATGGAGGCTTTGGAAGATAATTTGTTTGTTACCTCGGTTGTCATTAATCAGTCTTGTTGTGTTGACGGTTGTCGTCATGATGAGTTGGAGGCGATTGTCAAAAGGAATATCGCTTATGCGGAAATGAATCTTTTAGAAAAGTTAGCTCGATTTATAGTAAAGAACTTGAGCGATCATCAAGCACTTGAGGAGAAAATTCAATCTGTTGCTGAAGCGCTTTCTGAGTTGGAGCCTGAGTCTCTATTGCATCAAGCACTAAGCGAGCGTTTTAACTTTGCTTTGTTTTGTGTTGCAGTTAGACAGAAAAATGAATTGGCGATAAAAGAATATGCGCTAACTACCCCTGTAGGGAGTAAGTTCTATGATGAGGTGACGATTGAATTGCTATCGTACCCATCTGAAGATCTCTTTCAATATAAAGGGTCTCATTATCAAGGTTTAAAGCGCGCGCTTCTCCTAAGCAATGCTGAGGTAAAAGGGCCAGCGGTTCGCTTTATCGCTTCTAGAATCGCTAAAATTCTGAAGGAAGAAGGAGAGATGATTTCAAATAATACTCTGGGTGATGATATAGAGGCTCTTGAAAGTGATTGTAAAAAAACATGTGCAGAAAAAATAGCAACAGGCAAGGCCTCCCCAGAATGGGAAGCCATCTCCGGATTATTCCACAATGTAAGACATGAAGCGTTATCTAACGTGTATGCTGGTAGAGAGAGGTTTTTCACATGGCAAACCGCCGGCGAAGCAATGCCAGCAAAGCCCCCGTCAGCAACCCAATAAAGACTTCCATCCAAGTGTAGGGTGGCTTCTTTTGCGAAGCAAAAAATGCCACCATCGGATGATGATCAATGGTTTATATTTAAAATACCTTTCAAATAACCCAAAAGGTTCTCTAAGCTTTCCCCCTGAGAAGCAATATACTGATCCGGTCTAACCAAACAATAGCTTTTATCTAAATGATAAAGCTGATACCGCTCTTCATTTTGCTTTATAGCTTTAACCTTAATTAAATCTTTACATTGTTCTCGAATAAACTTTTCAATATTGCTTTTATCTTCGCAATCATCAGTAATCAATAAAGTAAAATGCGAGCCTTTAACAAAATCAGGCGTTCTATCACCGGCTTTTAATGCCGTCGAAATATAATCCTTGCTTAAAGAGGAATCCCGATAGCCATAAGCAAGTGCACTCATAAGCATGGCGAGTTTAAGGCTCATTTTCTTTGTTTGGAAAAAGAATTTCAAAAGGCAATTGCGAATAAAGACTAAGAGAGGTGATTTCCAGCTAACGAGACGAATCATTTTGCTTGAGGTTGATACAACATCTTTTGCGACAGGTCTTCGTTCTTCTTCATAGGTATCAAGTAGTTTTTCATCGGCTTGGCTTTTAATAACTAAAGCTAATTTCCAAGCGAAATTATAAGCATCTTGCATGCCGGTATTCATGCCTTGTCCGCCTGCCGGTGAGTGAGCGTGTGCAGCGTCGCCTAAAATAAAGAGTCGGTTTGATCGATAAGGAGAAGCAAGGCGTTCATGCACATAGAAATGACTTAACCATTTGGGTTCTCCCAGCTTAAAATCAAAGGTTACGATTTTCTTGAGTTCTTTTGTAAAATTTTCAATATTTAAATCTTTCTCAATATCAAAGCTGGGATTGTTGACTTGTATAATAATACGATTGGAGCCTTTAAAGGGAAAAATCGCAACAAGCCCTTTTGTGTGATAAATGATAGAAATTTCTTTATCTGGCAATGGCCATTCAGCGGGGATGTCGCCCATAATAAATTTTAAACTCAAATCTTCGCCTTCGTATTTGGCTTTGACGAATTTTCTCACTGTGCTGTGATAACCATCACACCCTAAAAGCCAGCGTGCTTTTATGATTTCTTGTTCGCCTGAATCTGACTCAACAGTAGCTTCAACATGATCATCAAATTCTTTAATCGAAAGGAGTTTTGAGTTTCTTTCGACGGTAATGTGCTGTTCGTTTTCAAGGTGTTCAGTTAGTAGAACTTCAGTGGCGCTTTGAGGGACGGTTAAGATATAAGAATATTTTGTGGGAAGTTTGCCTTTAAACTTTAGGCTAGCAATTTTTTGACCGGCTTTATTGTAAGTGGTCACAGCTTCTAGCTTTTTTCCATTTTCTATGAATATTTTATCGAGCCCCATATCCTCAAGCATTTCCATTGAGCGTGCATGGACGGCAAGTGCGTTCGAAGTCGTTGTTGGCCCTGGTTTTTGATCAATAATGCGACACTTAATGCCGTGTCTTTTAAGTTCAGATGCTGCAACAAGCCCAACGGGGCCTGCGCCTATGACTAATGCTGGAATGATGTTTGACATATTGCTCTTCTTCCTTTCTGAGAACACTTTTGGTGTAATCAGCATAGCATATCCTTCGCATCTTTATCTATTTTGGGTATACTTCCAGCCTTGAAATTTCAGGAAAAATTCAATGACCAATAAAACGCCACTTTATCAATGCCATCTTGATTCGAATGCCAAGATTGTCGACTTTCATGGTTGGATGTTACCTATCCATTACGGTTCTCAAATTGATGAGCATAATGCTGTTCGCTCGGATGCGGGTGTGTTTGATGTTTCGCATATGAATGTTGTGGATTTGCGCGGTGAGGATGTTCAAAACTTTTTGCGATATTTGCTTGCGAACGATGTTGCTAAACTTGATTATGATCAGGCGCTTTACACAGCGATGCTTAATGAAGAGGGCGGCATTCTTGATGACTTAATAGTTTATAAATTAACAGATGATTTTTATCGCTGTGTCATGAATTCTGCAACGAAAGAAAAAGATTTGGCTTGGGTTGAAAAGCAAGCGCAGAATTTTAAACTTGAAGTGACGTCGCGTCCTGAATTATCAATCATTGCAATACAAGGCCCTAATGCTCGAGAAAAAACATTGAGTGTGTTGTCTGAGAATTTAAAAGAAGCTTCAGGCAATTTAAAACCTTTCCGTTGCACAAGGGATGCTGATTGGTTAGTGGCTAGAACAGGCTATACAGGTGAAGATGGTTTTGAAGTTATTTTGCCTGCAAGTGACGCACCAACTTTTTGGAAAGCTTTGTTAGCACAAGAAATAATGCCGTGTGGCTTGGGCGCAAGAGATACCTTGCGTTTGGAGGCGGGCTTAAATCTTTATGGTTCTGATATGGATGAAGGCTTGACGCCACTAGAATCGAATATTGCATGGACAGTCGCTTGGGCGCCTGAAGATAGAGATTTTATTGGTAAAAAAGCATTAGATAAACAAAAAACAACAGCACATAAAATACTGACGGGTATCGTACTAGATGAGCGTGGTGTTCTTCGAGAAGGACAAAAGATTTTTCAAGGCAATGACGAGTTAGGTGAAATTGTAAGTGGAACTTTTTCGCCAACGATGAAGCAAGGTATTGCCTTTGCAAGAATCAACTCAAGTGATGAAGCATCATGCACCGTTGATATTCGTGGCAAACGATTAGCAGCAAGAATAGTTAAACTTCCTTTTGTCCGCAAAGGGAAAATTTTGGTTGAACGAAAAAAGGAAGAGACGAATGAGTAAGATCCCTGAGAATTTAAAATATACAACGACGCATGAATGGGTGCGCAAAGAAGAAGACGGTTCTGTGACTATTGGTGTTACCGATCACGCGCAATGCATGTTGGGCGATTTGGTCTTTGTTGAATTACCCGAGGACGATATAGAATTAGAAAGTGGACAGGAGTGTTCAGTGCTTGAGTCAGTAAAAGCTGCCGCTGATATTTACTCCCCTATTTCAGGTGTTGTCACCGAAGTGAATGAAGGCTTAAATAGTACACCAGAAGTTGTCAATCAATCGCCTTATGACGGCGGCTGGTTATTTAAACTTATGCCGGTTTCTGAAAAAGAATTTGATAAGTTGCTTGATGCAAAAGCGTATGAAGCTTGCGTAAAAGCTGAGGCACACTAAATTTAACTCGGCGGGATTTTTTGCTCCGCAAAAGAACCCGCCCTACGGCAGCCAAAGTAGGGTGGGTTCTTTTGCGGAGCAAAAAATCCCACTAAAATAAAGATTGAATCAGAAGGATAGCAAATGCCATTCATCCCACACACCGAAGAAGATATTCAAGCCATGCTAGAAACCATTAATGTTTCTAGTATTAATGCTTTATTCGATGAAGTGCCAGAACACTTGATGTTGTCATCAGAATTAAAGTTACCCAAACAAGTCAATGAAATGACGATGGGGAAGTTAATGAATGAATGCGCAAAAAAAGACGATGGCTATTTATGTTTCTTAGGAGGCGGCGCTTATGAGCATCATATTCCCGCGGCTGTATGGGAACTTACAGGCCGAGGTGAGTTTTTAACAGCCTACACACCTTATCAAGCGGAAGCGAGCCAGGGCGGTTTGCAATTGATTTATGAATTCCAAACGATGATGGCAAGTTTAACTGGCATGGATGTTTCCAATGCTTCGCTTTATGATGGCGCATCCGCATTGGCAGAAGCTGTTTTAATGGCGGTAAGGTGCAATAAAAAAGTCAAAAACTCTCGAGTATTATGTGTTGGCTCTTTGAGCCCTCTTTATCGCGCAGCTGTTGAGACGATTATTAAACCGCAGGGTATAGAGTTAGATGAGGTTTTTTATTGTGAAGAGTCGGGAACCATTAGTTTAGCAGAGTTAGACAAAATAAAAGATAAAAACGCTAATGCGCTTATTATTCAGCAGCCTAACTTTTTAGGTAATCTTGAGAAAGTGAATGAGTTAACTGATTGGGCGCATAAAAATAATTTATTAGTGATCGCTGTTGTTAATCCAACTTCATTAGCTTTGTTGAAGCCACCAGGCAAGTGGGGCGAACAAGGCGCAGATATTGCATGTGGTGATGGGCAACCCCTAGGTATTCCATTGGCATCCGGCGGACCTTCATTTGGTTTTCTAACCAGTAAAATGCCTTTGGTGCGACAAATGCCAGGAAGAATTGTGGGTAGAACAGTAGACCAAGATGGCAAAGAGGGTTTTGCATTAACTTTGCAAGCAAGAGAGCAGCATATTAGACGCGCAAAAGCAAAATCGAATATTTGTACTAACCAAGGTTTACTTGTTGTTGCAGCAACAATCTATATGAGCTTGCTAGGTCCTGTAGGCTTAAAAAAAGTTGCGCTTGCCTGTCACCAAAACGCAAAAGTACTGCTAGAAAAATTAATACTGATTCAGGGCGTTAAGCAGCATTTCAATTCATCTGTCTTTAATGAGTTTGTGCTTGAGCTGCCTATTTCTGCAAAGCAAGTAATTGATCAGGCTGCCAAAGAAAAAATATTAATAGGTCTGGAGTTAAAAGCCTTTTTGCCAAATGAAAACGACAACCTATTGCTCGTTGCTGTAACAGAAACAAAAACAGAAGATGAGCTAGAGTGTTTTGTTAATACTTTAAAAACATGCGTTGAAAAAACATCAACAAAACAAAGGGTGGAGGTGTGATATGAGTTTAATCTTTACTGTTTCAAAACAAGGTCGTTACGCACATGCGCAAGCACCGAATGTTGCGGCGGATATTAGTGATATCCCAAATGATCTATTGCGAGAAGATATTCCAAGATTGCCAGAAGTTTCAGAGATGCAGGCGGTCAGACATTTTACTCGACTTTCAAGAAAGAATTTTTCAATCGATGGAAACTTTTATCCTTTAGGTTCTTGCACAATGAAATACAATCCGCGTGGTGTGCATAAACTGGCATCGATCAGTGGGTTTTTGAATCGTCATCCGCTAGCCGTTGAAGCAGCGAGCCAAGGTATTTTATCTTGCTTGTATGATTTACAGAATATGCTAAACGAAATTACAGGTATGAAGGCGACATCTTTAGCGCCGATGGCCGGTGCGCAAGGTGAATTCGCAGGTGTTGCCATGATTCGTTCTTATCATGAAGCGAGAGGTGATTTTAATCGCACGGAAATTATTGTACCTGATGCAGCACATGGTACAAATCCAGCATCTGCCGTTATGTGTAATTACACCGTTAAAGAAATTCCAACAGCAGCTGATGGTGATATTGATATTGAAGCATTAAAGGCTGCATTAAGTGATAAAACAGCTGGTATTATGCTAACCAATCCTTCAACGTTAGGCGTGTTTGAACGTCGCATTGAAGAGGTGGCTAAACTGGTTCATAAAGCCGGCGGTTTGCTTTATTACGATGGTGCAAATTTAAATGCGATTTTAGGAAAAGTACGTCCAGGCGATATGGGTTTTGATGTTTTACATTTAAACCTTCATAAAACATTTGCAACCCCACACGGTGGAGGTGGTCCTGGCGCAGGTCCTGTTGCTGTTGGCGAAAGATTAAAGCCTTATTTGCCTCTGCCTATGGTAGAAAAGCAAGGCGATACTTATCGATGGGTCACAGAACAAGATTCTCCAGATTCAATTGGCCGCATGTCAGCTTTCGCAGGTAATGTCGGTATTCATTTGCGTGCTTATATTTACGCGCGTATGTTGGGTCAAGAAGGTATGCCACGCGTTGCTGATATGGCAACCTTAAATGCCAATTATTTGCAAACACGTTTGCAAGCCGCAGGTTTTACGTTAGCTTATCCTAAACGACGTGCAACGCATGAGTTTATTGTGACGTTAAGCGATCAATTAAAAGCGCACGGCGTAAAGGCTATGGATTACGCAAAGCGTTTATTAGATTATGGTATGCATGCGCCAACCGTTTATTTTCCTTTGTTAGTTCCTGAATGTTTGTTGATCGAACCCACGGAAACAGAAAGCAAAGAAACGTTAGATGCTTTTATTGATGCAATGATTGCGATTAAAAAAGAAGTAGAAACCAACCCAGAGCTCGTCAAAACAGCACCGCACACCATGCCAGTGAAACGCTTGGATGATGTGAAGGCGGCGAGAGAGTTGGATTTGGTTTATAAGGATTAGTAATTGATTCTGTGCGTTTTCTTGCTATCTTTCTTTAAGCCCAAAGGGCTTTAACTTCTTTTAGCCCAGGTTAAGCTGCGGAGCAGCGCAGGCCTGGGTTAGTTAATCTAAGGAAGTGAAAGCGCTGTAAGCGCGACACAAATAATCTGCATCTCTAAAAGTTCCGCGCCTACAGCGCTCGTCATTATTCTAGTTTTAACCCAGGGCTGCAGCGCGTAAACGCACTTTACCCTGGGCTAAATTCTTTAAGCCTTGCAGGCTTAAGAAGGTGTTGGATTTAACACGCTTTACCCTGGGGGCTTAGGTTCAAAGCTCGGCAAACCTAAACGCTCGAACATAAAGCCAAAACATACCAACAATAAGTGCCGTATAAACAATTGAGATAAATTCAAGCGTATGAATATTTGCGGCATTTACAACAAGCGCAACCACAGCGGTAAAAGAACTAACAACTCCGCCTAAGAGTGAGCCTGCCGTCGCTGAATATTGCTTAAATCTAACTAAACAAAGCGTCATAGTATTAGCAAAAATAAACCCATCAAAAAAGAAAAGTAAAAATACAGGAATAGAGGCTAAATAAATACTTAACGGCAGTATGTAATTTAAAAGCACCATGGTTAAGCTAACAGCAAGCGATGCAATGATACCAAAGAAAATAATCGGTTTAACATCAAAGTATTGCAAGGCAAGGCGGTTTGCCCAATTCCCAAGAAAATACGCAAGCCCAATAAGCAGCATAATTTCACCGTATTTCGCTGCATTATAATGAAGTTGTGTTTGAATGATAAACGGTGCAGTTCCGTAATAAATAATTAAAATAGAGAATTCAACCACCAATAATAATGCGCCAGCCATAAAGATTTTATCAGTTAGCACGCGTCTGAAAATAGTAGGCCATCGCGTTTTTCCGTGATCGGCATGCTTGATTAATGTTTCAGGCAAAAATATCCATACAAGGGTTGCAGCAGCTGCAGTATAAAGTGCAATAAAATAAAAACTAGCCGGCCAGTTAAACATATGTTGCAAATAACCGCCGACGGCAGGCGCAATAATGGGTGTCATGGACCAACCGATACTGTAATAACTATTGGCTTTAGCGAGTTCCTGGCCCTCAAAAGTATCAAGTAAAATACCTTTTAATGCGGCGCCAACTGTTGTTGCGCAAAGCCCTTGAATAACACGACAAGCAATAAGCTCACTAATAAAATGACTATTCGCAGCCCCAATCGAACTTAAAACATAAATGACTGTCGCAGCTCGCACAAAACCTCTTCGCCCAAAGCGATCACACAAGGGCCCCATAATTGGTTGCCCAACGCCAAAAGCAATGACATAAGCAAATAAAGAGACTTTCACCGTGAAATGACTGATATGAAAAGCATGAGCAATTGCGGGTAGCGAAGGCGTATAAAGATCAAGCCCAATATTAATCAAGGGTGTTAAAAAAAGTGTGATGAGTAAGATGCGTTTTTTGTTCATGAGTATTCTTAATGCGTATAGGAGCTAGCAAAGAATAATATACCTTTCCTTTTTCTAAGGCTAGTCTTGATTTAAGGTAATCTGCTCACCCATTTCTCATCTCGGTCTTGAGTCAAGATCTTCTTCAATTTGAGAAGGCTCCTGCTTTCGCGGGAATGATGCGGAATATGGATATTAAAAACTAGGTGACATTTGTATAAAATCTGTCTAGAATGCGCGACTTAACCAGGGGTGCCGTTGATGAAGATCGGCTGAGAGGGCAGGAGCCTAACCCTTTGAACCTGAAACGATTAGGAAGTGTTGTGTGGTGGCCTAATAAAGATAATATAAAAAAAACGGCTGGTTTTGCTTGGGGCGTTACGCTTGATGTAGTTAAACCCATTGGGAAGTTCTTCCAGGAAGTTGTTGAGCCTACTTTTTCAACAGCTACGAATTCTTTAAGCTATGCCTTTCAGGTGTTTCTTGCGACGATGGTGGCGCTCACTTTATTTTTTGAGCTGGCAACATGGGCGCGCATTGCTATAGCTTTGATAACAGCAACCACTAATCTTATTCTCATCACTAAAGCATTCAGCCCAAAGTTTTTTTTAACTGAGAAGCAAGAAGATTCTGAAGAGCAAGGTGCTGAAGAAGAGAAGCAAGAAAAATCGCTGACTTACACTTTAGTATACGGCGCACTTAAGCCACCCTTAATGATGGCAACAAGCATTGGGGCAATGAGTATTGGCCTCAGTAGTTGGTATGCCTATGTGAGAGTTTTGTCATTGAACCCTCTTTTGGCCGTGATTCCCACTTATGGTTCATTTAGAGGTGCCTATAGCTTTGAAATTAAAAAAGCAGGTGAGAATGTTGATAGTCTTCTTAGTATTTTCTTTGGTGAAAAGAAGTTTAATCCGGTCGCTTTTATATTGACAATGCTTTTGAGTCCTTTGGGTGTGGTTGGTGATGCTGCATTTACTGCATGGTTTACGAATGCAGCTTTAGAAAAAATATTTGGTTATTTTCTTGAGTCAGAATATGGCTCATGGCTTGCTATTGGATTGGCGGGGATGGTTGGTTTGTGTGGCTTTGTCGCTGGCGCTTTAACTTCAGCTTCAGGTATCTATTTTGGTTTAGATGATTGGCGCTCTTCTTTTTCATTTAATAGAGAGTTCACGCCTCTTCGTTTGTTAGTTTTTTCTGCTCTTCTTGGTTTGTCGGTAGTTGAAGCTGCTTCAACCATTCTTGGGTTTACGGCGGCTGAACTTGTTATGTTGGCTGATTTTGGGCTTATAGCATCAGCCAGTGAGGCGCCTTTCTGGGTTAAGGCGCTAGCAACGGGTGGTGCAACGAGTAGTATGGTTAATTATGTGAGCTTTTTTATAGGGCCTAGTGTATTAAGTGTTTTGCCTCTTAAGGAAAATGAGGCTGAGGATGGCGAAAAGGATGGGCTTTTGCAGGGTCCTGAAAAAGTCTAGAAACTCTAAACTGTCTCAGTAGACACTATTGACAGATAAGAATATAATCCACTTTCTTTTAAAGGAGATAGGCTTATTATGCAATCTAAGAAAATAATAGCACTTTTAGCTTTCAGTATTCTTTCCTGTTTTCAATCACTCCAGGCATGCACAGAAATGCTTATGCATCATAATGATCAATACGTTGTTGGGCGCAATTTTGATTGGCCTCAAACCGAATCTTTTTTCATGGTTAATCCTATTGGCGAAAAGCATCTTATTACTGATTTTAAAGGTAAGGGTAAAGCGTTAAATTGGACCTCCAAGTATGGAAGCGTTTCAATTAATTATGCAGAAAAGCATAAACCGATTTTAAATGCCGTCATGGGTGGCATCAATCAAAAAGGTTTGGTCGCTTCTATTCTTTGGCTGAATAATGGCAAGTACCCTCAAGCGAAAACAAAGCCTGTCGTAACATCAGCGATGTGGGTGCAGTATTTATTAGATAATGCGAGTACTGTGAAGCAAGCTATCGCTCTTACGAAAAAAATTAGCATTCAACCAACGATTTTCCATGGTCACAAAGCAACGCTTCATTTATTTGTGGCAGATGCAAAGGGTCATGTGGCTATTATGGAATATGTTCATGGTAAGTTAATTGTCGATCAAGGAAAACATTTATCGACGCCTGTTTTTGCCAATAACACTTATGCGAAGTCTTTAGCTTGCTTAAAAAAATATAAAAACTTCGGCGGCCAGTTAACTTTGCCCGGCGGTTATGCATCAAATGCGCGCTTCGTTCGCGCAGCAAGTTTTTTAAAACGCATGCCAAAACCTAATTCTTTAAACCAAGCCATCGCTTTTGAATTTAATGCATTAGCCGATACCGCAGAAGCGGTTGGCACAGCGAATGCAACAGGGTGGAGTGTGGTTTATGATTTGGCGCATCAAAAAATTTATTATCGTGATGTGAATAATCCTAACATTCGAACGCTTAGTTTAATGCAATTTAATTTCTCAAAAGATCAGCCTATAAAAACACTGGCATTGAATAACCATTTAAGCGGTAATGTTGCTTCCCATTTTTATATATTAAATAAACAAGAAGCAAGAAAATATTAATAATTATAGCAGGAGAAAAATAATGAAAAAAACTATCTTGGTTTGTGTGTTAACGCTAATCCCTGTGTTTGCTTTTGCTCATCCTTCGAAGCATTGTTACAAGGGTATTTATGGAGGTACAACGTTTGGTTGCGCTAGCTTTGATACAGCAGCAACAAAAACGCAACCTACGCAAATGTTTGTGCTTGAAGATTTGAAGAAACCTATTGCAGTTGGTCCGGGTCATATTTGTGGTTATCCAATGCATAGAGTTCAAATGTGTCATAATATAAAAGGATTTAAAGTTACCTCGGCCAGTTGAGTGCAAGATATTTATCCTGATGCGGCTGGGTAAATAGCTTTTCGTTCTGTCTTTGCTTCTTTGATAAATGATTTCCAGAATGCATTTGTTCTTTCTTCTTCAGGGTGGGTGAGAAGTTGATAGAGCGTTAGTATATCCTTGTTAGTATCAGCTAATACGCGCTGGTTTTTCTTAACTGTCTTTCCGTCTGGATAAGTGATCTCTTTTATTGTTCTTAAGCGTTTTTTCTCGTAGGTCTCCTTGTCTTTTCGCGGCGATTGCCAGAAATTTGCACTTGTGCTTGCAAGATGTTTTTGATCTTGGGCGCTTACTAGTGTTGGTGCAGGCAATTGTTCAGAGCAGCTTTCAAAGAGGCTTTTTAGATCAAAAGGCCCACCTTTGTTCGCGGACAAATTATTTTTAATAGCAAGTAATAACTCATGAAAGACTCTTAACATATGGGTTTGACAACCCGGTGATGAAGTTTGAAAGCTCGAAGCTGTTTCTATGATCGTTGTATCATCCCCGGCGATTTTTTTAATTGTTTTTATTGCATCACGGAGTTGCTTGATATAATAAAGATTGGTGCACTTCTGAGTCAGGTGTTGCTCTGTAGACTTCTCTTCGTTCTGAATCAGTTTCTTTAATGAATGTTTTCCAGAAGGCTTTTGTTCTTTCTTCTTGAGTTGTCTGTGATAGCCTATGTAGAGCAAAAATAAATTTATTAAAATCAGTCAAGACACGTTGATTTTTCCAGACGCTAAATTCCTTCCCTGCGCTGTTTTTCATGGTAATGGTTTCTGAGTTTCTTTGAAGTTTATCTAGGTAAGTTTCTTGAGGCTTGCCCTTTTTAGCTTTTTTGCGCGCACGATTAAAAAAGCTTGCCGATGCAAGGTTTACGCGCTGTTTTCGTTTTTCTCTTGTAAGCATGGAATGCACAGAGCTCGCAAGCCCTTTTCTTTTTTGCTTTTTGTTTGCTCGTTCTATTTTAGGGGCAATAACAGCCCTATCTTGTGCACTTACTGCAACAGGCGCAGGGTCTCCGGTTGTTATAACGCCATGATCATCGATAATTTTCTTGGTGTCTTCAGCTGTTTTTCTTCTTTTCGCTTTGCTGATCTCGCTGTCGCCTTCGACCTCACAATGTTCGTCTGTGTAAACAGGTGTACAGCTTTCAAAGAAGCATTTTAAATCTTGTTCTTCATTCTCATTTTTTGTAAGTCCATTGTTAATGGCGCGCACTAATTCATGGAATTGGCGCAAGGCATGAATGTGGCAACCAGGTGTTGTGCGTTGAAAGCCTGCAGCGGTTTTTAAAATCTCATAAGGTCTACCCGATGCTTTGCAAGCATCCTTAATGGCAATATAAAAACCTTCAGCAGGTTCGTAAACACCACCATAACCTGTAGAGTTATCAACGTGAACAAAGGTGTCAGGCTTCCCGTCTTTGCCAGCTTGTCTTAGAATCATGCTGCCGTGCCTGCCATAAATGGGATAAAGTTTAATTTCACCTGGCGCTAAAGGTTTTTTAAGCATTTCAGTGAGCTTGCTGTATAAGCTTTCACTGTATTCGCAGTCGGGTGCAGCGTGATCGGGTTCATCATCACAGACGGTTTCATAGGAAGGTGGCACAGCACTATCTTCTTTATCAAGCATGGCTTTTTCAAAAAGGTATTCAGCTAGCAAACTAAAGCCCTCTGCAGAGAGAACTTGATAAAAATCTTTATAAGTAGGGCTGTAATCTTCCCTGATATTGGTGAGAAGTCCTAGCTCTTCTAGTCGATCTAAAATACCCTGTGCTCTGAGATAGACATGTAGCACGACATCTTTTTTTCTGCTGTCAAAAAACCTGACATTTCTTTGTGAAGTTGTGGGTGATACGGGTGCTACTACTTTCTTTGGTTTTCGTTGAGGCGGCTTCTTTTTTGATATTGCCCTGGCCATTAGTTGTCCTTGTTGTTTGTTATAATCAGCGAGCACTATACCCATGATGTTTTTTCATGGCAAGATCCCTAATGCTATGTCCAACTCATTGATTCTCTGCTACAATTACGTCCAAATTTTTTAAGTAATTTACCGAATAAGGGGACGTATTGTGAGCAAATCTCATCCTAATAGCTATCAATCTCATCAATCACTTGATGTTAATGGTCAATCTTTTGATTATTTCAGTTTGCCAGAAGCAGAGAAGGCAGGTTTGGGTGATGTGTCGAGGCTTCCTTACTCTTTGAAAGTGTTATTAGAAAACTTACTTCGCAATGAAGATGGCGATACGGTGACTAAAGATGATATCCAAGCGATTGCTTCTTGGTTAAAAGATAAGCGCTCAGATCGTGAAATTGCTTATCGTCCAGCGCGTGTGTTAATGCAAGATTTTACAGGTGTTCCTGCGGTCGTTGATTTGGCAGCTATGCGTGATGCAATGAAAACGGCGGGCGGCAATCCTGAAAGAATTAACCCGGTTTCTGCGGTTGATTTAGTGATTGATCACTCAGTCCAAGTAGATTACTTTGCGACGAAAGAGGCGTTTGAAGAAAATGTGGATATGGAAATGCATCGTAACCATGAGCGTTATGAATTTTTAAGTTGGGGACAAGAAGCTTTTCAAAATTTCCGTGTTGTTCCTCCTGGTACGGGTATTTGTCACCAAGTGAATCTTGAGTACCTTGGAAAAATTGCATGGCATAAAGAAATTGATGGTAAGAAAGTTGTTTACCCTGATACATTGGTTGGAACGGATAGTCATACGACGATGATCAATGGTCTTGGTATTTTAGGTTGGGGTGTTGGCGGTATTGAGGCAGAAGCTGCAATGCTAGGCCAACCTGTGACGATGTTAATTCCTGAAGTAATTGGTTTTCGATTAGAAGGTAAATTAACAGAAGGGATTACAGCAACCGATTTAGTGTTAACGGTTGTGCAAATGCTTAGAGAAAAAGGGGTTGTCGGTAAGTTTGTTGAATTTTATGGTCCTGGTCTAGATCAATTGCCTTTAGCTGATCGCGCAACAATTTCAAATATGGCGCCTGAATATGGCGCAACGTGTGGTTTCTTCCCCGTCGATAATCAAACCATGGATTATTTAAAACTAACAGGTCGTGATGATGATCAAGTTGCATTAATCGAAGATTATTGCAAGGCGCAAGGTTTGTGGCGCGATGAAAATTCAGGTGAGCCTGAATTTACGGATACTTTATCATTAGATTTAACTAAAGTTGAACCAAGTTTAGCCGGGCCTAAGCGTCCTCAAGATCGCGTTGCATTGTCAGGTTTAGAAAAAGCCTTTGATACGATTGCTGAAGAAAATAAAAAAATGGACGAGCTTGATAAAACATACAAGTGCGAAGATTTTGAAATGCGTCATGGTGATATTGTGATTGCTGCGATTACAAGCTGTACGAATACGTCTAACCCAAGTGTTTTGATGGCTGCAGGTTTAGTGGCGAAAAAAGCTTTAGAGAAAGGTTTGCAGTGTAAGCCATGGGTTAAAACATCTTTAGCGCCAGGCTCGCAAGTGGTGACTGATTATTTAGAAAAAGCAGGTTTGCAACAATCCTTAGATGATTTGGGTTTTGATTTGGTTGGGTATGGTTGCACAACGTGTATTGGTAACTCGGGTCCATTGCCAGAGCCTATCACTAAAACGGTTGTTGAAAATGATTTAGCGGTTGCTGCTGTTTTGTCGGGTAACCGAAACTTTGAAGGCCGTATTCATCCTTTGGTTCGCGCTAACTTTTTAGCATCGCCTCCTTTGGTTGTGGCTTATGCGCTAGCTGGAACAACGCGTATTGATTTAAGTAAAGATCCTATTGCGAACGATAAAGATGGTAATCCTGTTTACTTAAAAGATATTTGGCCAACGAATGAAGAGGTTCATAAAGAAGTTTCTTTGATTTCAGCCGAAATGTACAGGGCGCGTTATGCCGATGTCTTTACAGGCACTAAAGCTTGGCAAGCTGTTAAAGTAGAGCCAAGTGAAACTTATCATTGGGATGCGGATTCAACGTATGTTAAAAACCCGCCTTACTTTGATGGAATGACGCCTAAGCCAGAAGCCGTTAAAGATATTGAAGGCGCAAAGCTTTTGGCTTTGTTTGGTGATAGTGTGACGACAGATCATATTTCTCCAGCAGGCGCGATTAAACCTGATAGCCCGGCAGGAAAATATTTGACTGACCATGGTGTTGAAGTGAAAGACTTTAATTCATTTGGTTCGAGACGCGGTAATCATGAAGTGATGATGCGTGGCACGTTTGGTAATATCCGTATTCGAAATGAAATGGCGCCAGGCACTGAAGGTGGCTTTACAAAATATTTACCAACGGGTGATGTGATGTCAATTTTTGATGCGTCTATGAAATATCAAGATGATCATACGCCGCTTGTTGTTGTTGCGGGTAAAGAATATGGTACAGGTTCTTCACGTGATTGGGCCGCAAAAGGTACTTTGCTTTTAGGTGTGAAAGCTGTGATCGCTGAAAGCTTTGAACGTATTCACCGATCAAACTTGTTGGGCATGGGTGTTTTACCTTTGCAATTTAAAGAAGGCATGAGCCGTAAAACATTAAACTTAACAGGCGCTGAAACTTTTGATATCACAGGTTTAGCGGCAGGCATGAAGCCAGGCATGAATGTTCATGTCACGATTACACGTCCTGATGGAAACATCGAAGAATTTGAAGCATTAAGCCGAATTGATACAGCCAATGAATTGGCGTATTACGAAAATGGTGGCATTTTACAATACGTTTTACGCAATATGATGTAAATTTTAAGTTGGTGGGATTTTCCCATTGCGGGTAGGGTGGATTCTTTGCGGAGCAAAAATTCCACCATTTGGAGTGTTACCGATGGTGGGATTGCTCGCTTCGCTCGCGAACCCACCCTACATATTGGTGGTGAATTTTGAGTAAGGTGGCATGCCACCAAATATTAATAGATAGATAGGTTGTACTTTGTGGTCGATGAACATTTATTAAAATTAGATTTTTCTAAAGCACGCGTTTTAGTTGTTGGTGATGTGATGTTGGATCGTTACTGGCATGGTCCAGTTGCGCGTATTTCGCCTGAAGCTCCCGTGCCAGTTGTGCATGTTAAGCGTACGGAAGATCGTCCGGGGGGCGCGGGTAATGTTGCCTTAAATATTAAAGCGCTTGGTGCGCAAGTTTCTTTGCTTGGTGTGATTGGCGATGATGAGCCTGGTCGCCAATTGCAGGAGCGATTAAAAGCCGCGGGTATTGGTGGTGAGTTGTTAGTTGATAAACAATTTCCTACGATTATGAAATTACGTGTGCTTAGTCAGCATCAGCAGCTTATTCGTTTAGATTTTGAAGAAGAATTGCATGAAGTTAATCAAAGCGCATTAATCGAAGCTTATAAAAAAGCATTAAAAAACACAGACATTGTTTTATTATCTGATTATGCAAAAGGCACATTGGTTGATCCGGTTATGCTTATTGCATTAGCAAAACAAGCAAAAGTCCCTGTCTTCGTAGATCCTAAACAAGATGACTTTACAATTTATGCAGGTGCCGATTGCGTAACACCCAACTTAAAAGAGTTTGAGCAAATCGTTGGTCGTTGTAAGCACGAAGCCGATATCATGAGAAAAGGGCGTGAACTGCTTAAAGAGCATCAGCTTGGCGCGCTTCTTATTACGCGTGGCGAACATGGTATGACTTTGATTCGTGAAAAAGAAAATGAAGTGCATGTCCCAACACAAGCTAAAGAAGTTTTTGATGTAACAGGTGCGGGCGATACCGTGATTGCAACTTTTGCAACGGCTGTTGCGAGTGGATCACCGCTTGATGAAGCGATGCGCTTAGCCAATGTTGCTGCGGGTTTGTCTGTGGGTAAATTGGGCGCTTCGGTTGTTACAGTTCCAGAATTACGCCGAGCACTTCGCAGCAAAAAAGCCAATGTGAGCGGTGTGCTCACAGTAGATCAATTGCAATTAATGTTAGAAGAAGCCAAAGCACATGGCGAAAAAGTTGTTTTTACCAATGGCTGTTTTGATATTTTGCACGCAGGGCATATGCTTTATTTGCGAGAAGCGAAATCACTAGGGGATCGTTTGATTGTTGCTGTTAATTCTGATGAATCAGTTAAGAAATTGAAAGGCCCTGGGCGCCCGGTTAATTCTCTTGAAAAACGCATGGCTGTTTTGGCGGGTGTAGGCGTAGTTGATTGGGTGGTCTCTTTTTCTGATGATACGCCTATTCCTTTACTGAAGGCACTGCAGCCTGATGTTTTAGTCAAAGGCGGTGACTATACAAAAAGTGAAGTCGTCGGAGGCGATATTGTTGAAACTTATGGCGGTGAAGTCAAAGTGTTAGGTGTTTTAGAAGGCGAATCAACAACGAACTTAATTAATAAAATTCATCAAAGTGATTAAACTTGTGAGGTTAAAATGAAAGGCACACTTTATATTGTATCAGCGCCATCTGGCACGGGTAAAACCAGCTTGGTAAAAGCGTTAATCGATGCTATTAATGATGTTAAAGTTTCTGTTTCTCATACAACAAGAGGTATGCGTCCTGCTGAGCTTGAGGGGATTAATTATCACTTTGTTGACCTTGCAACATTTGAAAAAATGAAAAAAGAAGGCGAGTTTTTAGAGACTGCAACGATGTATGGCAATGAATACGGCACATCAAAAACTTGGGTGAATGAAGTGCTTGATTCAGGCCTTGATGTTATTTTAGAAATAGAGTGGCGTGGCGCAAAACAAGTGATTGATAATTTTCCTGATGCGGTCCCTGTTTTTATTTTGCCGCCCAATCTGGAAGCATTGTCTGACCGATTGAAAGCGCGCGGACAAGATCAAGAAGATGTCATTGAACATCGCTTTGCACAGGCGCGGGATGAAGTTCATCATTGCGCAGACTATAAATATATTGTTGTTAATGATCAATTTGAGGTGGCACTTGCTGATTTGCGTTCAATCATTCGCGCTGAACGTTGTTTGCGTGAGAGGCAATTGGTTAAGCAAGAAGCTTTGCTTAAAACGCTCGCTTGATATTTTTAATCCATAAGGTTAAATTAAGTTAATTGTTTATGAAAAGGAAATCATGATGAAAAGACTCGCTACTCTGTTAAGTATGACTGTTTTAGCAGCTTCAGTTGCTATCGCCGCCCCCAGCAATACTCAGCCGACTGCCGCTGCTAAAAGCAAAGCAAAAGATGCTAAGTATGTTAAGCGCATGGTTGCCGAGGATCCTACCTTGTCATTACATAAAGTGAAATGGAAAGGCAAAAAATGGGAATATTTAGTTGAGCATCCAACAGAGACTCGGCATGTCGATACTGTTAGATTCGAGGAAATTCTAGACACAGCGGGTCAGCATGGCTGGAGATTGGTCACTGTTTCACACGCATTCCATTTCTATGGTTTCTACTTCGAGCGCCCACTTCCAGATAGCAAGCTCGCTGCGCATCGTGCACATTTAGCGCAATCCAAAGCCTATCGCGCTAAGAATATGGCAAAAACTCAGCGTATCATTGATGAGTCTGTGCAAGCGCGAATTAAAAATGAAAAACAAATGGCAGCTGAATTACAGCAAGTTAATAAAGAGTTAAAGCAAGAAGATATAGAATTAAAAGCCGTTAACAAAGATATGCAAAAGAAATAATTAGCACGAGGGGTCAAATTCTGGCCCCGCTCTGCTTTACTTTTCACCAAGAATTCCGTACTATCACACCAACTTTCGAAATGGAATTTCACAGTCCTTCTAAACAATAATGACTTCATAGTTTGATGTAGTGGAAAAAGAATGCCAGATAATAATTTAAAAAAATTAGAGATTGATGAAGAACATCTTATTTTCAAGCATGCAAAATGTTTAGAAAGAAATGTATGTGATTGTACGCCTTCCAAGCTTATTGGTGAGTTTAATGATTTACTTGACGGTAAAATTGATCCAGAAGACCCATCGCTTAATTTGTATAAGCTCAAAAATATTGCAGAAAGATTATTGGTCTTACTTAAGGCTAACTACAAAGGCCCTCGCTCTTTATGGATGCCGCAAATTAATGCGCAGAAAAAAGCTGTTAAAAAGCTTATAAAAGCAACTGAAGAAAATCTCAAAACCCTTAATGCAAGCATTGAAAGCAAAGAACCTAAAAACAAAATAAATGAAGTCGTGATTAACTTCTGTGGAACAGGTGGTTTGCCTTTTATTGATGGGTCAGCGCATGATGATTTTCTCCTTAGAAGATTAAAGGAAAACGATCAGTGTGTTGGTCTTAATATTCGTGGTGTGGGTATTGATCATGAGGGTAACCCATCATCAGGTTTCAAAACCGGCTCTGGGATGGCGGAAAGGATTCAAGAAGCTGTAGATTTCTTGGTTAAGCTAAAAGAGGAAGGCCATACTCTCGATAAATATTTCAAGTCAACTATTTTAGGGCATAGCCGCGGCGCAGTTCAAGCGCTAGCGCTTGGAAAGTTATTAGAAGAAATAGGTTATGGTGATACTAACAATTTAATTATTGCTCATGATCCCGTCGTGGGAGATTCAGTTGACAATCCAAAAGGTTTAAAACAAAAAGTTAAAACTAAGGTGAAAGGTAAGAGCAGTAGACGTTCGGTAGGTGAGTTATTAAGGTCGTCAAAAAAGACGCCAGCTAAACTTAAAGTGATTGTTAGAGCGAATGATAGAAGACGCAACCATTTTAGAATACTCGCTGAAGAAAATGCTTACATAGCAGAAGACACTTTTTATCTCTCGAAACCTGGGTATCATAATACTGGTGTGCTTAATAATGCGAGTTCGAATTTGGATGCGCTGACAAAATTTAAAAGTCAGGGAAGAATGTTAAGAGGTTTAAGTCAAGGTGCTAATCAGGTGGGTAAGGATGGTCAACTTGATCCAAATCGTAAAAATTTTAAGGAAGGTATGTATAGAGAGTACAGTGCAGAGCTGGAATCCTTTTATATTGGTTCATACTTAGACCCAATGAGTAATGGAGATGTGTCTAGCTGTTATAGCTCGGCAATCGTTGCTAACCCTGCTTACAATGTGCTTTGTTCCTATAATCAACTAAGAGAAATTCCTGAGTTTATGCGAAAAAAGCAGGATAAGTGTGATTACACTTTGGATCGTTTATTAAATCTCTTGAATGACGACCAGAAAACAAATATTAAGGGCATCATAGAGCTTGCTGTTGCCCGTCAATTTGATAGGTTTCAGGGTTGTTTAGAAGAGCTTGGTTTAGATCAGCTTTTTGTGATCTACACCTTGATTGAAGGTGGCGTTGAAAGCCCTAAATTATTATGCGAAGCCAGCAATCAATCATCTTCATTATCATATCAATTAATGAAAACAGTTCGTCAATTAGCTAAACAAAATCCGCTTCGATATTACAGTTACGGAAGAACAGCTCGTTGGCAGAGATCTTTGCATTTGGTTAAGCAAGCTATGATTGAAGAGCGCCCTCACGACACGCTATGCTTAGAAGAAGAGTGCCTAAGGAGTGTTTTAAGTCAGCATAATGGGCAAGCTTGGTCATTGGGTCGAAAGACTAAAAGTATAAGAGACTTAGAGGCGTTAGACGAGGTAGAGGCGGCAAGAAAAAAAGCGCCTGGCGGTGGTGCTCTCTTCGTGCCAGCCAGAGATTCAATAATCCCGTCGAAAGCAGTAAAAGATAACCCGGCTTTTTCGGTCACCGCTTCTGCTTGATAGACGTACTTTAGGGGTGAAGTAGCCCGCCTCATCGCTAGCATTTTGTTCCATTTTAGGCTAGAATCGCACCCTAATTCTTAAACTGACGTATTATTTAGGAGGCCTCATGGCTCGATTAACCGTAGAAGACTGTCTTAATCATGTTGATAACCGCTTTGAACTTGTTCTAGAAGCAAGCAAGCGTGCTCGTCAAATCATGAAAGGCGCTGATCCTGTTGTTGAATGGGATAATGATAAAGCGACGGTTGTAGCGCTTCGTGAAATTGCTCAAGGCGATGTTGGCTTGGCGGATAAATATCAAGCTGAAATGGAGGCATTGGCTACGGCGGATGTTCAACCACCTTCACCTGATCGCTTTGCTAAACGTGAAGAAGATAAGCCAGATTCTGAATAGTCTCCTAGGCTCGATTCCTCAGCAAACATAGTCTATACTCATTATATATTAAGTAATGATCCAAAAGCACCCAAATCGGGTGCTTTTCTTTGCTGTAGAGGTAGTGAGTGACTCAATTTTCAGAACTTAAAGAAGAATTATCACAATATCTGAGTGATGAACAGATTGATATTGTTCACGAAGCCTATCTGTTTGCAGAGAAAGCCCACGAGCCCCAAAAGAGAAGCTCAGGTGAGCCTTATATCACCCATCCCACGACAGTCGCCTTGTTGCTAGCAAAAAGTCGTATGGATTATCAAAGTATTGCCGCTGCACTTTTACATGATGTGCTTGAAGATACAGAAATGCCCAAAGAAGCCTTAGCCGAACGCTTTGGTGAAGAAGTGGCTGATTTGGTGGATGGCGTCAGTAAATTAACCCAAATCAATTTTGAAACACGCGCTGAAGCGCAAGCCGCCAATTTCCGCAAAATGATGATGGCAATGGCTCAAGATATCCGAGTCATTTTAATTAAACTTGCTGATCGTCTTCATAATATGCGAACGCTTGGTCATTTGCCGCCGGCGAAACGTCATCGAATTGCAAAAGAAACCTTAGACATTTATGCGCCCATTGCCAATCGATTAGGGATGCGGGTTTTTCGTGATGAGTTTTATGAGCTTGGTTTTCAAATGCTTTATCCGCTTCGATATAACATTATTAAAAATGCCGTTAAAAAAGCCTATGGCAATCGAAAAGAAATCGTGACAATTATTGATGGCTCGTTAAATAGCAGTCTTCGCGAATCGGGGATTACACAATATTCTTTATACGGGCGTGAAAAAAACTTTTATAGCATCTATCGTAAAATGCGAGAAAAGCATTTGAAATTTTCTGAAGTGATGGATGTTTATGCGTATAGAATTGTTGTTGAAAATGCGGATCAATGTTATCGCGTTTTAGGCGCTGTCCATAATTCTTATAAACCTGTTCCGGAACGTTTTAAAGATTATATTGCTATTCCTAAAGCCAATGGTTATCAATCACTGCATACAACCCTGTTTGGTCCTTATGGTGTTCCGATTGAAATTCAAATTCGCACAGAGCAAATGGATAAAATGGCAGAAAATGGTATCTCTGCTCACTGGCTTTATAAGTCAACGGATCAAGTAGTCAACCAGGCGCAACTGCGTGCCCGCGAATGGATTAAAGGGGTTTTAGAAATCCAACAAAGTGCCGGTGACTCTTTAGAGTTTATTGAAAACGTTAAAATCGATTTATTCCCCGATGAAGTTTATGTTTTTACGCCTTCTGGCGATATTATGGAATTGCCTAATGGTGCAACGGCTGTTGATTTTGCTTATGCTGTGCATTCTGACATTGGAAATAGTTGTGTTGCCGTTAAAATTGATCGTCGTTTAGTACCGTTAAGCACGCAATTAAAAAGTGGTCAAGCCATTGAGGTGGTGACGGCGCCAGGTGCAAGTCCGAATCCTGCATGGTTGAACTTTGTTGTCACAGGGAAATCACGTAGTAATATTCGACATTTCTTAAAGAAACAGCAGTCTAATGAGTCAATAGGATTAGGTCAGAGGCTATTAGATAGCGCGCTTATGAAACTTGACTTATCATTGGATAAGATTTCTGACGAACAAAAAGAAACGATTGTTAAAGCATTAGCCTTGAAAACGTTTGATCAGCTTTTTGAAGAAATTGGTTTAGGTAATCAAATGGCACCGATCATTGCTCAGCGATTACAACATCCGGATAAAGAGGGTGCTGATTTAGAGATTCATTCTGAAGATGGGCAAGAGGAGCTTGTGATTAAGGGCACAGAAGGTATGGCGGTTACGTTTGCAAACTGTTGTTATCCTATTCCAGGCGACCCTGTTCAAGGTATTTTAACGATGGGACATGGGATTGTTGTTCATACAGAAAATTGTTTAAATACAGCAGAAATTCGAAGAAAGCATCCCGAAAAATGTATTGCTATTCGTTGGGAAGAGGGTGTGCGCGGTGAATTCCAAGTAGGTATTGCGATTGAAATGGAAAACCGTAGAGGGACGTTGGCAACATTAGCGCTTGCACTTGCAGATGCTGAAAGCAATATTGATGATGTAAAAATCACAGAACATGATGGACGTTACGCAACGATCAACGTTTTAATTACGCTTAGAGGTCGTGTTCATTTGGCGAGGATTTTACGCCGCTTGAGACAGATCAGCTATATCAGTAAAATTTATCGTCATAAGAGTTATGTTTTTGGGTGATGCTGTCACTTTTGCTGTTTCCGATGGTGGGATTTTTTGCTTCGCAAAAGAACCCACCCTACTTTAGGTTGGATTGAGTAGGGTGGGTTCTTTGCGGAGCAAAAATCCCACCATATTAAACAATAGGAATTATCATGAAACAAAATATACAAACAGATAACGCACCAAAAGCCATTGGCACATATTCTCAAGCCATTAAAGTAGATAATACAGTCTATCTATCAGGCCAAATCGGATTAGATCCAAAAACAATGGAGCTAGTCTCAAATGATTTTTCAGAACAAGCAGAACAAGTCATGAAAAACATTATAGCAGTGGCTGATGCGGTTGATTGTAATTTAGATGATGTTGTAAAGTTTAATGTGTACTTAATGGATATGAACGATTTTGCAAAACTCAATAAAGTCTTTGAGAAATATTTAACAGAACCTTATCCAGCAAGAGCGGCGATTCAAGTGAGCGCACTTCCAAAAGGCGCGTTAATTGAAATTGATGGCGTAATCTCAAGCGATTAATACAAGTAGGGCGGGTTCAAAGCGTGCGCAAAAATCCTGCTATTAGGGTGTTCCCGATGGTGGGATTGCTCGCTTCGCTCGCGAACCCACCCTACGTCAAAACGTCAGCAGATTGAATCTAGCTGTTCGCTTACTGTGATGGCATCAGCCGCTTCACGAATTTTTTGGTTTGTTAATATTTGAATTAAAACATCATCGCGATTATTGATTTTTTGTAAGCGCTTGTCAGAAAGCGCCGTTAAAATATTTTGAATAGCTTGCTTATCATTGTTTAGCTTAACTAATATTTTGCTAAAATAACGAATATTTTTTAATTGGCACCGGTAAAGAAATAAGCCTTGTTTCGAGGCGAAGATTAAAAAGAAGGTTTGTGTGATCTCTGGCGTGTTCGGCGCTTGTAAAAAACTTTCAAAATTAGCGAGTAACTTTTCGGTAATTTTAGGCGTATTTTCACCTCGTTTTAAGCAGCCATTAATGAATTTGATAAAAGGATGCCCGCTCGCTTGATAGAGATCTATATCAAGTTGTGTTGCAGTTGATTCGATAAGAGGATAGCTTGCTTGAGAAGTATCAACGTCATCATCGCTATCGTTTTCATGTGTGAGCGCTTTACCGATGGCTTTACAGCTATTAATGATGAGTGCTTTATATTTTTCAAGGTTACTTGGCTTTTTTAGTTTATCCATAGGTCCTCACTTAACGGTTGCTAACTGTCTTTATAGTTTTCTGTTTTATTAACAAGTGCTAAAGCTTTAAGAACAAGAAATGCTTCATGAAGCTGATAGTCTTCATCGACTAAGTCTTTTTTCTTTTCATCTTTAGTTTTCTCTTTTTTATCTTCTCTTTTTGCAGCAAACTTTTTATCTTTATCAACAGCATTGTCTAAATGACCAGTAAGGCTGCTTTCACGAAGTTTTTTGATGAAGAGCGCCTCTTCATCGTCAGGCGTGACTTTTAAATCTTCAACCATGATATCTGGCTTAATGCCCGTTGCTTGAATAGATCGACCTTTAGGTGTGTAGTAAAGAGATGTTGTTAATTTAATCGCAGTTTTTTTGTCAAGCGGTAAAACGGTTTGAACAGAGCCTTTGCCAAAGCTTGTTTGGCCTAAAACTAAAGCGCGATGATAATCTTGCAGGGCGCCTGCAACAATTTCAGAACCTGAAGCTGAACCTTGATTAATTAAAACAATAATTGGCGCGCCTTTAAGGAGGTCGCCAGGTGTTGCGTTAATTTCCATTTGGGCATGTTTAATTCGACCTTTGGTGAAGACAATTTTTTTATTGCCTTTAAGTTGCGTGCTATCGATAAAGGTATCAACAACTTTGACGGCGGAATCAAGTAACCCCCCAGGATTGTTTCTTAAATCAAGTACAATACCTTTTAAGTGACCTTTGGTTTCTTTTTGTAATGCTTTAATTGCCTTTTGAAGTTTTTCTCCCGTTTTTTCTTGAAATTGGCTAATGCGGATATAACCAAAACCATCTGCAAGCATTCTATATTTAATGCTTTTAACAATAACTTTTTTGCGAATAATCGTAACTTCCCTGGGCTTGCGATCATTTTTACTTAAGATAGTGAGAATAACTTTTGTGCCGGGTTTGCCGCGGATTAAGCGGACAACTTTATTGATGGGCATATCAATAATAGGTTTATCATTAACAGCAACAATAAAGTCGCCTGATTTTAATCCGGCTTTAGCTGCAGGGGTATCATCGATCGGGCTTACAACTTTGACAGTATTATGTTCCATCGTGATTTCAACACCAATACCTGTGAAGTCACCGCGTGTATGTGATTCAAGGTCGGAGAGCATTTCTTCATCGAGATAAACAGAGTGTGGATCTAAGGCTGAAAGCATACCTTTCAAAGCGCCGCCAAACATGTCTTTATCGGTTTTTTTGTGCACATAAATTTGCTTAATTAAAGAATAGGCAACACCAAAACGCATTAATTCGTCCGTATCCGGTTTTAGGGTTTTGAGTTGTTCGCCATCTTCGTTTTTTAGTTGTGTTTGTGGAGTTTCTGATGTTATAGCCGCGGTTTTAGTGGGCTTTGTTTGTGGTGCTGCAAAAGCGGTTGAGAGACTTGTTAACATAATTGTGTAAATAATCGATTTTAATAATAATTTCATAAATGTCCTTTTATTTATCCTTTCTTTCTCAGCCATTGGGTTGGGTCTAGCGCAACACCATTGTGACGTATCTCAAAATATAGCGCATTTTGTTGATATCCGCCCGAATTTCCTACCGTTGCTATGACCTGGCCAGGTTTTACAGTGTTCCCTACCTTAACATATAAACTTTGTGCATGGGCATAAAGTGTCATGAAATTTTTACCATGTTGAATAATAGTCAGCAAGCCAAAACCACGAAGCCAGTTGGAAAAGACGACTTTTCCTTTGTAAATAGAGTGGATCTTTGTGCCGGCAGGCGCTTTGATCAGTATTCCACTTGTGTGCAATCTTCCGCCAGCAATAGGGGTGTTAAAATATTGAATGATGCGACCATTTCTAAGCGGCCATGGGAGTTGGTGTTTGGTATCGGAAAACAAATGGCCAGGCACATAGTAATAACTTTTCTTTTCAATATGATCAATGACAAGTTCTAGATTTGATTTATTGGCAACAAGCTGTGAAAGTCTCGCTTGTTTATTTGATAGCAATTGATTAATTTGTTGTAAGACTTTATGACGATAAGTTTTTTGGCGAGCGAGTCGTTGATGTTGCTCACCTTCAAGTGCGCGAATACTTTGAAACTTTTGAGCTTGTTTTTGAATTTTTTGTTCATTGGCCTCAAGTTGCTTTAGTGTTTTTTTCATTGCGTTAATGGTTTGCATGCGAGCTGAAGTTATATAATGATAGTATTGAATAAAACGATTCACTTTTTCAGGGTTTTCTTGGTTAAGCAGCATTTTTAAATATTGTTGTCTGCCAAGCATGTAAGCGGCTCTTACATACTCACTAAGAAGATGTTGTTGGGCGCTTAGCTGCTGATTGAGTTTTTCGTGTTTTTGTTGGGTTTGTTGTAATAATAAAGATTGTTTTTTTAATGCGGCATTGGTTTTTTTGAATTGCTTTTCTCCGCCACCTATCACCATTTCAATTTGTTCAAGTTCTTTGTTAACGCTATTTCTTTGTGCTTGCTTGCTAGAGATTGCAAGCTTTAGTGATAAAATTTTGTTTTGAACATTTTCTAGTTTGGCTTTGCTTAATTGGATATAGTGATTGGATGGTTGAGCTAAAGCGGTTGCTGTAACAAAAAAAACAAAACAAAAGGTGGGCAATATTTTTTTAGTCATTGGTTTTGCCTTTTGCTAGTTTTACAATAGAGGTGCCCGTCATTTCTTTTGGAGGCTCTAAGCCCATAAGGTATAAAATTGTAGGTGTTATATCTGAAAGTAGTGCATGTTCATTGGCAATAGTGGCGCTGCGTCCAACGTAAATAAAAGGAACGGGGTTGGTTGTATGCGCCGTATGTTTTTGTTTTGTTTTTTCATTGAACATGCAGTCCGCATTACCATGGTCTGCTGTAATAATGGCTTCACCACCCACTTTTTCTAGTGAGGAAGTGATTTTTCCTAAGCATGAGTCTAAACATTCTATGGCTTTAATAGCCGCATCATAGTTGCCCGTGTGACCCACCATATCAGCATTAGCAAAATTACAAATAATGCAGTCATAGTTTTGGCTTTCGATTGCATTCGTTAATGCTTCGGTAAGTTCTGGTGCGCTCATTTCCGGTTGTAAATCATAAGTTGCAACGTTTGGAGATGGAATTAATTGTCGATCTTCATTTTTAAAAGGTGTTTCAACGCCACCATTAAAAAAGAAAGTAACATGCGCATACTTTTCAGTTTCAGCAATACGTAATTGCCGCAAACCAAGCTTTGATAGATATTCTCCGAGCACATTATTTAAATGAGAGGGAGTGAAAGCGACGGGCGTATTAAAGTCTGCATGGTATTGAGTAAGGCAGATAAATGCAGTAAGTGCAGGATGCTTTTTCCTTTTAAATTCTGAAAAATCTTTTTCAATAAAGGCGCGCGTTAATTCTCGCGTGCGATCGGCACGAAAATTCATGAAAATAACAGTATCGTCGCCATTAATTGTTACGGGGTTTTGGTTGTTGGCGTGAATAGAGGTTGCTTTCACAAATTCATCAGTTTCGTCTCGATCGTAAGCTGCTTGCAAACCCTCTAATGCCGTCGTTGAATGAAATTCTGCCTCGCCTGTCGTTAGTAAATTATAAGATTTTTCAACGCGATTCCAGCGGCTATCTCTATCCATGGCATAGTAGCGGCCGATAAGCGATACGATTTTTCCTTTCTTTAATTCCTTGCACTTGTTTTCTATAAGTTGTATCGAATCAGCTGCACTTTGTGGTGGAGTGTCGCGACCATCAAGAAAGGCATGAATGTAAATAGATTCTGCGCCACGCTCGGCAGCAAGTTCAATCATGGCCAGTATATGGTTGACATGACTGTGTACGCCACCAGGTGAAACGAGCCCCATGATATGAATGGCACCTTCTTTTTGAATAGTCGCATCGATATTGTTATTAAAGATAGGATTTTCAAAAAAACTTTTATCCTCTATCGCTTTACTAATGCGCGTGTATTCTTGATAAACAATGCGACCCGCGCCAAGATTTAAATGGCCTACTTCTGAATTCCCCATCTGCCCATCAGGTAATCCAACACCTTCGCCTGAACCTGAAATTAAAGTGTGCGCATAGTTTTTCCATAGACTATCGAAATTTGGGGTATTTGCATTTTGTATAGCATTGTAAGCTTTGCTTTCACTATGTCCAAAGCCATCAAAAATTAAAAGAACCATTGGTCGGTGTTGTATTGTTGTCATTTTATTTCCATTAAAAAAACTCCACCTAATAGTAATATAATTTTGCAGTCTCGAACAGTAATGTTAAGCTTTAATTTGCTCTTAAAATAAAGATCGACTGACTTATGAAACAAGCTTCTGTTATTTCTCATGGTTCTAATGATTCATTTGAAAAAATCACACAAGATATTCGCTTAAGAATTGAATCTCAAGGCGATAAACCTCATGCCACTGTTGCAGAGCAATTGGCTCTCTTGGAAGGCTTGAAGCATTTTCCTTTTGGCCGCTTTCTTATCGAGAATAAGGGCATCAATGGCTTCTGGACTGATTATATGTTGACGCATCCTTGGCGTGGTCGAAAGACCGGTAAAAACCCTGATGGGGAATCGTTTGGTGAGGTGGAGAGTTTTATTTTAAATAAAGCACCTTTAATCTTAGGAACGCAACAGCGTTTTGAAATTTTCCTCAAAGAAAATCAAGAACAAGTTGAAAATGGCGCGCGTTTAGCAAGTATACCTTGCGGCTTGATGGGTGAATTATTATATTTGGATTATCAAAATATTGATGAGATTGAATTAATCGGCATTGATCTTGATAAGGATTCATTAAAGCATGCAGAGAGAATTGCAAAAGAAAAACAATTATCTTCATTCGTGGAATTAAAGCAAGGTGATGCTTGGTCGCTGGGTTTTGATAATGAATTGGATTTGATTTCAAGCAATGGATTAACGATTTATGAACCTAGTGATGACAAGGTCACAAAGCTTTATCAGTTGTTTTACCAAGCATTAAAGCCTGCCGGAAAACTCGTCACAAGTTTCGTAACACCACCATCCGGGGGCGATGAGCCTTGCGAATGGAAAATGGATTTACTTAATCAAAATGATTTATTAAAACAGAAAATTATCTTTGCCGATGTGTTAGAGGCCAAATGGCAATGCTACCGTTCCAGTAAAAAAGTAAAACAACAGTTAACGCAAGCAGGCTTTAAAGAAATAGAATTTATCTATGACATGGGACATTGTTTCCCAACAGTAGTCGCTATTAAATAGAATGTAGGGTGGGTTCTTTTGCGAAGCAAAAAAACCCACCACTTCGGATGTTTAAATTAGCAAGATACACCAATAGAGTCAAAAGGATCAACCATGAAAAACCCCAGAGCAAGCCAAACGACACTTCTAACACTACTCTCAATCCGCTACACAAGAATCATTTTAGCCATAGAGTTGGTGATAGGTATTATTATAAGTTATTGGCTGGGTGTAAGCGTTTTAAATTTTTCGCCAGACCTGAGTATCCCTGCCATCAATGGTTTGTGGGCGGCGATCTCAGCCGCTTTAGTTATTCAAGATAAAGAGAGAGAAGCTTTTCTTGCGGCATGTTTTCGTGTGTCAGGTGTGTTTATAGGATGCGTTTTAGTGGGGGCGTTCGTGAGTGCCTTTTCTTACACTTTATTAGCGCTGGGTTTTGCTGTATTTTGCACCACTATCTTTTTCGCTTTAATCAGAAGATTGGAAACTATACGCGTTGCATGCGTGACTGTTATTGTTGTTTTCGCAGTGGGTTCTATCCATCCTGAAATGTCTATTTGGTATAATGTCTTGGCGCGTTTTGTTGAGTCTTGTGTGGGTATAGGTGTTGGATTAATTGCGGTTGGCATTTTTTATCCTTTTCGTTATTTTCATAGAAAAACATTGGAAAGATCCAATCTATAACATTCGCATATTAAAAGATTCCAGGTATAATGGCGTTCAATTTTTCACAAGGTTATTAATAAACTATGGATAAATTTACCAGCTTTGTTGGCAGGCACTGGGTGCTTAGCTTTATTTTTGTACTTTTAGTGATCGCTATTATCATTTATGAGAAGCTTTCAAAAACAGAAGATACAACGTCAATAACACCTGAGATGACCGTTCAATTAATCAATCGTGAAGATGCTGTGGTGATTGATGTGCGCAAAAAAGACGCTTTTGTTCGTGGACACATCATTAATTCGATCAATATCCCCTCTGCTATGTTAGAAAAGGATATTAAAAAGTTGAATGAACATAAACAAAAGCCGATCATTATCGTTTGCGCTCAGGGCATGGATTCTGTGAAAGCAGCTAAATTAATTCAAGAAGATGAGTTTAGTAATGTTAGAGTTTTAACGGGCGGTCTTCGCTCATGGAAAGAAGCTAGCCTTCCTTTGGAGAAAGCTTAATGGCCAACGTTACTATTTACACAGCAGCAGGTTGTATTTTTTGTGTGAGAGCAAAAAAATTACTAGAAGAAAAAGATGTTGCTTACACGGAATTGAAAGTCGATAACAATGAGCAGTTGCGTCAAGAGATGCAATTAAAAAGCGGCAAGACATCCGTCCCCCAAATTTTTATTAACGACGAGGCTATTGGTGGCTCTGATGATTTGTATGCATTAGATCGCAGTGGTCAATTAGATAAACTTTTAAATTCTTAACGAGGAGAAAACTATGACAGACAAAAAAGCTAAACTAGAAGAGGCTAACAAACCAGAACAGGATCAACAACCTGAGCAGCAATTTGAAATTCAACGTCTTTATGTGAAAGATTTATCTTTCGAAGCACCGAATACACCGGCAATATTCTTACAAGAATGGCAGCCTGAAGTTGCTGTTGATTTAAATGTCGAGCATACGGTTATCGAAAAAGATGCTTATGAAGTTGTGCTAACAGTGACAGTTACAGCGAAAGGTAAAGATAAAACAGCCTTCTTAATTGAAGTTAAGCAAGCTGCCATTTTTGCGATTTCAGGCTTTCCTGAAGATCAAATCAAGCCGATGCTTGGCGCATTTTGCCCGAATATTTTATTCCCTTATGCGCGTGAAGTGGTTTCAGATGTTGTTAATCGTGGAAGCTTCCCGCAATTATTGCTTGCACCGATTAATTTTGATGCGCTTTATCAGCAACAAATACAAGCAGCTGAAGAAAAAGCCGGTGAGCAATCTCACTAGTAGTTCAAATGGTAGGAATTTTGCTTAGGCTTTAAAGACTTTGCATTTTACGTCATCTCGGCCTTGAGCCGAGATCTTTTCTGTTCTTTAGCAAGATCCCTGTTTCCACAGGGATGACGGTATCTACTTTTTAAATCCCACTTGCCGCCAAGCTTCATAAACCACAAGTGCAACCGAATTTGATAAGTTTAAACTGCGTATGTTAGGCAGCATAGGAATTAACAAAACATTGTCTTTAGGAAGTGACTGAAGAATCGTTTGGCTCAAACCTTTCGTTTCCGATCCAAACATTAAGTAATCACCTTGTTGAAACTTCTCATCTGAATACTTTTTTTCACCCTCAGTTTCAATCGCAAAAAGTCGCTTGGGTTTGGCGGTATCAATGAAAGCTTCATAACTCTCATATTCTTTGACCGTCGAAAATTCATGATAATCTAAACCTGCACGCCGCAAACGTTTATCATCTAACTCAAAACCTAAAGGATGTACTAAATGTAATTGACTCCCCGTGTTTGCGCATAAGCGAATAATATTACCTGTGTTGGGTGGGATTTCTGGGCTAACAAGAACAATATTAAACATGTGCCCCGCGGCTCTCAATGAGTTTCCGGATTTTAGGTATAAAGCACGCTGTAATTAACCCTGCAAGGATTGAAACGCCACCAAATAATAAAAAGTATTTTAAGTAGGTTGGGTTTGTTATTGAGGGGAGGGTGATTTTTGAAGTTGTAGTAAAGTTAGCAAGGTAGCCTGATATGATAGCGCCAAATCCACTGAATAATGTCCAGACACCCATGAGCGATCCTTCTTTTCCGCGCGGGGAAAGTTGACCAACCATGGATAAACCGATCGGCACTAATAAAAGTTCAGCAATCGTTAAAAAGACATAACCAAAGACAATCCAGAGAAGGTTAATTAAGTGCGTTTCTTTCGCGGCAAGTATACCGATCGCAAAAACAATATAACCTATGCCAATAAAAATCATTGAGAGGCTAAACTTCGCAGGCAGTGATGGATTTTTCTTTCGTTTTGCAAGGTAGCGCCAAAGCCAGCTTAAAAGTATGCCAAAAATAATTACGCCAGCCGGGTCTAGCGCGTAAAAAACAGAGGGTGGAATGACGTGATGAAAGACATAGCGATTGACGTTGTGTTCTGCAAAAATTGTCATTAAAGAAGCTTCCAGCATGTAGAGCGCCCAAAATACAATGGAAATTATTGTTAATAACATGAAAGCAAAAAGTTTTAAGCGCGCTTTAAGGCTGGGCTGTTTTATGGCTAGCATTGAAACTATGATAGTTGCTGCGATAACAAGAAACCAGAGTAAGGCGTTATTAATGGTGGGATAAGCAAATAAGAACATAATAAGAGGCGTTAACACAATCGAAAAGAAGGCAATTGCACCTGAAGGTTTCAGCTTTAAGAACCCTGGTTCTTCAGACATTTGTCTTTCAGGGTGGGATGTAATTTTCTTGTTGGCCATTAAAAGAATAAGCACGGCGATAACTAACGCAATACCAGCGCATGCAAAGGCGGAATAGTAATTTAAATAAAGTGAAATGTAACCAGCGGAAACCGATGCAGTTACACTGCCAATATTAAAAAGCAAATAAAAAAGGGTATAACCACTTTCGCGCCTCGAGTCGTTTTTATGATAAGAGAATCCAACCAAACAAAAGAAAGCGGGGGTGCAAATACCGTAGCCTGAAGTAAAAAGTGCAAGACCAATATAAAAAGAATATAAGCCATGTGACGTCATAACAAAAGCGCCTAATGCACTAAAAATTAATCCCATGAATGCTGAATTTTTATAACCAAATTTTTCTGCAATATAGCCGCCGGCTAAAGGTGAGGTAAAAACAAGCGCGTTAAAGGCAGCGAATAAAGAATAAGCATCTGATGTTTTGAAGTTTAATTTATGGGTTGTGTAAAGTACAAGCAGAGTATTAATGGCTGCATAAGCAAAAATAAAAAGCGCATAGGAAGAAGATAAAAACCATAAGGACACAGGGTGTTTTTGAGCGTGTTCAGTATCGCAATGAGGGCGCAAGATTGAGTCCTTTTTATCATGAGGCGAGAATATATCAGTAATACACATTTTTTGAAAGGCCTTATCCTAAGATGAAGCCAGCAAGCCAATAGTTTAAGCGTTTCTTTTTACTGAAGAATTAAAAAAAGATCGATAATCTTGCAGAAAGCTCTTGCGGCGTGGTCAATTTTTGATAATATTCTCGCAGAAGTTGCCGCTCGAGCAACAAAAAAATAATACTTTTATAAATGATTGAGCAGTTGTCCATTCAAGACGGCTTTGCTCCTGAAGCTAATGTTGGAGATTGTTATGCCAGTAAGAACACAAAAAAATTGGGAAAAGATAATTGAAGGCGGCTTTGGACGATTTCCAGCGGAGTCGAGAAGAAGGGCGCATGCCTTGGCACAAACCTTGGGCGAAGAAAGTTTGCCCAGCACTGTTGATTCATTAGTTGAGGAGGCGCCTTCAAAGGGTGAGCTGCCCGCCTCTGATCAAGTTTGTGCTCGTGTTGGAGTGGATGAATTGTCTATATCAGCTTACGCGGAGACTTTATTTGAAAAAGAGAGGTCAATGAGGAGCCTAAGATGGTTGTCTAATGGAGATGCTTCTAGTCTTATGCCTCTTACTGAAGAGGTTTTCGAATTTAGTGTTCAGTATATGAAAAAAAATAAAAACAAGCATATGGATGCTCATTGGGATTTGCTTGTTTGGCTTGTAGGTGAATGTTCTAAAGCTTTTGATAATAGCGCTGATTTTAGAGTAGATACTTTCAATAGGGCCTTAGCTGAAAAAGTAATTGAATTATTCTTTTGGGAGTATAACGCTCCTAAAGAAGGCACCATTGCAGATGCCTATAAAGCGCTTTTTGAAGCCCGTAGAAAGAGTAAATATTCAACTATTAAATTTATGGACAGGGTGTTATTTCAATTACTATCTGGCAAAAGTGTTGCGGAATACGAAGGTGAACTTGAAAGCTATAAAGCAGCATTAAAAAGTGGTCAGGATGTTTATCCACCGGGTTTATCAAAAGCCGCGGAGATGAAGATTATTTCCTTAGATGTAGGCCCTGGGTATCTTGTGGAGGTTGAGTTCATGTCCGGGCGTGGAGAGGGTGAAGAACTTGAAACAATAAGCAGAGGTGGGGAGAGTGGTTCTTCGGGCTCACCCTCATCTAGTGCTAGTACAGGGGGTTCTCCTGTTCAAGCTTCACTGCCGCGCCGAGAGAGATCGGGTTCAAGAACGCTTGATAGATCGGTCACCACTGCAGAATGGAATGAGCTAGTCCTTGGTAGGGAGGGCGAGGAAGATGGGATAGCAACGGCGGCTAAGCGACGATTGAGTATGAGTATGTCTGGCTATGATCTGCAAAGTGCAGGGCGCTCTGGTGATAAGAGCCCAAATCCGATTACCGCAAACTTACTTAAGATGTCTCGTCTCCTTGGAGGAGCAAGCAGACCTAGTTTGGAAGCTGCACAAAGCAGTTTTGATGATTTTCAAGAAGCCTTTGTAAGAACCTCAGCTCAAGATGACCCTGGCGAGCTTTTATGTGCTTGGCTAAAGTTGCAATTGGCTTTACGCACAACAGATGAGGGCTTGCAGCCTATTTATTGTTTGGCCTTTGAAGACCAAGCTTTATATGAATTACTTGAAGCTCACTTGCTTGGAGTGTTGCATTCTGGAAGTGTCGAAGGTAGTGGTTTGACTTCAAAAACATTCATTGCTGAGATCGCTAATGCTCAAGCAAAGATAGCTGAGGCAAGTGAGCTGCTAGTTCAAATGGAAATGAAATTACCGACGTATAGCATTGATGCTGCGTGCTTTTCAGCGCTTGAGAAGGAGTTGAAAGTCTTAAAGGAAAAAGCTGATTCAGCGAAAACTGAAACACTATTGCTTGGTATGGAGTTTGGGAATACGGCGGAGCGAGCTGGGGAGCAAAAAACAGCTGAAGAGAAGGTAAAGAATCAGATTGAAAGGCTTAAAAACGCCAAGTGTGAGTGCGAAAAAGAAGCCGTTTTTTTGGCTAATTTGCAAGGTTTAAAAATGGCCTTATCGCGCCTAAAACAACCTGTGTTAACTCTCAAGCTCAATAATGCGAGTGATGCTTTTTGTGTAAGGGAGGCTGATTGTGCTATTGCACAGATAGCTAATATACAAAAAGAAATCGCAAGCCTCCAGCGATTACATTTAGAGCTTCCCGCGGGTCCTGAAGTTGGTGCGAATGAGGGTGCTGCAAAGCTGGCTTTAGCTTTTGAAGATTTCCTAGATCGTATAAGTGAGATGGGGTCGGTTTTGAAAGAGGCATTGATCTATCGCTATTCATCTACTGAAAGACTGTTTGCAAAAGCGTATCCAACTTTGATGCGGGGTATTTGCGATGAATTAGAGCGAAGCTTTGAGGATGATTTTCCCGTAGAGGTTTCGTTTAAAGGCGGGGATAGGTCTCAAAGTTTACCCGTTGGTTCTCAAGTCTGTTGGGCTAGTTTAAGAGGGGTTCCACCTGCTGAGCTTGTTAGGGCTTCAAGTGAAAGAGTACTTCCAAGGCCCGGTGAAGAGTAACTAAGAATACAAATAAAACGGCTTATAATATTTTTTCATATCGTGTGCTTTGTAAGGATCATTTAATTCAACATTACGCTGAATTAAATAATTACGATGTTGCAAGTAAGCATTTTTTGAAAAAACATAAGGATCAATCGCCGCTTGATCAAAGACGCCTTGGAATCTTAAAAGTTGTGCACGTTGATTGAGTAAGCGCCAAATATAAAGCGCATTGCGCGCAAAAACATTTTTGATGTAAGGGAAAATCGAAAGTTCATAGTTAACAATACGGCCGCCGGCATCTCGAACGGTGCTCGGTCCTAAGATTGGGATGACAAAGTAACTTGAATCTGTCCAACCCCATTTTGCCATCGTTAATCCAAAGTCTTCTTCATTGTGTTTTAAACCTAAGCTAGATGCTGGATCAAATAAGCCGCCAATGCCTACTGTTGTATTCATGAATAAACGCCATGTGTCTGAGGTTGCTTGGTAAAAGTTGGCTTGTAAAACATCATTGGCAACTGTTGTCACTGTATCGAAGTTCATGAAAAAATTATTGACCATGTTATTGAGTGGCCGCGGAAAAATTTTGTTGTAAAATTCTGCGGCGGGTTTTGCAATATATTCATCAAGCCTGTCGTTGATTTTGTAAACAATGCGATTGTATTTTTCTAAGGGGTCTTTTGCTTCAACGGTAGCGGGTTCTGCTGGAAGCAATGATACAAAAGGGCTTGGGCTTGCTTCTGCATTGGCTTGTTGTAGGGGTTGACCTGATTGTGGCTGTACATTTTCAGCATTGGGGCTGTTTGGATTTGTGACGAGGCCAGGTGTTACTTTTTGGTTTACGTTGGCAGGGAGCACGGGCATTAGTGAGGGCGTTGATGATGTGCTGGGCGCTGCGAAGCTTAGGCAGGCTGTCCATGTCAATATTGCTGTGAGTAGTAAGCGTCGTGCCATTTTTTATCCTTGTCGAGTAGGGTGGGTTCTTTGCGGAGCAAAAATCCCACCAACTTTCGATGTTTCCGATGGTGGGATTTTTGCTCCGCAAAGAACCCACCCTACTTTTAACTGGTAGTTTACCCAAATCTTGCGCCCATTTCATTAGTTGCGTTAATAAGAGCGTCTAATATTCCAGGCTCCCTTGAGGAGTGGCCAGCATCGCGAATAAAATTCAGTTTAGATTGCGGCCAAGTCTTAAAGAGTTCCCATGCATTTTTAGCCGAAGCCACAACATCATAACGTCCATGGATAATGATGCCAGGTTTATTGGCGATGATGGGCATATTTTCGAGCAATTGATTGGGTTTTAAAAAGCTATGATTCAGAAAATAATGGCATTCAATGCGCGCAACGCTTAAAGCCATATGCGCATCTGAAAATTTATCCACGGTTTCAGGGCTGGGATTTAAGGTAGATGTCTTGCCTTCCCAGATACTCCAGGCTTTTGCTGCGACTAGGCGATGAATTTCATCATCATTGGTTAATTGTTGATAATAATCTTCGATAACATTGCTCTCGATACCCTTTGGTAGCGGCTTTAAATAATCATCATATGCTTCAGGGAAAATGCTTGCTGCGCCATTCGGTCCATAAAACCACTGGATTTCAGACTCAGTTCCCAAGAAAACGCCTCGTAAAATCAAGCCAAGTACCGTGTCAGGGTGCGCTTGTGCGTAAGCTAAGCTTAATGTGACACCCCATGAGCCACCAAAAAGTACCCAGTGCTTGATATCGAGTTTTTTTCTAATTTTTTCAATGTCTTGGATAAGATCTTGCGTTGTATTTTTCTCTAAACAAGCATGGGGAGTCGAGCGCCCGGCGCCACGTTGATCGAAAATAATGATTCTGTAAATGCCTGGATCAAAGAAGCAGCGATCTTCTGGAGAGGCGCCAGCTCCTGGGCCGCCATGGATAAATAAGACAGGTAAACCCTCAGGATTACCTGATTCTTCGACGTAAATTTGGTGTGGGGCGCCAACATCAAGCATAAAATGATGATTGGGCTCAATGTCTGGATAAAAGCTAAGCATAACTGTGTGATTAATAGGCGAAAAAAGCATTGTAGCGGATTTAAAATCTTCTGTCATATGGCTTGATTTCTTTTAGAGATGTGTTATTATTTGTACATATTTTAGTAGACAGATCTAATTTAGACAGGATAGATGCATATGGTTAGTAGAGTTGATTCTTTAGCGGGACTTCAAGAAGATTTAAGGGTTGTTTCAGCTTTAACGCCACTCTCCAGTAAGCTTGCACCTCATGCCGTTCTACAAGGGCCCACTCCAGACCCACGTTTACTTCCCTCAACAATTAGTGCGATGTTTTCTAAGATTTTGGCTAGCCTTGAAAATTTGAAACGCGACTTAGCGAAAATAGGTAGACAGTTAAGTATTCTAAAACAGCTTGAAATTGACTTAGCTGATGGTGGTCAAGATAGAGCAGATGAAAGAGACGAGCTTCAACTCACAATACGAAAGCTTGAAGATACTTATCAAGGCTTAGGCGAAAACGTAGGGCTGTTGAGCCGTATTGTTGACACGGTTCATGAAGCAATGTTTGAAGCTGCAGTTGAAGCTGGAAAAATGACGGGTTTACTTGTAGGACTTTTGCCGCCGGGGCAAGCTCTTTCAGATCGTATGATAGCTGTTTGTAACACAGTTTTAGCTCCACCCAATTTGGTTTCTGCACCAACGGCCGATCTTAAGCGTTTGGCTAAAGAAGCTGCTGCACTTTTAAAAACACAAGCTGCAAATGATGTTGGCAAGCATCAAGACAAAGCTGTAACGCAAGACGACACTTTGGAAGCTAAAGATAACGCAGCGGTTACGCCGAAACATGCAGTTTCACCAACGCCAACACCAACACCAAGTCCAGCACGAAAAGAATTGTTGGACCGCTTAGCTGAAATGCAAGAATCTTTTACTGCTTTGCCAGTCTCTTTTTCATTGAGTAAGCGAATTGATAGCGCGATTGCATTATTTAGAGCGGGTATGTCTGCTGAACCTAATGGGCAACATATTACTTCACAAGCTTTTGAAGATATGGAAAGACCTATGAGAGCTCACTTAACTGGTTATTATGGCTCTATGTTTAAGTCTTTACTGTATAAGCATGAATTCAATACAGCAGCTGAACGGCTTGGGTTTGCTACACTTGCATCAGATGCAAGACCTTCTTCGCCATCATCCTTTTCGCTTGTTACATCTATGGCATCCCTGTATGGCAACTCTGTAGATTTCTTTGCTAGGCCCAGCTCGCATGCTGAAGAAACTCGTGATGAATTTGCTCCTTCTGCTCCGTCGCCATGGGATCTATAATAGTTTAAAACGTCGGCATCGATTCTAATATCTTGCCACTCAAGCCAATCCAGCCTAAACTAGGCTTTTCGTGTAATTAATGCTTAATTCGTCCTATGTTTAATCAAAAACGTTATGACCAAGCGCGCCGTGTGACTTTAATTGGCGCTATTGCCAATTTCATTTTGGCTGTCTTAAAAGTCGCTTTTGGAATTATTGGGCATTCTCAAGCTTTGCTTGCCGATGGTATTCATTCTTTTTCAGATTTAGTCACAGACTTCATGGTCTTGTTTGCTTCAAAAACAGCGAGCCAAGGACCTGATCAAGATCACCCCTATGGTCATGGCAGAATTGAGACCATGTTTACAGTTGGCTTATCTATTTTTCTTGCGCTTGTGGGCGCAGGCATTATTTTTGAAGCGATTGAGCGAATCATTCATCCTCAGCTACTCGAGCATCCAACCTTTATTGTTTTGATTGTTGCTGTTGTTTCTATTGTTGTGAATGAATGGCTATTTCGTTATACGCAAATAGTCGGCAAGCGTATTAAATCAAAACTTGTGATTGCAAATGCCTGGCATCATCGAAGCGATGCTTTTTCTTCTATCGTAGTTTTGGTTGGTGTGATTGGTACGATGTTAGGTATTCATTTCTTTGATGCGGCAGCGGCAATTGTTGTGGCCTTGATGATTATCAATATGGGTATTAAAATGGCGTGGCAAGCCATTAAAGAATTGGTGGATACAGGTGTTGATGCTGATCAAGAAAAAGCGATTGTAGGTTCTATTAAAGATATTCCAGGTGTTCGTGCTGTTCATCAATTTCGTAGCCGTTCATTGGCGGGTGAAATTTTTGTTGATGCACACATACAAGTGGCGCCAAGATTAAGTGTTTCTGAAGGCCATTTTATTGCAGACCATGTACAGCGTCGCTTGCGGCATAGCTTTCCTGAACTACTTGATATCACGATCCATATCGACCCAGAAGATGATGAAGATCCTAATGTTTGCGTGATTTTGCCGGCGCGGCATCAAGTTGAGCAAGCTTTAAATCAATACTGCGAAAGTTTGCCGGGTTTTGATAAAAAGCATATGATTTATCTGGATTATTTAAATGGTAAAATTTATATTACATTAGTTCTGTCGTTGAGCGTTTTGCATGACGGCTTGAATAAAGAACAGTTGAAACAACAGTATCAAAATGCACTTAAGTCACTTGATTATCTAGGTGGTTTTGAACTTTTATTTTATTAAAATAGATTAGTACTTTTGGAGAAAGACAATGTCGGAAAAAATTGAAAAAGTTTTAGCAATGATTGCTGAGTATGAAGCAAAATTCGTTGACTTACGATTTACAGATACGATTGGTAAAGAGCAGCATGTGACAATTCCTGCAAGATTAGTTGATAAAGACTTTTTTGAAGAAGGTAAAATGTTTGATGGCTCTTCCATTGCTGGCTGGAAAAAAATCAATAGCTCTGACATGATTTTAATGCCGGATCCTGAGACGGCGGTGCTTGATCCTTTTTATGAAGCGTCGACGATACAAATCCGTTGTAATATTGTTGATCCCTCTACTATGCTTGATTATGAACGTGATCCTCGTTCTCTATCAAAGCGCGCGCTTGCTTATTTAAAATCAACAGGTATTGCGGATGAATGTTTTTTTGGTCCGGAACCTGAGTTTTTTATCTTTGATGATGTGCGTTTTAAAGTGGATATGAACGCGGCTTCTTATTCTGTTGATTCTGAGGAGGGTATTTGGAACTCTTCTACGACTTATGATGGTGGTAACATGGGTCATCGCCCTGCTGTTAAGGGTGGTTATTTTCCGGTACCTCCTGTTGATTCCTCTCAAGACATTCGTTCGCATATGTGTGAAGTCTTGGAGCAAATGGGTATGGAAGTTGAAACACATCACCATGAAGTCGCAACAGGTAATCAGAATGAAATCTCAACGCGCTTTAATTCTTTAACAAAAAAAGCAGATGAATTGCTGGAGTTAAAATATGTTGTTCATAATGTCGCGCATTTGTATGGTAAAACAGCAACCTTCATGCCTAAGCCATTAGCGGGTGATAATGGTAATGGGATGCATTGTCATCAGTCGCTTGCAAAAGATGGCGAAAATTTATTTGCAGGTGATAAATATGCAGGTCTTTCAGAAACAGCTCTTTATTATATTGGCGGTATTTTAAAGCACGCGAAAGCGTTAAATGCATTTACGAATCCTAGTTCGAATAGTTACCGTCGTTTGGTGCCAGGATTTGAAGCGCCTGTGATGCTTGCCTACTCTGCAAGAAATCGTTCAGCTGCAATTCGTATTCCTTATGTCAATGATCCGCGCGCAAGACGTATTGAAGTTCGTTTCCCTGATGCTATGGCTAATCCTTATTTGGCTTTTTCAGCAATGATGATGGCAGGCTTAGATGGTATTAAAAATAAACTTTTACCAGGCGAGCCTATGGATAAAGACTTATATGACTTGCCACCTGAAGAAGCGAAAGGCTTGCCAAGTGTTTGTGAAAATTTAGAAGAAGCCTTAGATGCTTTAGAAAAAGATCGTGAATTCTTGTTGGTTGGTGATGTTTTCTCTGAAGGTATGTTGGATGCTTACATTGAATTGAAGAGAGCAGAGTTAGCAAGAATCCATTTGATTCCGCATCCGCTAGAGTTTGAGCTTTATTATAGCTTGTAGGGTTGATGATAGGACTTATTGTAAAAATAAGATTGTAGGGTGGGTTCTTTGCGGAGCAAAAATCCCACCATCGGAAACATCCTAAGTGGCGGGATTTTTGCTCCGCAAAGAACCCGCTCTACGTGACAGTGAAGTGAAGCAAAAACATGCTGCCAACTCTTTAGAACAAAAGCCCAATAAAAGCTTCATTGCTAAGCCCAGCAATATACTTGCTGACTTGAACATCCTTAATCGCATCCTGAATACTTTCTTTCTCATAAGCATGATCAATCAATAAGACTTCTAATTCATGCGTATCACCTTCAGCAAAAAAATCACCATAGATTTTGAGTTCTGAAATTTTACTGTTTTCAACATTCATGCGCACATCAATTTCACCCATAGATAAACGCTCACGGCATTGAATGTCAAATTTAGGCGACTTACCAAAATTCCAGTCCCAATTACTGTATTTCTCATCAGCAAGTTTTCTAATAGCTTCCCAATCGGTTTTGGAAAATTGATGCAGCTTAATGTCACCGTGATTAAATAAGTATTGTGTTAAATGATTTTTGAAGTTTTGGATTTCACAAGCGTCTTCTAGAAACTCTCGAATATTTGTCACACGGCTACGTATAGATTTAATACCTTTTGATTGAATTTTATCAGCTTTCACATTTAAAGCTTTTGCTACATTATCTAAGTTGGTATCAAATAAAAGGGTCCCATGACAGAACATTTTTTGTGCGCGCCTATATTGCGCATTACCCGAAATTTTTTCACCATTAGCAACAATGTCATTGCGACCTGTTAAAGCGGCTGGAACATTTAATGCATGCAAGGCTTTAATAATAGGTTGAGTAAAGGTCCGATAATCATTGAAAACCTTATCATTGGATCGCGTTAAAAAGCTAAAATTCAAATTACCATGGTCGTGATAAACAGTGCCGCCGCCTGAAATACGACGAACGACGTGGAGTTTATTTGTTTTAACGTAATCGTGATTGATTTCTTCGTGGGTGTTCTGATGTTTGCCAATAATAATGGAAGGTTCATTGATGTAAAAGAGAATATGATCTTCCTTAAGCTCAAGTGTATTTAGGGCGTGCTCTTCTAGTGCTAGATTAATCGCTGGGTTGGTATTATTTTCATTATCGATGAGTATCATTTGCGTATCCCCGTAAGTTGGTGTCAGATTGTATCATATTTTTCTAAAATATACGTAAGCATTGACGAAATACCCTTACTACCTTTAAGATAAGTGCTGCTATCAATGATTAAAGGATTAACAATGATGAAAAAACTAGTATCTATCGTTTTCGCAAGCATCCTGCTTGTTTTTGGTTTAAGTCTGTCCGGTTGCTTTCAGCATTCGGCTAATGGTACAGGTGGCTCGTCATTTTCATCTGGCAGCGGTTTTCCATCGCAACGCGCACCTTCAAGCAGACGTACGTTTATTTTTAACCCTAAATCAACTTCTTGGGCGGCTTATGACAGAAGTGGCGCGCTTGTTAAATCGGGTCGTGCTTCTGGAGGCAAGTCATGGTGTGCAGATATCGGCCGATCTTGCCGTACTGTGACAGGCAGTTTTTATATCTATCATAAAAAAGGTGCTGATTGTGTTTCGTCTAAATATCCTGTGGGAGAGGGCGGCGCACGCATGCCTCATTGCATGTTCTTCCATCGTGGTTATGCTGTTCACGGCTCTGGCGATGTGCCTAACTATAACGCAAGTCATGGTTGCATCCGTGTAACACCAAGCGCAGCTCAGTGGTTAAACAATAGCTTCATGACGGTAGGTACAAAAGTAATCGTCCGTTCTTACCATTAAGAATTTTTACCCTCGCCTGAAGGCGATTCAACAGAGGCTTGAAAGGTCAAGAGAATTTAGCCCAGGGTGGGGTCGCAAAGCGACGCACCCCTGGGATCCAATCGGTGCTATATGTGCTTGCCAAAACAACGATCAATCAATAAACGCCTAATAGTGTTTATTCATGATCAACAATATTCTCGCGTCGCGCTCGCATTTTCCAGCGTCTGATGGGTGGGAAATAATTGATAGAAAGCAAAACAATAATTAAGCAAGTTGTCACAATAGCAACAAGATACATTTCAAAGGCAATCGCAAGACCCACAGCAGCAATCGCCCAAATGGTAGCAGCCGTGGTTAGGCCGTTTGTTTTGGAGCCATCTCGAAAAATGACACCTGCGCCTAAGAAACCAATACCAGAAACAATTTGGGCTGCAATCCGGGTTGGATCGGCAACACTATGATAATAAGATCCGCCTTGTGCATGAGTTGAAATTAAGCCGAAAACACAAGCGCCCAAGCAAACGGCGGCATAGGTTCTAATGCCGGCAGGGCTGTGATGATATTCCCGTTCAATACCAACGATAAGTCCAAGCAAAAAAGCCAGGATGACTTGTCCAAACATGATAAGATGTGCGTGCCAATCAAGCGCTAACATAGTTATTCCTTTTGTCTTTTAAACATCCTAGTCTTTTACGCTTATGCCGTCAAACTTGAATCTGCCTGGCGTCTGAAAGATCCCTGCTTTCGCAGGGATGACGGCTATGATAAGATATGCGCAATGTATGAAATGCGGCAAAATCCCCATGAGCGAATTAAAAGACATCCCCATTGAAAAGGTCAAACGAGGTGAATACCAACCTCGGCGGGATTTTAATCAAGAAAAATTAGAAGAGCTTGCAGAATCCATTAAATCGCAAGGTGTGATTCAACCCATTGTCGTCCGCCCTTTAAAAAATAATGAATATGAAATTATTGCAGGCGAACGAAGGTGGCGAGCTTCGCAGTTGGCGCAATTAGCGAAAGTTCCTTGCATCATTAAGCACTATACCAATGAAGAAACAGCGGCTGTTAGCTTAATTGAAAATGTGCAACGCGATGATTTAAATCCCATCGAAGAAGCGCAGGCGTATCAACGTATGATTGATGAGTTTTATTATAGCCATGAAGAAATCGCTTATGAGGTTGGAAAATCGCGTGCAAAAATTTCTAATATATTGCGTTTGCTTAATTTAGATAAACGTATTCAACAGTTCTTGGTTGAGGAAGTATTATCCGAGGGTCATGCAAAAGTTTTATTAAGTTTAGATGATGTTAGTGACCAAATGTTTTTGGCTGAAAAGGCCGTTAAACTTGGTTGGTCTGTTAGAAAACTTGATCAAGAAATTAAACGTATCAAAAAATCAGATGACTTATTAGAATCTAATAATGATCCCAACGTTGCGATGCTCGAAAGAGAGTGGGGTAATTATTTGGGGTCAGCCGTTAAAATCGATTACGATACAAACGGCAAAGGCAAAGTCATTATCGACTTTGATAATGTCGAGATCTTGCAGGGCATCGTTGATCGCACGGGTTTTGAGGATTGACTTTAATTTTTCTTGTTTATTTTCGCGCAATTTTGTACCATTGCCACAGGCTTCGAGATGGAATGTCAGAAGCTTGCCAATCGTTTTTCTTTGATAATCGGCTGCAATTTTAATAAAGCTAAAAGCTAGAGGAATAATTAAATGGGAAATATACAGGCAAAGCCAAAACAAACAACCAAGCAACAGCTAGAAAGTATACTCCAGACCTATGAAGAGATTTTATTTGGTGACGCTTCACTGCTCACACGATCTGATCCACTACCACTTAGTATGATTTATAATGCTTTAACAGAGTATATTATCTTATTAAGCAATTTGCTTCAGAATGAATTAGACTTGTACACCCCGGATAAAATTGACGATACAACGGAGTACCTTCGGCGTATTCAAGCTAAGCAAACACGCGAATCAAAAGCTTTAAGGCGAACTTCTTCTTTTCAAGCTAGAGAAGAAATATTATATAATAATCTCACGGCTTTTTTTGACACCTGGAATGAATGCAAGATTAGCTCAAAAAGAATATTTTATGCCGAAGGAAATGCTCCTAGCAAGGCTTTATCCTGCTGTCGTGCTAAGCTGTTCAGTTATGTTGAACTAGACTTTCGAACTGACAAAGTCAAGGATTGCAAAAAGGATATAGCCTACCTGAATGCTTTTCTCTTTCCGGTGCGTTAGCCTATGCATTAACTTGAAAGGTGAATTACAAAAGGCGTAACACTATCATGCCGTATAAGTAAACATTTTTACAACTTTCTGAACACCATCAACTTTTCTTACAACACTAACAATCGTATTAGCTTGTGTTTTTGTAACATTTCCCATTAAGAAAACAACGCCGTTTTCTGTCACGATTTGAAATTCAGCATTTTTCAGTGAATTTTGGTTATGAAGGCTTAGCTGAATTTTTGTTGTGATCCATTCGTCGCTGGCGCGAGTTAAGGTTGAGTTTGGCGCTTCAATTGTAATTTCATTGTAGAGTCTAACAATGCCGGGTGCGGTTGATACGATGCGTCCAGCTTGTTTTTGAAGTTCTTTGTTTGGGCATTGCCCGGCGAGCAAAACAGTTCCGCGAAAAGTGCTTACAACGGTGTGGCATTCATTTTGAAATCTTGGGTCTTGATTAAGTTTTTGTTCTACGGTTGATTGTAGTTTTTCATCAGCTTTTTTAGTCGAAGATTTTCTTCTATCGTGAATAATAAAATAAGTTGCAGTTGCCGCGCCACCAATCACTAGTGGAACACAACCTTGTAAAAGTAAAAAAGTTAAAAGAATTAAACTTAGTTTTTTAATAGGCATTATTATACTTCTCCAAAAAGCGTTTGATCGATAAGGTCACAAAAACAATGTATGATCAGCAAATGGTTTTCTTGGATGCGCGCAGTGTCTTTTGAAGGAACGCGAATTTCAACATCTTGGGGGTGTAAAAGATTGGGTATTTCACCGCCATCTTTACCAGTCAATACAACGACTTTCATGTTTCTATCTCTAGCGGCTTCAATCGCATAAAGAATATTATTTGAATTTCCACTTGTGGTGATTGCTAACAGCACATCACCATCTTGAGCCATGGCCCGAATTTGTTTTGAGAATATTTCATTAAAATGATAATCATTAGCGATAGAAGTGATGGTTGATGTGTCCGTTGTTAGTGCGATGCCCGGTAAGCTTGGACGTTCGCGCTCAAAGCGGTTAAGCAACTCTGCAGAAAAATGTTGCGCATCAGCGGCGGAACCACCATTGCCGCAACTTAAGATTTTTTTTCCATCGATCAGTGCTTGTGACATGACTTCAGCTGCTTGAGCAATTGTTTCGGGCAGTGCCTCACTCGCAATTTGTTTTGTTTCAATGCTTGAAGCAAAGTGTTGTTTGATTCGAGATAGTGTGTCCATTTTTAATAATACCTATAGTTAAGTCTAAGTTGGTGGTTTTCTTCGCTAAAAAGCATCTTTAATCCAGTCAAAGGTGAAGCCGCCTGCTTGTTTTTCTGCGGCAACAACATCAAAGCGACAATCTTCTTTGTCCATCTGGCCCTTTTTTTGTAAATAAAAGAGCGCTGTTTTTCTAAGCTTACTTTGCTTGCTTAGAGTAACGCTTTCTAAAGCAGAAGCATAATCTTCATTGTTTCGCATACGAACTTCAACAAAAACAAGGTAGTTGTCTTTATCTCGCATAATGATATCAATTTCACCATGCTGACACGAAACATTTTTATCAATAAAGCGAAGCCCTTGTTTTTCTAGCCATACTTTTGCGGCGCGTTCGGCGGCAAAGCCTTCTTCTCTCATCATAATTTTACTGCACGTCCGCGGGTAAATTTAGCTTGAACAAGTTCTTGCATGATTTCATGTTGCCCATTTAAAAACAAATTGCCTGTGACACCTTGTATCGGAAAGTCTGGCAAATAAAGTAAGCGTGTAAAATTCATACCTAGGGTAAAGCTGTCAATACCGACAGCGTAAAGGCGCGAATATTGTAAAAAGTTTTGAGGCCATAGGCGCTGGATCGAACTTTTCAAAGACTGTGTGAAGGGTGAGTCAGTAATGACCCACGGCATATCATTGAAATAAATCCCATCTAAGTCATGATTCTCTCCAACTTGTTGGTAACCATTATAGATAAGCGACGTTGAGAAAACAGGAAGCTGCCCAGCATAATAAAAGTTAAGTAAAGGTTTAACTTGTTTTGCAAGTGACGGCGTTGTTAAAAGAAAAATACCATTCGCATCATGGCGTTTGCGAGGCGTGAAAACAAATTTTTGTTTTAGAAGTGTTGAAAGTTGTTTTTCTCGAAGTTGACTGTAGTTTGTTTGAAGGATGTCAGCAATTTGAGGTGCTAATGTGCCTTTATGAATAGTCAGTACCCCAACAATTTTCCCGCCAAGTGCTTGCCATTCGTTAACGAAAGCATTCGAAACAGACTGATACCAATTGTTTTTTTGTTTAATGATCAAAAGCTTGCTTGCGCCTTGTTCCCATGCAAGTTCCGCAGATTGCACGGCTGATTGCGTGGGTGATAATCCAAACTCAATCAGATTATCCGATTCAACAGGTTTATTTGAATAGTTGAGCGCAATGGTTGGAACAGAAACGCCGCTCCAATCGGAAAGTGTTGCAACTTTGGATTTGTCTAATGGGCCAATGATTAATTGAGCGCCATCATTAACAGCTTTCTCATAAACGGTTTTAATATCTTGATTGCTTGTGTCATAGACTGTGATAGTGGGCGCTTGTGGGTGTGTTTTGTGATACTGAAAATAACTGGCAAAAAATCCTCGCTTAACCGCTGTTCCCATAGCGGCATAAGGGCCTTGCGAAGGAAGTAATAAAGCAATTTTGCTTGGGGTGTTAGGTGTTTGAGCTGAGCTTAACTGGTTTAATGAAGGAATCAAAACATTGGCTGAATGTTGGGGGTGGTCAATTTGCCAGGTTTTTATAGCGTTAACTAAATTCTGAGGTTGTTGATTATATTGTTTAGAGGCAATAGCAAGTTGTAACCATGCGCTGATGTAAAGATTGTTTGTGCTAGCTTGCATCGCTTGCAATTTATCGAGTGGCAACTGTAGCAATTGTTTCCAGGTTGGTATTAAGCTTTTTTCACTCAGTGAAGGTTGTAAGCTAAGTGCTGATAATTGCATTAACATGCTTGTTTTAAGTTTATGGTTGCGCGCATAAGCTTCGCTTGCTGCTTGGTAGTAAAGTAATTGAGCTTGTGGGTTAAGTAATTGTATGTTTGTCGCTAAACGTATGCGAGCTAGTGCTTGTTTTGGCATGTTTCGCTTGAGCAAGAGGTAGGCTTGAAGCGTTCTTAATTGAGCGTTCTCTGTGCTTGTTAAGCTTTGGACATTGATGCGATTCAAAAGCTGTGCTGCTGCCGTTGTGCTGTCATCTTGAAGCAATTTAGCGATCGCTAAAAAATCATACTGCGCTTGCTCTACTGGCTTGGCCGATTGTGCCTGTGATAGGTAGGTTGTTGCACTTTCAGGCAATTTCTTTATTTTATACGGATTACTGGCAGGCGGGAGGGTTTGCGAGGCGCAACCGCTGAGCAAAACAGAGAAAACAATTATAAAACAACAAGTTATACGAGAAAATCTGAGCATATCAATAATATTTCTATGGAGGAGCTTTTGTCTTTACTGGCCAATTTCGCCTGTTAACGTTAGCCCTCATTCTTAAAAGCGGGTATGATAGCACACTTTCTAATAGGGGCCAGGCCTCTGTGAGGCTTAATGATGAATAACACTATAAAATCAGTGGCGAAGCGCGGCCGTTTATTTCCTTATATACTGGCGCTCAGCTTTATTTTTTTAGTCATTCAGATCTCCGTTTTTATAACGTCTTCTGGCACGCTTAATTTTCTTTTTATCATTCTTGCGAAAAGGACTATGGTGATTCCTAAGAGTGTCATTGGCCCTCAACTTGTTTTTGCGGGGATTCAATTATTAATTACTTTCCTTTTTGCTGTAATTGTTTGGGGAGTCGCGCGTTTAATTGCTGGGGGCTTTAGGCTTTCTTGGCGACAAACGTGCGCGTTTGGTTTTGTGCTTTGGTGTTTGGCAGTGCTAAATATTGTTGTGGCTAATCAACTATTTTTCCCTGATTCTGCTTTTTCCGTTGTTTTGGCTTTTGTGTTGCCGAACTGGCTTGCCTTAAGTCTTTTTTGGATTTTAACGCCACTCATGGGGTTGTTTGGTGTTGCTGCGTTTGTTTCTTATGTGCTTTTACTTTGGCGTAAGCATAAAGGCTTAAGTTTTTTTGGAACGATTCTTGTTATTTTGTCCGTACTTGGCAGTTATCAAATAATGCAACCCGTCATTGCGAAACCAAACCCTTCGAGTAAGCCGAATGTCATTATCATAGGCATAGATTCTTTAAGACCAGATTTCACAGATTTTGGCGGTTATAAAGGCCAGCATAAAATCACACCTTATCTTGATTCGGTATTAAAAAAATCCGTTTATTTTAAAAATGCTATTACACCACTCGCGCGAACCTTTCCATCATGGTCGGCTATTTTAACGGGTGAATACCCTATTCATAATGGTGTCCGTTTTAATTTGGCCAATCAAAAACTTTTAAATTTGCATAATGCTTTGGGCGCCGTTTTAAAGCGAGATGGCTATGACAGTTATTATGCAACGGATGATAGACGCTTTAGTAATATTAGTCGCAAGTTTGGTTTTGATCAAACGCTTGGCCCACGTGAAGGTGCTAATGATTTTGTTTTGGGCACGATTAATAATTTACCTTTATCAAATTTGTTAATTAATTCTCGTCTAGGCCGAAAACTATTTCCTTATACGGCAGGCAATCGTGCAGCCTATGCGACTTATTATCCGCAAACCTTTAGTCAAATGGTTGAAAATCATTTGTTGGCCCAAAAGCATCGCCCTATCTTTTTGGCTATCCATTTTTGTTTACCTCATTGGCCTTACGCTTGGGCAAAAGAGCTTAATAATCCAAAAAATTTCCCAGTGGGTCTTTATAAAGCAGCGGTGCATAGAGAGGATCAACAGCTCAAGCAGTTTATTGTTTTTTTAAAGCAATACCATTTTCTTGATCATGCCGTTGTTGTTGTGCTTTCTGATCACGGTGAAGGTTTGTTATTGCCACATGATAGAGTGATTACGCCTAAAAAATACGTTAAAGGACCTAACAGTGATAAGAATGTGTTTACAGCTTTAAGGGCTACTTTAGTGAGTAATGGTAAGCGCTTTGATACGTCGTATGGGCATGGGACAGATGCTTTGAGTGTTGTTCAGTACCATACAGTGTTAGCAATCAAAACTTATGGTTTAGCAAGGCAAACAGTGGCTACTCGTGTTAATGCGGGCGTTTCAATGATTGATATTAAACCTACGATTCTTTCAATATTGCACTTGCCTTCGCCGCAAACCGATGGCCGTTCATTGACGCCTTATCTTTATGGCGCGCATCCTCATTTGAAAGCGATCCCGCGTTTTAGTGAAACAGGTTTTACACCGGATGCAATAAAAGGGGGCAAGTTCTCAATAAAGAATATTGTTGTGAGCGGTTCGGATATGTTTAGAATCAATCCGAGTGATACTTTAAGTATGAATCCTGCCATGGCAAAGAATGTGATACCGGGCAAGCAGCGCGCTGTTCTTTATAAGCAGTGGTTGTTAGCGCTCTATCCGCAAGCAAAACATCATGTTGTTTCTGTGTTGGTGAATAGAAAAACAGGAAAGTGGACAGATGATCTGGGTTCTAAGTTTGCGCAGCAAGCCCCGGTCCCCTATTTATTAAAAGCAATGAAAAAGCTTTATGGTAAAGAAGTTGATACTAGATGCCCTTATTTAAAAGGCTGTATTAAGAAGCAAGCATAAGGAGAAAATATGTATTCTTATAAAGATGATATGATTGAAGATTTAGATCCGGAATTATATCAAGCGATTAAGTCAGAAGAAAAAAGGCAAGAAAACTGTATTGAGTTAATTGCTTCAGAAAATTTTGCAAGTCCTCGCGTGATGGAGGCGCAAGGTTCTGTGCTTACCAATAAGTATGCAGAAGGCTACCCGGGTAAACGTTATTATGGTGGCTGTGAATTTGTTGATATTGCTGAGAGACTTGCGATTGAGCGTGTTAAAAAACTCTTTGATGCGGATTATGCGAATGTGCAGCCCCACTCGGGTTCACAAGCAAATGCAACAGCTTATTCGGTATTGCTAAAGCCGGGCGAAACACTTCTAGGTATGAATTTATCAGAAGGCGGGCATTTAACGCATGGTTCTCCTGTGAGTTTTTCAGGGAAGCTTTATAATGCAGTGCATTATGGGTTGACACCTGAAGGTGATATTGATTATGAGCAAGTGCGAAGATTGGCGCATGAGCACAAACCCAAATTGATCATTGCTGGTTTTTCTGCTTATTCAAAAATAGTTGATTGGCAAAAGTTTCGTGAAATTGCTGATGAAGTGGGCGCTTATTTTCTTGTTGATATGGCGCATGTTGCAGGCTTGGTTGCGGCGGGTGTTTATCCTTCACCAGTTAATATTGCAGATGTTACAACATCGACAACACATAAAACTTTACGAGGACCGCGCGGTGGAATTATTCTAGCAAAAGCCAACCCTGAACTAGAAAAGAAATTAAATTCAGCTGTTTTTCCTGGCGGACAGGGTGGACCTTTGATGCATGTGATTGCAGCAAAAGCCATCGCTTTTCAAGAAGCCTTGCAGCCGGAGTTTGTTGAATATCAAAAGCAAGTTGTTTTGAATGCACAAACGATGGCAAATGTTTTGATGGAGCGCGGGTATGATGTGGTTTCAAATGGCACAGAAGATCATTTGTTTTTAGTGAGTTTGATCAGCAAAAACTTAACGGGCAAGGCTGCAGAAGCTGCTTTGGAGCGCGCTAATATTACAGTGAATAAAAACGCTGTTCCCAATGATCCACAATCGCCTTTTGTCACAAGTGGTCTACGCTTAGGCACACCAGCTATTACAACAAGAGGCTTTAAAGAAGCTGAATGCCGCTCTATTGCGACTTGGATCTGTGATATTCTTGACGATTTGGAAAATGAAGAGGTTTCCGCTAGAGTAAGGGATGAGGCGCTTTTGCTTTGTAAGAAATTTCCTGTATATGCGAGGTAAATATGCACTGTCCATTTTGTAATGCATTAGATACAAAAGTGATTGATTCACGGTTAGTCACCGATGGGACGCAAGTTCGTCGTCGTCGCGAGTGTGTTGAATGTGGTGAGCGGTTTACAACATATGAAGCGGCTGAGCTAGTTATGCCAAGAATTGTAAAAAGGGATGGCAGGCAAGATGGCTTCGTTGAAGAGAAGCTTCGATCAAGTATGCGAATTGCATTAGAGAAACGGCCCGTCACAAGTGAACAACTTGAAGAGGCGCTTTCTCATATTAAGCAGAAGTTGCGTGCCTCAGGTGAGCGAGATATTTCCTCTGAAATGCTGGGTGAGTTAGTCATGGAAGAGTTAAAAAGCTTGGATAAAGTAGCTTATGTTAGATTTGCATCTGTGTATAGAAATTTTGAAGATATGGATGCCTTTCATAATGAAATTAAAATGTTAAAAAAAGGAGAAAAAATGTGAAGCCATCAGCAAGAAGAAAAGCAAGAAAGCATGCGCTCCAAGGCTTATATCAAGTTATTTATACAGGCCAAGAAGCTGAAGTAATCGCGGCCCAACACTTGGCTGAAATGAATCATGATAAAATTGATGTTGAGTATTTTAAAAAATTGTTACTGGGTTCTGTGAGTAATCTTGTTGTGCTTGATGAAGTGTTTGCGCCATTCCTTGATCGCGATATTGGCGAATTAACACCCGTTGAGCTTTCTGTTTTGCGTCTTGCAACCTATGAATTAAAAGAAATGCCTGATGTACCTTATCGTGTTGTGCTTAATGAAGCATTGGAGCTTACAAAAAAATTCGGTTCTACAGATGGTTTTAAATTTGTGAATGGTGTTTTAGATAAAACCGCAAAGGCTGTTCGTCCTGATGAAGTTACTGGTTCTAAATAAGCTCACCTATGGTTGCATGCATGCCAAATGAATTTGAAATCATTAAAAAGCACTTTAAAAAAGCCCCCAAGCGAAAAGATGTTTTGCTTGGAAGTGGTGATGATTGCTCGTTAATTCTCCCGGATACGACAAAAGCATTAGCAACGTCAACGGACACGCTTGTTGAAGGCGTACATTTTTTAAAAACGATTAATCCTGCCGATTTAGGCTTTTATGCGCTAGCCGTTAACTTAAGTGACTTGGCGGCTATGGGTGCAACGCCTGCTTTTGTTCATGCAAGTTTAACGATGCCAAAGGTAGATGAAGTTTGGCTTGAAGCTTTAATGCAGGGGTTTTTTGAGCTTGCAGATCAGCATGGGGTAGACTTAATCGGTGGTAATTTATCGGAAGGCCCTTTGGCAATAAATCTTTGTATTTCAGGTTATGTTGACAGTGAAAAAGTTTTGCGACGTGATCATGCGAAACCAGGCGATAGTATTTTTGTGACAGGTCAGCTGGGATTGGCAAGTCTTGCTATTGATATGGTTAGAAATAAAATTCCAGCGGATCCTGCAATCATTAAAAAGTTTTATCGTCATCAACCGCCTATTGAGTTTGCACAAAAGCTTCTTGGTAAAGCGCATTCTGCCATTGATATTTCAGATGGCCTGCTAGCTGACCTAGGCCATATTCTTGAAGGAAGCCATTGTGGCGCAACTCTTTTTATTGATCAGTTACCCATTAATCCAATGCTCAATACTTTTTATTCAGAAGATCAGATCAATCAAATCACACTCACAGGCGGCTGCGAGTATGAGTTATGTTTTACCGTTCCTGAGAATGCTATTGAAGATTGGATGTATAAAAATGCCACAAAAATTGGCGTAGTTGAAAAAACACTTGAAGTCCGTATTATGGCTGAAGGTAAACCCTTCGAGCTGCTCCTCGAAAAAGGGTACCAACATTTTTTGTAAAGGGTCGGTCTTGTGAAAGGTCTGACTCCTCTTATTGGGGATAATATGGAATCAAAGCTTAAAGCTCCATCAACGGTATGGAGTAACTGGATTCACTTTTTAGCATTCGGTTTTGGAAGTGGTGTGAGCCCGTGGGCGCCTGGCACTATGGGTACGATCGTGGCTATTCCGATCTTTTTATTGATCGCATGGATGCCGCTTCTTGCTTACTCTATCATTGTTCTTATTTTATTTACTGTCGGTATTTGGCTTTGTGAAATCACTTCAAAAGATTTAGGTGTGCATGATCATTCTGGTATTGTCTGGGATGAGATTGTTGGCTATTTAATTACAATGTTTGCTGTACCTGCGCATTTAACTTGGATCGTTGCTGGCTTTATATTGTTTAGGATTTTTGATATTTGGAAACCTTGGCCAATCGGGTTGATTGATAAGCAGGTCAAAGGTGGGTTGGGTATTATGCTTGATGATGTGCTTGCAGGTGTTTTTGCTTTGATTGTGATTCATATCATGATGTTTTTGATGATTGTTTAGGATGAGCTTAGGCAACTCTTTGAAAACCAAAGAGAATAAAAATTAGACAGCTAAATAAAAACCAGGTAGAATGCCTTGGTTTTTTATATCTTTTAGCTAGGAGAATAATAATGAAATTTCTATCGACAAGCCTAATAGCCGCATTATTTGCTGGTTCTGCATTTGCAGCTTTAGCTTCATCTAATACAAATGTGCAAACTTATAATCTTACCAATAGCGCTATACAAGCAGTGCCTATGATGTTAGTCAGCGTTGTTGACAGTAATGGGAACAACGTAAAAGAGGGTGCTTATTGGAATTTTGGAACACCCGTTCAACCCAACTCAACCTCTGATTATATTAAAACAACTTCAAGCACCCCATTTGATGCTAATTTTGTTTCTAAACCAATAAAACAAGGTCAAATGTATTGCATTTATTCTATTTCTGTATTGCTTAATGGCGGCCATACAGTGAATCTGGCGCAAGCTAACTATGGTTGTCAGTCTAATCCTCCAAGTCCAGCTCAACCATTACCAGCTCATCCTTATAATGGTTAAATTTTCTTGGGGTCAAGGCTTTCCTCTGGCCCCTAATGTGTAAAGCTTCCCTCTTTGAGTTTGACTTTCCTTAATAGAAAGACTAACGGAATCATTAATAAAAAGGCGACGGAAATTACCCAGTAAGCATCAACAAAAGCGATCATGGAAGCTTGTTGTGATAATTGCATCGCAAGGTTTTGGCCAGTTGCTGGATTGCTTAGTGTGGTGTGGTGAGCTTGAAGCCAATGCTGTAAGTTGTAAGCAGCCAAATGCAAATGTCCGCCGAGTTGATTCCAGTTGATTTGAGTCTCTTCAGTAATGATTGTGCTGATAATTGAAATCCCAATGGATACGCCTAAGTTGCGTCCAAAGCCAAATAAGCCAGATCCTTCCGCCATATCTTTTTCTTTTAAAGTACTTAACGCAATCATGGCAATAGGCACAAAAAACAATCCCATGCCAAAACCTTGAACCGCACCTTGGCATGCGATCACAGAAAAACTTGTTTGAAGATTGACGATGCTCATATAATAAGTACCAATATCTGCAATGATAATGCCTGATAAAATTAACCAGCGATGATCAACGCGACTAGCTAACATGCCGGCAACAAACATAGAAATACCTGCAGCAATGCCGCGAGGTGCCATCACAAGCCCCGCGTTTTCTGCAGTGTAATTCATGAGATGTTCTAGCATTAAAGGTTGGATGGAAATAATGCCAATCATACCTATGCTAAATAATGTAAACATCATTGTGCCTAAAACAAAATTACGATTAGCAAAAAGCCTTAAGTTAACGATATTATCTTTGATGCAAAGTCCACGAATAATAAAGGTAGCCAAAAAGAAAATAGCCGTTGCACTTAGAATTTGAATTTCTTTTGATGAAAACCAGCCTATTGAGTTACCTCTATCTAGGAAAACTTGCAAGGCGCTAATGCCAATAATCATTAAAATCAAACCGATATAATCAAGTTTTCTATTTTCAGTGGGGGTGTCGGGAATGGACGTTAACGTTAATAGAAAAGCAATGATACAAACAGGAACATTAATATAAAAAACCCAGCGCCATGAAAGTGCTTCGGTAATATAGCCTCCTAAGGTCGGCCCAATTACGGGCGCCACCATAACGCCAAGTCCCCAAATAGCCATCGCCGTTCCCTGGTCTTTATCATGGAATGTGTCACGCAAAATATATTGTGACATGGGCACCAAGGTTGCGCCAAAAATGCCTTGCAAGATTCGCATCACGACAATAAAAGATAAGGTGGTTGATAAGCCGCAAAGCATCGATGCAATTAAAAAACCACCAATATTAACGAGCAGTAACTTTTTTCGACCAAGTCGCGCGACTAAGAAGCCTGTTAGTGGCATTACGATAGCGGATGCAACAATATAAGAGGTTAGCACCCAGGTGATTTGATCACTGTTGGCGCCAAGTTCTCCCATCATTGGAGGCAGGGCGACATTCACAATGGTCATGTCGAGAATTTCAATGATGGTAACAAGCATAACGGTAATGACAATTAACGTTTTTGCCTGGGTGGGTAATTGGCGTAATTCAGTTCGGTTCATTTTAATTTACGGTGTCAACAGTGACAGTTGCGCTAGAGCCTACTCTTAAAGGATGTTTTTTTGAAACATGTGTAATCATGATTCTAACAGGGAAACGCTGTGTGACTTTCACCCAGTTACCTGTTGCATTTTCAGGTGGAAGTATTGAAAAGGTTGAGCCGCTGCCCGGGCTGATTTGGTAAACACGTCCTTTGAATGTGTGATCAGGATACATATCTGCGACAATTTCTGCCTTTTGGCCTGGGTGGATTCGAAGAAGGTTGGTTTCTTTAAAGTTTGCATCGACCCACCATTGGCTATCATCAACAATACTGAAAATGGTCTGCCCTGCTTCGAGCATATTGCCAGCGCGCACTTTAAAATTCACAAGCTGCCCATTAGTGGGTGCTGTAATATACGTGTAACTTAAATTAAGTTTTGCTTGAGCAAGTTTCGCAGCCGCCTCTCGTATTTCAGCATTTTGATTGCCAAGTTTTCCAAGTTCTGCTTTGCTTTCGGCAAGTTGATTTTTAGCGGCAGTTAATCCTGCTCGCGCAACTTGTAAATCACTGGTGATTTTGTCGCCTTCCTGTTTTGACATTTGTCCATCTTTAACTAGCGTTAAAATACGCCTTGCATTTTTTATGGCAAGTGTCAGTTGAGACTTTCTTTCAAGCACATTCGCTTTTGCTGTTTTGACGGCAGCGTTTGCTGATTCCATTTTTTGTTTAGCAAGTTGTAGTTGAGCATTGGCTTCATGAATGGCAATTACGAAAGGTCTTCTGTCTATATTAAATAGTTTCTGGCCTTTTTTGACGTGCTGATAGTTTTCAGCAAAGATTTGTGAAACAGGCCCGCTAACTTGAGGGGCGATATTCACAACATGTGCTTGTATATAGGCATCATCTGTTGATGGATAAAGCTCTGAATGATGCCAATACATCAAAAAACCAGCAATGATTGCAATAAGAATAATGACCCAAACGGATAGTTTGGCCATTGTCTTTTTTTTGTTTGTTGTTTCAGTCATAGATGCGCCCCTTTTTGAATTATCATACGCGATATGTTTGAGGGGTCAAGTTTAAGCCAATAGAATTCTCGGGGCCTACTCCGAATATGTCGCGTATATCCGGAGTAGACTCCGAGATTACGTACGCTCTGTTCTAGCAATAGCCCAGATATCGATTTTACTCGGATTAGCTTTTTCTAAAGTTTTATATGTCTCACTGATCGTATGGCCTGTTGTAATAACATCATCGAGGAGCAAGATAGTTTGTCCTGTAAAATCAGTGTGACAATGAAAAGCTGACTTAACATTGCGCTTTCGTTCTTTGGCGGGTAATTCACTTTGAGTTTGTGTGTGTTTTATGCGTATCAGGCTTTTATAATCGATGGGGATTTTAAGTTTTTTGCTGATCACTTTTGCGATTTCTAATGATTGATTAAAGCCTCGCTGTTTTAATCGTTTTGGATGCAATGGGATGGGAATAATGAAATCAGGCTTATTTTCTAGCTCGATGTGCTTTACAAATAATGCTCCAAGTAATCGGCTAAACTTCAATTGCTGCTGGAATTTTAATTGAGTGATGAAAGTTGAAATGGGGGCTTTGTATTGCATCAGTGCTTGTAAATTATCTCGCTTAGCGTTTTCTTTAATGAACGGAAGCTCTGATTCGCAAGCTTTGCAAATATCCAGAGCTTGTTTGCTCTTGCTCTGACAGATGATGCAGTAATAAGGTAGAAGAATAGCTTGGCATTGTTTTAAGCAGTTTTTAATGAGAGAATGCATGAGTTTTCCTTTTTGGTTTAACCTTTACGTCTTTCCTGTGGAAGCAGGAATATAGTTAATTTATATAAAATCCCTGTTTCCACAGGGATGACGAGAAACTTATACTATGAGCAAACATTCCGTAAAAAAAATCTTTGACCATTGTGCTGGCGAGTATGATCAATATGCCGCAGTATTTAATTTTATGGCCGATCAAATGCTTGAGCGCTTGGCTTTTACAAAAATCGAGCCTAACGTTATTGTTGATTTAGGCTGCGGAACAGGTTATTTGGCTCAAAAACTTGCAAAGCAATATCAAGAAGCTAAAGTCATCGCTGTTGATTTTTCTTTAGAGATGCTAAAACAAATCTCTAGTTTAAAGCATCAGCAAGAAGATCTCCTTTCGTTAAGCTTTGAGACATCAAGCGTTGATTTAATCACATCCAATGTCGCGCTCCCTTTTTTAAGAGAACCCACAGCTTTTTTTACTGAAGTTAAACGTATTTTAAAGCCGGATGGTTTATTTGTTTTTACAAGCTTGGGTCCTGATACCTTAAAAGAATTGAAGCCTGAAATTGCAGATGATTTTGTCGGTGTGTTTTACGACATGCATGATACAGGCGATCAACTTTTACAAGCAGGTTTTCAAGATCCAGTGATGGATATGCAGTTATCAATAGCAAGGTACAGTTCAGCTTTTCAAGCAATAAATGAATTTCAGTATCTAGGGATTATCAATCCTTTTATTGAATTCGAAGAAGCGTCAAAAGAAACGATCGATATCACGGTTGAGATGATTCACGGGCAGGCGTGGAATACTTTAGCTAAACAAAAACCAAATGACAATGGCGAAATTACTTTTCCGATAGATTGGTTAAAAAAAATCTAGATTGTTGTAATCTTCCACTTAATGCTGCCAATTTGCATCATCCGATGGCGATTTTTTTTGCGCACGTTTTAGAGCCCACCTTAGCTATACTTGCTAATTTATACGAAACTTTGTACTATTGCCGCAATATCCTAGATGGAACTTCTGAATCTTGCCGCCGCTTCTTTATAATGCGTGCGATTAAACGGCTTTGCAGCGAGACTGCAGATTGAATGGTTACAATATTAAGAACAATAAGAGGTATATGTATGTATCGTCGACCCAATAGTCAGCCCCAAGAGTTTTGGCGTTCTAAACGCTTGGGAGCAAAGAAAGCTAAGGCAGATATAATTTTGCGTAATTTAACTTTATGCTGTGGTGAGATAGCTTGGCTAGGTTTAGAAATGGACTCCAATAAAAAGACAAAAACACTAAAAGCTGCTGGATTTGGCAGGCAGTCTAATGTTGAGATAAAAGGCTGGGCGCTTGAAAAGTTAGTCTTGGAGCTTTTGGATGAGAGTTGCGAAGCTAACAGCAGGCAATATTCAGAAAGAAAATTAAACCATATTGATTATCTTTCTTCTTTGGATGAGAAGGGGGAAGGAGAGCTTAGACATGATTTTAATATTAAACTGAGAGGTTTTCTCTTTGATGAGCTTTGCAATAAGAAGTTAACGAAAAATTCTAATCAATTTGTTTGGAAAAATTTTGAAATAGTTGATAAGCCAAATATAGATCTTAATATTGACGAAATAGAACAGCTCAATTTAGAAAATATTTTTCACGCATTTCTTTTAAGGGAAGATGGAAAAACAAACCCTTTGAAAGAAGAGATGAAGCGGTCAATACAAATAAAGCTTCTTAATTTAGATCCTGATCGGATTGATATATTACAAAAGATGATTGCAGGTGCTTTTTCTTTTGTTAAGCATAATCAAGATATGCCTGAATGGCTGTCTAAGTCTGAAATGACTCTTCTTTCTGCGGAAGAGCTCTGGGGTCTTGTAGATAATTATTATAAGACTTATGGATTGACAGAGCCAGAAGGCAAAAAAACAGGAAGGCTATCTTCTTTAGCTCGTACTAGCGTCGGAAGAGGTCCGCAAACGATTTTGTTTTCTCACAAAGCTGTTGGCTTTTCAGACAAGGGGTTGGGTAGCCCAGGCCGGATCCAGGATGCTTTCGGTTGGTGCTGATTCCAGCTCGCTGAACGGTTGTTATTTTAGGGTAAGCTCGATTCGTAATTTGTTTGAAAGTTTATCGTGTTAATTTATTTTTTCCATAACAGGGTTAGCCCCTGTTATGGAGGCGTTTATCCTTTCATTTTCGCAAAAACTTTATCCGCCACTTCAATTGTTTTTTGAATTTCTTTATCTGTGTGCGCGCTTGACATGAAGCCAGTTTCAAAAGCTGAGGGAGCAAAGTAAATGCCTTCATCTAACATGCCATGGAAAAACATTTTAAAAGCTTCCGCGTCACATCGCATAACGGATTTAAATGAAGTCACTTTTTCTTGATCTGTGAAAAACAAACCAAACATACTGCCTTCTTGATTAGTTGTAAATGGAATGCCGTGTTTGCGAGCCGCCATCTTTAAACCTTCTAAAAGTTTAAATGTGTTTTCTTCGAGTTCTTCAAAAAAGCCTGCCTGTGAAATCAACTCAAGGGTTTTCAAGCCGGCTGCCATAGCAACAGGATTTCCCGATAAAGTACCTGCTTGATAAACAGGCCCCGTTGGTGCAATGCAATCCATAATATCAGTGCGACCGCCAAAAGCGCCGACGGGCATGCCGCCGCCAATGACCTTTCCTAGTGTTGTTAAATCAGGCTTGATATTATATTTTGCTTGTACGCCGCCTAATCCAACACGAAAGCCTGTCATAACTTCATCAAAAATTAATACGCTATTATATTGATCGCAAAGTTCACGTAAGCCTTTTAAAAAGGCTGGCGTTGGGCTGATACAATTCATATTACCTGCAACAGGTTCTACAATCAGTGCAGCAATGTCATCGGGATTATTCTTAAATAAAGTTTCAACTGAATTTAAATCATTAAAATCTGCCGTTAATGTATGCTTTGCAAAATCTTCAGGAACCCCCGCTGAACTTGGTTGACCGAAAGTAAGTGCGCCAGAACCTGCTTTCACAAGTAAGTGATCAGCGTGACCATGATAGCAGCCTTCAAATTTAATGATTTTATTTTTACCTGTAAATCCGCGAGCTAGTCTTATGGCTGACATGGTTGCTTCAGTGCCAGAATTGACCATGCGAATTTTCTCTATGTTTGGCATAATCGCGCAAACTTTTGTCGCAAGTTCAATTTCTAAAAGTGTGGGAGCGCCAAAGCTTAAGCCTTTTGCAACCGTTTTTTGAACAACCTCAATAACATCAGGATGCGCATGTCCAAGAATAAGAGGGCCCCAAGAATCGACATAATCAATATAGGGCTTGCCTTCAGTGGAATATAAATAAGCACCTTTACCATGGTCAATGAAAACCGGTGTGCCACCAACGGCACCAAACGCCCGAACGGGGGAATTAACGCCTGCTGGAATAACAGCTTTAGCCTGTTCAAAAGTTGTACTTGTATTTGACATTATTTTTCCTTCTCTAAAGTTGCGTAAATTTTATTAGCTGGGTATTATAATCAGGTTCGATTCAATATTATAGGGAGATATCTATGAAAAGAGTTTTAACAGTTATTGCTAGTGTTTGTATCGCTGGCGGTGCTATGGCAGCAGCGGCGCCTGCTGTGAATATGGGTAGTTGGTATTTAAACGGTAATGTTGGCGCAAGCTTTCCTACCAAGATGAAGGCTTATACTAAAAACGATGCTAACTGGATAAAAGGGTCATACAATACAGGTTATAATTTAAACCTTGAAGGTGGTTATCAGTTTGGCAACAATATTTCATTGGAAGCTCAAGTTGGCTACATTCGAAATACTATTAGCAAATTCAATAAAGCAAGCAATGGAACAAACCTTGGAAGTACTGGTAATACGGCCGCTATGGTTTACATGGTTAACAGCTTGTATCATTTCTACAATGCTTCTAGTTTTGCGCCTTACATTGGTCTTGGTTTGGGTGCGGTTTCGGTTTCACCAAATTGGAAACCTAAAAATTCAACGATTACTAGATTAAGTGGCACGGATACATTATTTGCCTATCAAGCACTTGCGGGTATTTCTTATGTGATTAATAATCACTGGGCAGTTGACCTTGGGTATCGCTTCTTGGGTTCAAATCAAGGATCATACAATATGCGTGTTAGCACGGTTAAATCAACAGCTAAAGGTTACTACCGAACTAGCTTGGTTAACCTTGGCGCTACTTATTACTTCTCGTAATAGACAAAGTAAGCTGACTAAACAAAACCCGCATTATGCGGGTTTTGTGTTTCTAGCCCCAGGGCTTCACAACCACCAAGATAACAACAAGAATCAAAATCACGGTTGGGATTTCATTTAAGTAACGATAAAATTTATGCGAATGCTTGCTTTGATCTTTTTCGAATTGTTTTAATAAAAAACCAAGATAGATATGGTAAAGATAAAGAATCAAAACGAGAATTAATTTCACATGCAGCCACATCATATGGCTGTAATAAGTATAAAAAGGCAGCCACAGCCATAAACCAAAAAAAGCCGTTAAAATCGCAGCTGGCGTCATGATGTACCAATAAAGTTTATACTCCATGATTTTGAATTGATCTTTAGTGGCTTGATTGTCAGTGCTTGCATGATAGACAAAAAGCCTAGGCAAATAGAAAAGTCCTGCAAACCAGGAGACAACTGAAATAATGTGAAAAGCTAATATCCAAAGCATAGTGTTTCTTTTCCAATGAAGAATGAACGTTAGTCTAACAAAATTTTAAGGCTGCACAACCACCATAATGATAACAATAATTAAAATAATGCCAGGAATCTGATGCAAGTGGCGATAAAACTTGCTTGAATGCTTGGTTTGATCTTTTTTAAATTGTTTTAGTAAAAAGCCAAGATAAATATGGTAAAGGTAAAGTATTAATACAAGGATTAATTTCACATGCAGCCACATCATATGGCTATAGTGGGTATAAAAAGGTAACCAAAGCCATAAGCCAAAAATAGCGGTTAAAATGGCGGCTGGCGTTGTGATGTACCAATACAGTTTATGCTCCATGATTTTGAATTGGTTCTTCGTCATCTGGTTGTCTGCAGAGGCATGGTAGGAAAAAAGCACAGGCAAATAGAAAAGTCCTGCAAACCAGCAGGTAACAGCAATGATATGAAAAGCTAAGATCCAGAGCATAGCGTTTATTTCCTTAGGCAATAATGAGCATTAGTCTAGCAAATTTTATTCGAGATCGGCAGGTTTTATGAGTAAATAATAAATGATGAGTGTAAAAACAGATAAGCCGAAAAAATAAAGTGGCATGGGGTAAATGCTTCCATTGTGTAAAACGCCCATAAAGAAAGTAACGGTTGAAACGATAATATAGTAAAGCATTCCAAAAATAGATCCAGCGGTTCCAAGAACATCAGAATATTCAGAGAGCGCTGTGCTTAATATGTTAGGAAGCGTAATGGTTAGGCCTAGAAATACCCCGCTTATGGGGATCATGATGCTAATAAGTGCAAGCGCTCGATGATGAAGGTTAATGAAAGGAAAAAATGAAACGATAAGTAATACAATGGTGCTGGCGAATACGACCAATGTGCCAATAAGCATAATTTTTTTGACAGGATAAAAGTTATTAAGGTTATGTGAGATTTTACTGCCGATAAAAGAGGACAGCGCAATAAAGATACCTAGAAAACCATATTGGCTAGGTGTGAAATGCAGGATGTTTATAAAGATAAAAGGTCCTTCAGCAAAATAACTAAAAATCATACCGTTGAAAACACCGACGAAAATAGCGCACGCCCAAACGTATGGGTTTTTGCATAGCGCTATTCCTGTTTTTATCCAGCGCACTTTTTTTCTGGGTTCGTTCTTCTTAAAGGAGGGATGTGTTTCGGGTAGGTTAAAAAAGCATTGAGCGAAAAGAAAAACCGCTAATAAGCTCAAGAAAATAAAGTTAGCGCGCCAGCTAAACCACTGGACTAAAAAGCCACCAATGAGTGGGCCAATAGCGGGAGAAATAGCCAGCGCCATCATTAAAACACTGTAAATTTGGTTGCGCTTTTTTCCAGTAAAAATATCACGAATAACCGTTTGTGTGATGATGGAGCCAACGCTTGCACCAAAAGCTTGAATCATCCGGCTGACAAGTAGCCAATTGATATTGGGTGCATGCGTGCAAGCAATTGTGCCAAGCAAATAAATGAAAAGGCCAGCAAGCATGGCTTTTCTTCTGCCGATTTTATCTGACAGTGTTCCCCAAAGCGCAGTGCCAAGTGCAAAGCCCATAAAATAAATACTTAAGGTCCATTGTGCGAGGTCATTTGTTGTATGTAGCGATCGAGCAACATCAGGTAATGAAGGTGTGTAAATGGTTTCACTTAAACGAGGAAAACTCGAGAGCAGGCAAATCATAAAAATAGAGGGCGCTAATAATTTTTTGTGTTTCATGGCGCGTCTCTTGGAGCTTTAAAAAAGGATGTGAAGTTTACAAGAGATTGTTTTTGATTGCACGTTGTTGGGCGAGCTTCGTCGTTATTATCCGATGGTGGGATTTTTGCTCCGCAAAGAACCCACCCTACGTTCACAAAGATTTTCACGATGGGGTAGGGTGGGTTCTTTTGCGGAGCAAAAAATCCCACCATCGGGAACACCCTAAGTAGCGGGATCTTAGCTTCGCAAAAGAAGTCACCATAGATGTTGGCTATCACATTAATGTAAACAAATGACTGTTCGAATGCTAAAACACCTCTTATACTGGTTAAGCTTTAATGATTAATCAATCAAGGAGAAAAGTATGAAAGTTAAACAAATCGCAGGATTGGCGCTGACAGTAGGGATATTAAGCTCAGGCGCTGTATTTGCACAAGCTGCACAAAAACCCTTACCCGCGCAAAAACCTTTGCCTGCACCAACACCTGTTGCTGTGACTCAGCCTCTTGTATTCAGTGGTGCGGTGACAGTTCCTCAAGAAAAATCACAAGCAAGCCCGAAGACACCCGCGATTTCAGTCGGAAGCGCTTCCTATTTATTTAACCCCAAAACCCGTGAGCTAAGGTATTTCATTAGTTATGCAGGCATGAGTTCAGCACCTTTCATGGCGCATTTTCATCTTGGTAAAGCAACAACGAATGGCCCTATCATTCAAACGATTTGTGGCAAGCCGCAACCTACGTTATTAGGCCCATGCCCTAAACATAATTATGGCGTCATGCAAGGTACATGGAAAGTCCCTGCGAAATATGTGAGAGATTTATTGCAAGGTGGCTTGTATGTCAACCTTCATACAAAGCTTAATCCTCCAGGTGAAATTCGTGGACAGATTATTCCGGGAAGGTAAAGGCGTTTATTGGGGGCTGTGCGTGTTTAAAAACAGCCCTATTTTGAATAATTTTTACTCAAAGCTTGTGCTCAACACTATCTCGCGTAGAATAGCCTCATTCAATAATGGTTTGAGATAAATATGAGCACAACAACACATAATCATGATACGGGCGTTGAAAAATACAAGCCGGAGCTTTTAGTTTTTACTGAAGCGGCGGCGTCTAAAGTTGCAGCGCTTATTTTAGAAGAAGAAAACCCTAATCTTAAATTACGTGTCTTTATCACAGGCGGCGGTTGCTCTGGCTTTCAATATGGTTTTACTTTTGATGAAACGATTAATGATGATGATACAATTATCGAGAAAATCGTGAGCCCTAAAAAAGAAGATGACGATGAGGGTGGTGAATCAGGTTCTGGTGAAGTCGCGGTTAAGCTGCTTATCGACCCCATGAGTTTCCAGTACCTTGTTGGTGCTGAAATCGACTATAAAGAAGATTTAAGCGGTGCCCAATTTGTTATTCGTAATCCTAATGCCAAAACAACGTGTGGCTGTGGGTCCTCATTTTCGGTTTAAACGCTTGACATTGATCAATAAATAGACTATCATGCGCGCTTTCAATAATCAAAGAATAATAAAAAAGAGGCTGTTATGTTTAAAAAGAAAGAAGTTCCAGGAGCTTTTGTTGATCCATTTCAAACAAGTCAATCAATTGCTGAAAATGTCATTTTAGAATTTGGCAGACGTTGTAGGGCAAGGAACTTGAGTCCTGGGAGTCTAAGACGTGACTTTAGTAATGCGGACGGTAATTCTAAGCTTCAATGGGTAACTTCTCACTATAACACGCTTTTAACGAAGCCAAAATTAACATCAGCCGAAAAGCTTTTTAAAGAGGTTTATGAAGAAAAAAACTCGACTGGAAAATCTGCGAGTCTTGCTTCAACTGATACTAGTGCGTCAAATAGTGTGAGCTCTGGATCTGATGGTGAAGATGGAAGCTTCTCTGCGTGGAAAGAGAGTAAGTCGCCTGCTGTATCTAGAAGAAAGAATACAAGGAGAGAGCCTCGAAAAGCTACTCTGGCTACTCCAGCCACCATAAGTAGTGATTTGTTTGGCTCAGGAGATGCTCCTCAAAAGAAAAAACAAGAGAAGCAGCTACCAAGAAGCTCTTCAGCATCGGCGCCAACGCTTACTCCTGACCCTTTTGCTTTTGAAGTATAAAAACTTGTTCCCTTAAGCAATAAACCGTATCATACCGATCTTTATTTGAACTTATAAAACAAAGGTCGGCTATGACTTCCGTAACTGAATCACTAGATATGATCAAAAAAGGCATCGAAGAATTTATTGGTGAAGACGCTTTGGTCGCTAAATTAAAAGAAGGTAAAAAATTGCGCGTTAAGGCGGGATTTGATCCGACAGCGCCGGACCTTCACATTGGCCATACTGTGCTGATCAATAAAATGCGCCATTTTCAAGATTTAGGTCATGACGTGCTTTTCTTGATTGGTGATTTCACGGGAATGATCGGTGACCCTAGCGGTAAAAATGCAACACGTCCTCCTTTAACCCCTGAAGAAGTGAAAGCGAATGCGGAAACTTACAAAGAACAAGTCTTTAAAATTTTAGATCCTAAAAAAACAACGGTCATGTTTAATTCTGAGTGGATGAATAAGTTCACCCCTGCCGAAATGATTAAGCTTGCCTCGACGTACACGGTTGCGCGCATGTTGGAGCGTGACGATTTTCATAAACGTTATACGTCACAGCAACCGATTGCAATTCATGAATTTTTATATCCTTTGATACAAGGTTATGATTCTGTTGCGATGAACGCGGATATTGAGCTTGGTGGCACGGATCAAAAATTTAATTTATTAATGGGCCGCGAATTGCAAAAGCATTATGGTCAATCACCACAAGCCGTGATCACTATGCCTTTAATTGAAGGTTTAGATGGCGTTAAAAAAATGTCGAAGTCTTTGAATAATTATATTGGTATTACGGATGCGCCAGATGATATGTTTGGAAAAATCATGTCAGTGTCTGATGATTTGATGTGGCGTTACTTTGATGTTTTAAGTTTTAAAACACCGGCTGAAATTAAGAAAATCAAGAGCCAAGTTGAAGAGGGCATGAATCCTCGTGACGCGAAATTTATTTTAGGCGAAGAAATTGTTGCGCGTTTCCATGATGAAGCTTCTGCAAAACAAGCGCAAGAAAACTTTGTGAATCGCTTTAAGCATGGTGAAATGCCAGACGATATGCCAGAGATTGAATTAGAAGCAACAGCTGAGGGTTTGAAAATCGATCTTCTTTTGAAGCAAGCAGGTCTTGTTTCAAGTACGTCTGATGGGAACCGTATGATTAAACAAAAAGCTGTGCGCATTGATGGTGAGCGTGTTGAAGATCGTGCTTTGATTTTGAAGTCGGGTGAAGAGCATATTTTTCAAGTCGGTAAGCGGCGGTTTGCGAAGGTTAGACTGGTTTAAAAACAATCAAACAGATTGATTTTTTTTTCTTGAGTTGTTTATAATTTCCCCTATGTTTTAGTTCTGCTAAGAATAATAAAAAGGAATTCTAATGCCTGCTGAAGATAGAACAGCTTGTAGTAATGGTTTGAGCTGTGCGCTGAGATGCTTTTGTTATTTCCCTGCTCCCTGCATATCGCCAGGATGCCTTATAGGGGCTCTTGGGGCTCTTGGCTTGCTTTTAGGTAAAGTGACGAACCCTGACGGCAGCCGAGTAACGCCTTGCGAGTTTGAGAAATATGCTGAGGATAAGGCGTATGGCTGTCTCGAAACCCCTGTTCAGGCTTCTTGCCTCCCTTGCTGTACAAGACCTTCCGGCTTTAGGCGTTTCTAATTCTGAGTTATTTCAATAAGCTTAAGCATTTTTTGTTGACTTCAGGGCCTGGGGATGTAAAATTCTGAGCTCTTTTGGGGCTAGCCCTAAAAGTGAATTGAAGAATAGCTTTTGGGCCTGTAGCTCAGTTGGTTAGAGCGCACCCCTGATAAGGGTGAGGTCGGTAGTTCGAGTCTACCCAGGCCCACCAGATTCTCCTAGTGTGTTGGGGAACTTGAGAGAAGCTAGACTATCTTCAAAATTAACTCTGTTCTACAGAGTCCTAGCCCGCCATTTAGGCGGCAGAATATGGGGCCATAGCTCAGCTGGGAGAGCGCCTGCTTTGCACGCAGGAGGTCGGGAGTTCGATCCTCCCTGGCTCCACCATATTTACTTTAACCTATGCCGATTAGTTTATGGTTTCCCCAGCCTTACGGCGCTGGCGTGTCTAAGACGGGGCCTCCTGCCTTTAAACGGAAGGTTCAGACCTTGATATATGGTGAGTATAGGTTGCTTATCTGCACATAAGGTCAGAAGAGGCGAGAGCCGGCTTGTCGACCGCTTTGGGTAAAAATACATCAATAGAGCTTCTAGTATTTACAAGGCAACAAAAACAGATGTTACGATATCGTGCCCTGTAGCGATTTCAATTTGTTGGCAATTTAAGTATAAGTAGCATAGCAAGGTCAGGCAAAGCGAAAACTTCAGTGGAATTTGCCTATAGAAAGAGAATCAGCTATATTGCCGTCACCTTAAGGATGCGGGAGTTATGCTATGATTGATATTATTCTCACCGATGACCATCAACTATTTCGTGTTGCACTCAAAGAGATGCTGGTAGAGCACGCTGGGTTTAATGTGGTTGCGGAGGCTAATTCTGCTTCTGAGCTGCGAAACACATTGAAAGCAACAGCTTGTGATGTGTTGATTTTAGATATTTCATTGCCTGACAGTACGGGCTTACAATTTTTACAGTCTATTCATAAACATTACCCTAATCTTAATGTGCTTATGCTTTCGATGCATAATGAATCTCAATATGGTATTCGCGCAATGAAATTAGGCGCCAAAGGTTACTTGTCTAAAGATACGAATCCAGAAGAATTATTTGTTGCGATTAAAACACTTGCGCAAGGGAAGCAATATATTAGCAAAGCTTTTGGTAATGTGCTTGCCGATCATGTTATTGATGAATCTAATAGTCGCGCGCCACACACTTTGTTATCAACGCAAGAATTTGAAGTCATGCGTTTGCTTTCCAGAGGTATTCGAATCAATGATATTGCGATTAAACTTAGTCTTAGCACTAAAACAATTAGTACGTATCGTCATCGTATTTTAAAGAAATTACATTTAGAAAATACGGCAGAAATAATTCGTTACTGTGTTGAGCATGACATCGAGTAAGGCATGCAAGCGAAAGAAAAAACTGACAGCGCCTTTTTTGATGAGCTACTTGATTCGACTGCCCATTCTGTTTTTGTAGTAGATGTCAAGACGGCGAATTTTTTGCACTGTAATTTTGCTTCTGTTAAGCAGTTTGGCTATACGCTTGATGAGCTTAAAAAATTACATGTTTCTGATCTTCAGGTAGGAGTTGATTTAACAACACCTGAGCTATGGCGAGCACTTGTTGCTCGCTGCAAATCTGCAAAAGAAAATAAAATCGTCGCAAAAGGTCAGCACAAGAAAAAAAAGGGCGATACTTTTCCTTCAGAATCTACGATCACTTATCTCAATAAAGATAATCAAGACTATTTGGTTGTTGAAGTGCGAAATACCTTAAACCGCATTTTATTGGAAGATGAATTGTTTGAAGCAAGGGAGCGACTTGAATTGGTATTGGAAGGTTCCAGTGATGGGTTTTGGGATTGGTCTGATGTCACGGGTGATGAGGTTTGGTGGTCACGTAAGTATTATGAGCTTTTAGGCTATGAGTACGGTGAAGTTAAACCTACATTTACTTTTTTTCAATCGCTACTCCACCCGGAAGATGTGCAGAAAATGATGGAGGCCATTGATGCTTGTATTGAAGAGCGTAGTTCTATTGAGATGGAGTATCGGCTGAAAACCAAGACAGGAGAATATCGCTGGTTTCTTGGCCGTGGTCAAGTCAGTAGAGCTGAGACGGGAAATATTTCTCGTATGTCGGGTTCTATCCAAGATATTACAGAACAAAAAAAAGCGTATCTTGAGTTAAATAAGCTAACTCAATACCTTGATGCGATTCTCTATAACCTACCTGTTGGCATTGCTATTTTAGAAGGTGCTGACTTAACTTATTTTAGAATTAATAAAGTGCTTGCCAAAATGAACGGGTTATCCGTTGATGCGCATATTGGGAAGCCATTACTTTCTGTTTTGCCGCATACTGAGGAAACGTTATATCGCGAAATGCAGCTTGTTATGATGACGGAAAAACCTGTCTTACAGCGAGAATTTAGTCTTTACTTGCCAGGCAACCCAAAGGAAAAGACTCATTTAATTGATTGGTTGATTCCTATAATGGGCGCCAATGACCAGCCTAATGGTATTGTTGCTGTTGTTGTTGATATTTCAGATAAGAAAGGGTTGGAGCTTGCTTTAAAAAAAGCTCACCAGACAGCGCTCGCACTATCATCTGGATTATTAGAAGCGCAAGAAGCAGAGCGTGCTAGAATTGCAAGAGAGCTTCATGACGATTTGGGTCAAGTTTTATTGGCGCAAAAAATGACGTTAGAGCTTATGCAGAAAAAAGCAAAAGAAATGGATAGCTGCAAACTCTGTCCTTTTATTCAGGGTTTGCTTAATAAAAACAAAGCATGCATGCAAACCGTTCGTAGCGTGACACATGATTTGCATCCGCCTATGCTTGAAGAGTTAGGGTTGTCGACTTCTATCGAGGCAGAAATAAAAAATCTCAACGCAAGCGGTTCACTTAAGTTTCAATTTGATTGCGTTGCAGAGCTTCCAGAGCTTCATATTCAAGCGACCATTGCTTTCTATCGTATTTTCCAGGAAGCAACGAGTAATATTATTAAGCATGCTGAGGCAAAAGAAGCCTCTGTTTTACTGCGGCATGATAATGCTAGTATCATATTGACGATTAGTGATGATGGTGTTGGGTTTGATCAGGATGATGTTAAGGTTGCTAAATCCTTGGGGTTAGCTAATATGCGTGAACGTGTTCGATTACTTGAAGGTGAGTTTATACTAGAATCTAATGATCAAGGTACTTGTCTCACTGTAAAAACCCCGCATAAAGGGCGGGCTTCATCACTTTAATTTTTTAGGATATCTATGAAAGAAAATAGCGCGTTTCAAGAGGTTTTGCTTTTTTGGTTTGGCGATGATTCATCGGACCAATTAAAAAATAAAGCCTTGTGGTTTAAGAAAGATAATGACTTTGACACCTTGATTCGTGAAAGGTTTGAACCTTTGCTTAATGATGCAGTGACAGGTGACTTGCAGGCGTGGCGAGAAGATGCAAGGAGTTGTTTGGCTTTTGTTGTTTTGCTTGATCAATTTTCTAGAAATATGTATAGGGATACGCCTAAAGCTTTTTCGCAAGATGCATTGGCGCTGGAGGCAAGTAAAGATGCTGTTGCTAAGCGTTTAGATAAGGCTTTAAGTACAATCGAGCGCAGTATGTTTTATATGCCATTCATGCATTCAGAGAAGCTTGATGATCAGCGTCGTGGCATTGAACTATTTGAACAATTAAAAGAAGATGCTGAAGAAGATTTGAAGCCTTCGATTCAAATGAATATTGATTATATGAAACGACATGCTGAGATTATTGAAACGTTTGGTCGTTTTCCGCATCGGAATGCTATTTTGAATCGTGAAAGTACGGCAGAAGAGAAAACTTTTTTGAAAACGCCGAATTCTTCGTTTTGAATTAGGGTGTTTCCGGTGGTGGGATTACTCGCTTTGCTCGCGAACCCACCCTACTTAGATAGAACCATTCCGATTCAGAATGAGGGATTAGTGTAGGGTGGGTTCTTTTGCGGAGCAAAAAATCCCACCATCGGATGGATCGGAAAGGTGGGATTACTCGCTTTGCTCGCGAACCCACCCTACACAAAAAATATCACCAACTTAATCATCAAGATGTCCGTGATAAATCTTAGTCTCATAAATGAATTCAACAAGCTTATTCTCTTGGTGGGCTTCAAACATAGCATTGAAATCTTTAATCATCGCTTCATACTTTTTATCGCCAGGTTTTGGTACATAAGAAGTTGAATCAAGTCGTCCTCGCGCTCCTTCTAGATCCATTTTGATTGGATTTTTAACCATCTCGAATGAGAAGTCACAAGGGGCATAAAAATCTTTTATCATGGTTAAATCAAAGTTGTCAGCAGCGACTTCATGATAATTAATGCCATAGATTTCAAGAAGATTTTCATAAGCTCGCATAAAAGGTGAGGCATCCTCTTGTCTTAGATTCCAAAGTAGCACGACATAACCGCCAGGTTTTAATATCCGTTGAAATTCTTTTTTTGCAACATCGCGGTCAAACCAGTGAAAGGATTGTGCGGCGGTTATGATATCAATGGAGTGATTGTCTAAAGTTGTTTTTTCAGATGAGCCGTTAATGGCATGAAAATTTGAATAGTCTTTTAGATAGTCTTCTGAAGCTTCTCGCATGGCGTCATTAGGTTCAACGCCAAAAACTGGGTTGCCATTTTCTGCAAGTAATTTTGAAAAAATGCCTGTGCCTGCACCAATATCGGCAACAATGGAGTTTTGTGTGAAGTTGCAATGTTTAGTTAAAACGTCAAGTACGGATTTAGGATAGTGCGGTCGGTATTTAATGTAATTGTCGACGGTGTTGGTGAATCGCTTCTTGGAGTCTTGGATGTTTGGCATGATTTTTATTCCTAGTGTTGGTGAGGTGCCCGGTGGTGGGATTACTCGCTACGCTCGCGAACCCACCCTACAACAATAGTTATGCACATGTAGGGTGGGTTCTTTTGCGGAGCAAAAAATCCCACCAGATTCTTTAGCTCGAAACAATCTCACCTAAATGTTCTGTAAGTTTCATATTCTCAGAATAATCAACAGGTACGACGATTACGCTTGGTTTGTCCTTGTTCCCAAAAGCTTTCTTGAGTGTCGGAATAAGTTCTTCAGCAGAGTTAATGTTATAACCATGGCACCCAAAAGCTTCAGCAAGTTTTGCCAAGTCAGGGTTGATCAAATCGACATGTGATTCTTCATGGTATGCAGCTTCTTGCTTCCATTTGATTAAACCATAATGATTATCATCCCAAAGTAGTACGGTAATAGGAACACCAGAAGTAACAGCCGTTGAAATAGCTTGAATACTCATCATAAATCCACCGTCACCACAAAGTGCAACGATATTTTGTTCGGGATTTAACATCTTCGCTGAAATAGCGCTTGGCATCGAGCCGCCCATGGAGCAAAAACCATTAAAAATAAAACAAGTTTTGGATTTGTAAGTTGGGTATTGTCTTGCGACCCACATTTTGTGCGCGCCCACATCGCTAATTAAAATATCATCACCTTTCATGAGGTCTCGTAAGTCATGTAAAATACGTTGGGGCTTCATTGGGAAGTGATCACTTTTATGTTCAGTGCCTAGATCTTTTAAAACGCGCTCGCGAATTTTTTCAAATTCTGGAATGTTTCTTTTGTCATTAGATGGACATTCACTATTCATGAGTTTGAGAATTTCTTTGATATCACCGACGAGTTCTAATTTTGCCGTGTAGTGCTGATCAACTTCAGCAGGAAGTGTATCAATGTGGATGATGGTTTTATCACAGTTAGGATTCCAATGGTCAGGTGACCATTCCACTAAATCATAGCCTGCACAAATGATAAGATCGGCTGCATCAAAAGCCTCAACGGCGATATCTTTCATACCTAAACCGACACAATGTAATGACTGCGGATGGTCGGCAGAGACAACACCTTTTCCCATGAAAGTATCTGCAACATAAGCGCCTGTGTTGTCGATAAACTCTGTTGCTTCTTTGTCGCACTCTTCTCGAACACAGCCATTCCCTATAAGAACGAGAGGGCGTTTGCTTTTTGCAAGTAAATCCATGGCTTGTTTTACTTGAGCGGCCTCAACACCTTGGGTCGCTTTTTCTGGAGGTGTGATAGGTTTTGCATCGGTATCAAGTTCGGCAATGTCTTCTGGAAGCTCAATGACAACAGCGCCAGGCTTATTGCCCACAGAAAGTTTAACAGCTTTGCGAATGACTTCGGGAATAACATCTGCTTCGCGTATTGTCGTTGCCCATTTGCTGACGGGTTGATACATCGCAACAGAGTCCATATTTTGATGAGATTCTTTGTGAAGCCTGTGTGTGCTTGCTTGACCAATGATTGCAATTAATGGCGAGTGATCCATGTTAGCGCTTGCAACGCCAGTGATTAAGTTGGTGGCGCCTGGCCCTAATGTTGCCAAGCAAACGCCGGGTTTGCCTGTTAATCGCCCATGCATGTCTGCAAGAAATGAGGCTGTTTGTTCGTGTCTACATGTGACGAATTTTATTTTCGATGTCAAAAGAGAAATCATAATATCGGCATTTTCTTCGCCAGGGACGCCGAAAATAGTATCGACACCTTCGGCTTCTAAACATTTTAAAAATAAATCTGATGCTTTCATTGTTGCTCCTTGGTTTTGTAGGGTGGCTTCTCCCGCGTAGCGGGAAATGCCACCATCGGATAAAGCCTGTTGTTGGGATTTCCCGCTACGCGGGAGAACCCAACCTACGGTAATTCACATACACTGTTGTTACTCAACCGAAACCGTTTTAACATTCACAAATTCACGAATACCTTCTTCTGATAATTCCCGGCCAAAGCCTGAAAGTTTTATTCCACCAAAAGGAAGGCGAGGATCTGAGCCTACAAAACAATTAACGGCTACGGAGCCTGCTTCAATTAAATCAGTCGCGATTTTTTCACCGCGCTCTGTGTCTTGCGTGAAGACCGCGCCGGCTAGACCATAAGGCGTATCGTTTGCCATTTTAAGTGCTTCGATTTCATCGAGTGCAGGAATGATAGCAATGACTGGACCAAAAAGCTCTTCTTTAAACGGTACCATGGTATCTTTTACATTTTTTAAAATAGTGACGGGATAAAAGAAACCTTTGCCGTCTGGAATCTGTCCACCCGTGACAAGTTCAGCGCCTTCTTGAATACTGCGATCGACTTGTTCTTGCAGTTTGGCTCTTAAATCTTCGCGCGCCATAGGGCCAAAGTTAGTGTTGGGATCTAATGGATCACCCATTTGGTAGCGTTTTGATTTTTCTATCACAAGTTTTTCAAAATCTTTTAACACTTTCTCAACGACAATTAATCGTTTGGCGGCGATACAGACTTGTCCTGTATTTAATAAGCGTGAAGTTACGCATGCTTCAGCTGCTTGATCTAAATCGGCATCATCAAGAATGACATAAGGGTCACTACCACCAAGTTCTAGCACAACTTTTTTAAGGTGTTGTCCAGCTTCAGTTGCAACTGCTTTACCTGCGCCTTCACTGCCGGTGATAGTTACGGCGGTGACTTTTTCATTGCCAATCACTTTTGCAGAACCATCATTGTTTACAATTAAACTTTTAAATAAACCCTGAGGAAAGCCTGCTTTAACAGTGAGTTCTTCAATCGCAAGTCCTGTACCTGTTGAAATCGGCGCATGTGATAAGAGCCCTGCATTGCCGGCCATCAAGGTTGGGCATAAAAAACGAAACACTTGCCAGAAAGGAAAGTTCCAAGGCATGATGGCAAACACAATGCCTCGTGGACGGTAGCAAACTTTAGATTTGGTTTTTTCTGTTTTAATGACGCGATCCTGCAAATGTTCTTCAGCCGTTTGGGCATAATACTCACAAACCCACGCGCATTTTTCAATTTCTGCCATGGCAGCAGTAATCGGTTTGCCCATTTCGAGTGTCATGATTTTCCCGTATTCTTCTTTATTGTCTTTTAGCAGTTGTGCGAGCTTGCGCATTTTTTCAGCGCGTTCGGCGAAACTTGTATGTCGCCACTCTTCGTAAACACTGTGGGTGTGATCGATAATCGTTTCGACTTCATTATCTGGCATTTCTTCATAGGTCTTAATAACCTCACCAGTAGCAGGGTTAATGGTTTGAATAGACATGGTTAGTTTCCTTCTTTGAGTTGAATAAGCATTTGGTTGATTTCATTTAAGAGTTTTTCGTGATCGGCAGCAGGGTTGTTGAGTTGAGGCATGTTCTCTTCTTCAGCGACAGTCAATTGTAAAACTTCTTGCTGCCATGACTCTAATATAGTTATTTTATCGTCTTTACTGAGCTCAGTATTGGCAAGCAGGCCGCTGGGTGAGCCAAAAAAGGCTTCTGGGCTCGCTTTTGCTTTGTCGATATCCATGTTGGCTCTCCTCCCTTGTATAATAATAACTATTGCACAGATTGGCGCATTTGCAACCAGGAATTCACTCATTTAGCATCTAAAAAAACAGAAAATAATCTAGATTTTTGAATAAGTTTCGTTTAAAGTACGCCCTCCTATCGATGTGCTGGTGTAGCTCAATTGGCAGAGCAACTGATTTGTAATCAGTAGGTTGGGAGTTCGATTCTCTCCACCAGCACCATGATTATCAAACTTCTCTCTCTCAGGCTCAAATTTCGTTTTAACGGCGGGATTGCTCACGATTGTTTGCGAACTCGCTCTACGACACACTAATTATCCCGATTTTTTATAGAGTAGGGTGGCTTCTGTTTGCAAAGCAAGCAAATGCCATCATCGGAGTGAGAGGAGCGTTCTTTTGTTCTAATATTTAACTAGTCAATTCCACTTGCATTTTTGCACCAGACTTCGCTACTGTGCCATCAGAAAATTTACTTACTAATATGTCAGACTTAGGTTCGAGATGTATATCTTTGTAGGTTGCTTTAACGTTAAAAGTTAAGTTGTTGCAATCAAATGTATTGACTCTTGCTGGGAGTAATGAATCTTGATCTACTTTACCTATGTTAATAGTTTGTCCTGGCAGCTCTTTTATGTCTTGGCAAAGTTGCGATGTTGACTGGGCGCTTGTTGTTAACTGCATTTGAAAATTTGGTCCGGCAGCATAGACTGAGGTAATACTGAGTGCGCTGATAGCTAAAATAGAAAGCGCTTTTAATTTTATAGCTTGTTCCTCATTTTATTATAAAAACTGTAAGTAGTTATTTATGGTCTTTTACGTACCATTACATCTTCAAAAGCAGAGTGCTCCCCCTCCATAATGATGTCAACAGTGTCATTGAGTGGATTTTTTTGGTGTGATGCAATGCATGAAGTGTCCAATGTCGGGGTCTGACCCCTGTTTTTGAAGGTCATAGCCTAGATATTTTTCCTTGTCCTTGATTTATGTCAGTATTATATTATTTAAAAGTTAAAGTTGCTTTTATTTTGTGTTTTTTATAAGAAAAAGCCTCCTATTTTTAGAGGCAAATTTATTTCTCTGACTTTTCAATGGGTTGTGCAGGGGCGCGGTTGCTTTCTTGTTGTTCAATTTTATTGATTTTTTGATCTAGAAGCATATAATGCTCTTAGGTGAATTTGAGCTTTCATCTTCGAAGATTTTTAATCATTCAGAATAATTATCAATAAGTTACTTTGTTGCTCAAAGGGAGATTTTACTGTGAATGCCATTGTTTCAACGCAGGCGGATTGTGCTGCTTCCAAGGATCTACCAGGAATACTTGAAGCATTAAGTTCCAAAACGGGGCCTTTTGACCTTCGGCATTACAGCTTAATTAATGTCTTATCTATCACTCCGACGGCTTTTTCTGACTTTAGGTCCGTTGAAATTCGGTTACTTGAGCCTGACGGTCGCTCAAGGAAAGAAGGTCTTTTTTATAATCTAGAGGAGGCGAGTTTAAGCTTTCAAGATCCCTCTCCAGCCGAAGAGTTCGATTTAATAAGCGTCGAAGAAGCCGAAGAAGAAGGAGTGCTGCTAGGGCAAGGTAACTATCAATCTCTTAATAAATCTGGTTCTTCGCTTAGTAGCTTGGGAGAAGATGAGATTGCTGAGGTTAATCTTGCCTTTTCTCTTGAAGGCGAGCGAGCTGCAGAAGAAAAAAATAAAATGATTTTTAGCTATGGTGGCGATAGGCTATCTCTCTGGAAAGTAAGTGGTTCTTTAGGTGGGAATGCGGCAGAACCTTTATTTACTCCTGCTCCTAGACGACCAGGTTCGGCTTAAAGTTTAATTTCTTACACGAAGTTACCTCGCCAGTTTGCTAATGTTTATCTCTTTAGTTTTTCTGTTGTTCTAGGGGGTATACCCTCCACCGCCTCCTTCATGTCTTTCTTCGGTTTCTAAAATTTCAGGAGTTAGCATTTTGTCTACAACCCCGAGTAATTCAGCTCTTCTGGCGGGTTTGGATAAAGCGTTAATGTTTAGCTCTGGGAAAAGTTCTCTTGCGGCGAGCAATTCTTGCGCTTCTAATGCAGTAAAAGCAGAAAGGCAACAGATAGGAATGTTTAGTTCTGCTGCATTAAGACTGGTTAGTAAGTCAATTCCGTTAGATGGGTTACCGTTGGCATCATTGCCCATATTCCAATCTGTAATAATGTAGGCGGGTGGCTGTCCTCTAGCTGCGGTTTCAGCCTCTATTACTAACATAGCGTCTAGAGCGTTTTCTGCTGTAACTATATTAGCTACTCTTTGACCAGTAAGTTGTCTAATGCCTAGCGCCCTATTTATGCTGTTATCATCAACGAATAGCCCCCAACTATTTGGGTCTACAGTTGAGGCGCCCGCTTCATCGAGGGGTTCGATTCCAGTCAAAAGAGACTGGTCTCGTTCAGGGGTGCCACTGCCAGCACTTTGTGAGGGGGCGGCTGAGGATGAGGCGCTAGTTTGCGTGCTATCTTCCGTTGGCTGCCAACCTTCAATTGCTAATTCAATCAGCCTAATTTTTTCAGCAATCTCTTGTTTCGCCCGTTCATCTAATTTTCCATCAAGTGCTTTGAGTATTAATGCGTTAACTTGGCTCATATTTTCAAGTATCACATTTAATAGCGCAATGATTTCGGGCGCCGAATCTTTGTTGATTTCTGCAATTTCACCAGCTGCTTGTAGAAGCTCATCAATTAGAATTTCGTAAAAACCTTCGGCGCGATGTATAATGTTTTTTGCCGCATGTGCACCAACAGGCAAGTTTTTGGTTCTCTCGTTAAGCTCCGCTATTCTAAGGGAGGCATCTTTTTCGGTACCTTTACTTTGTTCAGCATAAACGCCCATAGTTATTGTAACTTCAGTTTTATTATCGGACGTTGCAACGCTTAGGTTTTCTTTTTTGCCGGGTTTGAAGACTTCTAGGATGGCATTACAAATGGCCCCCCCAAAACCAGTGCCTCCTTGTTCGCCAGAAGTTTTACCGGCTTCAAGGAGCGTTTGTTTTAGTGTTTCTGGGTCCAGTTTGCTTTTTGAGCCATTGCTGACACATACTTTCAATTTATAGTCAAAGGGGCTGCTACTCTCATCAGCTTCAAGCGTATAAGTTACAGTAACGTTACCCTGCGTATTGTATTTGAACGCATTGGTTAGCAAGCCACCGGAAATAGTATCTTGTAGTAAGCGGTGAGAAAAATAAAAGGGTTGCGAGGGGTTGGTTGCGCCACTAAAAGCTGGAAAAGCGTGTGGCTGTTTTGAGTCAGGTTGAACTTGTGTGCCTAATTTCTCTAAGTGCTGTAAGAGTGTCATTCTCTCAAAGCTGGCACTTCCAAATGCTTCCCTAGTCTCTTTTATTGCGTTCAGGATGTAAGTCAAGGTTTCATGTGTTGAGTGTGGAATAAGAGAAAGAAGTTCTGTAATCTTTTCTTCTAAAAGGAGTAGGGGAGGGGTGATATTGTCAAGCAGTGTTAGATTTGAGAGTTGCTTTTCAATATCGGCGCTACTATGGCCGCTTTTTTTATACTCTTTTCCTGGCTTTCCCATTTGATACCTCTATCTTTGTTGTTATTAGTATTAAAAAGCATTCTACATTTTGTACAAAAAATAGCAACTATTATTTTCTGTATAGTAAAGATTTGCTGTTGAAAATATCGAATTCTCTTTAATTATTAATAAGTTAATAATAGTTTTATACAGAAGTCTACTGTTTACAGAGTACCTTTACCAGCGCTATTTTAAAAAACAGCAATATCGTTTTCTTTTTGATCGATGCTGAGCTTTTCTAATCAAAAAACTTCTGCATTTGGACTCCTTTTGCTGATTCGAGCCCTCAATATCTTTTTGCATAAAAATGACTTATTTTTCAATTAAAAAGTTGACTTTAGTAAGGGAATGATTCAATATATCGCCTCATTTTTGGAGGGGTGTCCGAGTGGCCAAAGGAAGCAGACTGTAAATCTGCCGGCGTATGCCTACGTAGGTTCGAATCCTACTCCCTCCAAGGTCCAGAAGACAGTGGACAAATGACGACAGGAAAATTTTCTTGTAAAATCAATCGGTTATACGATTGAAGGCGAGAATGTTGACTTGGTCTTTTGTCCTCTGTTTTCTGTTATTGCGGGTGTAGTTCAGTGGTAGAACCCCAGCCTTCCAAGCTGATGACGTGGGTCCGATTCCCATCACCCGCTCCAAGTGTCGCTGAGCGCCCACATAGCTCAGTCGGTAGAGTACTTCCTTGGTAAGGAAGAGGTCACCGGTTCGAATCCGGTTGTGGGCACCAGAAGAGTAAAAATTTGTTAATTAATTGATATGTCACCCAGGGGGATAAAATGTCAAAAGAGAAATTCGAACGGAATAAACCACACGTTAACGTTGGAACAATTGGTCACGTGGATCATGGTAAGACGACATTAACGGCGGCATTAACAAAAGTGTTAGCAGAAGCACACGGTGGTGAGTTTAAGGCTTACGATCAAATTGATAATGCACCAGAAGAAAAAGCACGTGGTATCACGATTTCAACAGCACACGTAGAATACGAAACAGACAACCGTCACTATGCACACGTTGATTGCCCAGGACACGCGGATTATGTGAAGAACATGATTACAGGTGCTGCGCAAATGGATGGAGCGATTCTTGTTGTGAACGCTGCAGATGGTCCTATGCCACAAACACGCGAACATATCTTGTTGGCACGTCAAGTGGGTGTACCATTCATCGTTGTTTACTTAAACAAAGCTGATATGGTTGATGACGCTGAATTATTAGAATTAGTTGAAATGGAAGTCCGTGACTTGTTATCAAGCTACGATTTCCCAGGTGACGATACGCCAGTGATTATCGGTTCTGCTTTAAAAGCCTTGGAAGGCGATACAAGTGATATCGGTGTACCATCAATCATGAAATTGGTTGAAGCGATGGATTCTTACATTCCAGAGCCAGAGCGTCCAGTTGACAAACCTTTCTTGTTACCGATTGAGGATGTTTTCTCAATTTCAGGTCGAGGAACCGTTGTGACAGGTCGTGTAGAACGCGGTATTGTTAAAGTGGGTGAAGAAATCGAAATCGTTGGTATTAAAGACACGACTAAAACAACATGTACGGGCGTTGAAATGTTCCGCAAATTGTTGGACGAAGGTCGCGCAGGCGATAACCTTGGTGTTTTATTACGTGGTACGAAACGTGAAGACGTTGAGCGCGGTCAAGTATTGGCGCATCCAGGTACAATTACACCGCATACAAAATTTGAAGCTGAAGTGTATATTTTGACAAAAGAAGAAGGTGGAAGACATACACCCTTCTTCAAAGGTTACCGTCCACAGTTTTACTTCAGAACAACTGACGTAACAGGTGCTGTTGAATTGCCAGAAGGCGTAGAAATGGTCATGCCTGGCGATAACATTAAAGTGGTTGTGACGTTGATTGCACCAATTGCGATGGAAGATGGTTTACGCTTTGCGATTCGCGAAGGTGGCCGTACGGTTGGCGCGGGTGTTGTAGCGAAGGTAATCGAGTAAAGAGTAGAACACAGAAGAAATGAAGCGGAGATGAATTTATTTCATTCTCCGCTTTGCTTCATTTGTGATGTCGTAGGCTAGTAGCTCAATTGGCAGAGCGGCGGTCTCCAAAACCGCAGGTTGGGGGTTCGATTCCCTCCTGGCCTGCCAGTAAAAACTGGACAGGTTAATATAAAGATATGAGTAATAAAACTCAACCAGAAACAAAATTCGATAAAATTAGATGGTTTATCGTTTTAATTTTATTAGTGCTTGGCATTTTTGCTAATTACTATTTTTCACAAGAACCGGTGGCAATTAAAATTGCCGTCTGGATTGTGCTGGTTTGTATTATTCTGTTTGTGGCAGCGCAAACGACAAAAGGTGCGAAAGCTTGGCGATTCCTAAAGGAAGCGCGCAATGAAATTCGTCGAGTGGTATGGCCGAATCGTCAGGAAACTGTTCAGACGACAGGTATGGTCATGGTAATGGTGGTTGTAGTAGCGCTAATTTTGTGGGGTATAGATACAATCTTGCTTATGGCGATCGGTTGGTTTACAGGACACGGGGGCTAATTTATGACGGACGAAATTCAAGATAAAAAAGTGGTAAAAAAGCGTTGGTATGTTGTTCAAGTTGCAACGGGTAATGAAAGCTATGTACAAAAAGCTTTAACACTGCGTGTTGAGCAAGAAGGTCTAGAGTACCGTTTCGAAGAAATTTTAGTGCCAACGGAGCAAGTTGTTGCAATGCGCTCAGGACAAAAACGAAATAGCGAACGTAAATTTTTCCCAAGCTATGTGTTAGTAAAGATGGAAATGGATGATCAAACTTGGCACTTAGTGAAATCTGTGCCGAAAGTGCGTGGATTTATCGGAGGCGAAAAACCTTCTCCGATTACAGAAAGAGAAGCGCAAAAGATTTTAGATCGCGTGAAAGAAGGCGTAGACAAACCTAAGCCTAAGACACTTTACGAAGTGGGTGAAGTTGTTCGGGTTATTGAAGGCCCGTTTGCAGATTTCAACGGTGTTGTTGAAGAAGTTAATTATGAAAAAAGCCGCCTGCGTGTATCGGTGATGATTTTTGGGCGATCAACGCCTGTCGAACTTGAGTTCGGCCAAGTTGAAAAAGGGTAGAGCGTTAAGCTTTGCTATTTTAAATAACGGGGAGCTTGCTAAAACAAGCGCTTGTACCCACGAAGAAAAGAGGTAGAAAATGGCTAAGGAAATTACAGCTTACATTAAGCTGCAAGTAACTCCAGGTGCTGCAAACCCAAGTCCTCCGATTGGTCCTGCGTTGGGTCAACACGGTGTGAACATTATGGAATTTTGTAAAGCATTTAACGCAAAAACACAGAGCATGGATAAAGCCTTGCCTGTACCCGTTGTGATTACTGTTTTTAGTGATAGAAGTTTTACTTTTATTATGAAAACGCCACCCGCTTCAGCACTTATCAAAAAAGCTTTAGGCTTGAAGAGCGGTAGTGGAACACCAAACACAGAAAAAGTCGGCAAATTAACACGTGCTCAACTTGAAGATATTGCAAATGCAAAAGAACCTGATTTAACGTCAGCAGATATTGAAGCAGCAGTTAGAACGATTGCAGGTACAGCTCGAAGCATGGGCGTAGATGTGGAGGGTGTTAAAGATGCCTAAGTCAAAACGATTTAAGAAAATTGCAGAAAAAGTAGAAGTTGGAAAACTTTATCCGGTAGAGGAAGCATTCAAGCTTTTAAAAGATCTGCCTTCTGTTAAATTTAAACAAAGTGTTGAAGTGTGCATTAACCTTGGCGTTGATTCACGTAAATCTGACCAAGTGGTTCGTGGCGCGACACTTCTTCCAAAAGGCACAGGTCGTACAGTACGTGTTGCTGCTTTCGTTCAAGGCGAAAATGAAAAGAAAGCAAAAGCAGCTGGTGCTGATATTGTAGGTTTTGAAGATCTTGCTGAAGAAATCAAAAAAGGCAATATGGATTTCGATGTGCTTATTGCAACGCCTGACGCTATGCGTTTAGTCGGTCAATTGGGCCAAATCTTAGGTCCGCGTGGTTTAATGCCTAACCCTAAAGTGGGTACGGTAACACCTGATGTTACGACGGCGATTAAAAATGCAAAAGCAGGTCAAGTTCAATATCGTACTGATAAAGCAGGCATTATTCATTGTCGAATTGGTACATTAGATTTTGCCCCTGCAGATTTAAAAGAAAATCTTGAAACATTATTGGCGGCGCTTAAAAAAGCAAAACCAAGTAATGCAAAAGGTGTTTATCTTAAGAAATTAACAGTTTCAAGCACAATGGGTCCTGGCTTACAAGTCGACCTTGCTGGACTGTAACTAAATAAATGTTGCCGGTTAAGATCGGCAACGTAGGGTGGGTTCTTTTGCGAAGCAAAAAATCCCACCAAGAGAATTGGATGGGCATTGCAAATTACCGCAATGACCGTTTAAGACCGTAGGAGAGCAGCACGATGCTGAGCTTAATATCCTACGCAAACGGTGATGCTCCCATAAAGAGTATTGCTACTAGGGCGAGTTAAAATGATTAACTCGGTTTTTATTAACCTTACGTTGGAGGTCTAATAGTGGCACTTAAACTTGAAGACAAACAAGCGATTATTGCGGACGTTGCTGAAGTTGCAAAAACAGCGATCTCTGCGGTAGCAGCTAACTACAGGGGCTTAACGGTTTCTGAAATGAATGAGTTGCGTTCCAAAGCAAGAGCATCGAATGTTCATTTACAAGTCGTGAAAAACACATTAGCAAGAATTGCTTTTGCTGATACTGAATTTTCATGCATGAATGAAGCATTGGTGGGACCTTTGGTTTTGGCTTTTTCTAAAGAAGAGCCGAGCGCTGCTGCACGTTTAATTAGCGATTTTGCTAAAGGACACAAAACACTTGAAGTTCAAGCTTTGTCAATTGAAGGCAAGCTTCTTCCTGCAAGTGATTTAAAAGCATTAGCAACTTTACCGACACGCGACGAAGCTATTTCGATGTTGATGTCAGTAATGCTAGCGCCTATTACCAAATGTGTTCGTACGCTTGCAGAACCACATGCGCAATTAGTTCGTACTATGGCCGCTGTTCGTGATCAAAAAGAACAAGCAGCTTAGTTTTAATATTTATTTAAATTGGAGATAACAAAATGGCAATTTCAAGAGAAGACGTTTTAACAGCAGTATCAGACATGAGTGTTATGGATATTGTTGAACTTGTAAAAGAAATGGAAGAAAAATTCGGTGTATCTGCAGCGGCTCCTGTCGCTATGGCTGCAGCGCCTGCTGGTGACGCTGGCGCAGCTGCTGAAGAGCAAACTGAATTTGACGTTGTAATGACTAGCTTTGGCGGCAACAAAATTGCTGTGATTAAAGCGATTCGTGGCATTACTGGTCTTGGTCTTAAAGAAGCAAAAGAACTTGTTGAATCAGCTCCTAAAGCTGTTAAAGAAGGCGCGTCTAAAGATGAGGCTGAAGACATTAAGAAACAACTTACTGAAGCAGGCGCTGAAGTCGAAGTTAAGTAAGTTGGTTTTTTGTAAAGAAAAATTAAGTTTCCAGAAGGAGGCCAATAAGGCTTCCTTTCTGGCGACTTTTTGCTGTTTAAAAAAATGAAAAAAAGAATAGTTAAAATCTGAATATAGATAAGTTTTAAATTATATATATTCAAATTTTAACGATTTAAAAACACTGGTGAGGAGCTCTAATGACATATTCACATACTGAAGTGCAACGCTTTCGTAAAAATTTCGGTAAACAAGCTACAATTATGGAGCCGCCTCCCTTACTCGCGGTTCAGTGTGATTCAAATAAGTCTTTTCTAGCGGCGCAAGGTGAAGAGTTGAGTGGGCTCTCGAAAGCGTTCAGGTCAATTTTTCCTATCATGGGCGTGACAGGAACGGCTGAATTAGTTTATATGGAGCATGAGCTAGGTCAACCTCCTTTTGATGTCACCGAGTGTCGTATGAGGGGATTAACTTACTCTTCTCCATTGCGTGTGAAAATTCGTTTAGTTATTTATGATAAAGAATCACCTGTTAATAACAGAACAGTTAAAGATATAAAAGAACAAGAAGTTTTTATGGGCGATATTCCTTTAATGACAGAGCATGGTAGTTTTGTGATTAATGGTACAGAGCGTGTGATTGTATCTCAGTTGCATCGTTCTCCTGGTGTGTTCTTTGATCATGATAAAGGTAAAAGCCATAGTTCAGGTAAATTATTATTCTCTGCGCGTGTTATTCCTTATCGTGGTTCATGGTTGGATTTTGAGTTTGATCCAAAAGATAGTTTATTCTGCCGTATTGATCGTAGACGTAAGCTTCCTATTACTATTATATTGCGAGCATTAGGTTATTCATCTGAAGAAATTTTAAATTTATTCTTTGAATCTGATTTGTTCCATGTGACGAAAAAAGGCATTGATTTTGCACTTGTGCCTGAGCGTTTGCGTGGTGAAGTGATCAGCATGGATATTAACGATAAAAAAGGTAAATTGATTGTTGAAGCTGGCCGCCGTATTACAGCGAAACATATCCGCGAATTGGAAAAAGCAAAAATAACTAAACTTAATGTACCTGATGAATATTTACTGGGTAAAGTATTGGCTGAGCCAATTGTTAGTAGTGAGACAGGTGAAATAGTTGCACAAGTTAATGATGAGATTACAGAAGAAATTTTAGCGGCAATTAAAGAAGCGGGCGTTAAAACTTTCTCGACTTTATATATTAATGAATTTGATCATGGTGCATATATTTCAAATACTTTACGCATTGATCCAACACAAAATAGACTTGAAGCATTAGTTGAAATTTATCGCATGATGCGTCCAGGTGAGCCACCAACAAAAGATGCTGCTGAAGCATTGTTTGAGAATTTATTTTTTACTGAAGCCCGTTATAGTCTTTCTGAAGTGGGCCGCATGAAATTCAATCGTCGTGTTAGACGTGATACAGATGTGGGCGCTGATGTTTTATCAAAAGAAGACATCATTGATGTTATCCAGGAGCTTATTAGCATTCGTGACGGTAAAGGTGAAGTTGATGATATCGATCACTTAGGTAACCGTCGTGTGCGTAGTGTGGGTGAAATGATTGAAAATCAATTCCGCGCAGGCTTAGTCAGGGTTGAGAAAGCGGTTAAAGATCGTTTAGCTATCGCAGAATCAGAGGGCTTGATGCCACAAGATTTAATTAATGCTAAGCCGATTACAGCAGCCATTAAAGAATTCTTCGGCTCTAGTCAATTGTCTCAGTTTATGGATCAAGTGAATCCGTTATCTGAAATTACACATAAACGTCGTGTCTCTGCATTAGGCCCTGGTGGTTTAACAAGAGAGCGCGCAGGTTTCGAAGTTCGTGATGTTCATATTACTCACTATGGTCGTGTATGTCCGATTGAAACACCTGAGGGTCCAAACATTGGTTTGATTAATTCGCTTGCACTTTTTGCTCGCGTGAATCATTACGGATTTATTGAAAGCCCTTATCGAAAAGTAATTAATGGTAAAGTGACGAATGACATTCAATATCTTTCTGCGATTGAAGAAGGTGAGTTTGTTATTGCACAAGCAAGTGTTGCGCTTGATAAGAGCGGCAAGCTTGTAGATGATCTTGTGCCAGTAAGATATAAAAGTGAATTCACATTTACAACTGCAGACAAAGTTCAATACATGGATATTTCTCCAAGGCAGATTGTATCTGTTGCGGCAGCATTGATTCCATTCTTAGAACATGATGATGCAAACCGTGCATTAATGGGTTCAAACATGCAACGCCAAGCGGTGCCGGCGATTGTTGCTGAAAAACCATTGGTGGGCACAGGTATTGAACGCTTAGCTGCAAAAGATTCTGGTACAACTGTTGTTGCAAATCGTGGCGGCGTTGTCGAAAAAGTGGATTCAAGCCGTATCGTTATTAAAGTTAATGACAAAGAAACCAAAAGCAATGAGTCAGGCGTCGATATTTATAACTTAATTAAATATACACGTTCAAATCAAAATACATGTATTAATCAGCGTCCTATTGTTAGACAAGGGGATGCAATTACAGCGGGTGATGTTATTGCAGATGGTTCATCAACTGATTTGGGTGAGCTAGCATTAGGTCAAAACTTAATGGTCGCCTTCATGCCGTGGAATGGCTATAACTTTGAGGATTCTATTCTTATTTCTGAACGTGTTGTTCAAGAAGATCGTTACACAACTGTTCATATCCAAGAAATCACTTGCGTTGCTCGTGATACAAAATTGGGCGCTGAAGAAATTACAGCGGATATTCCCAATGTTGGTGAGCATGCACTTGCTAAACTAGACGAGTCAGGCATTGTTTATGTTGGTGCAGAAGTTAATGCCGGTGACATCTTAGTAGGTAAAATCACACCTAAAGGTGAAACACAATTAACACCTGAAGAAAAATTGTTAAGAGCCATCTTCGGTGAAAAAGCTTCTGATGTGAAAGATACATCATCTCGCGTATCAACAGGTACAACGGGTGTGGTTATTGATGTTCAAGTCTTTACGCGCGATGGTGTTGAAAAAGATGCAAGAGCACTTGATATTGAAGCTGATCAATTAGCTAAAGTGAAAAAAGATTTAGATGATGAATGGACAATCGTGGAAGAAGATTTCTATCAGCGTGTTGAGAGAATCATTTCAAATAAAGTAGCTGACGGTGGTCCAAATAAACTTAAGAAAGGCAGTAAGGTCACTAAAGCTTATTTGACAGAATTGCCACGTGAGCAATGGTTTGATATTCGTCTTCATGATGATAAGGCCAATAAACAACTTGAAGAGTTAACTTCTAGATTAGCTGAATATAAAAAACAATATGATGCTAAATATGAAGAGAAGCGTATGAAAATCACTGAAGGTGATGACCTTGCGCCGGGTGTCTTGAAGATTGTTAAAGTTTATCTTGCAGTGAAGCGTCGTATTCAGCCAGGTGATAAAATGGCGGGGCGTCATGGTAATAAAGGTGTGATTTCAACTATCGTACCTGTTGAAGATATGCCGCATTTAGCCGATGGCACGCCTATGGATATTGTTTTAAATCCACTTGGTGTACCTTCGCGTATGAATATAGGCCAAATTCTTGAGACGCATCTTGGTTGGGCGGCAAAAGGTTTGGGTGAAAAAGTTAAACAAATGATAGAGAGCCAAGAGAAAGTTGTAAAAGTTCGCGAACTCCTTGAAAAAATCTACAATAACGATGCTGCGCATCCTGTCGATTTTAAAGAGCTTTCTGATGAGCAAATCATGACATTAGCGAATAATTTAAAAGGTGGTGTGCCAATGGCGACACCGGTTTTTGATGGCGCTTCTGAAGAGCATATCAAGAAAATGTTGAAACTTGCTGACCTGCCTGAAAGCGGTCAAACCACTTTATATAATGGTCGAACAGGCGAAGCTTTTGCAAGACAAGTCACGGTTGGTTACATGTATATCTTGAAACTGAATCACTTGGTTGATGATAAAATGCATGCGCGTTCAACCGGTTCTTATAGCTTAGTAACGCAACAACCTTTGGGTGGTAAAGCTCAATTTGGTGGTCAGCGATTTGGTGAGATGGAAGTGTGGGCGCTTGAGGCTTATGGTGCTGCTTATACACTGCAGGAAATGCTTACAGTCAAATCGGATGATGTTGGCGGTCGAACAAAAATGTATAAAAACATTGTTGATGGCGAACATCAAATGGAACCTGGCATGCCAGAATCATTCAACGTATTGGTGAAAGAAATTCGATCACTGGGCTTGAATATGGAGCTGGAGACCGTCAAAAAAGATAGCGACAAGTAATATTTTGTTATAACAGTTTAAATTTTAAATGAGGAGTGCACGGCCTTGAGAATGAAAGAGTTTTTTAACTTTATTAAAAAGCAGGGACAACACGATGAGTTTGATGCGATTCGCATCGGCTTAGCGTCACCTGATGATGTTCAATCTTGGTCTTTTGGCGAAGTCAAAAAGCCTGAGACCATTAACTATAGAACATTCAAACCTGAACGCGACGGTTTGTTTTGTGCGAAAATCTTTGGTCCTGTTAAAGATTATGAATGTCTATGTGGTAAGTACAAACGATTGAAACATCGTGGTGTTATTTGTGAAAAATGTGGTGTCGAAGTGACATTAACGAAAGTGCGTCGTGAACGTATGGGCCACATTGATTTAGCAACACCTGTTGCGCATATTTGGTTCTTGAAATCATTGCCATCACGTATTGGTTTGTTACTTGATATGACATTGCGTGATATTGAACGTGTACTTTATTTTGAATCTTATGTTGTGATTGATCCAGGTATGACGCAATTAGAGCGCGGACAACTCATGACAGATGATGAGTTTCTTGATGTTGTCGAAGAATATGGTGATGAGTTTGATGCGCGTATGGGTGCAGAAGCAATTCAACAATTACTTCTTGATCTTGATTCTGAAGAAGAAATTGAAAAAATCCGTGAAGGCATGGAGAAAACCAACTCAGAAGCGAAGCTTAAAAAGCTTACCAAACGATTGAAATTGATTGAAGCATTCATGGAATCAGGCAACAAACCTGAATGGATGATCATGACAGTGCTTCCGGTTCTTCCACCTGATTTACGCCCACTTGTACCACTTGAAGGCGGTCGATTTGCAACGTCTGATTTGAATGATTTATATCGTCGAGTCATTAACCGTAATAATCGTTTACGTCGTCTTTTAGATTTAAGTGCGCCCGATATTATTGTTCGCAACGAAAAACGTATGTTACAAGAAGCCGTTGATGCATTACTTGATAATGGACGTCGTGGACGCGCGATTACTGGTAGTAACAAGCGACCATTAAAATCTTTAGCGGATATGATTAAAGGTAAGCAAGGTCGTTTCCGTCAAAACTTGCTAGGTAAGCGTGTTGATTATTCGGGTCGTTCAGTGATTGTGGTTGGACCTACATTGAAACTTCATCAGTGTGGTTTGCCTAAGCGTATGGCTTTAGAGCTATTTAAACCTTTTATTTACAACAAATTACAACTTCGTGATCTTGCTTCTACAATTAAAGCCGCTAAAAAAATCGTTGAAAAAGAAACGGCTGAAGTTTGGGACATTTTAGAAGAAGTGATTCGTGAACATCCTGTCTTATTAAACCGTGCACCAACATTGCATAGGCTTGGTATTCAGGCTTTCGAACCTATGTTGATTGAAGGTAAGGCAATCCAATTACATCCCTTAGTTTGTGTGTCTTATAACGCCGATTTCGATGGTGATCAAATGGCCGTTCACGTGCCGCTAACCATTGAGGCTCAGCTTGAAGCGCGTACATTGATGATGTCAACTAACAATATTTTATCACCAGCGAATGGTGAGCCAATTATTGTGCCAACGCAAGATGTTGTCTTGGGTCTTTATTTTATGACGCGTGATGAAATTAATGCGAAAGGCGAAGGCATGGTTTTCTCAAGTGTGGATAATGTGTTGCATGCTTATCATGCAGGTCATGCTGCATTGCAAGCAAAAATTAAATTACGTATTACTGAAGCAGTAACGAATGATGCTGGTGAAGAAGTTGAAGAAACACGTCTTGTTGATACAACAGCGGGCCGCGCGATTCTTTCTGAAGTACTTCCTAAGGGTATGAGCTTTGACGTTATTAATAGAGCTTTAACTAAGAAAGTTGTTTCAGGGCTTATTGATGATTGCTACCGTAGTTTCGGTATTAAAGCGACCGTTATTTTCGCTGATCAATTGATGTATACCGGTTTCTCCTATGCAACGGATTCAGGTATTTCTATCGGGATTAACGATATGATCGTGCCTGAGGCGAAAGTTAAAATTATTGATCAAGCAGAAAATGAAGTGAAAGAAATTGAAAAGCAATTTTCTTCAGGTCTATTAACTGATGGTGAGCGTTATAATAAGGTCGTTGATATTTGGTCAAGAGCAAATGATCTTGTCGCCAAAGCGATGATGAAAGAATTAGAAACGGAAGACGTTGTTGATGCTGAAGGAAAGACAGTTGAGCAAGAATCGTTTAACTCTATTTACATGATGGCCGATTCTGGTGCGCGTGGTTCTGCTGCGCAAATTAGACAGTTGGCAGGTATGCGGGGTTTGATGGCTAAACCAGATGGTTCGATCATTGAAACACCGATTACTGCGAATTTCCGTGAAGGCTTGAACGTCTTGCAATACTTTATCTCTACGCATGGTGCTCGTAAGGGTCTAGCAGATACAGCATTGAAAACAGCGAACTCAGGTTATTTAACACGTCGTCTTGTTGACGTTGCTCAAGATTTGGTGGTCACTGAATTTGATTGTGGCACAACTCAAGGTGTTCGTAAAACCCCTCTTATTGAAGGTGGTGATGTTGTTGAACCCTTAAGAGAACGTGTGCTTGGTCGTGTAACAATGAACGATATCCTTGATAGTGAAACAGGTGAAGTTGCGATTGAAGCAGGAACGATGCTTGATGAACAACTTGTCGATGAATTGGAGCGTTTGAATATCGATGAAGTACTTGTACGTTCACCGATTGTTTGTGAAACACGTTATGGTTTATGTGCAAAATGTTATGGTCGTGATTTGGCTCGTGGTCATCTTGTTAATCCAGGTGAAGCTGTTGGTGTTATTGCGGCTCAATCCATTGGTGAGCCAGGTACTCAGTTAACGATGCGTACCTTCCATATTGGTGGCGCGGCTTCTCGTGCAACTGCTGTGAATAGTATTCAAATTAAAGCTGCTGGTCGTGTGAAACTTCATCACTTGAAGTTTGTTCAAAACTCAAATGGCCATTTGGTTGCAGTTTCCCGTTCAGGTGAAGTTGCAATTATCGATGATAAAGGCCGTGAGCGCGAACGTTATAAATTACCTTATGGTGCTGTATTAACCGTTGAAGATGGCGTTGAAGTCGCTGGTGGGCAAGTGATTGCAAACTGGGATCCACATACACATCCCATCGTCTCTGAGGTAACAGGTAAAGCTAAATTTGTTGACCTTGAAGATGGTGTAACGATTAATCGTCAAACAGATGACATTACAGGTTTAAGTAGTGCTGTGGTGACAGACATTAAACAACAACGTGGCGGTAAAGATTTAAAGCCAATGATCAAGTTGGTGGATAAAAAAGGTAAAGACCTTTGCATTCCAGGTACAAAAGTTCCTGCACATTATTTCTTACCAGCAGGTGCTGTAATTAGTATTGAAGATGGTGCTACGATTAATGTAGGTGACGTTGTTTCACGTATCCCGCAAGAATCAAGTAAGACACGTGATATTACAGGGGGTCTGCCTCGAGTAGCTGACTTATTTGAAGCACGTAAGCCAAAAGATCCTGCTATTCTAGCTGAAAAATCAGGTGTTATTGGTTTTGGTAAGGAAACAAAAGGTAAGCGTCGTTTACTTATTACACCAACGGATGATGAAGTTTATGAAGCGCTTATTCCAAAATGGCGTCATTTGAATGTCTTTGAAGGTGAAATGGTTGAGAAAGGTGAAGTCATCTCGGATGGTCCTTTAGATCCTCATGATATTTTGCGCTTGAAAGGCATTAATGCACTTGCGCTTTACATTATGAATGAAGTGCAAGATGTTTATCGCCTGCAAGGTGTAAAAATTAATGATAAACACATTGAAGTTATCGTTAAACAAATGCTTCGTAAAGTTGATATTGTATCGTCAGGTGATTCAAGTTTCTTGCCAGGCGAGCAGGCATCAGCTGCAGCTGTGCTTGATGAGAATGAAAAACTTGAAACTGAAAGTAAAGAGGGCGCAGTCTTTACGCCAGTACTTTTGGGTATTACAAAAGCTTCATTGGCAACAGAGTCCTTTATTTCTGCCGCCTCATTCCAAGAAACAACACGTGTACTTACGGAAGCGGCTGTTTGTGGTAAGAGCGATCAATTGCGCGGCTTGAAAGAAAACGTGATTGTGGGACGCTTAATTCCAGCAGGAACAGGTTACGCGCATCACAAACGACGTGTTGCTCAAGAGGCTGCTGCTGTAACAGCAGATTCTGTTGAAGAAGCGTTGGGTAGAGCACTTGCTTCAGGTGAGGCGGCATCTGCTGCTGCATCTGCGCCATCTTCTGAAGAAGAGGGTTCATCAGAGTCTTCTGATAAAACAGAGTAGTTTTTAAATACTACGCCAATCCATAAAGCCCGCAAGTACGCGGGCTTTTTTGTGTAGGGTGGGATTTTTGCTCCGCAAAGAACCCACCCTACATGTGCAGCAGAAGCTCTTTAGGCTTAGGAAACAATGATCATGATTAACTTCCAAGAAACAAATGCAACAGAATTTCTAAATCATTATTGGCAAAAAAAGCCACTGCTTATCCGTAATGCCTTGCCTGGATTTATCAATCCGCTCACACCTGAAGAATTAGCGGGTTTATCTTTGGAAGACGATATTGAAAGCCGTATTGTGATAGAAACACCAGGTACGCCTTCTTGTTGGGCATTAAAAAAAGGACCCTTCACTGAAACTGATTACCAACATTTACCTGAAACGCACTGGACGCTCTTGGTGCAAGGACTTGATCAGCTAATTCCTGAAGTACATGCCTTGCTGCCGCATTTTAATTTTATCCCAGAGTGGCGCTTCGATGATGTCATGGCAAGTTATGCCTGCCAACATGGCAGCGTTGGCCCGCACTATGATAACTATGATGTGTTTTTATACCAAGCTAAAGGTCGTAGAAAATGGTCGCTAACCACTAAACATTGTCACCCAGAAAATTATTTAGAGGGTGTTGATTTGCGGATTATGAAACAATTTGAGATCGAGCAAGAATTTATTTTAGAAGAAGGCGATATGCTGTATTTGCCGCCTCATATTGGTCATCATGGCGTGGCTTTATCTGACGATTGCATTACGTATTCTTTTGGTTATCGCAGCTACCAAGACATTGAAATGTGGGATAGCTTTGGAGAATATCTTTTTGAACAGGCGCGCAAAAAAAATCTCTACCAAGACCCAAGTTGGTCATCTTTAAAAGGCACTTCTGAGCTACCAAAAGCAGCAACCATACAAGCAAAAAAATTATTGCAAAATATTTTAGAGGATGAAAAAACTCTCAATGCATGGTTTGCTTGTTTTGCCACACGACTGGATTTTATAACCGAACAAAAGTTACCGCTCCCAATTGATGAAATCGAACATCTCTCACGCGATGATTTTATGGCGCAACTAAAGACGAGCACGGAAATAGTACGTGATCCAATCTGTCGTTTTGGATATCAATTGAAAGAATCCAATCAAACATGTGATTTATTTATTAATGGCCAGCCTTGGCCAGTGGAAGGTGTTTCTTTGGAGCTTGTTATGTTGATAGCCAATAATCACAACGTTGCTGCTAAAAAGTTATCTCCTTATTTGGATGATGAGAAAAATCAGAATTTCTTGTGTGAGCTGTGGAAATTGCAGTGGATAGTGTGTCATGGTAACCATTCGGGCTAGCCTTGCTCATATTTATGAGATTAACCCATTGAAAAATAAAAGATAATACAATCTTGACAAAAACACCAAACATAGGAAGTGTTGCAGAGATAAGAGGTTGCCTTTGCAAGCATCGTAATAGCGTTATCTAGCATAATTCCCCTATAATCAACAACTTGTCTATTTGTACTATAATTAGACAAAAGGAAAGGCAATAAAGGAGGAAATATCATGAAAAATCTAGCATTAAGTGGCTTAGGCCTACTCGTCCTGCTCCTGTTAATATTAGGCGCTATTAACTGGGGTTTAATTGGTATCTTTGGATTTAATCTTATTATGGCGATTTTCGTCCATGTGCCAATTCTGGCAAAAGTTGTATATATTCTTATTGGTTTTAGTGGTCTATATGCACTTTTTATGTTTTTCAGACCGAAAGGTAAATGATAATAAATATCGCCTATTTTATAAGGAGGGGCATAGTTTATGCTCCTTTTTTTATATTATTAGTTGTAAGATTTGGCGAGTTTTCTTCCTTCTTACATTAAAGATATTTACACCTTTAACCCGAAACCGGATGTCGCTTGGAACCAGATAGCTATGCAAAATTGATTGAAATACCATAGGTGGGGCATATGTATTTTCAAAAAGCGTTATGGGAAAGAGTCGGTGATTATCTATTAGCACATATAAAAGCATAGCAAACAAGTAGGGTGGGTTCGTGAGCGCAGCGAATAATCCCACCATCGGGAACATCCTAAGTGGTGGGATTTTTGCTCCGCAAAGAACCCACCCTACACCAGCCGAGCCACCCTAATTCAAAATGAAAATCCTTGCAAACAAGTAGGGTGGGTTCGTGAGCGCAGCGAATAATCCCACCATCGGGAACATCCGAGTAAAAGATTTACCCATGTTGGGCTAACTTTTTTTAGCGCGCTTATTGGTTAATATAAAGTAACATCGTGAGACCAGGCTTTAGCAAGCAACAAGTTAAGATCTGGCCCCATTTGGTTTTCGGTTTAAATTTAAAGACAATTCAGCGAGAATATGATGGAATAGCAAACCAAAATTTAAAGTGATAGCTAGCATGGGTAAAAAAATAATAATTGATTTTCAAAAGAACCCTTTTGATCTTTGGGATGCGGCTGCTTGTCGTCGCACTAAATTGGGCCGGCAAGCATTAAGTGCAACCTCGGTGCAGCAAGAAGAGAAATTGGCTCCCTTACAAGTTTCGACTTATACCTATACTGGCCTGTTTGATGAGGGAGAACAAGGCTGGGTTAGAGCAAGTTATGAACGCTGGCTAGTAGAAAAGTCTGCTGAAAAGGCGGCTCCTCGCTACTCAAGGAAAGAAAGTAAAACAGCTTCAGCAAGGGAGCGGTGTATTGCATTGCGAGCCCCTGCAGCAAGCTCAGCTAGACAAGACTCGATGCAGCAGAAAGTTGAGTTGGATAAGATTAGTGAAGATAGCATTATCAGTAAATTTATCGGGACAGGCATACAAGCTCCTTCCCGTTTCGCCCATGCTTTTTGGTTTAGTCCAGATTATCAATATATTGGGCTTAGCGTGCCTACCAACCTTGTCAGCATTTACGAAGATTTTTTAGAGGCAAGGATTAAGCAATATTGTCAGCCTCGCTTTAAAGGTTTTATTCTTACAAGGATAGGACCAAAATTACAACTTGATATCGCCGATATTTCCTCTGAACACGGTGTTCTTTTGTTGGCGGCCGACAAAGTTTTTGAAACCAAGGAGCGCGCTACTTTTGCTAAATCTTTTGTTGCGGTGCTTAATGCCCTTTCCGAGGTCGCATACCCTGGAAGCGCAAGTTTTGAGAGGCAAATGGCTAATCTTCGTTCCTCTGCTTCTTTTCAAAAGAAAATCCCTTTATCACCCTCTGGCGATGTCGTTGCTACAGACGCAAAATACGATAGTCACCCAAATACGCTTGGCGCTAACTTGAATCCACCTTTCTTCTTGAGATGAATTTTGCCGGTATTGTCTAGCTCTATTCTGCCATTGGGATAATAGCAAAGAAGAGTGTTATCTGATTTGTGATGGAATAATATTTTCATTTGTGTTTAAGCTCTCTAGAGGCGACGGTCTATATTTCGCCATAAAAGGCTATATTTTAAACATGTTTTTTTGCCCATGCCAGGCTAACCTTGTTTGCTTTTTAGCTTCTATCTAATTGTAAAATAAAGAATTTTCGCCTTTTCATTGATAGTTCATGCATATAGGTATATAGATATCGTCACTCCTGCGGAAGCAGGGGTCTTGTAGGGTAGAGAAAAATCCCGTATCAAATCATCAAGTATGGAATGACGTAAGATGCAAGGATGGGTTTACGAGTCACGTTAAGTTATCTCGTCAGTGGGAATACCTGAATAGGTTGAAAATTAAACAGAACCAGTAAATAGAGCCTCTTTCTCCTCCTCATTCAGTAATCCGCCATTTAAACAAAATTAATCCAAGGGTTAGCTTGACAATAGGGACCTCGGTGATTAGAATCCCGGCTCGCATTTTTGTATGTGATGCCGAATATGTTTTGTATATATATAGAGGAATAAGATGGCAACAGTTAATCAGTTAATTAGAAAACCGCGTAAGCCTAAGATTAAAAAGGTAAAAATGCCGGCGCTTCAAGCTTGCCCGCAGAAACGAGGTGTATGTACGCGTGTTTATACAACAACCCCTAAAAAGCCAAACTCGGCTTTGCGTAAGGTCGCAAGGGTTCGTTTGACAAATAGTATGGAAGTGACAGCTTATATTCCAGGTGAAGGACATAATTTACAAGAGCATTCGGTCGTTTTGATCCGTGGTGGTCGTGTGAAGGATTTACCAGGTGTACGTTATCACGTTGTTCGAGGTAGTTTGGATACATCAGGTGTTTCTGGTCGTCGCCAATCACGTTCTAAATACGGCGAAAAACGCCCTAAAGATAAAAGTTAAAGTAGGAAGGAAAGGCTATGAGAAGAAGAGCAGCACCCAAGCGGAGTATTTTGCCAGATCCAGTTTATAAAAGTGAGCTGTTGGCAAAATTTGTGAATCATGTCATGAAAGACGGTAAAAAATCCGTTGCAGAATCAATTATTTATGGCGCGTTGACAGAAGTCGTTGAAAAAGTGAAATCAGTGAAAAAAGACGCTAAGCATGATGATGAAGGCGGTGAGAGTGGTTCTACAACAGTAGGTGGCGCTTTAACACCTATCGAACTATTCACTCAAATTTTAGAAAACATTAAGCCGCAAGTCGAAGTTAAGTCTCGTCGTGTCGGTGGTTCAACATACCAAGTGCCTGTTGAAGTTAGCCCTATTCGTAGTCGCACATTAGCGATGCGCTGGTTAGTTGAGTCTGCGCAAAAACGTTCTGAAAAATCAATGTCTCACCGCTTAGCGGCTGAAATGGCAGATGCTTTTCAAGGTCGTGGTACGGCAGTGAAGAAACGTGAAGATATGCACAAAATGGCAAAAGCAAACCAAGCATTTGCTCATTATAGATGGTAAAGGTCGGAGAATAAAAGTGGCTAGAACAACACCAATTGAATTATACAGAAACGTCGGAATTATGGCGCACATTGATGCTGGTAAAACAACAACGACTGAGCGCGTATTGTTTTATACAGGTGTGTCTCACAAAATTGGTGAGGTCCATGATGGTGCCGCAACAATGGATTGGATGGAGCAAGAACAAGAACGTGGAATCACGATTACTTCTGCTGCAACAACGTGTTACTGGTCAGGTATGGATCAGCAATACAAACAACATCGTATTAATATCATTGATACACCAGGACACGTTGACTTCACGATTGAAGTTGAGCGTTCTTTACGTGTACTCGATGGTGCTGTCGCAGTTTTCTGTGCGGTTGGTGGTGTAGAGCCTCAATCTGAAACAGTATGGCGTCAAGCGAATAAATACCAAGTACCTCGTATGGCTTTCGTGAATAAAATGGACCGTATGGGTGCTAACTTCTTGCGTGTTGTTGATATGATTAAAACACGTTTAGGTGCGAATCCATTGCCGATGCAAATGGCGATTGGTGCTGAAGAAGATTTCAAAGGTATCGTTGATTTAGTCCGTATGAAAGCTATCTATTGGAATGAAGAAGATAGAGGTGTGACTTACGAAGCGAAAGATATTCCTGAAGATATGCAAGAGCAATGTCAAGAATACCATGATGCAATGGTTGAATCTGCAGCTGAAGCTTCAGAAGAATTGATGGAAAAATACTTAGAGAATGGTGAGTTAACTGAAGAAGAAATCAAGAAAGGTATTCGTCAGCGTACAATTGCTAATGAGATCGTTCCTGTTTTCTGTGGAACAGCCTTCAAAAATAAAGGTGTTCAAGCAATGTTGGACGCAATCGTTGATTACATGCCGTCACCAACAGATGTTGCGGCTATCCGTGGTGTTGATGATGATGGTGAAGAAGGTGAGCGACCATCTTCTGATGACGAACCATTCTCAGCATTAGCGTTTAAAATTGCAACGGATCCTTTTGTGGGAACATTAACCTTCTTTAGGGTTTATTCGGGTGTCTTAAAATCAGGCGATACTGTTTATAACCCAGTGAAATCTAAACGTGAGCGTGTGGGTCGTATCCTTCAAATGCACTCTAATAGCCGTGAAGAAATTAAAGAAGTTCGTGCGGGTGATATTGCTGCAGCGGTTGGGCTTAAAGATGTCACAACAGGTGAAACACTTTGTGACATGAAAAACATTATTACACTTGAGCGTATGGAATTTCCTGAGCCTGTGATTTCAATTGCGATTGAGCCAAAAACAAAAGTCGATCAAGAAAAAATGGGTATTGCACTTAGCAAGCTTGCTCAAGAAGATCCTTCATTCCGTGTTTCTTCCGACGAAGAAACAGGCCAAACAATTATTTCAGGTATGGGTGAGTTACACCTTGATATCATTGTTGATCGTATGAAACGTGAATTTGCAGTAGAAGCAAACGTTGGTAAACCACAAGTGGCTTACCGTGAAACGATTCGTGAAAACATTGAGCATGAAGCTAAATTTGTACGTCAATCAGGTGGTCGTGGTCAATACGGTCATGTTTATATTCGTATGGAGCCGCAAGAGTCTGGTGCGGGTTATGAATTTGTGAATGAAATTGTGGGTGGCGCTATTCCAAGAGAGTATATCCCTGCAGTTGATAAAGGTATTAAAGAACAAATGGAAAATGGTGTGATCGCGGGTTATCCAGTGGTTGATGTTAAAGTCACACTTTATGATGGTTCTTACCATGATGTGGATTCAAATGAAATGGCCTTTAAGGTTGCAGGTTCAATGGCATTTAAAGAAGGTGCCAAAAAAGCGAACCCAGCTTTACTAGAGCCAATGATGAAAGTTGAAGTGGTGACACCTGAAGATTACATGGGTGACGTGATGGGTGACTTGAACCGTCGTCGTGGTCTTCTTCAAGGTATGGAAGATGCACCAGGTGGTGCCGGCGCTAAAGTAATTCGTGCTGAAGTACCGCTTTCTGAAATGTTTGGTTACGCGACAGACTTACGTTCTATGTCGCAAGGTCGAGCTGTATATACGATGGAATTTGCGCGTTATGCGGAAGCACCAACGAATGTAGCTCAAGAAATTATTGATAGAAATAACTAATTTACACAATAGCGAGGTGAACTGTGTCAAAAGAGAAATTCGAACGGAATAAACCACACGTTAACGTTGGAACAATTGGTCACGTGGATCATGGTAAGACGACATTAACGGCGGCATTAACAAAAGTGTTAGCAGAAGCACACGGTGGTGAGTTTAAGGCTTACGATCAAATTGATAATGCACCAGAAGAAAAAGCACGTGGTATCACGATTTCAACAGCACACGTAGAATACGAAACAGACAACCGTCACTATGCACACGTTGATTGCCCAGGACACGCGGATTATGTGAAGAACATGATTACAGGTGCTGCGCAAATGGATGGAGCGATTCTTGTTGTGAACGCTGCAGATGGTCCTATGCCACAAACACGCGAACATATCTTGTTGGCACGTCAAGTGGGTGTACCATTCATCGTTGTTTACTTAAACAAAGCTGATATGGTTGATGACGCTGAATTATTAGAATTAGTTGAAATGGAAGTCCGTGACTTGTTATCAAGCTACGATTTCCCAGGTGACGATACGCCAGTGATTATCGGTTCTGCTTTAAAAGCCTTGGAAGGCGATACAAGTGATATCGGTGTACCATCAATCATGAAATTGGTTGAAGCGATGGATTCTTACATTCCAGAGCCAGAGCGTCCAGTTGACAAACCTTTCTTGTTACCGATTGAGGATGTTTTCTCAATTTCAGGTCGAGGAACCGTTGTGACAGGTCGTGTAGAACGCGGTATTGTTAAAGTGGGTGAAGAAATCGAAATCGTTGGTATTAAAGACACGACTAAAACAACATGTACGGGCGTTGAAATGTTCCGCAAATTGTTGGACGAAGGTCGCGCAGGCGATAACCTTGGTGTTTTATTACGTGGTACGAAACGTGAAGACGTTGAGCGCGGTCAAGTATTGGCGCATCCAGGTACAATTACACCGCATACAAAATTTGAAGCTGAAGTGTATATTTTGACAAAAGAAGAAGGTGGAAGACATACACCCTTCTTCAAAGGTTACCGTCCACAGTTTTACTTCAGAACAACTGACGTAACAGGTGCTGTTGAATTGCCAGAAGGCGTAGAAATGGTCATGCCTGGCGATAACATTAAAGTGGTTGTCACGTTGATTGCACCGATTGCGATGGAAGACGGTTTACGCTTTGCGATTCGTGAAGGTGGCCGTACGGTTGGCGCGGGTGTTGTAGCGAAAGTAATCGAGTAAATAAATTTACCCCGCGGCTAACTAACCGCGGGCTTTGTTCTTTAGAAGGGTAGAAAAAAACATGGCAACTGCAAAGAAAAACCAAAGAATTCGTATTCGCTTGAAAGGTTTTGATCATCGTTTAATTGATCAATCAACACGTGAAATCGTAGAAACTGCAAAGCGTACAGGCGCGATGATTCGTGGCCCAGTTCCTTTGCCAACAAAAAAAGAGCGCTTCACAGTGTTAACTTCACCTCACGTGAATAAAGATGCTCGTGATCAATATGAAATTCGTACGCATAAACGCTTGGTCGATATTATTGGCCCAACTGATAAAACAGTAGATGCGCTTATGAAACTAGATTTAGCAGCGGGTGTCGACGTCGAGATCGTTGTTGATTAATAAGTAAAACATTCAGGCTCTGGGGCAACCTAATCCTGAGTAAGAGAGGTAAAATGACAGTAGGATTATTAGGAAGAAAATGCGGAATGACGCGTATTTTTACTGATGCTGGCGAATCTATCCCAGTGACGGTAATTGAAATAGAAGCAAACCACATTATTCAAATTAAAACATTAGAAACTGATGGCTATCAAGCTTTACAGGTCTCTTTAGGTGAACGTAAACCGAGTCGCGTAAGAAAGCCTATTTCAGGCCATTATGCGAAAGCGAAAGTAGCACCAGGTCGTCGTTTACATGAATTTCGTTTGGCGGCGGACACTGATTTATCAACGTATGAATTAGGTCAAGCATTAACTGTTGAGCTATTTAAAGCCGGTCAAAAAGTTGATGTAACAGGCAAGACAAAAGGTAAAGGTTTTGCAGGTGTGGTCAAGCGTCACAACTTTGCCATGCAAGATGCGACACACGGTAATTCATTATCACATAGAGCGCATGGTTCAACAGGTCAAAACCAATCACCAGGTCGTGTATTCAAAGGTAAGAAAATGGCAGGGCACATGGGTAATGTTCGTAGAACTATCCAAAGCTTAGACTTGGTTAAAGTCGATGCTGAACGCAATCTACTATTAATCAGAGGTTCTGTTCCAGGCGCAACAGGCGGTGATGTTATTGTGCGCTTAGCGACAAAAGTAGGAGGTGCTAACGATGCAGCTTAATATCATTTCAGAAAAAAAATCAGCCAAAGGCACAGTTGATGTTTCCGAAGCTATTTTTGAACAACCTTATAATGAAGGTCTTGTTCACCAAATCGTTAATGCTTATTTAGCAGGCGCGCGTAAGGGAACACAATCTCAAAAAACACGTGCTGAAGTAAGAGGCGGTGGTAAAAAGCCATGGGCTCAAAAAGGTACGGGTCGTGCTCGTGCAGGTAGTTCACGTAGCCCAATCTGGCGTTCAGGTGGTGTTACATTTGCTGCAAAGCCTCGTAGCTACGAACAAAAAGTGAATAAGAAAATGTACCGTGCAGCACTACGTTCTATGTTGTCCGAACTTATTCGTCAAGAGCGCTTAGTCGTGGTTGAAGATGTTCAGATTGAAGAAGCAAAAACAAAATTACTTAAAGCAAAATTAGATCAGCTTGGTTTAACGACAGCCTTAATTGTTACGGCGGAAGATAATCCTTCGCTAGTTTTAGCTTCAAGAAACTTAATTAAAGTTGGCGTATTAACAGCAGGCCAGCTTGATCCAGTTGCATTAGCCCACTTTGACAAACTTGTTGTCACTGTTGCCGCACTGAAGAAACTTGAGGAGCGTTTAGCATGAATATGAATCAAGAACGTTTAATGAAAGTGATTTTGGGCCCTATCGTTACTGAGAAAGCTCAAATCATGGCTGACAAGAGTAATCATGTTGCTTTTAAGGTTACAACAGATTCAACAAAGTCTGAAATCAAACGCGCTGTTGAATTATTGTTTAAGGTTAAAGTGAAATCAGTCACGACACTCAACCAAAAAGGTAAAGTGAAACGGTCTGGCCAACATTTAGCCAAACGTAAAGATTGGAAAAAAGCCTATGTTGCATTAGAAGATGGGCATGATATTAATTTTTCGCACGCTGAGTAGTAATTGACTTTTAGTCGAGTCAGGCTACAATGCCGCGCTGAGCAAAGAAAAGAGATTGAAATAGGAGCATGAAGAAAAATGCCAGTAGTTAAAATGAAACCAACATCGCCGGGTCGCCGATTTGTCACAAGAGTGACAACTCCCGATCTACATAAAGGGTCGCCTTATGCGCCATTGTTGGCACCAAAGAAAAAAGCAGGTGGACGTAACAACACTGGGCGCATTACTGTGCGTCATCAGGGTGGCGGACATAAACAGCATTACCGTATGATTGATTTCAAACGTACGAAAGACGGTATTCCTGCAAAAGTAGAGCGCATTGAGTATGATCCTAACCGTACAGGGCATATTGCACTTCTTGTTTATGCTGATGGTGAGCGTCGTTATATTATTGCGCCTAAAAAATTAAAAGCAGGTGATAAAGTTGAATCGGGCTCAAAAGCGCCGATTAAAACAGGTAACTGCTTGTTATTAGCGGATATTCCAGTTGGTTCAACGGTACACTGTGTTGAAATGAAACCAGAAAAAGGTGCTCAGTTAGCACGAAGCGCGGGTACTTCAGTTCAGTATGTTGCAAAAGAAGGTAAATATGCAACGTTGCGTTTACGTTCTGGAGAATTGCGTAAAGTTTTGCTTGCCTGTCGCGCAACGATTGGTGAAGTGAGCAATTCAGAGCATAACTTGCGTAGCTTGGGTAAAGCGGGCGCAAAACGTTGGAGAGGTGTTCGTCCAACAGTTCGGGGTGTGGCAATGAACCCAGTAGACCATCCACATGGTGGTGGTGAAGGACGTACTTCGGGTGGTCGCCATCCAGTATCGCCTTGGGGTGTGCCAACAAAAGGTTACAAGACACGTAAAAACAAGCGTACTGATCGATTGATTGTACGTCGTCGTGGTAAGAAATAAGAGGAGTTATAATGGCACGTTCAATTAAAAAAGGCCCATTTGTTGATTTGAGCTTAATGAAAAAAGTGAAAGCAGCAATTGCGGGTGGAATCAAGAAACCAATCAAAACTTGGTCTCGTCGTTCAATGATTCTTCCAGATATGATCGGTTTGACACTAGCCGTTCATAATGGCAAAGATTTTATCCCTGTTTTTGTAACAGAGGATACTGTAGGTCATAAGTTAGGTGAGTTTGCGCCAACAAGGACTTACAGAGGTCACGCAGCTGACAAGAAAACAAAGAAATAAATGATTTCGTAAAGAGGTAAAGGTTAATGGAAACTACAGCAACATTAAAACACGTAAGATTTGCCCCGCAAAAGGGCCGATTAGTCGCGGATCAAATTCGCGGTCTTAACGTGTCAAAAGCGCTAGATATTTTATCGTTTAGCCCAAAACGTGCGGCAAGCACCATCAAGAAGATTTTGGAATCAGCGATTTCTAATGCTGAGCATAATTTCGGTGCTGATATTGATGAATTAAAAGTTTCAACTATTTATGTGAGTGATGGTCCTACGATGAAACGTATGCGCCCTCGAGCAAAAGGTCGTGGTAACCGTATTCTAAAGCGTACTTGCCATATTTTTTTGGAAGTATCGGATGATGAATTAGGAGATAAAAAGTAATGGGTCAGAAAGTTAACCCGGTTGGTATCCGTTTAGGTATTATTAAAGAAAGTTCTTCAAGGTGGTATGCGGATTCAAAAACGTTTGCGGATACTTTGCAAGAAGATTTAAAAGTTCGTGAATTTTTAGATAAGCGTTTAACGAAAGGTACGATTAGTCGTATTGATATTGAGCGTCCAGCTAAGAATGCTCGCATTACTATTCACACGTCAAGACCTGGTGTGATTATTGGTAAAAACGGTAAAGAGATTGAGCAGCTACGTGCCGATATCGGTAAAATGTTAGGCGTGCCTGTTCATATCAATATTGAAGAAATTCGTAAGCCAGACCTTGATGCTAAACTTGTGGCAGAAAGTGTTGCTTCACAGTTGGCTCGTCGTATTGCTTTTCGTCGTGCTATGAAGCGCGCAGTCAGTAATGCATTAAGAGCAGGCGCACTTGGTGTTCGAATCAACGTAAGTGGTCGTTTAGGCGGCGCTGAAATTGCACGTACTGAATGGTACCGTGAAGGACGTGTTCCTTTACATACATTCCGAGCTGATATTGATTATGCAACAGCTGAGTCATTAACAACTTATGGGATTATTGGTGTGAAAGTTTGGATTTTCCGTGGTGAGATCATCAGTGATGGTGGCGATCAGGGCGGCACAGGCGGCACAACAACTGAGACTAAAAAAGCAAAATAAAGATGTGGTGGGTTTGTCCGCCAACGTGATTAAAGTAGTAGGAGAAGGCAGTCATGCTGCAACCAAAACGTAGAAAATTTAGAAAAGATTTTAAAGGCCGCAATCGAGGCTTGGCTCAACGAGGCAATAAAGTAAGCTTCGGTAAATTTGGGCTTAAAGCACTTGATCGTTGTCGTTTAACAGCTCGCCAAATCGAGGCGGCTAGACGAGCATTAACTAGGCATATGAAGCGTGGTGGTGATGTTTGGATTCGTGTATTTCCAGACAAACCTATTTCTAAAAAGCCTTTAGAAGTTCGTCAAGGTAAAGGTAAAGGTAGCGTTGAGTATTATGTTGCGCTTGTTCAGCCGGGTCGTGTGATCTTTGAGGTTGATGGTGTTTCAGAAGAAGTCGCAAGAGAAGCGTTTCGCTTAGCTGCCGGTAAACTTCCATTTAAAACAGTATTTGTTGAAAGGACGGTAATGTAATGAACGCTAGCGAATTAAGAAAAAAACCTATAGATGAGTTAAAGCAAGAATTATTGGATTTAACGCGCGAACAGTTTAGCTTGCGTATGCAAAAGGCAACTGGTCAATTAAACAAAACACATTTAGCTAAAGAAGTGCGTGCCAATATTGCCAGAGTTAAAACAGTCATTAAACAGATTGAAGGTGAGAAGTAATGTCAGAAGCTCAGAAATCAAAACAAAGAACCGTTATTGGACGAGTGGCAAGTAATAAGATGAACCAGACGGTTGTCGTGCTTGTCGAGCGTAGTGTATCTCATAAGATTTATAAAAAGATCCTAACTCGCTCTCAAAAGTATCATGCACATGATGATGCTAATGAGTGTGGTATCGGGGATTTAGTGAAAATTGGTGAAGTTAAGCCTATCTCTAAAACGAAGGCTTGGTCATTGTTGGAAATTATTGAAAAAGCTCAATAAAACTGGCCATTAGAGCTACCCATAGTAAGGGTTAAATGCTATAATCTCGCCCCTCTTGGAGTGGGTAAAGATTTAAACAAGCTCGATAACATGTTGTTTAAAAAGAGAAAATTAACGCTGATTTGGCGTTGTGTGGAGATAAACGAATGATACAGATGCAAACAAGATTAAAAGTTGCTGATAACAGTGGCGCCAAAGAGGTAATGTGCATCAAAGTGCTAGGCGGATCGCATCGCCGTTATGCAGGAATTGGTGATGTCATTAAAGTCAGTGTTAAAGAAGCGATTCCTCGCGGTAAAGTGAAGAAAGGGGAAGTGCTTAATGCTGTGGTTGTACGTACAAGAAAAGGTGTTCGTCGTGATGATGGTTCTTTGATCCGTTTTGATGGTAATGCGGCAGTTCTTTTGAATGCGCAATTACAGCCCATTGGAACACGCATCTTTGGTCCAATTACGAGAGAATTACGTAAACAATTTATGAAAATAATTTCACTTGCACCTGAAGTGCTTTAAGAGGTTGATGATCAAATGAGTAAGAAAGTAATTAACAAACATAAAGTGAAATGCCGAATCAAGCAAGGCGACGAAATTGTTGTCATCGCTGGTCGTGATAAAGGCAAGCAAGGTCCTGTTAAAGCAGTATCTCGTAAACTAGGCCGAGCAAAATTAAAAGTTGAAGGCATTAACATGGTAAAGAAACATGTTAAAGCAAATCCTCAGCAAGGAGTTGAAGGTGGAATCATACCAAAAGAAGCATTAATTGATGTTTCAAATGTTATGATCTACAACTCATCGACGGGCAAGGGTGATAGGATCGGTTATAAAATGACAGACGATGGTCGTAAAGTTCGGTTTTATAAATCGACTGGCGAACTGATTGACGCGGAGTAGGGTTAAAAGAAAATGGCAAGATTAGAAGCAGTATACAAAGAAGAGATTATCAAAAAGCTAATAGAACAATTTAGCTATAAGAGCGTCATGCAAGCACCAAAAATTACAAAGATCACATTAAATATGGGTCTTGGAAAAGCAACAGCTGATAAAAAAGTGTTAGAGCATGCATTAAAAGACATGACAACGATTGCAGGTCAAAAACCGGTGCAAACAAAAGCACGTAAATCAATCGCGGGTTTTAAACTTCGTGAAGGTTGGCCTATCGGTTGTAAAGTCACTTTACGTGGCAAACGTATGTATGAATTTCTTGATCGTTTGGTGACGGTTGCTATTCCTCGGATTCGTGATTTCCGTGGGTTTAGTGTTAAATCATTTGATGGTCGCGGTAATTATACGTTAGGGCTTAAAGAGCAAATCGTTTTCCCTGAAATAGAATACGATAAGATTGATGCTATTCGTGGTCTTGATGTCACGATTACAACATCTGCGAAATCTGATGATGAAGCAAGAGCTTTGTTAACAGCATTTAATTTTCCATTTAAAGAAAAGAACTGAGGAAGTCATTTATGGCAAAGGTATCAATGAAAGAGCGCGAAAAAAAGCGCATCAGAATTGTAAAAAAACATGCTAAGCGTCGTGCGGATTTAAAAGAAAATATCCGTAAATCGTATTTAACAGAAGACGGTGCTTGGGACTTGATGGATAAGTTACAAAGCATGCCTCGTAGTGCAAGTGCTACTCGAGTGCAGCGTCGTTGCCGTACATGTGGTCGTCCACATGGCGTTTATAGAAAGTTTGGTTTGTGCCGCCTTTGTTTGCGTAAATTCGTTATGCAAGGTTTGGTTCCTGGTTTAGTTAAGGCAAGTTGGTAATTAGTTATGAGTATGCAAGATCCGATTTCAGATATGTTAACAAGAATTCGAAATGGCCAAATGGCATCGAAGCATAATGTGCTTATGCCATCATCGAAATTTAAAGTCGCTTTAGCAAGCGTGTTAAAAGAAGAAGGTTACATCACCGATTATAAAGTGGATGAAAACGAAGGTAAGCCTGAATTAAGTGTTGAATTGAAATACTTTAAAGGTGAGCCGGTTATTTCTACACTTAAGCGTGTGAGCAAGCCAAGTATACGTATTTATAAAGATAGCAAGTCTCTGCCTAATGTTTTAGGTGGATTGGGTATCGCCATTGTATCAACTTCTAAAGGGTTGATGACAGATCGTGCTGCACGTGCAGCTGGTATTGGTGGCGAAGTCGTTTGCTTCGTTGAGTAGAGGATAGATAATGTCTAGAGTAGCAAAGAATCCAATCGAAATTCCAAAAGGTGTTGAGGTTACTATTTTAAATAATGTGTTTTCAGCAAAAGGTCCTAAAGGTCAGCTGGAACATACGCTTCATGATTATGTAAGTCTTGAACAAGAAGATAATATTTTACGTGTTGTTGCAAAAGAAAATGCACATGCAAAACGTTCAGGTTCAAAAAACACAATGAAAATAAGCGTTGGTGCAATGGCGGGTACAACACGCGCATTGATTAACAATATTGTTGTTGGTGTTAGCCAGGGCTTTGAGCGTAAATTGCTAATGAAAGGTGTTGGTTATCGTGCGCAAATGCAAGGTAATAAGCTGAATATTTCAGCAGGTTTTTCACATCCTGTTCATTATGATGTGCCTGAAGGTATTGCCATTGAAACGCCAAGTCAAACAGACATTGTTATCAAAGGCGCTAATAAGCAACTTGTAGGACAAGTTGCAGCAGAGATTCGTAGCATTCGTCCTCCTGAACCTTATAAAGGTAAAGGTATTCGTTATGCTGATGAGCATGTCGTCATTAAAGAGACGAAGAAAAAGTAGGGTAAAGATATGTTAAGTAAAAAAGAGAATCGAGTTCGTCGAGGAAAAAAAACAAGGGCTAGAATTGCGACTAAAAAAGCAATGCGCCTGATTGTTCAAAAATCACCTCGTCATATTTATGCTCAAGTGGTTGCGCCTGAAGGTGGAAAAATACTTGCAAGTGCATCAACGTTGGATAAAGACTTCAAATCGCTTGAACTATTTACAGGCAATGTTGAAGCAGCAAAGCGTATTGGACAATTAGTTGCAGAACGTGCGAAAAAAGCAGGCGTAGAAAAAGTCGCTTTTGATCGTTCAGGTTTTAAATATCATGGCCGCATTAAAGCATTAGCTGATGCTGCGCGTGAAAGTGGATTAGACTTTTAATAAAGGGTAAAAACATGGCAGACAATGGGCAACAAAGTAATCAACCAGAACTCGATAGTCGTGTCGTCGATATCAGACGTACAACGAAAGTAGTGAAGGGTGGTCGTGATTTTAGTTTCGCAGCAACAGCGGTTGTAGGCGATGGTAAAGGTCGCGTTGGTTATGGTCGTGGTAAAGCAAAAGAAGTTTCTATTGCAATTCAAAAAGCAACAGAAGCTGCTCGTCGCAACATGAATAAAATTAAATTGAATGGAACAACGTTGCAATATCCTATTGTTGCAACTTTTGGTGCAACAAAGGTTATGATGAAGCCTGCAGCTGATGGTACGGGTATTATTGCAGGTGGTGCAATGCGCGATGTATTTGAAGTGTTGGGTGTTCATAATGTTTCTGCAAAAATTACGGGTTCAGCAAGCCCAATCAATGTGATTCGAGCAACTGTTGGCGGCTTAATTAATATGAAAGCGCCTGACGACTTTGCTGAAAAACGCGGTAAAACAGTTGAAGAGATTGTAGGATAATATCATGGCAAAACAGAACAAACTGAGATTAACTCAGCTAAAAAGTAGTATTGGTCGTTTACAAAAGCATAAAGATTGCTTGCGTGGTTTAGGTTTGCGTCGTATTCGTCACTCAGTTGAAGTGATTGATACACCAAGTAATCGCGGCATGGTAAACAAAGTGTCTTATTTATTAAAAGTTGAGGAGGTTTAATCATGCGTCTCAATAGCATTAAACCTGCAAAAGGTTCTACAAAAGCAGCTAAACGTCTTGGACGTGGCATTGGTTCTGGCTTAGGCAAGACTTCAGGTCGCGGTCATAAAGGTCAGCATGCTCGCTCAGGTGGTTATCATAAAGTCGGTTTTGAAGGCGGTCAGATGCCTTTGCAACGCCGCTTACCTAAATTTGGTTTCACTTCTCGTAAAGCGCGTTTTGCTGAAGAGTTGCGTTTATCTGATTTAGATAAACTGAGCATAGACAAAATTGATATCAAAGCATTAATCGCAGCAAAAGCCGTTCCTCAAATGACAAAGCAAGTCAAAATCATTGCAACGGGTGAACTTTCTAAAGCAGTGACAATTGCGCCAGATGTTCGTGTAAGCAAAGGTGCGCGCACAGCAATTGAAGCCGCAGGCGGAAAGATCGAAGAATAAAACAAGCGTAAGGTGGGTTCTAAAGCGTAAGCAAAAAATCCCACCAACTTTTTAATTAAGTTATAGAGCCGCCTCGCGGTTTTTTAGTAATTGAGCGGGAGCTCCTGAGTAATGGCAAGACAGCAAGGAATTAATCCATCATCTGTTTCTAAGAGTGGTGTCAAAGAGCTTAAGCAGCGTTTTATTTTTCTGTTAGTTGCACTTGTCGTTTTTAGAATAGGTTCTTATATCCCGGTTCCAGGCTTAGACCCTGTTAAACTTGCTCAATTATTCCAGCATGAAAGCAATAGTATTATTGGCTTATTTAACGTGTTTTCAGGGGGTGCATTATCGCGCTTCACTGTTTTCGCTTTAGGTATTATGCCCTACATTTCATCATCAATTATTATGCAGCTTTTTTCAGCGGTTGTTCCAAGTTTAGAACAACTTAAAAAAGAAGGCGAAGCAGGCCAACGTAAAATTAATCAATACACGCGATATGGCACATTGATTTTAGCGTTATTCCAAGCGATTGGTATCACAAAAATGCTAGCAGGTCAGGGGATTGCTTTAAACCCTAACTTTGCTTTTTATTTTGTTGCAACAGTAACGTTAGTCACAGGCACAATGTTTTTGATGTGGCTTGGTGAGCAAATGACTGAGCACGGTATTGGTAATGGTATTTCAATGATTATCTTTGCAGGTATCGTTTCAGGATTTCCTTCTGCAATTGCGAGAACATTAGAGCAAGTTCGTCAAGGTCAGCTTCAAGTCATTACCCTTATATTAATTGTTGCGATTGTTGTGATTGTGACAGGTGTTGTGGTCTTTATTGAACGCGGTCAAAGACGCATTAAAATAAACTATGCCCAGCGTCAAATGGGTAGAAAGCTTTATTCTTCACAATCCTCACATTTGCCTTTGAAAGTTAATATGGCTGGTGTAATTCCACCTATTTTTGCTTCAAGTATTATTCTTTTCCCTGCAAGTATTGCGCAATGGTTTGGGAAAGGAAGTAGTTGGTTGAGCACGGTTGCTATGCTTCTTCAGCCAGGTCAGCCTTTATATATGTTGATTTATGCTGTCGCGATTGTCTTTTTCTGCTTTTTCTATACGGCAGTTGTTTTTAACCCTAGAGACACCGCTGATAACTTGAAGAAATCAGGCGCTTTTATCCCGGGTATACGTCCAGGTGAACAAACAGGTAGATATATTGACTCAGTTATGTCAAGATTGACCATTTTTGGCGCAATCTATTTAATATTGATTTCTTTGCTGCCTCAGCTCTTGATGACAGAGTGGAATGTACCTTTCTATTTTGGTGGTACATCACTTTTGATTGTTGTGGTCGTTGTGATGGACTTTATGTCCCAAGTACAGTCGCATTTGCTTTCCGAGCAATATGACTCAGTAATGAAGAAGTCGAGCCTAAAAGGTAAGAAAAAATAAACGACGGAATCAAAGCACCGTCACCCCTGAGGAAGCAGGGATCTTGCTGAAAAAGCAAAAAGATCTCGGCTCAAGGCTGAGATGACGGGAAGGTTGGGAGAAATCCCGCTAATAAAATGTAAGAGGATAAGATAATGAAAGTAAGAGCATCAGTAAAAAAACGTTGTAGAAATTGCAAAATTATTAAACGTGGCAAGGTAATTCGAGTGATCTGTAAAGACCCGAAACATAAGCAACGCCAAGGCTAATAATTGATCAATAAATGGTGGGAATAATGCCGAAAATTACCCCGCATTGCTTGCAAACGCTTGCTAGTAAGGGTATTATCGCGACCTCCATGTCTTTGTGAGACGGAAAAGTTAAAAAACGAGTGAAATCATAGGCCTTAAGAGGTCTGTATTGAAGAAAAACGAACTGTTTTTAGGAGTATAACTGAATGGCACGTATAGCCGGAGTAAACATACCATCAAACAAGCATATCAGCATTGGTTTGACTGCTATTTATGGCGTTGGCCGTAGTTTGGCAAGGACTATTTGCAAGAAAACAAGCGTTCGCCCTGAAGCAAAAGTGGCTGAACTTTCAGAAGCTGAGCTAGAAACACTTCGTACAGAAGTTGCTTCTCATCAAATTGAAGGTGATTTACGACGTGAAGTTTCTATGAATATCAAACGCTTAATGGAATTAGGTACATATCGCGGTATCAGACATCGCCGTGGCTTACCTGTTCGAGGCCAGCGCACTAAAACAAATGCGAAAACACGTAAAAGACGTGGTAAAGCTAAAAAGTAATCATTAACGGTAGGAAATAGATCAATGGCAAATGCTCAAGTAAAAGCACCAGTAAAGTCAAAGAAGAAAGCTAAACGTCAAGTGGTTGACGGTGTAGTCCATATTAAAGCTTCTTTTAACAATACGATCATCACAATCTCAGATCGACAAGGTAATGTGATTTCTTGGTCAAGTTCTGCGGCTTGTGGTTTTAGAGGTTCAAGAAAAAGCACGCCTTATGCTGCTCAAATCGCTTCTGAAACAGTCACAAAAATGACGATGGAAAAATTTGGTTTGAAGAATGTTGATGTAAAATTAAAAGGTCCTGGACCAGGTCGTGAGTCAGCGGTTCGCGCGCTTTCGTCATCAGGCTTGAATATTTTATCAATTGAAGATGTTACAGGTATCCCACATAACGGGTGCCGTGATCCTAAAAAACGACGTGTATAGAGAAGGGTAATAACGTGGCAAGAGATTTTAGCCCAAGAGGCCGAATAGAAAAAAGAGAACAGCAAGATTTAGGTTTGTTCAGTGGTGTTACAGCAATTGAATCTAAACATAAAGTAGGCGTTGCGCCTGGAGTGCATGGTGCACGTCGCACTAAGCTTTCTGATTATGGTAAGCAACTTCGCGCAAAGCAAATGGTTAAGCGTACTTACGGCGTGTTAGAAAAACCTTTTAGAAATTATTTTAAAGAAGCGTTTCGTCTTAAAGGATCAACAGGTGAAAATCTTTTGAAACTTTTAGAAGGCCGTTTAGATAATGTTGTTTATCGTATGGGTTTTGGTCGCACGCGTAAAGAAGCGCGCCAACTCGTAGGTCATAATGGTATTTTGGTTAACGGTAAAAAAGCCAACATTGCTTCTTTTTCTGTAAAACCAGGTGATGTCATTTCAGTAAGAGAAAAATCAAAAGGTCAAATGCGTATTCAAGAAGCGATTGGCTTGGCGAAGCAACGTGTAACCCCTGAATGGTTAGACGTTGACTATGATAAATTAGAAGGTGTTTTTAAAGCAGTGCCTGATCGTGCTGAGTTGTCACCAGAAATTAATGAACAATTAATCGTGGAATTATATTCTAAATAACCGGTAATCCGAGGGCTTTATATGTCGAGTAATCATTGTCAGTATCTAACACCACAGAAAGTTAAAGTGGAAGCTATTAATTCATTCAAATCAAAAGTTGTCTTAGAACCTTTTGAGCGTGGCTATGGTCACACAATGGGTAATACGTTGCGCCGTATTTTGCTTTCATCGATGCCAGGTTGTGCAGTTACTGAAGTTAAAATCGATGGTGTTCTTCATGAATACAGTAGTATGAATGGTGTTAAAGAAGACGTAGTTGAAGTGCTTCTTAACTTAAAAGGTTTGGCTGTTAAGCTGAATGAAAAAGATGAAGCTATTTTACATATCAAGAAAAAAGGCGCTGGTGTTGTCACAGCAGGTGATATCGAAGTTGATCATGATGTTGAAATCGTTAACCCTGATCATGTGATTGCTCATCTTACTGATGAAGGCGATCTTAATATGGAGCTTAAAGTTCAACGTGGTCGTGGTTATGAACCTGTTACTGCAAGATTCCAGGAAGAAGATGATAAACCTGTTGGCGTGTTGCATATTGATGCTATTTACAGCCCAGTTAAAAGAGTTTCTTACTCTGTTGAAAGTGCGCGTGTAGAGCGTCGTACTGATTTAGATAAATTAATTTTAACCGTTGAAACTAACGGTACGATTGATCCAGAAGATGCGATTCGTCGCGCTGCAACAATCCTTCAGCAACAACTTTATTCGTTCGTTGATTTGGATAGCAGCATTTTGCAAGAACCAGAAAAAATCGAAGATGAAATCGATCCTGTTTTATTGCGACCTGTTGAAGATTTAGAGTTAACTGTGCGTTCTGCAAACTGTTTGAAAGCAGAAGCGGTTAACTATATTGGTGATTTGGTTCAGCGTTCAGAAACTGATTTACTTAAAACACCCAATTTAGGTAAAAAATCATTAAATGAAATTAAAGATGTATTAGCTTCACGCGGCTTGTCATTAGGCATGCACATTGAAGGATGGCCGCCATCGTTTTTGAAAGACGTGGCAATTACTCCAATGGCTACTGAAGAATAATACTTTGTTGAAAATTAAAAAATTAAATAGAAGGTAATAACCATGCGTCATCGTAAAGCAGGTAGAAAATTCGGTCGAACAAGTAGTCACAGAACGGCAATGTTTCGTAACATGTCAGCTTCTTTGTTTCTACATGAAACGATTAAAACAACGGTTGCTAAAGCTAAAGATTTGCGCCGTGTTGCTGAGCCATTAATTACACTTGCAAAAGAAGATTCTGTTGCAAACCGTCGTTTGGCGTTCGCAAGAATGCAAGATAAAGAAATGGTTAAAAAGCTTTTCAACGTATTAGGCCCGCGTTTTGCAACGCGCAATGGCGGCTATTTACGTATCTTAAAATGCGGTTCACGTCACAGTGATAATGCGCCTATGGCAATCATTGAACTTGTCGAGAAGTCTGAGCCAGTAGCTGCTGAATAAATAGCAAATATCCTATATCGAACTTTATTTAATGCCTCGCTTGTCGGGGCATTTTTTTGGTGATTAATTACCCTGGACCTTGTAAGCCTTGAAATCTCTCGCTATGATAACTATAGAAACAAGGAGAGTGAGCATGTCAACCGATTGGCCAGTATGGCCCATATTCATCATACAAGGGATTGTTTTTATCTTAATGTTTTTTCCGCGCTCGGCACGGTTTTTAGGTTTAAGAGTTTTACCTTTTTGGATCCCGCTTATTATCATTTTTGTTGCCTTATTAATTGTGTTGTCATTAGGTCATGATGCCACAAGTACGTTGAATCTTCATTTTTGATGTAGCGTGGGTTCTTTTGCGGAGCAAAAAAGCCCACCAGAATTTAAAAGGAATTAAAACATGAATGCAGGCTTAAAACATTTCATCAAAAATCTAGAGCTAGTCGACAGCGGTATCGGTGTTCTCGGTGTTGTTATTATTTTAGGCGCCGCCATCTTCGTACAGTTCTTTTATGGCGAGCAACCCTGCCCATTATGTTTATTACAACGCGCAGCTTTCATCAGCGTCGGCTTAGCTTTATTAATGAATCTCCGTTACAAAAACCGTGTCGCACATTGGGCACTAGCGATCATCAGTTCAGTCGCAGGTATTGCGGTAAGCATCCGCCAAATTTTATTGCATATCACAAGTGACATAGGTTTTGGCCGATCTGTTTTTGGCTTGCATATGTATACCTGGTGTTTTATTGCATTCGGGCTCACTATTCTTGGAAGTGCTTTTATGTTGCTGATTTACCCTGAGAAAAAGCCCACAGAATTCGATACCGCCTATAATGAGTAGCCAAGTCCTGCATTGAGCTTTTGGTTATTCCACTTGAGGCGCTCGCAATATGAGCACATCTATTCTTAAATCTCTTATCTAGATTGATTTTCTGCCATTCTCTGTTACCCTGATAAGAAATAAGATATGAAAAATAGGTCTAACAATGATAATAAAAGAAATTAAAGCTTTTATCGAGAAAATCCAACCAACGAGGTCTATTCCCGGTATGGGGTTAGGTTCAAAACCTTACAGGTTAAACCTCATTATAGGGTTAGAGAGTTTTCTTCAGCAGCTCAACGTAAAAGAGCTCAGGTACCGACTTGATCCAATTAATTACGATGCGCCTTTCAATTTATTTCTAGCCTTTTTGAGAGAAGCTGGCTTTCAGACGCTCTTAAGCGAAGGAGCGAAATATAGAAAAACCAGGGACTTCCTGGGCGGCTGGCTTACTTCTTCTGCAGCAAGTTCATCAGTATTTGATGAAGGCGGTACCGTTACCTTTATGGCAACGGAAGTTAAAGATATTTCCTTTGAAAATTTGCTTTATATCAATGGGGGGTATGAAGATGCTACAGAGCTTTTAGCCTTTATGAAAAGCAATGCTTCCGAAGGGAGGAATATTTACAACAATCCTAATAAAACTCCAGCAGAACCTTTCGATAATGAAGCTATTAAAGTATTAAAGCAGCACGAAGCTCTAAATCAATTTATAACTGAGTTTGAAGGAAGGCAAGCAGCTTATTCAAGAAGAACGCTTTCCTCTATTTTTTTTGAAATACTCCACCGTTATTTACAAGAGCTTTATGACATTGGCTGTTATAACACGTCTGGGTGGAGTTTTGGTGGTGAGGGGAATCAGGAGCCTTATCAGGCTCCTGATGTGGGTCGTCGAGTTGAAGGTCAAACAAAAATTGAGGCATGCCAGGGCGCAAAAATTAGATTTTTTTCCGCTATAGAAAGTTGCTGTCCTCCGAGTGATCAGGAGCTTTTGAAGGGGACAAGTATAACTTTAAGGTCTTCTACTGATGATAGGGAATTATCTACCTTAAGCTTTGATGTTATTGCCAGTGGCAGAATTCCGCATGAGTGTGTTATTAGCCAGCAACTCTATTTATGGCGCTTATTGCTTAATCATATGTTAGTCATTCCGCCAGAGAAATTTTTAAGTGATGGACACGTGATAGGTGCTGATATGGTGCCGCACTTGTAAGGCCTTTTGAAGTGCTTTATTGCTGGCGAGAATCAAAGAGTTACAGATTAGTTTTGTTTGTCATTTGTTATATTCAGAATCGGTTATATACTTTTATTATGATTTATTGATGTGTTGAAGGGGTTTTGTAATGAAGCAATTAGTAATAGTATTAAGCCTTGCTGTTTCGGGGATGATGATGGTTCCATCAGCACTTGCATGTAATAGTAACTCAGATTGCGTGGGTGTGAACTCTTATTGCGCAGCTTATCCCCCTCCCGTTGGGGGTATCTGTCAGAATGCCTCGAGAAATTGACTTCTTAGCTGGTAGAGGCCAAGTCTTGATAAATGACAAGTTCATTCAAGTTGATTTTTTATAAAGGAATGTTGTGATGAAGAAATTACTAATGTTAGTGGGTGTTAGTTTGTTGGGGTTTTCGATTGTTCCGTTGGCTTATGCATGTAAATCAGGGGGGTGCGGTCTTGGTAATTCCTGTGTGGTAGTGACGATACCTAATGTTGGAACTACAAGCAGTTGCATGAGTAACAAAGAAGAGGTTGCTACCAATGACGCTATAATACTTAAAGGCTCTAAGGCAACAAAAAATAAAGTTTTCAGAGTGAAAGAAGTTCAGACAAAACACAGCCGCCAAAAGATTGTAGTGCTTGATGAAGCAAGCGAGCTTAAAACACTCCAGGTGGATCCTAAGTTTAAGTAGATTAAATTGCCCAGGGTAAATTTTGGCAAGTAACAAGCGAGCTCTAGCTTGTTACTTGCCAATAAGAATAAGTGGGTTCAGGTTTTGGCAAGTTAACTCGAAACCGCCAGTAACGACATCATCTCATTTACAGATGTTTTCAAGAAGCTTTCTTTTTCAAGTAAAGCATTTAAAACTTTCTTTGATTGCAGTTCACCAAAATGATTTTTCACACTACTTTCAAATTTATTTAATAACAAAGGCATACCTTCTTTGCGGCGGAGGCGATGGCCAACAGGGTATTCAACTTCTACTTTTTCTGTCGATGTTCCATCTTTAAAAAAGATTTGAATCGCATTCGCAATCGAACGTTTATTTGGGTCTAAATAATCCTCACTATAGCGCTTGTCTTCTTTTACTTCCATTAAAGTGCGCAATTGATCGATGCGAGGATCTTTGGCAACTTCGTCAGAATAATGATGCGCATTTAGCTCGCCAAAAATCAAACCAATCGCAGCCATATATTGCAAGCAATGATCGCGATCAGCGTAATTATATAAAGGACCTTCTTTGCTGATGATGCGAATTGCAGATTCTTGCGTGTTAATTTCAATGCGTTCAATAGTGTTTAAGCGATCAACAATTTCGGGATGCAATGTTACTGCAGCTTCAACAGCCGTTTGTGCGTGAAATTCTGCGGGGAATGAAATTTTAAATAAAATATTTTCCATGACATAGCTTTCATAAGGTTGATCGATTTCAAACGCTTTACCTTTGAAGCTTACATCATAAAAGCCCCAGGTTTTTGCCGTAAGCGCGCTCGGATAGCCGGGTTCACCTTTCATCGTCAACGTTGCCAATTGAACACCGCGACTTGTTGCATCTCCCGCCGCCCAGGATTTTCGGGGACCTGCATTTGGTGCATGGCGATAAGTTCGTAAACTTTGTCCATCAACAAAGGCTTGAGAGAGAGCATCAATGATTTGTTCGCGCGTGCCACCAAGAATATGCGTTGCAAGCGCCGTCGATGCAACTTTCACTAAAATCACATGATCTAAACCAACGCGATTAAAACTATTTTTTAAAGCAAGAACGCCTTGAATTTCATGCGCTTTAATCATAAACGTCAACACATCTTTAATCGTATAGGTTTTTTTTTCTGTACGATTCATGTAATCACAACACGCCAAAATTGCGCCCAAGTTATCGGAAGGGTGTCCCCATTCAGCGGCTAACCAGGTATCATTAAAATCTAACCAACGAATTAATGTGCCAATATCACAAGCAGCTTTCCGCGGTGAGAGTTGAAATGTCGTGCCAGGAACACGCGCCCCAGAAGGTACAATGGTCCCCGCAACATAATGTCCAAGTAACTTTGCGCAGGCAGGATGTTTTAAAGCTAAAAAAGCACAAGCCAAAGAGTCTAATAAGCCATAATAAGCCGTTTCATAAGCTTCATCATTCGTGATGTCGTAATTTTTTACATAGTCGGCAATATCACATAAAACTTGATCTGGTTTGGGACGAAGGTTGCTGTCAACTTGATTACTCATGCGCACTCTTTTTTGTAAATAAGGTGGCGTATTTTACCTTTAATGAATGCTGAAAGAAAGCTTTGGGTTTCTGGCTGAGCTTTGTTTTATCAGGGTTTACAGCCACATTGCGTATAAAGGCATTTGGAGGGAGCGTTAGCAGAACTACCATTCCATGTAAAGACGCCGCATGCATCACTACAAACAGATTTGAGGCTATTGTCTGCGTCTGGATTTGATTTGCTGCATGCTTGAACCGTTAAAGCATAAAGTGAGACACTGCTAAAGAGTAATACAGGAGCTAAAGCAAGCAAAGCGATAGATTTTTTCATGACGAACCTCTGTTCTTGGGTATATCAATAGATCTTCTTATATCCAGTATAGGGCATATATAAAATAAGCGGGGCTGTTTCACTCATTTAGAGGTCGAGACTTTTAACTAAGCGCTCGAGTTCTCCAATTAAATACAGAGGTATTCTTAATATTTTGTCTTTTCTTTCAGGTTTTAAAGCAGATATATGAATACCCAAAGGCAAGTTCCTTTCTTCCAAAAAGAGTTTTAGTGATTTGGAGCGGCTTTGTGTTCCGGCTTTTACTTCGATAGGTAAAATCAAGTCGTTAACATTGGTTAAAAAATCGATTTCAGCTTGTGATCCACGTTTGTCACGCGCCCAAAAAAAGAGTTGGGCCCTGTCGAAATAATTTTGGTACGCAATGAATTCTTGAGCGGCAAACTGTTCCATAAGGTTGCCTTTATTTAGCAAAAGTACTTCGGGGTTAGTGAGATTGTTGATGCTAAGTTTATTGCTTCGGCTGACTAGTCCTGTATCTAAGAAAAACACTTTAAATTTTTTTTCATTTTCCGTGGTGCTTAAGGGAAGTCTTTTTGCGCTAGGGCTCTCTTTCCAGGCGAGCAAGTGTTGATATATGGCTCTCTTCATTATTACCCCTGACTTTTATCATAAAAAATGATATTTTACGGGGGTATTTTGTCGTAATTTATGACAAAAGTCAGGGGAAGCTTGGTTTTGTAGTCGATTGGGTTCATCTTTTTATGGGTAGGGTGGGTTCTTTTGCGGAGCAAAAAATCCCACCCTATGTGAATTATCGTTCTTCTATCGGCACAAATTCGCGGGGCTCAGGGCCTGTGTATTCTGAATCGGGTCTTATTAATCGGTTGTTTGAGCGCTGTTCAATAATATGAGCCGACCAGCCGGATGTTCTTGCGAAAACAAAAACAGGGGTGAACATGTCAGTGGGTATACCGCACATGTGATAAGCCGATGCGCTATAAAAATCTAAATTAGGAAAAAGTTTTTTCTCATCCCAAATAACTTTCTCAATACGTTCTGAAATTTCATAAAGATTCATGTTGTCAGTGTGCTCAGCTAATTTTTTTGACCATGCTTTTATTATATCAGAGCGGGGATCTGAAATTTTATAAACACGATGCCCAAAGCCCATGATTAATGCTTTGTCAGCGAGCATTTGCTTAATCCCTTTTTCTGCTTCATCAGGCGTTTTAAATTTTTCAATTAATTTCATTGCGGCTTCATTGGCGCCGCCATGAAGCGATCCGCGTAAAGTGCCTATTGCAGAAGTAATCGCAGAATAAAAATCAGATAAGGTTGCAGTTGTGACACGCGCTGAAAAAGTTGACGCATTAAATTCATGCTCCGCATAAAGGATTAATGAAGCGTTTATGCATTCTTCAAAAAGACTTTCGGGTTCCTTGCCATAAAGCAAGTGTAAAAAATGTCCCGCAATGGTTTCATCATTGGTTTCATCATTGGTTTCAACATTAATGCATTTTCCTGTTTGATGATATTGGTACCAATACATTAATATGCTTGGAAAAACAGCTAGTAATCGTTCTGCAATGGCGTGTTGGTCGCGAGTGGAGTCTTCAGGTTCTAATGTGCCTAGCATGGAGCAGCCCGTTCTTAAAACATCCATCGGGTGCGCTTTGGCAGGTATTTTTTCTAAGGTACTTTTTAATTCATCAGGCAAGCTTCTTTTTTTCTTAAGTCGTTTGAGCAAGCTTTGTAATTCTTTTTGAGAGGGGAGCTTTCCGTAAAGTAATAAATAAGCTACTTCTTCAAATAAACAATGCTCAGCCAATTCATCAATGGAATAACCTCGATAATTTAAACCAAGCCCTTCCTTTCCAACTGTGCAAATGGCGGATTCCCCAACGGTAACGCCAGCCAATCCTTCAGGTTTATTTTTTGCCATGCTTGATGCTCCTTGTAGGGTGGGTTCTTTTGCGGAGCAAAAAATCCCACCATTATTTAAAATAATGAAAAAGTATTAAATGATTGAATAACTTGTTTAGCGTGTTCAATATCCGGTGCAAAAAACCGGTCTTGATCGTAAGCGGGTACAGCTTTGCGAAGCGCGCTCACATAGTGTTGCAATTTTTTAGATGTTTTCAAGGGTGTGCGTAATTCAATCGCCTGGCAAGCAGCTAAAAATTCAATGGCAACAATAGTAAAGGTATTTTCAACTAATTCACCTAATCGTCTTGCAGCAAAAGCCGCCATACTAACGTGGTCTTCTTGATTGGCAGACGTTGGTATAGTGTCAACGCTTCCGGGGTGTGCGAGTGATTTGTTTTCGCTGGTTAATGCGGTCGCTGTAACATGCGCCAACATAAAGCCTGAATTGATGCCGGGATTATCGACTAAAAAAGCTGGCAAACCATTGTTGTGGTTAGGGTCGGTTAATAAAGCAATTCTGCGTTCAGCAATCGTGCCAATTTCAGTAATACAAATGGCAATTAAATCGGCAGCAATCGCAACAGGTTCTGCATGAAAGTTTCCGCCAGAAAGTGCTTCGCCATCACTGAAAATTAATGGATTGTCAGTCACGCCATTTGCTTCAATGGTTAAAACATTTTTTGCATGACGTAAATGCGTTAAGCAAGCACCTAAGACTTGTGGTTGACACCGCAATGAATAAGGATCTTGCACTTGATGACAATGTGAGTGTGATTGATGAAGCTCGCTCTCTTCTAAAAGTTCACGAATCATTTTGGCAATGTCGATTTGTGCTTGGTGTCCGCGCACTTCATGAATGCGGGGGTCAAAAGGCGCATAACTTCCAAGCGCCGCATCAACACAAAGTGAGCCTGCAATAACAGCTGCAGATAAGAGTTTTTCAGTATGTATTAAATGATAAAGTGACATGGCTGTTGAGACTTGTGTGCCATTCAATAAAGCTAAACCTTCTTTTGCTTCTAGTGTTAAAGGTTTTAATCCAGCATTTGCAAGCGCTTCTTTTGCGGGAAGTATTTTACCATTAATGCGTGCATTACCTTCGCCAATAATTAATAAACTCATGTGAGCGAGCGGTGCTAAATCACCTGAAGCGCCCACTGATCCTTTGCAAGGAATGCAAGGGTAAATTTTTTCATTAAAAAGTGTTATTAAAAATTCAACAAGTTCTAAGCGAACACCAGAGTAGCCTCGTGTAAGACTGTTGATTTTAAAAAGCATAACAAGTTTTACAATGTCATCGGAAAGTAAATCGCCAACACCTGCAGCATGTGAAAGTACAATGCGTCGTTGCAATTCTTCTAATTGATCGTGAGGAATTTTTGTGTTGGCAAGCAAACCAAAGCCTGTGTTAATGCCATAAACAATTTTGTCTTCTTCAGTGATTTTTTTTACAACCGCTTGGCATTGGTTGATTTTTTCAATAGTGTTTTTATCTAGCTTCAGTGAAGTATCGTCTGTCAAAATATGAGCAATATCTTGATAAGACAATTGTCCGGGCTGCAAGGTGAAGTGTTCCATTCTCATCCTTTTGTGCGAGTTGTCGTAAGTAAACTTCCGCAGGAATAATCAGAAGAACAAGCTTATAGCGAAGGTGCTCCAAAATCAAATGGTCAAAATTTACATTACAGCATTTTTTTGATGTAAGAAAATGAAAATTCTTAACTTGAAGCGCTGTTCTTTTAGAGTGATTTCTGTATATTGCTCTGGTTGGTAATTATAAGGATAATCGTAATGGTTGGAACACGGACTAGTGATCTAAAGCCTCCCCTAAGTCCAGTTAGAGGGGCTGTTAAGAAACCAGGGGCTTTAAAAAGAGCATCAAGCTCGTTTTTGAACCTTTTGGGATTGTTGAAGGAAGCAGCCCCGGACCCTGATGCGCCTGTTTTTGAAACAGTGACTTATGAGCTGCCCATTACGGATAATGCCATTTTACGCCGCATCAAGCTTATTAATAGACAGTCTTTTCAAATTCGTAGAGGTGATGATGACGTTCATGAATATGAACATGGTGAGCTCCATGCTTTTTATAGAAATAGTGTTCTTGAAGGCTATAACCTTATTGCGAAAAATGAATATGAATATATGGGTAAAAAACGGATCGCTGTCAAAGTGGGCCCAAGCGCTGTTTTACCTACCTCTCAGGGACAGCGCTTTGTAGGGGCGACATCTCAATCAAGTATTCAAAAAATTGTTTTACCTGAGCTTCTTCGCAGCTGGCTTCCTCGATTAATCGCCGAGGAATCAAAGCCCATTGATATCATAGTTGTTGCAGGGAACGATCGCTACAAGGAGCTGTCTGAAGGGTTGCCAGACAAATATACTCTCAGTGATTTCACTGATGAAAAACTTCCGCCAATTGAGGCGGAGAAGTGTTTGCAAGAAGAGCTAACTAAAATGCTTATTGAGGCTGCAAAATCAGTTTACCCTGATAGTGTTTGCGTGGAGATGTTTCTCAATGGAGGCGTTATTACCTCAAGGTGGGTGCCAAAAGATAAACCTGAAGGAGAAGTTGCCACTATTTGTTTGATGAAGGGAACGAAAGCTAATTTAACCTATGCGGCAAAGTTCAATAAACTAGGTACAAAATCACCTTCAGTATCGCCTAGCGGTAAAGGAAGGGGTGTAAAGCGCCCACCATCTGAAGCATCATCGAGTGCTGGTCTCGATCTCGCTCCACCTTCGCCAATCAAGGGGGGTTCTCCGGATGGTGTGCCTCATCCAAGAGCAAGCAAAAAGTTAAAAAGAGAGTTGGTTTGGAAAGGTCCTGATAAAGCTGCGGCGTCATCACCTTTGGCTGAGAGCGGAGCACATTTATTTAAGCCTCCGAGAAATACACCTTTAGGAGGTAAGCGAATGGAGGCGCCCGGAAGCAGCTAAACAATCGCTTACGTTTAATACTAAGCAGGCTTCGGAAGCTTAAATCTTGATGTTTTTGTCATAATTAGCTCGTTCATCACAGAGCAGCTCTTTAAGATAAGTTCTTGTAACAATAATAAATTAATAAGTAGGTAAAAAATAAATGTTAGGTACTCATGTTCATATTCCACCCCCTCCTGAAGGTTCGCCTCCGAAGAGCCCTTCTCGGAAACGGAGTAGCGAGCTTGTTCGTGCGTTAAGTATCTCAATAGACGGGGTGGGCTCTATTGTTTCCCAGTGTTCTTATGTGGTTCGAGCAACAAATTACGGTGCAAAAAGAAAAAGAGTTAACCCGGGACAGTTGGAGCAAGAGCAGGCGGCATCTTTAAGCTCTTTGAAATGGTCGGCAAAACACTTAAAAATAGTTTTAGATTTATTTCCTGACGTTTCCCAAGCTGATTTTAAAAAGGCAGCGGATAGCGTGCGAGAGCATGATTATAATGAAGGCCTTGTTACTTTTTATGTATTAAGAACATATTTAACGAAGAGTGCTCACCCAGATTTTGAGAGCGATGGATTGCTATTGCTGGAAGTTATTAATAGTTATCAAGAACGTGTTGATGAGCGTACAGAAAGAAAAGCAACGGTTGATTTGACAGAAAAAGAAGTTATTGAAAGTTTGAAGAGTCGTAAGATTAAAATGAAGAAAGGCTTGCTGGGCCGGGTTTTTTCTAATTTTTGGACTTCTGACAATGAAGAAGATCCTCGGTCTAGCACAGGCTCCGTATCTTATGGGGGTACTAGCAGCTCTCCTCCTCGTTCGCTTCCTAGCTCCCCTGAGTCGGCGCGGCGAGCTGCTGATGATTCGGGGCAGCATGGAGATATTCTCTTTAGCGGTGGTAATGGGGGGCTTGTAGGAGCTAACGCGGGTGATGCCTCAGGTTCAGTAGGCGGCGCCCATTCGTCTACATGCCTTCAATCGCTATGCTGTTTCTTCAGTGGTTGTTGGGGGGGTGAAAAGGGCAGGTATGCTCCTGTTTCAGCAGGACTAACGCCTGGTAACACCGGGGTAAACTAATCAATCATCGGCAAATCAAGCTTATGCTCTTTCGCACATTCAATCGCACTTTCATAACCTGCATCAGCATGACGCATCACACCTGTTGCGGGGTCATTAAACAATACGCGTTTTAATCTTGCCTCCGCATCTTTTGTGCCGTCGCAAACAATGACCAAGCCTGCATGTTGAGAAAACCCCATGCCAACACCGCCGCCATGATGGAAGCTCGTCCAAGTAGCGCCACTTGCTGTGCTTAATAAAGCATTTAGAATCGGCCAATCAGAAACAGCATCCGAACCATCTTTCATGCTTTCAGTTTCACGATTAGGGCTTGCTACAGAGCCTGAATCTAAATGATCACGCCCAATAACAACCGGTGCTTTTAACTCGCCGCTCGCGACCATTTCATTAAAAGCAACACCTAAGCGATCCCTATCACCTAAACCTATCCAGCAAATTCTTGAAGGCAAACCTTGAAATTGAATTTTCTCTTTTGCCATATCTAGCCAATGATGAAGTTGTTTATCATGCGGCAATAATTCTTTAACTTTTTGATCCGTTTTGTAAATATCTTCTGGGTCGCCCGACAAAGCCACCCAACGAAAAGGACCAATGCCTTTGCAAAACAAAGGGCGAATATAGGCAGGTACAAACCCTGGAAATTCAAAGGCATCTTTTTCGCCAGCTTCGTAAGCCATCTGACGAATGTTATTACCGTAATCAAATGTTGGAATACCTTGTTTAGAAAATTCAACCATGGCCGCGACATGTGTTGCCATCGATTGTTTTGCCTCATACACCACTTTTTCCGGATCTTCTTTTCGCATTTTTGCCGCAAATTCTAATGTCCAACCTTCAGGCAAATAGCCATTTAAAGGATCATGTGCGCTTGTTTGGTCAGTAACCATGTCTGGCCTTATGCCGCGCTCAACAAGTTCCGGTAAAATTTCTGCGGTATTGCCAAGTAAGCCAACAGAAACGGCTTCACCTTTTTTGCAGGCATCATCAATCATTTGCAAAGCTTCATCTAAGTCTTCAGATTTTTTATCGAGGTAGCCACTTTCAATGCGTTTATCAATGTGCGTTGGATCACATTCAATTGCAAGCATAGAAGCGCCCGCCATGGTTGCAGCAAGCGGTTGCGCGCCACCCATGCCCCCCAGTCCGCCTGTTAAAATCCATTTACCTTTTAAGTCACCATTGTAATGTTGCCTTCCTGCTTCAACAAAGGTTTCATACGTGCCTTGGACAATACCCTGGCTTCCAATGTAAACCCAAGATCCCGCGGTCATCTGTCCATACATCATTAAGCCTTCGCGATCGAGCTCATTAAAAACTTCCCAGTTTGCCCAGTGCGGAACAAGATTTGAGTTAGCGATTAAAACACGAGGCGCATCTTTGTGAGTTTTAAAAACACCCACAGGCTTTCCTGATTGCACCAATAAAGATTCATCGTCTTCAAGTCTTTTTAATGTTTCAATGATTTTGTCATAGCAAAGCCAATTGCGTGCTGCACGACCGATGCCACCATAGACGACAAGTTCAGCAGGATTCTCTGCAACCTCTGGATCCAAGTTGTTCATTAGCATGCGCATAGGTGCTTCAGTGAGCCAGCTCTTACAAGAAAGCTTGGTACCTGTGGGTGCTTTGATATTTCTTGAAGGATCAAGTCTGTGTAAATCTTTGCTCATAATAATGTCCTTGAAAAAAAACAGTCTTATTTAATCCTAGCAGGGATTTTTAGAGCCCGCACCTATTTAAATGATTTAGAAGATACTGATAGATTTTATTTTGACTTTATGACGTGAGGCCAGGATGGAAGCGATGGTGATCAGTGCAGAGGTTGAAGTTGATGCAATGGCTGCACCGACAATGCCGAACAGGATCGTTAAAATAATGGCGAGCGTGGTGATAAAGACAAGCTTAAATATTGATATATAAACAGCCCACATCTCATTTCCTGAGTAAGTAAGAAGTTGCCCTGCTGGTGTTCGAAAACTTCCAAATAATTGGCCGGCAATCAAAATAATAAAAGCTAAGTGAGAATTAAAGTTATAATAGGTTATCCCAAAACTTGAAATAAGCTGACGAGAGAATATAAAAGCAATGGCACCAAGTATTATTACTAGGATGAGATTTATTAAGTTGAGTTGATTAATGCTTCGTTGAAGTATTCTAGGTTTTTCTATTTTATCGGCGCTGATGTGCGTGCTAATTTTAGCGCCTAAAGGCGTATAAAGGCTTTGCGTAACAAGCCACACAAAGCTTACAAGTATCATGAGAGAGGCATACTGACCAACACGTGAAGAGTCAGGAACAAAAAACTTAACCGCTAATAAATCAATGGCACCTGCAATTAAATAAGTCGCTTGATTTAGAATTAAGTGGAGAGATGTTTTTTTCCATAAAATGGTAGTTTGTTTTGATTTGCGCAAGGTTGAGGTAACTACCTTGCGAGGAAAAGCAAGGACAAGCAGAGAAAGTCCGATGAGGTTAAGGATTAAAAGGGTGATTAAGCTTAAAACCCATAGCACATTGTAGTTATAGACAAGCCTAAAAAAGTATGTGGTAAGGATGATAGCGAAAAGATAAATTAGATACATATTGAGATTATTTTGGATACTAAATGAGATAACGTTTTGGTTTGAGCGTAGAAAATAAGCAGATAAAATAGCTAGGGCGCTTAACGGCGAAAGATACAATATATAGAAAACAATATGGTAGGTGACGAGGGCCCTACTATCAAAGACATGAAATAAGGCAAGAAGAGCAATGATAATAGTTAAAATAATTAAAAAAACAATGGAAGAGAAGAAAAGTATAGCAAGGCTCCAGCGTAAATAGGCAGAAGCTTGCTCGCTATCGCTTGCATTCATATACTTGGCTAAAAAACGTATTGCTGCAGAACCTGTGCCCAGGGGAAGTAAAGTTGAAAAAACAGCGAGTAGAGTGAGCGCAATAGAGAAGTTACCATAGACACTTGCGGGCAAAGTATGTGCTAGAACTGTATTGAAAATATATTTTGCAACAAAAGCCATGATGGCAAGAACGATTAGAATAATGCTTGTGTAATATCCCTTTCTGCTTGCTTTAGTTGATGTCATAAGTTAAAGGCCTAGCGCACCTCTAAGATGCGATTGTAATGTTTGCTTATCTATAATAGTGCCTAATATCTAATATTTACATGAGAACTTCAAGTATTGATGAGGTTTTTTTTGATTCAAAAGTAAACTTGAAATAATCGGCATTAAGACTTGCTGAAATTCTCATACAATGTCATATTTTAGATTGGCTTTAATGTAAAACAACGAGGCACCCATGAAGGGCTTTTCAAGCTTGCAGCGACGACTATCAATATTGGTGTTGGTTGTGGGTACTTGTTTGTCTTCTCAGCTTTATGCTAAAGGCGTGCTGCTACTGGATGGAAATGCCTTACAAAAATCGATGGCTTCTTTAAATACAGCATTAATGCATTCAGATGCGCCTTATAATGCTATAACGATTGAGCACTTCAGTGCTCAAGATCCCTCTGTATTGCAAAATTTGCTGGAAAAAATCCCAAAAACATTTTGGCACAAGATGAGGTATATCAATTTGGGTGTAAAAACAGCTAATAACCGTTTTAATACGGTGAGAGGGCCGTTTATGAATGCTAAGCATTTGAAAATTTTGCGCATCATACCGAGCGGCGGCAAACCGGCTATTTTGGTTATTGATCCAACGTATATTGTTAATGGACAAGATAGCTTTTTTGTAAATTTTATCGGATATGATATAGAAGTGCCCGTTTCAAATACTGTTTTTACAAAATTTCTAAGTGAGTTTGAAGTTAACCGTCAGCTTTCTAAGGTTCATCTTTTAATTAACAATAAAATTCAAGTTCAGTTAGCTTCAAATTGGTCACCTAAGCAGCCGCTTAGCGCATTTTATGTTTCTGTCAATCTCAATAATGTTAATGCGAAAAATGCTGAAAAAATCTTTCATGCATTTAAAAAATTCCATTATGATTCCCATGCTGCAATAGGTGTTGGTTTGATGGGCTCTGACAAGCTGTCAGCTAGCGAGAAAAAGATTATTCTAAATGCTGCTAAAGATTATATACAGACGTTAAAAAATAAAGACGTCAGTGTTCTTGCAATGTCGGCGTCTGGTTGGCATAAGGGAGATTTAGATATCATGGTTCCCGATAATAATATAAAGAAAAGATTTAACAAAGGTGCGTGGGGAGGGATTTCGGGAGCTACTCAAAAGAAAGTGGCTGCTCAAGCCCTTTCAATTAAGCAATCTGCATATGATTTTGCTGGTAAAACAGCGCCGACTTCAAATGCAGAAACTTTACCTAAAACGTCTGGTGCTTTCATAGAGAAAGTCAATAGTTTGCACGGAATAGAAGAGGGCTTGAGTCATAAACCTCAGCAGCCATCATTTGAAAATATGAATATAAGTCTTAAGCAAGAAATAAAGAAATCAAATGGGTCGCAAGCTTAGCGGTTTTATGATCGCAGTCAAAGCAAGGCGCGTATTCAACAATATCTGAACTTAGTAATTTATTTGATTTGATCAGTGGCTTTATAAGTGTAGCAGCTTGTTCGAGTGTGATGCCGTTAATTTGTGGCGCGCTAACGCCTGGAGCAAGATAGCTTCCAAAAGCATCTAAGCAAATCGTCAGGTAAATATATTTATGTTTTTTTAAAATGGCGTCAATCAGTTCTAACGATGATTGCATATTTTTATGCATATCATTGGCAGGTATGTATTGCACGTCCAGTTCTTTGGCCGTATGGAATAAGTTTTTTGTATTGGCCGTTGTTTGAATGCCAAAACAATAATAATTAAAATTAAGCCCCGCTTTTTTTCGAGTCTCTGCAATTTGTGTAAAAGGCGTGCCTGAACTTCCAAGTTTGCCGTTCACTAAAGGCCTTAAGTCTAAATGTGCATCGATATTAATGATAGCCAAGTCTTCATCGCCAATATGTTTGGTTATGCCTTGATAATGTCCCCACGCAGTTTCGTGTCCGCCACCAAGAAGGATAGGCCGACACTTATTATTTAACAATTCAAAAACAGCCTCACCAAGTTGTTCTTGTGCTTGTTCTAACTCATCATCAGGGCATTCAACATTACCCGCATCAATAATGCTAACCTCTTTTTGCAAGGGAAGAGAAGCCATGGTTTGCTTTAAAACATTCGGACCTTCTTTGGCGCCGGGACGCCCTTGGTTTCGCTTGACGCCTGCATCACTACAAAAACCTAAAAGCGCAAAAGTTGAAGCTTTATTGTTTAATTCAGAGAGCGATTGGCATTCGATTTGCTGGAATAGATATTCATTAGGCTTGGCGTCTTTGCGTCCCTGCCATAATGATTGATCCGGTGCTGTGTAAAATCCTTTTTTCATGGGTTTATTCTCTCAGTTATTTTTAAATGGTCAAGGTAATTATTCTTCATCTGATGCTAGGATAGCTTGGCGTAGCTCGCGAACCCACCCTGTAATCTTCCCCTAAACTAACGGACACTGATTTGTTAAACTCTACGAACTAACAAAGAGGTGAACTATGACAAAGAGATCTATCAAAAAATACACAAATGAATTTAAAGAGGGAGCGATCAAACTTGCGCTCAGCGCCTCTTCAGTAAACGAGGCAGCTCAAAGTCTCGGCATGCCAACGACAACTTTGCATCAATGGGTTCAAGCTGCGAAAAAAAGTGGTCGCCAATCTATAAAGACATCTGATGGCAATATTAATCACGTCAATGTCCATGATGCTTTAGAAGAGAATCAGGAACTGAAAAAACGATTGCGCCGCTTGGAGCAGGAAAAAGACCTATTAAAAAAAGCGGCCACGTACTTTGCGCAGGAGCTCGATTAAAGTACGTGTTTATTAAAGAGCATCAGAAACAATTTTCAGTGAGCATGATGTGTAATCTATTTGGCGTAAGTCGCAGTGGTTATTATGGCTGGCTACACCATAAACCTGGTAAGCGAGCAATCGCTAATCATGAGCTTGATCAACAAATTGAAGCTGTATTTAAGCGACATAAAAGCCGGTATGGCTCGCCTCGCATCACAAAAACGCTGAAGACAAAACAAATTAGCTGCAGTCATACACGAGTCGCAAGGAGAATGAAAATCATGAATTTACGCGCTGTTGCGAAGAAAAAATTTAAAGTCACAACTGATTCGGCACACAATCAAACAGTCTTTCAGAATATCTTAAATCGTGACTTTATAACAACAGGCATGAATCAAAAATGGGCGAGCGATATTACCTATATTCGCACAGAAGAAGGCTGGATATATTTGGCTGTTGTTATTGATTTACACTCGCGAGCCGTTATTGGTTGGTCGATGAGCTCACGAATGAGGAAAGCACTGGTTTGTAGCGCCCTCTTGATGGCGTTATCTAATCAGGGCTTTCCTGCCGGAGTTATCGTACATTCTGACAGAGGAAGTCAGTATTGTTCAGATCGCCATAAGAATATACTGAAGCACTACAAACTTATCGGGTCAATGAGTCGTAAAGGCAATTGCTGGGATAACGCGATTGCTGAAAGTTTTTTTCATACGCTCAAAGTAGAGCTGGTTCATGAAAATCGTTATAAAACTCGTGACATCGCTAAGCAAAGCGTGTTTGAATATATTGAAACTTATTATAATAAGGAAAGATTACATTCAGCTATTGGTTACAGAACACCATTTGAGGTTGAATGTGCTGCTTAATACTAGGAATTCAGTGTCCGCTGAAGCGCGGGAAGATTACTGTTCAAGAAGATTTTCCTAATACGGGTGGGTGGGTTCTAAAGCGTGCGCAAAAAATCCCACCATCGGGAGCATCCTAAATATATAAATTAATGAGCCTTCTACTTGCCTCACACTCTATTCCGCCCTAAACTCGATGCACGAAACATTACTTCGCAAAAGGGAGCTTTATGGCCTGGGACCAAGTCTGGATCAACGCTAAACTTATCACTATGCAAGGTGATAATTACGGCTTAATCGAAAATGCAGCAATCGCAGTTAAGGATGATAAAATCACGTGGCTTGGGGAAATGGATGAGCTTAAAGATTCTCCTGCCAACTTAGCCAAAGAAATTCACGATGCAAAAGGCGCCTGCATTACACCCGGATTAATCGATTGCCACACACATCTTGTTTTCGCAGGTGATCGCTATAAAGAATTTGAATTACGCTTGGAAGGCGCGACCTATGAAGAAATTGCAAAAGCAGGCGGCGGTATTCGTTCAACGGTAAAAGCAACACGCGCCGCAAGTGAGGATGAATTATTTGAACAGTCATTACCTCGAGCAAAAGCCATGCTTGCACAAGGTGTTACAACAATTGAAATTAAATCTGGCTACGGTTTGAATCTTGAGACAGAAATCAAAATGTTAAAAGTAGCAAAGCGCATTGAAAAAGCTTTATCTATAGATGTTTCAACAACTTTTTTAGGTGCACATGCATTGCCAGAAGAATTCGAATCAAATCCAGGTGCCTATATCGATCTTGTGTGTGAAGAAATGTTACCCGTCATTGCAAAAGAAAAATTAGCGTCAGTGGTTGATGCCTTTTGTGAGTCCATTGGTTTTACACCAAAACAAGTCGAGCGTGTTTTTGAAAAAGCAAAATCATTAGGACTTTCAGTAAAGTTACACGCAGAACAATTGTCGAATTTAAAAGGCGCAAGCCTTGTTGCAAAATACCAAGGCTTATCAGCTGATCATTTAGAATATGTAGGAAGAGACAGTATCGAAGCGATGTCAAAAGCAGGCACAGTTGCTGTTTTATTGCCGGGCGCATTTTATTTTCTACGTGAAACGAAGCGGCCTCCGATTGATTTGCTTAGAGAGAGCAATGTCCCTATCGGAATTGCTACAGACTGTAATCCAGGGAGCTCACCGACAACCTCTTTGTTATTAATGCTAAACATGGCTTGTACTTTCTGGCAAATGACGCCTCTAGAAGCATTGCAAGGCGTGACAGTCAATGCCGCCAAAGCCCTAGGGTTGCAGGAAGGTGTCGGCACTCTTGAGGCCGGAAAGCGCGCAGATTTTGTACTGTGGAGTATTAAAGATCCTGCAGAACTTGCTTATTGGGTAGGCTCAAACCCATGTCAACAAGTCATAAAATCTGGTAAGATCTGCACCTAATTTGCCGGGACTTAACGCCTGGCGTAGGGTGGGTTCTAAAGCGTAAGCAAAAAATCCCACCATCATTAATTGATAAAAGAGGTTAGCTATACCATGTCATCAAACGAACCCATCGTTACAATTCTAATCCCCCACTACAAAACTCTGGAGTTAACAAAATTATGCTTGCGCTTATTACGCAAACAAACCGATGAAAGCAAAGTCCGTGTCATCGTTATCGACAATGGTTCAAACGACACCTCAAGCGATTATTTAAAAACAGTTAAATGGGTTGACTTAATCGTCAGGCAACCCGCAGCCGATGTTAAGCCTGCAAGAGCACACAGCGATGCGCTTGATGAAGCGCTAGCGGAAACAACAACACCTTATGTCTTATCTATCCATACAGACACTTTTGTTAAATCACCCCAATGGCTACATTTTTTATTAGCAGAAATAGAAGCCGATAAAAAAATAGCAGGTGTAGGTTCATGGAAACTTGAAGAAAAACCTTTATACAAACGCTTAGCTAAAAAGTTTGAACGTTGTTGGCAATTAGCCTGGTACAAAATCATTGGTAAAAAAGATCATCAGATAGTGGGGGTGGGCGATAACTATCATTACTTAAGAAGCCATTGCGCAATGTACCGCACAGACCTTTTAAAAAAATTCAACTTAAGTTTTTCTGAAGACGATGCAGTCGCAGGAAAAGGCATACATAAAAAACTAGTTGAGCACGGTTACCAAATGAAATTCCTACCCTCTGAAACGTTAATCAAATATCTCTGCCATGTTAACCATGCAACGATGGCGTTAAATCCTGAATTAGGTGCGCGTAAAAAAACCGTTGCAACAGGTTTAGAGCGTATTCAAAAAACGCTGCATTCGCTAGATGCTGAAAATATTCTAAAGCGCGATGAGTTGGATGCGTAAAAAAGATATTATAGGCTCTCCTAAAACACTCTGTCATTCCTGCAAAAGCAGGAATCTATATGAAATTTAAGAAGATCTCCCTGTTCCCGTTGTGGCGGCGGGGCTGTTGACATGCTGCGATCAAATCTTTAACATCCCCCTTAAAGTGAGGAGCAAAATTGCAATAATAAGCAAAAGTACATTGATAATAGATAAAAGCTTAATAAAAACAATAGGTTAAAAATATGCCAGAAAGAGACCCTGTATTTCGTGGATGGAATAACCGTAATGAACCCGGGTATTGGTCAGTAAACTCCGAAAGTGGACAAGCTACTTTACCTCGCGGCTCTGTCGACATGAGGTATCGATTCCTTTATTTGACTCAATTTCTAGGGTATTACGAAGCGGCCTTTTTGTCGGAGGGTTTGTTCTACTTAGACAAAGTTGATGTAAACACAGCAGAGACATTGATGTTTCTAATGAAGGGGGTTCCGGTTTTCAAGCCTAGCTATAGAGCAGACAATCCATATAGAGCTTATGAAGAGGAGCTTACGAGATCTGGTGCTGGCTTTACGGGGAAATTGACTGAGCGGGAGTTGCTTAGGCTTATGGAAATGCTAAAGGCACTTCACACTCAGCAGCAACTTCTTTCAGAAAAAGCCCAAAACGTTACAGTAAATATTAAAACGCCAGAAGAGCTCGCTTCCTTGGAACTCATGTGTGAAAGACATCCGCATGTTGGAGAAAAAGAAATCGCTATAGAAGTAACGCTAGATGAATTAGCTTTGCTTACTGAAACGGCTCTTGATTCTTTTCGATTAGTGCTTATTTTAGCCCACAGAAAAAATCTTTCTGAATACGATTTAAGTAAGGTCCAAGAGATCAAGTTTGTTGGTACAGCCATTTGCTCCTCACCTGCGATGGAGCCGCTTGCTACAGCAGGGCGTGTGACCAAAGTTACACTGGAAAATGTACGCTTCAGAGGCCGTGATTTTGATGTTTTTGATGGGAAGGATCACTCAGTTGAAGCAAGTTTTTACAGTGCTATATATGGTCTTCCTCATTTAAATGAACTGTCAATAAAAAGCAAAAATCGCGAAACCCTTCCCGGTTTAATCGAATGGCTTAAGAGTAATGAAACACTTAGAACCTTAAAATTAGATAACACATTTCCTTCTTCTGTACGGGGTCAGCATGAGTTTAATAGGTGTATGGCAGCATCTAACCATACTCTCACAACGTGCGTATTTGATGGAGTGCCGCTTGATTACAATTACTTGCGGCGCAATAGACGTATTGAAGAGCTTAGTGCTAAGCACACCGAGCTACTTTCGGCTATGGCTCATATAAGTGAGGCTCTATCAGATGAGGAGCTTTCAAGTGAAGATTTTATTTCTTTAATCAGAGATCACTTTAGGCTTAAGTCAAGCATTTGCATGGCTGTTAATGAGCTTTGTGAATATGTATACCCATCGCCTGTGGAAGCTCGAACGATAGCTAGAAACTATGGTGAGCAAAAAACAAAAATGTATAAAAGGCTTCCCGATTTTTTAGGCAAAGCAAAAGAAGAGGAAGAGCTTGAGTTGCTTTTCAAACTTTGCGAAGAAACTTTTGATAGCGACAAGGAGCACCTCGAACTCAGAGCAAAGTGTCGTCATGCATGCATCAGAAATTTAACAAGAATTTTTCAAAAAGAACAAAATTACAGTAAAATAGTACGCGTTTTTGAGATCTTGGAGGAAGAGGGAAGTTCGCTTGAGAATGATCTGGTTAGCGATTTACTAAGGTTTATTTCGGAGGCTGTTAATGCGGATGATCAGCCGTCGCCTAGTAGCTGGAGTCATGTGTGTAAGAGAATAAAGGAGGCCTCTAATCTATCATTTATGCACCAGCGCATGTTTATGGTTTATGCTCGCCTAGGCCTCATTAATTCATTCTTGGCTTATAAAGTCTACCCTTTCAAAGGGTTGATCTGGCTTAACGAGCTTAAAAACCTCGGTGATATGGGTGAGTTTGATATAGATATAGTGTCACTAAAAAAACGAGTCAATAACCGTCTTTTTTATTATTGTGAAAATGAAGCTGAGGTGATGAGTGATGAGAATGTTACTAAGTTTATCAAGGTATTACTTTCAGTAGAAGATGATTCTGAATGTCTTAGGGGTGCTAAAAAAGCATTAGGCTGCTTTTTAAGCCGCTCTATTGAGATTAATCTTAGCGATGTAAACATAAGCTTGTCACATGCTCAAGACTGGCTGGCAGAGGCTCAAACTACAGAAGTCATTGTGTTGGAAAATATTAGTTTTGAATATGATGAAGCTGAGAATCTTTTTTTTCAAGCGATATTTTCGCTTCCAAACTTAAAGGAACTATCAATAAAAAGCGATCACGCATCAAGAAGGTTGCTTCCTGCTTTAATTGAGTGGCTTAAAGAAAATAAGTCACTTAAAAGGTTGGAGGTGAAATTTAAAGTAATACCCGAAACTAAATTCTTGGATAGTTTCAAAAAGGCTATAGAAGAATGTAATTTAACCCTCGAAGCATTTGTTATTAATGGAGACGGATTTTGCTGGGAATGTTTAGAGCGAAACCGGCAGGCGGCTGAACTCAAAAGTGAGTACGAAGTGTTTACCCAGGCGATGAATACGATATCAAATCGAGTATCAAACGAACCTCTTTCAGTGGGAGAATTTATTTCACGGGTTTGTACACATTTTCAGTTTGATTCAGAGACTTTTAAAGCTGTTCGTCATCTTGATCGCTTCATCTATCCAACTCCAAATGAAGCAAAAGAAAATCTTGAAAGGTATGGGATGTTAAGGGTGAGAGTCTATAAAGATTTTATCGGGTTTTTTGAAGCAGCAGATAGTATAGAAACGCTAAAGCTTCTTGAGCCTCATTTAGGAAAAATCTCTGCTACTGAAGAAGACGGGCCGCATATCTTAAGCTGCTATCATTCATATTTCGCAGCAATGTTTAGGTTGATGCATGCAAAAAAAGACTATCCTATGCTGCCGGGCTTCTTTAATTTGATGCTTCTGAAAGAATGCGGCTTAGCAGCTAAGGTGCTTGGCAGCATACAACGTTTTGTTTTAGAAGCTGCTACGGCTGATGTCTCGTTACCTGCTGACGCTTGGGAGGAGATTTTGCTTAAAATAAAAAGCAATCCTCGCTTGTTCATCATAGATGAAAGCCCGCTGATTACTTATTCGCACCTGGGTTTCATTAATGCTTTATTAGCTTTGCAGCCAACTTTTGAGAATATGAAGGTGCTAATTGATAGGTTTACTCTGGTGCTTCGTCAGTCAAATAGAGGCAACTTGAATATTAATTTGGATCAGTTAGCTGAGCGAATGGTTAGCTATATTATCTCTTATTGCGAACTAGTCCCAGGCAAAATACTTGATGAGCAAATTCCACGATTGATTGCAGAATTAACTTCAGTAAAAGAGCATTCAGAATTTTTTGAGCGCGCCCAAAGAGCTTTACTTCACTTGCACAAGAGAAGCATCGTAATGAAAATTAATGTGGAAAGAGAAAATAAGAGGCTTGAAGAGCATTGGGAAACTTTAAAAAGTTTTTCCAAAGAGATTGAGTCAGCCCAAACTTATTCAGAATTGTTAGGAGGTATAAAAAGCTTTATTTCAGCGCATGCGAAAAGAGGTAGGATTGTAAGTTATAAAACGCGACTATATCCTTTTTGTAAGCAGCTAGAAGAAATATTGGGAGAGCTTGCTCTTTGTCGGGTTTCAGGAGGAGTAAGTGGCGCAGAAGACAGTTCTGTAAGCACAGCAGTGATCTCTGCTTCTTTAGGCGCAGAAAACGACGCTGTAATGGCGAAAACAAAACGATTAGAAGCGTCATCTGATGAAAAAGAAACGCTAGCGCCTGAGCTTGAAGCTGCTAACCCTCTAGAAGATCGCCTTAGTCTTTTGGTCGCAAGAATGGGGGAGGTTGGGTATGCTTCTATAGAAGCATTTTATGCTGCTTATAAAATTGAGCCGCCCTCAGGTGTCATATGCCCCATTACAGGTTGCCTAATGCAGTGCCCCGTTATTGCGGTGGTCGCTGACGCCGCAAAGAGGAAGTATGCCCTCACTTATGAAGAAGCCGCAATTAAAGCGGCGCTAGTACTACCATCAGTTGAAAAAAATGAAGAGGGCCTTTTACTTGACCCAACTAGCAAACTCCCTTTAACGGGTGAGCTTGTCTTTGATAGAAGCATGGAGACACTTTCAACTGTCTATCTTGATGTGCTCGAACGACAGATAGTAACACTTGAAGAAGGAATAAAATTAATGAAAGAATTTGATAGCGCCGCGCCGCCACCGCCTTCTGCCCCACCAATAGAAGTACCAGCGTCAGCACCAGTGCTTGAAGATAGAAAAAAGGTTCTGGATATGTAGGGTGGGTTCGCGAGTGTAGCAAGCAATCCCACCATCGGGAGCAACCTAATGAAGAGCTCCGTCGTTCCTGCAAAAACAGGAATTTTTTTTATTTGCTAGAAGATCCCGCATCAAGTGCGGGATGACAGAAATAATATTATAAATAATGTAGTTACAGTGCTCTCTAGTTTTGCCTCAAGATAAATTGAGCGCATGTTGCTTGATTCTATTGTTCAATCCTGTACCATCCTAGCAAATAATAGATAAACAATAATAAATTTTAATTTAGGAAATTATTCTATGCCCTCTTTATTTGATCCTAGTGCCCCTGGAGATGAAAACTTAAATCAAGCTTTTTTTGAATCTCAATCAGTAGATCAAAATATCAAAACACTACAACGTGCTATATGGGATAACCACAAAGAAGTTGCCGGAATGTTGTTAAAGATAGATTCTGTCATAGAACGCATAGGGCATTGGAGTGACAACTCGTTGGGGCAAGCGGCTGAGTATGGGCGCAAAGAAATTCTTGAGATGCTGTTGGCGATAGATTCTATCAGAGAAAGAGCAGAAGCTAATAACCTTCAGCTGTTTTACGCTGTTTTTTGTGGCCACAAAGAAATTGTCAAAATGCTGTTTGAAATGCCGTCTTTTATGGGAAACGCAGCTAATGTTCTAGATGCTCTCTGCTTAATTAACATGCTTAAACAAGGCCATATAAAAACACTCGAACTGGTTTTTGAGCATATACCTCAAGATGGGTTTAATGCTATCTTACCTAATCACTTTGATAATTTTCGCTTAACAAAGTTGCTTCACGAAGGCAAGATAGAAACGCTAAGTTTTATTTTGCCACGCCTACCAGAAGAGCGATCAAATGAATTTTATAATTCAGAAGCTGTGCAGGCGTTACAAAGATCTATTATCCAAAAAGTTCGTCTATTGGTTGTAGGAGGGGCTTTGAATTTTCCGAAAACTAACCCACTTGGAATTCTCCCGGCGGTGATGGTTATCAAAATCGCAACAAAGTTCATTTTTGCGAGCTATCCTTCGTCAGAAAGGTCAGCAGAAAAAAAGGCCGAGCATATTTATGCTAACGTTTGCGGCGTCTCTCGCTCGGTTCTTTTTCCTTCTTCTGTTGCTGTTTCTAAGAATGGCGGTTCAGCGCCTCTTCTTGAGGTTTAAAAAACAGGAATCTTTTTGCAATTTAAGACCCGATCCCATTTAAAGACGCTGAAAACATCCTAAAGCGTGATGAGCTAGATGCCTAGGGTGGATTCTCTCGCGTAGCGAGAAATCCCAGCATTGGGAGCATTCTAGTGACAGTATTTTTACGATTCAATAGCTCATTGAATAAATTAACTATTTAAGAAAGGCATAGGATGGGTTATCTAAGGCGGTCATATTATGATTGCATTGCGCATGTAGTGATGTACACTTTCAGTGCTGTTTGAGGATGTGCTTTCTTAAAAGGCTTTAATAGCCAGAGATACCTTTCATTAGGGGCGGCTAAATAATAATAAATTTTAATTTAAGGACTTATGTTATGCGTGGCGACCTAAATCCAACGAATACTCATGCTAGTACAGTCCCGTTAGTCGACGGCTTTGAAGCACTGTATAGAGCAGTAACCGCCCGTGATGAAGTCGCCGTCGAAAGACTGTTAAAAGTGAAATCTGTCTGGGAGAATGCAGCCGCTCAGGATAACGAGGCGCTTAGATCTGCTGTACTTATGGGTGACGAAGTCACTGTCAAAAGCCTTTTAGAGATACCATCTGTCAAAAAGAATGCAGCCATCAAGAATAACTATGCGCTTAGATTTGCTGCATCTGGCGGTCACACAGCCATTATCGAAAGCCTTTTAAAAGTGGAATCTGTCTGGGAGAATGCGGCCGCCCAGGATAACGAGGCGCTTAGATCTGCTGTACTTATGGGTGACGAAGTCACTGTCAAAAGCCTTTTAAAAGTGGAATCTGTCAGAAAAAATGCAGCCGCCCAGGATAACGAGGCGCTTAGATCTGCTGTACGTGGCGGCCATACAGCCATTGTCAAAAGCCTTTTAGAGATACCATCTGTCAAAGAAGATGCAGCCAATGTTTTAACTAATGATCAATTGATGGGTGTACTTGGAAAAGACCGTGTTAAAATGCTTGAAGTGATTTTTGAGCATATACCTCAAGATGCTTTTAATGCTAGTTTACCTGGTCGCTTTAATAATGATAAATTAATAATGTTGCTTCAAAAAGATAAGATTGAAACGCTACTTTTTATTTTGTCATGCATGCCAGAAGAGCGATTAAATAAATTTTATGATTCAGAAGCCGTGCAGGTGTTGCAAAGCTCTATCATTCAAAAAGTTCGTCTATTGATCGTAGGTGGGGCTTTGCACTCCCCAGTAACTAACCCACTTGGAATGCTCTCAATGACGATGGTTATCGAAATTGCAACAAGATTCATTCTTGCGAGTTATCCTTCGTCAGCAAGTTTTGTTAATGATGATGGACTATATATAAAAGGGTCAGCAGAAAAAAATGCTGAGCGTATTTATGCTAACGTTTGCGGTCTTTCTCACTCGGTTCTTTTTCCTTCTTCTGTTGCTGTTTCTAAGAATGGCGGTTCAGCGCCTCTTCTTGAGGTTTGAAAAACAGAGGTCTTTTTTACTTAGCAGAAGATCCCGCATCAAGTGAGGAATGACAAGAAGTCGTTATTCCTGCGGAAGCAGGAATCTTTTTGCTTTCTAGAAGATGAGGAAATGATGCAATAAGTGTAAATAATTAAGCTATTCTTTAAGTGCTTTTAACGTCAGCTCACACTCACCTTGTTCTGTTACAACATATAAAGAATCTTCACTAATACTTATTGAAAGATCCATTGTCCTAGTCACAAAGCGAGACAAGCGTTGAACAGACTCCCATTCAAACTCAAAAACAAAAGCAGCTAGTAAATTTATTTTATCTTGAGACTGCTTCCACCAAACATCTGACTTTGAATTAAAACAATAGACTTTCACTTTATCTGCAAGCCTAGTTGATTTTTTTATTCGCTCAACACTAGGTTCCCCCACCTCTATCCAACAAGAAATTTGTCCATCTAACGTCTTTAGCCAAATATCCGGCTCATCAATACTACTTAAACCTTTAGTAAAGCTAAGTTCTTCTTCAGCATTAAGACAAAAGGCAAGCACTCTAACCATCATACGCTCCATGGTTTCTGAGGGGTGTTTTGCCAATGTTAAATTGAGTGAGCCATAATAATCTCGATTGAAATCGGAGAGAGAGATTTTCATTTTGTAGATGGTAGGTTTGATTGCCATGTTTGTTGCTCATCGCCAGGGTGACGAAGTGGTGTAGTAGGGTGGGTTCTTTGCGCAAGCAAAAATCCCACCAATAATAAGCGCTCTAATTAAAACGGAATATCATCGTCAAAGTTATCAGCGCCTGCAGGTGCAGCTTGTGATTGTGCAGGTTGGCTAGATTTTTGAGAAGAGAAGTTTTGGTTTGATGCGCCGCCGCCAGCTCGGCTATCTAACATTTGCATAGCATCGCCAACGATTTCAGTTGTATAACGATCTTGGCCAGTTTTGTCTTGCCATTTACGTGTGCGGATTTTACCTTCAACAAAAACTTTTGAACCTTTCTTTAAATATTCGCCAGCAATTTCACCAAGCTTGTTAAACATAACAATGCGATGCCATTCTGTGCGATCAGTATTTTCGCCCGTTGTTTTATCTTTCCAAGACTCAGTGGTCGCAACACTGATCGTTGCAACAGGGTTACCATTACCCATGTAACGAACTTCAGGGTCATTACCTAAGTTACCAATAATAATTACTTTATTTACACTACCTTTGGACATGTTAGTCTCCTTTGCTTTTAAATTTGTCTAAGTTTGATTCGTCTAATAGTTTCTTATCGACTTTAAGATAAGCCACACCTTCATCGGGCGCTATCATTACTTCGGCAACGCCTTTAACGCCTGCTATTTCTTCGGTTGTTTGACGGACGTCATTATCGCTGATTTTCCCAACAGAGAGAAGCATTGTGCTGAGATATTTGGGAGGTTGCATATTGAATGCCACATATAGCCAAATAAAACCGATAATCGCGCAGAAAAGAAACACGCCAGCAAAATGATAACGGTGATACATGAAGCCGCCGACGATACCACCGATGAAAATACCAAAAAATTGTGAGCTTGAGTAAATGCCCATGGCCGTTCCTTTTTTGCCCGCTGGCGCCATTTTGGCGACAAGTGAAGGAAGGCTTGCTTCGAGTAAAGTGAAGGCTGTAAAAAAGAGGAAAAGCATGATGGCAATCCAGGCTGTAGAGCTATGCCAAAATAATAAAAGTAATTGAGATAAGCTTAATGCTGCGATCGCGCCTACAAAAACTTGTTTCATTTTGCGTTTTGATTCGGCGATGATAATGAAAGGTACCATGGCAACAAATGATAAAAGTAATACAGGTAAATAAACGATCCACTGCTTGTTTTCTGCTAAATGTGCAGCGTGAAGTAAGACAACAGGAATCACGATAAACGTTGCTGTTAAAATCGCATGGGTTGTGAAAATACCAAAGTCTAATCGTAGTAATTCTTTATTTTTGAGTAGGGCGCGAAATTGACCGGGGTCAGTTTCAGCATCACGATGGAAAATAATTTTCTTTGGTGTTGGGACTTTAAGCAATAAAACTAAAATACCGACAACACCTAGAACAGCGGTTAGAATAAAGATACCTGGGATGCCTATCCATGTATTTAAAATCGGTCCAAGAATAATCGCAAGCACAAAGGATAAACCAATCGTCATACCAATCATCGCCATCGCTTTCATGCGATGCTCTTCTTTGGTCAAATCTGCAACAAGTGCTGTAATCGTACTACCAATCGCGCCACCACCTTGAATAGCTCGACCAATAATGACGCCATCGATTGTATGTGCGGTTGCGGCAACAATGCTACCGATCACGAAAATCGTAAGTCCCGTGATGATGACGGGCTTTCGGCCAACATGGTCAGAAAACATACCAAAAGGAATTTGCAGTAAAGCCTGTGTCAAACCATAGATACCTAAAGCAAGACCAATTTGAAAGGGGGTCGCATGCAGAATTTGGTGTGCGTAAATACTGAAGACAGGGAGGATCATGAAGAGGCCGAGCATTCTAAAGGAATAAATGCTGGCCAGAGAAAAGATGGTTTTACGTTCTTGTTTATTCAACATCATGAGATTAATAGCTGCTTTTAGAATCAAAGGCGCGTATAGTATCAAGTTTGCTCGATAAAAGCTAATTGAGAGTCGCTTGGGGTTTGAGTGTCGCGGCTCCATGAGCTTGGGTATACGTTTATCAAATGGCTCGCCTTCCAGGCTGCGCTGAGTTTGATAAACGTATACCCAAGCTCATGGAGCCGCTCTCTTTATAATGGCGCTCCCTTTGTGTAATTTTATCGTGCGTAGAGTCTGTCATTTTATTGGGGTCATTTGTGAAGAATATAACAATCCGTGGCGCGAAAACGCATAATTTAAAAAACATCGATATCACTATTCCTCGTGACAAATTAATTGTAATAACCGGTTTGTCAGGTTCAGGTAAATCTTCTTTAGCCTTTGATACTTTGTATGCTGAAGGTCAGCGGCGTTATGTTGAATCACTGTCTTCTTATGCAAGACAGTTTTTATCCATGATGGAAAAACCTGATGTCGAACAAATTGAAGGTTTATCGCCAGCGATTTCTATCGAACAAAAATCAACGTCACATAATCCACGTTCAACCGTCGGAACGGTAACGGAAATTTATGATTACTTGCGATTGCTTTATGCAAGAGTCGGTGAGCCGCGTTGCCCAACGCATGACACTATTTTAGAGGCGCAAAGCATTAGTCAAATGGTTGATATCGTTTTAGATTTGCCTGAGGGCACTAAGCTTATGTTGCTTGCGCCGGTTGTGCGAAATCGAAAAGGTGAATACCAAAAGCTGATTGAGAATTTAAAAACAGAAGGTTTTGTGCGCGCGCGTGTTGATGGTGAGATTTATGAGTTAGATGATGTGCCTGCTTTAGATTTATATAAAAAGCACACGATTGAAGTCATTGTTGATCGCTTGAAAGTAAGAAAAGATATTAAGCAACGTTTAGCAGAGTCTTTTGAAACCGCGATTCAATTGAGTGGTGGTTTGGCCACTATACATTTGCTCGATGAAAAGCAAGAAGACATTCTGTTTTCTTCAAAGTTCGCATGTACTGAATGTGGCTACAGTATTACGGAATTAGAGCCTCGTTCATTTTCATTTAACAATCCTGCTGGCGCATGTCCTGAATGTGATGGCTTGGGTATGAAGCAGTTTTTTGATGAAGATAAAGTGATTCATAATGATGATTTAAGTTTGGCGGGCGGTGCAATTCGTGGTTGGGATCGAAGAACTTTCTATTATTATAATATGCTAGTCTCATTGTCTAAGCATTATGGTTTTGACATGGAAAAACCCTACAATGAATTGCCAAAAAAAATTCGCAATAAAATTTTACACGGTAGTGGAAAAGATGAAATCGAATTTCGTTTTGAAGGGGATAATGGCCGTGTTTATGAAAAGCATCAGCCTTTTGAGGGTGTGTTACCCAATATGGAGCGACGTTATCATGAAACGGAATCCATGGCAGTGCGAGAAGATTTAACAAAATACTTAACGACAATGAGTTGTCATGCTTGCGGCGGCATGCGTTTGAATGAAGCAGCAAGGCATGTGTTTATTGAAAATCAAACTTTACCTGTATTAACCAGTTTATCGATTGAAGATTCACAAAAGTTTTTAAAGAAATTAAAACTAACAGGCAAGCGCGGTGAAATTGCTGAGCGTATATTAAAAGAAATTAATCAGCGATTACAGTTTTTAATTGAAGTGGGTTTGGATTATTTAACTTTAGGCCGAAGTGCAGAAACATTATCGGGTGGTGAAGCGCAGCGAATTCGTTTGGCGAGTCAAATTGGCTCGGGTTTGGTCGGTGTTATGTATATTTTAGATGAGCCTTCTATTGGCTTGCATCAACGTGACAATCAACGCTTGTTAAATACGTTAACTTATTTAAGAGATATTGGTAATACAGTGATTGTGGTTGAGCATGATGAAGATGCGATTAAGGCGGCTGATCACGTTATTGATATTGGTCCTGGAGCAGGTGTTCATGGTGGTCATGTCATTGCTGAAGGAACGGTAAAAGACATTATGAAGGCGAAAGATTCAATAACAGGCCAATACCTTTCAGGCAAGCGTTCAATCGCTTTGCCCGAGAAGCGAATAGAAGCAGAAAAAGACCGATGGTTAATATTGTCAGGTGCAAGTGCCAATAATTTGGATGATGTTACTGTTAAAATTCCGTTGGGTTTAATGACTTGTATCACAGGTGTTTCAGGTTCCGGAAAATCAACCTTGATTAATGATACTTTATATCCGCTTGCCGCAACAAAATTAAATCGTGCAACACAAATTAAAATCGCAAAACATAAAGAAATTAAAGGTTTAGAATTTTTAGATAAAGTCGTTGATATTGATCAGAGCCCTATTGGACGAACGCCACGTTCAAATCCTGCAACCTACACAGGCTTGTTTACACCTATACGTGAATTATTGTCGGGCACGCAAGAATCTAGATCGCGCGGTTATAAACCAGGAAGATTTAGCTTCAATGTGAAAGGCGGTCGCTGTGAAGCATGTCAGGGTGATGGTGTGATTAAAGTTGAAATGCATTTCTTGGCAGATATTTACGTGACGTGTGATATGTGCAAGGGTAAACGCTATAATCGTGAAACGTTAGAAATTTTATATAAAGGGAAAAATATTGCTGAAATTTTAGAAATGACCGTGGAAGATGCGCGAGAATTTTTCTCAGCGATTCCTGTTGTTTCAAGAAAGCTTCAAACATTAATGGACGTTGGGCTTTCATATATTACCTTGGGTCAAAGTGCGGTGACGCTATCAGGGGGTGAAGCGCAGCGCGTTAAACTTTCTCGTGAATTATCAAAGCGAGGTACGGGCAGTACGCTTTATATACTTGATGAACCTACAACAGGATTGCATTTTCATGATATTGAGCAATTGCTTAAAGTGCTTCATCACTTACGTGATCAAGGTAATACGGTTGTGATTATTGAGCATAACCTTGATGTTATAAAAACGGCTGATTGGGTGATCGACCTGGGACCTGAGGGTGGACATAAGGGTGGTAAAATTATTGCAACGGGTACCCCCGAAGATGTCGCGAAAGTTAAAAAATCCTACACAGGCCAGTTTTTAAAACCAATGCTGTAGGGTGGGTTCGCGAGCGAAGCGAGTTATCCCACCGCTCGAATGTTCCCGATGGTGGGATTTTTGCTCCGCAAAGAACCCACCCTACATAAAAAGGATAATTATTTTAAATGAATACACAAACAACAAAGCACCCAGCAGGGATGTGGCTGATTTCAATTATTTTTGCTGTACTAAGTTTCGGCTTTGGAGTTATTAATTCCCTGCTTGTTCTTTATATAACGCAAACATTACATTTCCGAGCGGCGGCAGCTTATACTTTGTATGCGGCATTTGTTAGTTTCTTATATATATTGCCTATTTACAGTGGGCGAATCTCTGATTGGTTTGGTTGTAAAAAAGCTTTTGTATTGGGGGTTATTTTAGAAGTTACAGCGATGTATTTTATTTCAATCCCTACTAAGACGACGCTTTATTTTGGTTTGGCATTGTTTATTACAGCCGCGGCAATGGCATCCCCAGCATTTTTTGTTATTTTAGGAAAAATGTATAAGAAGAATGATGTTCGCCGTGAGAGCGCCTTTACGATTTCTTATATGTTTATGAATTTTAGCTACCTTGTAGCCTATATTACAGGTGCTTATGTTGAGCAGTATGTTAGTTTTTCTACGGCTTTTGTGATTGCCGCTAGTGTTTCATTGATTTCTCTTTTCTTGTTCTGGGCGGGGCATAATTATTTAGATCCTGATCCTAGTCGTAATATTAAACCGCGTGTTCATGTGAAAGGCCCGTTGCAATTTATAAGTTTTATTGTTGTTGCCTTTTTACCATTACCTCTTGGTTTGGTGTTGCTGCGATCAGCAGCATTGGGTAATTGGTTGATTATTGTGATAGGTTGTTTGGTTATTTTGGGCGTTATCATGATGGCCTTTAAACAAAAAGAAAAACGTGCGCGTAATAAATTATTTGCTTTTGTTTTGTTATCTTTGGTATCTATTGGTTTTTGGGCATTGTATATGCTCGAACCTTCAATGCTAACAATCTTTGTCAAAAATAATGTGAACCGTGAATTTTTAGGTTCGCAAATCCCACCCTCAGTGTTTACTTCGCTAGATCCCTTTTATGTTTTAGTGATTGGGTTTTTCTTTAGCCGCTTGTGGGTTTATTTGCGTGCAAGAAATAGAGATATTAGTTTGCCCGGTAAATTTACTTTATCTATTATCATTATGTCGATGGGTTTTTTCTTGTTGGTGCCTGCGATTGCTTCGGCATCGGGTGGGAAGCTTAATATGAGTTGGATGCTTTTGATTTACTTTTTCTTAACGCTGGGTGAAATGCTTATTAGTCCTATTGGGAATGCGATGGTTGGGCGTTTGGCGCCTGAAAGAACTGAAGGAACATTGATGGGGGCTTGGCAAGTTTTTAGTGGTGTGTCTGCAGCGCTCTCTGCTTATCTTGCGAAAATGGCAATCGTGCCTAAAGGCGGTTCAACGGCAATCACAAACCCTATTTATAGCAAAGCATTTACCAAAATTGGCCTTTTCAGTTTGTCTTTGGGCGTCATTTCATTGTTGATGTTGCCCTACATTAAAAAAATAATGCGAAAAGAGAGATGAACAGTGGGGTGCTTCCGGTGGTGGGATTGCTTGCTGCGCTCGCGAACCCACCCTACAAGGTTTTCATTTCAAATTGGGATGATGGGGTAGGGTGGGTTCTTTGCGGAGCAAAAACCCCACCATTAGCTGGAAATTCCCAATGAATTACGATATTCAAACAACGCAAAAAGCCCCTCATGAAAATTTAAAAACCGTTGTTTTAAAACATCTTGATACAGATTTTCAACGTCCCATATCCGATGAGCAAAGAAATCTTTTTAATCAAGTTGATGGTTTAGTAAAGGAATCATCAAAACCAGTTATCTTAGACTCATGCTGCGGAACAGGTTTGAGCACTATTCAGCTTGCAAAACAATACCCAGACCATTTTGTTATCGGCATTGATAAATCACTGCATCGTTTACAAAAAAATGAATCTTACGAAAAAGAAAGTCCACATGAAAATCTATTGTTAGTGCGAGCCAACCTCATCGACTTTTGGCGTTTAGCTTCAGAAGCTAACTGGAATATCCAAAAACACTTTTTATTCTATCCAAACCCTTACCCCAAAGCTAATGACTTAACCAAGCGTTGGCATGGCCACCCCATTTTCCCTGCTTTAATAAAGTTAAGCCCTTACATTGAAATAAGAAGCAATTGGCAGCTCTATCTTGAAGAATTTATGGAAGCCGCAAAACTTTGTGTTAATATGCAGTACAAGTTTTCAGAATATAAAATTAACGAACCCATGACGCTCTTTGAAAAAAAATACCAAGCATCCAATGTGGCTGTTTATCAATTAATAGGTGAGGAACGATGAAAAAATCAGTGATTTTATTTTTATGCTGTGTCAATGTTGCTTTTGCTTATCCTGCTTTTAAAGGTTCTATATCTCCTGTTCCTAGGTATGTGCAGAAAAAAATGCGTGGTGTGACCATGCGTGAAAATTGTCCCATTGGCTTTAATCAATTATCTTATGTAAGAATTTCATTCTTGGATTTTAACCATCGGACACACAGAGGCGCGTTGATTGTGAATAGACGACTGGCAAAACAAGTGCTAAGTATGTTTAGAAAGCTTTATTATCACCGCTTTCCAATGCGAAGTGTAAGACCCATGTATGAATTCAATGGCAATGATCATGCGTCTATGGAAGCGAATAATACCTCTGCTTTTAACTGCAGAAAAATCGGAACAAGCCGGCGTTTTTCTAAGCATAGTTACGGCGAAGCCATTGACATCAACCCTTTACTGAACCCTTACATACGCGGCCAATACGTTGCGCCTGAAGGAGCTCGTGCATTTATTTCGAGAAGTTCATACCATCCTGGAAAAATCACAAGAAAAAGTTATGTCTATAAACTTTTCAGAGAATACAGGTGGTCATGGGGTGGCAACTGGCGTTACTCAAAAGATTATCAACATTTTGAAAAAAACGATAGGGGGTAGAGTAAGAAGGCTAAGAGTCGGCTTTTTTACGCACGCTTTCATCAGCTGGCTACTTCATTTTTTCAGTAATCGCCTTTTTTCCTGGCAAGAAAAACATAATAATAAGCCCGATCAAAAGCATAAGAGTAGGTGAAAGTAAGCCTATGCGTTGACTTTGATAAATTCTAGTAAGCAAGCCAACAAGAAAAGGTCCAATGAAAGCAGTAACACGTCCTGATAAAGCATAAAAACCAAAAAGTTGTGTAGCAAGTTCTTTGGGTGTAATGCGAATCATGTAGCTTCTGCTTGATGCTTGGGAGGGGCCTAAGAAAATACCAGCAATTAAAGCAAGTATCCAAAAGAAAATAACAGAATGTGCAAGTAACATGCCAATAACGGTAAATACCATGACGGTTAAAGAAAGACAAATAACAAACTTGGACCCTGTCTTATCATCAACCCATGCAAAGATAACAGCGCCTAAACCTGCTGTAACATTTACGCTAATCGCAAGCATAATCACTTCTTTAATCGACATGTGGAAGGTACCCGATGCATAAATCGCACTATAAGCAAGTAACGTATTTAAGCCGTCGGTATAAATAAGATTAGCGATAAGGTAAACAAGAACAAACTTATTTTCTTTTAAATAATGAAAGTTATCTTTTAAGGCGGCAAGACCTTTGCCAATTGCTTTAATTGAACCAATTTTTCTAGCCGGCAAATCTTTTGTAAAAAAGAAAAGTGGCAGGCTAAAAAGTGCTATCCAGGCTGCGGCAAATATTGTAATTAAACGAATATTATTTTCATGCGCCGCACTAAAAAAATGCCCTTCAATAAAAACAAGTAAAGCAATCGTTAAACAGGTAATGCCACCAAAATAACTAAAGCTCCAGCCCCAGCCAGAAATGCGGCCAATATAGTCTTTGGGGGCAAGGGAATAAAGCATGGCATTATAAATCACTTGAGCAAGTTCAAAGGCAAGACCACCAACAACAAAAATGGCCAAGCCCCAGAAAATCCAATGCGCATTTGGTTTGGTGAAATAAAGTAGCGCGGTACAGATGACAACAATGGCAGTAAGAAAAGCCAGCCAAGGTTTGCGACGCCTTTTTTGATCAACGAGCGCGCCGAGCAGAGGCGCCGTAACAGCTGTTAATAACCCGACAGTTGCAATCGCCCATGACCAATCTGTTGTACCTACAATAATATTTCTAGCGACTTGGTGTATGAAGTAAGGCCCGAAAACAAAACCTGCAATAACCGTAATAAAAGCAGAGTTTGCCCACGCAAGTGTGCACCAGGAGAAAATACTGAGTTTGTTTGATTTTTTAACTTCCATGTTGTTTTGCTGATCTTCCTTTTATTAAAGAGTGCGAACTGTGTCCAAAGATAGGTCAAGAAGTTCTGCAACAGTTTTAGCATCCATGCCTTTTTCCAGCAATTTTCTTGCTAGTTTCTTGTTGATTTGGTCATTAGCCTGTTTTTTGCCTTGCTCTATGCCTTGCTCAATACCTTCTTTAAAGCCCTCGTTGCGTATAATGTCTCCAAGTTTCATGGGGTATCCTCCTGGTGGTTGGCTTGGTTCATTTAAAGCCTTTTTAATTTTCCTAAAGCTTTCAGGCTCTGCCTGATTAAGAATGTAGTATAGCAAGACCCCAATATATTCGTCACCTTTATTTTGAGCAATTGTTATCAGGGAGGATCTTATTTTAGTGATGAGTTCTTCTAATTCTCTTTCAAAAATATGCTTAAATATGAACTCCATTGTACCTGACCAAGTGCGCTTTTGTAGATCTTGGTCTTCACTTTTACTCACATCAATTAAATGATAAGGCGAATTCCAGATTTTACGAACAAGCTCTGCTTCGTCACCGTATAAGCTAAAGAAGTCGGTAGGCTCTGGGTGTTTTTGTTGTCCATGATAAAATACGAGAGGGTACACAATGGGCAAATTTTTCTGGCCATGTTGATCTAAATGAAAACCAATGACTTTTAACATGTAACGTGCCAAGCGAAAAGGCATTAGTTTATCAATTGTTGACTGATGTTCGGCGAGGATATAAAGATATCCAGGTTGCTCGTTAAAATTAGTTTTATAAAGCACATCTGCTTCATGCGCTGCTAATTCTTTGCCAATAAAAGATTGCTTACAAAACGTAAGATTTCCAAAGTCCATTTTTTCTTGGATTATTTGGGGAAGGTGGTGCTCAAAGAATTCTTTAGCGACACGTTGGTCTGACATGGCTTTTTTAAAAAACTTATCATGTGGATTGTTAATTTTCATTGACACAATATTGATTCCTTTTGGCCGATGATTAGTACCATAAAGCCCTTGTTTGGAGCAGAGTAGCATGAAAGTTAATTAAAAATAGGGAGAAATATAACTTATGAAAAAAACGTATTTAAAACTAACAATAGTTGCTGAAATTAACTAGAAATAGGATATAATTCTTTCATTCAAAAAATGAGACAAAAGTTAAAATGAATTTTCCAGAAGAGCGAGATGCAAGAATAACACTTCAGGGCCCCGCAGGTGAACTGGAAGTTTTAACTTCTGTGCAAAGAGAACACTCAGCCAATGCCGTTGTTATTGTTTGCCATCCGCATCCTTTATATCAAGGCACTATGAGTAACAAAGTAGTTTTTTCGATTGCGCGCGCCTTTGAATCTTTAGGCTTGAAAACGATTCGATTTAATTATCGAGGCGTAGGTGCGAGTGAAGGTGAATATAGTGAAGCGATCGGTGAAGCGGATGATACATTAGCTATTTTAAAATGGGCGCAAGAAGTGTTGCCTGATCATGAAATTTGGCTTGCAGGATTTTCGTTTGGTGGCTATGTTGCAGCGCGTGCAGCGAGCCTTTTTTCAGGCGCGCCATTCATGGGGAAGCAAGTATTTGAAAGATCCTCTTTCAAGGATGGGATGACGCTTGGAATTAAGCAGTTATTAACCGTTGCACCTTCAGTCGAGCATTTTGATATTGATGCTTTAGGCGAAATCAATGTGCCATGGCTTGTGATTCAAGGTGAGTCTGATGAAGTAGTCCCAGCCGATGCCGTAGAAAAATGGGCAAAGCAATCAAAAGAAAAACCAGAGCTTGTCTTGCTGCCCGAGGTTGGCCATTTTTTTCATGGCCATTTACCTGAATTAAAGTCTATAATAATAAAACATTATGAAGATAAGGTTACTCGATGAAGCAAGGGAAATTGCTAACACTCTATAAAAAAGCCGTAGACAGCAAGCAAATAAAACAAGATGACAAACAATGGATAGCGTTAGAGGCGCTGCAAGAGACGTTTGATCAATTGCAAAAACCCATGACAAAGAAATGGTTTAATTTCAGTGGCAATGAGGTAATTAAAGGTGTTTATCTTTATGGTGCTGTGGGAACGGGTAAAACTTATCTCATGGATCTTTTCTACCAAGAGTTAACACTTAAGAAAAAAATGCGCATGCACTTTCACCGCTTCATGAAAATGGTACATGAGAAATTAAATTTACTGGAAGGCAAAAGTGATCCTTTGAAAATTTTAGCGAAAGAAATTGCGGGTGATATACGCGTCATTTGTTTCGATGAGTTTTTTGTAGAAAACATTGTGGATGCCATGCTGCTAGGTGGTTTGTTTGAAGCACTTTATGCTTTAAATACAACAATAATCATGACATCAAATATTGAACCTGATGAGCTTTATAAAGATGGTTTGCAGCGAGAACGCTTTGTTCCAGCTATAGAATTGATTAAAAAAAATAGCCGTATTGTTCAAGTTGATAATGATATTGATTATCGCTTAGGCATGTTCGATTATGATCGCGCTTATTATTATCCTGAAGATCCAGAAATGAAAGATATGCTTTTAAGCCGCTTCAAAGCGCAAAGCAAATCGCCTGTTCAATTTCAAAAAACAATCAAAATCGAAGATCGAAAAATCCAAACCATGTATTTATCTGACAAATCTGTATGGTTTGATTTCCCCGTCATTTGCGGCATACCAAGAAGCCAGTTAGATTACATTGCGCTTGCGGAAATCTACGCAACGGTTTTTATGAGCGACTTAAGAGAAATTAAAAAGCCCGAGAATGATTTAATTACCAATTTTATAAGATTAATTGATGTCTTTTATGACGCGCACATCAAGCTAATTATTTCCTCCAAAGTCCCCATCGACCATATTTACCCTGAAGGAAAGTTTGCTTTTGAATTTGAACGCTCCAAAAGCCGCTTGATTGAAATGCAATCTAAAGAATACTTGAGTTTAAAAGCTTAAATGTGTTGAAATATTAAACAAAATGAGATATGATGCCCTTCAATTAAATAATCCTAATAATAACAATAATAATAAAGAGAAATTCAATGAAAGATCAAATAGTTATTAGCGTTCCAGGCGCTGAGCTTCAGGCGCTTTTTCCAAAGCTTTCACCAAAAAAGACGTATCGTGTTTTTGTGAGCGATCAATTACTTGGGGAAGGTGGTTTTGCGAATGTTTATAAAGCCTACCTTGTCGACCCTAAAACAGGTAAGCCAGACGCCTCAAAAATGATGGCGTGTAAGACATTTAAAAGAAAGAGAAAAGGCGTTAAAACAAGCTTTAAGACTCGGCTCGAGTTTGCTAAGGGTGAGGCTGAGGCTGAGGCAAATAAAGGTTTACTGCAAACAAGTTCACCTATTAAGGCTCATGGCCGTGTTTATCTTTTAGAAAAATATTTAGGTAGTGAAAATCTTGAGGATTACTTACATGGGGAGGAGGCGCGCTTATTTAAAGTGGATCCTGAAACAGGGGATTGTTGGGATTATGGTATTCAATTAACTTTATTACAGCGAGTCCAAATTGCATGCCGCTTATCTCAAGAGCTTCTCCAATTACACCTTGGTGGAAATGTTCATCGTGATCTTGGTTTAAAAAATACGGTGGTTGATTCTAAAGTTAAAGCAGCGGATGTGGCGCCTCGACTTATTGATTTCGCTTATAAAATGGGGTTAGAAGATTCAAAGGATTTAAAAAGCTTATTTCCAGCTCAACCAGGAGGAAGTCTACCTTATATGGCGCCAGAGACGAGCAAAGGCCAGATCGCATTTAATTCAGATGTTTGGGCATTGCTTCCTATGCTTTTAAAACTGTTTGATGTTGATGACCCATTTGAGACGCGATGTGAAGCTCAGGAAGATAATGTTTTCTGGAGTCGGGTTGTTCAATTGCCTTATGATAGAGATGAGCTCTTTTTGCGTTTGGGTTATGATTTGAGTAAAATTTCTGTTGAGTGTGATGAGCTATTGATTTCTCTTTTTGATCGCATGGGAAAAAAAGATAATCAAGAACGTTTAGATAGCCGCGAAGTTTTTCATTTTTTTGAAACACTGCAAGAGCTTCTTTTGAAGCTGGAAAATAATGCAGACCTTGAGGAAGGTGAAATTCTTGCTTTAGTTGCTAAGATGGTTTTGATTGTGAATGGGCTTTACTATGAAGAGATAACAATATTTGAAGGCGCTGTTACTTTAGGCGAGCTAGACCTTTCTCAAGATTCGAGTTTATGTGACCTTTTGGTAGATGCCTATGCCGAGAAAGAAGAGATGAACGAGGCTTTTGTGTGGAAGCTCCAAAAAGAAATAACCTCTTCTTCTGAGAAGGTAAGCGCAGCATTAGTGGCGCGCTTTGTGAGAAGAGGTTTGGGGGATTCTTCTCCAAGTGATTCTGGTCGCTCCACACCCTATGGTGGGATTAGTGAGATTGGCTCACCCTTGCCTGAAGAAAGTAGGAAGGATGATCTGTTAATTGCAGGGCCCGCATGGAATTAAGCCTGTTTTAAGAGCTTTGTGTTTCCACGAGGATGACTGCCGCAGCGCCATTCTTGTAAAAGCAGGTTTTTTTTATTTGTAAGAAGATCCTGCATCAAGTGCGGGATGACGAGAATCTGCTTATTTAGTGATATACGAAAGTCAAAAGCTATTATAAGGTAACTTTAAGAATTTAACCAAGGAGCGATCATGAGAAGAGCAAGCTTTATCAGCAGAATAACCACTGGATTACAGTTAGCCAAACAATCCTTAAAAGTGATGCGTTCAGAAAAACGTTTGTTAATTTTCCCCTTACTAAGTTTAATTTCAACGGTTTTGATTTTAATCGTAAGTGGCGTGATTGTTTTTGGAGGCGATCCAGCATTGCTGTATCATCCGTCTCAAACCATCCAGCAAAGCGTAGGCCCTGCAGAATATTACATTGGCCTTTTTCTTTTTTATCTTGTCAGTTATTTTGTCGTTATCTTTTTTAATTCGGCGATGGCAGCAAGTATTGTGGCTTATTTAAAAGGCGAAAAGCCTTCCGTTAAAAGTAGCTTAACAGTTGCTTGGAATCACATGGGGCATATTTTTGCATGGTCGTTGGTAAGCGCAACTGTCGGTATGATATTCCATGCGTTAGAAAACCGTTCTAGTTTTGTAGAAAGAATCGTTGGGATGGTGATCGGTGTGGCTTGGGGTATTGCGAGCTACTTTGTTATTCCTGTTTTAGTGATTGAAGATATCGGCCCAATGAAAGCGATGAAGCGCTCAATGCATTTAATTAAAAAAACCTGGGGTGAGTCAGTTGTGTCGTCAGCTGGAATAGGTCTGCTACTTCTTCTTTTTATGGCATTAAGCGCGTTGCCATTTGCTGTAGGCGTTTATTCCGGTTCGCAAGATGGTTTAATCGCAGGTTTGTTGGTCACCCTTTTACTGTTTATTGTTTTTGGATTAATTGGCTCAACACTCACAATGATCCTGCGATGCGTGCTTTACATGTATGCCTCTACAGGCGAAATCCCTCGCGGCTTTAACCAACAACTTTTGAAAAACACCTTTCGGTCTAAATAAGAAAGATCGGTAGGTCGGGTTCTTTTGTGAAGCAAAAAATCCCGACATCGGATGAAGAAAGTTGGTGAGGATTTTGCTTACGCTTCGAGCTCACTCTACATATTAGTTCTTTTTTTTCAGCGGTTCTAACTCGCCAGTTCCTGGTTTGCAACAACAAGGCAGAAGACAGGAAAAGAAAGCGGCGCAGCAGCTCGTTAAACAATTGCTGCTTTTCTCTCTTCGTGGTGCTGGGGGTTCAAACACTTGACCTTGAATAATGGTTTTAAGTTTATCTGTCATGCTCTGGGCAATGTGTTCGCTATATTCACCATGTCCATCACAAACAATGCCAACTTCGCCGGGTTCGCTTGTGATAACCAAGGCAATGTCATCGCCGTTCCAGCTTTCCCAGTCCGCTTCACTTTTAGAATGATTCACATACGCTTCGCACAAGATTTTTGATAAATGCGGTTTAAGTCTTGTAAGCTCCGTTTCAGTTAAGCTATTTAAAAAATTCAGCGTTTCCTTGAAATTCTCACCATCGATGAAAGCTGCCTCAATACCATCGCTCATTGTAAAGACTAAGTAGTCCTCAGCTTCAGGTGAAAGAGTATGCGTGAATATCGAGGGGTTAGGCCTGAGGGGGTTCCCATTGGGATTTCCCGAATCTTCTAAGGCGCCCTTAAAAAAATAATCACCAATGGTGCGAGATAGTTGCAAAAATCCTAGGCCGCCAAGTTTGAAAGTTGATGACGCCCCACTTCCCTGAACGCTTATTCTTGTTGAGTGTTCTACTGATTTTCTGGCCTGTCTAGCCTCGTCAGTAACACGTTTCGCTTCTCTTTTGTTGCTGGCGTCATGTAAGTCTTTTTCTGTGCTAAAGCTTTTCTGCCATTGTCCGCCAATTTTTTCTAAAATAACAACCGGTGAATCACCTACAAAACAACTTGTGACTTTTTTCTCCTTATCTTCGATATAAGCGTATGTCATTGTTGCTGTTGTGCCGCCATTATCCTTGTTAGCTTCTTCGACATCTAAAATGATGGTTTTAAATTTTTCTGTTAATAGGGTGTGAATGTCATGCTGAGAATCTGCCGTGTGATTAGCCTTAACAAGTAGGGCGCGATCTTGGTTCGGATGATTTGGGTCATTTCGCCTGCCGTGAATCGTGTAGAGGCTTGGGTGGTCTTCTTTTGTTCTTCGAGTTAAATAGGGTTTTTTTAGTGCATTGAGTTCTTCAAGAAACGTTGCCATGATTGAAATATCGCCTTTTAATTATTAGTTAAAATTTAAAGAGAGATACTAGCAGATCGCTTTTAGAGTTGGAAGTGTGTTTGATTATAGTTAAGGTTCAAGCTCCAGGTTTTAGGCTGGAGCTTGAGAGGTTATAGCTTAGTGACCACCCGTATGAGTGTTGAGTGTAGGCATCGGTGCGCTGGAATTTGAAGGAGCACAAAGCCACGCCCAAAAGCCAGTGCTGGTTTGAGTTGTCGAAACAGGGGTTGGTGCTGGTGTTTCATCATGGGAGCTGAGATTTTCTTCTCCGCCAAGCCATCCATTCAGTATTAGTTGGCCTTCATCTGTTGTGAGTAGAAGCGTTGCAGCCATAAGAGAGGTTGCCGTCAATCCTAGCATAAAACCTGTAAAACCTCGGCCAGGTGTTAATGTTTCTCGCCATGATTTTGGTGCCTGAGCTTCTTCGTGGGCGTTAAGGATATGAAGCACGGCTTCGAGTGTTGTAGGATCGTCCCTTAGAAGGTTTGATAATAACTCTCGTAGTGCTTTTGGGTCACCTTCAAGCTCGTCGATAGCTGCTAGACTCTTGTTGAGTTCGCTAGATTTGTGTTCTTTGAGTAGATCGCGGCAAAAAGCTAGTTGTGTTTGCGTCTCTGCTGCTTCATCTAATTCTTCAGTTGAGTCAATCGTTTTTCTCATGGCTGCTGTAAGTGGCATTAACCATTCGAGTGTTTGTTTTGTAACGAGATCCGCAGCTTCTCTGGCCGCTTGAATATCCACTACAGGAGCTTCTTCTTCGGGAGCGGCTACTACGGCTGGTGCAGCAGCACCCTCAGCTCCGTCTTCAGTAGCAGGCTCTTCCTGGGCAGGTTCATCACCAGCATCTGAGCCTGCAGCGAGAGGCGCATTTTCAATGTTAAGATACTGCCAAGCTAATAAACTTAAATGCACATCAAGAGCATGTTCTTGAAGAAAATAACTGCTTAAAATGTCATTGATGCGCGCTTGGAGTTTTTTTGCCGCTGGTTTATATCTTTCTTTGTAGTCAATGGTCTCAAGCCCAATGTCTTCTCCTGATGGTGTAAACGCTTCTTCTAAAGCTTTGAAGATACTTCCTTCTTGAATGCTGTTTAGTTCATGGTGAATAAAGTTCTCTAAAGCTTTTGGTGTTTTAAACTCTTTGAAATTAGCTTTATGGATTCTTTTTTCCAGTTCTTGTGCAATAGAATAAGCAAGTTGATTTATCACGCGCGTGTTAGCTTCGCTTTTTTCATCGGTTGTAGCTAAGTCGGTGTCAGCGTATTCTGGTTTCTCTTTCTTTTTAAGCTCATCAAAAAGTTTAGTTAATGCTTCCTGCATAAAATAATTTTGTTGTAATTCGAGGTAATGAGAAAGCAGCGCTTTTCTTTCATCTGAAGCAGGTTGAGCGGGCGCTTCATTGGGGCCGGTATCTTCCTCTGTTAATTCCGCTTTAAATTCATTTTCAAAATAGGCTAAACCTAATTTTCGCATCGCCATCGCAAGTGATGAAGGGGTCTTGGTTTGAAATAGTTGAGTCAGCCATGTTTGAACACGTTTTGGGTTTGTGCCTTCATTATGTTCTTGTAGCCAAAAGGGAGTGTGATCTTTTTGGTTGAGAATGTTGTGAAAAACAGCAAAAGCATCATCAATATCGGGTTGGCTTGGCTCGTTCTCTAGTGCTTTTTTTGCTAAAGCAGCTTCGATAAATTTTGGGGCAAGGTATCCACCGGCATCAACGGCTTGCATTTCACTGAATAGATCATCCGCTATGCTCAAACCTTCTTGATCGCCCAAGAGTGCTTTAATTTCAGTTGTGAGCTCTGTGCGCAAGGCTGCTGACTCTGTACCAGAGAGTATTTCTGAAAGCTTGTTAAGAAGAAGGATGGCTTTGGCTAATTCTGAAGTTTTTTGGGCGTCAACTATTTTTTTAGCTGCGTCATATTGGGTTTTGATTGTTCCTGATTTTGGTATTTTTGGTGCGATTTTGGCGGCGAGGTCTGAATAAATAGTCATAACGGCTCCTTGTTTGTGTTGTCAATTTAAGATAATTATTAAGTTCGCCCTTTTCGTAAGAATCAGGCGCCTTTGCATTATGAGGATTTCGTTTTTAAATGCAAGGGATTTGGATGAGAAGAGCTTTGTAATCAATTGATTTACAATGGGTTTTCAGGGGCGCCTGTAAGTTATTGATAGTTGGTGAAATGACTTGAAAAATGTAAGCGATTCGCTAATAAAGTCCTGTCAATTTACTGACAATACAGCTATAATTTGACAAATAATTAATCATGCGCGGGTAGGAAAAAACAGTGTCGAAAGAGCTAGCACTTAAAATTGAAGTTAAACCCTTGAAAGTAAATGCGGGATCGCTGATCCGATCGCGTGATTTTAGTGTTTATATCGAAAATTCTACCAATGCTGAAATGAGCTTTGAAGCATCTGTCGATGGCAATTCACCCCTTCCTGAAGGCCTTAGCTTTTCAAAAGAAGGTGTTTTAAGCGGTACGCCGAATGCCAAGACAGCACGTGATATGCCTTATGAGATTGTAGTGAAAGTCGACACTTCAACCGATCAATTAACGTTTAACTTTTCGCTTTATATTTTCAAAACCGTCACGATCGATGAAATCAAAGAAATTCGTTTAGACACATGGCGCGAACTTGCCGAAAACGGTATCGTCCCTGAAGATATGCAAGAAGTGATTAACCGTCCCACAACCAAACAAGATATTTATCATTTACTCCAACGCTTCGCGACATTCACGGTATGGAATGCCGACGATCTTCGTTTAGCGGACATTGGTGAAATGGTTGAAGTCAAAGGGATTAGCAAGCACTACAATGTTTATGATTTCGAAGTGTGCTTAGTTGCAACCCCTAAAGAATTATATTCTCATAACCGTACACTGGGTGATTCATTGGAAACAGCAAAAGCCATGGTTCGCGATGTACACAAACGCGGGTGGCACGTTGAGTTCGGCGGCTTCGATCGTATGGCAACCGCCGCATGGTACGAAGTCCGTAAAACCAACGCCACGAATCAACATCAAATGGAAGTGAGAAATTATCAGCCTGCTGAGGTGAAGGATACAACACCGAAAGCGGCTCCTGCATCGGGTGGGTAAGTGAATTATGGCGATTAGATTTAGAGAAGATCAACTTGAAGCTATCTGTGATGAAGCTAAAGTATTAATCGAAACTGCAGAATGGCTTAAAGCAAATACACGGACAAAGAAAAGCGAACGTGCTGAAATCGATCGTATGGTTCGACAAGCTTTGTTGGTTTTTGATTTTGGGCTTTTGAATGCTTATGCGCTGCCTGGGATTGATGATGCCGATGTGCGCACACATTTTGCTTCGGCTTTAGATCTTAGCAAGCTTCCTAAACGAAAAAAGCAATCACCTAATCGAGTTTCTCCTGTTGGTTTTGGCGAAGAGCTTCTTTTGGACGATCAAGGTGGCCCTGCTGATTTTGAGGGAATTGAACTGCAAGACATGGGAGCGAGAGACTCTGTAAATCTCCCTGGACTTGTTCCTGATGATGAAGATGAAGATGAAGGTTCAGAAGAAGATGAAAGACGCCCGCTTTTGATGGATGGTCAAGCAGGAGCTGAAGGAGAAGTTGATAATGAAGGCGCAGACGAGCTCGAAGGCTCTGCTGCTATGGATCCTGAGGTTAGGCGCCCGATCCCTAACGATTATTTTGATTTTGTCAAAGCGCTCAGAAGTGTTGTTGAGCTTCAGCTTGCTGCTGTCGAAACTTTTGAATCTGCTGCAAGTGCTAGCCCTACGCTTGGTAATGAGCTTCGCGAAGCTATTTTTAGCGATGAAGACTTAAGTCCTGCGCTAGAAGATTACTATGCGATGCTACCTGATGAGCTGGTTGTAGTTCCTTATGGGCTGTCTCGCTTAAGCCGGGCTTTAGCTGCTCCTTATGATCCATCTGATGACTTACAAGTTGAACTCGAACAATTTAACCGCTATCTTTTTGGAGACGAAGCAGCCGTGCTTCCAGGATCGGAAGCATTTGGCCGATTAGAAGAAGAAGCGACAAATTTTTTAGGCATAGATGACAGCCGGATTCTTTCAAGTTGGGATCTCTTAAATCAGGTTAATGCTAAACTTGAAAATAATGGACAATCGATTGAAGAAGATGTTAACGCTGCTATGGCAAAAGTCATTACAGAGATAAAGAAAAAATTTAATCGTATAAAAGCCCAGCACCCTGATAGAAAATCGCTTCAAGATGTTGAAGCAAGAATGCTAGATATCCAAACGCATCTTGAAAGTTTGCGACCTGCTTTTGTGGAGCAGCTTAAAGCGACTTTCAGAGCACATCAGCGTAAGTTTTATCGTGAACCTGCTGCAGGTGAGGCTGCGGTGGAAGCGGCCCCGCATGAGCCTGCTGGGCTTATTCAATTAAACCGAGTGGAATTAATTGAAGAATTTGCGCCTGCGAATACATTTTTTAATGATCAAAATACAGGTTTGTTACAAAGACTTACATATGATGATCCTTTTATTACAGATATAAGAAGCCTTATTGCTTTATTAGACTCGGAAGTTGAACCGCAAGATATAGTGCCAGATTACGAGAATGAGGCTCAGGTTGCAGCTCATCGAGAAAAAATTGTAACGGCTGATAAGCTGCTTGTGGGTTTTGTTAATTTGGTCTTTGCCCATAAGATGCATGGTCGTGCATTAGGTATTTTAGAAAAGCTCAAGCAAGAACAGAGCGGTCATTATGCTGGTCGCTATGAGATGGTTTTCACTGAGTTGGCAGAACTAGCGAACACACAGAATGCATTAACGCCTGGTGCGATGAACTGCAAAGCGATGCTTTTTGATTCAGAGGTAAATGCTTTCTCTGTTCTCGCCGCGCTTTTAGAAAATCATCTTGATCAATCTAGACCCCTTCAGCCTGAATTATCAGAATTGGATCCTGGTTTAGCTCGTTTACGATTAACAGTTAATGATAGATGGCATGTTCCAGTAGCGATTGCTGAAGGTGCTGTTCCCCGCGATAGGCTTGAACTTATAAAAGCAGGTATTGGAGGCTTTAGTGGTTTTCTTGAAATAAGCTATCCAGATATTGATGCTTTAGATAATATGTTCGATGCTGCAAACATCATTGGACATAATCAAGAAAGAATACTTTCAAGCTGGGGGCATTTAGCAACGATTGAAGCCATGCTTGCGAATGGTGGTAGAGAGATAAATGAAAATGTAGATGCAATGATGAGCCGTGTGGCTGATGACATTTGCAATGCATACTGCGCTGCCCACCCGAGGGCTACTGATCTTGATGATAGAGAAGCAGATATTCGCGCGTATGTTGAAGGAACTCTAGGTGCGCATTATAAAGTAGCTTTAACAAATCTTTATGAAGCCCAGAAAGCAAAGTTTTATCCTGCTGTTGGCGACGATGAATATTCTCATAGAGAGCTGATTCGACTCTATGCTGGAAGGGCTAGCTTTTTTGCTGAAGCACCTCTTGCACCGCTAGGTGAGCCTCCACTATTAAGCTTTATAGAAAGTCTGGACGCGATTGATCCGACTGGTGAGCCTGCTATAGGAAGCATGCAGGAGTTGCTTCATCTATTGGATGGTAATGCAGATGAGCAAATCGAATATTCCAATCTAGATGCCATTGATGGACAAAAAGTAAAACGTGACAAGGCTAAAGTTTTGCTAGAGACTTTTGTCAATAAAGTATTTCGTGTTGGCAGTGAGCAAAGAGCGGCTGCTTTACGTATTGTAAATGACGCTTTTCAAAATCAAATGCTTTTTTCTGATGGTCAATATAGTTCAATTCGTGATGATTTGTTAGCGCTCGCAATAGATGATGCGCTAGTTGAAGGGGCAAGCGAATGCAGAGCTGCGCTTTTCGGTGAAAGTGAATCTGTTGATAAAAGTGAATCTGTTCTAGGTGCGCTTTTGCACCATCATCAAGTGAGCGCAAAACCACTTCGAGATTATGACAGGTTGGAGAATATCCGATTGCGTCTTAATGCAATTGATGGTTATAGATACGATAGTATTCCTGATTTATTTGATGCTCCTTCAGACGCTCCAGAGGTATTGCTAGCTCCGCCTGATCTTCTGCTTGAGGACATTAAGGCTCATACAGACAACGCTAAAGCGGCGACGAAGTTATTACAAGCCATGTTTGGCAATGATGCCTTCGGTGATGTTGGTAAAGAACTTTGCGCACGCTTGGATGCGGTTTTTGAATATTATTCTATTGTTGGAGATGAAGATGCACGCGATAGAAATATTCATGCGGATATGTCTGATCCTGATGCTGTAATCAATGCTGCTCATTTGGCTTTGGGAAAATGTCGCGCTAGGACGCAAGGTGCAGAGGGGGGGCGAGGCTACATACAGCTATTTGAGGGTTTCCTTGAAGCCTTAAGAGACACCGATGGTGCTCAAAATAATGAGGCGCGCACCAATCAATTAAAACGCGCATTATTTAAATTGCTAGAAGGTCTCTCTGACGGTGATGAGTTTGAAATAAAGCCTGAAATGGAAGCTCGTTTTAACCGTTTCTTTGCGGAAAATGAGAGTGTTATCTCGCAGCTATTAACAGTATATAAAAATCATCTTAGAGCAATGATTCAAGCTCAGGCAAGCTTTACATTAAGAGTGGATGCAACAAGCGAGTTAGCCGCCTTTGTCGTAGTAGAGCGCCCGGGTTGTTGGTTGAGACTTGCTGCTGGAAACGGAACGCTAGGTGTTCGTAAAAGGGACCCCTATTTCCTCTCGCATGGTCGGCGTAGTTGTAAGCCAGATCTGTCACAAACACGAGAAGACTTAGCCCGTGATGCTAGGCTTTTTGCTTCCGAAAATGTTGATGTATTATCAGATAGAACAGCAGGCGCCACTAGAAGAACAGTCTTCGACCCCTTCGGTCGCTTAAACGCTGTTTCTCACGAGTATGCTTCAACTCGAAATCAAATGTTCCGCTTTCTGAGGGGTATTAATATTTCTGAGGGAAGGGTTGATGAATGGCTTAAGCGTTATGACGATCTAAAACAAAAAATGAATGTTCTCTTATCGCCTGCAGCGAGAAGTGCAGTTATAGCAGTGCCGGAAGAAAGGCGTCTGGCTTTGTGTAAGTCGCTTTTAACTGATGCTGAACTTGGGGGTCTTGAAAATACTTATAAATATCTTTATAAAGAAAACTTAAGAAACCTTGATGATAAAAGAAACCTAAGAAACCTTGGCGCTGATGCCTTGTTAAGAGAGATTTTACGTCTCCACCCTGACTTTAAGGACACTAAGCTTAGTGTGCTAGTTGGGGGTCTGGGGTTACACGCTGATATTCAAAACCAAACAATAGAAGAATTCCTTGATGCACCTGATCTAGAATTTGACTTTACTCAAAGAAATGCAGTTTTAGAGCAATGTCGCGAAAAACTTATTGAGGATGTAATTCCAAATGACTTGGTCACTAAGACATGGGGCGACTTAAGAACTGCGGAAGCTAGGCAGCTAGCGACAGCAAGATTAAAATTAGCAAGTGAGCTTAGAGACGTTGAAGAAAGCCTGGATAATTCACTGAGAAGCCGTAAAGGAAGTGACCCTAGCTTTGAAGATTTAAATGCCTCCTTTAAAGGTTTACAAGGTGAAATGGCTTTGGTTGTTAATGGCAGGCAAAGAATGCTATTAACCCCAAATGAGCCTGTAGTAGAAGCACCAGGGATGTTCGACGTACAGGCAGCCTTTATTGCGGAAGCTGCCCCTTCTCGCCAGAACGCACTTTTCCATGGACATGATTTAACAAAAAGTTTATTGAAATCAGCTAAATTACGCTATAGCAATAATGCCTTAACGGCTGATTATCCTTATGCTTTTTCTCCCTCTAAATGGGACAAGCTTGAGCGGCAGTCTAAAACGATGCTTGAATTTTTTAATAAAATTAAAACAATGCTGCCTACGGGTCCAAATTTAAATGTTCTTTCTAAGGATGTTGATGACTTCCTCAGTGAAATTAAAAGTTTAAAACAAGGTGGTAGTGGCTCCAATATGCAACGCAATGGAGATTTAATCCGGTTTCGTCAAAAAGTGTATCGTATCAATAGGGCGTTAGATAAATTGAGAGGTTCTTTTGCAAGTGTGATGATGCAAGATCATTTACGTGATCATGTGCAAAGGGTTTATCATTCTAGCTCTGATGCAGCGCAAGCTTTTGTTGAGAACCAAGTCAAACCCATTTTCGAAACTTCAATTCACAACTTACGAACCTGTGTGAATAATTACAGTGATGCGCATACTAACAAAGTAACCGGTGCTTATACGCAAAGAGAAGAAAGCAAAGAAAGCCGCGCAACAAGTATTATGGCCAACAAAAAAAGATATGGCTCACCGGTTGAAGGTGAGCGGGTTACAAGCACTATGTGGCGTAGATCTTTAGGTATAAAGCCAGAGTACCGTTCCAGTTCGGCCCGGGCAGTTGATGCGCCAGGACGTTGAGGATAAATGATGAAAAAACAGCAAATTAAAACAGATTTAAGAATAAACAACGATACTATAGCAATTGATGAGGTGAAAAGTTATGGCAGGTGAACAAGGCGGCATGGGCGATTTGGCGAATATGTTCGGCGGAGGAGGTGCTCCTCAGCCACCAAAAGAAGATAAGCCAGAGGTGGCGGGCGATCCTGTAAAATTTTATATTACAGGCAAAGATAAAAACGGGAAGCTTCAGACCATTGTTTTGGCTGACGTTTCCGCAGACGCTGCTTTTGGAGGTATCCCTGTTACACAGAGGCCTTATGAGGATACTCCTGCGCGTGCGATTTATCGCTATATGGGTGAAAACCTTGGTTTAAACCTTGGTTCTCGGGCTCATCCTGAAATCAGTTGTGTGGCTGAAAATTTAACTGCAGAGAAAAGAGAAGAAATTTACCGTGTTACTTTGGCTGAGGCAGAGTTTCAATCGGTGCTTGGTCAATTAGCTGCCCGAACTCAAGATGAATTGCCAAAAGATATGGCAGGGAAAGCATTTGTGCTTTGTGAGGACGATGGAGACGGCTATAAAGCAGAGCGCGTCATTAATCCAGGAAAACCAAAGTCTTCAGGTAAAACGGTTGTCTCTGCTCGGGAGTTACCTGGAAAAATGAACGAGCGACTTCAAGGCGAGAAAAAAGACACCGTTAAGGATGGTTTAAATCGAGCAATGTTGGAAGCTGTCACGGATGAATCTAATGCGGTTACCTCACTTGAAGCGGAAGGCGAAAACCTTAAGGTTTCGCGTTCAGATGAACCTGTTAAGCCAGTAGATTATAGAAGTTTAGGCAGAAGAAAGTGGGATGCGAAACAAGCGCTCGCAAGAGAAGAATATTATCGTCAAAAATTAGAAGGCAATGGCACACCTGCTCAATTAGAAAAGCGAGCTCAATTACGCGAAGAACGCCGGGCAAGACTTGAGGCACGTTTCGGTGTTATAACGAAAGATAGTCCTTCGGGCGATCATTTAGATTCAGTACGTGAAGCTGTCGAAGCACAAAAAGACATGCTTGAAAGACAAATCGATCACGGCTCTGCTCGTCGGCTAGGAACGTCTCACAGTAAGAGTGCAAGGGCAGCCATGTATGCAGAACGTTATCAAGGCAGAGCAGATATTTTGCAGGCGAGGGCACCTGGTGCTGTGCTTCTTGAGGGTAAAAGTGATTTTGTTGAGCGTGCTGAAGTATTGGGGCGTGATATAAAACACGGAACAGTTTTTACGCCGACGGCAACCGGGAGAAAAAAGAGAGAAGAAAGAGAGGGGCCCTATGCAAAACGTAGAGCGGCTTTTAAAGCTGGAGAAGCAAAAAGAGCACAAAGCAAGAGGGGACTAGAAGGAAAAAGGGAAGAGATTGAAGATCCTAAACACGAACGGGCAGCTAAAGCGAGACTTGGTGTTCTAAGAGGCGCTGACGCTGTAGTTGAAGGTACTCATGTTGCCGGTTTAGGCGCAACGACTGCGGCAGCATTAGCCCATGTGCCTCTCCCGCTTGCTGGAGTAGGTATGGCCGCGGCTGCGGGTAGTGTTCTAAGCGTTGGGGCTTTTGCTCTCGGGCCGCTTGGCGCCCTTGCGGCGGTAGCGCGTTATGATGCGCATAAACAAAAAAAGAGAAGGCAGCTTGCAGAAGATGCTTATCGTGATGTTGCAGGTGTTGAGTATCATGAAACATCGTTTGACCATCTTGATGCTTTTACGGCAGCAAGAAATAAAATTGTTGCAGAAGAAGGTGACCAATCGATTTTAGATCATCGCGCTGAAGAATTGCTCGGGCAATATGATGTGAAAAGAAATGATTTTAGAGGTTTAGATGCAGCTCAGCGTGCTGCACATAAAGCGGCCTTTGTCGAAAAACAAGTAGCAGCAAAACCTTCTGCCGATGAAAAGCCGGGTGTTGTTGAAGACTCAATTCAAGATGAAACAAAGCTTGATTCGCTAGACTATCTTGATGGTGCTGAAGCGTTAGATACAGCTTTAAAAGAATTTATGGCGAAACAAAAAGCGCAGGATATTGCGCGCTGGAAGGAAGTGGCTCAAGCGGAGGTTGATGAAGCCAGGGACTTAGGTAGACCTTTGGAGGCTGTTGAATTTAATTTTCAAGATGCGGAGCTGGATCAGACGGCCGCATTTAATGGGGGTGTGTCAGAGTATCGAAAAGGCGCTGGTCCTGATGAAGAAAAGCTAAGTGCCTTATGGGATCGTCATGTTAGCCGGGTATGCGCCGGTCGCTATGAAGAAATTTTGCGTCTGTATAAAGCGTATATTGGAACACCAGGAAACGATAAGAAAAATTTTCAAGAGTTTTTGTCTGATCAAACAATTGAAAATGAGAATAATGACCCGCTTCATGATGCTAATACTAAACAGCTCATCCCTGTCTTTGCAGGATTCCCTGCAGAAGCTGTTGATGCTTATTTCACTGCACAAAGCGCGCGTGATTTAGCTCGTTGGAAGCGTGGAGACTATCGACAATTTAACGATGATGTTGATCAAGACATGTCTGATATTGATGCCCTTGATCAAGCAGATCTTCCTAAAGGTCCTGCAGCTTGGCGTGCTAGTCATTTAGATCATGCGCAAGCGCGCTTCCGAGCAATGAGGGAGGCGGTTCATGCTCCTGCAGGTGCTTTCAAAGGTGATTTCTCAGCTTATCAAAAAGAGAAAGCAGACGCTTACAAAGCGGCAAGAAATGCAGCAGTTACTGCTCATGCTAAAGCTAACTATGAATTATTTTATAACTTATCCCATGCAACATCCGTCGAACAAGTTGATCCAAAAATAGCGCGAAAATTATATCGCGGCGATCATCAGGAAGCATTGCATGCAGCAAAACGTCGAGTGGTATTAGAAGCCTACGATTATGATTACGCTATGACGTCAGCTGATGTGTATGTGGCGTCTAAATACGAACAATTCCAATCAGATTTAAAAGCTGGCATCGTGCATGTTGATGGTTTTCAAGCGCAAGATGATGATCATTGTGATGCACCTGATCATTTGGCAGGTTTGTTTTTCTATGATGACATTGATGAAGAAGCAGCATTAAAACAATATTTAGAAGAACGAAAAAAAGCCTTTTTAGATAAGCAATTATCATCTGAAAACGTTGAGAAAGCTCGTGACGATTATGAATTAGACAGAAGACGGTTTAACAAAGGCCGGGATGTTAAAAAACATAGAGGTCCTTTTGATCTTGCTAAATACGAAAAAGAAAAGGTTTTAGACTGGGAAAATGGAACTGAAGAAGATAAAGCAAACAATGAAGGTTCCTTCAGAGCTCTTTATGTCAAACAGTTCGACGCTAACAAAACCAATGCATGGTATTTGCAAAATCAAAAAGAGAAGGATATTAGGCGATGGATGGGGCGTGGACCTTCAAGTCAAGGTTACTTTGATGCGCAAGGCGACTTTCAAGCGCAAGACCGAAACTTGCCAGCTCGAGCTAATTATGTAAACGATATTCTTTATAGAGAAGCGTTATCAACCTATTGGGATGAGAATCATAAAGCAACTGCCGAAGAGCGCTATGAGAATTTTAAGCGAGCCTATCAAGCATCAGGAGAATCTTTTTCTGACTTTCAAAAAGCTCGCTTAGCAGATTGGGGCGCTGATGCTCGCTTTGAAAGACAGTATGAAGGCTTAAAAGCTTTAGCGGATAATCAAGACGCATCAGCCTTTCAAGGTGTCTTTGCTGAAGAGCGCTTATTTGATCCTATGCGGCAGTTGACTGCTTCCGATTTTGATGATGTGGGAGATAAGAATAGGGTAGGGGTTGCTCAGCGTGATGACGATGTTGAATATTGGGCACTTAATGGAATATCCTATCAAGACGCGAATGGAGAGCGCCAAATACTGAATCTTGATTATCCCGTTACTGTTCTCGGAAATGAGTATAAGGATCAAGCTGAATTGCTCGCTGCAGGTGATGTGGTCTTAAAAGAATTTTGGAATGCCCGTGTCTATCCGCTCGACGCTACGCAACAAAATATTTCTAGAGTAAATGCGAATAATGTAATAAACCCCTACCAAAAAGCTGATATCGAGCGCTGGAAAACCGGTAAGTTTACTTATTTTGATAGGCATGGCAATGAGGTTGCGATAGAAATAGAGTTCCCAGTTACGCTTGGTGGAGATCAGTATACAGATCTTCAGGCATTAAGAGCGGCTGACGATGGTAAGCTTGAGCTTCTTTGGAATGAGAAAGTTAGAGTAAAACCTTCAGCCTTACAATACATTTATAAACAAAATGTCATTGCGAGTTTAAATAGAAATACCCAGGGTCTTCTTGCTCGGCCCAATTATCAGCCAAAACAAAGCTTAGAAGATTATCAAGCAGCCCAAAGAGAAGTTTTTCTCGCTCAAGCAGGTGATGATCTTGCTGGCCAAGGTATTTCATTTCTTGATGAAGAGCTTGAAGTACGCAAGCTTGAGATTACGCAAGTTGCTGGAGGCCCGTTTCCAAAATTTATGCTCGACGCACGGCGTGAAACTGATGTGGCCGTTTGGATGGCTGTTGGTCAGGATGCGGAAGTACATATTTTTGGTGACAAACCAATTAAACGAAAAGACTTAGGCCCTGCTGGTTTAACAAAAGAGCAGCTTGAGAAGGTCTGGGATCAAAAAGTTTCTCAGAATTATGTTGCTGCAGTTCGTCTCGAAGCGCGGGCCGAAGCACAGCGTGCAAGTGATGTAGCCACTTGGATGGCTGCTGCTCCTGATGCGGTTGTGTTTACTCTTGGCGGCAAAGATGTTAAGCGAGAAGACTTAGGTCCTGCTGACTTAACAAAAGAAAAGCTTGAAACTATCTGGGGTGAGCGACTTGCAGCAGTGTATATTGCTTCAATTCGTGGAGATGTTGGCGAACCTAGAGATGTGAATATTTGGAAAGCTCATCTCTGGGAGCATTACCTCAAAGAGCACGCCACAATACGCCATGAACAATTTAGCGCTTTAATGGATGATGACGTGCTGCCTGATGCTTTTCTGCGATCTCGCGGTGTAAGTGAAGCCGATATTGCAGCAAGACATCACGCGATGAGTGCGGTTGAAGATGATATCGATGCGCGCGCTGAAAAAGCGATGCTTAGAGAGATGGCCGTTACGCATGAGTCAGATGCTGATCTCTTAGCTTCAAAAGATAGGGTTATCAAAGAAAGAGCGGATGCACTTCAGAGTCAGCTTGATGAAGATCTTAGTTATGTTCGACACGCAACCTATCGACCTGATGATTTGACAAGTGTTAAACCTGCTGATGGCTTTGCTGGCTTAACCGAGATGCAAAAAGCTTATGTGGATTTAAAAGGCTTAGCCTATTTACGTGCACATCCAGAGGCTCGTAGTGCTCGACCTAGTGCAGAAGTATTAAATGCTTTTCAGAAAGCATTAAATAATGTTCCTGCTTTTGCAGCTGCTTCGCTTGCTGGTCAGCGGAACGCCTTGGAAAGCGAAACCTGTAGGGAGCTGGCCGCACGTTTCCCTGAAGCTTATGCTAATGAAGCTGCAGTTAAAGCTGAGCTTGATCAAGTTAGGGATGATGATTTTGCGCGTGTTAAAGATGAATGGGAGGATCCAGCTGCACTTGTCGTTGTGAGCGTTGAACATACTTTTCCAGATGGCTCTAAAGCGGAGCTTCCTATTACTGATCGCCAAGCTGATGGCACGCGTACAGTCACTGACGAGGAAGTCCGTGCTAAGTACGATAAAGAACACGCAGACGACTTCTTGATAAAGTGGGCAGATCAAGTCCCTGCAGCTTGCCAAAAAGCAGCGACTCAAAGCTGGGAATCTGATTATAAGCAATTTGAAGCAGCGAAAGCTGAACGTATTAAACGCGTTGAAGAAGCTGACGAAGAACAAAATCGTATTCTTTCAAATAAAGAAACGTATGAAAATTATTTAGATAGCGTAAAACGAGCTGCATTTTTTGCTGATGCGATGGCCTATCAGCGCAAAGATGATGGTGAGCGTGATGCGAATTACGTTTACTGGAAGCGTAATGAGTCAGGTGAATTGGACGGTTTGGTTGAAGACTATTATAAGGCTTCTGCTCATCGTAAGGCGGCGGAAGGTTTCTTTGAATATCTTGAAAGTCGCGATCATGAAGAGTTTGTATTGGCCTTTGAGTTAATCGCTCTCTTATTTGATACTGAAATGTTTAACGATAAAACACCTGAAGGAAAAGCTGCGCGAATACTTAAAGACCCAGCTAAGGTTTCAGCCATCATTGACGGGCTTAAAGGCTCAGCTACAAAAGATCCAGAAACAGGTGAAGTGATGGTTAATCTAGATACTTTTGACCCAAGAGGTTCAGGTGCTGTCAATGCTTCTCCAGAGCAACAACAAGCTTATAAAATTGCCGCAGCGGTTATTGCCAAGCATTTTAGTCTCACGGTTAAGGGCGAGTTCACTAAAGATACCGCCGCTCAAGGTGTTGTTGATAACATCTCTAAGAGGATGGAGCGTCGTAGAGCCCTTAAGTTTGCTGAAACGCATCAAGTAAAATACCAAGAGAATCTCGCTGGGCGGCCTGCTGAACAGAGCACTCAGGGTAAGCAGTCTGAGGCGGCAAAGACTCTCCAGCAATTTGGTCACCGAGGCTAAGGTTTGGCTTTTGTTCGTGCAAGCTTATCTTTCATGCTAAGCTTGCTCTTTATTTTCGCCCCTGTTTAACTTCAGAGGCATTTTATGAAAACCCATTTTAAATGATTAAGGAAAGTATCATGAGGAAACCTTGGATAGGTGGTAACTGGAAATTAAATGGATCGATTGAACAATCGGTTAATCTTGCTGAAGAAGTTAAAGCTTTAACAGCGGATATTAGTGATAAAGATATTGTTATATTTCCCCCTTTTGTTTATTTGTCTCTTGTGCTAGATAGTGTTCGCGACTCTCAAGTTTTATTAGGCGCACAAAATCAATCATCCCATGAGGAGGGTGCTTTTACCGGTGAAATAGCACCGGGTATGCTAAAAGATATCGGTTGCCAATATGTTTTGTTAGGTCATTCAGAACGTAGACATGTCTTTGGCGAAAGCAATCAAGATGTAGCTAAGAAATTTGCGCTTGCTCATGAATATGGATTGATTCCTGTTCTTTGCGTAGGCGAAACAGAAGTCCAACGTGATGTTGGCGAAACTGATGTGATCATTCGTGAGCAATTAGATGCAGTGATTGAAGATGTTGGAATTAAAGGTTTGCATAATTCGGTTATTGCTTATGAGCCTGTTTGGGCAATTGGTACAGGTAAAGTTGCAACACCTGATGAGGCGCAGTCTGTTCATGCGATGATTCGCGAACACCTTGCAAAGCGCGACGAAGCTCTCGCTGAGTCTATTCAAATTGTTTATGGCGGAAGTGTTAAGCCTGATAATGCTGCGGAGATTTTTGCGAAAGAAGATGTCGACGGTGGTTTGATTGGCGGCGCTTCTTTGAAGGCTGATGCGTTTGCAAAAATTTGCGAATTGGCTTAGCCCCAAAGGATTCTGGTGGGATTGCTCACTACGCTCGCGAACCCACCCTACGCGTTCGGTGCCATTCTTGTGTAGGGTGGCTTCTTTTGCGTAAGCAAAAAATGCCACCATCGGATGTTGGCTAAGATTTATGGATTGGCTTAACCCCAAAGGATTCTGGTGGGATTGCTCACTACGCTCGCGAACCCACCCTACACGTTCGGTGCCATTCTTGTGTAGGGTGGCTTCTTTTGCGTAAGCAAAAAATGCCACCATCGGATGCTGATATTGGTGTCTGGGCTGCTGCTCCTCCATGGCCAGCTTTATTTTGCTAATATCTCCAATATATACTATATTGTATATAGTATTGGAGATCATCGCACTATGAACATTGAGCAATTTTTCTTTGAACACCCGGTTTTTCGATTAAATGACTTTGTTCGATGGAAAACAGGGTATGGAGCTTACAATAAACAAGCTATTAACTCTCAGATACAGCATTACCTAAGATCAGGGCGCTTGCTTCGAGTTCGGCGAGAGCTCTATGCGGTTATTCCACCTAATGAAACTTCTGAAAGTCTTTCAGTTGACCCTTATCTGATTGCTGGGAAGGTAACTGATGATAGCATTCTTGCTTTCCATACGGCTTTGGAGCTTTTTGGTGTTGCTTATTCTTCGTTTGAACAGTTTACTTACTTGAGCCAACAAAAAACAAAACCTTTTGAATTTCAGGCCCGTTGGTTTCAGTCTGTTGCATTTCCTGTGAGGCTGAGATCGCATCATGATATTTCTTTTGAAGTAGAGACAATTCATCGTTCGGGTATTGATATTCGTATAACAAGTTTATCTCGTACTTATGTTGATGTTTTAAATCGCGTTGAACTTTCGGGTGGCTGGGAAGAAGTCGTTCGATCAATTGATAATCTTGCTGTTATAGATATTGATCGTGTTATTGATTATTGCCTTAAGTTAAACAATGCAATTTTATCAGCAAAGGTGGGATACTTTTTAGAAGAGCGCCAAGGTGCTTTTGCAGCAACAAATAAACAAATTAATAAACTTTTGAAGAAAAAACCAACGGTTCCTCAATATTTATCAAAACAACATGCGGAGCCATGTCGTTTAATAAAAAAATGGAATATCATGATGCCAATAAGTGTGATTGAAAGAAGTTGGGAAGAACCGGAGCATGATATCTAAAGAAATTTTATTGGAGACAGCCAGGGAGCATAATTACAAACCTGAAATATTAGAAAAAGTCTATCGATTGTTGTCAACGCTAGAGCAAATTGCAAAAGTTCCTTTTTTAAAGAATAGGCTAGTTTTAAAGGGCGGAACAGCGTTGAATTTGTTTTGTTTTAAAGGTGTTCCGAGGCTATCTGTTGACATTGATTTGAATTATATCGGGAAAATAGATCGTTCTAAAATGCTTGAAGAAAGGCCTATGATTAATGAAGCGATAGAAAAAATTCTTATACAAAATCAGTATGAGCCTTACCGCAATCCTGGCTATTACGCTGGAGGAAAAATGGTTTGGCGATATTCGAGCGTGTTGGGACAAAAAGGAAATTTAGAAATCGATTTAAATTATATGTATAGGAAACCATTATGGAAAATAGAGTATAAGTCTTCAGCCTTAGATGACGGAAGTAAAATTTTCTTTCCTGTTTTAAATATCCACGAGTTGGCTGCTGGAAAATTGTCGGCGCTTTTAAGTCGTACAGCGAGCCGAGATTTATTCGATGCGCATTACCTGTTAACCAAGTGTAAGCTTGATCATAATAAATTGCGATTTGCATTTGTTGTCTACCTAGGTATGACTGGGTTGGATCCATTGTTGTTGTCGCCAAAGTCAATTCAATCTAACGATGTGGATATCAGGAATCGTTTAATGCCTGTTGTAAGGGGAGGAGAGATACCTAGAGCACGCAAGGCTGTGAAAATTTGGGCTGAAAAATTAACTCAAGAGTTACAAGAAGCGCTATGCCTGCTTTTGCCGTTGCGTGAAAGTGAAATTAATTTTATATCACGGATACAGAAGTCGGGAGATATTGATGCTTCGCTTCTTACCGGGGATTTGGATCTGCAGGAAACGGTTGGCGCTCATCCTGCGTTGAGATGGGCGGCTATGCAGGCCTCTAAAAAGATCCAGTAGAAATACTCAAAAGTATCCCCTGCTTTCCAAAAATTTCATTTTGTAATCATGCGTTTGTCAGTTACAATAGGCGCAAAATTGTCACTATAAAAGTATAGAAATTACACAGAAGGTAGGTCATGGTACAAGTTATTCTTATTTTTCACGTTTTATTTGCGGTTTCGTTAGTCGCATTGATTCTTATTCAGCAAGGTAAAGGCGCTACAATGGGCGCTTCCTTTGGTGCGGGTGCTTCACAGACGGTATTCGGTAGCCAGGGTGCTGGCTCATTTATGCTCAAGATTACAGCATTCTTCGCTTTAATGTTTTTTATTACAAGTTTAACGCTTGGCCATATGTTGGCCAGCCCAGCAGTAGCTAAGCCAAAAACAAGTATTCTAGACAATGTTGCAAAAATTTCTCAAATGCAAAAAGCAGCGGCTCAACAAGGTGCGCAAAAGGCAGCAGAGCAGTTGAATTCGAATACACTGCCAGCAACAAAAAAATAACGTAGAACTATGATGAGAAAAAACAAAGCCGATGTGGTGGAATTGGTAGACACGCCATCTTGAGGGGGTGGTGACGCAAGTCGTGCCGGTTCGAGTCCGGCCATCGGCACCAGTATTAAACGTTAAGGAATATTGATAACTATATATAAGGAATAGGGTCAAGCGAGAATGTTAGAAAACTATTTTCCAATTTTGATTTTTATCGGCATCGGTGTTTTTATCGGTATGGCGGCACTTCTCATGAGCCGGATTATGGGGCCTCATAAACCTTATAAAGCTAAAAATTCACCTTATGAATGCGGCTTTGATGCCTACGAAGATGCACGTATGCCTTTCGATGTACGTTTTTATCTTGTTGCGATTTTATTTATTCTTTTCGATTTAGAAACAGCTTTTCTTGTGCCATGGGCTGTGATTTTTAGAAAGCTCGGTTGGATGCCATTTTTTGGCATGGGCGTTTTTCTTTTATTGTTATTAATTGGTTTCATTTATGAATGGAAAAAAGGAGCGCTTGAATGGGAATAACAGCGCTTAAACAAAACGGTTTTTTATTGGCACCTATCGATAAACTTTTTCATTGGGCGCAAAGTGGATCCATGTGGCCAATGACTTTTGGTCTTGCATGTTGCGCAGTTGAAATGATGCATTGCGGTACATCGCGATATGATTTAGATCGATTTGGTACGATGTTTCGTCCTAGCCCTAGGCAGTCTGATGTGATGATTGTTGCTGGAACGTTAACCAATAAAATGGCGCCTGCTTTAAGAAAAGTTTATGATCAAATGCCTGAGCCTCGCTGGGTGATTTCTATGGGTTCATGTGCGAATGGCGGTGGTTATTATCATTATTCTTATTCTGTGGTCCGTGGTTGTGATCGCATTGTTCCTGTCGATATTTATGTGCCTGGTTGTCCACCAACAGCGGAAGCTTTGCTTTATGGCATCATACAGCTACAAAATAAAATCCAAGGTAGAAAAATAATCGACCGACGTTAACTTGTAAGGAAAAACAAATGCCCGATATAGAGCATTTACAAAAAGCATTAAACGATCACTTCGCTTCGCAAAACGATGGTATAACCGTTGCGCTTGATGAAGTGACAATGGAAGTGCCTAAAGAACATCTGCTTGCAGTGTGCCAAGTTTTACGCGACGAAGAACCTTTTGAATTTGATATGTTGATGGATGTTTGCGGTGTGGATTATTTAACTTATGGCCGCGATGATTGGGAAACAAGTAAGGCGTCGAGCACAGGTTTTGAGCGAGGTGTCGAGCAAGGTCGTGAACAAGAACAAATAACAACCTGGAAAGGCACGCGTTTTGCTTCTGTCTATCATTTGCTTTCAACCAAGCATAATCAACGTTTGCGTTTACGCGTGAATTTACCTGATGATAATTTAATGGTTGAGTCTGTTATTTCCATTTGGCCATCGGCGAATTGGTTCGAGCGCGAAGCTTTCGATTTGTTCGGTATCTTATATGAAAACCATCCAGATTTACGACGCATATTAACGGATTATGGTTTTATCGGGCATCCGTTTAGAAAAGATTTTCCTTTAAGCGGTTATGTTGAAGTTCGCTATGATGCAACTTTGGCTCGCGTTGTTTATGAGCCTGTTGATATTACGCCTCGTACATTAGTGCCTAAAGTGATTCGAAAAGATAATCGCTATGATGAAAACCCATCACAATTGCCTGATAAAAAATATGAGGTGAAAGATAATGGCTGAAATTAAAAATTACACACTTAACTTTGGTCCTCAGCATCCAGCCGCGCATGGCGTGTTGCGACTAATTTTAGAATTAGAAGGTGAGACGATTACAAAAGCTGATCCACATATCGGGTTGTTACATCGCGGCACAGAAAAGCTTGCTGAAACGAAACCCTATAATCAAAACATCGGCTACATGGATCGTTTAGATTATGTTTCGATGATGTGTAATGAGCATGCTTATGTCATGGCAGTTGAAAAATTAATTGGTATCGAAGCGCCTATTCGCGCGCAATATATTCGTACGATGTTTGATGAAGTGACGCGTATTTTAAATCATTTGCTTTGGCTTGGCGCATTCGCATTAGATGTTGGCGCGATGGCTTTGATTCTTTATACGTTTCGTGAACGTGAAGATTTAATGGATTGCTATGAAACGGTTTCAGGCACAAGAATGCATGCAACCTATTATCGCCCAGGCGGTGTTTATCGTGATTTACCCGATAGCATGCCAAAATATAAACCGTCAAAATGGCAAAGCAAAAGTGCGACAGACAAGCGCAACCGTAATCGTGAAGGTTCGCTATTAGATTTTCTTGAAGATTTCACTAACCGTTTTCCAAAACATGTTGATGAATATGAAACGTTGTTAACAGACAATCGAATTTTCAAACAACGTACTGTGAATATTGGCGCGATGTCTGCTGATCGTGCAAAAGCGATGGGTCTTACAGGTCCTATGCTTAGAGCCTGTGGTGTTGAATGGGATTTAAGAAAAAAACAACCTTACGCAGCTTACGATAAAGTTGATTTTGATATTCCTGTTGGTAAAACAGGCGATTGTTATGATCGTTATCTTGTGCGTATTGAAGAAATGCGCCAATCGAATCGTATTGTGAAGCAATGTATTAAATGGTTACGTGAGAATCCAGGTCCTGTCATGTCAGAGAATCATAAAGTCACACCTCCATCGCGCGTGGGAATGAAGGAAGATATGGAAGCTTTGATTCATCACTTTAAATTGTATACGGAAGGTTATGTTGCACCGGAAGGTGAAATCTACGCGACGATCGAGCATCCTAAAGGTGAGTTTGGCGTTTACATGGTTTCTGATGGCGCAAATAAACCTTATCGCGTTAAAGTGCGTGCAGCAGGATTTTCACATTTAGCTGCGCTCGAAGAAATGTCAAAAGGTTTTATGCTCGCAGATGCGGTTGCGATTCTTGCGAGTCAAGATATTGTATTTGGTGAGATTGATCGATAATGAATGAGAAAATTATGAATGACGTGTTAACAAAAGAAATGAAAGAGAGCATTGATTACGAACTTTCAAAATTTCCTGATCATCAAAAGCGTTCGGCCTCTTTGTCATCGATTCGTATTGTTCAAGATTGCGGAGATGGTTCTGTCACAAATGAACAGCTTGAAGCGATTGCTGATTATTTAGAAATTCCACATGTTGCGATGTTTGAGGTTGCTACCTTTTATTCGATGTGTAAGCGTGAGCCGATTGGCAAGTATAATATAGGTATTTGCACAAATGTTTCCTGCATGCTTAATAATTCGCATGGCATTGTTGAACATATGAAAAAACGTTTGGATATTGGTTTTGGCGAAACGACTAAAGATGGGAAATTCACTTTAGAAGAAGTGGAATGCTTAGGTTCATGTACAACAGCGCCTATGTGTCAAATCAATAAAGATTATTACGAGAGATTAACACCTGAAAAAGTCGATACCATTTTAGATGAATTGAGTGAGAAGTAATGAGTGTTGAATTAAATCAAGTTTGTTTTAGAACTTTACATTTAGATAAACCATGGTCGCTTGAAACATATCGAAGCATCGGTGGCTATTCTGTTCTTGAGCGCATACTTAAAGAAAAAACGGATCCAGTGAAAATCACTGATGATTTAAAAGCCTCTGTCTTAAGAGGGCGTGGCGGTGCAGGTTTTCCTACAGGTTTAAAATGGTCATTCATCAAGCGCGATGCGCCAGGTCAAAAATATGTTGTTTGTAACGCCGATGAAGGTGAGCCAGGCACATGTAAAGATCGTGATATTCTGCGTTTTAATCCGCATCAATTAATTGAAGGTATGGCAATTGCAGGTTATGTGATGGGCGCGACGGTTGGATATAATTATATTCGTGGTGAATATTGGGAACCGTATGAACGTATGGAAGCTGCCGTAAAAGAAGCGCGTGAAGCAGGATTTTTAGGGAAGGATTTATTTGGTAGCGGCTTTGATTTTGATATGTTTAATACAGCAGGCTTAGGCGCTTATATTTGTGGCGAAGAAACTGCGTTACTCAATTCTTTAGAAGGTAAAAAAGGCCAGCCAAGATTTAAACCACCCTTTCCTGCAAACTTTGGTTTGTACGGTTTGCCTACAACAATTAACAATGTTGAATCATTTGCGTCAGCGCCTCCTATTTTACAGCATGGCTCTGAATGGTTTGCTGAAATGGGTCCTCCAAATAATGGCGGTACAAAAATTTTCAGTGTCTCAGGTAATGTGAACAAGCCGGGCAACTTTGAATTGCCTTTGGGCACACCGTTTAAAACGATTCTTGAATTAGCGGGTGGTGTTAAAGATGGCAAGAAATTAAAAGCCGTGATTCCTGGCGGATCATCAATGCCTATTTTGCCTGCTGATGTCATTATGAAATTAAATATGGATTATGACTCATTGATGAAAGCAGGGTCGGCGGTTGGTTCGGGCGCTATTATCGTTATGGATGAAGATGTTTGTATGGTTGAAGTCTTAGAGCGTTTGATGCGTTTCTATAAGCACGAATCATGCGGACAATGCACGCCATGTCGTGAAGGCACCCCTTGGGTTTGGCGTTTAACGAAAAAGATTTATGACAAAAAAGGCACGATGGAAGATTTAGATAATCTTGCGCGTGTTGCAAAAAATATTGAAGGAAGAACAATTTGTGTTTTTGGTGAAGCGGTTGCTTGGCCCGTTGCAGGTATTTTAAAGCACTACCGCAATGAATTTGAATATATGATTAAACATGGTAAGTCCATGACGACGGGTGTTTGATATAAAGGCGTAGGGTGGGTTCTTTTGCAGAGCAAAAAATCCCACCAATTAGAACGTAAAGGTAAGCAATGGTAAATATTGAAATAGACGGTAAACACATAGAAGCGCAAGACGGCGCAACGATAATTCAAGTAGCGGATGAACACGATATTCATATCCCGCGCTTTTGCTATCACAATAAATTACCGATAGCAGCCAATTGTCGCATGTGTCTTGTTGAAGTTGAAAAAGCGCCAAAAGCTTTACCTGCTTGTGCAACGAATGTTGGCGAAGGTATGAAAGTTTTCACCAAATCGCCAAGAGCGATTCAAGCACAAAAATCTGTGATGGAATTTTTATTAATTAATCACCCGCTTGATTGCCCAATCTGCGATCAAGGTGGCCAATGTGAATTACAAGACAATACCATGGGTTTTGGCGCTGATGTTTCAGCTTATAATGAGCCAAAACGCGCAGTAACAGATCCTGATATAGGCCCATTTATCGCAACAGAATTAACGCGTTGTATTCAGTGTACGCGCTGTGTTCGCTTTGGTGAACTTATTGCAGGTGATCGCGAGTTGGGTTTAATGAACCGTGGTGAAGATGCTAAAATTTCAACGTATATTAAAAAAGTTGTGAAGTCAGAGCTTTCAGGCAACGTTATAGATATCTGTCCTGTTGGCGCATTAACCTCAAAACCATCGCGCTTTACTGGTCGTGCTTGGGAAGAGAAACAAATACCGGGCGTTGCTGCACATGACTGCTTAGGTTCTAATCTTCATTTAGATACCTTGCGAGAAAAATTGTTGCGCGTTGCGCCTAGAGAAAATGAAAAAATTAATGAAGTATGGATTTCAGATCGCGATCGTTTTAGTTATTTAGGTATGGAAAGTGATCAGCGTGCTTTAAAGCCTATGGTGAAAAAGCAAGGCAAGTGGATTGAAACCGATTGGGAAACAGCTTTAAGCGTTGCTTCTGATTATCTTAAAAAAATAGCAAGTGAAGATTCAAGTGCGATTGGTGCGCTTGTCTCGCCTAATTCGACAACTGAAGAGTTTTATTTATTGCAAAAAATAATGCGCTCATTGGGAAGCAATAATGTTGATCATCGTTTGCGTACGACAGATTGTGGTGACGATCATTTGGCACCTATCATGCCCAATCTGGGTATGGCCATTAAAGATATTGAAAAACAAGAAGTGATTTTTTTAGTGGGTTCTGATATTCGTTATGAGCAACCGATTGCAAGTATGAAAATAAGAAAAGCAACACTTGCAGGTGGCGATGTGTATGCGCTCAATATGGTTGATTTTAATTTTAATTTCCCCGTTAAAGAACGGATTACTGTTAAGCCTTCTCTAATGGTTCATGAATTGGCTGAAATTACAAAAGCAGTATTAGATGCATCAGGCAAATCACATAAACAAGCTGAACAAACTTTAAAATCGATTGTTCCTTCTGGAGAAGCAAAAACGATTGCAGCAGCGTTAATTGAAAAAGAAAAAGCAGCGATTATTTTGGGGCAAATGGCAACAAACCATCCAGAAGCTTCTTTATTGAGAGAGCTTGCTTTAATCCTTGCTGAATTAAGTGGGGCAAGTGTTGGTTGTATGACTGAGGGTGCAAATGCTCAAGGCGCATGGCTTGCTGGTGCGGTTTCGCATCGAAATGTTGCAGGTAAAGCTTTAGATAAACCAGGTTTAAGCGCCGAAGAAATGATAACAAAACCTCTGCAAGCTTATGTCTTGTTGAATGTTGAGCCTGAATTAGATTGTGCGCATAGTGCGAATGCTTTAAATGCTTTGGATAAAGCGGCAAGTGTTATTGCAATGACGCCCTTTGTGACAGAAGCTGTTAAACAATATGCGACGGTTATTTTACCTATTGCAACGTTTGGAGAAACATCCGGAACCTTTACCAACATTGACGGCACATCGCAAAGCTTTCAAGGTGTCGTTAAACCTAAAGGCGAAGCGCGACCTGCTTGGAAGGTGTTGCGCGTCTTAGCTAATTTGTTAAAGCTTGAAGGTTTTAATTATATGTCGAGTGAAGATGTTTTGGCTGAAGTAAGACGTCATGTTGATCAGGCGGGGGCATTAGGCGCAACAAGAAATTTAGATACGTTTGTGAAAATGTTTGAAACATCCGAAGCCAATAATAAAAATGCCGCGCATACTGTAGAGCGGATTACAGAAATGCTTATGTATGCAAGCGATCCTTTGTGCCGGCAATCTGCGCCAATCAAAGCCATGCTTAATGAAAGTAACTATGCAGCGATTCGCATGAATGCAGTAACGGCGAAAAAAATTGATGTAGGCGAGGGTGATCACGTTTCCGTTCAACAAAAAAATACCGCTAAAATTCAATTACTCATAATGATTGATGAAGCGATTCCCGATGGCGCAGCTTATGTGCCTGCTGGTATTAAAGAAACTGTTGGTTTGGGCGCTCAGTTTGGGCCAATTGAGATAGGTAAGTAAATCATGACATTTGGACATGCAATCATTGATCTTTTGTGGATTTTATTAAAAATCATTATCGTGTTAGTGCCTGTGCTTGTTGCTGTGCTTCTTTATACTTATGCAGAAAGAAAAGTGCTTGCGTATATGCATGTGCGTGTTGGACCTAATCGTGTCGGACCTTTTGGTTTGCTGCAACCAATTGCAGATGCAGTAAAGCTTATTAATAAAGAGTTAATTTTTCCGACATTGTCGAATACTTTTTTGTTTATTGTTGCGCCGATTTTAAGTGTGACACCTGCGCTTGCCGCCTGGGCCGCGATTCCTTTTTATCATGGTGGAGTTATTTCAAATATCAATGCGGGTGTTTTGTATGTGCTTGCGTTAACGTCATTTGGTTCATACGGTATTTTAATGGCGGGTTGGGCATCCAATTCAAAATACGCTTTGTTTGGCGCGCTTCGTTCAGCGGCGCAAATGGTTTCTTATGAAATCGCCATGGGCTTTGCTTTGATTGGTGTCATGATCGCAGCTAACAGTTTGAATTTAACCCATATTGTATTAGCGCAAAGCGGTGGTATTTGGCACTGGTATTGGCTGCCTTTATTTCCTTTGTTTATCGTCTTTTGGATTTCAGGCGTTGCTGAAACTAATCGTTCGCCTTTTGATGTTGTTGAGGGCGAGTCAGAAATTGTTGCAGGTTATCATGTTGAATACGGCGCAATGGGTTTTGGTGTTTTCTTTTTAGCAGAGTATGCCAACATGTTGTTGATCTCTGCGCTTGTGACCACTTTCTTTTTAGGGGGTTGGCTTTCACCTTTTCAAGGAATCCCTGCGTTGCAAGAAGCGTTTGCATGGGTGCCGGGTGTTGTTTGGTTTGTTGTAAAATTAGGTTTTTTTGCTTTTGTCTTTTTGTGGCTTCGTGCGACATTCCCTAGGTATCGTTATGATCAAATCATGCGATTGGGTTGGAAGGTTTTAATTCCAGTGACATTGGTTTGGATTATATTAGTGGCAGTAGCTGTAAAACTACACTTATCACCGTGGTGGTGATTGGTGCGGTGGTGGGATTTTTTGCTCCGCGAAAGAACCCACCCTACAAGGTAGTATGAGTAGGGTGGGTTCGCGAGCGCAGCGAGTAATCCCACCATCAGATGAAGACAGTACTTAGATAAAATTAGGCAGTAAATATGTTTAAAAAAATAGGACGAACAATTAAAGCTTTCACACTTTGGGAATTACTCAAAGGCCTTGCTTTAACGGGCGTATATTTTTGGAAGCCAAAAATTACCGTTCAGTATCCTGAAGTAAAAACCCCCGTATCACCAAGATTTCGAGGTTTACATGCCTTGCGTCGTTATCCCAACGGTGAAGAACGATGTATTGCTTGTAAATTATGCGAAGCAGTTTGCCCAGCACTCGCAATTACGATTGATTCTGAAGTGCGCGAAGATGGTTCTAGAAGGACGCGCTCTTATGATATTGATTTATTTAAATGTATTTATTGCGGCTTTTGTGAGGAAGCTTGTCCTGTAGATTCCATTGTTTTAACGGATATTTTGCACTATCAATTTGATGAGCGTGGACAAAATATTCTTGATAAAGAAATGCTTTTAGCGCTTGGCGATAAATATGAAAAACAAATTGCAGCCAATCGCGCAAAAGATGGAGAGTATCGTTAGTATGATTATTGAAGTCCTTAAACAAGTTATTTTTTACCTTTTTGCGTTATGTGCGATTTTCTCTGCGGTGAATGTTGTGACAACACGCAACCCCGTCAAAGGTGTTTTGTCATTAGTACTAACATTTGTTGCGATGGCGGGTATTTGGATACTGCTTCATGCTGAATTTTTGGCGCTTATTCTTGTGGTTGTTTACGTGGGCGCGGTGATGACCTTGTTCCTGTTTGTTGTCATGATGTTGAATTTAGAAACCACGAATCTTAAGCGCGGTATTGTGCGTTATTTTCCTATTGCACTTGTGATTGTTTTATTAATTATGGTGATGATATTTTTAGTGGTAAGCCCGCAACAATTTGGTTTAAGCAGTGTTCCTGCGCCAGGCCCGGTATCAGCGCATTACAGCAACGTTAGAGCGCTTGGACAAACCTTATATACGGGCTTTGTTTATCCTTTTGAAATAGCAGGCGCATTATTATTAATTGCGATGGTTTCAGCGATTACATTAACTTTCCGTGGGCGCAAGCATCGTAGAAAAGTCAACATCAATGATCAATTGAAAACAACGAAAGCAGAAAGATTGCGTATGGTTAAAAATATGAAATCGGGAAAAGAGTAGGATTATGACATCATTATCAATGTATTTAATTTTAGCTGCGATCTTATTTACGATAAGTATCGCCGGTATTATTATTAATCGAAAAAACTTAATTACAATTTTAATGTCGATTGAGCTAATGTTGCTCGCGGTGAATACTAATTTTATTGCATTTTCAGATTACTTTCACAATAACGTGGGTGAAGTATTTGTTTTCTTTATATTAACGGTTGCAGCGGCTGAAGCTGCGATTGGTTTAGCAATTGTAATCGCAGTCTTTCGTAATCGACATACGATTATGGTTGAAGATTTGGATGAATTGAAAGGATAAAGTTGATTGGTGGGATTTTTTGCTGAGCAAAAGAACCCGCCCTACGGCTAGAGATTTTCGGGAGTAGAGTAAGTGACAGAAGCGACTATTAGATATTTGTGTTACGGCATTGTTTTATGCCCGTTAATTGCATCAATTATTGCGGGGCTTTTTGGTAAATCCATTGGTAAAAGAGCTGTACATTGGATTACGATTATTGGCGTTACGATTTCCTTTATCATTGCCATTTGTATTGCTAAGTATATCTTTATCGATGGCCTTGGACCTTTTGATTTTAATGCTTATGGTTGGGTCAAAAGTGGTAGCTTCACTTTTCATGTTGGTTTCCTTGTTGATCATTTAAGTGCAGCAATGCTGTTACTTGTGACATTCGTTTCAACACTTGTGCATATATATAGTATTGGATACATGGATGGTGATCCTGGTGAGACACGTTTCTTTTGTTATATGTCGCTGTTCACGTTTGCGATGTTGATGTTAGTGCTTGCAAATAATTTCTTAACTTTGTTTTTTGGTTGGGAAGGCGTGGGGCTTGTTTCTTATCTGTTAATTGGCTTTTGGTTTACTAAACCAACGGCTGCTTTTGGTAGCTTAAAAGCTTTTATTGTGAACCGTGTTGGTGATATGGGGATGATTCTTGGAATCGCGGGTATTTTGACTTATTTCGGTAACTTAAATTATCAAGATGTCTTTGCTCATAAAGATCTTTTGATGAATCAGTATATTACTATTATTCCAGGACTTCATTGGCATGCCGTTACCGTGATTTGTATTTTACTCTTTATTGGTGCGGCAGGTAAATCAGCGCAAATGCCACTGCATGTTTGGCTTCCAGAATCTATGGAAGGCCCGACACCGATTTCTGCCATGATCCATGCGGCAACGATGGTGACAGCAGGTGTTTATATGGTGACACGCTTTTCACCTCTGTTTGAAATGTCACAAGTGTCTTTAACGCTTGTTTTGGTTTTGGGCGCAACGACTTGTCTCTTTTGTGGGTTGCTCGGTGTCTTCCAGCATGATATTAAGCGCGTGATTGCCTATTCAACCTTATCGCAATTAGGTTATATGATGTCAGGTGTCGGTGCTTCTGCTTTTTCTGCGGGCATGTTTCACTTGTTTACACACGGTTGTTTTAAAGCGTTATTATTCTTGGCGGCGGGTTCTGTGATTGTTGCTAATCATCATAATCAAGATATGCGAAAAATGGGTAAGCTCTGGCGTCATTTGCCGGTGACTTATGTTACCTTTTTAATCGGCGCATTAGCGCTCAGCGCCATTCCGCCTTTCGCAGGATTTTATTCTAAAGATACAATTATTGCAGCGGTGAAGGCATCGACGATTCCAGGTTCGACTTACGCTTATATTTGCGTTTTACTTGGCGCCTTTGTTACAGCACTTTATACGTTTAGAGCCTTCTTTTTAACTTTTCACGGAAAAGATAATGTGCCACCTGAGGTTAAAAAAGATTTAAAAGAATCACCGTTTGTCATGACTTTTCCTTTGGTGATGTTAGCAATTCCTTCTGCGCTGCTCGGTTATTTTTTAGTTACACCTTTGATTTATGCGCATCCTTCATTGCTGGGTAAATCCGTTTTTGTTTTACCTAAGTATAATGTCCTTGCAAAACTTGCACCAAGTTTCCACGGACCTTTTTGGATGGCGATTCATTCTGTTGTGACCTTGCCGTTTTGGTTTGCGATTATTGGTATCGCAACGGCGTGGTATTTCAATATCCAAAATCCAGCACTTGCTGAATTTTTAAAGCGTCGCTTGTCTTGGATTTATTATATCTTTATGAACAAATATGGCTTTGATGACTTCAACCAAATTGTTTTTGTGCGCGGCTCACAGAAAATGGGTCAATTCTTTTTGAATGTTTTTGATATGAAAGTCATTGATCAGTTTTTTGTAAATGGTACAGGCCGCTTGATTGTCTGGCTTTCCGCGGTGACGCGAAAAGTTCAAACAGGTTATGTCTACCAGTATGCTTTTGCGATGGTGATAGGTTTGTTCGTTCTGTTGGGTTGGAAATTATTGTAGGGTAGGTTCTTTTGCGAAGCAAAAAAATCCTACCAATGTAACATGAATAGGTAGTTTAATGTTTTCACATGTATTATTAAGTTTGATTATTTGGGTCCCCGTAATAGGTGGTATCTGTGTATTGCTAACAGGTGGCGATCAAAATAAAACAATGGCGCGATGGCTTGCTGTCATTACAGCTTTTATTACCCTGTTTCTTTGTATTCCTCTATACGCCATGTTCGATGTTAATAATGGCTTAATGCAATTTAAAGAATATCTGCCATGGATTCCAACGTTTGATATTAATTACGCACTAGGTGCAGATGGTATTTCTGTGCCAATGATTATCTTAACTAACTTTACAAGTTTGATTGTTATTCTTGCTGCAACCAAAGCGATTAAAACGCGTGTTGCTCAATACATGGCAGCGTTTTTAATTATGCAAGGCATGATGAATGGTGTGTTTGCAGCAACCGATGCTTTATTGTTTTATGTCTTTTGGGAAGGTTCGTTAATTCCAATGTATATTTGTATTGGTGTGTGGGGCGGAAAAAACCGTTCCTATGCGGCGATTAAATTCTTTGTGTATACCTTTATTGGTTCTGCTTTAATGTTAATCGCACTTTTATATTTGCGCTTGCATGCGGAAAGTTTTCAAATCACAAAATTCTATGCATTACATATGACAATGCCTGTTCAAGTTCTTATATTCTTGGCATTCTTTGCCGCCTTTGCGGTGAAAGTGCCGATGTGGCCATTTCATACCTGGTTGCCTGACGCGCACACCGAAGCGCCCTCGGGCGGTTCAGTTATTCTAGCTGCACTCATGTTGAAAATGGGTGTTTATGGCTTTATTCGCTTCTCAATGCCGATTGTGCCGAATGCTGCTCAAGCGCTTGATTGGATGATGATTGTCTTAGGTTTAATTGCGATTGTGTATGTGGCTTATCTTGCGCTTGCGCAAACCGACATGAAACGCTTGATTGCATACTCTTCAATTGCACATATGGGGTTTGCTATTTTAGGGTGCTTTTTGGTGTATTCCATTATTGCTGTAACGCATAGTTTCCCTGATGCTTATTTAAGTTTTGAAGGTGCGATTGTGCAAATGATTTCACATGCCTTTGGTTCGGGTGCGATGTTCATCGCGGTGGGTGTTTTGTATGATCAAATGCATTCGCGTTTAATTAAAGATTACAGCGGTGTTGCTTATAAGATGCCGGTTTTTGCAGCATTCTTTATGTTGTTTGCGATGTCGAATGTAGGTCTTCCTGGAACATCAGGATTCGTCGGTGAGTTTATGATTATCTTAAGTTCATTCCGCGCACATTTCTGGGTGGCTTTCTTTGCAGCAAGTACTTTAATTTTAGGCGCAGCTTATACACTTTGGATGGTGAAACGTGTGTTCTTTGGACCCGTTGTTGCAGGAAGTCCTGTTGAAAAGTTAGTAGATATTACATTGAATGAAAAAGTGGTCTTTGGTTTATTAGCGTTAGGTGTGCTTTTTATAGGTATTTATCCAGAATGGTTGTTGCGAATTTTACATGCATCAGTAGATCATATACTAAGAATCAGCCTGCAAAGCCGGTTGTAAATTAAAATAAGGAGTAGGGTGGGTTCTTTTGCGTAGCAAAAAATCCCACCAGAGAGAAGCAAGATTTTGGTGGGATTTTTTGCTACGCAAAAGAACCCACCCTACAAGTAACTAATTGTGGGAATCCACAGCTAGAATAAAGAGGTTTAACTATGGAATTTTATCGTGCACTGCCAGAGATTTTTGTTCTTGGAGCGGCATGTCTTATTTTGTTAATCGATACGTTTTTCAAACAACGTCGATTACGTGTTACGTATGCCTTAACACAGCTTACGATTATCGTGGCTTTTATCTTAAGTTTGATTCAATGGAATACGCAAACCTTTGTAGGTTTTCACGGAACTTTTATTCGTGACCACTTTACATCACTGCTTGAAATGGTCATTTACATAGCCATGTTTATTATCTTTATCTTTTCGCACGAATATATTCTAGATAGAGAGAACATGGGTCGTGGTGAATATTATATTTTAGGTTTGTTTTCTATGCTTGGCATGATGGTGCTTGTTTCGGCGCATAGTTTAATTACTATTTATTTGGGATTAGAGCTTTTATCCTTGCCACTTTATGCCATGGTTGCTATGCGAAGAGATGATCAGAAAGCAACGGAAGCAGGTATGAAGTACTTTGTGATGGGCGCTGTTGCATCGGGCATGTTGCTTTACGGCATTTCATTTATATACGGTTCAGTGCATACAATTAATTTAGCACAAATTGCAACGGCGCTTGCAGCAGGCCATGTGTTAATGCCTGTTTTCTTGCTGGGTCTGGTTTTAATTATTGTAGGTATCGCCTTTAAGTTAGGTGTTGTGCCTTTTCATATGTGGCTGCCGGATGTTTATGATGGCGCGCCTAATTCTGTGATGATGTTTGTAGGGACTGCGCCTAAAGTTGCAGCCTTTGGTATGGCGATTCGATTGCTGGTTGAAATGATGCCTACAATGCAGGCGCAATGGCAGCCGCTCTTTATTTTCCTTGCCATTCTTTCCATGGGGCTTGGTAATTTACTTGCGATTGCGCAAACAAATATTAAGCGCATGTTAGCGTATTCAGGTATTGCGCATATTGGTTATATGCTTTTAGGATTGATTGCAGGCACAGCGAATGGTTATTCATCTGCATTGTTTTATATTATCGTTTATGTATTTATGTCGTTGGCGGCTTTCTCAATGATTATTTTATTAAGCCGGCAAGGGTTTGAGTGTGAAAATATTTCTGATCTCAAAGGTTTAAATACACGTAGCCCATGGCTTGCTCTTATGGTTTTATTTACCATGTTTTCAATGGCCGGTATTCCGCCGTTTATTGGCTTCTTTGCGAAACTAAGTGTGCTTGAAGCCTTGATCAGTGTTCATATTGTTTGGCTTGCTGTGTTGGCGATTGTGTTCGCCATCATTGGGCTTTATTACTACTTACGTGTGATTAAAGTGGTTTATTTTGAACAACCTGACACTGATGAGCCAATTGCTTGGAATTTTGATATGCGGATTATTTTGAGTGTAAACTCGATGGCTTTGTTATTTTTTGGCCTATTTCCGGGCGCTATTTTTGCGCTTTGCCAATATACTTTTCTAGGCTGGCACTTTTAAGTAGGGCGGGTTCGCGAGCGCAGCGAGGGGTCAAGTCTTGACATTCGACAGCCTGCCTTTAACTGGATTTTTGCGGGGTGTCGAATGTCAAGACTTGACCCCTCGCTGCGTGCAAAGTCTTCCCATCGCGAGATAGATAAACCATTTTTCATTTCATTTTTTAATCAATCATAAATTAATTCCATTTTTTTTCTAAAAAAGCCATTTATTTTTTGCATAAATGAAATCTTGACCTATATTCAATCTCCCAGTCTGAAACACGTAAGGGATATGATGTCTCATTTAAACACAAGGAGTGTGAAAATGCGTAAAAGAAACCACAGGGTCTTGCCGCTGTTATTTGCCGGCTTGATACTATTAACCACATTTGCCGTTGCTAATATTGAAAGTCATTCAGTAGTGCAGGCGACACTAGCCATGTCTACGATGCAATTGGGTTAAAATACTATCTCTCTAATGAACAAGGGTTGCGGTTGCAGCCCTTTTTTTTGCCTAGCTTTACGAGTTAAATAAAGCTTTAGCTTTTAAATTTCAGTATAATGCTGGCAATTTTATGGCATATATAAGGTGAGTTAATAATGTTTTGGACACAACTATTTGTTGCGATTATAGCCGTTGTTTTAATTTGGTGGCTGTATAAAAGGATTAAGCAAAATCCGAAAGCGTTTTCTAAAGAAAGTTTTAGTAAGAGTTTTTTTACGATGGGTGTGTTAGCGCTGATTTTGATTGGGTTTATTGCGTTGGTGGTGGCTTATTTGAGGCATACGTAGGGTGGCTTCTTTTGCGGAGTAAAAAATGCCACCATTAGGATGTTACCGATGGTGGGATTGCTCGCTTTGCTCGCGAACCCACCCTACGTTTTTTGAGTAGGGTGGGTTCTTTCGCGGAGTGAAAAATCCCACCATCGGATTTTGCAAAACAAGGAGGTTATGATGAGAATTTTAATTGCTGGCGGTACGGGATTTGTTGGTTCGCATTTGGTTCAGCATTTTTTGAAAAAAAGTGAGAGCGTTACTGTCCTTGGTCGTTCTACAAAAAAAATAGCTGATCAATTTCCTGATAAAATAACGCCGCTTGAGTGGAATAAATTAACTTTAGAAGACATCAGCTCCTTTGACTTAATTATTAATCTTGCCGGTACAAATATTGGCGAAGGCCGCTGGAGCAAAAAGCGTAAAGCAAGTATTTTGCAAAGCCGAATAGAGGCCACAGAAATCCTTTCAAACTTTTGTAAGCAGCTAGGCGAGGAAAGCCCTGCATTGTTTAATGCAAGTGCGATAGGGGTTTATGGTTTGCAAGAAACATCAAATGCTTTGCCAAAAGCAATGGATGAGACACTCACGATTGATTTCAATACATCATCTGATTTTCTTTCAAAAGTAGGCCGAGCTTGGGAGCTTGCAACCAAGCCTGCAACTGATGCTGGCGCAAGAGTTGTGAATATGCGCTTTGGTGTTGTCATCGATTGGTCGGGTGGTGTTTTGAAGAAGATGGCCGCGCCTTTTTATTTTGGTATGGGTGGCAAAGTGGGTTCAGGTAATCAAGCTTTTTCATGGATTGCCTTAAGTGATTTAATTCGCGCAATTGATTTTTTAATTGAACATCAGGAAATTAAAGGCCCTGTGAATTTTGTTTCCCCTGAATGTATCCAGCAAAAAGTATTGGCGAAAGCGATCGCGAAAGCCCTGCATCGACCTTGTTTTTTTACAGCGCCTGCTTTCATGTTGAAATTAGCTTTCGGTGAAATGGCGGAAGAGCTTTTGTTGAAAGGTCAGCATGTTTACCCTAAGCGGTTGTTGGATGCTGGATTTGTTTTTGAGAGGGTTTCTGTTGATAAGGGGCTTGTTTCTATTTGACATTGGCCATTCTGGGTGTAAAATCAGGAGTATAGTTCCTGAATTTACATGAAAATCCGGAGTATAGGCCCATGATAGAGTTTAAGCGTTACTTAAAATTAGAGCTCCCAGTGGGGCAATCAGCTTTTCTTTGGGGTGCGAGAAAAACGGGTAAGTCCTTGTATTTGAAGAAACATTTCCCTAATAGTATCACTTATGACTTACTGAATACAGAGGTGTATTGGCGCTTGCTGGCAGAGCCTCAGTTACTTAGGCAGGAGCTGTTGGCCTTAAAGAAGAGTGAGCTTAAGTACCCTGTTATCATAGATGAAGTTCAAATGGTTCCTCAATTGCTTAATGAAGTCCATTGGCTCATTGAAAATAGTGATGCCTATTTTATTCTATGTGGCTCTAGCGCAAGAAAACTTCGTCGAGATGGCGCGAATATGCTGGGTGGCCGAGCTTGGCGTTATCATTTTTATCCTTTAGTCTTTGCTGAAATACCAGATTTTAATTTACAAAGGGCCTTGTCACATGGCTTGGTCCCTTCGCATTATTTGGCTCAGAATTGGAAGAAAACAATAGCAGCCTATGTACAAGATTATTTAACAGAAGAGATAAAAGCAGAAGGTTTAGTGAGAAACCTTGCTGCATTTGCTAAATTTATTAAAGTGGCAGCACACTCTAATTGCGAGTTAGTAAACTTTGCTAATGTTGCGCAGGATTGCCAGATTGATAGTAAAACAGTTAAAGAATATTATCAAATATTAGAAGATACTCTGTTGGGTTACTTCATTGCGCCTTATAAAGATAGGCATAAAAGAAAGGATTTAGTTGCGACACCTAAATTTTATTATTTCGATGTTGGTGTTGTGAATGGCATCATTCGGCGCGAAATTACAGAGCTTAAAGGAATGGCTGCCGGGAATGCTTTGGAGCATTATATTTTAATGGAGCTTATTGCTTATCGAGGCCTTAATGATCTTGATTATGAGATTACTTTTTGGCGAACGCGCACAGGTTTAGAAGTTGATTTTATTTTAGGAAAGGCGGAAGTGGCGATAGAAGTGAAAATCAGCGAGCATCCTCGTTTGTCTGACCTACATGGGTTGGTAGCTTTTCAAGAAGAGTATACGTCTAAAAAAGCCTATACCGTTTGTATGGTGCCTAGAAAGCGCAAACTACAGATAAATGAAAGTCAATCAATAGACTTACTGCCTGTGGAAACATTTCTGAAAATGCTTTGGAAAGGTGAAATTATTTAGTGTTTATACTTTCTTCTCGAAGCAAGATAAAAAAAGAGCCTTGCGACTCCTCCCCCTCCGGCTGTTTGCTTGGTGGTGGCTTAGGTTTCGTCTTCATCCCAGTTTAATGATCCACCGGTCTGATATTCTGTGACGCGTGTTTCGAAAAAGTTTTTCTCTTTTTGAAGATCCATGATTTCACTCATCCATGGGAATGGATTTTCTTTGGCATCGTATTGTGCGGGTAGTCCTACTTGTGCTAATCGTCTGTTGGCTATGTATTCAAGATAATCTTTAAACATCGCAGCGTTAAGTCCGAGAATGCCTCTAGGCATTGTGTCGATTGCATATTGGCATTCGAGTTCAACACCTTCTTTAATGAGATCGATCATCTCTTGTTGGAATTCCGTTGTCCATGCTTCTGGGTTCTCTAATTTAATTGTATTAATAACATCGATACCAAAATTCATATGCATAGATTCATCACGTAAAATATATTGGAATTGCTCTGCTGTGCCGACCATTTTATTACGACGACCCATGGAGAGTATTTGTGTGAAGCCTACGTAAAAGAAAATACCTTCGAAGACAACATAGAAAGCAATTAAGTCGCGAAGTAATCGTTGGTTATCTTTGATGGTGCCTGTTGTAAAGGTTGGATCGGATAAGCTTTGAGTGTAGGGTAATGCCCACGCTGCTTTTTTGGCAACGGAAGGAAGTTCGCGATACATATTGAAAACTTCAGCTTCATCTAAACCTAAACTTTCAATGACGTATTGATAAGCATGTGTGTGCAAAGCTTCTTCGAAAGCTTGGCGTAATAAATATTGGCGACATTCTGGGTTGGTGATGTGTCTGTAAACGGCTAAGACTAAGTTGTTTGCAACCAATGAATCAGCGGTTGAAAAGAAGCCTAAGCTTCGCACGATAATCATTCGTTCATCTTCTGTCAGCCCATTGATACCTTTCCAAAGTGCTACATCTTCTGTCATATTAATTTCTTGTGGCATCCAATGGTTTGCGCAAGCTGTTAGATATTTATCCCAGGCCCATTCATATTTAAAAGGGACTAACTGGTTTAGGTCTGCGCGGCAATTAATGATTTTTTTATCATCGACTTGGATGCGTGCTGCGCCCATTTCTAATGCTTCTAAACCTGTTGCACCGACGGTGCCTTCGGCGGTTGCAATTTTTTCCATGTTGGCTTTGATTTGTTTGTCTGTTTTTGTGTCAGCTAAGTCGGTGTCTTCCCAGCTTGGTAGGTTTGTCATTGGTTCTCTCCTTGTTGTTTATTTCCATGTTTTGGTCTGGTGGGATTTTTGCTCCGCAAAGAACCCACCCTACGCATTAGTTTCTTAGTCTGCTGGGATTGTTCGCTGCGCTCGCGAACCCACCCTACTTGTAGGGCGGCTTCTCTCGCGTAGCGAGAAATGCCGCCATTAGATATTATTGACAAGCCTCGCAGTCAGGGTCGTCAATTGCGCAGGCTTTTGGTGCATCGTTATCAAGTTTTACTGCATTAAGTGTGCCTTTATGCAGCGTTGCTTTTTCTGTGCTACTTGCTGCTAAGCTTCTTAAGTAGTAAGTCGTTTTTAATCCTTTTTTCCAGGCAAAGCGATATAAAGTATCAAGTTTTTTGCCCGAAGGTTTTGCCATATAAAGATTTAATGATTGTCCTTGGTCTATCCATTTTTGTCTGCGTGATGCGGCTTCAATTAACCAGCGGGCATCCATTTCAAAAGCAGTTGCATAGATTTCTTTTAAATCTTCAGGAACACGTTCGATATTTTGAACGCTACCGTCATAATATTTTAAATCATTTATCATGACGTCATCCCATAAGTTGCGATTTTTTAATTCGTTAACTAAATGCATGTTCAGCACGGTAAACTCACCTGACATATTCGATTTAACAAATAAGTTTTGATAAGTCGGTTCAATCGATTGTGAGACACCGCAAATGTTTGAAATAGTTGCAGTCGGCGCGATCGCAAGTACATTAGAATTCCGCATTCCACTCTTTTTAACGTTGTGACACAAGCTCACCCAATCCAAGCGCTTGCTGCGGTCTTGCTCTAAGTATTTGTCGCGCGCGACTGCAAGACGGTCGATGGAGTCGATCGGCAAAATACCTTGGCTCCACAGTGATCCTTCGAAGCTTTCATAAGAGCCGCGTTCAACAGCAAGTTGATTTGAAGCTTCAATGGCGTAGTAACTAATATGTTCCATTGAGGTATCAGCAAATTCAATGGCTTTTTCTGATGAGTAGGGCGTATTAAGTTTGTATAAGCAATCTTGGAAGCCCATCACACCTAAACCGATAGGACGGTGTTTAAGATTTGAGTTGCTTGCTTGAGGGATGGAGTAATAGTTAATATCAATCACATTATCCAACATGCGAATTGCAGTCTTAACGGTTTTCTTTAATTTCTCAACATCAAGACCTTGTTCTGTCATATGTTGCGGCAAGTTAACGCTGCCTAAGTTACAAACAGCAACTTCATCTTTGCTTGTGTTTAAAGTAATTTCTGTGCACAAGTTTGAACTATGGATAACGCCCGCATGTTGTTGTGGTGATCTTAAGTTGCAAGGATCTTTAAACGTAATCCAAGGATGGCCTGTTTCAAATAACATACTTAGCATTTTTCGCCATAAGTTTTTAGCTGGAATGCGTTTGTGATTTTTGATGTTGCCTTTTTTAGCTTCTTCTTCATAAGCAATGTAAGCCGTTTCAAAGTCTTTGCCGTAAAGGTCGTGAAGATCTGGTGTGTCTGTTGGAGAGAAGAGTGTCCAGCTTTGATCTTCTTCGACACGCTTCATAAATAAATCTGGCACCCAATTCGCGGTATTCATATCATGTGTTCTGCGTCTGTCATCGCCCGTATTTTTTCTTAAATCTAAAAATTCTTCTATATCTAAATGCCATGTTTCTAAGTAAGCACAAACAGCCCCTTTGCGTTTACCACCTTGGTTAACAGCAACAGCCGTATCGTTTGCGACTTTTAAGAAAGGTGCAATACCTTGTGATTCGCCATTCGTGCCCTTAATGTGTGAGCCTAATGCACGAACTTGTGTCCAGTCATTGCCAAGGCCGCCTGAAAATTTTGAAAGTAACGCATTATCTTTTATTGCGCCAAAAATGCCATCTAAATCATCAGGCACTGTTGTTAAAAAGCAACTTGATAATTGCGGGCGTAAAGTGCCGGAATTAAATAAGGTCGGTGTTGAGCTCATGAAATCAAACGAAGAAAGTAATTCATAAAATTCAATGGCTCGTTTTTCTTTTTCTTTTTCATTGATAGCAAGTCCCATTGCGACACGCATAAAGAAAGCTTGTGGCAATTCAATGCGATTACCTTGGTGATGTAAGAAATAACGGTCATAAAGCGTTTGCATACTTAGATAAGTAAATTGGTGATCGCGGTCTGATTTTAAAGCTTGGCCTAGCTTTTCTAAGTCAAAGGTTTTTAGTTCTGGGGAGATGCGTTTACATTCAACCCCTTTGTTAATATAGGTTTGAAAATAAATAGGATAAAGATCGTTCATCTCGCTAAAGGTTGCTTGCGAGCCTAATCCTAAAAAGGAAAGCGCTTCACCGCGTAACTCATCTAAAAGTAATCGCGCTGTTGCATAAGTGTAGTTGGGCTCTTGTTCGATCAGTGTGCGTGCTGTCATGACGATAGCTTTATTCACTTCGTTGATAGGGACACCATCAAATAAATTACGTTTACTTTCTTCAAAAATATGTTCAGGATCTGTGCCGGTTAGTCCAAAGCAGGCTTCTGCAATAATTTTTTTCATGCGCGCTTCATTGAGAGGTCTTCTGCTGCCATCGTTTAACATGACATTTAAGTTTGAGGCAGGCTCTTCTTTTTTGGCTATTTGTTCGTCACGAATTTTGCGATGTTCTTCTCTGTATAAAACATAAGCGCGCGCGACTTTTTGTTCGCCTGATCGCATGAGTGCGAGTTCAACTTGGTCTTGAATGGCCTCAATATGCACAATGCCATTAACAAGTTGGCGGCGGTTAAAAGCTTCGGTGATTTCTTTGGCAAGTATCGCTACTTTCTCATGAATGCGAGCGGAAGCTGCGGCATGTTGTCCTTCTATTGCGAGAAAGGCTTTTGTGATCGCTACAGCAATTTTTGTGTCGTCGTAAATCGTTACCTTCCCGTTTCGTCTTATGACGTTCAGCACGCCTGGTTTGCGTTGTGGAGTGTCAGTTGAAAGCGTATTGCTTGTTTCGTTTTTGATTTTTACTTGAGGGGGTGTTTGTAGTTCAATTGTTGACATTTTTTCTTGGCTCTCCATGGTTTATACGCATCGTCGACAATACGCACATGCGCTAATAACACCTGCGTTGCAACGTTCATTTATTTAGATTCCTTGTGTGAGACCTTGAAAACAACAAGCTAAATTGTTGTTTTCAAGGGTTATTTCTCACCGCTAACGCCAAGTAGTCGAGCACAACATATTGGGGTGGCGATTAGCTTAATACACAAGATAGTGTGTATTTGAGAATAATGCAAGGGGATAAGCTGTGGATAAGCTGTGTTTTTTTGGTGGATATTTTTGGCGGGTTAAGTGTGGCGCCGTTTGCATGTTTTAACGGTTTAAAGTGGAGCGGGATCTAGCGGTTAGCAGTGTGGTATAAATGATCCAAGCCAACCTTCAACAGCTTCTTTTGCTTTTCCTCCTGCCATAAATCCACATGCCTGGGTGAGTTCGGAGTATAAATAAGTCCCATAGCCTTTTTTTGCATTTGTTGAGCGGGTTGTTTCTTCTTTCTTGCTTGGAGGTGGAGGCGTTTCTTCCGGCTTCTTCCTCCTGTTTGAAACTAGAGGTATTTGTTCCTGGGTCTTTTGCTTATCTTCTTCTTTTGCTAGTTTCCACCAGTCATCACTTTCAGAAAGAAGGCTGTCGCTCTCTGTTTCCGGAGTAGTTTTTATCCAAAAGCTTTTCGTTTTGTAATAACCCACAAGAGCAGCACCATAAAGAAGTGAACAAAATAAATTAATAACTGTTGCTGTGAATTTGAGGCCTGTTTTTGCAAAGACAGAAACCAATCCAGGAAGCTTTTGAATATTCTGCCCTGTTGATGCTGCATTCATCAGGGTTCCAGAGGGTGGGCCAGAGGCCTCTGCAAGGGTTGAGGTTTTTCCTGTGCCAGAGTCAGCCATATTTAGAGCTGGGGCGCTGGATAATATTGCAACAAATGCAACTATACCCCAGAAGAGAAGCATTTCTGAACTTACAAATTCATTAAAGCCCCCTAGTGTAAAATCCATAAAGGCTAGAAAAGGTTCGTGAAGCCCAATAAGCGTCCAAACAGCATTGAAGGAAAAAAGCGAGAGTACACCTGCGCCTGAGATGGTGTCTTTAAAGTCAGAATCTCTTGATTGATACCAGGGAGACAAGCTGCTTAATGCAACATTAATGCCTTCTCTTTGTGAAAACGAATATGCACCTGCAAGTATAATGGCTACGGGCATAGAAATCCCTAGTTCTACAATTAGAGCAATTCTTTTTAGCAGGGATTTATTTTCTTTCCATCTGGTTTTGGTATTTCCCGCTAGTTTGTAAAGTGTCATTGGGAATTTGACCATTCCATGTGTTGTTGCAAGTGCGCGAAATGCATAAGCAATAACTGAGAGCCATTCGGGAAGGTTGGCTTCTAGGCAGGCTGCATACATTGGGGCGGATGGAATTAAGCAGAAACCCAATGCAACAGAGATGAGCAGGGGGCTGGCAACTACAAATAGAGAGTTCACTGATTTCTGAAAGCCTTGCTTAAGGGTGAAGCTTGATTTTAAATAGCTAAAGTAAGCCTCCCCAGCACTAAAAGTGCTTTCCACTACAAGTTCATACAATATAGCGTTAATGATGGAGCTAGTTACAGCAAAGGTGCTGTTGGCTAGTTTTTTGTTCCCAAAAAAAACATAAGCGACAATTATATTGTCTCCCACATTGTCGTGTAGAGAAAGGGAGCCGTAAACTATGCCCATTGTTATACCGCCACTCGAACTCAGAATAAACTTGAGGGTTTTGTATGAGTACCCAGGAGTTGCTCTAATGCAACTGTAGGGGTTTGCAATTAGAGTGTCTTTTTTTGTCATGGGGAGTGTTGGTTGGTGCTGCATATATTATTATCCCTTGTTGCTGTAATTGTTTGTTTTTACTAGGGCTTCTTTAATCTTTGAGTGCAATATAGCGTAGATTTTGGTCTAAGTCTAGAGGAATTTTTGGTTGTTGATGTAGCTTAAAGTTGGCTTTTTACCTGCCTTTGTTTTACTGCAGCGCGGTGTATTTCAATAAAGTCGAAGCATAAAAAAACCCGCCGAAGCGGGTTCCATCTAGTATTGCTACTAAATTTATATTACATACCGAAACGATAAAGAACGTCAAGGCTGATGTAGTCTTGGAAGCTTGGAGCCGTAACAACAAGGTTTCCGTTACCAGGACGTGATGGGTTAAGTGAAGCGTGGTTAGAAGCATCTTGACGAGTATAAGACACGCGAACACCGAACTGATTGAAGTTAAATGCTAAGCCAGCACCATAAACAAGACCAAATGTGCCATTGTTTTGAGATGCAGCTGTGTAATTAACGCTATTAATAGTTACAGCAGGTACAGAGAACTTAGCATTCATGTAACCAACACCAGCAAAGACGTATGGTTGGAACATTTGAGAGATAGGCATGAATGCCTGGCCTACAAAGTATAAGTTCCATTGGTTGCTTAATTTTGGTTTAACAGAAGCGTTAGTCACTGTAGTCGTCGAAGTTGTATCAATTGTAGCTTTGTATTTAGTAGTACCAAGGCCAGAGAAGCCTAACTCAGCACCAAAGATACGGCTCATACGGTAACCAACGAAGATGTTACCACCAATGCTTTTGTTGTTGATTTTCACCTGATCGCTAGCACGAGGAATAGCAGTGCTAGTAATGTTAGCGTCTTTAAGTGAGTTAGTGTAGTTAGCACCAGTGTTAATACCAACACCAACATACCAAGGGTTCATTACGTTTTGTACCATAGGAGTACCAGACGCGAAAGTCATTGCGCTGGCAGCAAGAGCAGCAGCAGCTGCAGCAGTTAATACTAATTTTTTCATACCAAAGAGTCCTCTTTAATTTAATAAATTAATCTAAAAAAATTTTAAATTAATACCAATCCACGTTCCTTCAACCATGAAAGAACACGAAAAGCATAACATCATATTCTAAAAAATCCAGTGCAGAGCGTAATATATTTGGTTTTTTTTAAGAAAATTCATCAAGATAGGAGCGTTAAGCTTGCTTATGTTTAAATAAAAAACACAAGATGTTTTATTTTTTTGCAAGGCTTTATTTCTGAGGATTTACCCAGTTACATGAGGTAACTGGGTAATGTCTATAAGTTAGTCTATTTCTCGAATTTTTTTGCAACAAAGTCCCAGTTAACAAGATTCCAGAAATTTTCAATATATTTTGGGCGAAGGTTTCTGTAGTCGATGTAGTAAGCATGTTCCCAAACATCACAAGTCAACAATGCCTGTTGATTGTTTGTCATGGGTGTTTGCGCATTACTTGTGCTAACCACTTCCAGGGTACCTTCGTTGTTAATAACTAACCAAGCCCAGCCAGAACCAAACGTTGTCGCAGCTGTTTTGCTGAAAAGTTCTTTGAAGGTTTCAAAAGATCCAAAGCTAGTATTAATAGAATCAGCAATCGCACCTGTTGGTTCGCCGCCACCGTTTGGGGACATTGAATGCCAATAAAAAGTGTGATTCCAAACTTGAGCCGCATTGTTAAATATACCGCCTTCAGAAGACATGATGATTTCTTCTAAAGATTTATCGGCGTATTCTGTGCCTTCAATTAACCCATTTAAATTATTCACGTAAGCTTGATGATGTTTTCCGTAATGGTATTCAAGGGTTTCTTTTGAAATGCTGGGTTCTAGTGCGTCTAGTGCGTAAGGTAATTTAGGTAATTCAAATGGCATAGTTAGCTCCTTGTGTTGTAGGGTGGGTTCTTTGCGGAGCAAAATCCCACCACTGGGGGTATGCTTTTGGTGGGATTTTTGCTCCGCAAAGAACCCACCCTACGAGATTTCTAAGAGCGTTAGATTAAACCTTCTTCTTCTTTACGTAAAGTTAAAATCTCAACACCATCATGTGTAACGGCAAGTGTGTGTTCCCATTGCGCTGATAAACTGCGATCTTTCGTAATCGCTGTCCAGCCATCGGGGAGCATTTTCATGCCTGCTTTTCCTGCATTAATCATAGGCTCAATCGTAAAACACATCCCTTCTTTAATTTCAGCTTCAGTGTTCGGTTTACCATAATGTAAAACATTCGGTGGCTCATGAAAAATTTTCCCAATGCCGTGCCCGCAAAATTCACGCACAACAGAAAAGTGGTTTTTCTCTGCATGCTTTTGAATGGCGGCACCAATGTCACCAAAGTGGTTACCTGGTTTAACTTGCTTGATACCTATATAAAGACACTCTTGTGTAATGCGTGCAAGACGCTCTGCAAGAATACTTGGTTTTCCGACGAGAAACATTTTGCTGGTGTCACCATGAAATTCATCTTTAATGACGGTGATATCAATATTAACGATATCACCTGTTTTAAGTTTTTTGGGGCCTGGAATGCCGTGGCAAATGACATGGTTAATTGAAGTGCAGATGCTTTTAGGGAAGCCTTTATAATTAAGTGGCGCAGGAATAGTGCCCTGAACATTAACTATATAGTCATGACAGATTCTATCAAGCTCTTCAGTTGTAACGCCTGGCTTGACATGTTCTTCAATCATTTCAAGCACTTCTGCGGCTAGGCGACCAGCGATGCGCATTTTTTCAATGTCTTCAGGTGTTTTAATCGTTATTTGCATGCAATATCTCGTTTGGTTTCATTTGAGTTGCGAACTTTAGCATTTGGTTGGATTGGCATCAAGGTGGCTGGATTCGGATTGTACTCCTAATATTTTAGCGATTATTGGGATTGTACTCTTAGTTTTGCATTGATAAAGCTTCTTATTAGGACTATACTCCTAATATTCTTTGAAAAACTAGGAGTACAGCCCTAATGGAAAATTCGCTAAAACTGGTCTTTGAGCGTTTGCTGGAGGAGGTAAGCACGAAGCATTATCGGTTTTTGTATCATGAGTTTAATTTAGAAAACAGATTAACTGGTTTGATAGGTCCCAGGGGTGTTGGTAAAACAACACTTATGTTGCAATATATAAAAAATCATTTTTTTGACTTAAGCAATGTTTTTTATTTTTCTGCTGATCATATTTATTTTAACAGTACGACACTCTATGCGTTTGTAGAAGAGTTGAATCTAACAGAAGGTATCGACACTTTTTTCATTGATGAAATTCATCAATACAAAAACTGGAATCAAGAATTAAAAAATTTATACGATGGTTTTCCTTCGATTAAAATAGTATTTTCTGGAAGCTCGAGTTTAGATCTTATTAAAGGTGGTTATGATCTTTCTCGTAGAGTTAAATTGTATTCATTGCCTGGTTTGTCGTTTAGGGAATATATTAATTTACAGACAGGGAGTGATTTAAAGCCTATTTCTTTTGTCGATTTAGTTGAGAATTATCGAACATTTGACGCAATGCTTGCTAGAATTCCTAAAATCAAAGGCTTGTTTCAAGAGTATTTGCACCAGGGTTTTTATCCCTTTTACCGAGAAAACCCACTGAGTTATTACGAAAAACTCTTATATATTATTGATAAAACCATTTATGAAGATATTGCTGAATTTTATAATTTAAAGACCGCTAATTTGCATTACTTTAAAAAAATCTTGAACTTTCTTGCTAATATCGAACCTGGCACAGTGAGTGTGCATAATTTAGGGAAAAACCTTTCTATTGATGATAAGACAGCCATGAATTATTTGTTGAGCCTGAAAGAGACGGGCTTGCTTAATTTGGTTTATGCTTCAGAAGGTGGGAATGCTAGTCTGCGTCGCCCAGAAAAGATTTTTCTTAACAATACAAACTTACAGTATGCTATCCAAGGTAAGATTCATACGCCTGTTAAGCTGGGTTCTGTTCGAGAATTGTTTTTTATCCAGTCATTTTTGAATGCTGGACTGGAGGTTTTTCACAGTCGGAAAGGGGATTGTCGAGTTGAGAATTATCTGTTTGAGGTTGGTGGAAAAAACAAGACGCGCGCTCAAATTAAAGGTGAGCAAAAGGCCTTGGTTATTTCAGATGAATTGATGGTTTCCCGTAAAGGTTATGTGCCATTAATGTTGGCGGGCTTTTTATATTGAGTGCAAGATGCCGGTATCGACTTAAGTTTAACCTTTATTTGACTAGATGGTTGTAAATCAAGGGTGTTTTCTTGTTTCATGGTTGTAATCCAAGGAAATATTTTAATTAATCGCGAAAATCGGGGAAATGTTGTTGTCAAAGGGTATTTATGGTATAAAGCGCCCACACAAATCGCAACCTTTATTTAGTTTGGTTTGAAATTTGTGAATTCGCACACATTTCGGCACATTGTTTTGGGTGTCCTTCGGGATAAAGCAGTGGGAAATGTGGAGGTTAAACCCAAGGTATGCCTTATACCAGCAGAAAATGCTACTTATCCGAGTGAGATCGGGCTAGAGGTGTATCTACATTGGAGTACTGCAATATGACTAAAGTTAATATGCGTGATATGTTAGAAGCGGGCGTTCACTTTGGACACCAAACACGCTACTGGCATCCTAAAATGTCTCAATATATTTATGGGGCTCGAAATAAAATTCATATCATTAATCTAGAAGAAACATTACCTATGTTTCAGGATGCAATGAAATTCATTAATCAAATGGCAGCTCGTAAAGCGAAAGTTTTATTCGTGGGTACGAAGCATGCAGCAAGTGTTGCGATACGTGAAGAAGCAATACGTTGTGGCATGCCTTATGTTGACCACCGTTGGTTGGGTGGTATGTTAACGAACTACAAAACAGTTCGACATTCAATTAAGCGTCTTAAAACGTTAGAAGCGCAATTTGAAAAAGGCGACTTCGGACGTTTGAACAAGAAAGAGATTCTTAACCTAACGCGTGAGAAAGAAAAGCTTGAACGCAGTTTGGGTGGAATTAAAAACATGGGCGGCTTGCCTGATGTGGTTTTTGTCATTGATATTGGTCATGAAAAAAATGCGATTGCAGAAGCTCAAAAATTAAAAATCCCTGTTGTTGGTATTGTTGATACGAATACAAACCCTGTTGCAATTGATTACATGATTCCTGGTAATGATGATTCATCTAAAGCGATTCGTTTGTATTTAAGTGCTGCGGCTGATGAAATTTTGGCTGCCAAAAAGAATGGCGCTTCGACTGTTGCTAAAGGTGATAAAAGCGAATTCGTTGAAGTTGAGGCAGGCGAAGCATCTGCAGATGAAGACGCTGACAAGAAGTAATTTAAAGCCGGCTTAGCCGGCTTATTTTTAATGTGTTAATTATAAAGATTTAAGAGGAAAGAGTATGGCGATTACAGCAGCTCAAGTAAAAGAGCTACGTGAAACAACTGGCGCAGGTATGATGGAATGTAAAAAAGCATTAACAGAAACCAATGGTGAAATGCAAGCAGCTATCGATTTTTTACGCACAAAGGGTCAAGCAAAAGCGGATAAAAAAGCGGGTCGCACTGCTGCGGAAGGTATGGTCGTTATAAGTATGAGCGAAGATGCGAAACATGCTGCTATCGTTGAAATCAATTGCGAAACAGATTTTGTTGCGCGTGAAGCACAGTTCATTGAGTTCTCTCAGCAAGTTGCAGATGCTGCGCTTGCCAATAAAACTTCTGATGTTGATGCACTTAAGCAAGTTAAACTTGATGGCGGAAAAACGGTTGAAGAGCGTCGCAAAGAGTTGGTACTTAAAATTGGTGAAAATATTCAAATTCGTCGAATCACTTGTAAGGATACTGATGGCGCGATTGGTTCTTATACTCATGGTGGACGTATTGGCGTTTTAGTTGAGATGCCTACAGGCGATATGGAAGTTGCAAAAGATGTTGCAATGCATGTCGCAGCTTCTAGTCCAATGGTTGTGAAGCCTGAAGATGTTGCTCAAGATATTATTGCTAAAGAAAAAGAGATTTTCAGAGCGCAAGCTGCTGAATCTGGCAAGCCACCTGAAATTGTTGAGAAAATGGTATCAGGACGCGTTAAAAAATTCTTAAATGAAGTTGCATTGCATGGACAGCCTTTTGTTAAAGATCCTAATCAAACAATCGAGCAAATGTTGAAAAGCAAGAATGCTGAAGTCGCTTCTTTTGCTCGCTTTGAAGTGGGTGAGGGTATTGAGAAAGAAGTTTCTAACTTTGCAGAAGAGGTTCAAGCTCAAGTACGAGGAGAGTAAGGGATGAATAAGCCGTCATCTAAACTTGCATACACAAGAGTGATGCTTAAGTTAAGTGGTGAAGCTTTAGCGCAGCCCGATGGAAGCGGGTTATGTTTGGAGGCGCTTGATAAAGTAACTAATGATGTTGCTGAGCTTAGGGCGCTTGGTGTTGAAGTGGCGATTGTTATCGGGGGCGGTAATTTTCTTCGTGGTGAACACTTTGCGTCAAAAGAAAAATTTGATCGCGTGAGCGCGGACCAAATGGGTATGATGTTTACGGTTGCAAATGGCATTGCGCTACGCTCTGCGCTTCATTCTAAAAAAGTACCCGCACGTTTATTTTCTCCTTTAAGTGTTCTAGGTGTTGTAGATCCTTATGATCGTTTGAAGGCGATTAATGCTATTGAAGCGGGCAGCGTTGCTATTTTTGCCGGAGGAACAGGTTCCCCTTTCTTCTCAACAGACTCAGCAGCAAGTTTAAGGGCGGTTGAAATTAAAGCGGATATTGTATTAAAAGCAAGTACTGTTGACGGTATTTATTCTGCGGATCCAAAGCTTGATCCAAGTGCTGAGCGCTATGAGCGTTTAGATTATCAAACCATTATTGAAAAACAATTGAAGGTGATGGACTTAACGGCAATTTGTCTTTGCAAAGAACATGATATGCCCGTTAGAGTATTTGATATGAATAAGCCATCAGTCATTAAAAATATTTTACACGGTGAGCCGGAAGGGACGTTGGTAAGTAATTAATAGGGTGACCGTCATTCCTGCGGAGGCAGGAATCTTGCTGAAAAGCAAAAAGATTTCGGCTCAAGGCCGAAATGACGGGTGAGCGAAATTAAAGGAGTTTGTTAAATGGTTAATGAAGTAAAACAATCAGCAGAAGAGCGCATGCAAAAATCTTTGGATGTATTGCATACAGAGCTTTCAAAGCTTAGGTCTGGCCGTGCGCATCCAAGTTTGTTGGAGCATGTGAAAGTTGATTACTATGGATCAGCTGTCCCTATTAGCCAGGTTGCCAATATTACTGTTATGGATGCAAGAACCTTGTCCGTCTCGCCTTGGGAAAAAGACATGGTTCAAAAAATTGAGAAAGCCATTATGGAATCTGATTTAGGTTTAAACCCTGCAACGACGGGTGACATAATGAGAATTCCTTTGCCTCATTTAACAGAAGAGCGTAGAAAAGAATTAGTCAAAGTTTTGAGAAACGAATCGGAAAAGACGCGTGTTTCAATTCGCAATATCCGTCGAGATGCAAACGGCGAAACAAAAAGAAAGTTAAAAGAGAAAATGATTTCAGAGGATGATGATCGTCGTTCACAAGATGCGATTCAAAAGCTGACTGATAAATATATTGCGGAAGTTGACAAGCTGCTTTCAAAAAAAGAAGCAGATGTGATGGAACTTTAAAGTTAACAGATATTAACGAGTTAGGAGTTAGAGGTTGATGCGGAAAGTACCTCGACATATAGCAATTGTTATGGATGGCAATGGACGTTGGGCGAAGCAGCAAGGCAAGCCCAGGATTTTTGGCCATCGTGCTGGCGTTGAAGCGTTAAGAAGAACAGTTAAAGCAGCTGCCAATCATGGCGTTGAAGTTTTAAGTCTCTTTACGTTTAGTACCGAAAATTGGCTGAGACCTGAGTTGGAAGTTAAAGCTTTATTGACGCTTTTTTTTAATGGTCTCAAGACAGAAGCTAAACGACTTCATGAACAAAATATCAAGCTTCGTATCATTGGCGATATTTCTCGTTTTAGTAACAGAATTCAAGGCCAAATTAAGAAGGCAGAAGAGTTAACAAAAGACAATACGGGGTTGGTCGTTGTGTTGGCGGCGAACTATGGCGGACGCTGGGATATTGTGAACGCTTGTCAGCAAATTGCTAAGAAAGTTCAGTTAGGCGAATTTAATTCTGAAAGCATTAATGATGAATTGTTTTCAAGCCATTTGTCACTCAATGATTTACCGGAAGTTGATTTTTTCATTCGTACTAGCGGCGAAGAACGCATTAGTAATTTCTTTTTATGGCAAGTGGCTTACAGTGAACTGTATTTCACTAAAATATATTGGCCTGATTTCAATGAAGTCGCACTTGATGAAGCGATTTTAGAATATCAATCACGCGAAAGACGTTATGGAAAAATATTAGAGGTTGAAGAATAAAGTGTTAAAGCAACGAGTCATTACAGGCGCCATTCTTGCGATTATCGCTATCCTTTTAATCTTTGTGGTACCCGCACCGTATTTTATTGCCGCAACAACCGTTATTTTGTTGCTGGCTGCTTGGGAGTGGAGTAAATTAGCGGGCTTTGATCAACCATTATCACGAGCGCTTTATGTGTTAGGTATAGGTGTTTTAATGTTTTTAGTTTGGCATGCACATATATTGCCTATTCTGTTGTTGGCGGTGATTTGGTGGCTCTTTGCACTTTATTTAATAGTTCAGTACCCAGCAAAAACAGAAGTTTGGTCTTCTGTTAAAGCGCGTTCTATTATGGGGGTGCTTGTACTTGTGCCAGCGTGGTTATCGATTAACTTTATTCGTGCTCACTCAGAGGGCGCAACGCTTTTGTTTTTTATGGTGCTCTTAATTTGTTCGGCAGACATTGGTGCCTACTTTACGGGGAAACGTTGGGGTAAAACTAAGCTAATGCCTAAGGTTAGTCCAGGTAAAAGTTGGCAAGGATTTGTGGGCGGTTTAATAATTTCGATTTTAGTTGCAATTGTGGGCGCAATTTGGTTGCATATCCACTTTGCGACGTGGGTGCAGTTAATCTTGATGGTTATCTTGGTTAATATTTACTCTGTGACAGGTGACCTGCTTGAAAGCATGGTGAAAAGAATTAATAAGGTAAAAGATAGTGGGCAGTTGTTGCCAGGGCATGGAGGTCTTTTAGATCGTCTGGATAGTATGACCGCGGTAGCGCCTATTTTTTTGTTGGCGAATTTATTACATTTTTATAAGTAGAACTTAAATATGAATAAAAGATTTTTTAAAAATTTAATGCTTTTTTGCTTGTTTGGTTTCTTTATAACGACACAAGCATTTGCACTTAATTTTACGGTGTCTCGGATTAACGTTACGGGTCTGCAACGCATTCCAAAACAAACCGTGTTGAGTTATATGCCGATTAGACCCGGACAGGAAATTACAACAGCAAAAAGTAATAACGTTATTAAAAAACTTTATGCAACAGGTTTTTTTAAGAATGTGAGCTTGTCTCAGTCAGGAACTACACTGAATGTTCACGTTGTCGAGCGTCCCCTTATTAGTAAAATTGTTTTATCAGGTAATAAGGTTGTTCCAACGAAAGCTTTGCTAAAAGTTTTAAAGGGAATGAACATTGCGCAAGGTTATGAATACAATCAGGCTGTCATTACCAATATTAAAACAGCTTTGCTTGATCAGTATTATTCGCACGGTAAGTACAATGCAAAAATTCACATTACCCATGCTTTGAATCGGAAAAATAATACAGTTGCCGTTTATATTAATATTTCTGAAGGATTAACAGCGGCTATTAAGCAAATCAAAGTGATTGGTAATCATAAATTTACTGAAAAAGAAGTGTTAGGGCAGTTTACGTTATCAACACCAGGACTTTTGACTTTTTATACGCATGACGATCAGTATTCAAGTGATAGACTTTCAAGCGACTTGGATCACTTGCATGCGTTTTATTTGAATCATGGTTATTTGAAAATGAAAATTGATTCAGAGCAAGTTTCACTAACGCCTGATAAAAAGCATGTTTATATTCTTGTGAAAATTACTGAAGGTTCTCAGTATAAATTCTCTGGTTATAGGATCACAGGGCAAGCTATTGTGCCAAAAGCAAAGCTTAATAAACTTGTGACGATTAAAAAAGGCGAAATTTTTTCTAAGCAACAAATCGTTGCAGGCGAGAAAGCAATCGGTGATGAGCTTGGTAGTAAGGGTTATGCTTGGGCAAATATCAGTGCGCACAATACATTGAATGAAAAAAATAAAACGATTTTTGTGACTTACAAAATAAGCCAAGGCCGCAGAGTTTATGTTCGTCGTATTTTATTTAAGGGCAATGCGCATACGAATGATTCTGCTTTCCGTCGCGAGTTAACGCAAATGGAAGCTTCCATGGTGTCAACACGACAAATCAGTTATTCAAAACAGAGTTTGTTGCAGTTGCCTTTTGTTAAGAATGTTCAAGTTCAAAAGAAACCTGTTCCAGGCAGAAATAACGAAGAAGATTTAATTTATAATATTACAACGGCGCCAGCAGGTGAAATTATGGCGGGTGTGGGTTATTCGGATGTTGATGGGCTTATGGTGAATGCATCTTTAAGTCAGCAAAACTTTTTTGGAACGGGTAATGCTTTCAGTATGAATGCTTCCTATAGCGCCTCTATGTTGCAAGCGGGTGTTAGTTACTTTAATCCTTATTATACGCCCTGGGGTGTCGGCCGTGGTTATAGTTTGTATGCGCAGCGTTATGATGCTAGCAAAGCAAATTCAGCAGACTTTACGACGAATGATTACGGCGGCACGATTAACTACGTAATCCCTCTTGCTCGCTTTAATGCGATTAACTTTAGTTTTGGAATTGACTATTTAACGCTTCAGTTAAATAACAACCCAGCTAAGATCATGACAGCCTTTAAACAGCGGCATGGTAAGCGTTTTTTGCAAGTACCTATTAACCTTTCTTGGACTTACAACAGTTTTAATCGGGCGATTTTCCCAACGCAAGGCTTAATGCAGAACCTGGGTATTTCTTTTTCTGCGCCGGTTCGCAGCGCTTCTTTAGAGTATTATAAAGCTTCTTATGGCTTTGTTTATTACCACCCTATTTATCATTCTTTTGTGGGGCGCTTGGGTAGTAATGTTGCTTATGGTAATGGGTATGGTGCTTATAAGTATCTTCCATTCTTTAAAAACTATTTGATGGGTGGTATGGGTTCCGTGCGAGGTTATGAAGCGAATACGCTAGGTCCGCGTGATTCTAACGGCGATACGATCGGTGGTAACTTAATGTTTAATGCAACTGCATCCATTATTTTCCCGAACCCAATTGGCCAAAGCGTGCGAACCAGTCTTTTTGTAGATGCTGGTAACGTTTATAACACTTATTCAATGGGAAGGTTTAATACGCCTCCTCCTTCGGCCAATAATACTAATCCAGTTCCAGTCATTCAACCTGATGCAGCTGGCTTGCGATACTCAGCTGGTTTGGAGATTGATTGGTTAAGTCCGCTTGGATTATTAAACTTTAGTTTAGCTAAGGCGATTAATCCTCATAAGGGCGACAGTACTTCTATCTTCCAATTTAATATTGGAACAAGTTTTTAATTTTTCAACAACAGGAGAACGATGATGAAGAAACTTATTATGACTACAGTAGCTGCGGCGTTAGTTGCGGTCGTATCAACAAATGCAATGGCAGCTGCGGATGCAGGTAAATTTGGTGTTATTGATGTTCAAAAGATTTTTGCTTCTTCGCCAAAAGTAACGGCACAAAAGAAATCATTGATGAGCGAGTTCACGTCTAAACGCGATAAGCTTCAAGCATCTCAAAAAAGTTTGCAAGCGATGATGACGAAATACAAGCGTAACGCAACGGTTATGAGCCAATCTCAAAAACAAGCATTGCAAACACAAATTGCAGCAGCGCAAACAAAATTAATGCAAATGGGGCATGGTTATCAGCAACAAGCAGAGCAAGCGCAAGCGCAAGCCATGCAGAAATTTGTTGGTCAGTTGAAAACAGCTGCAGCAACGGTTGCGAAAAAAGATAACCTAGCAATGATTCTTCCAACTAATGCGGTAATCTACGCTGGCGATAGTATGGATGTGACAAAACAAGTCGCATCAGCATTTAACGGTTAATAGCTTAAGAGCTTCTAAATGCTTTCTATAAAGTCATTCCCGCGAAAGCGGGAATCTTTATTTTTAATGTTACGTTTTAAAACAAAGTTGTTTGCCCTTTTTCACTAAGCTGAGTACGAGATAGATAGATGAAAAAAACCCTTGCCGAACTAGCTGAATTGATCGATGCAGAAATCGTTGGTGATGAGGCATGTGAGATTTCAAGTCTTGCAACCTTGCAGCAGGCGGGTGAAGGAGATTTAACTTTTTTTCATAGCAAGGCGTATAAAGATCAATTGGCTAATACAAAAGCCTCAGCTGTTATTATTTCAAAAGATGATCGAGCACTGTGTCCTGTCCACGCTTTAGTGGTTGATGATCCTTATTTCTCTTATTCAAAAGTTGGAAAGCTTTTTGAATTTCGTGAGAGTTTTTCAAAAGGCATACACGCTTCAGTTGTGACTGGAAAGGATTGTTCTATTGCGGACGATGTAAGTTTGGGGGCAAACGTTGTGCTTGGTGATTGTGTTTCAATTGCTTCGGGTACAGTTGTTGCAGCCAATACGGTGATTGGTTCTCATTGCCAAATAGGAAAAGATTGTAAGATTGATGCGAATGTTTCTATTTATCATCATGTCGCAATGGGCGACCGTGTTACTTTGTATTCGGGTGTTGTTTTAGGCTCTGATGGTTTTGGTAATGCAATGCACCAAGGCGAATGGCATAAAATACCGCATGTTGGTGGTGTTGCTATTGGCAATGATGTTGAAATTGGTTCGTGTACAACGATAGATAGAGGAACGTTGGGTAATACAAAAATTGGCAATGGCGTTAAACTCGATAACCTTATTCATCTTGCTCATAATGTTGAAGTTGGCGATCATACGGTGATGGCTGCTTGTACCGGCGTTGCAGGAAGTGCGAAAATTGGAAGTCATTGCATGATAGGCGGACACGTATCAATGAATGGGCATATTACGATTGCCGATAAAACTATAATTATGGCAACCAGTATGGTGCCTTCTTCAATCAAAGAACCGAATATTTATTCTTCAGGAACAGGTTTGATGCCAATGAATATTTGGAAAAAAAGTATTGTACGATTTAAACAATTGGATAAGCTTGCAAAACGAATTAAAGCGTTGGAAATAAAAGTAAGAGGAAAAAATGATGACAAAAATTAGATTGGATATCAACGAGATATTAAAACTACTTCCACAGCGATCACCTTTTTTGTTAATTGATCGAGTCATTGACATTGATGAAGGAAAATCGATTACAGCTATTAAAAATGTTACCTATAACGAGCCTTTCTTTGTCGGACACTTTCCTCAGCAACCTATTATGCCAGGCGTTTTAATTTTGGAAGCGTTAGCTCAAGCGGCAACTGTTTTTGCTTTTTATTCTATTGATAACAAACCAGAGGATAGTTTGTTTTTCTTTGCGGGCATTGACAAAGCAAGATTTAAGCGCCCGGTTGTGCCTGGCGATCAACTAGTTCTAAAAGTAGTGCTTTTAAAAATCCGTCATGATGTTTGGAAAGTGGAAGCAACAGCAACGGTTGATGGGGAGGTCGCATGTGTGGCTGAGCTCATGAGCATACGCAAGGACTTAAGCAATGATTCATGAAACAGCGCTTATAGGCTCAAATGTAAAGTTAGGAAACAATGTTTCTGTCGGTGCTTATACGATTATCGAAGGACATGTTGAAATTGGTGATGACACAAATATTGGCGCGCATGTTGTTATTAAAGGCCATACAAAAATAGGAAAGAATAATAAGTTTTTACAATTTGGTTCAATCGGTGAAGATCCTCAAGATTTAAAATACAAAGGCGAAGAAACATATTTAGATGTCGGCGACAATAATTTATTTCGTGAATTTTGCACGATTAATCGCGGCACAGTTTCAGGTGGCGGTGTCACAAAAATTGGTAATAACAATATGTTCATGGCGTATGTGCATGTTGCGCATGATTGCCTTGTTGGAAATCATATCATCTGTGCAAACAATGCAACGCTTTCAGGACACGTTGAAATCGAAGATTATGCAAGCTTAGGCGGTTTAAGTGCCGTCCATCAATTTTGTCGTATAGGTTCATATGCATTTGTCGGTGGCGGTTCAATGGTTGATAAAAGTGTCCCACCTTTTATTCGTATTTCGGGTTACTATGCAAAGCCTTATGGTTTAAACACAGTGGGTTTAATGCGCCGAGGTTTTTCAAAAGAACGTATCGCAGATATCAAAGCGATGTATCGCATTGTTTACCGAAAAAATCTAACGCTTAAAGAAGCTATTGAAACATTAAAAAAAGAATACGCGAATGCAGAAGATTTAAATATGTATTTACGCGTCCTCGAAAACACCGAGCGTGGGATTGTCAGGTAGGGTGGGTTCTTTTGCGTAGCAAAAAACCCCACCACTTAGGGTATTCCCGATGGTGGGATTGCTCGCTACACTCGCGAACCCACCCTACACGTTAACTTATTGAATTTCAAAGAGAGCAATGTGAGCACAACAACACTCATCGCAGGCGTAGACGAAGTAGGCAGAGGCCCATTATTCGGCACTGTCGTTGCAGCAGCCGTCATTCTTGATCCTGAAAACCCTATCGAAGGCTTAATGGATTCAAAAAAACTCACCGAAAAAAAGCGCGAAGCCCTATATGACATCATTTGTGAAAAAGCATTGGCCTATAGCATCACAAGCGCAAGTGTCGAAGAAATCGATAAAATCAATATCTTACACGCGAGCATGCTTGCGATGAAGCGAGCGATTGAAAGCCTGAGTGTGAAACCAACCCAGGTATTGGTCGATGGCAATCGTCTTCCAGAAATCGATTGCCCCGCAGAAGCCATCATCAAAGGCGACCAAAAAATCGAAGCCATCAGTGCTGCGAGTATCATCGCCAAGGTGACAAGAGATAGAGAAATAGTCGATTTAGACAAAATTTACCCAGGCTATGGCCTTGCCAAACACAAAGGTTACCCCACAAAACAGCATATCGAGGCACTCAAATCTTTGGGCGTTACACCATTACACCGCCGATCTTTTGGGCCAGTGAAGCAATTAATCAAAGAAAGTGTCTAATATTGGGGGCTGACCCTATTCTGCCTCTCATTTGTCAAATCAATCAGTTATAAGCGCTATCAAACGAATTTCTTTATTGTTCAGTTACTTACCGCAAGCATATTTTCAGTATTTGTCAAAAAAAGCTTGCAAAAAGTGTTAGAATTTGATCAAATAGTTCTCGTGACTGTAATTAAACCCTTAAGCCATCACCACAGGGGGAACTGAATGGTCGGTCAACAACAAGATAATAAACCTACAGTTGAACAATTTAACTCCCAGCCTCGCAATCAAGACAAGGCTGAACGGCTTCGTCACCCTGAAAGAAAGGGGGGGCTATGCCAGAACTAGAAGTCCCAGATCTTGATCAACACCCACTTGTACTATTTTTTACAGATAGTACTCACCCGCATATCGAAGATACAAAAAGCATTACAATCAGGCAAAGGTGTCTGGCTTTGTTGGTGTTTTCTAAGTGCCTTCAAGCTGATCCTAGACAATCTGACGATGCTTATAAACTTATTGGTGATATAGCGAGAGCTTGCTGGGATGAAAATCTTGACTCTGCTGTAGTAAAAGAAAAATTAGCCGGCTTACAAGATCACTATCTCCCTTTGCAAGAGCTCTTTATTGCTAACCAAGCTTTTCTGGAAGCGATTGTTCGAAAAGCCCCTGAAAAAGAATTAGTTGATGATCTTGAGTGTCCTTCGATTCAGTTTGATGCAATGGTTTTAACTTATCTTCAGTATGTAAACAAAAATACGGCTGATGGATCACTTGTTTTTGATAAACCTCAATCTGATGATGCAAGCGAAAATGAATCAGTAGCTTCTGTTAATCGTGGGTCTGCTGTTCCCGCCAATGTGGGCAGAAGACCTAGGTCGGTTAGTCACGGTTCAATAAGTGAAGAGCGTGTTTATCCTAAGGCGGAGGAGGTAAGCTCATTGAGTCTCGGGTTTAACTCCCTTTCTCTGGACTTGGCTGGAAGCTATCAGCTTGAGCTTCTTAAAGAAAAGAAAAGAGGTTCTCTCAATATAACTAGGAGAGTAAGTGTTGATTTTTCGAAAGTTTCATTAAGCTTAGAATCGAACTGTGATGTGATTGCGCAAGCAATGTTTGATGTATTTGGAGAAGCTGAGCTTGCGCAGTATAAGGATCAATCTACTGGGCGACCAGAAGTTCTAGCTATGACTCCCGATGATACGGGTGCAAACTTAATTGTTCTTTGTCGTTATACAGATGCTGATGGAGCTGATAAACAAGTAGCCTACAAACTACCAATGCCAGATTTTTCTCCAAAGCTTAAATTTCAGTATGGTCTTAACTGGTGGGATGATGCGAGCATTATCTTGCCACACGTTTATCAAAAAAATGCACTTGGCCATGTTATGCTGACCTCGTTAGATGGGAGAGGACTGGAGTTGCAATCTGTGCCAGTGCTTCGGGATAATCTACCTTTGGTGACGGGTTTATTCTTAAGAGAGTTTGGCGAAGCCTATGTCAGCGAATTACTTCAAGACGACATTCTGCATATTAATCATGTTGGTGAATGTTTTGAAGGTGCGCAAAGATTCATATGTATAAGTTGTCAAAGCGTTTCTGGGCATGAGCATTGTTTTAAAATAAAGCTGAGCCTGGCAGAGCAAGAAGCACTACTAAACAAAGATTGTTATGAGTATTCAACAAGCTTTAGTTATTTGGGTTATAGCATTATTGATGATGGCGGAAACTTTTATGAAGGTGTTCGTGAAGATCTGATTGCTGGCGCTTCTTATTATCGCTCGATTCTTGACAATGCTCTTAATCCTACCGAGTGGAGATTGGGCGCATCATTGGTGCCGCATGGGTTAAATTTTGCCGACTCTTATTCGCGAAGCGTGACACTTTCAGAAGAAATTAAATTGCGAACCATGACTTTTAATCTCATAAGAAATGACATCGATAGACTCCAGCCGGAGGCTTTTAATGCCGAAGACTGGTATCAATTCCTTGTAGAAATGAGCGATGATTCTCAGTCCGGGCAATTAAGAATGTTGAAGTTGTCTGAACAAAGACAAGAGCCCGTGGATAAATTATTAGCTGTTATTAGTAGTCCTGGTAGGGGTGAACAAGATTTCTGCAAGCATGCGTCGAGTTGTCTGAGCTCGATCTTAGGGGTCTTTCAGGCTGAACAGAAAGAACAAATTGAGGAACTTACGCTTACTGATGCACACAACCCTGCTGACCAAGAGACTTTGGCAGCGTATGTTGCAAGTGCTAACGAAAGTATACCTAGTGATTTATGTGACGATGTTGTAGAAAATATAGAAAAAGCAGTTTGTGAATTAGATGAGGAAAGGCTTCAGTTTAAGTTTCAGGGTTTGGATGAAGATCTAAGCCGCTATGGAGTCGATAGGGCCGAGGTTCTTAAGCATTTAAATGGCTTGGCTGAGTTTGGACCTCTGTTTGGAATAGCTTTTTCAAGAATGGCTTTTTTATATGACCAAGAGTTGCAAAGAGAAGTGCTTGAGGTTTTTAATAAAAATCAAAGAGAGCTTTTTGCTCGCAAGGAAGCCTCAGAAAAAAAACAAAGCGAAATTGATTCAATTATTATAAAATTTAAGCGAGAGCATGAGGATTTGATAGCTGCTTTGGAGCTTGATGATGATACATGGTCAGCTTTAGGTGTAGATGAAGTTGAAGTTGAAGTTGAAGTTGGGAACTTTATTCAATCTGCGGATCGCCGAAAAAAACAACAACATAGTCGTGAGATAAAAAGCTTGAATGGGGCGCTAAAGACCTTGAGGGAGTCTTTGGGCGCTTTAAGATTGGAAAAAAACTCGCATGACCAGCGAGTTTCTGAAATAACGGCTGACCTTCTGATAGATATTTCCCCAGAAACAAAAAAGAAAACCCCTTTTCTTTCTAGTGCTAGTTCCCCTGAAATTGTTGCTATGCTTAGTTCAGCGAGAACCCCGTTAGATAATAGTTTGATGCTAATGAGTTATATTCTTCGAGAGGGTTTGGCGGCGCAGCCTGATGCTGATGAGTTGAAAGAAGCGCTAAGGAAGGCTAAATGCTTCTTTGGCGGGCTAGTTGCTCGATGTGAAGAGTTTGAGGGTTCTAAGGAGCGAAATGAGAAGTATGATCATTCACTTTTACGCCTAACTGAGGCAGATAAGCTTTACAAAGCGAGTCTTCGTGAATTATTTCAAAGATTAAGATTTTTCTGGATGGATGAAACGGAAGAGGGACGATTATACTATGAGGCGGCAATAGAAAAATTTGCTGATGCAATTCAAGTGTTACACCAAGAAATGGTTTATCGTTATGAGAATTCTGGCCATAGATTTAAATTTATTCCGGTGCTTGAGTTGAAGGTAGATGATCAATACATTTTTCGTGTTTTAGATCTTGGGGATACAGCTGATAAGCTTGCTTATGAGTCAAAATTTTATAATGCGATAAGAAGCATGCCTTCCTTGCTTGCTGAGCAAAATCTCGAGGGGAAAAGAGATGTCGAATACTATGTCGTTCTTCAGGATTTTAATTGTAGCAGAGGCAGTCACCCTGAGATTGATCGTGCATTAAGAGAAAGCTCGCTTGAAGGAATTTATTCTGAGGAAGACTTCCCCGGCATTTTCTATGAGCAGACTTTGCTAAGATTATTGAAAACTCTTTCCTGTTTTTGTTTAGAGAACAATGCTCTGCTGAGTTCTGAGTTTAAACAGAAGCTAAGTGACTTGTTATGTTCTATTGAGCGTGTGGTATTGGGTGGGCTGAGCTTTAAAGATATCTGTAAAGCATTGCATATTTTATTGGGTGATCCAGCGTTTCCAGAAGCATTAGAGGTTTATCGAAAACCACTTATTGATCAGTGCCTCATTCTAGAGAATGGGCAATCTTGGAAAAGTAGTGGTGAAACGAAAGAGATTGCTGATGCATATAATGCTTCCCTTAAGGAGACAAACAAAAAAAGACACGCGCTACATTTAATGACTGATAGGCTTGGCTACGCGACCGCTAGAAAAGTTACTTATCACTCGCCTTCGGATGGTACCAATGTTGCCTTTCTTACATCGGTAGAGCTTGATGCTACGCTTTCCTCTAAAGTGAAGGCTCTTGAAGCTTTTGATCGTTCGATGAGCGGGTTTTTGGACTTGTATCAATTACCCTATGAGAGGTCTTCGCGTGGTTTTGGTCCTCGTGCTTCTCTTGAGAGAGTTGGAGAGGATGCTCGAACGTTATGTGCTGGTGATCTTTCGGGGCTGTGTAAAAAATCCCAAATATTGAAAAGCCGGTTTATTCCTCCTCGCAATGTTTTAGACCGTATGCTTGGTAAAGAAGGTAAAAATTCCCAGCGCCGTTTTGCATATGGGCGGCTTCCTGATGCGCTATTTGAAAGTGGAGCCGTTTTTAATGTTGAACGCTTAAAGTCGGGTTTATCGTTTGATGTCAATAAAACTGAATTTCAGGCTTATAAACCACGTTCGAGAAAACCTGTTTTTAAATGGTTTCCTTTTAGTTTTAAAGGAGCATCAAGAAAGAAAGCGTGTGAATTGATTCTGAGTGAGCAAGGCACCAACTCCGCTAACGAATTAAAAGAAGAGAAGGGTAAAAACCATTACTATACCCGCTTATCGACTGAATATGATCATTTAAGTCGCGAAAAGAATTTTAAAAGCGAAAGGTTGATATCCCTAGTTAAGTCTGAGAAAGATGCTTTTGATCAATTCTGGATGCTTAAAGCCGAAATTCTTAATAAGGTGGAGCGCTACCAACAAACGGGAGCGTTAGCTGACTTTTTTGATTATGTTTATGCTCTTCAAAGTGATACACGGCTCGATGCGTTACAATTAGCGACAATTAAAGGGGAGGTCGGCCATTTTTATCAAGTGCTTGTTAATCGTAATGTGCATTTGCTTGAGCTTGCTTTTTCTTCTTCGGGGGCGGGACTTTATGAATTAGAACGACTATTGTCTCAAAATCGTGACAAAGCTTTAACGCTTCTTGAGAGGGTAGAGAAATATTTTGGTTCTTGTGGGCTTTTACTCCAAAAAGTGGATGCTTATTTAAGATCCCACGATCATAATTGTGACGTTGATAGCTTTTTGTTGGTTCTTCTTGGGAGGCTTAAAAAACTTACTCCTGTAACTAATATAGCCCAGGCTAATAAACTTGAAGAGCAGTTAGCGTCTTTAAGTGTCCTTAAAAAGATAAAAGAAGCTGTAGGTCTTGCTAGCCTTACCTCATCGGAGGGAGATCTTCTTGCTGGCATCCGCACCGATGAACAAGTCCTTGCTTGCCTCAGTGTTATCCAGTCTGAAATGCAAACGCTAGGTCATGAAAGTTTTGATAGTGTTTTTGTTGTTGCTTTTCTTCAGAGAGTGCGTGCGCTTTTTTATGTTCAGAAGACGATTTCTGAAGCTACGTATATCAATGCAATAAAAGCAGTAGAAAGCCAGTTTGTTATTTGCTTTAGGCGAATTGCTGATGAAGTTTTTGAAGATGGCTCCACAAGTATTGGACATAAATATTGTTTATTACACACTCAGCTAGCGCCTTTGTTTAAATCTAAGCTTATGCAACATATTTTTGCTGACCGAGGTCAGGAGACTGCTGAGGTGGCTAGTAGTCTCCAGGAATTTAAAAAGGCTATTTTATTTCAGATGGAGAGTAACCTTAAGCACCTTGAAAATGCAGTTATGCTTCCAGTGGTTGATGTTAGGTATAAGCTGGAATTTTTAGCTGCTATTCGTCATAAAGGGGAGCTCGCTTGCTTTGGTGTTAAATATCCCGCTCATTCAACTAGCTATATCAATGAAAAACTTCGTGATCTAGCTGTACCTCTTGCAGGTCAAGAAACAGACCCTGCAGATATTCTATTGTTCTTGCGCGTAGCACGCGAGAGAGGTGTTAACTACCCTAATGTTCTGATGAATTTAATGCCGCGTATTCTTGGGTCAGAGCGCCATAGTTTTTTTAATGTTAATAATGCTCGTTCGGGTTGTGCAGTAGCCTTTACTACTATGTTAAGAGATGGCATTTATTGCAATGTTGAGGGAGTTAAACCTGAGATATTCTCCGCCAGAGATTTGGTAAAACACTTTACGCAGACACTGTTTCAATATTACAAAGCTAACAATCCATGTTATCGCTCATATTCTTGCTCGAACTATTCTGGTTATATGGTTAAGTATATTGTTGGACGGGTAAATGCGGCAGAAGCTGCGACACCTGGGCAACGAGTTGAGCTTGATGAGCCATCGAAAGGCGCATTGGCACGATTGATAGAACAACTTGTTGAGCATAGTAATATTGCTGATTTAGCATATCTGGCGGGGAAAGGAGTTTTGGCAATACAAGCGCTTGTTATTAAGCATGTTCCTTCGATGCTCTTGCCACTAGTTTTAAAAGAAGCTTTGCAACAAAATTATCTCGCTGATGATGAGGCTAGTGCAAATCTTATTGGGATGGCGATAACTAAGTATTTAAGTGCGCCCAACGTTGCATTTGCCTCTAAATTTTCTGTGGGTTTGGAGCTTTTGGCGGATGGACTTCGGTCTCATGGTTTGATTGCTGGTTCTGCTACTCATCAAGCTGTCTGTAAGACAGTTTATGATTATTTGGCTCCTGCGTTGTTGGAAGGCGTGAAGTTTGATGATCGTACGCTGGATCTTAGAGATTGTTTGAGCTGGATTTTTTGCCAAGCGATATACCCTTACTTAGAGCAAGATAGATCATTTGTTGAAAGCATTTCTTCGAAGGTGAGAGTCTATGTCGAGCTGCAACTAAGCGGGATGCTAGTAAGCTCTTATTCTTCAGATGTCTCCGGTCTTAAAGTACTCGGAAATGATTTAAGTAGGCTATTAACCCCCGCTATATCTGAGCGATTAACTGAGCAAGATAGGAATGCTTTGGCTACAATTGCCAAGATGAAAATTCTTTGGATGATCCATAAAGTAGAAGTGAATTCTGATGAGGTTTTTACAGATTTCTATTCTGCTTTATTAAGGCAATGCCCAGATGATCGTTTGCCTGAATTACTGACTTTTGCTCAGGTTGATTTATTTGAGCTTGAGGATCTTGCTTTGCATGAACTTATTAGCGAAAAGCTTGTAGGTTATTTGTCGTCGACAGAAGGGTTGTGGGCTTATCACGCACTTGATTCTTCTTTACTCTCTTTAAGTCAAGGAAATGCTTTTAAAGCAAGTTTCTCAGCTCGTTGTACGGAGTTGGCTGGAACTTCTGACGGTGCAGTAGTACTTTCAGGAGAGCTCAGGGCAGGTAATTTTTCACAAGTTGTTCGGAGTGTTGAATTGTTTAAATCAGGTTTTCTCATGCCGCATGCGATTCTTCAAATGGCAAAAGAAGAAAGTTGGCATGAAGCCTGTCTTCTTCACCTCGAGACTCTTCAAGAGATTGTCGATCGATTTGATTTGATACTTAGAAGTTCAACGCGAGATCAAGTTGCAGCTTACATAAAAACTTTGTCTGAAAGATGGTCTACAATAAGCGAGCAAAAACAAGCTGCTTTCTTGGCGAAAATAGATATTTTCGCAAAGTCACATGTTGATAAAGCAGAAATATTTTTCACGAGTGTTAAAGGCCTCCCTGATATAGAGGAAGCTTTCGTTACTTTGGCAAACAGAGAGTTTGATTGGTTTGCAGGTCAAAAACTTACTGGTCTTGGAAGTGGTAGAGGGGCTGTTCAAAGAGTTTTCCCTTACTCTGTTGCGGTTAGCTTAAGACAGCATTCTTATTTGATGGTTCAGGATGCTGAAGAGGCGCAATCGATAGTAAGAGGTGATAGCTTGTTAAGGACTTTGGATGAGGGGATTTATCGCAATATAAGAAGTTCTTCACTTCTTGGTAGGGATGGTATTCCTAAAGTTGAACATTTGAGAGAGCTTTATCATAATTTCATATTAACCTCTTCCTATGGTTCTGAGTTAGGCGCGCTTCGAGAGGCTATTGTTTTAGCTAAGGTAAACTCAATTTTAAAAGAGGGGGGAAATAATTCACAAAAGAGTCGTCAATTGTATGAGCTCTATAATGAAATTATAGCGATTAATCCTCCTGTGGTTTTTGCATCCGAAGATTATGAACTTGCTCGAGCAATAGCAGAAGAAGTGGTGAAAAATCGTCATTCTGAAATGGACGAAAATGCTGAGAAAGAAGTTTTGGTATTGCAGGTTTTCGGTTTCGATAGCGAATTTTATTTGGAGAAACTAGGTCGTGATATAGCGCAGCCACTTTCGGAAGCGCAAGTGTTGGCACTGGGTTTGGCTAAGGGAGCGGAGGCGTATACCAACGTGGCGATGCGTTCATATTGCACTCGCGCATTAATCAATAATGTTTTCAGAATAATCTCCGAGCATGAGTCAGAAGGTTTTGCAGGGGTGCTTACGTTTCTTCGTGAGCGATTTACAAGTCAAGCCGGACTAACCTCTTGTTTGCCTGATGAAGCGGTTGGTGCTTTGTTTGAAGCGGCGCGGGAGAAACTGTTTGCCGCTTTCCAAGTAAAAGAAGACTTAGAATGCAGCTTTGAATATTTAGATGGCTTGCTTGGAGATACGCCAATTGTAGTGAGTGGCATAGATTTGGTCGGGTCTCATAATAGTTTCCGCCAACTTATTATCGCACGAGCGATGGCGAGTTTGGCTTTACGATTAGAGGGCGCTGATTCTTTATCTGCAGACAGAAAGCTTTATTTTAATTACGTGATGAATAGTTGGGGTGACTTGCTTGAGACGAAAGTTGCTTGTGTGAACCATACAGTTGAATACTTAAAAGCAGAGTTAGAAAGTATTTCTGAACATCAACCATTTACCTATGCTGCAGTGATTCAGTGCTTGCTTGATAAAAAAGCACTAGACTTGCAAGCTAGAATCGACCTTTTAGAATTGTCGCTTAAAACAAAAGACAGCGCGCTTATTTCTAATTTGCTTGTTTCAATCCTTGAATATTTTACGGCGGCTAACTCGATTGATGCTGAATGTTATAAAGCGTTTTTATTGTTATTGGATGATCATGCTAATGAGGACTGCTTGAAAGCAATACTAGTGGGAGGGTCTGCTCAAAGTGGTTTTGATGCTTTGTTTGGTGGTGTGAATCATACGCAAGATTTACTTTTGTGCTTGACGGGAGAGAAAAGACTTTCGTTGCTTTTTCTTGTTGAGCCTTTGCTTGATGGTGAAAAATATCAAAATGTTATTCGTCAGGTTTCTCTTAACAGGGATACAATAAACACTAAGCTCGGTGAAGTTTCAGGAAAAGAGCAATGGGCGCCTGAAGATCTTGAGTACCTTTCTGAAGTTGAGGTTCGAGAGCATCTTGACAAGCAAGCCTCAAATGAATTGCTTCAAAAACTAGTAAAGGCTGCCTACAGAGAATGGTCACTTGTTATGGCGGGGCCGCTTGATGAAAAAGAATCTCGTCAACAACTTGTTGGTTTGTTTATACGGCTTAATAAAAAATGTTCAGATTTAGATGTAATGAAAGATTGGGTTTTTGATGTTAGTGCTTTACAGCAAAAGTGGTTGAGAGTTTTAAAGCTTTCCCTAAGTATGGCAAAGTTTGATAAGCATGAGCTAGTTCAAAACAATAAAATGCTTTTACTTTATGTTAGAAGAATTGTTTCAGCTACAAAAATGGGAATTGTTAATGGGTCGTTGTTAGCTCACTTGATCAGAGAGTGTTATCAATTGCGTATTAAAATAGAGGGTGATTCATCGTCATCTTGTTTTTACGACAGCATATTTAGTGCTGAGCTTTTGGGTCTGTTTGATGAGTTGCGAGATGTTGTTTCAGAAGACATGAGAACTATGTTTGATCGTTTGAAGGTTCGGCCTGCTGAAGTGAAGACTACTTTTCATGAACAAGCGGTGATAGATTTTGACGTGGCAAGAGATTCATTTCTAGCTGGAGCATTCTCAGCAGTATCTCAAAAAAGTAGCAAGGCTTTTGAAAATGATAGCGATTTATTTTTAGCGCTCGTCCACTATCTTCAACAATATGCAAAAGGTATTCTTTTAGATTTTGATACTAACAGTATCGATAGGTTTCTTAAGGGAAGAGCTGATCTATCAGATAGCAAAAAAGCCGAACTCAGCGCGCTTGTTGGTTCGCAAAGCTATACGTCTGATATGCAAGCATCATTACAATCTTATTGCCAATCTTCATGGTTGTTGCCTGAGAGCGCATTACCGCTTCAAGCCGATGGTGAAAAGCTTAGAGCACTTCTTATGGCAGATGAGCACGAGGAAGTAAAAGCGGTAGTTGGATTGATTGAAGCTAACTTGGGTCAGTTACCAGAGATTATCGGTCAATTGTCTGAAGCTCAATCTGGATTGAGTTCTGAGGTAACAATAATCATTGCCGGATGTCGTAACCCATCCGGCCGGACTGCTCAGCGCTTAGTTCAGTATTTTAATTTATGTCGTGCGGGTTTTGTTAGTGCGCAGCTTGCTCTTGAAGCGCCGCAGTCTTTTGAGTGTCCATCAATCGCTTTGAAATTTTATACGACTTTGCTTTCTGGTCGAGGAAAGATAAAAGTAGAAGACTTATTTGATTTTGAGAAAACAGTCGGTCGCCAACCGCTATTGTTGTATTTTGATTCTCTTGGTGAGGAAAAAATTCAGGCTTTATTAAAGCTTATTGGGGTGAATCGTTCTCGTTTTAGTGGCGAGAAAAAGATTTTTGGTTTGTCCTTAGAGGGGTTTTTGGTCGGCAATCTTACTAAAAGATATCCGATCTTGCGTGATGATTACGTTTGTTCTAGATTGTTACTGGATTCTGATGAAGGGGCTCACGCAGCTTTAGCATCATCACCTGGTTATGTTTCTCTTTATAAAGATGAAAATAATAGAGCTTCGCGATGGGAAGATTTTTCATTGATCTTTCGTTTCTGTGTTGAGCATGAGCATGAAGACCCTGGTTTCTATAAGACAGTTCTAAAGGTTGCCATAAGTGTTTACAGTGGCGAGCATGAAGGTCTTCGTGAGATTTGCTATCTTGATAGTTTGGTTCGTTCTGGCTTGGTGCCAACAAGCCATGCTCAGGCAAGAGAGATTGACGGAGCTATTTATCGTTTAAGAGCTGTTGCTATTTCTAATATCGCTTTTGCAAATCAGCCGGAGCCGGTTGCGCCCGATTCAGAACTTGCTCCAGCAAAAGAAAAAGTAACAGCTCAATATCTTATGAGTGCTTTTGATTTTAGTGAAGAAAACCTTGATTACTTTGTTCGTTTGAAGCTAGCCTTTTCAAAAAATGTGACTTTGGAGCGGCTTCCTGTAGTGGCAGCTGTGAAACTTTATCTTGCTAGCATGTTGGAAAGGAGTTTATTGGATGGTGTGCTTGATGAGTTTGAGAGTCTGATGCTACTTATGGTTAGTCTTGCTGATAAAATCAATGCTCAAGAGGAAATGCTATCTACACTTTCCCCTGGGGATAAAAGTTCAAGAGAAAATTGCAGTACCATGATTGAAAGTTTTGGTGGTTCTTTTCTGGATGCTAAATGGCAATTTGAAGCCTTATTAGTGAAGTACCAGTTAGCGAAGCCTCAAGTAGCAAAAATGTCGCTCTCTAGACAAGTGCTTTCTAGCGACGGCTCTCAAGATGCTCAAAGAATTAAGTGTTTAGGGGTCGTGTTAGAAGTGCTTGAGGATCAGGTCGGTTTTGAAGCATCTGGCATCTTTCTTGATGAGGAAACATTCGTTACCTGCTTTAAAGCAGAGCTTTTGAGACTTGCAGCAGATCAAGCTAACCATGCTTCACTTAGGCTCTTGCAGCTCAAGCTGGAAAACGTAGGCGGGTGGGCAAGCTTGAGACCTGAAGAGCGAAACTTTAAACAACGTTTAAAAGCAGAGCTTGCAACTCTCGATATATTATCAGTTCAGGATTCTAGGCCAGCTGTTCCCGGCGGAAACGTCAACGATAGTGCAAGCTACTCGGCTGCTATAGAGGGAGCAGGAAGCCATGCTCCTCACAAGAGCTTGGAAGATTTTATTCGTTCGCTCTTTGCTGAGGGGGTTGTGCCCAATGATTCTAATTGTGATGCTTTATGTGAAGTGGGTAATCAAATCTTGGATGCTTTGTTTTCGGCTCGCAGCATGCCTACTGCTGGGCTTTCGCATGGTTATACTTACATAACTGAGAGCAGTGTAAATTCAGCATTTGCTGATATGTTCGATACGCTTTCAGCTGAGGGTGGGGTTGCTAGCTGCAATTACAGGAATCTTCCAAATTACGCACAGTTACTGGCAATTATATTTAGATTTGCCGTTTATCAACTTGCTCGCCTAGAGGCGCCCGTTCTAGAGCTTGTTGATAAGATGACTGTTTTTCTTACGAATATGGGTGCCGCAAAGTTTGGGCAAAATGCTGAAGCAGCTGATATTCTCTCTGCTGCAAATGTTGCCTTGACTGACTTTGAGCGCGGACTACCTTCTGAAGCGCAAAGTAGTTCAAATGCAGTGCTGAAACTTCAACAAACAGTGCTCCTTAATACTATAGCTGCTTTGAGTCTAAATCTTAAGGCTGAGATGTCAAAAAAATAACCTTTAAAGAAGCTTGATTTCAAATTCCAAAATAAATTCATTATCTATTTGAAACCTAGCAAATGAGTGCTATATATTTATGCCACCAAGTTAAAGTGTGACATGAACTTGTATGTCAAGGAGTGACAAAATGGGTGTACCAAGCCCTGTAAAAGAAGAAGATCTGCGAAGGTCTCATAAGATAGGTTTTTCTGCTCATTTTAAAGGGATTGACCCTGTAGATAGCTTTTTAGAGAAGATGAGAGTGCTTTTCACTCGGCTTGAATCTTCTGAAGCTTTTGATGATCCTGCGAGTAGACATCTCGTTGAATCAGCGATACAAGCGATAGCTCTTCAATCAGCACATCCAATGGCCCCGCTTTATTTAGCTCGAAGTCGATACAATCAGACGGTTGAGCTGGTTGGGAAGGTTGGCTGGGCTCAGCTGGGTTATGGGTTCTCTCAGGTCAATTTCTCCGATTTGGAGCGCGCAAAAAATGAGCTAGGGGGTTTGAGGCGAGGGCTAACGGTTGATGAGTGGTATCATATGGTTTGCGCATATCCTCTTTTGCTCGAGCAATGTTTTCTATCACCTCAGGTGAGTGATCCAGCTTCTGCGAAATACCAGCAGTATCGTTTTCCGCCTTTTAAGGCGATTGCTCATCACCATGCAAAATCACATGTGCTAACCTCTACGGAGAAAGATCCTTCAATGAGGGATAAACTTCTGCCCTATGCTAGACTTTGTTCAGAAGAGAAAACAGGCAATTCTCGTGAGGTTAATCTTTTATATGTGCTTTACTATGCCATGTTTTCTTTTTATTTAAAGCCAACGCCTGAGCTCATGCATCCAGCGAAAGCCTCGCTTGATTTCTTTGTGAGTGTCTTTGATGATCCCGCTAGTCTTCGATTCTCTCCATCAGTTATTCACCCTGCTCAACTAGAAGTTTTTCAAGCCATCTATCTTCTCACTTTCCGAGAAGAAGTTGGGCGTATGGAGTGTTGGGATGTTGAAGGTAAGAGAACTTTCTTTGCCCGCACAACCGTTGATGCTCGGAGTGCTGGATTGAAAAATCATCCACAACTTAGAGGGCCCATGAGAGCAGTTAGAAAGGTGTCACTAGCAACTGTTATGGAGCAAAATTTGTTTGCACTTGATGCAGAGGTTCAAAGGCTATGCTTTAGTTTGCAAACCTTCCATTTTATTGTGAATACACGTCAGAAAGAGAGCCTTATCAAGACGCGCATAACTTATTTGATGCATAACGTTCGTAGTGTTCCATCGGACTCTCGAAAATTGCTGGTCAATGCATTGCCGCTTTATGATGGTAGTGAACAGGTGCGAGTACAAATCTTACTTATGGCTGTTCTTTTGATCGATAAACCTGAGCGATACCAAGAGCAGGTTTTCTTTGCTTTAGAAAGGCTCTTTGAAAATATGCAGTTAGTTACAAAAGATATTAAAACGTTTATTTTTTCACTGGCAAAATTAAATGAACATTTCGAGGATTCTGAGTGTCCTGGTCGATATAATGTCGCACTCTATGCTTTTGTTCAGAAATTTAGGACTCTCTTAGAAAGTTTTGAAAGTTCCTTTGTCGGTGAAGAAAGAAGGCTTGCACTTTTTGAAAAACTTGAAAAGCTTAGTGAGGATTCCAAAACGAGTGTTCTTGGGATTACAAGAGGTATTGGTATTGAGGTAACAGAGGCTGATTTAGCTTTTGTGGAAGTTCTAAGTCATGGTAATAGGCGAGATAAGAAATTACTTGAACTGGAGGAGCCTTATGGAAAGGGATCTTTGCCAGAGTTTTTATATAAACAATTAAAAGAGCTTGAAGTTTCTTCTGATGATCCTGCCTCTCCTTCTGGTGATGGTGAGTACCTCTGTGTTGCAGATCCTTCAGGAGAGATTATTGCGTTAGATGTAAAGGTAGAACCACAATCTGTGCCTCCTAAGCAGGTGGCTTCAGAGGTTGTTGCTGGTCTTGGTGGTAACGCTCCAAGTACTGACCCAAGGCATGGTGGAGTGCTGGCTGGTCGTAGAAGGTATGATGAGGCAGAGCTATCTTCAAACCGCTACTCTTTGCATGGAGCCCCCGGCTTGCCTCTTTCGCCTGATGCTGGTGGTCGGAAGCGTTCAAAGAAAGATGGTGGTGGTGCGAGACGCGATCTTGGTTCGAGCTTTGGCGGCGTATAGAATTTAAGCACAAAATCCAAGGCTCAGCTTTAACTCTCGCATCCCCAGTCGCTTTCGGTATACAATGCTTCTCTTTATTTTAATGAATTGATTGCAATGTCTGCAAAATTTGTCCACTTACATACGCATTCTGAATTTTCAATTATTGATGGGATTTTGAAAATTAAACCCATGATTTCGCGTGTGTCTAATCAAGAGATGCCGGCGGTTGCGGTGACGGATCAAGCAAATTTATTTGGATTGATTAAATTCTATCAGGCGGCGATTGCTAAGGGTGTAAAGCCCATTATTGGTTCAGAAATTTGGCTTCATAATGACAGAAAACCGGATGCGCCTTTTTGCTTGGTGCTTTTGTGTCAAAATCAAACAGGTTATAACAATCTCAAATACTTGCTCTCACGTGCGTATATTGAAGGGCAAGCATTGGGTAAGGCCATCATTCAAGAAGCTTGGCTTAGTGGTCACACGGATGGTTTGATTGCACTTTCTTCGGCAACGCGAGGTGATATCGGCCAAGCATTGCTTGCGGGGAAGATCCCGCGTGCTGAAAAATGTTTGGCGAAGTGGCAAGCCCTATTTCCGGAAAGGTTTTATCTTGAGCTTGTGCGCACAGGTCGTGCGCGTGAAGAACAATACGTGCAAGCGGCGCTTGATTTGGCTGAAAAAAAGCAAGTCCCCGTTGTTGCCACCAATGATGTTCGATTTTTATCAAAAGAAGATTATGAAGCGCATGAAGCGCGTGTTTGTATTCATGATGGCTATGTTTTACATGATCCACGTCGGCCTCGCCTTTATAGTGAAGAACAATATTTAAGATCGCCTTCTGAAATGATCGCATTGTTTTCTGATGTGCCTGAAGCGATAGAAAATACACTTGAAATTGCCAAGCGTTGCAGTTTACCTATACGTTTAGGCGAAAGTTTTTTGCCGAACTTTCCTGTGCCGGAAGGCATGACGGTTGAAACCTATTTAGAAGAAGCGTCACAAAAAGGTTTAGAAAAACGTTTGGCGATTTTGTTTGATGTGAATGCTGATGATTTTTTAGAAAAAAGAAAACCGTTTGATGAGCGATTGAAAATCGAACTTGATGTGATTAATCAAATGGGTTTTCCAGGTTACTTTTTAATTGTTGCTGACTTTATTCAATGGTCTAAAAATAATGGTATTGCGGTGGGGCCTGGTCGTGGCTCGGGTGCGGGATCATTAGTCGCTTATGCGTTAGATATTACGGATATAGAACCTTTAAAATACGAATTACTCTTTGAGCGCTTCCTAAATCCAGAACGTGTTTCTATGCCTGATTTTGATATTGATTTTTGTATGGAAGGTCGTGATCGCGTGATCGAATATGTTGCTCAAAAATACGGTCGTGAAAGTGTGTCGCAAATTATCACCTTTGGTACGATGGCGGCAAAAGCGGTTGTGCGTGATGTGGGCCGCGTGCTAGATCATCCTTATGGCTTCGTTGATAAAATTGCAAAAATGATTCCCTTTGAGTTGGGGATTACTTTAGACGGAGCGTTAGAGGATCCTATTTTAAAAGAGCGTTATGAAAATGATGAAGAAGTTCGCGCACTTATTGATTTAGCGAAAAAATTAGAAGGCGTGACACGTAATGCGGGTAAGCATGCGGGTGGTGTTGTGATCTCGCCAGGAAAGCTAACGGATTTTTGCGCGCTTTATTGTGAAGAAGATGGCCATGGTTTTGTTACGCAATTTGATAAAGACGATGTTGAATCTGCGGGGCTTGTGAAGTTTGACTTTTTAGGTTTAAGAACGTTAACTATTATTGATTGGGCCGTTAAAAATATTAAAGCAAGACATCCTGATCAAAAAGATTTAGATATCACATTAATTTCAGTTGAAGATGAAAAGCCTTTTGAGCTTTTAAAAGCCTGTGAAACAACGGCTGTATTTCAGCTGGAATCCCGCGGCATGAAAGACTTAATTAAGCGATTACAGCCGGATTGCTTTGAAGATATTGTTGCGCTTGTGGCGCTTTTTCGTCCTGGCCCGTTACAATCGGGTATGGTCGATGACTTTATTGATCGTAAACATGGTCGCGCGAAAGTGAATTATCCTCATCCATCGTTGGAGCCGATTTTAAAGCCCACCTATGGTGTGATTTTATATCAAGAGCAAGTGATGCAAATTGCGCAAGTGTTGGCGGGTTACTCACTAGGTGCTGCGGATATTTTACGCCGCGCCATGGGTAAGAAAAAACCGGAAGAAATGGCAAAGCAACGTGAAATTTTTACCGAAGGCTCTATTAAAAATGGCGTTGATAAAAAAGTCGCGACACGTATTTTTGATTTAATGGAGAAATTTGCAGGTTATGGATTTAACAAATCGCATTCTGCGGCCTATGCATTGATTGCTTATCAAACGGCGTGGTTAAAAGCTTATTACCCTTCTGAATTTATGGCAGCCGTTTTATCTTCGGATATGGATAATACGGACAAGGTCGTTATCTTTGTTGAAGAATGTGAAGCTATGAAGTTAAAAGTCTTGCCGCCTGATGTTAATAAAAGTGAAATTGCTTTTACCGTAAATGATCAAGGTGAAATTGTTTTTGGGCTTGCTGCTATTAAAGGTGCGGGTGAAGCGGCGCTCGCAAGCATTATTGAAACACGTCAAAAAGAAGGTGAATTTAAGCATTTTTTTGATTTTTGTAAACGTGTTGAGCTTCGAAAAGTTACAAAGCGCGTTATTGAGGCGTTAATTAAATCTGGCGCTGTTGATCATCTTGGGCCGTATCGTTCTTCAATGTTTGAAACAATGCCGAAAATGTTGCAAGCTGCGGATCAACATTGTCGAAATGCTACCAGCAATCAAGACGATATGTTTCTAGCTGAAGTTGATGACCATGAAGAAATGATGATGCCTGATTTCTCAGACTCGGATCGTTGGCCGATGATTAAGCGTCTTCAATATGAAAAAGAAACCTTAGGTTTTTATTTAAGTGGTCATCCCTATAATCAATTTGCAAATGAAGTTCAACAAATTGCACCAACACGTGTTGCAGAATTGCCACAATTTATGAATAAGACAGTTAAGATCGCAGGACTAGTTGTTGGAATTCGCACGTTAAAAACAAAGCGTGGAAAATCAATGGCGATTATTGGTGTTGACGATAGCAGTGGCCGCATAGAGTTAGTTGCTTTTTCTGAAGTGTATGATGATATTCGTGAAAAATTAGTGAAAGATATTATTGTGTTTGTTGATGGTGAAGTTGCGCATGATGATTTTACAGGTGGCGTTAGAATGACTGCCAATAATATTGTGACGTTAGATGATGTAAGGCAGCGCTCAGCAAAATGTTTGCAACTCATTATCGATGGAGAAGATGCACAAGCAACAATCGATAAAATGGCAGAAATTTTAACACCTTTTAAAGGTGGGCGTTGTCCTGTGCAAATTAGGTATTCTTCCGATAAGGCGAAAGGCGTGTTATCGTTAGGCAAAGAATGGGCGGTCAATCTTTCAGAAGATTTATTGAGCCAATTAAGATATTATTTGTCGGATGACAATGTAATTGTAAAATATAAGTGACAGGCAAAAGAGAGCCGTAGGGTGGGTTCTTTGCGGAGCAAAAATCCCACCATCGGATGAAGCAGATAGCTGGGATTATTTAGTGTGGCTCGCGAAGGTATACACTTTAATAGGGTTTATAACTGTTTTCCTGTAAGATGAGTCCTCCTTAACTTATTGAATTTCAAAGAGAGAAATGTGAGCTCAAAAACACTCATCGCAGGCGTAGACGAAGTAGGCAGAGGTCCATTATTCGGCACAGTCGTTGCAGCAGCCGTTATTCTTGACCCTGAAAACCCCATCGAAGGCTTAATGGACTCAAAAAAACTCACTGAAAAGAAGCGCGAAGCCTTATATGACATTATTTGTGACAAAGCACTCGCCTATAGCATCACAAGCGCAAGTGTCGAAGAAATCGATGAAATCAATATCTTACACGCGAGCATGCTTGCAATGAAGCGGGCTATTGAAAGCTTAAGTGTGAAACCAACCCAAGTCTTGGTCGACGGCAATCGTCTTCCAGATATCGATTATCCCGCAGAAGCCATCATCAAAGGCGACCAAAAAATCGAAGCCATCAGTGCTGCGAGTATTATCGCTAAAGTGACGAGAGATAGAGAAATTGTAGCTTTAGACAAAATTTACCCAGGCTATGGCCTTGCCAAACATAAAGGCTACCCCACAAAACAGCATGTCGAAGCGTTAAAAACTTTAGGCATTACACCATTGCACCGTCGATCTTTTGCGCCAGTGAAGCAATTAATCAAAGAAAGTGTCTAATGTCGGGGTCTGACCCCTATTTGAATTAAATTGAAAAAACAAAGAGTTAACGCCAATATCTAAAAAATTATTTATACATCAAAGACTTACCTAAGCATAGATTCGAGAAATTGCAAAAAACACTTGCCAATCAAGACAAATTTTGTTCAAATGAATGACATTAGTAAGAAAAACCTCCTATATGAGGACGTCTCTATGCCTAGTTTGACAACTGTAAGAGATTTATCACAGCTTTGTGAAGACCTTGGACGCTCTAAAAAACTCCTAAATGAATGGCACGCGAACCCCGGTATCAAAAGAAGAACGGGTAGTGGAGACAGGAAGGGAGATATCATACTTGCGGTTATCAAAAAAATAACCGATCTTGAGACATCAATCGAAGAATATTGCAGCTTTCTGAAAAAAACATCTTCCTCAGAGTTAATTTTTTTAAATGAATGGCCTGAGCTTAATGAAGTCTATCAAAGCTGCCTTGATTCCATTAACACGCTCAGTGATAGTGTATCCCCACTGCTTGACGGTGATCAGTTTTCTAGTAAAGGCGCAACAAAGCTTTTGCAGGAATTAAATAAATTACTTTCAGATAACAAGATTGATGAGGGTGCTGTCGTTCTTAGTTCTAGCGCTTTTCGTGAAAAATATTTAGAGGAAAAACCCGACCAACAAATTTATGGCGTTTACATTGAAGGTATGCGACGAGGGAATATTACTGTTACGAGTGAAGTAGAGGCTAGCATTGCTAAATTGGCAGCTGGTAGTGAGCCATTTTTTCAATCAGAGCATGGCGCGTCCTATCAATTACTTCAGTTTGTTTTAAGTGTTGCCCAAAAAGCAAGGTTAACTACTTCTGATCCCTATGGCTATTTTAGTGCTTATAGTGTTGATGCACGCAATAATGAAGAGCCGCTTGTCTCACGCTCAAAAATCAATGGAGGAACTCCTTTTGATGTTTTTTCAGAGAAAGTAGTATCTCAAGCTGGCCCTTTGCAGCACCTTAAACTTTTGTCGGTTAAGCTGGAAAGAGGGAGGTGTTTGTGTTTGGACGTTTCTCGAGGCGAAGAAACTTATCGTTTGAAATGTTTTATTTCTAGTTTGGATATGTTGGCTTCAAATTTGAAGGGGTTACCTTCCTCGTCCCCTGAAACATTTACTGTGCTTGAGAAACTTAAGCTTGAGGATGAAGTAACAGACCCTAAAGTTGTTCTTTTGACAGGATTGCCAGAAGCAGAAGCAGAAGCAGAAGCAGAAGCAGAAGCAGAAGCAGAAGCAGAAGCAGAAGCAGAAGCAGAAGCAGAAGCAGAAGCAGAAGAAGAAGAAGAAGAAGAAGAAGAAGAAATAGTATGCCGAGTTGAGAGACTGCCATCTCTGCACTTGCCGTCCGATGATGAGGGGAGAGAGGAAGAAGCTGAAGAAGAGAGTTTAAGCACAATTGCTGAAAGTGGCGGAACTGAAGATGAAGAAGGCTGGGCAGACAGGCTTCTGGGTCGAGTATTAGAAACACAGAGAGGAAGCCAGGAAGAAGGTTCTGGCTCCAGCTTAGCTTCAGAAACAGGAACAGAAACAGGAACAGGAACAGGAACAGGAACAGGAACAGGATTAGAAGATGGCGTGTATGAAGCAAGGGCGGCTGATGATGGTTCTGGTGCTGCGCAAATTGTTATAGGTGAAGCTGTAGCTGTAGCAAGCAGCTCCAGTGATGAAAGAAGTCAAACATCTGAGGAAGACCCGCTTCAAAAACTAAAAGGCTCAATTGAGAGTCGACTGCTTGAGCTGGGTAATTTTTTGAGACGCCCTTATGGGAAAAAAGAGTTTATAGAAAGAGAAAAATTTGAGTTGAAGGCAATATTGGCTTCACTCTGTGTTGAAGATGAGGGTGCTGTCAGCTTGCGTGCCCGTGCTTTTGCATATCAAGACATACCTCTAACTAGAAGAGTACTGGAAGAAGCGTCGGCATCAGAACAAGCGTCTGCCCCCTATTGGCAAGTACGAGCTTGTTTAGATCAATTATTTCCTGCCAATGAAAGGGAAGAGCCCCAAGATTTGGGCGAGGAAGAAGATGAGTCCCACCCACCTACGCATGAAAGTTTTGTCCTGTATCAAGCATTAACCAATAAGTCGTTATTTGATTCGAGTTGGATTACAAGTTTAACTCGAGATTTGCTTCCAGCCGATAAGCCTCAGCTTGTGAGTATGCTTGAAACTGCCGAGGCTCAGCTTGTATCCATTATTCAGCACGATGGTGTTTATAGCTTCGAGGCAATTTATTCGGAGATCAGGTATGCGCTAACAAGAAGCCGCACGCAAGGAACTACTGATGTTCTTGATTATCTTGCTACAAAAGCCGTTGATTTAAAATGCCTTCTGTCAGTGCTTGCTATTCGTGATTTGAAAGAATCGCTAGCTCGCGTTAATGAATTCAGCGGAGCTTGGATAGATGGTTTTTACGCAGATTGGTTTTTGTATGTGACCGATAGCAAAGAAAGTTCAGAAGCTTTAGGTGCGCTTCTCTATACGGATTATGCTTCTAAAGGATATTTTGATGAAGGCAAAAAAGAACTTTTTCAAGCATTTTGTGCTGTTGATAATGAAGCTAAACATATTGGCATGACCCTTGATGAGCATATAATCAGGTTGCGCTGCTCTTTTTTGTCGGACGCAAATTCCCAAGGTGCTGCTTACCCAGATGGAGGGAGTGTGTCTGATGCTAGTAGTATGCAGGGTTCTGTCCGTGATGACCCGAGCTCACACGCTGGCTCTGAAGCCGCGGCTGATGAGCATCTCATTGAACAAGCCATGTTAACTGGAGATAACCTTGAGCGAGCTAGATTAAGTAGAGATAGCCTTCGGCAGCATGAACTAGAAGGTGAGCGCTCCGCTTTGCGTGCTGTAGAGGAGGCGGCTCCAGTTTTAACTTTGGAAGAACAAGAAGCCTTGCGTCTAGCAAGGGATCATTCTACTTCGGGAAGAGCTCTAATTGATTCGATCGGACGCTTACAAAGTTCAGCATTGATAGCTACCTTACACACAGAAAACGCAGAGGCACTTAATTGGCTCTCGATAGATTACTGGAAAAAGCATAAGCCTGTTCCCTTTGATGATGTCGGCGACTTACCTCCTGCTTTACGTTTTTTTGGGAATGCTGCGCCAGAATTAGATGTGGCGGTGCTGGGTTCTTCGTATCCTCCCATTGGAGAGGTAAATCCAGGGCGTGGCGCTGCGCCTGAACCTGTCGAAGGCTTGCCTAGATGTTCTGCGGGTCTTGAATCTATTACGAAGCTTTTTTATGCTAACGTTCTAGCATTTAAGGAAAGCAATCCTGAATTCACAGGCCCAATAGATGATATGCTTTCTCGTGTTCTTCAGAGGGTTGAGGCGGTTGGTGCTGGCGGCTGTCATAATGAAGATAGAAACATGACCTCCTTGTTGACTGATGAAGCCCCTATACTTTTAGCGTCGCTTTACTCTATGGCAGATCTTGCTGTTAAACCTGTCGAGGGAAGAAAAGTGACATCCTATCAAGAGCATTTAATTGCTAGATTTGCACGGTGTTCTACCGTAGTCCGTCTAAATGTTGCTGTTCCAGCGTTAGATGTTTGGCGTGCTGGCTGTATGGAGGTAATACATGGTGGCATCAAACGTATTCATGACCCTTTGTCCTTTCTTGATGAGGGTTTTAATAGACATCTCGAAGGTAACGTATTAAATGAAGCTAAAGCGCTTTTGGAACTTATGCAAAGCAAGCATGCGTCTGCTTCGGCAGCATTTACTGAAAATTTAGAAGATACTAGAAATATGAGGGGGCCTCTTAAGAAATGGAGGAAGAAACTTAAAACTAAATTCGGTGCTGGGAAAAAGGCTAAAACTACTTTAAGTGTGGCATTTGAGGAAGAGCAACGTCTGATTGCTGCATTGCAGGAAGCATATGATGCAATAAACAAACCTGAATTGTATGAAGTTAGTAACACTGTTGAGTGGACGACTTTCTATCAGAAGTTCGATGATTTAAAAGCCCACCTGAAATCAGTGCAAGCTCCAGTGACTATGCCGCCTGCCGGAAAGTCTCTCGGCCGACTTGCTCGGTTTAAAGATGCTCGGGTTCAGAAAGCATTTAAAAAATTACAACCTGTTGATGGCAATCAATCAGTGCTTGCTTCTTGGGAAGTTGAAGACAATCGCGATGATGTCGATGATATGTCAAAGGGTTTTTTGTCTGCGTGTGTAGGTGCATTCGGTGCGAGAGATGCATATTCTTTAGAATCCAGACAGACAGTTAGCAAGTATTTTGAGGGAAAAGAAAACGCAATGCGAGCTTGTTTGTCTGATTTTAACTTAGTTGCACTTTCTATGCTTAATTATGCTCAATCCGATAATTTTGATGAAGAGGAGAGTGAAGCCGGGGAAGAAGAAGGGTTGCTAGCGGTTGAAGAAATGTCTGAAGAGGAAGAGGAAAAGGAGATGCCGCCGGAGTTAGAAGGTGCTGACGCCAGCGAGGCTGAACGACTACATAGGGGAGCGGTGAGCGAACTAAGAGAGAAGATGACTGCTCAAAGGGAGAAAATAGCACGCTTACGCTTAGCAAATACTGGTTTAACTGCCCAGCATAGTACGGATAAAGTTAAACGCAGACTGCTCAGAGCGAGAGTAGCTGAAACAAGGCGAGTAGCTGCGGCTAATCAAGCAGAGTTAAAACTTGATGCGCGCGAGATAAGATTTGAAGCCTATCAAGCAGAAGTTGAAAATGTTCGTAAAAAGCAGGCTGATACTAAAGCGATGCAAGGTCAGCAACGCACAATTTATAGTTTGAGGGGAGAACTTGCTGAGCAAGAAGAACGAGCCATCGTTTCACGGAGAGACTTCAATGCACAAGCTAAAGAGTTAGAAGCTCATCTTGAGGTTGGTAAAGGAGCTATGCGCCAATTAGACGAGAAAATACGTGCACAAGTAGATGAGATACGTATTTTAATTCGTTTGGTGGCGCCTATAGCGAGGTCGTCTTTTGATGGCTGCTTGCCGGGAGTATTGCGGGACCTATCAGGGTTGGCTGGCAAAGATGCAAAATATGATGCGGGTTCTGGGGCGATACTTGGTCATGCTAAGCCTTCTGAGCTTTTCTTGCAAAAAGTAGTTCGTCATTATTCAAAACCAAATGCTGATCGTTGGAGCCTTGAGAAAGTAAAATATGATATAGAGGGTTTAGTGCTTGGCTCACTGCGAGAGATCTTTGTTTATAAGGAAGAAGATCATGAAAGAACTAAGCTCGGCATGAAGTACTATGACGCTGTTTTGAACTTTGGCGGGGTTATCAATGTTTTAAAAGAGGCCGATGCTTCTTCATTTTCAAGGCTAATAAGTATTTTAGAGAGCTGTCTTGATGCTATTCGGGATAGGGCGAAAGAATTAAAACCTTCTAGTAAAAGGGGGTCGGTGACGAGTCAATCTAGTGTGCTCGCTCAAAGTGTTTTTGTGGACGCAATAAATGGTCACACGGAACGTGCTAGTTTAGCGGCTTTAAAGTTTGCTGAAATGGATGAAGCTATGGTGTTGAAAGCTTCACTTGCGGAGAGAGATGAACAAATAAGCGCGCTCTCAAGTGTTTCAGGGTTACCTGAAGAAACAGAGCTTACATTACCTGAACGCTTTTTGCCTGCAACAACGAGGAGGCGACTTGAAGGATATAGAGGACGTACTGCTGCTTCTGAAGGTGAAGCGGCTGCCTTGGGGCACGAACTAGAAGCATTGAAATTACGTAATCTTGAGCTAGAAACCAGAATGGAGGCTTATACTCAAGATTTTGCTTTAGCAAGAATGAAAGACGTTTCAGAGGCTTTGCAAAGATATCAGAGAGGTATCCTGGGTTCAGGAGGTTTTGAGCCCGCTTATTCTACTTTAGAAAATAGAGTTTTGGGAATATATAAAAATTTATACGACGAAAATTCTAAAATAATGGAGGAAAATAAGGCTCTTCACGTTGATCTTGCTAGGGCTGGAGAGAGAGAAGATGGCGCCCTTCAGTCTACTGGAAAGAAAAACAAGAAACTTTCTAGAGCAGCCTCTTCAGGAGCTGCTTCTCAAGAGGGTCTTCGAGAGGAATTGGAAGGCAAATATTCTAATGACATTGCAAGTCTTCGCGCTGAACTTGAGCTAGCTCAAGGTGAATTGAATAGACTTGCTGATGGTGATGCTTTGACAAGCTCAGGTATTGCAGCTCATCAAGAAATTATTCGCAGTTTGATCACAAGTCTTCGAAAGTCTGAAGTGTTGAGAGATACTGATAGGGTAGCGTTTGACGTTTTTCGGGCAGAAAGTGCAGCGAATGATGCGCACTATACTGCGTTATCAACACGTTATACTTTAGCCATGATGGCGTTAGCTGGGCGAACTGAGCCAGTTGTCGTAGTTGAGGAAAGCAGTCCTAGAGAGCTTCAAGAGAGTGCGCCACCAGATCCGTTCTTTGAAAGAAACGATATACCACTTGAAGAGTTGTTAATAGAAGTTATGGATCCAAGAGGAAAGGCTCGTGATACTGAGGCAGCCGATCATGCAAGGCAAAGAAAACTGCCTTTCTTGGTAGAGTTGGTGAGGCAATTTTTATCAGATATCGTTCATGGAAAAGAGCCTGTTTCGCCACTTCAGTCTCGTTTAGGTAATGTAACCATTGCCAAAGAAGAGGCGATAACAAATATCCGTCTGATTTTTGAACAATTTATGCAGGCTGACGATCCTTTTAAAGAGTCAATTCATTCGCGTGAGGCGTCTTTTCCTGATTTTTGTGCTTTGTTATGTTGGTATGGGGTTTATGCGTTTGATGCGCCAGGAACTACTCAATTTGACGGTGCGCATAATCTTATCGGGTACTTGACCAAGCTTGAGATATATCTTGCCAATTTTTCTTCTGGGGATCTAGGCGATACTGTTATAAGAGGGTCTCTTAAGCGTTTGCATGAGGTGTTTTCTGGTAAACTCTACGCCAATCCTTTACTTGAGGGTTCCAAGGCAGAGTGTGCGACTAAATTGTTAGAGATATTAGACTTGGCGTGTTTCTCTAAGAGTGCAGGACATGAGCAAGAGAATACATCTCTCAAAAAATAATGGATAAATAATTTGATCTTTAAGAAATTAATGCTATAGATTTATGTCACCTATTTAAAGTGTGACATGAAGTTTGTATGTCAAGGAATGATAATGACAAGCCCAGTAAAAGCTGACACGCAACACGATGGTGCAGATAGCGCCCTTGAGACGCATAAATATTGGTCAGACAAGGCGCGAATGGCCTTAGATCCAGCAGCTCAACACAGATACCATAGAGCAGCAATTGCTTCCGCACACCAATCATCGCATAAAGATGCTCCTCTCCATGCGGTAGCTTCAGAATTTGCGAAAATTATTGGTTTCATCGATAGAAGAATTTCTTGGTTTCAAATTGGTGGAAAACTAAATAAAATTGATTTCAAACTGCTCGCAGAAGCAAGAAAACGCCACATGTTGCAAGAGGTTAGAATGCTCTCGCTAGAGGAGTGGTATGAAGCACTTCGTGCTTTCCCAATATTGATTTCAAAATTAATGACCGTACCGTTTGACGAGTTAAGTGCAAGACAGCCTGCAGGTGAAGAACGTGCAGACTTAAGTATAACCGCCATTGTTGAGCATCATGCAGCGCAGCGAATTGAAGCTCAGAATGATCGTATCATTTTTCATATTATGCAGTGTACGGGTGAGTATCAAAAAGATTTTCAGCGAGAATTTCCATTCTATCTATTATATAGGGCTTTGTATTCTGCAGCTACGGCTAGGCTTGAGCATAGTAATCCTATTTCTGCGTTTGCTACTTTTGTTAATCTTTTCTCTGTTCCTGAGTTCGAGGAAGCAATACCGAAATATTTGTATGTTGGTACTATGAGGAGGGTTAGTGATGTATATGATGAGGTTTCAAGGCTTTTCTTTGCCTACCCTATTGTTTGTACCACGGCTACTTATAAGTTTTTAAACAGACTTTCACTGATGGTCGAATTGCCTACGGGTATTAGTGTTACGATTGAAAGAGAGCCAATCGCTGCTGCAATTATAGAGTACAAGCAATTAAATGATCGCCAGGAAAAAAGAGAAAAAAGTCTTGTTCGAGATTTTGTTAATGTTGTCAGTTTTTTAAGCCCAAAAGCTAGGAAACGAAAAGCAAATGTATTGGATGAAGAATCTCTTTCTGCAGATATACTGAGTTTGATTTGTAACTTAAAGCAATTGGAGGAAACTGAAATTGCAGAGCTTCAAAGGCGACTAGAAAATCGGCCTTATAATTCATTTTTAGATATTCAGCTTCGCTTTTTAATGTTAGGTATTTACTTGCTAGCAGAAGATCAAATTGATTTAGGAAAGGTTGAGTCTGTTTTTAGTTCCTTGCTGGGAGATGAAAGTTTTGTTGGGGAAGCGCAGAGCTATTCGCCTTATCTTGAGGCGATCTCTGTGTGTTTTTCAAGTACGTTGGAAAGAGATACGTCTAAAGGACTTATCCATTATTTTTGTGAAGCCTTAACTGAATTTTTGAAAGAAAAAGAACTTGAAGGTGCGCCTTATCATAGAGTGCTTAATCAAATATACCAGTTAAGTATGAATACGGCATTTTCGGAACTTTGTATTTCAGGTGTCCGACCGCCCAAAGATCCCCTTGAAGATGCTGGTTTTGCCGCATTTATTCATACGCTTGAAAATGAGATTTGGTCTAATTTGGGTCTTCCAGGCTCCCAGCTTGGGGGGGTTGCTCGTGATGAGGCTGCACTAAGAAGATCAAGAACGCCCGATGGAAAGAGTACGGGAGCTGGGGGAGGTTTGTCTCAGTCTGGGGTTGTGCCAAAGTCTGAACCTAGGGTTAGGGGAGGAGGGGTTCTTTCTGATAATCCGAGTGCCCTGTATGGTCGTGGTGGTTCGGGCGGAGATGCTGATACTGACACAAGTAAGCGCCTTGACTTTGCTTGAGCGGATCCTTTTATAACGCTCGCATCATCAACTGCTTTCGGTATACAATGCCTCTCTTCATATTAATTATTAGCTAGCAATGTCTGCAAAATTTGTCCATTTACATACGCATTCTGAATTTTCGATTATTGATGGGATTTTGAAAATTAAGCCCATGATTTCGCGTGTGTGTAATCAAGAAATGCCTGCGGTTGCGGTGACGGATCAGGCGAATTTATTTGGATTGATTAAATTTTATCAAGCGGCTATTGCTAAGGGTGTAAAGCCCATTATTGGTTCAGAAATTTGGCTTCAAAATGACAAAAAACCTGATGCACCTTTTTGCTTAGTGCTTTTGTGTCAAAATCAAACAGGTTATAGCAATCTCAAATACTTGCTCTCTCGTGCGTATATTGAAGGGCAAGCCTTGGGTAAGGCAATCATTCAAGAAGCATGGCTTAGCGGTCACACGGATGGTTTAATTGCACTTTCTTCGGCAACACGAGGTGACATTGGTCAAGCGTTGCTTGCAGGGAAAATCCCGCGTGCTGAAAAGTGTTTGGCGAAGTGGCAAGTCCTATTTCCGGAAAGGTTTTATATTGAACTTGTTCGCACAGGTCGTGCGCGTGAAGAACAATATGTGCAAGCGGCGCTTGATTTGGCTGAGAAAAAACAAGTCCCTGTTGTTGCAACAAACGATGTTCGGTTTTTATCAAAAGAAGATTATGAGGCGCATGAAGCGCGTGTTTGTATTCATGATGGTTATGTTTTACATGATCCACGTCGGCCTCGCCTTTATAGTGAAGAACAATATTTAAGATCGCCTTCTGAAATGATCGCATTGTTTTCTGATGTGCCTGAATCGATAGAAAATACAATCGAGATTGCAAAACGTTGTAGCTTGCCTATACGTTTAGGCGAAAGTTTTTTGCCGAACTTTCCTGTGCCAGAAGGCATGACGGTTGAAACATATTTAGAAGAAGCTTCACAAAAAGGTTTAGAAAAACGTTTAGCCATTTTATTTGATGTAAAAGCCGATGATTTTTTAGAAAAAAGAAAACCGTTTGATGAGCGATTGAAAATCGAACTTGATGTGATTAACCAAATGGGTTTTCCAGGTTACTTTTTAATTGTTGCCGACTTTATTCAATGGTCTAAAAATAATGGTATTGCGGTGGGGCCTGGTCGTGGTTCGGGTGCGGGGTCATTGGTGGCTTATGTGCTAGATATTACGGATATAGAGCCTTTACAATACGAATTACTCTTTGAGCGCTTCCTAAATCCAGAACGTGTTTCTATGCCCGATTTTGATATTGATTTTTGTATGGAAGGTCGTGATCGTGTCATTGAATACGTCGCGCAAAAGTATGGCCGTGAAAGTGTGTCGCAAATTATTACCTTTGGTACGATGGCAGCAAAAGCGGTTGTGCGTGATGTGGGTCGTGTGCTTGATCATCCTTATGGCTTTGTTGATAAAATTGCAAAAATGATTCCCTTTGAGTTGGGGATTACTTTAGAGAAAGCGTTAGAAGATCCTATTTTAAAAGAACGTTATGAAAACGATGAAGAAGTTCGCGCGCTTATTGATTTAGCAAAAAAATTAGAAGGCGTGACGCGTAATGCAGGAAAGCATGCGGGTGGCGTTGTCATTGCGCCAGGAAAATTAACGGATTTTTGTGCGCTTTATTGTGAAGAAGATGGTCATGGCTTTGTGACGCAATTTGATAAAGATGATGTTGAATCTGCGGGACTTGTGAAGTTTGACTTCTTAGGTTTGCGAACGTTAACCATTATTGATTGGGCGGTTAAAAATATTAAAGCAAGACATCCTGATCAAAAAGATTTAGATATTACGTTAATTTCTGTTAGGGATGAAAAGCCCTTTGAGCTTTTGATGGCCTGTGAAACAACGGCAGTGTTTCAGTTAGAGTCGCGCGGGATGAAAGATTTAATTAAACGCTTACAGCCGGATTGTTTTGAAGAGATTATTGCACTTGTGGCGCTTTTTCGTCCTGGTCCATTGCAGTCGGGCATGGTAGATGATTTTATTGATCGTAAACATGGTCGCGCGAAAGTGGATTACCCTCATCCTTCTTTGGAACCGATTTTAAAACAAACCTATGGTGTTATTTTATATCAAGAGCAAGTGATGCAAATTGCGCAAGTGTTAGCGGGCTATTCGCTTGGCGCCGCGGATATTTTGCGTCGTGCTATGGGTAAGAAAAAACCTGAGGAAATGGCAAAGCAACGTGAAATTTTCACAGAAGGCTCGATTAAAAATGGTGTTGATAAAAAAGTCGCAACACGCATTTTTGATTTAATGGAAAAATTTGCAGGTTATGGTTTTAACAAATCACATTCAGCAGCTTACGCGTTAATTGCTTATCAAACAGCATGGTTAAAAGCTTTTTATCCTGCTGAATTTATGGCCGCTGTTTTATCTTCGGATATGGATAATACGGACAAGGTGGTTATTTTTGTTGAAGAATGTGAGCGCATGGAATTAAAGGTTTTGCCGCCTGATGTCAATAAAAGTGAAATCGCTTTTACCGTGAATGATCAAGGTGAAATTGTTTTTGGTCTTGCTGCAATTAAAGGTGCAGGTGAAGCAGCGCTCGCAAGCATTATTGAAACACGTCAAAAAGAAGGTGAATTCAAGCATTTTTTTGATTTTTGTAAGCGTGTTGAACTTCGAAAAGTCACAAAGCGCGTCATTGAAGCGTTAATTAAATCTGGCGCTGTTGATAATCTTGGCCCATATCGTTCTTCAATGTTTGAAACGATGCCGAAAATGTTGCAAGCGGCGGATCAACATTGTCGCAATGCCTCAAGCAATCAAGATGATATGTTTTTAGCGGAAGTTGATGATCATGAAGAAATGATGATGCCTGATTTTTCAGAGTCGGATCGTTGGCCGATGATTAAACGTCTTCAATATGAGAAAGAGACCTTAGGTTTTTATTTAAGTGGTCACCCGTATAATCAATTTGCAAAAGAAGTTCAACAAATTGCGCCAACACGTGTTGCAGAATTGCCGCAGTATCTGAATAAGACGGTTAAAATTGCGGGACTAGTCATTGGGATTCGTACGTTAAAAACAAAACGCGGAAAGTCGATGGCGATTATTGGCGTTGATGATAGTAGTGGGCGCATTGAGTTGGTTGCTTTTTCTGAAGTGTATGATGATATTCGTGAAAAATTAGTGAAAGATATTATTGTGTTTGTTGATGGTGAAGTTGCGCATGATGATTTCACAGGTGGCGTTAGAATGACCGCCAATAATATTGTGACTTTAGATGATGTGAGGCAGCGTTCCGCGAAATGTTTACAGCTCGTTATCGATGGAGAAGATGCGCAAGCAACGATCGATAAAATGGCAGAAATTTTAGCACCTTTTAAAGGTGGGCGTTGTCCTGTGCAAATTAGGTATTCTTCCGATAAAGCGAAAGGCGTGCTATCGTTAGGCAAAGAGTGGGCAATCAATCTTTCAGAAGATTTACTGAGCCAATTGAGATATTATTTGTCGGATGACAATGTAATTGTAAAATATAAGTGACAGGCAAAAGAGAGCCGTAGGGTGGGTTCTTTTGCGAAGCAAAAAAATCCCACCAACTTAAAGCAAGATGTGAGAGAAAATATGCATTTAAACTATCTAGACTTCGAACAACCCATCGCTGAACTTGAAGCAAAAATTACTGAGCTCAGGCAACTAGACCAAACAGCTGAAGTCAATATCGACGAAGCTATTTCAAAGCTCGAAGAAAAAAACCGTCAACTTACTCAAAGTATTTTCGCAAACCTTTCTACAATGCAAGTTGTACAAGTTGCAAGGCATCCTATGCGTCCTTTAGCTTCAGATTATATCCGCGAAGTATTTACTGATTTTGATGAGCTGCATGGTGATAGACATTATTCCCAAGGCGCTTCTATTATTGCAGGGACAGCAAGATTTAATGGTATGCCGGTAATGGTTATGGGACACGAAAAAGGCCGTAAAACCGCTGAAAAATTAAAGCGTAATTTTGGTATGCCGCGACCAGAAGATTATCGTAAAGCTTTGCGATTATTTAAAATGGCAGAGAAATTTAAAATGCCAATCATTACGTTAATCAATACAGCAGGCGCTTATCCAGGTATTGGCGCTGAAGAGCGGAATCAAAGTGAAGCGATCGCGAGAAATCTTTTTGAAATGTCGACATTAAAAACGCCGATTATTGCTATTGTCGTAGGTGAAGGCGGTTCTGGTGGCGCATTAGCATTAGGCGTTGCTGATAGAGTTGCTATGCTTCAATACAGTATATATTCAGTTATTTCGCCAGAAGGTTGCGCCTCGATTCTTTGGAAAACGCCTGATAAAGCACCTGAAGCTGCCGAAGCGCTTGGTTTAACGGCGCAAAAGATTAAAAAATTAGATTTGGTTGATGCTGTTATTGAGGAGCCTTTAGGGGGCGCTCATCGTGATGAGAAGCTTATGGCTGAGCGTGTCAGTGCTTATATTGAAGAACAGCTTTCTGTATTAAAAGCATTGCCTATGGATGAGCTTTTAACCTTGCGATATCAAAAACTCATGGACTATAAATAAATTAACTATGAAAGAAGTTTTAAAAACAAACATCACCGCACTAGATTTATCCAAAAAAATCTACGTCGCTTATAGCGGTGGTGTTGATTCTCATGTTTTATTACATGCATTAAGTGAGCTTCGGTCGGAGTTCCCCCATTTAGATTTAAATGCGATTCATATTCATCATGGCATGCAAAAAGAAGCGGATGCTTGGGATGAGCATTGCAAAGCCATTTGTCGTGCATTAAATGTTCCTTATGTTTCAAAAAAAGTGCTTGTGGAAATTAAAGGCGGTGATAGCCCAGAAGCAGAGGCGAGAAAGGCGCGTTATAAAGCATTTGAATCATTAATTGGCGACCACTATTTATTGTTAGCACAGCATTTAGAAGATCAAACAGAGACCTGTCTTTTGCAGCTTTGTCGAGGTTCAGGCATTAAGGGTTTGGCAGCGATGCCCATGCAAAAAAAATTAGGTAAAGGGCAAATGTTACGGCCTTTGCTAAGTGTTTCGAAATCATCTATTTTAGATTATGCAAAACAGCATGATTTAAAAAACATTGAAGATCCTTCGAATCAAGATGAAAAATATTCAAGAAATTTTTTACGTAAGCGCGTATTGCCTTTATTGCGCGAACACTACCCTTCACTGGATACATCTATTACAAGAACAACGCGACATGCTTCGGAAGCTAATGCTTTATTGAATCAATTAGCTGAACAAGATTTGAAGATGGTTATTGATAGGACAGAAGAAGCATTAAGCACTGAAAAGCTTATTACTTTAGATGAAGCAAGAATTCGTAATGTATTACGCTTTTGGATTCATCGGGAAGGTTTTATTTTACCTAGTTCGAATATTCTAGTGCGTATTCTAAAAGACATTTTATTTTCAAAGAAAGATGCCAAGCCCGTTGTTGAATGGGGTAATGCAAAAATAATCAGAGCCGGAAATACAATAAGCCTTTTAAACCGCGAGTAGGGCGAGTTTAAAGCATACGCAAAAATCCCACCTCTTCGGATGCTCCCGATGGTGGGATTTCTCACTGCGTTCGAGAACCCACCCTACACGTTCCTAAGGATTTTTATATTGAGTTGGGATGATTCTTTTTGAGTGGGGTGGGTTCTTTGCGTACGCAAAAATCCCGCCTCTTCGGATGTTCCCGATGGTGGGATTGCTTACTGCGTTCGAGAACCCACCCTACGTGTATGGCGTCATTCCTGCGAAACCAGGAAGGATAAAAAATTTCGGCTCAAGAGCAAGGTGACAGACAAAAAAAACGGGTAATAAGCCAAGGCTCATTACCCGTTAAAGATTTGTTAGTTGTAGTAACTAATTAGTCTTTTTTCATACCGCAGCAAGCGATATATTTGATTAGTGCACCAACAGCTAAAATTGGAATCATAACATCAAAGAATGTTGTAATTACAAAAATAGGTCGCATTGATGTCTGTGGAAGCGTAATTGCAAGGATCGCAATAACCACAGCAAAAATTACAATAACTAATGCCCAAACTTTATTCATAAACTACCTCTCCATAAGTAATCGTCAAACGAAATATTCAACCAAACATTTTAAACGAATAACGTTGCAAGCCTTATGAAAGAGACGCCTACCATAAGGCTTACAACGATATGATTAAAAGTTTAACCAATATCCAAATAAAGATTACGGGGAGTTTTGCCTTTAGTCAAATCTAAATTGAAAGAAATTGCAGATTTTTCATGATTTTGCTACTCTGTTGACTTCTTCTTGTATGTTAGTCGCACTGTTGGATTAGATTAAATACTTTACAATTAATAAAAGGCTAAACTTAATGGCAAAATATATTTTTGTAACAGGTGGCGTTGTTTCTTCTTTAGGAAAGGGAATAGCCGCAGCATCATTAGCAAGTATCTTGGAAACTCGCGGTTTAAAACTGACCATGATGAAATTAGATCCTTACATTAATGTTGATCCAGGAACGATGAGCCCTTTTCAGCATGGCGAGGTATTTGTTACGGATGATGGGGCTGAAACGGATTTAGATCTTGGTCATTATGAACGTTTTGTTCGTGCAAAAATGATGAAGCAAAATAATTTTACAAGTGGTCGCGTGTATGCTGATGTTTTAAAAAAAGAGCGCAGAGGCGATTATCTTGGTGGTACGGTTCAAGTGATTCCTCACATTACTGATGAAATAAAAAGACGCGTTCTTGAAGTGGGGCAAGCTTTAGATGTTGTGATTGTAGAGATTGGTGGCACGGTCGGTGACATTGAGTCACTTCCTTTTCTAGAAGCTATTCGACAGCTACGTATGGAGCTAGGTCGAGATAGCACGCTGTTTATTCATTTAACTTTAGTTCCCTATATTCCAACAGCAGGAGAAATAAAAACAAAGCCCACGCAGCACTCAGTAAAAGAATTACGTTCGATTGGTATTCAGCCTGATATTTTACTTTGCCGCACATCTCAAGATCTCGGCGAGACTGAGCGAGAGAAAATTGCTTTATTTACTAATGTTGATAAAGCATCGGTTATTCCCCTTAAGGATGTTTCATCCATTTATCAAATTCCTGTTGAGCTAAACCGTTTACACTTGGATGATATCGTTTGCCATCACCTTCGTATTGAGACGCCGCCTGCTGACTTAAGCAGTTGGGAGCAAGTGTTAAAAGATCAAGGTGCAGCAAAAACGGAAGTAATTGTTGCTATGGTGGGTAAATACTTGGATTTAAGAGATGCTTATAAGTCATTGAGTGAGGCGCTTATCCATGCAGGTATTCATGCGCATGTGAAAGTTAAAGTAAAACTCGTTGATGCTGAGCTTATTGAAAAAGAAGGCATTAAAATTCTGGAGGACGCTAATGCAATCTTGGTGCCAGGTGGTTTTGGTACAAGAGGGATTGAAGGAAAAATAAAAGCCGTTAAATATGCAAGAGAAAATAAAATCCCTTATCTTGGTATTTGTTTAGGTCTGCAAGTGGCTTTAATTGAATATGCCAGACACGTTGCAGGATTAAAAGATGCAAACAGTACAGAGTTTAATATTGAAACACCTCACCCCGTTGTAGCGCTTATTACTGAGTGGACGGGAGCAGATGGTGCAGTTGAGAAAAGAACGCAGCACTCTGATTTAGGTGGTACTATGCGCTTAGGCGGTCAAGTCTGCCATTTAATAGAAAAAACAAAAGCCAAGAAGATTTATAACCAAGCTGAAATTAGGGAGCGTCACCGTCATCGCTATGAAGTTAATAACAATTATGTTGAAGCCTTGGAAAAGGCGGGGCTTGTTGTTTCAGGACGATCAGTTGACGGTAATTTAGTTGAAATGGTCGAGTTAAATGATCATCCTTGGTTTGTGGGTTGTCAATTCCACCCGGAATTCACATCAACACCAAGAGAGGGTCACCCATTGTTTAAAGCATTTATAGAAGAGGCAAAAAAATGAAATTATGCGGATTTGAAGTTGGCTTAGATAAACCTTTTTTCCTAATGGCAGGGCCATGTATTGTTGAAAGTGAGTCTATGGCTATCGATACAGCGGCCACATTAAAAGAAATCACAACTGAGCTCAATATTCCTTTCATTTATAAATCATCTTTTGATAAAGCAAACCGTTCATCACATAAAAGTTTTCGAGGATTGGGTGTTGAAGAGGGTTTGCGTATTTTAAAGAAAGTTAAAGAAGAGGTTGGCGTTCCTATTGTTTCTGATGTTCATGAAGATACGGACTTAGAAGCTGTTGCCGAAATTATTGACGTCATTCAAACGCCCGCTTTCTTATGTAGGCAAACGAATTTTATGCAACGCGTTGCAAAGCTTAATAAACCTGTTAATGTGAAAAAAGGCCAGTTTTTGGCGCCGTGGGATATGACGCATGTTATTGAGAAAATGCGAGCAGTAGGTAATGAACAATTGATGGTTTGTGAGCGGGGCGTGTCATTTGGTTATAATAACCTAGTTTCTGATATGCGTTCACTTGCGATTATGCGTGAAACAAATTGCCCTGTTGTTTTTGATGCGACGCACTCTGTTCAATTGCCAGGAGGCCAGGGAACGTCGTCAGGTGGTCAGCGTGAATTTGTTCCAGTCTTGGCAAGAGCCGCTGTTGCTGTAGGTATTTCAGGACTATTCATGGAAACACACCCAGACCCTAGTAAAGCCTTAAGCGATGGCCCTAACTCTTGGCCATTAGATAAAATGAAAGAACTATTGATTGAATTAAAACGTATTGATGAAGTAATTAAAGGATAACATGATGAAGAAATATCTACTATTAGGATTGTCAGCAGTGGTGTTAAGTGGATGCACAACAATGCAAGTGGCAACCGTAAACCCTAAAGCAAGATCAGTTATTACAAGTACTAAGGTTCCAAAGGGCGAGTGTAAAAAACTTGCGGTATTGAAAGCAACACAAGATGATATGATTGATGGAGGTCCCGGTCTAGAGCGGGGTGCTATGGATCAAATAAAAAATATGGCTTACGATAAAAAAGCCAATTATGTTCGTATCACTGATAATTATTCAGTCAGTAAAGACGGTACGTTTAATCCAATGTCGATTAAATCGGTCACAATAAAAGGTATTGCATATTATTGTGAGAATACAACGGCAAAGAAAAAGGCAAAGAAATTTGTGCCCCCTAAAAATCCAAATCATTTAACAGTCGAGCAGGCTGTGTAATAAGGTTTTTGTTATTCCTGCAAAAGCGGGGGTCTTGATACTATTAAGAAGATCCTTGCTTTTGTAGGAATGACGAAAGTCACCCTACCTTTGCTCTTCAAACAATTCACGGACAGCTTTTTCTACATTATCTAATGAATAATCTTCCGCTTTAATCGGTTTGCCTATATGCAAACTGATTTTTGACCAAAAACGCTTGGGAGTAGTGGACATTGCACGCCCTTTATATTTGCGGCTGAAAAAACTTCCCCACATACCACGAAGTGCCATGGGTACAACTTGAACGGGATAGCGTCGCATGAGTTCATCTAAGCCTCGTTTAAAAGGTGCAATCTCACCGTCACGTGTAATAACGCCTTCTGGGAAGACGCCGACAAGTCCTCCATCTTTTAATGTCCTAACGGCTTCTTGAAAAGCCTCTTCTTTTAGTTGAGGATTATCTTTTGCAGAAGCAATAGGAATCACTTTTGCCATACGAGAAATTAAATTTAAAACAGGCGCCTTAGATAAGCGATGATCCATAATAAAGCGAATGGGACGTTTGCTTACCGCAGTTAAAATCACAACATCAACAAAGCTGATGTGATTGCATATGTAAATGGCAGCACCTTTGCTGGGTAAATTATCAATACCTTCAACAGACAAGCGATACATAATCGTTGCCATTAACCACATAAACATTTTTAAAATAAATTCGGGAACAACAAAAAAGATATAAATACTGACACAAGCATTAATCATGGCAATTAATAAAAAGAGTTCAGGAATCGTTAATCCTGCTTTTAATAGAGTAATTGCAAAAATAGCGGCAAGTACCATGAAGAAAGCATTTAAAATATTGTTAGCAGCAAAAATACGAGAACGGTGTGAGGCCTTGCTTCTGTCTTGAATAAGCGCGTATAAGGGTACTGTAAATAAACCGCCAAAAACACCAATCATGACAAGATTAAAAAGAATCCAGTAGTGTGCATGGATAGAAAAGAAATAACTTAAACCCATGTTGTGAACAGTTGCGGGCGCCATTTTTAAGAAAAATAAATCAGCTGTAAAAACGGATAAGCCGATACTTCCAAAGGGTACTAAACCTATCTCAATCGTGCGACGAGAAAGTCTTTCGGTTAGAAGAGAGCCAAGCCCAATGCCAACAGCAAAAGTGAAGATTAAGAGTGTTGCAATATGTGAGTCGCCACCTAAAATAGTTTTGGCATAGTTGGGCACTTGGTAAAACATAAAAGCACCGTAAAACCAAAACCAAGAAATCCCTAAAACAGATAAAAAAACAGTTCTATTTTCTTGCGCATGCTTTAAATTGATAAAAGTTTGTTGGAAAAAATTCCAGTTAATTTTTAAATCAGGATCGGTGGATTTTGCAATAGGAATTTCTCGGCTAAACCACCAGCCTAAAATAGCGAACCCAATAATAGCAGTGGCAATGAGTGGAATGCCAGCATGCGGAACGCTAATTAGGACACCGCCAAAAACAGTACCTAGTAAAATGGCAACAAAGGTTGATGCTTCAACAAGGCCATTGCCACCGACAAGCTCCCAGCTTTTCAAGTGTTGTGGAATGATGCTGTATTTAACGGGTCCAAATAAAGTTGACTGAGCACCAAGAAGAAAAAGTGCAAGCAATAATAAAAATAAACTATGCATGGCAAAACCAATCGTTGCAAAGATAGTGATGACGATTTCAAGTAATTTCGTAATACGAATTAATTTGGATTTTTCATACTTATCAGCCAATTGTCCAAAAGTTGCTGAAAAAATAAAAAAGGGCAAAATAAAAATAGCGCCTGCAAGATTGATTAATGTATTGACTGAGAATGTCGAATAGGCTGCAGTATGAAAAGTGAGTAAAATAATTAAAGCATTCTTAAAGACATTATCATTAAATGCCCCTAGGAATTGCGTAAGGAAAAAAGGACCAAAACGACGTTTTTTGAGTAGTGAAAATTGATTGCTCATTCTTAGCTCGGCTTCCATTTTTGAGAAAAACGAGTGTATCAGATTGGCTTCACTAGCGTAATAAAATTGTCGAGGGAGGTTTTTTAAAGAGCTTTGCGTGGATTATATTTAAACAATAAGAGGGGTGTTAAGTTAACTTATTGAATAATAGGCATTGTTTGCTTCTTTGTTTTTCTTCGTTCAAAAAGATAAGTTGGTTTATTAATCGACACATCTCGATAAATAGTCTAAATTTATAAAGTACTTATAGGGATTTTAAGGGTGTGCTGAGTGAAGCAAATCAGGAAGAAAAAGCGAATCTATCACTTGCCTGTCGATGTCCGCCAAGAACAGTTGAGATTTGGGAAGTATCTTTATCTCTTCATACTTACGGTTGTTATCCTTATTTTAATTCATATCCTTTTTGGTTACTTGTATTTGCTTAAAGGTAAGGGGTTTGTTTATTCAACAAACGGCGCAGTCGAACTTGAGTTTGATGCAACGATACAAAAAATTTATGTGAAGGAAGGTGAGCATGTTAAAGAGGGACAATTACTCTTCACATTTAAGTCGCTTGAGATCGATCGGGCACTTAATGATTTTATTGTTAATCTCCATGACACTGAAAATGAGTTAAGACAAAATGAAGCAGCGAAATTATCAACGATGAGAAGTTTAGGTAGCGCAGAGAAATATTCTGAATACACAAAAAATTTACATGTAAAGCTAAATGAATTAACTAAGCGCGGTATCGTGAGTATTTTAAATGTCAGCCCTGAAGCAAAACGAAACTTTGATGCCGAGCAAGATTTTATTTTTTATAATAAAGAACTTGCTCGTTTAGGTGAAGAGCAAGACTTGCTAGACCAGCGTTTGAAAACCATTAAAGGACGCTATGATAATCTCTTAAGTTATTACAATGATGGTAATGTTTATTCTCGCTTTTCGGGTGTGATTAGTGATATCACGATCATACCTGGCCAGGTGTTGATCAAGGCTGCCCCCGCTATGAAAATTTTCTTTGGCAAGCGTTATGTATTTGCTTATTTCAATCAGCGTTCTTGGGTTCAGTACAGCAAAGGTGATTATCTTTTTGTTCAAGTGCCAAAGCATGGAACCCTTGAGGGAGAGATTGTTAAGTTGCTTCCTATTACAGATAGGCTTCCTGAGGAGTTTCAACCAAGGTTTAAAGAGAAGCTTCGGAGACAGCTTGTTGTTATTAAGCTTCCAGAAGAGTTGCTTGACAGTATTCCTATCTTAACTACAGTAGAAATTATTAAGCCACTGGGTTATGAGCTTTTTAGAAAATATATTTTAAATAAGCCTTCATCTGATGATGATGAGGAGGAGGATAATAATGAATAAACTAACCGTTGCTATTGTTGGTGCTGGTTACATTGGAACGGCGCTTGCAAGTGTTTTTTCAAAGCATCACAAAGTTATTGTTTATGATTTTAATGTGAGCCGCATTGATGAGCTGAAACACGATGAGGATATTTATCATGAACTTCCAGGTAAAGCGCTTGAAAATATTAAACTAACGGCTAATCCAGAGGATATAAAAGAAGCCGATGTTTACTTAATCACAGTTCAATCGCCTGTTAAAGATTTCGAAAGCCATGAGCCTAAGTTTTACTTTCTTGGGAGTGCGGCTGAGCTTATTGGAGGTTTTTTGAAAAAAGGAAATACAGTTGTCCTTGAGTCAACTGTATTTCCAGGTTTTACAGAAACACTTTTAAGGAAATGGTTAGAAAAAGCAAGTGGGTTAAAAGCAGGAAAAGATTTTTATTTAGGCTATTCGCCAGAACGTGTTAATCCTGGTGATCCAGATCATCAAATTCAAAATGTAAGAAAAATTATTTCGGCTTACAGTGATGATGGGCTTTCATTTCTTGAGAAATTTTATCAGCCTGTTTTATCTGAAAAAGTGTTTAAAGCAACATCAATGAAAGTCGCAGAGTCTGCAAAGATGTTGGAAAATATGCAGCGCGATACCAATATTGCTTTAATGAATGATGTCGCAAAAGCTTTTCATAAAATGGATATTAATACGAAAGAAGTGCTAGAGGCTGCAGGGACAAAGTGGAATTTTTTGCCTTTTAAGCCGGGGTTTGTTGGAGGGCATTGTATCCGTGTTGACCCTTATTACTTTCTTTATAAAGCAAAGCAATGTTCGGCGCACCCTCGGTTTGTCGAGTTGGCTCGAAATGTTAATGAGTCAATGCTGGATTATTCTTGTGAAGTTATACGTGAATATGCATCAGCATTTGATGATCAAATGCAATGCAATGTCGCTTTATTGGGGATTAGTTTTAAACCTAACTGTTCTGACTTTAGAGATTCATTATTAATTGAGCTTTATCGAAGCTTGAGTGAGCAATATAAAAACTTTTTATGTGTTGATCCTGTGATCGATGCGCGTTTGCTTGAGATAAAAGAAGCGATTCACTTGGACTCCGTGGATGAATTAAGCAATACTGATATTCTTGTGTTGGGCCAATCACATCAAGCGTTTATTGATATGGGCTTAGAGAAGCTCAAAGCCTTGCTCTCGTCGGATGGAGTGATTATTGATCTTGCGCAGTGTTTTGATAAAAGAGATTACGGTGCATTGAAGATTCGTTTTTGGCAGGTATAGATGGCTGAGTATAAAATTTATTTTGATTTTAAAAATGATTTTGCTGAGCAAAAGTCTCTTACTTGGCGTATCACATCAAATCCGGATGATGCAGATGTTTTTGTCATTGAGGGTTTGAGATTAAAAGATGATGAAAAAGCTGTTTTAAAACACAAACCTTATCTTCCTGTTATCTATGTTGGAAAGAACTGTCGCTTTAAAGAATTTTCAATTGATGAATACTTTGCGCCTGATCTCAAGCAAGAATTGCATAAGATAGAGTGTGTTCTGAAACGAATTCATGAGCTTAATGATGCTTCAATTAAAGATTCTATGGAAAATTTAATTTTTGCTGTTATGGTTTTTGCTTGGTCAAGAGATCGCTTCATTAAGCCTATTCTCACCTCCAAAAAAGATAAAGGTTATTATTATCCTATTGAGGCGGCAGGACATCAACGGATTACTGCAGCAGTAGAAGAAGTTGAGCATTTGGGTTACTTTGATAAAGAAGTATTTGATGCAGCGCATGTATGTCCAAAATGTCAGAGCATAGAAATTATTTTAAGAGATGGATGTCCGAAGTGTGAAAGTGTGGATATTGAAGATGCGCCACTGTTGCATCACTTTCCCTGTAGTTACCAAGGGCCTGAAGATAATTTTCTTATGGAGTCGGGTGTTTACCAATGTCCTAAATGTAAAAAAGTGTTGAATCAAATTGGCTTGGATTACGATAAGCCGGGAACCATTGTTGTGTGCCATGCTTGCCAGGAAGAGTTTGATGAAAGTGAAGTTTTAGGGAGATGTTTAGCTTGTGAAGCTCGTTTTAAAATTGAAGAAAGTGAACGAAGAAATATTTATCAATATCACCTCAATGATCAGGGTGTTGAAGTACTGCTAACCAGTGAGCTCAGTTATAACCCTGGGAAAATGTTTGCTTCTTCTTTGGAGCTTATTAGTGAAGAAGCTTTTGATCTCTATACAGCAAAATTAGCTTCAATGTTTGACCGGGAGCAGCTTTCTTCTTATTTAATTGTTGCTGATATGGGGACTGCAACAGAATTTGCGAAATTATCTATTTATGAAAAGATAAGAGTTATCAATACACTTGCCAATGAAATAGCAAAAAGTATAAGGCAAACAGACGCCGTTACCTATGCTCAATCACAATTAAAAATATTGGTTGTTGATGTGGGTGAAAAGGATATAAACCTAATGGGTGAGCGAATTAAGAAAGTTGTTAAAAAGGCAGTTCAGAATAAGTATTTTCAAGGTTTAGAGGTTCTAAGGATCCCAGTTAATGAGATCTCTCATGGGGGTGGGAATGATCATTGATCAAGTGATAGGTTATATCGATGCGCAAACTTGGGAAAGTTTTTTTGTCATGTTTTGGTTCGTGATTCTTATTGAGTTCCCGCGTTTTATTTTAGGCGGTATTGTTGCCATGGGGCCGTTAGTTTTTTATATGAGTCGCAGTAATGATTTAGAAAATGTCAATATCAAAGTGCCGATGAGCGTTTTAATACCGGGCCATAATAATGGTGATTCCATTGTTAGAACTGTGATGAGTTTAGTTGAGCAAATTGGTGTGGAGTTACAAATCATTGTGATTAATGATGGTTCTACTGATGATACCGATATGCATTGTCGTGAACTCTTGAGAAGAGGTTTTATTAGTGATTATATTCAAACAGAAACTCGCGGGGGGAAAGCCTCAGCATTAAATGCGGGTTTTTTGCGAGTCAAATATAATCTTGTCGTAGCAACGGATGCAGATACAATGTTTTTTCGTGATGCATTGGTTCGAACCGTCAAATATTTCAATGACCCTAAGGTGGGCGCGTTATGCGGTAATTTGCGTGTAAGAAATTTAGACGCTTCTTTATGCAGTAGAATGCAGCAATTGAATTATGTCGCTGGTATTACTATCGCGCGTATTGTTAAAGATATGTTGAGCTTTTATTTTGTTATTTCCGGTGCTTTTGGTGTTTATAGAGCGTCAGCCATTGAAGAAGTTGGTGGTTGGAATTATGGTCCTGGTGATGATGGTGATATGAGTGTTCAAATTCGCTTATCAGGATGGCGTGTTCGTTTCGCAGCGCTTGCTGTCGCAACCACAACGGTACCTGAAACGTTTGCGAAACTTGCAAGGCAGCGTGTGCGTTGGAATCGCTCTATGATTCGTGTGCGTTATAGGAAATATGCGAAAGCTATTCTTAATCCTTTTAATAAAAATTTTAATTTTTTAAGAACGCTGAGCTTTTATGAAACTTATCTTGTGCAAGGATTAGTGCCTTTGCTGTTTGTTATTTATGTTTTTATGCTGATTTTTGGCTATGGATCATTTTCTATTGCCGTGCTAATTGCAATCCATGTTTTTTATATGGTGATGTTTTTTATTGAGTACCTTTTTTATTTGATTATTAGCCCTGCGCGCGGCGAAGATGCTAAGCTTATTTGGTGCATTCCTCTTTATCCGTTTTTCCATAGTTATTTCTTGAGGATGGTGACGCTCTATTCTATCTTTAATGAGCTTATTAAACGTGGTTCATATGAAGATGAATTCTATCCTAAGAAAGTCCGTAAGCGCGTTAAAAAATTCTAAGCTTGAGTAGGGTGGGTTCTTTTTTGGAGCAAAAACCCCACCATTTGGATGCTTCCGATGGTGGGATTGCTCGCTTCGCTCGCGAACCCACCCTACACATTCGTAAGAAATTTTGTTTTTAATTAGGGTGGTTCTATTGGGGTGGGGTGGGTTCTTTGCGGAGCAAAAATCCCACCATTCTGAGTTTACATAACTTCTACTTTTGCCTTTTGCTCGGCGATTTTATCTCTTTTGTCTAATAGTGTTTGATGCTTTTCTTGCTCTTTTGCAACAATTTCTTTTGGCGCTTTGTCGACAAAGTTTTTATTGCTTAAGCGTTGTCCTAAGTTATCAGCTTCTTTGTTTAGCTTTTCAATTTCTTTATTTAATCGTGCAAGCTCTGCATCTTTGTCAATAAGGTCTGACATGGGAATATGAATTTCAAGCTCATTGACAATAACTGTCGCTGAAGCAGGCAATGTTTCATCTTCTTCTAACCAATGTATATCGCTTAATTTGGCAAGGAAAGCTAAATAAGCTTCGCAGGTTTTAACATTTTTCCGATCATTCTCATCACCTTTGACTAAAATAGCAGGGATGCTTTTTGCAGGTGAAATATTCATTTCACTTCGAAGATTCCGCAAAGCGATAGTCGTTTCTTGAAACCAGGCAATTGCTTTTTCAAAGTCTTCATTCACAAACTTATCATTATATTCGGGATAAGGTTGATCCATGATGGTGCCCCCACTGAGCTCAAGGACGGGCCTTACACTTTGCCAAATACTGTCGGTAATAAAGGGCATAATAGGGTGAAGTAATCTCAAAATATTTTCTAAAACAATCACTAGTGTTTTTTTAGTGCCGCGCTTTTGAGGTTCCGTTGCTTTGTCATTCTGTAATACAGTTTTGCTTAATTCTAAATACCAGTCGCAATATTCATACCAAACAAATTCATACAGCGTTTGCGCTAAAAAATCAAAACGGTATTTTTTAAAATATTCATGTGATTTTTGAATCGTTTTTTGTAGGCGTGACATAATCCAGTCGTCCGCTAAACTAAATTCATAGGCTTGTTCGACATCAAGTTCTTCAGCGGTAACATTCATTAAGACGTAACGTGAGGCATTCCAAAGTTTGTTACAAAAATTTCGATAACCTTCTAATCGACCCATATCAAAGCGAATATCACGACTGTTATTTGCAAGCGCACAAAAAGTAAAGCGTAAAGCATCGGTGCCATGAGCAGCAATGCCCTCTGGGAATTGTTTACGTGTTCGTTTTTCAATGCGCGCGGCCATTTGTGGCTGCATCATGCCGAAGGTACGCTTTTGAACTAGTGTTTCCAGATCAACGCCATCAATTAAATCGATAGGGTCTAAAATATTACCTTTAGACTTCGACATTTTTTGGCCTTCTTCATCGCGAATCAAGCCTGTAATATAAACTTGTTTAAAAGGTACTTTTCCTGTGAGCTTTAATGAAAACATAATCATTCTTGCAACCCAAAAGAAAATAATGTCAAAGCCTGTGACTAAGACAGAGGTTGGGAAAAAAGTTTTTAATGTTTTTTTATCATCGGGCCAGCCAAGCGTTGCAAAAGGCCAAAGTGCCGCTGAAAACCACGTATCTAAAACATCCGTTTCTTGCGTTAAGCTAATGCTGTCATCAAGCTGATGTTTTTCACGAATAGCTTCTTCGCTTTCTCCTACATAAAATTCACCATTTTGATCATACCAAGCAGGAATGCGATGCCCCCACCAAAGTTGTCGGCTAATGCACCAATCTTCAATATTTTCCATCCATTGGAAATAGGTTTTATCCCAATTGCCAGGAACAAATTCTATATCACCTTTTTTAACGGCTTTAATCGCAGGCGCTGCTAGTGGTTTAGTTTTAATAAACCATTGGTCTGTTAGCATAGGTTCAATCACAGCATTGGTTTTTTCGCCGCGCGGAACTTTTAATGTGTGATCTTCTGTTTTAACAAGTAAGCCTAAGGATTCTAAATCTTTCACAATGGCTTTGCGCGCTTCAAAACAATCTAAGTCTTGATATTTTGTCGGCATGTCTTTATTCATTTTTGCATCAGGCGTTAAAATATTAATCATTGGCAGTGAGTGTCGTTTACCCATTTCATAATCATTAAAATCATGTGCCGGCGTAATCTTAACGCAACCGGTTCCAAATTCCGGGTCAACATAATCATCGGCAATAATCGGTATTTCTCTGCTCGTTAAAGGAAGTTTAATCTTTTTTCCAAGAAAGGCTTGATAGCGTTCATCTTCAGGATGAATAGCAACAGCAGTATCACCTAGCATCGTTTCAGGGCGCGTCGTTGCAACTTCTAAATAGCCTGAGCCATCGGCAAGTGGATATCGAATATGCCACATGTGCCCTTTTTCTTCTTCGGAGTTTACTTCTAAATCGGAAATCGCAGTACCTAATTTTGGATCCCAGTTAACGAGGCGCTTGCCGCGATAAATTAACCCATCTTCATAAAATTGAATAAAAACATCACGAACATTTTTCGTTAAACCTTCATCCATCATAAAGCGTTCACGCGACCAATCAGGTGATGAACCCAGTCTTCGAATTTGTTCGCAGATCGTACTGCCGGATTGTTCTTTCCATTCCCAAACTTTTTCAATAAATTTTTCACGGCCTAAATCGTGACGTGTTTTGCCTTGCAAAAGTAATTGTTTTTCAACCACCATTTGCGTCGCAATACCCGCATGATCCATGCCAGGTTGCCAAAGCGTGTTAAACCCACGCATGCGATGATAGCGAGTTAAAGCGTCCATAATTGCATTTTGAAAGCCATGCCCCATATGCAGTGTGCCTGTGACATTAGGCGGTGGTATCACAATCGAGTAGCCGGGGCCCTTGCCGCTAGGTTTAAAGTAATTGCCGCTATCCCATTGTTTATAGGTTGTTTTTTCAAAGCTCTTGGGGTCGTATGTTTTTTCCACGTTTTATCTCTTTATAGGGTATGTAAGTTATTGAAAATTAGGTCAGGTATTATCCTAAATTCTTGTAGAAATGGCTAGTTATTTTGAAGGAGATGCTGTTATCGCCCAGGGAAATCCGGCCAACAATTGAACAATAAAAATTTTGGGCTATAGTTAGAGTATCAAGTGTTTGGCTTGAATTGATGAATCTTGGGAGGGTTTATTATGAAAGGTTTAATTATTAAGGCTGCTGGTGTTTTGGTTGCTTTGGGGTTGGTGAGTTCGGCTTTTGGTGAGACGGAAAACCAAGAAGAGGCGGCTCAGTATGGTGGTTATAGCCCCTCGCATTCTACTATTTCTTTTGGTTCTTCTGGTAGTCCAGTGTCAACAGCAAATTTGACAAAAGAGATGATGGAGGATGCAAACAATACAGTTCCAATTCCTACTAAATCCGAAATAATGCAGGAAGAAATATAAACATGCAAATACTCCAGTTAAACGATTATTAATAAAGGGCGGAGAGTTTCCACCTTTTTTTATTTTGATGTAGATACCGTCATTCCTGCAGAAGCAGGAATCTTACTGAATTGAAAAAGATCTCGGCTCAAGGCCGAGATGACACAAGATACAAGGGTGGGTTCTAAAGCCTAAGCAAAAAATCCCAGCATTGTGATGTTCCTTCTAAATCAGAAATCGCAGTACCTAATTTTGGACCCCGCTTAACGAGGCGCTTGCCGCGATAAATGAACCCATCTTCATAAAGTTTAATAAAAGTATATAGTAGGTAGGTTATTGAAAATTAGGTCAGGTATTATCCTAAATTCTTTTAGAAATGGCTAGTTATTTTGAGGGAGACGTTGTTATTGCCTTGAAAAATGGTCTAATAATTGAACAAATAAGATCTTGAGCTATAATTGGACTATCAAGCGTTTGGCTTGAATTGATGAATCTTAGGAGGATTTATTATGAAAAGTTTAATTATTAAGGCTGCGGGTGTTTTGGTTGCTTTGGGTTGGTGAGTTCGGCTTTTGGTCAAACGGTTGTTGGTGGTACAGCGCTTAAGTGTGAAAACGGTATCTGTCCTGAAGCAGTAACAGGAGCAAATCAAATCCCAAGAATGGAGGGTGCCGGCAGTGGACGCTCTGATCAACCTGAACCCAGCATAATGGAGAAAGCAAGATAAGCATGCGGATACTCCAATTAAACAATTATTAATGAAAGGCGGAGAATTCCCGCCTTTTTTTATTTTAGTGGGATTTTCATTTTGATGTAGGCTGGGTTCTAAAGCGTAAGCAAAAAATCTCACTATTGTGATGTTCCCGATGGTGGGATTACTCGCTGCGCTCGCGAACCCACCCTACCGCACTCGGATTATTTTTGTTATTATGCTTGCGCTAATATTAAAGGAGATATTATTCATGCATAAATCTAAAAAGACTTATCTGCCGTTCGATGACATTTCCCAAGCCATTCAAGAAACGCCCTTAATTCGCTTAAAAAGTTTTTCTCTTGAGCCGTCTGTTAATGTTTATGCCAAGTGCGAAATGTTTAATCCTTCCTTAAGTATTAAAGATAGAATCGTGCTTAGCATGATAAAGACGCTTGAAGCATCAGGTGAATTAAAACCAGGTGGTACGATTGTTGAAGCGTCGTCAGGTAATACGGGTTGTGCAGTTGCAATGCTGGCGGCTTGTTTTGATTATCAGGCAATAATCACAGTGCCTGAAAAAACTAGCATGGAAAAAATCTCTATGATGAGAGCCTTTGGCGCGAAAGTTATCCCTTCTCCTGCTGATGCCCATAAATCCTCTCCTTTGCATTATATGAATCATGCTAGAACCCTTCAAAAAGAAATACCCAATTCAGTCTTGCTTGATCAATATGAAAACCCCGTTAACCCTGATACGCATTACAAACAAACAGCTCACGAAATATGGGAAGCTTTAAATGGCGATATTGATTGTGTGATTGCTTGTTCAAGTTCGGGTGGTACGGTTTCAGGTATTGGAAAATATTTTAAAGAAAAAAATCCTAAGATTGAAATCGTGATGCCAGATCCTGTAGGTTCGATTTATTATCATTACTTCAAAAATAAAGTGGAAGACCCTTCGCTGTATCAACCATTTGAATTGGAAGGTATCGGTAAAGATGCGATTTGTGGAACGATTGATTTTTCAGTGATTGATAATGTTATTCAGGTAACGGATCAAGAAGCGTTTTCTAAAGCAAAATTTTTAGCTAAAAAAGAAGGTATTTTGTCAGGTGGAAGTTCAGGCGCCGCTCTACATGTTGCTGAGATGTACGCTAAAAAATACAGCCGAGAAAACAAAAAAGCAAATATTGTCGTTGTGCTGCCTGACAGTGGATTTAAATATTTGTCGACATTTTATAGTTCGGATGAAAGCTAATTTAATCTGTGTTGCTTATTTTGGAGTAGGGTGGGTTCTTTTGCGTAGCAAAAAATCCCACCACCGGAAATAGCCTAAGTGGCAGCCAGAAGTTCGCATCTTGGGGTATGGTGGGTGTAGACCATGCTTAGATTTTATGAGTGCTGATATCGTAAGCCATTGATTTGAACTCGCCGTAAAGCGCGCGGCTTTTATTTTTCCAATCAGTTTCGTTGGGTACGACGAGCATTACTCTTTCGAATCCTTTTATTTTATCGGTAGATTCTGGTGTCAGAAGTAAAAGAATATCTTGTTGTTTGGCTTGTTCAATTGAATCGCCAATTGAAATAGGTGTTGTGTGGTTTTCTTTGTCATGGCTTAAGTGGTGGGGGATAAAACTAATATCTTTAAAGGTCCAAAGTTGTTTGTCGAGTTGTTCGGCTTGTTGTATGTTTTGGGTGAGTACAAAAACAGTGTGCTTCTCTTTGTAGGCTTTTTCGATGAGTCTGCAGGCGAAGTGCATGTAATCGTTTGTGGGTAGTATGTAAAAGTCTGCACGCATAAATTGTTTTTCCGGTTTCAATGGTGGGATTTTTTGCTTCGCAAAAGAACCCACCCTACAAGTAATCGCGAAGCAGGGTGTAGTTTCAATGATGGGATTTTTTGCCTCGCAAAAGAGCCCGCCAACTTAGCCTGCCTGATTAATCAAATACTGCATCAACAAAGGCACCGGCCGACCAGAAGCTTTAGCCTGTCGTCCTGGGATCACAGATGTTCCTGCAATATCTAAATGCGCCCACTTGAATTTCTTTGCATAATTCGATAGAAAGCAGCCTGAAGTCACGGTGCCTGCTTCGCGAGAAACAACGGCATTCACCATGTCAGCAAATTCACTTCTTAATAAAGCTTGATATTCATCATTTAACGGAAGTTGCCAAGCTCTATCTTCAGCTTCAATCCCTGCAGCTAAAATATTATTAGCTAAAGCTTGATGGTTCGTCATAAGTCCTGATTTAAAATAACCTAAACTAATAATCGCAGCGCCTGTTAGTGTTGCAACAGTAATGACTTCTCTAGGCTTGTACTTTTCACTGTAAGTCATCGCGTCACACAAAACCAAGCGTCCTTCGGCATCAGTGTTGGTGATTTCAATCGTCTGTCCTGACATGCTTGTCACAATATCTGAGGTACGTGAAGCTTTTCCATTAATCATATTTTCAGCGGCAGCAACAACACCTGTAACATTAAGTTTCAAACCCATGTCAGCACACGCTTGAATAATACCAAAAACAGTTGCAGCGCCGCACATGTCAAATTTCATATCCGACATACCCATAGCTGTTTTAATGCAATTACCACCTGTATCAAAGGTGACGCCCTTTCCAACGAAAACGATAGGCGCTTGACCTGCTTTGCCACCCTTGTATTTTATTGAAATCATTTTTCCAGGCGTGTCACTACCTTGAGTGACCGAAAGAAAAGAACCCATGCCGAGTTTTTTCATATCTTTTTCTTCAAGGACTTCACAGGTAATATTTTTGTATTTCTTTGCCATTTTTTTAGCTTCATTGGCAAGATAGGTTGGATTACAAATGTTGGGGGGCGTGTTACCTAAGTCTTTTGTATATGCCATGCCTTCTGCAGTTGCTTTAGCTTCTTTAACGATTTGATTCGCAGCTTTAATTTCTTTTTGCGTATCAAAAGCAAAACTTAATTTGGTGATATCGGGTTTACTTATTTTGGTTGATTTGAATTTTGTGAGTTGATAAAGCTTATGGCTAAGTTCAATCACATTTGTTTTGATCGCCCATGCTTCTGTTTGTTCTTTCACGGCAACTTGCTGCAATGTAGTGACAGCATTTTTACTTTTGGTTCTTTTGAGTCGTAAAAAACAATTAGCAATAATCTTTTTGTATTCTAAAGCAGTAAGCTTGTCTTTTTTTCCGCAACCCACAAGCAATATACGTTTAGCTTGAATGCCTTTGATATTGTGAGCAACAAATGTTTCACCTTGATCGCCATGGATGTCGCCATGTTTAAGGATCGCTTTAATTTCTCCACGAGAAGCTTTATCAATAATGGCAGAAGCGCTTGTTAATTGCTTGCCTTCATAAATACCTAAGATTAAGCAATCAGTTTTGATGTCTTTAAGTTTTGTTGACGTTGTCGTATATTGCATTATTAGCCTCGTATTTTAATGAATTTCAGTATTATAGGGCTGTGTAGTGTAAAGGATTTCAGCCTCTTTGACAAAGTTCATTTTATCTTCGGGCTTTCTCGTTTATCATGATAAATGCAGTATTTGCGAACTTGTTGGAAAAGTGATGAAAGCAATAAAAAACTTAGTAAGCGCCTTGTCAGATGGTGAGTTTCACTCAACTGATGAACTGTATAAAACCTTAAAATGCTCGGAATCCGAGCTCCAATCTTCGGTTAAAAAGTTATCAACTTATGGCTTAAAGATTATTACTCAGAAAGACAAGGGTTATAAACTCCCTTACCCTGTTGAGCTATTGGAGCAAGCGACATTATTAAAACACCTTTCAACGGAAGCTAAAGCCAGGCTAGATCAAGTCATTATTTTTGATGAAATTCCATCAACCAATCAATACTTGCTTGAAAATATAGCTAAATTCAAGGGTAAAACGATCGCTTGTTTGTCTGAATATCAATCCCATGGGCGCGGACGTGTGCCTGGGCGCCATTGGGTGACGCCTTTTGCGAGTCAAATATGTCTGACATTACTATGGCATTATTCAGGTGATATTCAGCAATTAAGGGGATTAAGCTCTTTAATAGGCATTGCAGTAATGAGAGCGCTCAATGAATATGGTATTAACACAATGCTTGGTTTGAAATGGCCTAATGATATTTACTATAACGGGGCTAAGTTAGGCGGTATTTTAATTGATATAAAATCGAGCAAAGACGCGGGCAATGCTTTTATCATTGGTTTGGGGTTGAATCTTTATCCTATTGATAGCCAGTCAAATAATATTGGGCAGGAAACCACAAATCTTTATGACTTATTGGGCAAAGTTCCGATGAGAAATCGATTAATTGCCTTATTAGTCTCAAATATTTTTAAAATGCTTGATGAAGCCATAAAACATAACTTTAGCTTTTTCATTCAAGAGTGGTTACGGTATGATGTTGTTTATAATCGCCCCGTGCGTGTATTAATGTTGGATAAAGTCAAAGAAGGCATTGCGCGAGGTGTCAATGAGCAAGGTGAATTGCTTGTTGAATATTCGCAGGGCGTGGTTGAGCCTGTGATGTCAGGTGAAGTGTCAGTGCGATTAAATGAAAAATAGGTTTTTATAGTGATTATTGCTCGCTATCTCTCGAAAGAAGTAACACATACCATGGTGGCGGTCACCGTGATTTTGCTCTTTGTTTTTATGGGTAATATGTTTGTGCGCTATTTAAACTATGTTGCGGGTGGAAAATACGCAGCATGGGTGTTGGTGCATATTGTTTTACTTCAAGTCCCTATTTTGCTAGGGCTTCTTCTTCCTTTGGGTGTTTATCTCGGCATTCTTATTGGTTATGGAAGATTGTATAATGATTCTGAAATGACGGTTTTGGCGGTTTCTGGTTTAAGTTACCAACGCTTAGCCATAATTACGTTTAAGTTTTCACTGATTGTTATGGTGTTTGTTGCGATTTTATCTTTATGGCTTCAGCCTATTGTTAATTTGCGAAGCAAGGAAGTTTTAGCTGAAGCAAAATCGGGAAGTATTTTACAAACCATTATTCCGGGGCGATTTCAAATCATTAATAACGGTAAAAAAGTTTATTACATTGAAAAAGTTTCAAATGATCGCAGTAAAATGAAGAACGTTTTTATGGCTGAGAAAGTAAAACCCGATGCAGGCTCTAAATCCAAACAGCTTATTTGGGCGGTCATGTCAGCGAATGGAGCGCATCAATCAGTTGATAAAAAAACAGGTGACAATTATTTGGTGAGCACCAATGGTAACTTTTATAAAGGTCGTGCTGGTGGGCACCGTTATCAGATTATTAATTTTGATCAATACGGCGTTCTTTTGACGGCGGCTCCTTTAAGTTCATTTGCGATGGACACGGATACAACGCCAACTTCACGGCTTATCCCGGCCTCTTTTGTGAGCCCTCGAGCGGCTGCAGAATTGCAGTGGCGATTATCGATACCCTTGTCTGTTGTTATTTTAGCTTTGCTTGCCTTACCATTAAGTCAGCTAAAACCAAGGCAAGGTAAGTTTGCAAGAATTTTGCCCGCAATTTTATTATATATTGTTTATGTTAATTTATTATTTTTAGCAAGAGAGTGGATTCAAAGTGGAAAGCTTCCAGCATGGTTGGGGATGTGGTGGATTCATTTTCTCTTCTTATTGCTTGCAATCGTTTTAATTTTACGAAAAGCTCAGTGGACACCTCTTCAAAAATTTAGAAAAAAAAGTAACAGTTTATGAAAATTTTAACACGCTACATTGCATCATCCATTGTTAGACTCATCGTTGTTGTCTTTTTGGTTATTCTTGCCGTTGAGTTTTTTGTTTCATTGGTGGGTGAATTTGGAGATATGGGTAATGGTAACTATGGTGTTTTTCATGCGGTTATTTACGTTATTTTAAGTTTGCCAACGAATCTGTATAGCTTGTTTCCAATGATAGGTTTAATAGGAAGTATTATTGGTTTAGGTATTTTAAGTAATAATAATGAATTAACTGTCATGCGTGCAGCCGGGATGAGTGTTGCGGAAATTATTATAGCGGTTTTAAAAACAGCTTTTGTTGTGGTGATTGTCGTGACTTTTTTTGGTGAAGTTATAGCGCCTGCTGCGCAGCATACTGCAAATACAATCAAGTTAGTCGCAGAAAGTGGTGGGCAAGCAGCCGATACTGCTCAAGGTATTTGGGTGAAGTCGAATGATAATTTTTTACATATTGATATTGTTTCAAAACATTATAAGCTTTATGGTGTTACTGAATATGCTTTCAATAATCAGCATGAATTAATCTCTGCATCGAGAGCTAAATATGCAGAGCGTTTGAATCATCAATGGTATCTATATGATGTTGAGAAAAGTGAAGTGACACCTACAGGTGTGTCAGTCGATTCAATAGCAAAAATGCCTTGGAATGTTGATATTGATACGCATTTGCTTGGTATTTCAAAAGATCACTCCGCTGAAATGACCTTGCCTGATTTGCTTCGTTATATTCACTATCAAAACAAAAATGATGTTAATGCAGCTTCTCTTTCGCTCGCCTTTTGGCAGCGTGTTTTTCAACCTTTTGCAAGTTTGGTGATGATTTTTCTTGCGATTCCTTTTGTGTTTGGTTCCTTTCGGCGTGTAACTATGGGTGTAAGAATTGTGACAGGTGCCGTTGTTGGGTTTATGTTTTATATGCTCAATCAATTCTTTGGACCATTTAGTTTGGTTTATCAAATTCCACCAGTGATAGGCGCGGCGATCCCCATTGTTTTATTTGCCTTTGTTGCCTTTTTGCTGATGAAAAAAGTTAGGTGATCCTATCATCATCGGATGAGATAAATAAAAAAAGCGCCCAAAGGCGCTTTCATATTGACATACATGCTTCTCATTTAGAAGTGGTATGCAACACCAACTGTACCAATCAAGTTAGCTGGGATTTTACCCGATTTAGATGTTCCTAAAGCTTGAACATTTACGCTTACTTGTTTAGTAATGTTGTAACCAGCACCAAGACCTAGTAATACAGCAGCACCAGTTCGGTTTTTGAAGCCGTCCATTAAGGTTTTAGCTGCGTGGTTACCTGTTTGTTGAACGCCAGCAATACCAAGCTTGCCAAACAAGTTGAAGCCATTGCTGAAAGGTAAGATACCTTTAGCTGCAGCATAAATGAAGTTATTAGTAACTTTTGGTTTACCAACAGTAAGGCCGTCTAATGTTAGTTTGTAGGTTGCTTGCGGCATCATGTAAACGCCTGCTTCAGCTGCTATGTTCTGTGTAAATTGGTAACCTGCATCAATACCACCGCCAAAGCCAGTGTTATCATTCTTAGTTTTAAAACCAAGTGCTTTTCCTTCAGCATTGACTTTCATGCTTTCATTGATTTTACCGTAACCACCATTAATACCAACATAAGCGCCAGCGCCTGGAGTTGTAGATGGGTTAAGGTTAGGAGCAGTTGCTGCGAAAACAGCGCCACTGACTGCTAAAACTGCAGCCGATACTAGTACTTTATTAAAGTTTTTCATATTTTTTGTGTCCTCTTAATATTATTAATTTACACTTCTCGCCTTTTCCTTTATTGTAAGGTTATAGGAACCCTGCCGTAAGGGGTCAGGAAAAAAGCACATGCAGTCTATCAGCTATTTATTTTATGCGCAATGCCTTGTTTTCAATATCTTTTCTGGCTATTTTTTGACCGGTAAACTTTTCTATATAAATAATAATATCTGTAATTCGAATAATAAAAAATGAGGAGATAATTATGTTGATGACCTTGGTTGAGATTAATAAAATGCTTGAGGACTACCCGGGGCTTTCTCTGGGTTCTGTTTTCCCATTTCATCTTGAAGCCTTTAATAATATGCTTAAAACTGTAGAAAATGCGGATGCTCTACTCAAAAAAATCTTGCAAACAATCCAAAACAGAGTACCAGAAGGGCAAACGGTTAAAATTCAAATTCTTCAATATCTTAGTCAGGGTTGTGAAGAGCTTGATTTGCAGTTGCAATTCTCTGGAGAAAAAGAAGCGCAATCTTTTATTTATAATGTTAGAGAGGGTACTATCACTGAGGCAGAGAAGGTTGCTAATGTAATGGCTGAAGTGCCAGATTCTGAAGTTCGATCTGGCTTGAATATATTGCACCCTGATGATACAGGTGTGGCCAGATTAAAGATGAAGGGGTTCTTGAAGAGGGTCCAACTATAAATTTGACTTCAGTTAACGACGGCACTAGCGCTCTTAAAGCATTTAAAGAAGCACATAAAAAAAAGGAACCTATAGATGTTGTTATTACGGATATTCAAATGCCCGATCCAGATGGTAGAGAACTTGCGTCATTAATAAGAGCCTATTGCAAAGAGGAGGGGATTTATTGCCCCTCTATTTACCCTGCTTCAGGTGCTGTGCCTAATGACCCGGAGGAGAGAAAAGCCTTTTTTGAAGAAAAAGAAAATGAAGTCTTTGACAGTGAATTTGCCTTTGGTAAAGGTGGTCTGATGTTTCTTCCTGACTTGGAAAAAATGGTAGAAACAGAGAGAAAGAAAAAAAGCCTTCGCGAAGTGACTGCTAGAGCCTTAGAAATGCATGACGAGCAAGCTGGCGACGGAGTAACAGATATAAGGGGTTTGTTTGGTGGAGGGGCGCTTGCAAGTTCGGTTTTTGGCCCTCAGGGGGTAGTAGGCAGAGCGGGTTTCTTTGGTGTCAACGAAGCAACTTCTGAGACAGATGCAGCTTCATCATCATCATCATCATCGTCGGTAGGTTTAACTGAGGTTTCGGGCGGCTCTTTGTTTGCTAAAAAATCTAGGCTTGAGGTTATTCCGGAGGAGGGCAAGGTTTTGGGTGGTAAAGATGTTGCGTCAGATGACGGCCTACCCTCTGTTGGAAAGGCTTCTTCTCTTGTGAGCTCTGCTGGAATGACAGTCGAGAAGGTTCTTCTTGGCGGTAAATAAATTAGCGCTTCCATTGGTTTATTGATTATTTAATCACACCACAGGCAAGCCTTTCTCCGCCACCGCCGAGTTTTTTAGGCTTGTCTGAATAATTGTCACCATGCAAGTGAATCATGAGTGAATGTCCGATGAGGTCTTTTGTTTGTAATCTTGGTGCAAGCACCGGAATAGTCGCGGTTCCATTTTTATTGACAATTAAAACCGGCAAGTCACCAAGATGGCCATTCCGATAAGGGCCTAAATGCTTACCCGTATTAAAAGGATCCAAATGGCCACCTGCTGCTAAGCCGTGATTTTTGCATGAAGGGTTTGTATGTACATGAAAACCATGTACGCCGGGAGGTAGGCTCTTTAGGTGGGGTGTTAATAGCAGGCCATATCTTGTATTTTTTGCTTTGACATAGCCAATACTTTGACCATCATTTTTTCCTGCCACGAGTTTCATGGGGATTTTAATTGGCGATGCGATAATAAGACTTGAAACAAATACAAATACGATGAGTGCGATGAATCTTCTCATGATGGATCCTCCTTGAATCATGTTTTTATATTATCCTGTAATTGAGTGTGTGTCATATAAATATTTAGGGTAGAGAGAGCAAAAACCTCGCCGTTATATGAAGAAAATTATTTAGATAGTCTTCAAAGCTTCTGTCATATAATCTAAAAACACGCGTGTTTTAAAAGGAATGTGTCTATTGTCAGGAATGATGCCGACCAATTCTTTTTTTGTCGTGCAATAAGTTTGTAATATTGGAATAAGTTCACCGCTTTTTAATTCTTCTCTCATGACAAAGCTAGGTAGCATAATGATGCCTAATCCTTCTTTTGCTAAGCTCACAAGTTCGCGGCCCGTGTTCATTTGTACGGAACCTTGAACGGTAACTTTTTCAGTTTTGCCCTTGCAATGGAAGTGCCAAGTAGTTTCATGTGCAGTATGTATGAGTGAAAAGCAATTATGTTCAAGCAAATCTTTAGGTTGTTTTGGAGCGCCATGCTTTTTTAAGTATGCAGGACTTGCGCAGACGATTTCATCAAGCTCCATAAGCTTGCGAGAAATCAGTGTTGGGTTTTTATTGGGGAGTCCTGCGCGAATCGCAAGATCAAAACCTTCTTCGAGAAGATTAACCACGCGGTTATTAGCAATGATGGTGAGCTTGATGTTGGGGTAAGTTTTTAGAAAATTTGGAAGTTGTGGTGCGATGAGTGAGTAGAGGGATGCAATGCCGCAACTTATTCTCAACGTACCTTTGGCTTCGTGGTTGATATCAAGGGCCGCGTTAATACTATTTTCAGCTTGCTCAGGAATATCTTTGCAACCTTCATAAAGTATAGAGCCTGCTTCTGTGAGGCTTAAGCGACGTGTGCTTCGGTGTAAAAGTTTGGTGTTGAGCTTTTTTTCAAGTCTTGCGATTTGTCTGCTAATCACAGGAACAGGCGTTTCTCGTTTTTCAGCAGCCCGAGAAAAGCTTTGTAATTCAACAACATCAATAAAAACGGCGATTTCATCTAGCATTTGGAGCTCTTTATTGTTAACTAAAAGGTAATTATATTTTATATAACATGCTTATTGTTATCAATAATGTTATCAAATAAAATGCTTGCCAAGTAAATGCCGTCATTTCTGTGGAAGCAGGAGTCTTGCTGAGGTGAAAAAGATCTCGGCTCAAGGCCGAGATGACACAAAATACATAGGACGATAAACCATGACAACAGAAACACGTATTTCCCCCTTATTTTTTACAATGCTAGTTTTAATTAGCATTTTGGGGTTGCTTGCATCAGATCTCTATTTACCAAGCTTGCCTTATATTGCTCGCGACTTTCATGTAAGTGCATCAATGGTTCAATTGACTGTGGGTATCTATTTTGTAGCCTTCGGATTTTTTCAATTAATTTTAGGGCCGCTCTCAGATAAATATGGACGTAAAAAAATATTAAATATTAGTATGCTTGCTTTCTTTGTAAGTACTATCGTTGTGATGCTAAGTCCTACCTTTACTGTTTTATTAATTGCTCGATTTATTCAAGGTGCTTTTGCGAGTGCGAGTATTGTTCTTGTTGGTCCTATCATTAGCGATAAGTTTGAAAAAACTTATGCATCGCGATTAATTAGTTTAGTTTATCCTTTTGTCGCTGCCTCACCTGCATTGGCGCCATTTATTGGTGGTTTTGTTGCAGAATACTTTGGCTGGCGAGCTGTATTTGTTGTTGTCTTAATAACGGTTGCTTTAGTGATGTCGCTATCCTTTTTCTTACTAAAAGAAACCGACGTTAGCCGGCGCGCAAAAACCATTCATCCTAGCCATATTTTAAAGCAATATAAACATTTACTGACAAACGCTAATTTTATTTGCTACCTCATGATTGCAGTGAGCACGACGATCATTTGGATGACTTATCTTGTTATGTCTCCTTTTCTTTTGCACCGCTTGGGTTATGGAAAAGTGGATGTTGGACTAACATTTGCATTGTTTGGTTTTAGTTATATGTTTAGTGGCATGCTTTTTAGAAAATTATTTCAAAAAGCAACAGAAAGTATTCAGCTTTATGTTGGTCTGGCGTTTTTGATGGTGGGGTCTCTAGGGATGTTCATGTTACAGCGGCAAGCTTTGCATAATGCTTGGTTTTTTATGGTGCCCATGATGTTTCTTACTTCGGCCAATGGACTTGTTTTTCCTTTAATTTTAGGTCGAGCGATTACTATGTGTGAGGGCTTTGCCGGTTATGCTTCTGCACTTCTGAATTCATCACGCATTATTGCGGCTGGTTTGGCGATGTATTTAGTTGGGAAATTATTAGGAAATACGGTAAGCACTTTAGCGATGGTGGAACTTATATTTAGCTTGATTGTTTGTATTGGTGTGTTGAAAGCTTTGTATCATGGTGGGAGAAAGGTTTCTGTTTCCACAGGAATGGCGAAGGCCAATTGTCTGCAGAAATAATGACGGCTATCCCTTGCCCCCGCCGGAAGCGGGGATCTTTTTTATAAGAATCTGCAGCTTGAAGAGCGTCTGAAAATCCCTTTTGGAGAAGATAGTCCTTGAAAGAAACTGCTTAAACTTCCTCTAGCTCCAAAAGGCTTCGGAAAAGCCCCAGGTTTGTCTTTTTCATTTTTGATATTGCCCGTTGAGTGTCTTCGCTTAATGTCTTTTGCGCCCTTGGATTTAAGTAAAGTTACAAGCTCTTCATGTTCGTATTTGCGCGCCTCATCAAGCAGAGAGGCTACCTCATTACCTTTGAGTAATTTGGCTCGTTTTGCTTTGGGCGTACTCGCGAGCAATTGCTCTACTTTTTTAGTGTTGCCAAGTGCGCATTCGCTACTTAAACGCCGCTCAAGCGATGTTTGTATCCCAAACTTTTCTTGAACTTCAATTTCATAAAGTGTTTTTTCGGCTTCGAATTTTTGTCTTAAGATGGATAATTGTTTTTGTCTTTGCTCAATGCAGATCATAATATTTGAAATATTTTCATGCTCTTCAGCTAATCTAGGCTTGTGCATCTCTGCTAGCTCATCAATATATTCTGAAAATTTAGCATAAACGCTTTCTCTCTTCGCTGTATTGGGTAGCTGAGCTTGAAACTTTAATTTCATTGTTCTAACTTGATCTAAAAAAAGCCTTTCCGAGCTTTCTTCAGAGGCTTTTTGTTCATAGGAGCCGTTTGTTTCTTGAGCTCCACTCAATAGAAACTTTCTTTCTATTAATGCATAATACTCAACTCTAACCGCCATAAGGTGCCTGAGATGTAAGTTGAAATCAATATCATTAATAAGTTCAAAAGCTGATGGTTTGAGTAGTTCTCTTAGAGCTTTTTCTTCCTCCCTATATTGTGCAAGTAAGCTTTCGGATAAAGTTTCATGAGCAATTAAGACTTCTTGGGTTGAGGTATGAGCTTGGAGTAGAGTCTCCCTGTCAGCTTGTAGTCTATCGCTAATATCTGTGTATTCAGTATAGATGCCATCAACAAGACTGGTCGCGCGAGATAACATCGTAAATCTTTCGCCGGGAGAGTTCTGTATAATGGTTCCACGAAAATCTTGGATGTGATTTGTATAGACAAGTTCTCTTGTGTATTTCCAGGCTTCCCGTTGCTGATTCTTTAGAGCCGCTTGGTATGTTGAATAAGCTTGCTGGATGGCTGTTTCTCTTTCAATTTCAGAGTCATAGGTCTCGAGCAAATTTTCGCAAAGTTCAAGTTTTAGTGTTAAAAAGCGTATGTGAGATTGATGTTCGATATGTTTTCTTAAAATATTATTCTTCTCTACATTAGAAAGATACTCACAGGCTGAAATCTCACGACTTTTTTCAGTCTCGGGTGCCCAGTTAATAGTAACTGTTCCTTTTACCCCCGGATCCTCTTGCTGATGTTGACTGGGAGTGGTGACTGATAATGCCTCCTCGTATTTCCTTTGTTTGTTTGAACGACGTCTTTTTAATAGTGCGCTTCCGATTAGTGTAAATGTACTCATGGCCCTGCCCTCCGTGGAAGAGGTTTGTTGTCATTATTGGGTTAGATGTTACATCCAGCGTCCTTTAGAATGCCCGGTGGCCTATCACATGGTACTTTAAAGGTGCTGGAATTGTTGTTATCTAATCCATCCATGGTTCAATATAGACCAAGATTTGAAAAGTGTATAAAAAATATATAATTAATTTTAAATAAGAGCAAAAATGTTCCGAGCTACCCCTGCCGTACTTCAAGATGCAGATCTTAAGCCTGAAAGGCTGAGGGTCCGCATCTTGAAATACGATGGGTATAGCTAGATTGGTGTCAGTATGTTTTACCTGAAGAAGCTTCAACAAACTTTCTTTTTGAGAAGGTTAATGTCTTGAAAGGCTTAAAGAAAAAATTAGAGAGCGTTCGGCTCACTCTGAAAGGATTTTGAAATGCCACTTGTTTTGGTTTTGGCGTTAAGTTTTTCTTTGAGAGCTCATGCTTTTTGCTTGCTTGTTTAAATAATTCTTTCTTGTATTGTTTGCTTTTTCCTTCGAGTTCAGATTTTTCTTTCTTGAGTCTACTGGTATAGCCCCGATCCTTGTGTGTAATTTCAATTGCTTGTTGAAGTCTTGGGGCGTATTTGATTTTTAATCGATTAACGTGATCACAGAATTGTCTATAAAGCGACTCTCGCTGCCATGTTCCTTTTGAGGGTGTTTGAAGTGTTTCTCTTTGAAAATCTTTTTTTAATTTTTCAGTATAGCGATTAAATTTTTCTTGAGATCTTTTTCTGAGTTCTTCTATTTTTGGGCTATTTTGTTTTTTATGTAAGATTTTTTCTTCAGAGAGAATATAGCATTCAATTTTGACTTGCAGTAATCGTTTAAGAGATGGGTTGAGCTCAAGGTTATAGGCAAATCCAAGGTTGGAATGATCAAGGCTTGCCATAGAGAGTGAAAGCGCTTTTTTATCTTGTGTATAAAGCAAGTAGGCATTTCTGGCTAGCGCTTGATGCTTGTTTATTTCATTTTCAATTGAGGGTAGGCTGTTGATTAATTGTTCTTCATTGCGCTTGGCTATTGTGTCATCGCTATTTGCGTGTGTTGTACGAATTGTGTAAGCATACTCCAGCGTTTTTTTAAGTAATTTGAATTTTTGAGTACCCCAGGTTTTTCCTGATGGACTCTCGCGGTCAACGAATTGATGCGCGTGAATGATATTGGCTACATCAGTGTGAACTTGTTCCAGGTTTTTAGTCAGTGCGTTTTGATAGTCTTTTTTTGCGCTCTCAATATTTTCTGAATTTTCTGCTCCAGAACGAGCGTTTTCAAGTAAGGCGCGACAAAGATTTTGTTCTGCTAACAAATAAGAAATATGGGTTTGATGTGTGATGTATTCTCTTAGGCAGGGATTTTCATCTATGTCACAAAGATAGTTTAAAGCTGATATTTCGGGAGCTTTTTTGCTTTCTTGAGTTGTATGCCTGATTAACTCTGAGGATGATCTTCTTGGTGGAGGGCTTGCCGGTTCACTTTGTATTCGGGTCCTATGGGATAAACTTGAATGACGTTTAGCGGATAGTGTACTTGCGACTAATGCGAATGTATTCATTTTATTCTCCGGCCCTCTTTGAAAGAGGTTTGTTGTTGTCTGATATTTCTATGATTTAATATAGACTAGCATTTGAGAAATGTTTGAGAATATTGCTTATTTATACAGTTAGTTAAGCTCTGAAAGAGGAGCGGCGCCTAAGGTTTCTCTGTCTAGTGATATTTGGCTCGGAATAAGTTCTTCAGGTAGTAAGTTAGCAAGGCTGGTTAATATAATTTTGCTTTGTTCTTTGAGGCTTTCAAGATGTCCATTGGCCATCGTTATCAAAGCTTCTAAAGAGGTATCAACTTCAGTATCTAGTTCTTCAGTTAACTCGATTCCTTCAATGTCTATTGGTAAGGCGCTTCTCATGAGTTCTGTTTTTTGTTTTTTCAAAAGCTCAATGAAGCTTTTCCAGTAGGTAGTGAGCTGGAGTGTGCCATCGAGTATATGTTTGTATTGCGTAATCTCATAAGTTGCTTGGTCTACTTCATCTTTGCTTTTTTCTACGTCTAAATTGATAAGTACTTCACTTGCCCATCTTGCTAGGCCGCTATTGGTGGCCTTTTTATTCGAGAGGAGGTCGATTAAGCTAAACTCTAATGTTTCTGATATTATTTTGGTTTTTGTTTTGCAAAGCGCTGTTAGTTTGTCGCACATGATTAGAATGGATTGAAGTGAGTCATCTTTCTCTGATGCGCTATAAATTCTATGCAATAAGCCCATCGTTTTATTTCGTTCTACAGTATCAGATAAATTGGTATGTAGTAGGGCTAGCCAAAAGTCAGAGCCCTGTTCGTCAATGGAGAAGCCTTTAGCTTTAGCGTTAATTTCGCTAAGGCTGTCTTGGCGATCCATCTCGCTTCTTAATAGGGCGACGACGACTGTTGAAGAGGGGTGGCGAGATAAAGTTCCTCTGGATTCTTTTTTGCGTAATTCAGAAGATAATCTTTTAAGTCGGGCTTCTTCTATTTCTCCCGTAGCTTCTGCTGCTGCGCCGGCTTGACGTGCTTTTTCCTCCTGAGCTTCTTTGTAATTTCTAAACAGAGTTTCAATTTCTTCTGTTCTATCAGCCGATGTTTCGTCATCGCCTTCATAGTTTAAGAGAAGTTTGTCTTGATGGTGATAAAGCATGTAATCTCTTAGGCACTCTGCTATGGCTATTTCACGGTAGGCGAATGCTATTTCAGCACTTTCATCGCAGCTTTCTTGGGTGGGTATTTGAAGTTGAGCGAAGTACGGCTGTAAATGCATTTTAGTTTCTTGGATGGTTGTAATGCTTCCTTCGACTTCAAGTCCCATGAAGTAGGTTGTCCATGCGCTGGTGAAGAGGCGAATGTCGTCGGTGTTAATTTTGCCTGTTTCAATGGCATGTAGCAGAGCTTCTCTTGTTGGCATCGTGTTTTCCTTTCCTATTAATATTTTCTTGATTTTAACGCGAACTCTCGTTAAATTACTAGCATACTTTCAGGGCGGGGTGTAATTCCCCACCGGCGGTGATGCTCTTTGTGAGATAAGCCCGCGAGCGCTTTTAATTTGATTAAAAGGTCAGCAGATTTGGTGAGATGCCAGAGCCGACGGTAAGGTCTAGCGATAGATTCAAGTCCGGATGAAAGAAAGTGAGTGATCAGATTCCTGCTAACCTGTAGGGTGGCTTCTGTCGCGGAGCGACAAATGCCACCATCGGATAAAGCCTGTAATCACACAGCTCTATATTCCCCTGTAAGTTTTCTACTCAACACAAAAAAGGAAAACTTATGCCTACACCTCAATTCAAAAAAACACTCGATGCTTTCCACCAAGGTAAAATGGTCATTCTCGTCGATGATGAAAATCGTGAGAATGAAGGCGACTTAGCCATCGCTGCAGAATTTGCAACGCCTGAAGTCATTAACTTTATGGCAACACATGGTCGTGGTTTAATTTGTTTGTCATTGGATGAAAGCATAGTAAATCGCTTGCAACTTCCCATGATGACAAAAAACAATGAATCCGGTTTTCAAACGCCATTCACAGTTTCCATTGAAGCGCGTCACGGTGTAACAACGGGCATTTCTGCTTTTGATCGTTCGCATACAATTCAAACGGCGATTGCTGATGATGCTAAGCCCTCTGATCTTGTTTCGCCTGGGCATATTTTTCCTTTGAAAGCGAATTCACAAGGTGTTTTAAAGCGTGAAGGGCAAACTGAAGGCGTTGTGGATTTAGCAAAACTTAATCATTTAAAACCTGCAGGGGTTATTTGTGAAATCATGAATCCAGACGGAACGATGGCGCGCATGCCGGAATTAAAAAAGTTTGCAAAAGCACATAGCCTGGAAATTATAAGCATCGAAGCCATTAAAAATTACCGCAAACAAAATGAAAAGCTGGTTGAGGAAAAAGCCTCTGCAAAATTACCCATAGATCCCTGGGGTGACTTCACGATTAAAGTTTTTCATGATGTGATGAACCAACAAGAACATATTGCATTAATCAACCCCCCCTTGGATCTTTCTAAACCTATTTTAACGCGCATTCACTCAAAGTGTTTAACGGGCGATTTGTTTGCTTCAAAGCGCTGCGATTGTGGTGGTCAATTAGACTTTGCTTTAGAGCGGATCGCAAAAGAAGGCGGTGTTTTGTTATATCTTCCTCAAGAAGGCCGTGGCATTGGTTTAACCAATAAAATCAAAGCTTATGCTTTGCAAGAGCAAGGCATGGATACGGTTGAAGCAAACCACCATTTAGGGTTTGCCGATGATTTGCGTGATTATTCGATTGCCGCACAAATTTTTGTAGCCCTTGGCATCAAAAAAATGCGTTTGCTCACCAATAACCCTCGAAAACTCGAACAATTACAAGACTTAGGCTTGGAAGTTCAGCGTGAGCCTATTACAATGAAAGCCTTAAGTGAGAATCAAGATTACTTAAGTGTTAAAAAAGACAAGTTGGGTCATTTACTTATGGGGATAGTATGAGAGTCATTGAAGCGAAGGATTTTGATAATTCGGTGTCGGTTGCTGTGGTGGTTAGCCGATTTAATCCTGAAATTACCGAAGAGTTATTAAATGGTGCTGTAGAGCGCTTGATTGAATTGGAAGTGCCAAAAGATAATATCACTGTGATTCACGTGCCGGGTGCGATTGAAATTCCATTGGTAGGTATGCGTTTAGCGGCAAGCAGTGAATATGATTCAATTATTGCATTGGGTTCTATTATTAAAGGCGATACCGATCATTATGATTATGTTTGTGATCAAGTCAGCAAAGGTTGTCAGGGCGTGATGCTTGCACACCAAATTCCCGTGGTTTTTGGGGTTTTGACAACGGATACGGCTGAACAAGCTAAAGAGCGCATTGGTGGCAAAAAAGGGCATAAAGGCCGAGATTCTGCGGATACGGCGGTTGAAATGATGTCGATTATGTCGCAGATTTGAACCTACCTGTCATCCTTTAATTTAAATTCGTCATCGCGCGCCCCAGTTTCTCATCCTGCACTTGATGAGGGATCTTTTAGCTGCAGGATGACGCTGGTTTCCGCTCAATTATCATTTTTCACAAATTAGGGGGATTTCCCTCTGGTTCTTTCTCTCTCATCCTGTATAATGTTTAGTCATAATAATACTATAGAGATGAAGCCTTATGTGGGGAGCAGGTTATTTTAAAGAGACGGATCCAGAGCGACGCCCTTTTAACAAACAAATAAAACGTAGGCTGACTGATCTATGGGTTGACCTTAGTGCTAAAGTTGAAGATATTGTCAGCCCCATTCAGACGGAGCTTGCTAAAGACACTAATAAATTTAAGTTTTATCATAACTCAGCTCTAGGTGAGGGCGATATTCAACAATTTTATACACAACTGCCTGAAGGTTTGCCGGGTGCGAAGAACGTCCAGGGACTTGGTTGGCATATGCGACGACCCTGGCTTGATAATTCTAAAATAGCTGAAAGATATGGCGATGACTTTGATTTAAAGTTTGCTATTGCATCGTCTGAAAATTTTCACATACAAGGCTTTGATGGGATTCCGTCTGGAAGTTTCTACCAAATTAAAGAGTACTTAAAGGCAGATGAGAGTGGGAGTGTTTGGCCTATCCTACCTTTTACTGAAAACCCATATGAAGTATTACAAAAATTAGTAAAGCAGGCTAAGCGAGAAATCATTTTAGAATCTTCAAAGCAAAACTCCCAAACTAGATTTGGTCATCAAGCCGTTAGTCGAAAAATATTTGAACCTCAGCAATCGTTAGCTTTACAAAGCCTGTTGAAGGTTGAAGTTAATGCTATTATTAAGCAATATATCAAGCAACGCCATGAGGCTGAAGAGAAGGAAGATGCGAGTTTGAGAGAGCGGGCGGGTAAACAATCATGCTGGCGTTGTTGCTTTCCGTAGCCTTTATGTTATTGCATTCTCGAAACAGCATACTGCGCCAAAGCTATTAATGCCTTTTTAGCATCAGAATCGTCAAGTACCTTTAGATTTTCACATGCAGCATCTGCAAGGTGTTGCGCTTTTTCTTTTGTATATTGAATCGCGTTTGATTCTACAATGGCTTTTTGAATTAAAGCTAAATCATCGCTACCTTTATTTTCAATGGCATGTTTGACGAGTTTTTTCTCTTCGCCCGTTCCGTTATTCAAAAGATAGATTAACGGCAAAGTTGGTTTACCTTCTGCTAAATCATCCCCTAAATTTTTCCCTGTCTTTTCTGGATCAGCGATATAATCTAGTGTGTCGTCAATCATTTGAAACGCTGTGCCGAGGTTTGAGCCATAGTCACGTAATTGTTTTGTTTCTTCATCGCTTAAGTTCATATAAACCGGCATAGCGGCAGACGTGATGGCGAAGAGCTCGCCTGTTTTGCGTTGGATGATATCTAAATAGGTTTTTTCATCGGTTGAGGCGTCATGGCGATGGATGAGCTGTAAGACTTCGCCTTCAACGATAATGCTTGTTGAATTAGCGAGTAGCTTAGTTAATCCGCTATGGTCAATGTCAGCAATCAATTGAAAAGCTTTGGTGTAGAGTAAATCACCCACTAAAACACTCGCTTCATTGCCCCATTTGGTGTTAGCTGTGGGTTGATTGCGTCTCATTTCAGATTCATCGATGACATCATCATGTAAAAGTGTGGCTGTATGAAGTAATTCAACGATGGCTGCAAGGTTAATTTGATCTTTTTTGTTATATTTCAATGCCTTAGCAACAAGCAAAAGCAACATAGGTCGGATGCGCTTGCCACCATTGTCAAAAATATAGTCAGCAATTTCCTTAGCAAGCGGGATGCTGCTAGAAATAGAGTCAAGAATGAGAGTGTTGGTAGCGGTTAGCTCGTCTGCCACCAGCGCTTTTATCGCGCTTATATCCATGCTAATAATTTCAAAGACCTACAGTGACTCGCATCCTATGGCTTGGGGGTGTTTCTGTCAAGAAAAATGAGGTTTTTTGCCAAATATTGCTTGCTTAAGGAGGGCTAATCCCTTAGAATTTGCGACCTTTCTAGTATAAAGATTGATTAACTAACTATTTAAAAGAGACAAAACAAATGTATGCAGTAATTGTAACAGGTGGAAAACAATACAAAGTGACCGAAGGTCAAGTATTGAAGATTGAGAAGCTCGCGATTGATGAGGGAGCTAAAGTGGAATTTGATCAAGTATTGATGGTTGGCCAAGAAGGCGATATGAAAGTAGGTACACCGCACGTTGAAGGTGCTAAAGTGTCTGCAGAAGTTGTGAGTCAAGGCCGCGCTAAAAAGATTCGAATTATTAAATTCAAGCGTCGTAAACATCATATGAAGCAAATGGGACATCGTCAGTATTTCACGGAAGTGAAAATTACAGGCATTAACGCGTAAGAGGATAAACTAATGGCTCATAAGAAAGCAGGTGGTAGTACACGAAATGGTCGCGATTCGGAATCGAAACGACTTGGCGTGAAAAAGTTTGGTGGCCAAGTGGTGAAAGCGGGTAATATTCTTATTCGTCAACGTGGCACATCTTATCATCCAGGTGATAACGTTGGTCTTGGTAGAGATCATACATTATTCGCATTGATTGATGGTGTTGTACGTTTTGCTAAAAAAGGTCCTAAACAACGTCGTTATATTTTTGTGGATCAAGCGGTTCAAGAAACGGCGGCTGAATAAAAGAAAAAATTTTCGTTAAACCCCGCTTTTGCGGGGTTTTTTATTTGTAATGATTGTTGGTGGGATATTTGCTCCGCAAAGAACCCACCCTACGCGAGATGTGTTTTACATTTCGGGCGGGGAAGAGTGAGTAGGGTGGGTTCGCGAGCGAAGCGAGTAATCCCACCATCGGATATCAAACAGTAGCGCAAGATGCGATTAACATTGGAATGACAGATGAAATTCATCGACGAATCAAACATAAGAATTCATGCAGGAAAAGGCGGCGATGGTTGCTTGAGTTTTCGTCGTGAAAAATATGTCCCATTTGGCGGTCCTAATGGCGGCGATGGTGGCGATGGCGCATCTGTTTATTTAGTGGGAAACCGAAATCTTAATACCCTAATCGATTTTCGTTTTAAAACGGTATTCAAAGCAAAAAACGGTCAGCCGGGCCAAGGCACAGATAAGCGTGGAAAAAGCGGTGAAAATTTGTTTATTCAAATTCCACTCGGCACATTGATTTATGATAGAGACACAGAAGAGCTCATTGGCGAAACTTTAGAGCACGAACAAAAAATTCAAGTCGCACAAGGTGGTTTTCATGGTTTGGGTAATGCGCGTTTTAAAACAAGTACCAATCGTGCACCAAGAAAAATAACAAAAGGTTCGCCCGGTGAAACACGCGAATTACATTTAGAATTAAAACTATTAGCCGATGTAGGTTTGCTTGGCTTACCCAACGCAGGGAAATCAACCTTCATCAGGGCGGTATCTGCGGCAAAACCCAAAGTTGCCGATTATCCTTTCACAACAATTAAACCAAATTTAGGTGTGGTGAGCGTTGATAGTGCGCGTAGTTTTGTTGTGGCTGACATTCCAGGTATTATCGAAGGAGCAGCAGAGGGCGCTGGTCTTGGTCTCCAATTCTTAAAACATGTTTCAAGAACAGGTTTGCTGCTTCATATGGTGGATGTAATGCCTTATGATGGAACTGACCCTGTAGAGGCCGTTAAGCTTATTCAGAATGAGCTCATCAAATACAGCGAAGAAATTCAAGATAAAACGCGTTGGCTTATCTTGAACAAAGTTGATCTGCTACCAGAGGATGAGCGAGAAGAGCATTGCAAAGCCATCGTTTCTGCTTTAGATTGGAAGGGGCCTGTTTATGAAATCTCAGCATTGAATAGACTCCATTTGGAGCCGCTGCTTTTTGATATCATGGACTTTATTGAGAGGGGTCAGACCCCGACACTTTGATCTTTATGCATGGAAGGAGTAAGGATGAGACTTCAATACATATTTGGGCTTGGAGGCATTTGTGGCTTAGAGAAAAAAAGCACGCGCTCTCTTGGTAAAATTTTCGAATACGTCATGGCTATTGTGGCGCTTCTTGTTTTGCTTCAATGGCATTTTGAAGTAAGTAAACTTATTCTTCCGCTTTATGACATTGCGATCAATTGGGTGATTTGGCTTTTCTTTGTGATTGAAAGCGCCATTTTTTTGATGCTTGTTGATGATAAATCGCGTTATTTAAAACAAAACTGGATGAATTGGGTTGTCATTATTGTAGGCATTCCGTTATTGTTTAATGTCTGGTTTGATTTTTATCGCTATGCAAAACCCGTATTAGCTATCATTTTATTAACGCCTTGGATGGGCTTGCTTAAGCGTTCATTAACAGATAATAAATTAAGTACAACACTCATTTCCGTTGTTGTTGTTGTGATTCTTGCGGGCGTTTTAATTTCTGGCATGGATCCTGCGATTCATAATCCTTGGCAAGGGATTTGGTGGGCGTGGGTAACAATGTCAACAGTCGGTTATGGTGATTACGCGCCGGTTAGTATTGCGGGCCGAATCGTTGGCGCGGCTATTATTCTTCTGGGGCTATGCTTTTTTGCCATTTTAACCGCAAACTTTTCCAGTATGTTTTTGAAGCGTGAAGTGAGTAAAGCGCGTTTTAAAGAGGGTAAAGACATTAAAAAAGTCTTAGATCGCATTGAGGATGTTGAAGAGCGTGATGAAATTATTCTTCAGCATTTAAAATCCATTGAAAAACGTTTGGATGAAATTGAGACTAAGCAAAAGTGAGCCTTTTCTTTTTCTGGTTTGTGTTCGCATGTTAGATCTATCAATTATTATGCCCGTCAAAAATGGCGAGAAATATATTCAAGAAGCTTTTAGAAGTATTGAGAAGCAATCTTTGAAAGGTGTTTCATTGACTATAATCGATGATGCTTCGGAAGATAGAAGTCTTGAATATTGTGAAGCCTTTGCGCGAAGCAATATTTTACCTGTTACCATTTTACATTCCAGCGCTTTAGGGCCAGCTGGCGCACGCAACAAAGGTATCACCGCATCGACAAGTGAATGGATTACCTTTCTTGATCAAGATGATTGGTGGCCGGATAACCGGCTCCAAGTTCATCAAGCTTTATTTGAGAAAGATCCTGCGATTGATATTGTGGTTGGAAAAATAAACATCTTCTCAGCTAATGCTGAAAGTCTAAAGCGATTCCGCTTTCCTGATAATGACCATACGCTTTATAATGTAAATTTAGGTGCTAGTACATTTAGACGCACGGTCTTTGAACGAGTGGGTTGTTTGGATGAGCGTTTGCATTACAGTGAGGATCAAGATTTATTTTTTCGTGTGCGTGAAGCTGGATTAAACTTACATTATACGAGTGAGGTTGCTTTAAATTATCGCCTGCATTGTGATAACATGACGAAAGATAAAGGGGCGAGAGAATTAGGCCTCTTTTCAGTGTTGCGGCAATCACTTTTACGCCGTAAAAAGGGAAAAATTGCAAATTTTGCAAACAAGGATGTGGAGAAATAAGCGAACAAAAAAATATATGAATTAAATAACCCACCGTGTATTAACGAAGTTGAAGGTGATAATGCCGTTGTCATTGATCTTGATACGGGTAGTTATTACAACTTAACAGGATTCTCAGGAGAGGTTTGGTCTTACCTTCTTGGTGGATATAGTCTTCAAACTATTCTAATGGCTGTAGATGCACATGATGCAAAAAAATCAGAGTTTTCGGCTGAGTTAAATCATTTTATAGAATCTCTTTGCAAAACGAATCTTCTTAGAGAGGGTGGAAGCGAAAATGCTGAGCCACTTAAAACTATAACATTGCCCGATTCCTATTCATTTGAGTTTGAAAGTTATACCGATATGCAAGAGCTTTTATCTTTAGATCCTATTCATGATGTTGATGATGCTATTGGCTGGCCCAAGCAAAAAGAAGACGCATGACAGATCAAATGTGGTTTGATGAAACGCATGCTGGCTTAACTAAGCTTTGTGCTGATAATGTCTTTGATGTTTTTGATATTGTCATACAGAATTATCGTATACGCATTTATACACAGAAAGAAACAGGTTTTTCTCGTTTTCGTCGAGCCTTTTCAACGAATCAAAATCCAGATCTTAATATTAAACCTTCATTAAGCTTGTTTTGCATTGATTCAAAATATATTGATGCGCTACCTTTGCCGCCATGGAAGAAAAAAACCTTTGATTCCTTCGGAAATGCAATAGGTTTGGGTGATCAATATCATGTTCGTGTCAATGTAGAAAGTAATCAGTTGCAAACGATCGATATTAGTCGTGGCATGGCTTTGTTTTATGCCGAGAATTCCTATGAAATGCCTAGCTGGGAATATTTTTCCCCGCTTAAAGAATTATTGCATTTTTGGTGCTTATCAAAAGCGCTTGTTTTGCTCCACTCAGCAGTAATTGTTGATGATGTTTTTGGAGCAAGCTTGCTGCTTGGGAAAGGAGGTGCTGGGAAATCGACAACAACAATACAGGCGATGGATTTAAATTATCAAAGTTGTGGTGATGATTATGTTATTGTTTCGCCATCTGCAATGAGTGTTATGCCTCTTTATTGCATTGTGAAGTGGCAAGTATCCTCGAAATTTGTAAGGCCGCATTATTTGGATGATTGCTTTGAAGAGTGGGATGACCGTACGCAAAAACAAGTTTTTTTTCTTAATGATGATGCGGGGCATTCGTCTACGCCAAAAGCCTTAGAGCAGATTCTTATATTGGATAGAACTGCTCGTTATCACCCAAAATCAGTTTCTTTTCATGAAGCCTTAATTCAATGTACGCTTAGCACTATCACTCAAGTGCCCGTTGCAGCGGAAAAGACATTCTGTTTGTTACATCGATTAATACAATCTTGTCCACCTCTGAGTTATGGTGTGGGTGACGGTCAAGAAGCGCTAATCGATGCTTTGTCTAAGCTTCGTCAATTTAATCGCAAGGAGTGTATGGCATGAAGCAAACATTAACAGTGATTGTGCCTGTTTATAATAGTGAAAATTATTTAGAGGAAGCGATAGAAAGCATTCAAAAACAAGAGCAAACTATTTTTAGTATTGATATTGTCGCTGTGGATGATGCGTCAACGGATGGATCATTAGAAAAGCTTAAAGCGTTGTCAGTAAAATATAATAATATAAAAATTATTGCTCTTCCTGAAAACCGCGGCCCTGCTGATGCAAGAAATGAAGGAATCAAAGCGGCGAAAGGTGATTGGCTAAGTTTTGTAGATCATGATGATTGCTGGACAGAAGATAAATTAACTGTGCAATACCATTATATGCAGGATCATCCTGATATGGACTTTGTGTTGGCTCATCAAATATTTAACCTTGTGAGAGGAAAAGAGAAGCCTAGTTGGGCGAAGCCAGAATGGTTTGAAGGACCGCTGGCCGGCCATGTTTTCGGTGCTATATTGATTAAGCGTTCTGATTTCTTAAGAGTGGGTTTGCTCAATCCTGATCTTAAATGGGGAGGGGATGATGTAGATTGGTTTATTCGAGCGAAACAAATGGGGTTGGTTCGACATATTGTGAAACCTGTTTTATTGCATCGAAAAATTCATGATACTAATTTGTCTAGAGAAACAAAGGGGGGGTAATGAGCAATTGTTGCAAGTGCTTCGCAATAAAATCAAAGCAATGCGCTCAAAGCCTAAATTCTCTGTCATTATTCCTATGTTTAATTCAGAAAAAACATTGATAGAAGCCCTTTATTCGGCTTTGAAGCAGTTATCAGAAAAGGATGAGGTTATCATTGTTGATGATGGCTCAACTGATAGCAGTTATAAGTTGGCGCAGCAAATGCAAGATCCGCGTATTCGTTTACTTAAAAATGATAAGAATAAGGGTATTTCATTTTCGCGTAATAAAGCTTTGGAAGTAGCAACGGGCGATTACATCACGTTCTTAGATGCTGATGACGTATGGCCTGAGACAAGACACGAAAAAGTACTTGCAGTTATTGGCGCCGAGCATCCTGATATTATTTCAGGAATGATTGAACATTTTTATTGTCCAAGTTTGGCTGAAAAAAAAGCAAGGAAATATCGTTTGCCTGAAATGCAGCATGGCTCTGTTCCAGGGTCAGTGATTATCAAAAAAACGTGCACTGATAAAGCGGGTCTATTTGATGTGTCACTTGAGTGTGGCGAATTTATTGATTTTATATCAAGAATTAAAAAGCAAGAAGTTAAGTGGAGCAAGTTAGATCGGGTTATTTTGCGAAGACGAATTCACGGGGGAAACCATACTCTAATGCAGCGAGAAAAACAGGTCGATTATTTAAAAGTGATTCGAAAACATCTTGCGAGACAAAAAGAACATGAATAAAGATCATGCCGTTGCAATGGCTTTGCTGAGACTTTGTTTTGCGGATAAGCCGCGCAATGAAGATCTTCAGTTAATTGATCAGGGTATTAAAGCAGATACTTTATATAATGGGCATTTCCGCATGTTACCTTTGCTCTATAAGCGCATCAATATGCAATTATTCTCGGCTGAAAGCCAAGTTAAATTTGAAAGTATTTATAAACATACTTATTATCGCAATCGGATTTTAATCGACAGAGCGGCGAAGGCGCAAACTTATTTAGCTAAATATATTGAACCTCCTTTCGTTTTATTGAAAGGGCTTGGACTTGCCTTAAGTGTTTATGAGGGTATTGGTGAGCGCCCTATGGACGACATTGATATTTTTGTCCCTAGTTATCCGTTAGACGGCGGGACGGCGACATCTGGTTTGCAAGAAAATGAATCCTGGACTTTGCGAGGAGATCCGCTGCAAACGATTGGTTTTTACGATGCTCAAGATTTTAAATATGATTTTCACCGAAAAATAAATGGGCTTGCAACAAGTAATGCGGTCGCCAAACTTTGTTTGGCGAATCGGCAAATGATAACTTACCGAAATTATTCTTTTGAAATGCTTAGCTTTGAACATCAATTTGTTCATGTGATTGTTCACGGTATTATTTCTCGTGATGTGATGTATTCTAGGCGCTGGATGTTTGATGCGTTGGTATTGCTTCGTGAAAAATCATTAGATGCTGAAAAGATTGCCGAGTTTGCTAATCTGTGGGATATGCCCAGTCTTTTTTCGATGGGTTTAGCGCGATTACTTGAATTACCTGAAGAGATTAACTTTGATCGCGAGCTATTAAATAAGATTCAAACTAACATTAAGAAAAAAGCAAGATTCTACACATGGCTAGTCATGTCTGATTATGAATTGGATACGCTTGATCGAAAACCATTCTCGCGCGCAGCTTGGTTAAGAGCCGTTGTTTCTTGTTTCGTTGTTCGCCCAATCAAGTGGCATCAATGGTTATCCTATTCAGAGTTCTATAGACACACGTTGAAAATAGAGCCTGGAAAAAGTGTGTTAGTTGCAATAATCAGACGGGTTATTTCGCGTCTTAATTGTTTATTCGGTAAGTGGGTGCCGAGAGAGCGATGAGCGTCCCACTGCCTCGGCTCTTTGATAATGAGGCTTATAACCTAAGTCTAAGGGGTGTTTGCTCTTCTAGTTACTTTAGATAAAAAAAACCCCAAAAGCGATTTCACTTTCAGGGTTTTTTTGAATAGTTTAGTTTAGCGTGATTTAAGCAGTAACAAGCTTCTTAACGCGAGCATTCAAGCGGCTTTTATAACGAGCAGCTGTTGCTTTGTGAATAACGCCCTTAGTTGCCATTTTATCAATGACTGGAACAGCAGCTTTAAGCGCTGTTTGAGCATCTTCTTTGTTGCCAGCGCTTGTTGCACTGATGACTTTTTTGATGAATGTACGCATCGTTGAACGCAAGCTAGCGTTATGTTGACGACGTTTTTCAGACTGTTTAGCCCGTTTTCTTGCTGAAGGAGTATTTGCCACGTTTGGTCCCCAATGTTGTGATTCTTAACTGTCCAGATACACCATCTGAAACTAATAGGCCGCCGATTCTCCAGATTTTTGGGGGTGTTGTCAATGGTTTTTTGGGCGTGTGTCAGCCATAAATGGATAAAATTTAGCACCCTCGTAACCTATTGAAATATAAAGAACAAATATTTTTTATTTGGAGTGTAGTCCTAATAAATCCCTGATTTTTTGGAGTGTACCCCAAAGAATAGGTAAGACAAGTTTTGGGAATGAAAGAGAGCAATGATTTTAAGTGCTAGTCTAGAAAACCTCGCATCTTTGAAAAGTTCTTGTATCATATTCATATTCTTAAGCATTCTAATGAAGAGATAATGAAAAAAAGAGGATTACTGCGTTCGGCGTCGCTTGTTTCAGCCAATACTTTGCTTTCTAGAATTTTAGGTTTTGTGCGAGATATGGTGGTGGCTCAAATTTTTGGGGCGACGGGTGGCTTGGATGCTTTTCTCGTGGCTTTTAAATTGCCAAACTTTATGCGCCGGCTTTTTGCTGAGGGGGCTTTTTCTCAAGCCTTTGTGCCGGTGTTGTCTGAATACCAGCTCGAACATCCCCATGAAAAAGTTCGAGAGTTTGTTCATCGTATTGCGGGCAGCTTGGCTTTTGTACTTTTAATCGTTTCTATTGTTGGTATGTTGCTCGCGCCATTGCTTGTCATGATTTTCGCACCTGGTTTCGAAAAAGATAGCACAAGGTTTTTGTTAGCAAGTCATATGCTTCGTATTACCTTTCCTTATTTGTTGTTTATATCGCTAACCGCGTTTAGTGGGGCGGTGTTAAATACGTATGGCCGATACGGTATTCCTGCTTTCACTCCTGTGTTATTAAATATCTGTATTATTATTGCGGCCATTTGGGGGCGAGGCTATTTTTCTGTGCCGATTTATGCACTTGCCTGGGCGGTGTTTGTTGCAGGTGTTGTGCAACTTCTTTTCCAAATTCCTTTTTTGATAAGCTTGAAATTACCAATGCGTTTTAAATGGGGCTTTCAAGATGAAGGGGTTAAGCGTGTTTTAAAGCTTATGGTGCCTGCCTTGTTCGGTGTTTCTGTCGCGCAACTTAGTTTATTAATTGATACTATTTTTGCTTCTTTTTTGAAAGTCGGCAGTATTTCTTGGCTTTATTATTCTGAACGTTTAATGAATTTTCCTTTAGGGATTTTTGGTGTAGGAATTGCAACCGTGGTGCTTCCACATTTATCAAGAAGCAGAACGGCTAAAAACCATGAAAGTTATTCTCAAACTTTAGATTGGGCTTTGCGTTCTCTTTTGATTATTGGCATTCCATCTTCAATCGCACTTTTTATTTTAGCAGGACCTTTGCTCGCGACTTTATTGCATTACGGAAAATTTAATACTTATGATGTACTAATGTCACGTGAAAGCTTGATGGCTTTTTCAATCGGTATCCAAAGTTTTATGTTAATTAAAGTATTGGCTTCGGGTTTCTATGCGCATCAAAACATTAAAACGCCAGTAAAAATTGCAGCGTTTGCGATGGTGTGCAATATGTTTTTAAACTTAGCTTTAATTTTCCCTTTGAAACATGCGGGGCTTGCTTTAGCAACCTCTATATCAGGTTACATTAATGCAGGTTTGTTAATGTTTTTTATGATGAAAAAGCAATTGTTTACACCACAAAAAGGTTGGTCAAGATATTCCTTGCAACTCTTTTTGGCAAATGCCTTGATGGGTGTGTTTCTTTATTTTGCTGCAGGTCCTTTAAAGCCATGGCTAGATAATGTTTGGCAATGGCGAGCTTTGCATTTGCTTTATATTGTCATTGCAGCGGTTGCGATTTACTTTGTAGCTTTGTTTGCTCTTGGTGTGCGCTTGAAAGATTTCCGGATAGGGGGCAAGTCTTGAGTGATCCTCGCACTTTTTAATCTAAAAACGCTAAATTTCAGTTTGAACTTAAGCCCTTTGGGCTTTAAGTTGTTTAAAAGCTTAAGACTTAACCCTTGATTCCAGTTGAAAACTCGATCCTCTGCTTGGTAAAGGATCTCCAAGAAAGTCCTCTTTGTTAGACCAAAAAACTTGTTCGCAAAGATTGCTGACATTTAAGTTGTGGAGTGAGACTAACGCTTTAAGCTGCTTTTTTGGATTGTTTATAGAACCATCTGTGTTGCGGGTTGGGTTTTTGAGTGTGATCTCATAGGCTTCAATCATGGCGATACTTGCATCTTCAGAGCTTCTTTCATGTGCGGAGATGAATTTTTCAGAAGCTTTGCTTGCATCCTCTTTGAGAAAAGTCACTCCTACGGTTTGTAGAATGGCTAGCATTACAAGTGCTGATGCTTTGTTGTGAGGTTTTACTTCTTCCTGAAATAACTTGATATATTTTTTTATACTTCTCTCCATGTTTTGCTTTACTTCTTCTTTTGCATCCTTTCTCAGTATTAAGTTATGAAATCGGAGGCATGCATTTAGCATACTTAGGTGTCGATTGTTTGGAGTGATTTTTTTGAGAGTAAGTCCTAAAGCTTTCGGGGCGCTAGAGTCAGGCCGGTTAGAGTAAGTTTTCGGATGAACTTCTCTATGAAAAGCTTTTGTGATTAGATTGGTCCTGGTCCTTGTCTCGGTTTTTCGCGGTTCAATTATCCAGCTATGACCATTCTTTACAACAAGATGAGGTGCATAGTCACTAAGCAGCTGATCTATTCTAACAACCAAAAAAATGTAATCTGGGACATATTCTAATGTGATTCTTAAGTTTTCATAAAGAAGCCCTGATTGTATAGATTCTCTAAGTAAGTCGTAGCTAAGAGCAGTAAAATTAGAGCTAACAACCAGCTCAGTAAGCATGCGATTTTCTTGCAATGCCTTATAGAATTCTTCCCCTTCTGCTCTACCTATGCTAAGTGAGAGAAGAGTCTGGCTTGATTTAAGCAGCGTGCTGATGGCCACCGCTTCACTTCTGTCTGGGTCTAGTAAAGTTGAGTAAAGATTATAGTTGTCAAGGGTAAGCGATCTAAGCTCTGGGTGGTCGCGCAGCCAAGCAGGGAGCTTTTTTATTTCTTTGGGTGTTTTTGGGGCTTCCTCTATGATAGTTTTGGACATTTGTCGGGACTCTTTGGTTGGTCTTTGTTAATATGAGTATAATTAGAGCACAAAACGTTGTTTTGGTCAATATTCAACAGCAAGAATGCTTGATAAGTTTTGTTGCGAATGATTCTCATTAGTGGTAGCATCTTGCTTGAGTTTTTTAATGAAGCTCATTTTTTATAGTTAGCTTATTTGCTTAAGGGAGGAAATCAACATGTTTTATAATGCCATCATGCCTCCGAGTCCCACCGTCAAGGTTTCTGCATAGGCCTATCTTTCCTTTTATTTGTTTTTCTGTTTGTCAGTGAGTTTTTTTGCTGTAGGACGGATATTAGAAAAGCTTCTGTACTCATCTTGACATCCTAATAGCCGCAAATTTTTCGGCACTCAGCCATTGTTTTATTAAGCGATAAAAATGTTTATTTCGTTCGCTTTTTATGACATGGCCAATTTAATTTATTTTTTATAAATCCAATTTATTAGGAGGGCTTAGTCATGCCAAAAATTAAAGTAGAAAAAACCACTGGAAAATTACTTGATCTTATCCAGGAAAACTATCACTGGTATTATCCTAAAGAAGAAGCAGGTAAATTTAGAATGGGACTTTGTGTGGTTCATCGCATACTAGCTCGGCGTTTTCATTATAATGATCCTGTTTATGATAAACGGGTATTTCGTGAAATCAATGAGGAGTACCAACGCGAATTTTCACCGGGTAACGATGTACAGGCTTATTTGTTTGCGGATAAGCTTTTGACAAGACTCGATGATTTAGTCAGCGCTAAAGAAATTACGTTTAGAGATTTGCCGGGTGCATTTATGTTGTTTGCTTTGGCGAAATTTTACGATGTTTCTTTAGATCGTGATATGAGCCGATCTCAAACCGCTAGTTATGGCCGACACTATGGCGGAACGGGTGAGACGTATCCTTATAATATTAAGCAAGGCTTGAAAGATATAAAAGCTAAACATGCTGCACTTAAGGAGGAGCTTGCGGGTTCTGAGTACTTTACAGAGTTAAAGTCAAAATTTGGTGAGGTTCAAGAAATGGAGAAAACTTCATTCGAGCATAACTAAAAGTCAGGGGGCGGATATTTTTCGCCTTTTTTTTGCGAATCAAAAAATACTGATATCATGTTATTTCTTTTCTTTTTTAACTGAATATTTAAATTTAACTACTACTAGATTTAGCTCAATGGTCGCCTCTGATTCTGAGGTATCCATTCCTTCTGTTACAATCAAATCTGAAATTAGCTCACCTGTTCTCTCTATGAGCGTTTGTTGTTTTGCGGCTTTCTCCTTTAGTGCGGGAATTTGCCTAATGGTTTTAGAAATTTCCTTGACCTTGCTGAATGTTTCAATGATTGAGATTGTAGTTTTTGTAGCCTTTTTGCTTTTCAAAATCGTGGCCAGCATGTATAGGCCCTTCTCTGTAAAGGCTTTTGGTGATGCGGTTGAGTGTTTGAGGTTATTGAGCCGGTGGAAAATTTCCACCAGTTCGAGTTTTTCAGCCTTGTTAACCTGAAAGAGGTAGCTTTTTGGGAGCTTGTCGGGGTTGTTTTTTACAGCCTTATTGATATCTCTTGTTTCTACACTATATAAAGTAGCAATATCACTATCTAAAATGACGTTTCTACCTCTAATTTTAATAATCTTGCTTTCAACATCTTCTTGTTTTATCTGGTTGGTATAGGTGGAGTTATCTTTCATTAATGTAGCTCGTTAGTTAATTAAAGAGAAATTCTAAAGCTAAACTTTGTAGATGCCTTCTAACAAAGCTTATGCTTCAATTTATGTAGGGTGGCTTCTTTTGCGAAGCAAAAAATGCCACCATTATGAGTATCCTGAATGGTGACATTTTTGTTCCGCAAAGAGCCCGTCCTACGTCTAATAGGTTTGAAGACTTGCAAGATGCTGATTTAAGATCTCAATCGTTTTCTCATTGGTCGATGAGAAAGGATTCCATTTGTAGCTAGCACCCGCGTTCATTTTGAGCTTTATTTCTTGCTTTAATCGTGCAACGCTTAGTAATAACGCTAGTCGATAAGCCATCTTGACTTGCTTGAATTCCGTTATGTTAACACTAAGTGATTGCTCTCGTGCAAGTGAAGCAGCAAGCACGGAAATGACATTTTCAATCTCTTGATAGCATGGCACGCTATTGCATTGTTGTAAGAATAAAGTATTTAAATGAATGCTAAGGTGCATACCAAACTTTAAAATAGCGGCTTGGTAAAGTGTTTTATCCATAATTAAAATTTCATTCAAATCAGCTTCATTGCAAAGGGTGGCGAGGCAATTAAGTGATTTCTCATTGATGCTTAATTTTTCCTGATCAAGAAGATTAAGATGAAAGCAGGGCAATGCCTTTGTCGCATGTGTTGATGGGTCATATTTTATTCTTTTAACCTCCGTCTCTCCAGATTTAATATCTGAATTAACAATAACAAAAAAAGCTGGAGCTTCGGGTTTTTTTTGTGAGCGATTATAACAATAGCCTTTTACTTGGTTGAGTCGTTTATACTGCTTAAGGCTAATCGAAGAATTTGTCGTAAGGTAGGGAAGGCCGGCAATTTTTTGTTTGTAAAAGAAGCAAGTTTCCTTTTTATAAGCATTAAACAAGAACCTTTCATCATTTTGGTAATAGTCTAGTTTTGGCATAAAATTTTCTAAGTTTTTCATAATACTTAACGTTTGATTTCTGTACATAATATTTTGTCCTAATAGGTTGATTCCATATAAAAATTACCCTAGTCTAAAAGGTAAGCAGATGCCTTTATATCTAGGTATGTCTGTAGCGTCTTAAGCGGGGAAGCATGAATCGTCATTCAGGGATAAGTTTAATTGAGCTGGTAATCTTTATCGTTATTTTAGGGATTTTAGGTTTAACTATTATGATGTCATTTGGGGTTTCTCTCGAACAATCGCCTCTTTCTCAGCAAAGTACACAAGCATTGGAATATGCGCAGCAACGTATGGATCTTATTTTAGGCCAAAGGGCAATGCAGGGTTTTTCAAGTTTTGTTGATCCATGTGTGGCATCTCCTAGTTTGGCTGTTTGTACGTCAACGGGTTATACAGTTAGTTCGAGTATTGTAAATAATTGGAATGGTGATACAAAATTTAAAGTAATAACAGTGACAGTTATAGGTAATGGTCGAGCAAGCTTGCAATCATTAGTGGCGGATTATTAGGGTGGTCAAGATGCGGTTTAGTCTAAAGAAAAGATTGCAAAAGTCAAAAGGTTTCACATTACTTGAAGTCATCATCGTGATTGTGGTGCTTGGGATTGTGGCGAGCATTACGGGTCCCATGATATACACAGCAGCAGAAGCAAGCAAGACGCAAGGTGATCTTTCAACCGTTTTGGGTCAAGCAAGAACATCCATGATAAGAATGAGTCGAGATCTTCGCAATATTCGATCAAATTCAGCAACAGACTTGGCGATTGGCGCGAGCAGCCTTTCAATGGTTGAAGTAGATACGAGTTCAGTGGCTTATACTTTATCGGGTTCAGATTTATTACGTAATGGTCAGATTCTTGCGCAAGGTATTTCTAACCTTGCTTTTAGTTATTATGATTCGAGTGGCGCTGTAACAGCTGTTAGTACGAGCGTGCGTTATATTGGTTTTTCTTTTACAGCCACTCAAAATGATGTCAGCGACACATACCATGGTTTGGTTTACTTGAGAAATTCGTAGGAGGAGATTAGGGGCTGGTCAACAGGGGGGCTGACCCCTAATGAGGTGACCCTTAATGAGATGTATGAAACGGAATTTGAAAAATCAACGCGGCGCTTTATTGATAAGTGCTATTGTTTTAATTGTTATCGTCGCTTTTTTGGCGAGTTTTGTCAGCTATATGACAACCACCAATAAAGAATCGACTATTAATCAAATTGATTCAGAGCAAGCTTTTTATATTGCGCAAGCAGGGATGGCTAGAGCGAAATATAAATTAATTACAAGTAATTTTAGTGACAAGATTGGTTGTGATCAAATAACAGGTGATTCTGATTTAACGAATATTGCTTTTGGTAATGGCCAATTTACTGTAACAGGCACAGAGCTTTCTCCCTCAACAATACCTACTCTGACGTCGAGCATCAATGCTGTTGCTACAACGATTCCCGTGAGCTCTGTTTCTGAATTAACTCCTGGTGGTAGGGTGATGATTGATTATGAGCTTCTTGATTACGCCTCCACATCAACAAGTGCGGCAAGTTGCGGTGGTACGGCACCATGTTTGTTGGGGGTGACTCGCGGTGTGGGTGGAAGTAATAATGTTGCACACCAAAATGGTGCGGATATTACGCAAGATGAATGTCAAATTGTTGCTAATGGTTATATCCCAAATTCATCATCACCCGTTGCACATCGACAAGTGACAGCTTTAATGGTGCAGTTAGGTGATGGATGGATTACAGGCGATCAACAAAGCGGTGAATTTTTCGCACAATGGAATGGTGCTTTTTGGAATAGGTTCCCTGTTAGCGGAGGCATTCCTAATAAACATATGAACGGTATTGTGTCTGTTGGGCGGAATGATGTGTGGGCTGTAGGTGCTCGCTCTGGGGGTAGTGCACTCTTTACTTACTGGAATGGCAGCACTTGGGCGCGTGTTCTTCCTGCAGCAAGCGTTGCAAATAAAGATTTATATGCGATTAGTTGTATAGCATCGAATGATTGCTGGGCGGTAGGTAATAGTCGAACTTTTGCTTATTGGAATGGTGCTATTTGGCAGGGCGGCAATGTCAAAACGAATGGGAACATTAATAGTGGTAAAGTGCCAAATAAACATATTAGAAGTGTAAGTTGTGTGAACGGTAGTGATTGTTGGGCTGTCGGTGATGATGAAGGTGGAGAAGCATTAATAGTCGACTGGGATGGTTCACAATGGAAACGTGTTGTGCCCGCTGTTTCTGTTCCTAATAAAGATCTTGATGGTGTTTACTGTACGGCGAGTAATAATTGTTGGGCAGTTGGGCAAAGAGAAGGTGGTGATGGCTTGTTTGTTCATTGGGATGGTTCAGCCTGGAGCCGTGTTATACCTACGAGCTCTTCGAATAAAAATTTTAATGCGGTTACTTGTGTAGATGCGAATGACTGTTTTGCTGTTGGGCAATCAGGTTATATTTTTCACTGGGACGGCACAAACTGGACGAGTATGTCCTCAGGAACTTCAACAGAATTAAAGGCAGTTAATTGCGCTGCTTCAGATAATTGCTGGGCAGTTGGAAACTCAAGAATCGTGCTTCGCTGGAATGGCACAGCGTGGGAAACAATTTCCACTTCAAATTTACCTAATACAACACTTCGAGGTGTTGTTGGGATTACCGGTGAAGCAGGCTCTGATGCTATAAGATACTGGCAGGAAATTTAAAAATATAGCTAAATAAAAGGATAAGCTCAGCTTTGAGAAAATCATTACAAAAACAACAAGGCTATTTATTAATTAGCGCTATTGCATTAATTGTTGTTGTTGCTTTTCTTGCGGCGTCCGTGAGTTATATTGCTGTTACACATACAGAAGCAACAATAAATCAAATAGACTCTGAACAAGCTTTTTATATTGCAGAAGCAGGATTAGCGCGAGCGAAGTTCAAACTCTTTACGACAGATCCAACGCAGCGAATTGACTGTGATGCTGTTTCAGGAGATGCGGCTTTAACGAATGTTTCTTTTGGAGGCGGTCAATTTACAGTGACTTCTTCTATCTCGCAGCCATCGCCGCCACCTACCTTGTCTGCACATATTAATGCAGTGACGACTGTAATTCCTGTTACTTCTTTAGCAGGATTAACAAGTGGTGGTCGCGTGATGTTAGATAAAGAGTTAGTCGATTATACCTCCGGAACTTCTGATAGTTTGAGTTGCGGCGGATCACCGCCTTGTTTAGTTGGTGTGACGCGAGGAACGGGTGGAACAAACAATGTCGCGCATCAATCGGGTACAGCGGTTTCACAATATGAATGTGAAATCACATCAAAAGGCGCAGTCCCTAGTTTTGCAACACCTGTTGCTCAGCGGCATGTTGCAGCGCTGCTTGTTCAGTTGGGTGATGGATGGATTGTTGGAACGAAAAAACTCGGTGAATTTTTTGCAAGATGGAACGGCGCTTTTTGGAGCCGTATTCCTGTGACTTCTTCAGTCCCTGATGTTGACCTTAATGCGATCGCAAGTTTATCTAATGAAGATGCATGGTCAGTGGGAGATCGTTCAAGTGGGAATGCTTTGATGTTGCATTGGGACGGTTCAAATTGGTCTCGTGTTTATCCGGTAGGTGTCTCTAATGAAAATCTTTATGGGATTTCTTGTTTGTCTGGTCAAGACTGTTGGGCGGTTGGCAATAAGCGTACATTTGCTTTTTGGAATGGAACAACATGGGCGCCAGGGAATGTTAAAACGAATGGGAATATCAATAGTGGACAAGTGCCTAATAAACAAATCAATGCAGTAAGCTGCAGTGCAACAAATGATTGTTGGGCTGTGGGTGTTTTTGATAGTTCGCAATCTTTATTTGTATTTTGGGATGGGGCGCAATGGAAAAGAAAATTACCCGCAGTTTCTGTGCCTGCTGTGAACTTTAATGGTGTGTCATGTACGGCAAGCAATGATTGTTGGGCAGTAGGCAACAAATCAGGCGGTGATGCTGTTATTGCACATTGGGATGGTTCTACTTGGGCACGTGTTTATCCAGCAGGAGGCCCTTACGCTTCGGATCTTAATGCCGTTAAATGTGTTAATGGCAGCGATTGTTGGGCTGTTGGTCAGTCAGGAACAGTGCTTCATTATAATGGAGCTTCATGGACAAGTGTTGCTTCAAGTGCGACGCGTGACCTTAATGCCGTTGATTGTAATGCAACAGATAATTGCTGGGCAGTCGGTGCATCAACAGAAATAATTCGCTGGCAAGGTTCGAGTTGGTCACTTGTTCCTGCTGCAACGTTAGGAAGTAATACTTTAAAAGCTGTCGCTGCCATTACAGGTACGATAAGCACAAAAGAATTTAATTATTGGCAGGAAATTTAGCTTACGTAGATATCGTCATTCCTGCGGCAGCAGGAATCTTCTTGAATTGAAAAAGATATTGGCTCAAGGCCGAGATGACGCAAGATATAAGGCCGGGTTCTTTGCGGAGCAAAAATCCCACTATCGGGAGCGCCCTGAGTGATACGGTTTGAGATTAGTGTTTTGAAGTGTGATGGTATATTTTAAATCTTCAAAGGTTTTTGAACTGTCCCAGTCCCGGGAATTATAGAAATTTGATAGGTTTGATCACCATTGGTTAAAGTAACCGTTGCAGTCGTTGCAAGATCTGTTCCACTTGTATCGGTTTCAGGTGTGCCTTGCGCATTAAAAACAATATAGTTATTGGGAAGATTGCTCGTTGAAAGCGTAATGCCACTTGTGAGTGTCATGGTATTAGAGTTTGTTGCAGGGTGATTAATCGCTGTTGTGCCATCAAGTTGTGTAAAAGTATAAGAACCATTTGAGAAGTTGACGCGATAACTTGCATGCTGCGTGATAGCAAGATTTTGCATGTACCTTAAATCAGCCGCCACTTGTTCTGCTTGTGGTCCAACATTAGGTGAAGTCCCTGGCCATGAAACAGTAACAAGCACAGAAAGAATGCCAATAATGATAATAACAATCACTAATTGAATGAGGGTAAAGCCACGCATATTTTTTTTCATTAGGTACCTCGCCCAATAAAGGTTGCCGTTGTTACACCATCTGGATTGGTCACTGTGCAGGTAACTCTTGCGCCGGATGAAATAGATTGTGATGTGATCGTGTAGCCAGAAGGCAGTGGGTTTGACCCCGGTAATGTGCTTGAAATATTGGTACAGTTCGTGACGCTAACGGCAGTGCTTTCTCCCGTTTTCGAAGCAAGCGCATTATTCGCTGATGAAGAATTCAGGGCGCTAGCAACGGTTTGAGTTGCCGCCACCTCGGATTCATTACCTATGTTGATGAATTTAGGCACGATGAGTGCAGCAATAATACCGATAACGACCAGAACAAGCACCAGTTCAATGATATTAAAGCCAGAGATTTTTTTATTGAAATTATGCCTTCGGGGAGATTTGTGAAGCATAACGGTTTGTCCATTGGAAATATAAAAATGCAATAAGTAAAAAGCAGGCATTACACCTGCTTTTTAAAGTTAGTGTGTTTATGAAATGTCCCCAACACAGTTGACGGTGTCACCGACAGCTGAAGTTGCTGTTGAGCAGCCGGTGTTGGTATAGGTCGGTACTATATGGCTGGTACCGTTAATGTCAACGCTAATACCTGTTGCAGCAGCAGTACCACCAGCAATATCAGCAGCCAACGCTGTAACTGTTGGAAACGCTTTGTTTTCAGCAATGGAGATAGCAAATGAACTTTTCACGTTACCGCTCATCCCTGCTTTTGCGGCTGTCGTGGCATCACTTGATAAATCCACATACTTAGGGACGACAATGGCGGCTAAAATCCCTAAAATGACCAAGACGATCACTAGCTCGATCAGTGTAAATCCCTTCATATTTTTGCGGTTTCTTATCATAATGTTACCTCTCTCTTAAGTTTTAATAGTAAAAATTGTCTCACGCTAAAATCAAGCCTCTATTTTAAGGTATATCGCCAACACATCGTACTGTGTCACCTACACCTGAAGTTGCAGTACCACAGCTTGCGTTTGTGTAAGTTGGTACTGTGTAGTTAGTACCATTAATATCAACTGTAATACCTGTTCCAGCAGCAGTACCACCAGCGATATCGGCAGCCAGCTGTGTAACAGTTGGAAATGCTTTATTTTCAGCGATATAGATCGCTTGTGAACTTTTCACGTTACCGCTCATTCCTGATTTAGCGGCTGTTGTAGCATCACTCGACAAATCAACGTATTTAGGAACAACTATAGCCGCTAAGATACCTAAAATAACAAGAACGATGACAAGCTCAATGAGCGTGAAGCCTTTCGTTTTGCTTATGTAGCTTCTGTCTATGAACATAATATAACCCTCTAATTAATAAGGATAAAATTAACTAACCCTTTGATTTTTATTAGTTCCTCCACTTAAATATAGCATAGAGAAGCAGGGTTACAACCAGGAATCAAGAAATAATGCTTTTTGCTTATTTCTTGATAAAGCTCACCATATCCCACATAGGCAAGAAAACACCTAATGCGAGGACAAGCACCATACCGGCCATAATAACCAATAAAATAGGCTCAATTAAATCACCTAAACGCCCTAAGTCATAATCGACTTCTCTTTCGTAATATTCCGCAACCTCTTCAATGAGTGAATCCATTTCACCTGAAGCTTCACCAATATTGAGCATTTGAAGGACGAGAGGTGAAAATAGGCCTGTATCAGTGGCCGTTTTTGATAAGGTTTCGCCTGTTTCAATGCCTTCACGCATACTTAATATTTTTTGTTTTACATAGGAATTACCCACTGTGTTAGAAACAATTACAATGCCTTTTTCTAGAGGAATCCCCGTACGAAGGATAATTGAAAAGGTTCTTGAAAAACGCGTCAAAATAATTTTTTGATTTAATTTTCCAAAAACAGGCACTTTGAGTTTCACTCGGTCCCAAAAATAACGTCCAGAATCTGTAGCAAGTGCCATTCGAATGGCCACGAAAATAATAATAACAATGATAAGTAAAAGCAGCCATTGGTTAATCATAAAATCTGAAGTCGCCATTAAAATACGAGTGGGCAACGGTAACTCTGCGCCAAAGGATTTAAACATGTTAGAGAAAGCGGGGATTACCATGAAGTTAATAACACCCAGGGCAATAAGGATGGCAACAATGACCATCACGGGATAACGCGTTGCAGCTTTAACTCGCTTTGCTGTTTTAGCTTCAAGATCTAAATAATTTGCTAATTGCATAAAGGACTCATCAAGTTGACCACTGTTTTCGCCTGAATCAATAATGCTTGTAAACATATTGCTAAAAATATCGGGGTGCTTTTTGAAAGCGGTTGTAAGTGTTTGTCCATTCGTGATACTTTCAGCCGCATCTAGTAGACAGCCTTTTAAAACTTTAGAATGCGATGTTTTCTCAAGTTGTCTTAAGGAATCAATAATAGGAACACCCGCTTTGGTGAGTGTAAACATTTGTCTGCAAAAAGCAGAGAGATCTTCTGTCTTGACTTGTTTTCCGAGAAGATTGAAGTGTAAAATCTTTTCTAATGTTATGCCTTTTCCACTGCGAGTGGAGCGTATGGAGAGTGGCGTGATGCCTCTTTCAATTAATTTAGAGGCAGCTAAATCTTCTGAAGCTGCGTCAATAGCTCCATTGACAGATTCCCCAGAAGTATTTCGACCTTGATAAATAAAGCTAGGCATATTTTTAATCCAAGTTAGGTTTCACCGCTGATTTTGATTACTTCGCTAAGGGTTGTAACACCTTTATTGAAAAGAGCTAATGCATTATCAACAAGAAGTTTTCCTTTTAGTGTTGTTTCTGCATGTTTATAAAATAAATCAGGATCATTGCGCCTTAAAGCTTCCATCATGTCGGGGTCAAGTTCAAGTAATTCAAAGACACCCACACGCCCTTTATACCCTGTTCCATTACAATAAGTGCAACCTTTCCCATTTCTTATTTTACTTGAATCTAATTGAAAATTAGATATTGAGCCAACTAGCCACGCTTTTTCATGCTCAGTTAAGTCATAAGGTGAAGAACAGCTTTCGCAAATTTTTCTTACAAGTCTCTGCGCTAAAACACCTCGTAAAGTTGCGGCAACAAAGAAGCCTTCTATACCCATATCCATTAGACGAAAAGCGGTGCTGGCTGAATCATTTGTATGTAGAGTGGAAAAAACCAAATGGCCAGTTAATGCTGCACGCATGGCAATGACAGCTGTTTGCTCGTCTCGCATTTCACCTACCATAATAATGTCAGGGTCTTGCCGTAAAGTCGTACGTAAAACACGAGCAAAAGTGAGTTCGAGTTTTTCGTTAACTTGAACTTGGTTAATGCGAGGAAGTTGATACTCAATCGGATCTTCAATGCTAATAATGTTGACTTGTGGTTTGTCGAGTTCTTTTAATGCGCCATAGAGTGTTGTCGATTTACCGCTACCTGTGGGACCTGTGACAAGTAGAACACCGTGAGGCTGTTTGAGCAAAGTGCGAAAACGTTTTAGCGTATCTTTCGGCATGCCAATATTGCCCAAACCAATTTCGGTTGCGGATTGGTTTAGTAAGCGCATAACGATGGACTCGCCAAATTTAATAGGCATGGTCGATAAGCGAATATCCACAATTTGATCTTTTATTCTTATGTTAAAGCGACCATCTTGAGGTAATCGTTTTTCCGCAATATTTAGGCTGGCCATTAATTTGAGCTTTAATGAAATGGCAGGCGCGATATTTTGTTTTTTAATGACTTGTTCCTGTAGTTCGCCATCAACGCGAAGACGTATTCTAAGGCTATGTTCGTCGGGCTCAATATGAATATCAGATGCGCCAATTTGTAAAGCATCTTCAAAAAGCGATTGTAAAAGTTTGACGACAGGTGCTTCCGCTTCAGTTTCTGCCTCCAATTCAGCAACAAGAGGCTCTTCACCAATTTCTTGCTCCAGTGCTTCAGCGTAAGCTGAAATTTCTTCGGTTTTTCTATAGATAAGATCAAGCGTATCACTTAAATCGATTTCTCGAATAATGGCAACTTCAACAGGTGATTTAAGTATTTTTGTTAATTCATCAACAGCAATAATATCTAAGGGGTCTGCCATGCCCACAAGAGGCTTATCATCTTTGTCTGCAGAAAGTAAAACGGCTTTGTAGTTTCTTGCGTAAGCTTCAGGAAGTGTCCTTGCAAGGTGCATGTCTAGGTTATATTTCTTTAAGTCAATTAAAGGTAGGTTTAATTGCTCTGAGAGGAACTTTAAAAAGGTTTCTTCAGAGATAAAGTCAAGCTCAATTAAAGATTCGCCAAGTTTTTGCCCTGTGCTTTCTTGATGTTTTATGGCGGTCTCAAGCTGGCTTTTATCAATAATGTTGGCTTTTACTAAAAGATCACCTAGCCTAATTTTTTCAGAACTCAAACTATTCTCCTCCTAACTGGTTTATTTTTGTTGTTATGTAAGCTTGTAAATTTGGACTAAGGCCTCCAGCAGAAAGAGCTCGCTGGTAAGCCGCTCGCGCAGCATTATTTTTATCAGCTGTTTCATAAGCAATAGCAAGTCCTAACCACGATTTTGCATCACCTGGGTTTAAATTGATGAGTTGCTTATATAGCTGAGCTGCAATAGCGACATGACCAAGTTTTTGCTGAAGTGCAGCAGTAAAAGCATAGTATTCTGGATTTGTTTCAATGGGGGGCGCTGCCACATTCTCAAGAGCTGATAGAGCTGCTTTAGGATGCCCGCGAAGGTAATAAAGCCTTGCTTGAAGAATAACAAGATCAACGTTATCAGGGGTTTCAGCAAGTCCTTCATTGATATAGTGTCTCGCGCTTGTTAAATGATTTTGTTTAATAAGAAGTTTAACAAGCGTCATGCGTGCAAGTGTATAGTTAGGGTCCTGAAGAACAATCGGCGTTAATTTTTGTACTGCGCCATCAATGTCATCATTAGCCAAAAGGGCAACAGCTTTATCGTAGGCCATTTTTGCCTTTTGTTCTTTTGAAAGGCTTTCAACTGCTGACTTAACGGAGACTTCAGTTTCTGCTCCTGCATTGTTTGTGACATTGGGGTTGGCTAGTGTTAGCGTCAAAGTTGATGGCGCCGTTTTATTGAAATCAATAGAGCCAATTGTGCTTTCAGGGCTCAGAGCAAAGTTGATAATTAAGTCGCCGCTAACATTCTTTGCGCTAATGGTTTTAATCGCAGAATTACTGGGTACTGAAAAAGTTTTATGATTTAAATCAGTATTGTCAAGAATCAGCTTAAATTCATCGGGTGTTGCCCCCCGTTGAATTTGGTAATGCGCGTTATTCGATAGTTTAATGGCAATTGTTGTCATTTTATCTTTATTGGTGATTTGGACATTTTCTATAATCGCGCTAATGGAAATAGGTTGTTCTTGATTGGGGGTTTCTGATGTAATGCTTTGTCCGGTTTTTGCTTGTGTCTTAACCTGTTGTTGGGTCTGCGCTGGCGCCTGTTGCTTTGCCTCCGCAGGTTTTTTAGTTGTTTGCTCTGCTGGTGTTATGGCCGCCTGTTTTTGAGGTTCTGCAGCCGGTGTTGTCGTTTGTTCGGTCGCCGCCTTTTTTTCAGCTTGTTGCGCGCTTGGTGTGATGCTGACGGATGAGTTTGTTTTACTTAAATGTTTTTTTGCTTGAGACAGAGGTGATGAGGTGGAGAAAAACTGGAAGTAAATAATAACAATTAAAGCAACAAATAAAATGCACAGTAAAATGAAATTACGTTTAAACTTCCCGGATTTGGGTATTTCCTCTGAAGAAGAAAGTCCTGACGTTGGAAGATCGGAGTCAGGTTTGTTTTCTGCCCGCCGTTTTTCTAAATCTTTTAATAATTGATTAATTAAACTCATAATTATATCTTCACAAAATTAATATAGTGAACAAAGGAAATACCAAAAGCTGCTGCTACAGCAAGACATGTAGTGAACAGCAAAGCTTTGCTAGAAGAAGATTTTTTATATATAAGTTCTCTGCTGTCTTTGATGGCGGCTAACATATCTTTTGTGGAAACATTTCTATGTCCCCGACCATAAGCCACAAGCAGTGCTTTATGAGAAAGAATATTAATAATTCTTGGGATACCTTGGCTCGATTGATAGAGCATGTCTTTAGCTTTTTTATGAAAAAGATCATCCTTTGTGTGTCCAGCAACAGCAAGGCGATGTGAAATATAAGAATCCAAATCGTTGCGGCTCAAAGGGTTTAAGTAGTAGGAGAAAGTAATGCGCTGATTAAGTTGCCTTAAGCTATGCTGAGCTAGTTTTGCATTTAACTCAGGTTGTCCAAAGAGTACAATTTGTAATAGTTTTTCTGACTCAGTTTCTAGATTGCTTAATAATCGTAGTGTTTCTAAACTTTGATCGGGTAGTGCTTGCGCCTCATCAATCACAAAAACAGCATGTTTACCCTCAGCGTGCAAAGCCGTTAACTTTTTATTAATGAGAGTCAGTAAATCGTTTTGATCGCACGGTCTTGGGATAGTGATGCCAAGCTCTAAAGCAAGTGCTTTGCGTAAACCATTGGGATTTAAATCAGGGTTAGGAATATAGGCGGTTATAAAATCATCGGCCAAGCCATTAAGTAACTTCCTGCAGAGTAAGGTTTTACCTGAGCCAACTTCACCCACAATCTTAATGAAGCCCTCACGACTTTTTAAACTAAATAAAAGAACATTAAGCGTTGCTTGATGGTTGGGTAGGTCGCAGTAAAAGCGCGTGTTAGGCGTTAGAGTAAAAGGTAAGTTTTCCAAATAAAAATGCTCAAGATACATGGCTTTGCCTCATATAATTATTTAACATATTCTACCTTTGTTCCTTTAGAGGCTGCGCTTTCTTTAGGAGCCGCGCTGCTCTTAGAGGCTGTGTTGCTTTTTGATACTTTGTTTCCTTTAGCTGCAGTGCTTCTAGAGACTTTGCCTCCTTTGACAGGTTTAGGCGGAGGCGGTTCTGCTAAAGCTCTTTTCTTTTTATTCAATATATCTTGTACGGTAGGCTCACCAAGATTACCAAAGATTTTTGGATGCGATCCAAAGTGGAAGCCTCTATTGACACTTTTCATTCCATGAACAGCTTTAGTGAGCTGTTTATTCCATGTTCCGTTGTTAACAACGATGGGTTTAAGTAAAATAACCAGCTCAGATTTATGCGACTGTTGATTTTCACGTCTAAAGAGCGGGCCCAGGCCTGGGATTTTTTCCAAGAATGGCGTACTAGCCGTTTGTTCAGCCGTAGTATTTTCCATCAAGCCGCCTATAACAACAATTTGGCCGCTCTTAGCTCTTACAATACTGTCAGATTCTCTTACTGTGCTTAGAGCAAGAGGAAGATCTTGCTGTTGACCACTTACTACAAACTTTTTATTTTGATCGCGAACACGGCTAATCATTGGATGGATATGTAAAATGACTTCTCCATTAGCTGCAATCTCTGGTGTGACATCGAGTGCAATACCCGAGAAGAAAGGTGTGAGGTCAATATCCTGGTTATTTTGCGTGCTAACACCCGTACCAATCGTCGTGTTTTCAATGTTTGTAATAAAGAATTCATCTTGCCCAACTTTGATCACCGCCTTTTGATTATTAAGGGTGGAGATTCTAGGGCTTGAAAGAATTTGTACGTTACCTTGCGTGGATAATAATTTAATGACCAGCGAGAATGAGTTGCCGCGGTAATGCATACCCATCTTGAAAATATTGGTGAAAGGCTGAAGACCATTATCAATATCTTTATTGCCTGAACTAAAGCTTTGATCAGAATCTTGTGATATGTTGGCGCCAAATAGAGTCCAGTTAATACCTTGTTGATAGCCTGCGCCGAGATCAACTTCCATTATTTTAGCATCAATAATAACTTGACGTGACATACTGTTTTGCACATCGTCTAAGTAGGCCGCTACTTTATGCATATCTTTAGGGTAGGCTTTTATGACAACAATGCCAGCATCAGGGTTGAGAATAACTTGTTTTCCAGTGGTGTTTTCAGTGTTGGTCCCAACGATAGTATCTAATGTTGTTTTTAAATCTTTCCAAAAGTTAGTTTTACTTTCTGTGCGAACGCTACTGGCGGCCTCGACATTTTTAGCAACATCACCTGTTGATGAAAATGCATTAGCAGTTGCTGGTTGCTCTGCAGCAGCAGTAGAGCCAGCGGGGTTCAATGTTTGGGTCGTTTGACCTGAGCTTACCTGTGTTTGAGATTTACCTGTGCGAGTAACATCGAGGTAATTAACAGTAAACATTTTAGTTTCTAATTCGCGAGGATAAATTTGATAACCATAGCTTGATTTTTTAAATTGATAGCCATAAATGTCATGCGCAGCTTGCAGCGCTTCAGGGACGGTGACATTTTTTAAATTTAAAGTGACGTTCCCTTTGACGCCCGGACTTACAACCATGTTTTGCGTCGTGCCTTTAACGAGTCCCATAAAGAAGCTTTGCGCAGGCGCATTATTAACGGCAATATTGAAACGAGATTGAGAGTTGTTTTTCCCAGGGCTTTGTATATTCATATCAGGAATAAGCGCATTGTTAATGTTTTGAGGAATACTTTTCTCAGCTTTTCGATTAACGGCTGCGTTATTGGCGATACCCGTTTGAAGCGCTTGGTTTATGTCTTTAATCGCGGGGTGGCCAGCTTCGGGTTTAAAGATTTTTGAACATGCGGATAGAGAAAGGCATATCACAATGAAAGTTACGATATATTGAGCGAGTCCGCGTTTATTTCCTTTTCGCATTCTTGGTCTTCCTATTGTATTTTAATTTGTTGTATTTCTAAATCATGGGTAATTGGTAATTCAATCACTTTTCCTGAATTGACGCTCTTCAAGCTAACACTGCTAGGATTGATTTTCAGAATCACATAATTTCCTACTTTTTCTTTTTCAACAAAGCCTTGGCCATTAATGGTTGCAACTCTGCGGTTAGAGCTATGAATGATAGATGTTAAAAGTAAGCCGTATTTATTCTGTCCTCCAAGCCCTGGTATTTTAAATGCCAATGGTGGCTCGGTTGGGTCTCTCCATCCAAAAGCTATCTGGCTTATCAATAAGCTCAATATTATGAGCATCTTACAATATTTATTCACTCGCATCACCCTTTTGTTCGCTTAAGGTATTAATTTTTATTGTCACAACACCCACGGGATATTTTTCCACTTTGTAGCTAAGGTCATCCCAAAAAAAGCGCCATGGAAGTTTCTCGATGTCAGTTAAATAATTAAGCGTGTCAGTGAAGGTGCCACGCAACTTCATGACAAAGGGCGCCTTGTATATAATGTGACCCGTCTCAGGGGATTTGTTTAAAACCGAGAGTTCTTCATGGTCAAGAGTCAGCAGTTCAAGGCCGCTTACATTGGTAAGTAGTTTTCTTAGCACAGGAGGTAGCTCGCGAGGCGGCAAAATGTCTTTCTTAAATTCAGTAATATTGCTTTGAAGTTTTTTAAGCTTTCCGCTAACTTCTTGGAACTCTTTCTCTTCTTTAGAGAGCGCCTTGCTTGGTGTCTGTATGATTTGAAGCTGGCTTTGGAAAATTGAGACTTGCTGTTCTGTTGAGGCGAGCTTCTCTTTTGTTTGCGTGATGGAGGCAAGCATTGGAGAAAGTAAAATAAAATACCAAAGAAAAATTGCAAGAAAATAAAAAATAGAAAAGATGCCGAATAATTTAGCTTGCGAATAAGTGCTAAGATCACTGACCCATTGGCGGAATTTTTTTGGCTGAGCTTTCTTTTTCTTCATTGTTCGTTCTCCACCTCAATTTCAACAATAGTAAAGTCAAACCAAACTTGAGAGGTTTTTTTATCTTCAACTTTCTCAAGGTTCTTCAATTTAAATTGAAGATTGGTTTTTGAAAATAATGGATTATTATTTAGAGCTCTAATAAAAGCAATGACATCGTCAGAGTTCAGTGTTTGACCTGTTAGAATAATGTCGCGGCCGCCATTTTCAATTTCAATTTCCGTAAGCCAAACGCCAGGTGTAATTGTTTCGGCAAAGGTATTCAAGTAATTTGAAAACCCAGTTAAATTAATATGGTGCTGCTGCCTAACAACATCAAGCAGCTTATTTTTTTCAGATAATTTCTTCTTTAGGATGGCGGTTTCTTCTAATAGCTTCTTTTTCTTTTCGGGCTTGGTCGATACAAAGTTAGAGATTATCTCGGTGATATGTTTTTGTGTAGCTTGCGCTTTAATGAGTTTTTTTTGAAGATAGAGGTCTCTCCAAAAAAATAAGCCATACGCTACTAAGAGTAATATAATGAGGGCAAGCAAAAGCTTAAAGAGTGTCGATGGAGGATATTGTTGTATCTCTTTTTTGGGAATGCTGTAGAGTAGGTTGACTTGTTGAATCACTATTCTTCCTCCTCTTCCATGTCTGAAGCTAGAAGATTGTCGACCCGATAGCGCTGGGTTTCTCCAATAACATTCATGGCGTCATTGAGTATCTTTTCTGGAATTTCGGCATTGACTTTGATTTTTTTAGGTAGGCTGAGTGTTTCTACAGGCATTTTCAATTGTTCACTTAAGTCTTTCTGAAGGTTAGGTATTGCCGTTAAATTGGGAGATAGTAATAATTTGCCTGGACGCGATTGCCTTAGTTGAGATTGATAATATTCAAAAGAGCGACGTGTCTCATCAATTAATTGAGAATGACTGTCGTTATCAATATCAGCAAGTATGGTTCTTATGAAATAAATCAGCCCTTCTTTTAATATCATGATTTGTAGTTTTTTTTCAAAATAATAAAGCAGGGCGTAGCCGTCATCCTCTTCTCTGTAGAGCGCGAGCACATTTCTTAGGGTCATTTCTGTCACATCAATGGCAACGGGTTTTAGTTCGGCATCATACAAAAAACTAAGATTGTCTTTTAACGTCTGAATTTTGGTTGTAATAACGTATAGTTTCTTTTGCTGTGTTGCAGAAAAAGTTGGGAAAGTTGCTGTCGCAATTTCAGCAACAGGGTAACTTATCAAATCCTTGATTAGCCATTTTGCGGCCTTCTCATATTCTTTTTCGGGGATGTTGGGTGCATCAAGAAGTAGGATTTGATACTCATTGGGATTAAGTGTTAAAGATGTGTTGCAGCCTTTAAGTTGATTTTTCTTCACAAAGCGAGCAAGCTCGGCTTTTCGGTCAATAGGTTGGCACTTAATAAAGGTGCACTGTTCTATAGAGGCTTTTTTATGAGGTGACTTTGTGTAAGCGGTAACAATCCCATCCTCAAAAAAACCAAGACAAAGAAGCGCTTTTGTTTTCTTTTTCTTTTTTCTAAATAAGCTAAACACAGTAACCTCTTATCCTTATCATTCAGTGCTGCCTTGAACTTTCTCATTGGAGAGAAAGTTAATGGCCGTTTCTTTTGTTATTAAATCTTGTGTGAGCAATTCATTCAGGCTTTGTTCAAGTGTCTTCATCCCAAGTTTAGATCCAGTTTGAATTGCAGAATAAATTTGAGGAATTTTATCTTCTCGAATGAGGTTTCTAACAGCGGGTGTGCAGATCATTATCTCATGTGCAGCAACACGGCCGCCCCCGTTGCGTTTTAATAATACTTGAGCAACAACAGCTTGTAGTGATTCTGATAACATTGAGCGAACAAGTGATTTTTCATCGCCTGGGAAAACATCGATAACCCTATTAACCGTTTTTGCGGCGGAACTTGTATGCAAAGTTGCAAAAACCAAGTGACCTGTTTCTGCCGCGGTTAATGCAAGTCGGATCGTTTCAATGTCTCGCATTTCACCCACAAGAACAACATCAGGATCTTCGCGCAGAGCAGAGCGCAAGGCATCAGAAAAGTTTGCAGTATGCTCTCCTATTTCTCTCTGCTGAATGACGCTCTTTTTAGGCGTGTGCATAAATTCAATCGGATCTTCAAGTGTTAATATGTGCTCGGCTCGTGTCGTATTAATGTGATCAATCATAGAAGCAAGTGTTGTGCTTTTACCACTACCTGTTGGACCGGTGACTAATACTAGACCACGCGGCAGGGAGCAAAGATTGGTTAATGTTTCAGGAAGATCAAGTTCTTTTAAGGAAACAACACGAGAAGGAATAAGCCTGAAAACAGCACTGATGCCTCGAGCTTGGTGAAAGATGTTAACCCTGAATCGCGCTTTTCCCGGGAGCTCGTAGGAAAGATCCATTTCAAACTTTTTCTTAAAAAATTCTTTTTGTCTTTCAGAGAGTAGTGAAAGAAGCGCATCATTTAATTCTTTGGGTTCAATCGGTGTTTCGCTAATGGGAGCCAGATCACCATCGACACGCAAGACAGGCGCCAAGCCGGATGACAAATGCACGTCGGAAGCATTTTTTTCAATCGCGGTGTTTAGTATGCTTTGGATATCCATATCGTTTGCCAAGTTCCCTATCTTTAAATATTATATCTATTACACTAGAAGTTTTAGTTTTTCGCAACTTTATTGTGTGCTAAATATGTATTTTAACGAGAATAGGATACAATAAATTCGTTAACTTTTCGGATTGTATTTTATTTGAGTTAAACGAGACCGAACCGCCGGTTCTTGATTAAACTATTCCGGAATAATATGAGCAAAAAAGGATTGTTTTGTAATGATACTGATCGACCATCAATGGCAAATTTTAATACTTATTGCAATTTTAGGATTGCTCATAGGAAGTTTCCTTAATGTTGTGATTTATCGTTTACCCTTAATGCTTGAAGAAGAAACTAATGAGCGCTTATTTAACCTTTGGATTCCTCCTTCACATTGTCCATCTTGTAGCCAAAAACTGCGTTGGTACGACAATATTCCTCTCTTAAGTTTTCTTTTTCAATTCGGAAAATGCCGATATTGTAAAAACAGCATTGGCTGGCGATATCCTTTCGTTGAGCTCTTAACTATGCTCATCAGTGTCATTGTGATGCTTCGTTTTCCTCACTTGGAGATAGCCTTACTTGTTTTGGTTTTTTCCTGGTTTCTAATCCCAATGATTTTTATCGATTTTGATCACCAAATATTACCTGATGCCTTAACGCTGGGATTCTTGTGGGTTGGTCTGTTTGTGAACGGATTTGAAGTCTTTACTCATCCAAAAGAAGCTATTTTAGGTGTGGTTGTCGGTTACCTCTTCTTTTGGCTTATTGCAAAAGCTTATTTTTTATTTAGGCGAGTTGAAGGTTTGGGCCGTGGTGATTTTAAACTATTCGCAGCTTTGGGCGCTTGGCTCGGTTGGCAGCCTCTACCGATTATATTGATTATTGCAGGCGTATTGGCTCTAATTGTTAATGTCTTCCTGATTCTTTTTAAGCGAAAAAACTACTCAGATGCTTTTGCCTTTGGGCCTTATCTTGCTGTTGCAGGTTGGATCTTCATGATGGTAATGAAGGTACATACTTGATTTATTTGAACATAATTTGACATACATCAGCTCTGATCTATAGTTGTCCTTGTAAATGGAATTTATGACTAAAATAGGGAGAGGGCTCATGGAATGTGCCTATTTTGTTCAAAGAGAAAGTCAGCAGAGTGCTGCAACCTGGAAGAACAGATCAGTTACGATTTACCATAACTTACAAGAGTTTACGCGAGAAGAGATGCGTCCAGAGTGTCTAGTTATTGCTCACAACGACCCATTGCTTGCCGAGGAGCTTTTGAAAGAACTCCGATCTGACTTGCGCTACTATTTGATCCCCATGTTTGTGACGTCAAGGAAAAACCCATTGGTTGTTTCACTCTCTGACGGTGTAGTCAATACACCCTCAGAAGCGTTGGAGCGAGCTAGAGAGATTTTTTCTGAGTTGAACATTCATAAGGAGCTATCACAGCGGCGAGGTTTAAGAAGAAATCAGCCTAAGGCGGCGTTAGCAGGATAGTATCAAAAAAAGATACTCAACGTCGCTGAAGACAATGTGCTTTAATAGTCTTGCTTGATTTTTTCTTTCACTAATTTTAATGTTTGTTCTGCGACAGCATTGGCTTTTGCATTGCCTTCGCGAATGATTTTTAAAATTTGTTCCGGATCATTTTCATAAATCGCACGTCGTTCACGCATAGGTTTTGTTAATTCAATTAAAACATCAATGAGTTTCTTCTTACATTCAACATCACCAACACCACCATTGCGATAACGATCTTCTGTTTCTTTAACCCATGCTTTGTCAGGATTAAAAATATTATGAAAAATCCAAAGTGGATTGCCTTCGACTTTACCTTTGTCTGTTGGACGCAAACGATTAGGGTCGGTATACATCCCCATGACTTTTTTGCGAATCGTATCTTCATCGTCACTTAATAAAATAGCATTGTTTAAGGACTTACTCATCTTTAAAAAATGACCTTCTTTATCAGGCGCGCCTGTGCCCACAAGTCTAGGTGTGTCGCCAATTAAAGGTTCAATAACAGGAAATAAACCGCCAGCTTTAATATAATCTTTATCTTCAGTATGTGAGCTAACACCACAATAAAGTTGATTAAATTTCCGAGCAACTTCGCGCGACATTTCTAAATGTGGAATTTGATCTTCACCGACAGGCACAAGATTAGCTTGAAAAGTTAAAATGTCAGCAACTTGTCCCACAGGATAAAGTAAAAATCCAAACGGATAGTTATCACCTAAATTCTTGTCGCGAATTTCAGATTTAATTGTTGGGTTGCGCATAACGCGTGGAAAGGGAAGCAACATACTAAACAAGAAAGTTAAATCAGCAATCGCAGGGATTTCTGATTGAATAAAAATCGTTGATTTTTGAGGATCAATGCCAGCGCTCAAATAATCTAAAACAATATCCAAAACACTTTGGCGAATATCTTCAGGTTTATCCATGCGCGTAGTGAAAGCATGCATATTGGCTATGATAAAATAACAGTCGTATTCATCTTGAAGTTTTACTCTATTTTCTAGAGAGCCCACCCAGTGGCCAAGATGAAGTTTCCCTGTTGGTGTGTCGCCAGTGAGAATGCGTTGTTTTGTCATGTGATACCCCGTTTAGTGCAGATGCGAACTGTAGCACTCTGCCTGACTGGCATCAAGGCGCTAAAGTGCAAATATTACATTGATCAAATAGCGCTCATCGGGTAAGATTGGATCATAATATATTAATAAAGGTATAAGAATATGGCTCGTAAACCCGCCATTTTTATTGCTATTGAAAATGGAACGTTGGCTGATGTTAGGCGAGCTATTGAAAATAAGCGAGATGCTCTTAAGTTAAAACACAAGCACGAAGGCGAAAGCTACTCACCTATTCAATGGGCGATTAAAAATCAAAGGCATCGTTTAGCAAGAAGCATCCATCGCTCTTTTCCTGCAAAAGAATATGATCCTGAGTGTTACCAGGATTTACTTCATGCTTATTTGTCTGCTCGTGACTGGAAATCTGCTAAAGAGCTTTTAGAAGATATTAATCTTTTAAGTAAAACTAAAACAAAATCTAAGCTCTTTTCAATGCCAGGCAGTTATAAAGGCCGGGTTCAAGCTGATTTTTCTAAGCTTAACAACTTCCGCTTATCTTGTTTAAAAATACTGATTGGAAGTAATCAAGTTGATTTAATTCCATTGCTCAAAGGTCGCTTTGACCCTTCTTGGTGTGGTTCGGAAAGTGAAAAAGAGCTTTTTAGGATTGCTCTTGAGGGTGAAGAGGTTGAAGCCAGAACCCTGGAGGTCTTGTTTTCAACCTTTCCAGAAATGGATCATAAAAACTTAAGAATTGGAGCTGATCGTAATACGTTGCTTCACATAGCTTGTGCTCAAGGTGATGCGGAAAAAACAAAAGTGCTCATCAAGCATGGCGCAAGAGCTGATTTCAGGAATGTTCGTAATTCTCTTCCCAGCGAGTCGGCTCGTTACAATGGTGATGTGGGTTTTACTAAAGTGATAGCTATAGCCGATTGTTTGCATAATCGTAAACCTTTAAATGCAGTTGACTTGCATGGCGCCAATGTTCTGACGCGCGATCAATTTCACTTTGTTTGGGCAAAGAGAGGGGCTATTGGTGTTAGTCTTTGTGATATTGATGAGAGTATTTCGCTTAAAGGTGTTTCCTTAGAGGAAGGGCTTCTTGACTTAAGTGAAGTGACTGTCAAACAGTATACCGATATGGCTTTTGAATCCTTTTCTGAAGGTTATCAAGAAGAAGAAGGCAAACCTTCTTTGCAAGCTGTTTATCCTTTTAATCCAGGTAAAAAAATCAAACATTTGTCTAATGAGGAATTTTTAGCTTTTAGTTCTTGGCTGCAAATACTTGCAGAATTTTATCGTCGAACTTCATTGGGTCGGAGGCTTTCTTCGATTCTTCCGGGACAATTTAATAATGATTTAAATAAAGTTTTACAGCTGAGATATACATTGCTTGTCGCATCTCGTGAAATGCTTGAAAAGACTTTAAGTTCGGAGAGCAAGGGTGATTTAAAGAAATTAAAAAGAAATGAAAAAAAACGGCTTGAAGAAACAGAAAGGATACTTCAGCAAGAAATCAAAACCGAAAAAGATTTTGACATGATTTATCATCATATTGTTGAGCAAGCGAAAACCGCACTTTCTCTTCCTCAGCGTCATCAGCTTTTTCAATTTTACTTGTTAGCGACAACGTTAATGGTGCAAGTCGGTTATCCCAGACAAAGTTTATCTCTTCCAGAAAATACGAGAGAAATAGGCGCGTATCAACAGCCTATTGAAAGCTTTGATCAAGAAGATTTGATTATTATAGGCACGCCTTTATCTGAAGCTAGGATTTATGTTGTTGATGAAATTATTGAAAGATTAGCTGAGTCTGATCAATTTCAAAATCCGTTAACCTATGAACTGCTTTCAGAGGATGATATAAAAATTTGCATGAGTCATCCTCGAATTGCAGAGAGAATTAATCAGCTCTATGATGTTAGAGCTCGAGATTTAAGGACTATGGTAGGACGGCATTCAATGTCAGTAGTTCAAGCATTAAAAACCTTAGGACAAGAGCTTTGGCTGAGCAGTACTGATGCTGCTAATGCTGCTGATGAAGGCGCAGTCTTTGATGAGGCAAGAGCAGAGACGGCATTAGAAGAATACCTTAAATTTATTCAAAACTTAAATGAAAATAGTTCAGGTTTTGTCGATACTTTAGAGGAAGTTTCTTTTTATTTGCCTTGCCGAGAGTGTAATACAAAGTATTCAGAAATTTTTTCGGAAATGACGTATGATGGTTGTTCGGGGCAGCTTGGCGTGACTATAAAACAATGGGTTTCAAGGTATGAGGAGTATGTGCAAGATCCTAATTTGAGTGAATTTAATCCGATGCTTGGCTTTGTTGAAAGACTTCGTGAAGTAACAAACCCTATGGAATTTTTCTACTCTGGTGATAGCAAGGCTAGCTTGAAAGGCCGGTTTTTGGCGACCCAATGTTCACAATATGTGCGTTAAAGGTTTGTCAGCAGGTTTCACGGGATTTTCCTTGGATCAATCAGTGATTTCCGATATTATCGCTTCTTTTTAAGTAACCATTTTAAGGCGCGCTATGTTATCTTCAGATGACCTCAAAAACAGCATTCAAGAAATGATCAAGACTGATACAGTTCTTATTGAAAGCGATGGAAGTCATTTTTTATTAACAATAGTCAGTGATGAATTTGAGGGTTTGAGCAAAATCAAACGCCAGCAAAAAGTTTATGCCTGTTTGAATGAATATATAAGTAATGGTTCAATGCATGCTGTAAGTATGAAAACATATACCCCGGTTGAATGGTCTGATCAAGAGAGGTTGTGACCAAGAGTATCGTCATTCCTGGATAAGCAGGAATCTTGTTGAATTGAAAAAGATCCCGTGTCAAGCACGGGATGACGATGATTATTTAGTTAAAGAACAAGAGAGATAGTTAATGGAAAAATTAGTCATTAATGGCGGACGTCAACTTGATGGTGAAGTTCGCATTTCGGGTGCTAAAAATGCAGCGCTTCCGATTATTGCTGCAGCGATTTTACCGAGTGCGCCAGTTCGTATTGGTAACGTTCCCCATCTTCGCGATGTCACAACGATGATTGAATTACTTGGTCGTCTGGGCGCGAAAATTAAATTAGATGAACACATGAATATTGAAATCGATCCCACCAGCATTAATTCACATGTTGCACCCTATGAATTAGTAAGAACGATGCGCGCATCGATTGTTGTTCTGGGTCCCTTGCTTGCAAAATTTGGTGATGCAGAAGTATCATTGCCTGGCGGTTGTGCGATTGGTAGTCGTCCGGTTGATTTGCATATTGAAGGTATGAAAGCACTAGGCGCAGAAGTTGAAATTGAAAATGGTTATATTAAAGCGAGTGCAAAGGGTGGTTTAAAAGGCGGTGAATATCGTTTCCCTATCGTTACAGTAACCGGCACGGAAAATATTGTGATGGCAGCAGTGCTCGCCAAAGGCACAACAAAACTTTATAACGCAGCAAAAGAACCTGAAGTTGTCGATTTAATTGAATTTTTAAATGTGCTAGGCGCAAGGATTGAAGGCGCAGGTACTGATACATTAACGATTCACGGTGTTAAAGAATTAAAAGGCGGTGAGTATCAAGTAATGCCTGATCGTATTGAAGCAGGCACTTTTCTTGCGGCGGGTATTATAACGCGAGGTAAAGTTACAGTCACAGCTTCAAGACCGGATAGTATGCAAGCAGTACTTGATAAGTTTGAACAGTTAGGCGCATTTATTGATGTGCATGGCGATGCGATAACACTAGATATGAAAGGCAATCGCTCTAATGCCGTTGACGTGGTAACAGCGCCATACCCGAAATTTCCAACAGATATGCAGGCGCAACTCATGGCGATTAATACGGTTGCGACCGGTGAATGTAGAATGGTAGAAACGATTTTTGAAAATCGTTTTATGCACGTGCAAGAATTAAAACGTATGGGCGCCAAAATTAGTTTGGATGGACATACAGCAATGATTAAGTGCACGGATCATTTGGTTGGCGCGCCAGTGATGGCAACTGATTTACGTGCATCAGCGAGTTTAGTGCTGGCGGGGCTTGCTGCGAAAGGTGAAACGGTTGTTGATAGAATTTATCATGTTGATCGCGGTTACGATTGCATCGAAGCAAAATTACGACAGTTGGGTGCAGATATTCAACGTGTGCCTGACAAGCGTGATTGAATATATTTATATAATGCTCCCGATGGTGGGGTTTTTTGCTTTGCAAAAGAACTCACCCTACACATGAAAGCATTGTTTTGGGGGTAGGTCGGGTTCTTTTGCAAAGCAAAAAATCCCGACATCTATAATCAAGGAAGGAATCTGATGAAACGTAATGATTTAACCAGTTATTTAACGCAACTATTAAAACCTCAAGACTTCAACGACTACGCACCCAACGGCCTGCAAATCGAAGGCGCACAAGAAATAAAAAAAATCATAACAGGCGTAACCGCATGCCAAGCGTTAATCGATGCAGCAATCGAACGCAAAGCTGACACCGTTCTGGTTCATCACGGCTATTTCTGGAATGGCGAACCACCCGAAATTACCGGCATAAAACGCGCTCGAATAAAAAAATTATTAGAAAATAATATCAATCTAATCGGCTATCATTTACCTTTGGATGCACACCCGCAATACGGAAACAATGTTCAGCTCGCCGAAATTTTAGGTTGGGATGTAACCTCAACACTAGACGCCCCCGTGGGTAAAGGCATTGTATTCGCCAGTGAATTTTCAAAACCCATCAAAGCAGACACGCTAGCAAAACACATCGAAGAAAAGCTGGGCCGCAAACCACTACACATCCCCTCAAAAAAGCAAGACATCAAAACTATCGCATGGTGCACAGGCGGCGCTCAAGATTATATTCAACATGCCATTGACCATAACATCGATGCCTTTTTAACGGGCGAAGTTTCAGAGCGCACATTCCACATCGCACAAGAAAATAATCTCGACTTCTTTGCCGCAGGCCATCACGCAACTGAACGTTATGGGATTAAGGCGCTGGGTGAGCATTTGGCTCATGAATTTAGCTTAGATGTTGAATTTGTTGATATTAACAATCCGGTCTAATTTAAGTTTTGATCCTTTTCTGTTCTTGGAGCTTGAAGGATTTAGGTATACAATACCGGCCTTTACAGACCCTATTGAGAGCCTTATGAACACGTTAGACAAAATTAAAACACAAATCAAAGAAAACCCTATCCTTTTATATATGAAGGGAAGTCCCAAATTGCCACAATGCGGTTTTTCAGCTAAAGCTTGTCAGGCACTTTCTGCTTGTGACGCTGAATTTGCGTTTGTTGATATTTTGCAACACCCGGATGTGCGCGAAACATTACCAAAATTTGCTAACTGGCCAACGTTTCCGCAGCTATATATTAACGGTGAATTAATCGGTGGATGTGATATTATCTTGGAACTTTATCAGACGGGCGAGCTCAAAGAAATGTTAACGACACTCGCTGACAAATGAATTTTGATTAATTAAGGAGTAAAAAAATGAGTGTATTAGTAGGGCGTAAAGCGCCAGATTTCACAACAGCAGCAGTACTAGGTAGCGGTGAAATTGTTGATAATTTAGTTTTTTCTGAAGCAACAAAAGGCAAGTATGCGCTTGTTTTCTTTTATCCTTTAGATTTTACATTTGTTTGTCCTTCTGAACTTATTGCATTAGATCATCGTATGGAAGAATTCAAAAGCCGTAACGTTGAAGTTTTTGCCGTATCGATTGATTCTCAATTTACCCATAATGCATGGCGCAACACACCTATTAATAAAGGTGGTATCGGTGAAGTGAAGTACACAATGCTTGCTGATTTAAATCACACGATTTGCCAATCATTTGGTGTTGAGCATCCTGAAGCTGGCGTTGCTTTCCGCGGTGCATTTTTAATTGATAAAGAAGGTTTGGTGCGTTCTCAACTTGTTAATGATCTTCCTATTGGTCGTAACATTGATGAATTGATTCGTTTGTTTGATGCGATCCAACATTTCGAAGAGCATGGTGAAGTTTGTCCTGCTGGTTGGAATAAAGGTAAAAAAGCAATGCAAGCGTCTCCAGATGGTGTTGCTAAATTTTTAGCTGAAGAATCTGAAACGCTATAAATTGATAAATTGGCGAGACTTAAATATCGTCATCCCTGTGGGAACACAGGGATCTTACTGAAAAAGCAAAAAGATCTTGGCTCAAGGCCGAGATGACGGTGGTAAAACCCCATAAAATTGAGCTGGATAAAATCCAAAAGGAATTGACGTGAAATTAAAACCCATAGTAATACTATTCAGTGGATTAAGCTTAGCTTGTTCTGTTTCTTACGCCGCACAAAATTCAACTAGTACAACAACAGCTCCACATGAATATTCAAAAGGTGCAGGTGTCGCAGGAAGCTTTGATACGACAACAACAAAACCTATGCCGACAGTAGCGGCACCTGTTAATGTTTCTAAAGCCAAATCAACAAACGCAGCAGTATCTTCAGCGACAGCAACACCTGCAACGAATACCTCAGTCGATCCTTTGACACAATCAACTAACACAGCGGTCGTCGAGCAAACACAAAACGACCCAACAGAAGTCAAGCAAGAAGTCGTTTCATTAAAAGAACAAATGAAAGAAAACAATAACATTGCTGATGTGCCAGAAGGAAGATGGAATTGGTATCAGCATATACGTTTAAGTGGCTTGGTCAATGTTGATGCAAGTTACTGGAGCAAGCCTTATTTTGGCGCAGCAACTCGCGATAAAACCTCTTCAAGCTTCTTAACACTTTCTCAAGCTAACCTTAATATTGATGGTGATTTTGGTCAGTGGATTACAACACATATTGGCTTGTTATATTCAAACGGTAGCAGCCCATCAGTGATCCAGTTTAGCCCTAGCAATAATGTTAACAGACGACTTAATGTTTGGGATGCGTATGGTACGATCTCTGATTTTGATCGAACGCCTTTTTATTTTAGAGCGGGTTTGCAATTCGTGCCATTTGGTCGTTACCAAATGTTCCCTATCACACAATCGTTTACGCAAATTTTAGAAGCGACAGATTTGCCAAGCATACAGGCTGGTTTTTTAAGTAAGAGAGGTTTCTTTGGTTCTATTTTTGTAATGAGTGGTGAAAGAAAATCTGGCGAATCCAATAGCGATCAACTTAATAATTATGGCGCATCCTTTGGTTATCAAAATTATAATCATCCCGTTGGTTATGATTTCGGTGTTAGCTTTTTAAGTAACATGTCTAATGTTGATTCTATTATCCCCATTGCAAAGAAAAATAACGGTTACGCAAAAAGTGTTAATGCAGTTAGTGCCTTTGGCGATATTTTTGCAGGACCTTTTAGTTTAGCGCTGCGATATGTCACGGCGTTAACTCGCTTTGGTGCAGCAGACTATCAATACACGCGTGATTTTACGATAGATTCAGGCGCAAAACCAAGTGCGATGGGTATAACAGCAGGTTATCGCTTTAAATCTTTCCGCCACAATAGTCAAATTGATTTAGGTTATCAGCGAACTAACAAGGCGCACAATACAGCAACGATTATTAAAACAACCGATGTAACCATCATGCCAAAAACAAGATGGATTGTTGGATACGGCGTTAACTTGATTAAGCATTTAGCTTTAGAGCTTGAGTTTTATCAAGAACATGATTATCCAAAATCAAACGGTGGTACGAATAAGAAAAATAATGTTGTGACTGCACGGATATCGTTCTTGTTTTAAGGGGCTATGCTTTATTCCATGAGGGCGTAGGGTGGGTTCTTTGCGGAGCAAAAATCCCGCCATCGGCAGCATCCTAAATGGTGGGATTTTTGCTCCGCCAGTCTTCGCTAAGAAGCTACGACTCGACAGGCAAAAGCCCCCACCCTACAATTGCTTCCACTTATTAACAATCAAACAAAAAAGCTCAGCCGTTTTCTGCGCATCATATAGCGCCGAATGCGCTTCTTTCTTATCAAAATCAATATTGGCAGCGCCACATGCTCTTGCAAGAACAGTTTGTTTGAAAGCCAGGCCACCTAAAGTTGCAGTATCAAACGTTGTAAATCGGTGAAAAGGATTTTTCGCTTTCGTGCGATTAACGCAAGCTTTAATAAAGCTTAAATCAAACATAGGATTGTGCCCAACAAGCACTGCGCGCTGGCAACCGTATTTTTTAATCGCTTCTTTAATAGGATTAAATATTTTTTCTAGCGCTTCTTTTTCATCGATCGCAAAACGAAAAGGATGGAAAGGATCAATCCCCGTAAATTCTAAAGCCTCTCTATCAAGGTTCGCACCTTCAAAAGGTTTAACATGGCAAGGATATTCTTCAGCGGGTACTAGGAAGCCATTATCGTCCATGTCTAACATAACAGCGGCTATTTCTAAAACCGCATCCGTGTTTGGATTAAAGCCCGCTGTTTCGATATCGATAACAACAGGTAAAAAGCCTCTAAAGCGAGTCGCAAAAGGGTGTTTTTTTGTTTTAGTGTTTGACATAAGTATCGCTTATTTAATCAGTGTAAAAACTATCGCAAGGATATCACATGTCTTGCTTAGTTCAACCTGGGATTATGAATATATTGTTCAGATATTGGGCTATAATAAAGGTATATAGAAAAGGGTAAATAGCTTAAGGGAGTTAACCCTATGAAATTTAACCTAAAAATAGGAATATTTGCCTTTGTGGCTATCTTTTTGAGTGGCGCGCTTCAAGCCGAAACGGAGAGTAAGACTTATCAGCTTAAGTATCTTTTAAAATGTCATGGCGAGAAAAATAAGCAATTAAGAAAAGCTTTTGATAGGCTTAATAATCCAATAGCCGTAGTGGATTATAACTACAATCAGCAAACTCAACTTGGGAATGCGACGCTTAAAACCATAGTAGAAACAGATTTCGGTGATACGCTTCATCCGCTAGGTATAAAAGGAGAGATTGGGTTTATATCTGACGGGATAAAAGGCTCCTTAGCGTTGGGGGGTGAGACATATCCCATTAAGCAAGTTCTAGCTGTCAAAGAGATTGCAAGTAAAAACACAACCTTAAAGAATCAAGCAAATTCAGAAAATCCTTCCTCTGAAGCACAATCGGTAGGTGATGTTCAAAAAGGGGTGGTAATTAGTTTAGAAAATGGCTGTTATCTTAGTAACTATCGATTTGAGTAATCACTTTAAAATATAACTTTCAAAAAGTTTCTAGCTATTTCATTGCTGTCCAAGGCTTGCTATAATGCGTTCAAATTTCAGCCAGCATGACAATGATATGAAAAGACAACTTCAAGAAAAATTCCCCAAAAAGCCTCACTACTATTTTATGCTTATAGGGTTGCCCTTATTAATGTGGGTATCTTTGGTAAGTTTTTTTGCGGGGCTTTTTATGCCGATTGTGACGGTTCATACCGTTTGGATTTTTAAAAATTCTATTTCAGTTATGGGCGCGCTTGGTACATTATTTCAAGAACATAACTTCGGTATTTTTATTATCGTTTTATTTTTCTCAGTCTTTTTCCCTTTGTTAAAATTATTTTTTATGTTGTTCACTTGGTATGTAGGCGATCTTACGCACCCAAGAGCTATTAAGCTGTTGCATTGGATGTCAATGTTAGGCAAGTGGTCGATGCTGGATGTTTTTGTGATGGCAATTTTTGTTGTCATTGCCAAGCTTGGCATTTTATCTCAAGCGAAAATTGAACCCGGACTTTATTTTTTTGCAGGTTCTATTTTACTTGCACTATTTACAGGAATACAAATGCATAAACTTGCAAATGAGGCTAAACAATGAATAAAAAACATGGTGACTTAGATAGCTTTCGTCATACTATAAATGAAGCTTATTTGATGAATGAAACGGAGGCTGTCAATAAGCTTTTAGAGAATGCAGATGTCTCAAAAAATGAAATGCAATCAATCAAGAATATCGCAAGAGACTTGGTTGAAGAAGTGCGCAAAGAGCGCAAGAAAAAAAGCGGCTTAGATGCCTTTCTTTTTGAATATGATTTATCAAGCGATGAAGGCGTGGCGTTAATGTGTTTGGCTGAAGCTATGCTACGTATTCCGGATAAACAAACTGCAAATGAGTTGATTCGCGATAAAATAACTTCCGCGGATTGGGGATCAAATGTTGGAAAAAGCGATTCTTCTTTTGTGAATGCATCAACCTGGGCTTTAATGTTAACAGGTAAAGTTATTTCTGATCCTAAGAAGAGTAGTCTAGGCGGCGTGTTGAAGCGTATGTTGCGCACAAGTGGCGAGCCTTTTATTTACAAAGCCGTTGCGCAGGCCATGAAAATTCTTGGTAAGCAATTTGTCATGGGGCGTGATATTAAAGAAGCTGTTAAGCGCGCAAAAGAGTTTGAAACAAAAGGCTACCTTTATTCTTATGATATGCTGGGCGAAGCTGCACGAACTGAGCAAGATGCCGAAGCTTACTTTCAGGCCTATTCACAAGCGATCGCTAATTTAAGTTCAAAAACAACCGATAATCATCCGGAAAAAAGCCCAGGCATTTCAGTTAAACTTTCAGCGCTTCACCCTCGCTATGAATATGCTCAACGTAAAGATGTTATTGCAAAAGTGGTGCCTAGGATCTTAAGCTTAGTCGCGCAAGCACGTGGCGCAGGTGTGGGAATCACCATTGATGCTGAAGAAGCTCGTGTGTTAGATTTGTCATTGGATATTTTTGAAAAAGTTTATTCTGATCCTGGTTTGTTAGGTTGGTCTGGCTTTGGTTTGGCGGTTCAAGCTTATCAAAAGCGCGCGCCTTATCTTATCGAATGGTTGAATCAACTTTATCAAAAACATGGTCGTCGAATTATGGTCCGATTAATTAAGGGCGCTTATTGGGATTCGGAAATTAAATATGCGCAAATGCAAGGCCTAGAGGGTTATCCTGTCTTTACAAGAAAAGCCTCTACAGATGTTTCTTATGTCGCGTGTGCAAAACAAATTTTAGCCAATCAAGAAGCTTTTTATCCTCAGTTTGGTACGCATAATGCTTATTCTGTTGCGACGATTCTATCTTTGACAAAAGAAAAAGATAATTTTGAATTTCAAGCTTTGCATGGCATGGGTAATGCGCTCTACGATAGTTTGATAGAAAATGACAGGATTAATTGCCGTATTTATGCACCTGTTGGTGGCCATAAAGCCTTATTGGCGTACCTTGTAAGACGCTTATTAGAAAATGGCGCGAACACCTCTTTTGTGAATCGTATTGCAGATGAGAATTCACCGATTGATGATCTCTTAGTTGACCCTTGTGAGTATGTTGCTCAATTAAAAGTAAAGGAACATCTTCATATTCCATTGCCTGTTAATATTTTTGGTGTTGCAAGAGAAAACTCAATGGGTTTGGATTTGTCAGATCGTGATCTTATGTCAGCATTAAAACAAACGATCAAAGAAGCCTCTAAAAAGCCCTGGCACGCAGGCGCAATCATTGGCGGTAAAATGCTGAGCGACAAAGTTCGAAAAGTTGCAACGCCTTATGATAAACATAAAATCATTGGTGCCGTATCACAAGCAAGCAGAGATCAAGTAGAAGAAGCTTTAAAACAAGCACATGCCGCTGTAGATGCTTGGGATAAAGTTCGCGTTAAAAAACGAGCTGAGTGTTTATTTAAAGCAGCAGATTTGTTAGAACAACAAATGCCAGAATTTATTGCACTTAGTCTTCATGAGGCAGGAAAAACTTTGCCTGATGCTGTTGCAGAAATTAGAGAAGCGGTAGACTTTTGTCGCTACTATGCAAACCTTGCAATTAAAACATTTAAGAAAATTAAGCTACCAGGTTATACGGGTGAAATTAATGAATTAACCTTGCATGGCCGCGGTGTTATTGCTTGTATTAGTCCTTGGAATTTTCCTTTGGCCATTTTTATGGGGCAAGTGACAGCAGCATTAGTTGCAGGCAACACCGTCATTGCAAAACCTGCAGAACAAACACCTTTAGTTGCAGCATGTGCGGTGAAACTTTTGCATGAAGCGGGTATCCCCAAAGATGTTTTGCATTTACTGCCAGGAGAAGGTGAAGTGGTTGGCGCGGCATTATCAAATGATCTGCGTGTTAAAGGCGTTATTTTTACAGGTTCAACAGAAACGGCAAGAGCTATTAATCAAAGTTTAGCGAATCGTAAAGGTGAAATTGTACCACTCATTGCAGAAACAGGCGGTCAAAATGCAATGATTGTTGATTCTTCTGCTTTATTCGAGCAAGTTGTTGTTGATGTTTTAACATCTGCCTTTGGTAGTGCAGGACAGCGCTGTTCAGCATTGCGTGTTTTGTATATTCAAGAAGATATTGCCGATGATTTAATTCATATGTTAAAAGGTGCGATGGCTGAACTTCATTTAGGCTATCCTGGAAAGTTATCAACTGATGTTGGCCCTGTCATTGATGAAGATGCTTTAGAGATGTTAGAAAATCATTTTAGAAAAATGACTAAAACAGCGAAAATTATTTATCAATTACCACTCAATCCATCCTTGGAAAAAGGCTATTACTTCCCACCATGCGCGTTTGAAATCAAGAGTATTAAAGACTTATCTCGCGAAACCTTCGGGCCCTTTTTGCATGTGATACGTTATAAAGCTTCAAAGCTGGATAAAGTATTGGAAGAAATCAATGAAACAGGCTATGGTTTAACTCAAGGCATACACAGTCGTATTGACGAAAAAGTAAAGTACATACAAGGGCGCTCAAAAGTCGGCAATCTTTATGTGAACCGAAATATGATTGGTGCCATGGTTGGGGTGCAACCCTTTGGCGGACAAGGCTTGTCCGGAACAGGTCCAAAAGCAGGCGGCCCACATTATTTAGCTCACTTAACTACCGAGCGCACATTGACGGTTGATACAACAGCCTCAGGTGGTAATGCAAGCTTGCTTACATTAAAGGAAGATGATTGATGTATACAAGATTAATTTTAGTCGTTGCCGCCGTACTTCTTGTTGGCTTTGCAATGAAAATTAAAAATAGTTATGGCATGACACCCGCCCATGCAGTGCATGTTGAACAATTGATTTCTTAATACTTAAATATAAATAATTTTAATAATAGAAGAGGTGAAAAATGGTAGCAAGAGAATCTGCAATAGTTGCAAAAGAAAAAATAAGGAAGCAAAGTCCTTTTAAAAGAACAAGAAGAAGAGCAATGATGGTCGAATCACCTTCTGCTGTTTCTCCGTGCTCTGACTCTGCATCTTCGAGCTCAAGCATTTGTTCTGTTGATTGCACGGAGCCCCCAATACAATCAATAAATACTTCAAGTATCTATGATTTACTGGAAGAAATAGATTTCTCTTGTTGCCCTGAGTTTTGGCTTAAGCGTTGTTGGGAGCTTGATGGGGTCACGCTAGCTGAAAAGCTACCTTTAAAAGAAAATAGCGCGTTAGCTCAAGAGATGGTGAGTTTTCCTTTGCCAGCTTTGCCGGAGCCTTTTGTCGTGACTGATTGGTGTAAGTTTAGTAAAGAGTTCTTTGCGGAATTGGAAAGTGAAAAAGCTTGCCCTGATCTAGATGAAGTATCGGGTCTTGCTGAAATATTTCAGCCAGCTGGGTGTGCTCAAGCTTGAGAGTAAACATTAATCAAGTAGTTCCATTGAAGTATTTAATAATAACAGGAGAAAAATAAGGGGTACACCCGCTACGATTTGTTTAGGCAGGTGAGTTTCTGTCCTACAGCGCTGAAAAGTCGGCAATTTTTATGTGAGCCGAAATAGGATTGGCGCCATGTTGGAGCGCAACCCTCTAGTTTGCTTGGCGCTCTTCTGAGGGATCGCCAGAGGCTCGTTCTGATGGTTTGGAGGGAGGTGTTTTTGATCCATTTGGGGGTTCGCTGGATTTCTTCTTGGCTTTTGATTGCTATCCTATCTTAAAAAGATTATTATAAAAGCCTTCTTATAAGAACAATTATAAAGGAACTGTGTAATGACTGCTGTAACCCCATTGAAGCCAAACAATTCTTACCCCTCTTCTTGTAGTAAAAAAAAGAAAACGCGGTTCTGTTTTTTCAGGCCTCCTGGAAAGAGTGAGGAGATGTTTGTATTGAGAATCAAGAATAAACTTCAAGCGATATCGCCCAAGGATAGCCTGTCGCTTGCAGTGCGGGAGAACTTTCTTTCAAGCCTTGATTCAAATAAAGCAAGCAGCTCTAGAATGCTATCCTATTGTTTTTTAGGGAAAAATGGACATGTTCATTTTAATACAGAATACAAGCGCGTATTTGATTGTGCTGTTAACGCTATATTAAAAAGCTTCCGCGAACATTGTCAATTTTTTGAAGTTAGAGGTGGTAAAGTTGAAGCTTCACTCCTGGGGCTTATGAAAATTTTTATTTTGAGTGAAGTGCTTGAGGCCGATGGTTTTAAGACGCCTAAAGTCTTTGAGGTCGAGTTCAGTAGGCGCCATTTACAGGTTGCTATGGATTCCCTAAAGGGAAGCTTAGAGGCTGGAGGGTTTCCTTGTGCTTGGGAGTACGCTACGCCGCGTGAAGGATTCGGTACGCAGTCGTTTTTTGCTACATCAGATTGGGCGCTTGAAGCAATGAGAACAGGGCCGGGCTCTCGCTGCGAGTCAAGCGGGAGTAGAGAAGAACTTTGGTCGGCTATGTGGAGGGCCCCTCAAGAAGGCTCCATCGACCTGGGGAGTTTAGCTCTAAAATAAAAGGGTAAACTGAGCCAGCTAGCCTATGCTTATGCCTGGGGTTCAACTTGGTATTGAAATGCGAATAAAAAACAGTTATGGTGCGATGCCTGCGCTATAGTGCAGGTTGGAGGAAATAACTCCAAGCTAAGATTTAGTTTGAATTCATTACTGCTAGTACCATAAAAAAATTTTAATAATAGGAGAAAAATAATGGGCAGAGCTTCTAGGGGCGCGTCTCGTAGTACAGGCGGCGCTATATCACGAAAGCCAACGAATTTACTTAAAAGCTTAAATGGTAAAAGGCTTCCAATGTCATCAGCTATTTATGATCACTTTCATGACCAGATCCGGGGATTCCATCTTCAAATAAAAAGGGGAGTGGAGTATAAGCTTTTCAAGAAAGCCTTTGTTCTTAAGATAGCGGGTAGAAAAAAAATTATTAGAATGGCTGTTAAGTCAATTGCAGCCTATGGAGATATTCCTGATGGTGAAATGCTTGAGAAGGAAAAATTCAAACGGTATTTTTTAAACCTTATAGAGGATTACTTAAATTATCCGTTTGAAAAGCCGGATTTAACAAAAATTAGTGAGCGACAGTTTAAAAGAATTGCGTGGCCTTGTTATCAAGAGCTCATGAAGGAGTCATGCCCTCAAGGTATACGATTAGAAAGCTATGGGACACTTAGTGGAGAAGGTGGTGGTGATTTTTATGATGACCCATTGTCGATGGAGGTTGACAGTTCAAGTTCAGAAACAGAAACAGAAACAGAAACAGAAACACTTTCTCCCGAGACATCAGCTGAGAGCAGTTCGTGTTCTGAAAGTGACGCTGGGCTGTCATCAGGCTCTGAGAGAGAGGGGCGAGAGACTCCCTCTGAATTTTTTGAGAGTACTGGCAATATGCTTCTATCGATGGGTGTACTTTCTTCTTCTCTCCCTGCTTTGTTTCCAGAGGCTCTTCTTTCTTGTGAAGGAGATGTTGGGCCACTTCAGGGGCTCCCTTGGACTTTAGAAGAGGTTTTTTCTGAAGAAGCTGGGGCTACGTGTAAGGTTTAGATGTTGCTATTCCTGCGGAAGCAGGAATCTTGTGCTGAATTGAAAAAGATCTCGGCTCAAGGCCGAGATGAGAGAAGCTATAAGGGGAGGTAGTTTTGAGAACTATGCTGGCGGAAATCCGCCGCCACCACCCATGCCGCCTGGAGGCATCATACCTTGCATTTGTCGCATCATGCCTTTCATGCCACCTTTCTTAGAAAGTTTCTTCAGCATTTTTTGCATTTGTGTGAATTGTTTTAGCATGCGGTTCACATCTTGAATTTCAGTCCCTGAACCTGAGGCGATACGTCGTTTTCTTGAGCCGTTAATCACGTCAGGAAAGTGTCTTTCTTTTTGTGTCATGGATTGAACGATCGCTTTCATTTGTGTGAATTTTTTATCGTTCACTTGTTTTTGAACGGCTTCTTTAGAAATATTGGGCATGCCAGGAAGTTTGCCCATCATAGAAGCGATGCCGCCCATTTTATTCATTTGTTCGAGTTGATCTAAGAAATCTTGAAGATTAAAACCTTTTCCTTTTTGAATTTTTTTCGCGACTTTTTTTGCTTTGTCTTGATCGACTTTATGTTCAACTTCTTCAATCAAAGATAAAACATCACCCATCCCTAGGATACGTGAAGCCATACGATCAGGATGGAAAGGTTCAATCGCATCCATTTTTTCGCCCGTACCAATATATTTAATCGGTTTGCCTGTAATGATTCGAATAGAAAGCGCTGCACCGCCGCGTGCATCACCATCTGTTTTTGTTAAGACAACACCTGTTAAAGGTAATGCATCGTTAAAGGCTTTTGCTGTATTTGCAGCATCTTGACCTGTCATGCTATCAACAACAAACAATGTTTCAACAGGGTCAATCGCAGAATGTAAGGATTTGATTTCATCCATCATTTCATCATCAATATGCATGCGACCTGCGGTATCAATAATGACAACATCCATTTGCTCTTTTTTAGCTTGCTTGATTGCGCCCTTGGCAATTGAAACAGGTTTGTCTTTTTCTGTGCTTGGGTAATGATGAATATCTAAATCGTTTGCCAAGGTTTCTAATTGTTTTATCGCGGCAGGACGATAAATATCAGCACTCGTCACCATGACTTTTTTCTTTTGGCGTTCTTTTAAAAGCTTGGCGAGTTTCGCAACAGTGGTTGTTTTACCTGAGCCTTGTAAGCCTGCCATTAAAATGACAGCAGGAGGTTGCGCATTAAAATTTAATTCTTCGTAGGTGTCGCCCATGACATGTGTTAATTCATCATTAACCACTTTCACCAAAGCTTGCCCTGGCGTGAGGCTATTCATGACCTCTGTGCCAAGTGCTTTTTCTTTAATAGTTTCAACGAATTCTTTAGCTACAGGGAGGGCAACATCCGCTTCAAGCAAGGCAACGCGTATTTCACGTAAAGCGACTTTAACATTGGAATCGGTTAATCGACCACGACCTGTCAAACTTTTGGCCGTTTTTTGTAATCGCTTACTTAAATTTTCAAACATAAGGCTATCTCTAAGTGATAATCGTTAATATTGGCGGGGATTCTAGCAAATTTTTAGCCGGATGGCACTATGTAGGGTGGGTTCTTTTGTGAAGCAAAAAATCCCATCAATGGGATGCTCCCGATGCTGGGATTACTCGCTGCGCTCGCGAACCCACCCTGCTTATTAGGGCTTTTCCATTGCGGGTAGGGTGGGTTCTTTGCGGAGCAAAAATCCCACCATTCTGGGTGTTTCTCATGGTGGGATTTTTCACTGCATTCAAGAATCCACCCTACACCGTTTTTAAATACTTTAGTGATAACAAGGTGATAAGCGAGACAACACCCGCAAAAACCCAATAAAAACTGGCAGCTGCAGGTAGTTTAAACCAATAAGTAAATAGTTCGGCGCCCATCAAAGCAAAGCCACCAAAAAGGGCAAAGCCCGTATTATAGGCCAGTGAAATAGCAGTATAACGAATACTTATCGGTGTGTTGTTAACAATGAAAGCGGACATGGGGCCTTGATAACATGCGATAAGTAGCGCAAACAGAAGCTGCCCAGCAATAATATTTCCCCAGCTAGCTCCAACCAGCAGCCACATAATAAAATAAGTCAAAAGAATCATGCCAATTGAAGCGATAACCATGAATTTTTTTCTTCCAAAAAAATCTGAGAGATACCCAAAGCTTATTAACATAACAATTAAAACAATTTGAATAATGCTATTGATTTCAAGTGTCCTGGGAAGCGCTTTCCCCAAGTGCTGATTAATAAAGTTCGGCAAGAAAATAAAAGTAAAATAAAATCCAGCAGAGGGCGCGGCAACAACACCAATAGTCATAAGTAGATTTTTTTTATGGTATTTAAAAAGATCCTTGATGGGCGTTTTACTTTGTGTATTGTCTTCTTTCATTTTTTGAAAGGCTTCAGTTTCTTTTGCAAAACTTCTAAGTAATAAAATTATAATACCAATAATAAAACCAATAAAATAAAGAAGCCGCCATCCCCAGCTATAATAAGCAGCATGCGAAAGAGATCCTGAGACGATAGCAGTGACACCCGAGGCAATAAGGATGCCCGCGATAATAGCACTTTGCGTCGCGCTTCCATAAAGGCCTTGTCTTTTTGGCGAGACAGATTCTAAAACATAAATAAATGACCCAGCTGTTTCACCACCAGCTGCCAATCCTTGAAGAATTCTAAGTAAAACTAAAAAAAGTGGCGCATAAAATCCAACGCTTTGATGCGTGGGCAAAAATCCCATCAATAAAACAAAAACACACATTGAAGCAACAGAAATAACAAGTGCAAGTTTGCGGCCATAGCGATCACCAATAGGACCATAAATAAATGAACCAAAGGGTCTCGCAAGATAGCTTGCAGCAAAAATGCCATACACAATAATTAAGTTAACAGCATAGTTTTTATCAACAAAAAATAATTTAGCAAAAACAGGCGCAGTAAATCCGTAAATGGCAAAGTCATACCATTCAACGATATTGCCAAGGGCGCCGGGTAAGTAAGCTTTTAAATTCATAGTGATTACTTTAAAGAGGAAATGTTTGATAGGCAAGCCCTTGACCCCTTTGACTTTTGCATGAGATGATTAAGTGTTATTAATGGGAGATGGAATGAATAATCCAGTATTTACGGATGGTTTGATTGTGATCAGCCTTGTAGCTTATTTTTTTGCTGCAGCGGCGCAAGGCTTGCGTGTTAAGAAGCATCTTGTTCATTGGCGTGGGAGTGTTTTATTAATAGGTTTGATCGCATTGGCAAGTCATGCTTACTTACTTCATGTGTGGATCGATACACCGCAAGGGCAAAATCTCTCGCTTCTCAATATGCTTTCAACAGTGCTTTGGCTTGTCACCTTGTGGGCATGGATTACATGCTTGTTTAAACCCATGGAAGATTTTCTTATCTTTGTTGCGCCTTTAGATATTATTTCGATTATTTTAATCTTAGTTATTCCTGAGCACTATTATGTCAATACAATTGCAGATCCAAAACAACTCATTCATATACTATTAACCTTAGTGGTTGTGAGCGTGCTTATTATTGCAGCCTTACAAGGTATTTTGCTTTCATTGCAAGATGGTCGTTTGAAAAAAAGAAAATCAGCAGAGGCCACCACTGACTTGCCTTCGATTGAAGTGATGGAGCGTATGTTATTTCAAATGATTTGGGTCGGTTTTATTTTGTTAACGATTGTCTTGATCTTTGGGTTCGTTTTGGTTCAGCATTATTCTTGGCAAGACTATCTTAAAACAGCATTTGCTATTTTTGCATGGCTAGTTTTATTGGTTTTGTTGATTGGAAGATATGCCGCGGGATGGCGAGGGAAAAAAGCTGTACGCTGGACATTGTTTGCCGTAATACTGCTGATCATTGCTTATGTTGGTGGTTTAATGATAACGCTTTGGGTGGGGTAGAAAAAAGACATGATGCATCATGAATTCCATTGGGTGCTAATCGTTATTGGTTTGGTGGTATTGGTTTTGCTTTCGGCTTTTTTCTCAGGCTCCGAAACAAGCATGATGTCAGTCAATCGATATCGCTTACGACACCTTGCTCGCGAAGGTAGTCGAGCTGCGACTAGAATTTTAAAACTACTTGAGCGGCCTGATCGCTTATTAGGTGTTATTTTAATTGGTAATACGTTTGCGAATATTGTTGCATCAGCTTTAGCGACTATTTTGGCGGTTCGCTTTTTTGGTGATTTAGGTATTGTAGTCGCGACTATTGCGCTGACATTAGTTATATTGATTTTTGCAGAAATGGCGCCGAAAACACTTGCAGCACTTTACCCTAAAAACTTTGCTTTCATTGTTTCTTTTCCTTTGATGTTGCTTTTATTTATCTTATATCCTGTTGTGTGGTTTGCAAATGTCATCGCGAATAGCTTTTTAAGGATTTTTGGGGTCAGTGTTAAAGGGAAGCAGGCGGTTGATAAATTTAATACAGAGGAGTTAAAAACAATAGTAACAGAGTCGGTTGAAGTAGAGCATTCAGCAAGGCATACGCAGCATAGACAAGAAATGTTGCTAGGTATTTTAGATCTTATTAAATTTAAGGTTGAAGATGCGATGATTCAAAAACAAGATATAGAAGGTCTTGATTTGAATGCTTCAATAGAATCTATTATTCAGAAAATTACAACAAGTGAATTCTCAAGGTTTCCTATCTATTATGAGAGTATCGATGCTGTTATAGGTGTTGTGCATACGCGAAATGTTTTGAAGCTTTTAAATAAAGGAAAATTATCAAAACGTACCTTAACTAAATTAGCTGACGAACCTTATTTTATCCCAGAGGGAACGCCTTTAAGTGAGCAACTTAATAAATTCCGTAATAAGAAAAAGCGCAGTGCTTTGGTGGTCGATGAATATGGCGATATTATTGGTTTAATTACTGTTGAAGATATTTTAGAAGAAATCGTCGGCGAGCTGGATTCTGATCTTGCAACAGCGCAGCGCTTTGTTAAGCCTGAAAAAGATGGAAGCTATCTTGTTGAGGGCGCGGTGTCGATACGCGAATTAAATAAATTAATGGAGTGGAGCTTGCCAACCGATGGGCCGAAGACCTTGAGCGGCCTCATTATAGAATGCTTAGAAACCATTCCCAAATCAGCGATTTGCTTGAGAGTGGGGCAATTTGCTATCGAGGTGTTAGAAATTAAAAATAATAAAGTGCTCAAAGCGAAGATTTTTATTTTGCCGTAACCTTCATCATCCGATGGTGGGATTTTTTGCTCCGCAAAAGAACCCACCCTACGCGTTGAAGTAGGGTGGGTTCTTTTGCGGAGCAAAAAATCCCACCATCGGATCAAGCCATTAATTCAAAAAAACAAACCAAGCGCAGCACTTGAGTAGGGTGGGTTCTTGAACGCAGTGAAAAATCCCACCATCGGATCAGGCAAATAATTCAAAAAAACAAATCAAGCGCAGCACTTGAGTAGGGTGGGTTCTTTGCGGAGCAAAATCCCACCATCGGATCAAGCAAATGGTTCAAAAAAATAAACCAAGCGCAGCACTTGAGTAGGGTGGGTTCTTTGCGGAGCAAAAATCCCACCATCGGATCAAGCAAATGGTTCAAAAAAATAAACCAAGCGCAGCATTTCTGTTTTCAGTGCATAGTAAAGCAAACGTCCGACAAGCAGCACTAGACGTCATCACTTCGCAACCAATCTTTTTTTCTAAAAGTTTATGCATAAGCGTTTGAGGAAGAAAGCACTGTTTCTCACCGCCACCAATAATGAGCACTTCAGGTTGCAATTCAATTATTTTTTCTAAATCATTTGTCTGTAAGTCACTAAAGCATGCTGGACGCCAATCGGCGATCAGCAAGCTAGGCGTAAGAATTAAACTGCGAGAATACTTCTCCCCATTGATCGTAACACTGTCACCCTCAAAAGAAGAAAGATGATATCTTGAATCTGATCGGTCTAAACTGAGTTCCATAATGCTATTTCGATTTCAAAAGAGTGCTTACTATATATCATTTTTTGCTTGAAGTATGAAGTCATAACTTATACGATTGACCTGTTTTCAAACATTAAAAGGAATTATCCATGAGCGACACAAACCTAAGCAATAGCTTGCCTTATAAAAGTAGTTTTCTTGCCATTGTTTTATTTCTCGCAGGTCCTGTGGGTTTGCTTTATACCTCATGGCTTTCTGCGCTTATATTAACCATTCTTGCGATTGCTTGCAGTATGATTCCAAAGGCGGGTGGATCGATTCTTATGTTGATTTGGTTCGTCAGTGTGTTTTGGAATGTGATTGCTGTTGAAAAATTCAACAAAAAACTGTTAGCTAAAGTATTTCCAGAGGGTTGATACTACAACTTGTGATGAATACCGGGTAGAATGCTCGAAACATTTAATCAAGAATAGCTATGAAAAAACACATCGAACATCGAGTACTACCCGACAATTATTCAAAAGGTTCTCTTGCTGATCACCCTGTGCTTGACCGCATTTATGTTGCGCGTGGTGTGGAAGATCGATCTGAGCTCGAACAAGACTTATCTAAATTACTTCCCTATCAATCGCTTATGAATATCGATCAAGCGGTTCTTCGTTTATGTGAAGCATTTGAAAAGCAAGAGCACATTTGTATTGTGGGTGACTTTGATGCTGATGGTGCAACTAGTACAACGCTTGCTGTTAAAATTCTAACAGCACTTGGAGCGAAACATGTTTCATATTTAGTGCCGAATCGTTTTGAATATGGTTATGGTTTAACGCCAGAAATTGTTGACCTTGCAAGAGAACGTAACCCTCAATTAATTATTACGGTTGATAATGGTATTACAAGTGTGTCCGGCGTTGATCGCGCCAATGAATTAGGTATTGATGTGATCGTTACAGATCACCATTTGCCGGGAGATGTTTTACCCAAAGCTGTTACGATTATTAATCCCAATCAGCATGGTGATAAGTTTGAAAGTAAAAACCTTGCAGGCTGCGGTGTTATTTTTTATGTGATGTTAGCGTTGCGTGCAGGCTTGCGTGAGAAAAATTGGTTTAAAGAAAAGAAAGAACCTAACTTGGCAGAATTTTTAGATATTCTTGCCCTAGGTACAGTTGCTGATGTTGTGCCGCTCGATAAAAACAATCGCATCTTAGTTCAGCAAGGTTTGAAACGTATTCGCGCAAAAAAATGCGTACCAGGAATTAAAGCTTTATTGGAAATAGGTAAGCGCGATCTTTCACGTGTTGTCGCCTCTGATTTGGGTTTTGCCGTTGCGCCAAGACTGAATGCCGCTGGAAGGCTAGATGATATGACCTTGGGAATCGAATGTTTGCTTGCTGAAAACTCAACGGAAGCCTGTAAGCTTGCTTTTAAATTGGATGACTTAAATAAAGAGCGCCGTCAAATTGAAGACAGCATGAAAGAAGAAGCGTTTAGAACCTTAAGTAAAATAGACTTAGATGAAAAACAAATGAAAAAAGGCTTATGCCTTTTTGGTAAAGATTGGCATCAAGGCGTGATTGGAATTTTAGCGTCACGCATTAAAGATAAATATTATCGCCCGACGGTTATTTTTGCGAGTGGTGACAACAATGATTTGAAAGCTTCTGGCCGGTCAATTCCTGGTTTTCATTTAAGAGATTGTTTTGAGCGCATTTCAACAAAGCATCCCAATCTCATTCAAAAATTTGGTGGTCATGCGATGGCAGCAGGATTAACCATTAATCAAGACCAATTTGAAACTTTTATAAAAGCGTTTAATGATGACGTAGATAAACATTTAGATAATGCTGCTTTAGAAAATAAGGTGTTATGTGATGGTGAGCTTGTGCCAGAGGATTTAAATTTAAATCTTGCAGAGCTGTTAAAACAATCAGGTCCTTGGGGTCAAGCATTTCCCGAACCCTTGTTCGTCAATCGCTTTCGTATCATTGAACAGCGCATTGTTGGAGAAAAACATTTAAAACTAAATCTTGCTATTGAAGATAAATGTATAGACGCCATATTGTTTTTTGTAGATTTAGAATCTTGGCCCAATCATCGCTGTGAATTCGTGAATGCGGTTTATAGTTTAGATGTTAATGAGTTTAGAGGACGCAGAACCGTTCAGTTGATGGTTAACTATATCGAGCCCGCATAATTTCAAGGAAAATGAGTGATTAATTTAAAAATAAAAGACCTTGCCCAATTGTTAAATGCCGAACAAGTAGAAAGTGATGCAAGTTTTGAAGGCGTTGCGACTGATTCAAGAGGGATTTTGCCAGGCCAGTTATTTATAACTTGGGAAGGTGATGTTTTTGATGGGCATCAGTTTTGTAAGCAAGCTGAAGAGAAAGGCGCGGCGGCTGTTTTGGTTGAAAAACGAGTTGATGTCGCAATCCCGCAAATTATTGTCAAGGATTCAATAAAAGCTCTGGGAACACTTGCAAAACATTGGCGCGATCAATTTCAAATGCCTTTTATTGCTGTTACAGGAAGTAATGGAAAAACAACGGTTAAAAACATGATTGCCAGTATTTTTGCTTGTGCATATGGCGAGAATTATTTGGCGCCTAAAAAAAGTTTTAATAATCATACCGGTGTTCCCTTAACACTTTCTTCGCTTAATCAGAAACAAAAAGCGGCCATCATTGAAATGGGTATGAATCATTTTGGTGAGTTAAGTTATTTGACCTCTATTGTCCAGCCTAATGTTGCGATGATTACCAATGCACTAAGAAGTCATATGGCCGGCGTAGGTGGAACGGTTGAGGGGGTTGCCAAAGCTAAGGCGGAAATTTTTGAAGGTTTACAAGAAAATGGAACGGCGGTTCTAAATGCAGACGATCCTGCTTTTGATTTTTGGCGAAATCTTTTAAAAGATAAAGAAGTTTTAACTTTTGGTTTAGAAGGTGTTGCTGACTTTACCGCTCACAATATTAAAGTGACACCTCGTGGCATTCAGTATGATTTAAAAACACCTAAAGAATCTATTCAAGTAAGCTCGTGCTTGTTAGGTAAGCATAATATTATGAACGGATTGGCAGCAGCAGCGGCAACCTTTGCTATGGGCTTAAATGCGCAAACAATCGCTGAGGGCTTGTCGAATGTTTTGCCAGAACCTCGACGTTTAAATTTAAAAAGAACAAAGGCCGGAGGCGTTTTAATTGATGATTCTTATAATGCAAATCCCGCTTCCACTAAAAAAGCCATTGACGTGTTAAGTCAGTTTGAAGGTGAGAAAATTTTAGTATTAGGGGACATGAAAGAATTAGGTCAAGATGAAAAGTCCTTACATAAAGAAGTTGGTGAGTATGCAAAAGCGCAGGGTATTCAAAAACTTTGGGCGTTCGGTGATTTGATGCAAGAAGCAGTTAATGGCTTTGGTGAGGGCGCTAAACATTTTGCAACCAAAGATGAATTGAAAATGTTTTTAAAAAGTCATGATGAGAAAGGCCGAATCTTTTTAATGAAAGGCTCAAACTCACAAAAAATGAATGAAGAAGTATTGTTACTACAGGAAGAAGAATGAATATTGAATTAAAGCCAGGTGATAAAATTGCGATAGTTGCGCCAAGTTCAACATGGCCCCATGAAGAAGATATAAAAAAAGCTCAAAGCTGGCTTAAAGAAAGCTATCAGCTTGAAGCTGTTTATGGCGAGGAAGTTTATACCAATTCATCGGCAGAAGTAAGAGCCAATGCATTGTTAGATTATATTAAAAACCCTGAAATAAAAGCCATATGGGCATTGCAAGGCGGTGAAGGCGCCGCGGATGTTGTACCTTTCTTGGAGCAACACAAAAGCGAAATTAAAAAAGCATCCCCAAAACTTTTAATGGGCTTTAGTGATTTCACAGTAATGTTAAGTTATTTTGATAAAGCCTATACATGGCCAGTGATTCATGTTTTTGGTTTATTACAGGTCGCAAAAGAAAAAATTCTCCAAAAAGAAATTGATCGCTTAATGGATTTCCTGATAAGTCAAGAGGGCGAGCTAAGGCTCGATAATTTGGAGCCCTTGAATACACTTGCGACAAAAGAAAAAACCATTAAAGCAAGAATTATAGGTGGAACCTTAAGTATTTTAAATATTAGTATCCGTGATGTTTGGGAGCCTGATATTGAAAACAAAATAGTAATTATTGAAGATATCAATGAAAAGCCTCATGCAGTATCAAGAACCTTAAAATATTTAAACCGCATAGGGTTTTTTGATGAAGCAGCGGCCGTCATTTTTGGTGATTTCTGTACAGTCCCTTTTACAAAAGATGCTAAATTGCAATCCGAGTTAGAAGCAGGTGTTCATAAAGCGCTTCGCTTATTTGCAGAGCAAGTTAATTGTCCTGTTTTGTTGACGAAAGCTTTTGGTCATGGAAAACTGAATTATCCCTTTTCATTTTCATCTGAAACAACCCTTACCTTGGGTGATACGCCACTTTTAGTCCAAAGACGCTAAACGACGATATATTGAAGCCGGGTTAGTGGGTAGCAAGGTTGCACCCTGGAACAAATTGATTAAAAATAGCGCTTTCATAAAGCGTTACAGCATGGTATATTGCCTAAAAAACAACCCAGCAAGGCATAACAATCAAAGGTATGAATAGGTATATTTAATAACCCTCCTTGTTTAATAATAATTAACTTCTAAGGTCCAATTATGGAAATCATTGATAATCAGGCATTATATGTCTCAATAAGCAGTAATCAATTTCAAGCCGCTTACAATAAAGCTCTTAGCTCCTTAAAGTCGGATGATTTCTCGCATGGCCTCAACTTTGAAAAATTAAATAACTCACCTCTTTCGAGTATCCGTCTGGGCCGTGGTAGGCGTCTGTTACTGGCTAAAGTTCAAAGAAAAATAACCGAAGAGGGTATTGAAAAAGAGGTAGAGTGCTGGCTTCCTTTGGAGTTTCATGAAAGTCATGATCAATACGAAGAAGCTATTAAAAAATATAAGCGCCCGTTAGCTTTAAATTCCAAAATAAAGCGTGAAATAAATTCAATAGAGCTGGCTCAAAATAATGTTAGTGAAGGAAGGGCGGTTCTTCCACCTCCTGAGAACACCGCACCTGATGTGGCAGAAGCGCCAGTTATAGAGCTTACTTTTTACGATCAGCTTGTCAACTTAGATGCAGAGCAGCAAAAAGCTGTTGAGACAAAGTTCCCTTGTTTAATTACGGGCTTTGCAGGCTCAGGGAAAACCCTCGTCGCTCTTTCGATTATTGAGCGTCTTTTTGATGAGCTAGACACAGAGGGAGATCCTTTACTTTATATCGCGCCTACTAAAGCGTTAGCCGAACATATGAAAGAGCTTTGGGCAGGTTTGCCTGCTTCGCAAACGACGAATAGAGAATTAAGGTGCGTTAGTTTTGATGAGCTGTTAGAAGATGCTTATCCTAAGCAGGGTATTGTTGATGATCAATATCTTGAGAATTGGATTAAAACAAATGCGGAAAAATACTCGCTAAAAGAAAAAGTAGATGCAAGCAAGAAAATAATAGAAGAGTTTAAATTAATCTCAGGTCTTAGTGAAGGTGATTATTTGAAATTGGGAAATCGTAATTCCTATTTTGAAAGAAGTGACAGGGAAAAGATATTTCAGTTCTACAAAGCCTATAGGGATGCTTTGAATAATGATGGAAAAATCCATAGCCGTTTTACAGCTTTGCCTAAAGGGTATTTAGATTCCTATTCTGCCTTTATTGTTGATGAAGTACAAAACTATGCGCCAGGTTCATTATCTGGGATGGCTAAAAGACCTGTTTGCTTGCTTGGTGACTCCAATCAAGCGCCTGGCGCACTCCCTGTGATGACTCACATAAAAGAAAAATTAGCAGATGGAAGAAGTATTAATTTGCCTTGGGTTCATCGTTCTCCTGTTGCTGTAACAGCGGTGCTTAATAAGCTATTAGAGGTTAGATCAAAGATGCTTGGTGGCTGGCTTGAGCGGGATAAAAAGGAACAGAAGGAGGGTGATTTATCTATTCAGACACCAAAAGATGCTCTGACTGGTGTTGTGTTACACTACGATGATGCAATGCAATGTAGGCTTCAATATTTTAAGGATAAGCCTCTGGGTCCTGATACTGTCATCATCACTGATGCCAAACATGTAGAGGAAGCAAAAGAAAAGTTTGGTACGTTATTGGTCTTCACGCCCGAACAAACCGTTGGTTTGGATTATCCTAACGTTGTTTTGTATCGTCTTTTTGAGCCTCAAAACACCTGGGTTAAAGAGATATATGAACATTATAAAAAGAATGGAAGAGAGAGCAATACGAATCGTGCTTCTAAAGAAATTCTTAAGAGTGTATCCCCGGAATGTGTTAGCTTTTGTCATCGCTTGTTCGTTGCACTTAGTCGAGCTAAAGATACAATAATTCTTTGTGAAAAAGAAGGTCCCACTCATAGGAAAGATCTCTTCAAAGACTTAGGCTTTCCTCCTGAAGCTAAGGCTATCGAGCGCACAGTTGCTCAAAGAGAAGAGCCGGCAAGCTCAACGTCAGTAGTTTCAAAAGAAAATCCTGCTTGGAGTAAAGAGGTTTTACAGCAAAACAAAGTGGGTAATTACACAGTGGCAATTAAAATTCTTGAGGAGCATTCTCTTTCGGGCGAGGACTTAAAGAAAGTATTTTTAATGTATCCTAAGCTAGATGATAAAGAAAAAAAAGCATTTATCAGAAACCTTCTTGTTCATTTTAAATTTAAAGAAAAAGTAGTCGAACGTGATCGCTTAAGTTTTATATGTTCATTTTTGGAATTTGCAGGCACAGTAAATACAGAAACAGAAGAAGCCATTAAGGATTTGGTGACTAAACTGGTAAAAGGGCTTAGGGATCCTCAAAATAAAAGCGAGCTTTCGCCTTTTATCGGCTGCTTAGTTTATGTGTTGACGGATAAAGATAGAGTGCTCGCTTTAAGGTTGCTGAATGCACTGAAGCCTGAGCTACGAGAGAGGCTGTTAACTAAAGAGCAAGCCCTTGTTGCAAATATAGCGATGATGAGAGCGACGGTTTTAGTTGATGATTCCGAATTAAGTCTTAAATTAATGGAGCTTATTGCATGGTTTGATGCCACTGTCTTAGTTCCAGCTTGCGAGGTTAAGGTTCATACTGGTTCTTCATTTAAGTATAGTTTGGGCGTTTATTTGCATGATAAAAATACATTGATGCCCAGACTATCAAAAGAACTTGAAGCTTTAGCTAGGTCGACTAAGCGCCCCAACAAAAGTGTTAAACAAGTTTCAGCTTGTGATCAGTTATTTGGTTTATCGATAAATTCGCTAGCGCATATGAAAGCATTTCTAACCATTCTTCGCTGCCTTCCTGACCGTAAATTTATTAGTAGCTGTAAGGTATTTGATAATGAGAAGCAGACTGTAGTGATGAGGGCTGCAGAAACATTAAAGGAATCAAAAGAAGTGGCGATGATCTTTTTCGATCGCCTATTTAAGTTGGAGGATCACGATCTTTATATCTTGTTGAAATTGAGAAATTCTGACGGTTTAAATTCTGGCGGTTTAAATGCTGCTTTTGAATTAGCTAAACTATTTTTTCATCCTTCAATTAAAGCTTGTGATTTTGACCATGCAGGGGTGAGGCCATTTCTTCGTCGGCTCTCTAGGTTAGCCGGTGATCAATTTCCTTATTTCATTATGCCTACTTATCTGTTTGGGCCGGAGCTTGATGCGGAAGCTGCTGTGATCTTTCAGGATGTTCTTAGTGAGTGCGATAAGCGCAATCCTCAGTCTGATGCGTCATATAAAGAAATTGTAGAGAGTTGTCGTGAAAAAAGTGCGGGTCAAAATGATTCTAATCAGGAGAAAGTGTCTACTGAGGTCTCGGCACCTAATCGCTTGAAAGAAGTCTTGGATGTTTTTGATATTCGTGACCCATCATTAAGGAATCGCATCACTGGAAAATTTACAAGTTGCTCTAAAGATTTTTTTAGGGAAATACTGGTTGATCATTTGAAAAATCATACTGGAGAAGTTAAGGGAAAACTGCTTGCTTCTCTTTTTGGTGTTTTTAAAGAGGATTTCCATAGTGAAGATTATTCAAATCTTGTGTTTGCTTTGCTGGAGTTTGCAGTTAAGCATGATGCGGGAATGTTCTCACCCGTTCTTGAAGAGCTTGGCAAGCCTTCTGCTGAAGGAGGGTCGATCCTCTATTCTTTATTCTCATCTGATAATTCAGAACCGCATTTAATAGAGCTTTTTAATGCCTTTTTTCCTCTAGACGACAATGAACATGTCCAGGATTTTAAGCGCTTATGTGGTTGGAAGTTTTTACCCAATGGTTTTGATATTATTACCTATGTTCTTTGTGGTACTCAAGAGATTGATAACGCTAAGGAAGCTTTGTTATTGGCTCATATGAAAAAAATAGACGATGCGGATGAGCTTAAAAAGGCTTTGGTCCTTGCGTTGTTTAAGCAAAACAGCGAAAAAACAAGAGAACTCTTTATTCAGTATTTATGCCAGCTATCAGATGAGCATTTTGTAAGTGTATGTAAGCAAGAGTATTTCTCTAGTCATAACCTAGTGATGCTTGTTCTGGATGAAAATAATAGACAAGGTCGTTTATCGGTCGCAAAGCCGATTGTTGAACGTTTGTGTGCGTTGAAAGATAAAGATTTAGTGATGCTATGTGAACAAACGACTAACGATCTTCATAGTATTCCGATGATAATGGCTCGTTATCAATTCGAAAAGCCCGAATTAATAGGGCCCTTGGTTAGACGTTTGTGCGGATTAGAGGAAAATGAAGATTTCTATCGTTTATGTAAGCTAAGAACTAATGATGGCTCTAGTATGGCGCACTTAATGCTTCGGAATTTGAGGGATTTGCCAGAGCTTGCTAGTGTTTTTATTCAGCGTCTCGCTGCTTTGGATGTTGAGTTACTTTATAGCTTATGTTGCTTAGCTGATGACTTTGGCGCTACTCTGCTTATGGTGCTTCTGGAATATCCAGTGAAGGTAATGCAGCCTTTGGTTGCGCGTACCTGTGAGTTAGAGAATGAGAAATTTTTCGAGATATATAACAGCAAGCATAAGCAATCTAAAATAAATCCTCTCATTAGTTTTGCTGTGAATTTCTCAAGGCAGCGAGAATTTTTGATGGTTTTAGCTGGGCGGCTGTCTGTTTTGGATCCGCGGGTGTTGGATTTTATTTTGGATTGCTCTGAGGTTGAGGGTCAAAGAGAAGCTTGTGTGCTTGCTTGTAAAAATTTTCGAGTTTTAACTTCAGAAGCTTTTGAGAATACTATACCTAAAGATGTAGAAAGCGAAGACTATTCTCGTTATGCCTCGGGGTTTTTAACGCTTACTTTTCGTGAGAAAGAGAGCTGGCAAATTGTTCCGGTTCTTAATGCGCTTTTTACTCCAAAACAGGGAGATCGTTTCCCTTCTTTTGTTCAATTCATGATTCTTTTGATGGAAGAGAAGTGCGATGAGCTCTTGAAAACAATTCTTGTTCAAATGTTTCTTGCAAGTGATGCTGAGCCTCGGTTGAGAGAACGACTTAATGATGATCGATGGGCCTCTGATATTGTAAGGGCAGTGCTCGGAAGAGTGGTTCTGACAAAAGATATGAAGCTTGCCGCCAACTTGTTGAAATTTACTCGTGGTTTTGGGCCGAAAGTTCTTATTAAGGAATTCAAGCAAGAAATTTCGACTACTTCGCCTCGAAAGAAATTTTCAGTTTTGGTTTCAATTCTTCGTTTGTGTGAGAAACAGGAATGGGATGTTGCTAGCTGCATCTATAAAGAGCTTCTTCTCGTGCTATCGTGCATTCCAGTACAAGATGATCCTAAACAAGAGGTCGACTTTCTTTGGTTTTGTTCGCAGCGCGAAAAGGCAAGCTCTCCTAATGCGGTTATGTTGATAATGCTAGCCTTTGAAAATGATAAAGTAAATGGGGACATCTTGTTTAAGGCAATGCTTCGTTTAGACTTGCCTGATTTACAGTCTCTTTTCAGTTTGTCTAACCTTGAAGACAGAAGGATGCGAGATATTCATACCGCTGCCAAAAAACTACTAAGAGCCTTAGGTAGGGAGCATCAATCAAAATCAGAGCTGATGGTATTGATCAGTGCGCTGGGAAAAAAATTAGTGGGGCATCCTGATGCGGAAGGACGAATGAATATTTTTGATTGTCTCATAAACGGTAAAGCCATTGATGAGGAGGCTTTTTCAAGATTATTCTTCTTCGAGGATAGGAGGGAGATTAATCAAGATAGAGTTGATTTTATATTTGAAATATATGAGTGCCTTGGGCTTGAGGTGAGCTCTACGATTTATGATACCCTTGCTCTCGCGACATCAATGCTTTTTAATGCCAGCTTTGCTCCTGGTCTTGATCGGGGTGCCGTGTACGAAAAACTTGTTATGCCTGTGGGGGCTAAAAAAGAGCCCCCTTTTATTTATTATTTATCTTCATCTCTCAACAGTTTGACGGCTTCCCAAAAACTTAGATCTTTAGAAGAGGCGCCTCTCTTTGCGCGTGAAGCATTGATTAGAATATTTCTAACGAAGGATGAAGGTGTTGCTGAAAAGCTCTTTGAGTTTGTAGAGGGCTTTCCGTCAGCTGAATTGCAGCATATTCTTATGGGAGCCCCTTATGAAGCTCCGGCTGGCGAAATCCATTTTTCTGTCTCTTTGAGTCGTTTATGTCAAACTAAAGTTGGAAAAGCTATTTGGTCTTCTAGACTTGCTGCTCTTTTTGCAAAAGCGGCTGATTTAAAAGGCGCGCATATTGAATCTGATCCAGGAAGCCGAATTGATAGAGTAACGACAAGTGCATTTGAACAGTTTAAAGATGCTGGCGATAGTGAATTTCTAGACTTTTGTAGGCTTAAATCTAGTCTCGCTCCCTCTTTTCTTTTGGATCAATTTGTTTCATCGGATGCTAAAAATAATGCTTTAATGCTTTTTCTGCAGCGTCTATCTATGATGAAAAATGATGAGCGATTTTTTGAGGCGTATAAAGAAAATCACATTTTAGATTTCAATGCTTTCTTACAAGGCAACGAGATTCCTGCGGAAGCTATAGAGGTTTTCCTCGAACGTGTTAGTGAGTTGGGGCGTGACGTTTTTATTCGTTTAAGCAAGGAAGGAGAATTTGCTTCAGCAATGGAGACTTTGAGTGATAGAATTGCTGGAGAAAAGAGCGAAAAAATAGCGGGTTTAATCTCTAGAGTTCAATCCAAGCTTATTTCTGGAGATCAACGCTCTCAAGAAGAAAGTCCTGAGGCTTGCCCTGAAAGAGAAAGTCCTGAAATCGTTCGTGAAGCAGAAGCTCCGGATGTTTCTCTTGGAAGTGAGGCACCTAAAACCGCCCTTAGAAAAAAAAGCCCCGGGTGCTGTAATAGCAGCACTTTCTTTAAGGTCTCTGTTGCTAGTGCTGTGAGTTTGAGTGCAGTTATTGTCGCAGCTATTTTGACAGCGGGAGCTAACGTATGAAAATAATTAACAACACTCTATTAAGTCACTCCATTACTGATGAAAAATTCAAAGCAGCATACCAAAATGCCATTGAATTTTTAAGCGTGAATGATTTTTCGCATGGGCTTAATTTTAAAAAACTAAACCACTCTTCTCTTTTTAGTATTCGCTTGGGTCGTGGCGCTAGAATTTTAATTGCTAAAGTTAAAATAAAAATCATAGAGGGTGGGCAAGAAAAAGAAGTGGACTACCTGCTTCCACTAGAATTTTTTAAGAGCCATAAGAAATATATGAGCGCTATTGGGAAGTTCACGCCAGCTAATATTAATAAAGCTATCAACAGTCAGTTGGAGCGTTTAAATCTTGTTGAAAGTGGAATGGGGCTGCAAGCAAAGGAAACGGATTTATCCGATCAATCCGATCAATACAGTGAAGCCCTTCTAAGAGAAATGAACCCCATTGAGCTGACTTTTTATGATGATAAAATTTTGGCTTTAGATGAAGCTCAACAAGAGGCGGTTAAGCTTCGGCTGCCTTCCTTGATTACAGGTTTGGCAGGCTCAGGTAAAACTTTAGTTGCCTTGTCTATGTTGGAGCGTCTTCGCGAAGAATTTGCGCCTAAAAAAAATGAGCCTGAAAAGCCACCTTTACTTTATGTTGCTCCAACCAAAGCATTAGCAGAGCATGTTAAATCACTCTGGGAAGCCTTGCCTGCATCGGGAGCCCATCTTGTCAGTATTGAATTTAAAAGTTCGGATGAGCTGTTGAGTGAAGTTCATGATGGAAAAGAATTGACAAATGATGCTGAGCTTGAGACTTGGCTTTGGACAATGTTCGGTAATAAAAACAAATCAAAGAAAAACAAAAAAGGAAAGAATAATGAACCTAAAGGCGTGGGTGTTGAGCGTTTAAGTATTGCCGATAGTAATGAAGTAAAAAAAATCGTACAAGAGTTTCAATTAATTTCAGATCTTTCTAAAGAAGACTACCTTACTGTAGGGCGACGTCTTTCTTATTTTGATAGAGGAGCAAAAGAGCGAGCACTGCTTTATAAGGCTTATGAAGAATATCAGCGTTATTTAATCAAACAATCTAAAGTTCATAGTCGATTAACGCTGTTTCCTGAATCTGCTATGAATGATAAACGTTATTCTGGTGTCATCGTTGATGAAGCGCAAAAATATGGCATTGGCTTTTTAAGTTCACTTAAAGCTCGCGCAGATAATGATTGTTTTTGTTTGCTCGGTGATCCGCATCAAGCTTCAAGAGCGCTTTCATTAATGTCGTATATGAAAGATCACTTGGTGGGAGGTAGACATACGGCTTTACCGCTTGTTCACCGCTATTCTGCTGAAGTTGCAAGAGCTGCAAATAGAGTTTTGGATCTTCAAAGAGCAGTGCTTGATGGCGGTGAAATAGATAGCGTGGGTGTTAGTGAAGTTAAAACGCCTGACAATGCTGATATCGGAGCGCTTTATCAATATGATACGGTAGAGCAATGCAGAGAAGCACACTTACCTAAGGGAAGAATGTCTGTTGATACAGTAATTATTACACTTCCTGAGCATGCAAAAGAAGCCAGAGAAAAATTCAACACCGCATTAGTTTTAACTCCAGAAGAAGCAGCTGGCTTAGAATATCCAACGGTTGTTGTTTATAAATTATTTGAACCTTCTAAAGCTTGGTTTAAATCAATTGCCATGTGCTCTGCAGGTCAAGATTTAAAAAAAGGTAGTGGTCATCGCTTAGATAAGCAAGCTTTTGATGAAATACCGCTGGAATCTGTGGGTTTTTTAAACCGGCTTTTTACTGCTTTTACTCGCGCTAAAGGCACGCTTATTATTTGTGAAGCTAAGGAGCACCCTGCTAGTAAGTCTGTTTTAGAGTTCTTGCATTTGGATGGTTTTCCGCCAAAAATTTATGAAGAGAAAGAGCAGCCGCCGGCTGAGGATGTAAGGCTGAAGGAGACTGTAGCTTGGGTTAGCGAGGCTTTACGCCAAGATAGCGCAGGTAATGTTGAGGTGGCGCAGAATATTTATCAAGAGGTTTTTGCTCAATATCCGGATATTTCATTATCTTTAAGGGAAGTCTTTGAGGGTTTCATGAAATCAAATCCTAAATCAAAAGAGATAAAAACCTTTATTGGCGCTTTCTTTTCTTATATTAATCGTAATGAATTTAATGACCAGGCGCATTTTAGTTTTGTTTGTTTGCTCTTGGAATATGTTAAAAATGAGGAGACAGATGAATGTATAACTCAAGCTATTGTCGAGAAACTTATTGAGAAACCTAAAAAGAAAGATAAGCTTTCACATTTTGCTCGCGCTTTTGTTTTTGCCTTTGTTTCAGATATTGATAATGTTTATAAAGACTTTTTGGAGTTATTTGCGTTTCGAAGGGAAAAGTTTCTCAGTCGAGAGCAGTCTCTTTTCGCGAGTATGACATTGATAAGAGCTGTAGCAGAAGAAGACGGTGAGCAATTAAAGTCTCTCGCTATTTTTGATGTGGAAAATATTTTAAGAGCTTTCAATGCTGAAATTTATTGCGAAAATGATCCTTCTATGAAGGCATGTATGGGACGCTTGCTAAGTGAGCCAGAAATGCCAAGGAAAAAAGTGTCGCATGTGCTTGTTCCTGTTCCTGGAAATGATGCCCATAGAAAATCACTTCTTGAGCGGTTTCTAGAAACTGCTTTAATCTCAGGAGACAGCGACTATATACTGGGTTTTTTTGATCTAGTGTCTAAGTTGCTAGCGAGACCAAAAAATAATGAGGTTTTTGATTTATTTCAAAAGTGTAGTTTTGAGCCTTCTAAAATGACAAAAGAGATAGATGGGTTGCCTGGGGGGGCTTATTTTCTCTTGTTTCTAAAAATGGAGGTTCTAAGTATTAGTGGTTTTTTTCGGTTTGTTGACAGTGTGTGTGGGTTAGATAACAAGAGTTTCATTCGTTTGTTTGATTCAGGTCTTGCTATTGATATCTATGGCTGCCTCCTCTATGCAGAGAAAACTAGCAAGACTAATGAAGAAGCAAAGCGCTTTACCGAGCGTTTATGCGGGCTGGATGATGGAGATTTCGTTACGATTTTGAATCAAACGCGATCTTGCTCTCAAGGACTTAATGTTTTTATGCTTTTGATGAGAAATCTATACATGAAAGAAGCCTTGCGACCAATACTTCTTCGTGCGTCTAAAATAAAGAAAGATAAAGATCTTCTTGCTTTATGTCCTTTTCCAGGAGAGGTTGATTATGATGCTGTTATGCTAATTGCGCGCTCTGGAGAAAATACGATTTTTCCTCCGCTTGCTGATGAGGCGAACGCATTTGCTAGACGTTTGAGCCGTTTGGAGGATGGTGATTTTTCTAAGCTTTTTTCAAGGCGCTCTAATTCTGATCCTTCTTCGCTAGTACAAGTGGTTTTCAGTTTAGGTCGGTACAAGAGTGCTGACGAGTTTGTTAGGCTTCTAATGGATCGTATGTTTCGGCTTTCTAATGAGGATTTTTCTCGGCTATGTAATGAATCTTGTCCGAGTGAGGGTGGTGCGAGTCTGATAGCGGATGGGCTTGATAAGACTAGGCCTGAGCTTCTTGAAAGATTTGCTCTTCGTACATGCAGATTAAAGCATGAAGAGTTTTTTGATTTATATCGTCAGAGCTTGAAAGGGGAACTTAATTTACTGGCGCAGTTTTCACTTATCTTCTTTGAGAAGCAGCCTCAAGGTTTTAAAACTTGGGTTGAACGGATATCTCTTTTACCTGAAAGCGATCGAGAGAAGTTGTTTGATCTTTCTAGCTATATTACAGTAAAGGCAGAAGGGAAGGTGATCCCTGCTGAGTGTTCTTTTCCTGCCCTTTCATTTGTTGGTAATTGCATAGAGGAAATAAATAAAGCTCTACAAGACAAGGTGAGTATCGCTGAGTTTCTTGATGTAATCAATAAAAAGCATTTAGATGATGAGCTAACTTCTATTGCTTTAACGCATTTATCTGAAATCGTTAAAGATGATGGTTTAGAAAAAGCATATAACGAAGTCACTAAAACACAGAAATTTTCGGTGTTGGATGATGAGGTTCTTCCTTTTGTTAATTTCATGCATCTTGTTATAGAGTCTCAAGACAATGAAAAGGTATTGCAAGCTTTAAACTTGCTTGAATTGCTAAAAGAGCATAGGCCAGATTTAAGAGCTAAGCTTTTAGGAAAGGCAGGGGATGAAGGGCTTCTCTCAGCTCTGCTAGCCAAAGCGAGCTCGGTAGAGAGTGAGGAGCTTAAGTTGAAGCTTCTGGCGTTTTTTGGAAGCTTTGATTCTCCTTCTTCTTGTGGGTGGCCTTCGTTTTGGGGGCTGCAAGCGAATTGTAAACTTGCGATTGAAGGGGGGGTTCAACGGTCTTCTCCTGCTGGGTAATTAGGAATAATTTCGTGCCTGGCATCAATGGTGCTAAAGCTTGAATGCCAAACTCAGCGCTTCCGTTGTTCCTTTCTCGAGAAGATAAGCGCTTGCCAAGCCTAACAAAAAATCAAAAGGATCATCTGCTAACTGACAAAAGAAACCGACCATGGCAATAGCATCAAAAGCAGAAAGAAAAAGATCAAGCGAAAGACTTTCCTCAAGATTCGCAACAAACAATTTCAGCAATGAGCAAGCTATAGGTAGGGCCAAAGACCCAGAAGCATCCGAAAAAGCATTGTCCCCAAAAATATTTTCTTGTATATAACTCATAGCCAAAAACAAGCTATAAAACAAAAGTTCTGAACCAAGAACAGAAGTCGGCTTCGAGCAACCTCGTTTTTCTAAAGCAGTTTCAGCGACCTTAGCAGTACCTCTCGAAACACCCCATCTAGCCGAACTTGACAATGTCTTTAACATTTTCTCTGTCATGTCAGGTTTCGGTAACCATTCCTCCATAAGTTGTTGACCCAAAGTTTTCAAACACTTAAGTTCATTCAGCTTTTCACCCTCGGGAACAATTTTAATTGTACTATTAACGATTGAATCTATCATGGTTTTTGCAAGCAGGATGAAGTCTTTAGGCGCGTCTTTAAATAAGTTTCCGATATCAGGACTAAACAGATCAACCACAAATTTTTCCCAAACAATTTCTGTCAAATACGAAGGTATCCTCTTAGCATGAAAAATGGGATCTTTAGGGTTAAACCAAGTATCAATCAACCACCAGTAATTCCCCCAAGTTTTATAATTCAAAGGGTCGCTGCCCTCCAATCTTCCGACCACAAGGACCGCATGGCCAGGAACATTGCCCGAACTCCGTTGAAGATAAATTCTTTCAATCCTTTGAGGTAAGCCCTGACACATTAGTTGCAACCCATTTAAAGCCGCATGGGACATGCAATGAGAAGAAACCTTCAACCCGAGAGCAGCGGTCATGACTAGATCCCTAAAGCCATTCGCAAAATCAATAAACTGCTTAGTTCGGTCGGGAGAGGTGCTCAAGTAATGAGAGGTGTCTGAGCCCCATAGCTTGTTGAGCGATAAACCAAATGCCATAGAGCTCTTTTGTTCCAGGTCTCTCATTGCCGCATCTCTTGCAGCACTAAAAGTAGTATCCCAAATATCGGATGAGTTCTGAGGATGGAAATCACCAGATTGCACGATCAAACCGTGTTCAGGCAGGTTATGACTATAGGCTGACAATTTGGAGGTTCTGTAGGCCACTTTTCTCAGCAAGCTTTCCAAGCGCATATCGATCTCTCCATTATTGTTCAATTAAAATCCAGCGCATAGTATATAAATTTTAACCAGATTTCAAGCTAAGAGAATCATTCGGCGACTGACCTTGGTTTAGTAATCGTTCGTCATTTGATCGTTTTGAAGATTGTCCTTATCAATATTAAGTTGTCTGAATGTTAGTAATGCTAATTTTAGTTATTACAGCCTTTAATCAGTATGATCCCGCTAGCGCAGCAGCCTTAAAAGTGCTATTCTTTCGCCCAAATTCAATATATATATCAATCATATATATCTGCACAAAAAACAATCTAACGAGGTGGTTATGGTAAAAAATATAAGCGATATTGATCCAGTCGAAACTCAAGAATGGCTAGATGCGTTGGCATCGGTGGTTCGTGTTGAAGGTTCTGACCGTGCGAAGTTTATTTTAGAGCAATTAGCTGATGTGGCAGAAACGGACGGCTTGAATTTAGGTCAAAGTATGGTCACGCCTTATATCAATACGATTCCTGTCGATAAAGAGCCTGAGTATCCTGGTGATTTAGCCTTAGAAAAACGTATTAATGCCATTACTCGTTGGAATGCGGTTTGTATGGTCTTGCATGCAACGAAGTATGCTGCTGAGTTAGGCGGGCATTTAGCAACATTTGCATCGTCGGCTGTTTTATATGCCGTTGCACAAAATCATTTTTTTAGAGGACCTAACGCGGAGCAAGGTGGCGATTTAGTTTTCTTTCAAGGGCATGCATCACCAGGTATGTATGCGCGATCTTACTTAGAAGGCAGGCTCACTGAAGAGCAGTTAACTTACTTCCGTCGTGAAATCGAACATGATGGTTTAACGTCTTATCCTCATCCTTATCTTATGCCGGACTACTGGCAATTTTCAACGGTGTCGATGGGTTTAGGTCCGCTGCAATCGATTTATCAAGCGCGCTTTTTAAAATATTTAGAAAACCGTGGCTTACAAAAAACAGACCAACGAAAAGTGTGGATGTTTTGTGGTGATGGCGAGATGGACGAGGCAGAGTCAACAGGTGCTTTGCATATTGCACAAAAAGAAGCATTAGATAATTTAATTTTTGTCGTTAATTGTAACTTGCAACGTTTAGACGGACCAGTTCGTGGTAACAGTAGTATTGTTAGTGAACTTGAAGGTGTGTTTAAGGGATCAGGTTGGCGCGTGATTAAAGTCATGTGGGGCGCTGGCTGGGATAAATTGTTTGCAAAAGATAAAACAGGTTTATTGATTAAACGCATGGGCGAATGTGTCGACGGTGATTATCAAATTTATCGTGCACGAAATGGTGCTTATATTCGCGAACATTTCTTTGGCAAATATCCTGAATTATTAGAACTTGTTTCAGATATGTCGGACGATGAAATTTGGGCACTAAAACGTGGCGGCTTTGATTTCAAAAAAGTTTATGCCGCTTACAAAGAAGCTGTGGAAACAACAGGCCAACCTGTTGCGATCTTAGCGCAAAGTATTAAAGGCTATGGTTTGGAGGCTGGAGCGTCTCACAATATTGCACATAATCTTAAAAAATTAACAATGGATCAATTAAAAGATTTCCGTGATCGTTTTCAAATCCCCGTTAATGATAAGGAGATTGAAAAAATACCTTTCTATCGCCCATCAGACGATAGTGAAGAAATTAAATATGTTAAAGAACGTCGCGAAGCTTTGGGTGGCGGTTTGCCTGCAAGGCAATATGATGCTCAGTCATTAAAAGTTCCTGCGTTAGAAGCGTTTAGTACGCAATTGAAAGGAACGGGCGATAGAGAAATTTCAAATACAATGGCATTTGTGCGTGTTTTAAATGTTCTTATGAAAGATAAAGAGTTAGGTAAGCGTGTTGTACCTATTGTTCCCGATGAAGGTCGAACATTTGGTATGGAAGGTATGTTCCGTCAATACGGTATTTATTCACACCTTGGTCAGCTTTATGAGCCAGAAGATAAAGATCAAGTGATGTATTACAAAGAAGCGAAAAATGGTCAGGTGTTGGAAGAAGGCATCAATGAAGCTGGAGCATTTGCTTCGTTCATGGCGGCAGGGACTTCTTATGCTAACAATAATTGCCCTATGATTCCTTTTTATGTTTATTACTCAATGTTTGGTTTCCAACGCGTAGGCGATTTTGCTTGGGCTGCGGGTGATATGCAAGCACAGGGCTTTTTGATTGGCGCTGTATCAGGTCGCACGACATTGGCGGGTGAAGGTTTGCAGCATCAAGATGGCCACAATCAAATCCTTGCAGGCACGGTTCCATGTTGTGTGAGTTACGATCCTTGTTATTCTTATGAGGTTGCCGTGATTATTCGAGATGGCTTACGAAGAATGTACCAGGAAGGCGAAAAAATTTATTATTACATTTCGTTAGGTAATGAAGCTTATGCGCATCCTGATATGCCGGAAGGATCTGAAGAAGCTATTCTTAAAGGCATGTACTTGCTTAAAGAATCTAAAGCAAAAGCCAAATTAAAAGTTCAATTAATAGGTTCAGGAACAATCTTGCGTGAAGTTGAAGCGGCTGCGGAAATGCTGAAGAAAGATCATGGCGTTGATTCTGATGTTTGGAGCGCAACAAGCTTTAATGAATTGTATCGTGAAGGTATGGATACTGATCGCTGGAACATGTTGCATCCTGATAAAAAAGCGAAAGTTAGTTACGTAGAGTCATGCTTGAAAGATCGCGAAGGTCCGGTGATTGCATCAACGGATTATATTAAATTATATGCAGAACAAATTAGAACATTCATTCCTCAGAAATATTATGTTTTAGGAACGGATGGTTTTGGCCGCAGTGATACGCGCGTGCAATTACGCGCGCATTTTGAAGTTGATCGACGTTATGTTGTGGTTGCCGCATTAAAGGCTTTAGCTGATGAAGGTAAAGTGCCTGTGAAAACCGTTGTTGATGCGATTAAGAAATATAAAATCGATTCAGAAAAAATGAATCCACTTCATGCATAAGAGAAGGAGATAATGATGAGTAATATAAAAGAAGTTCTTGTTCCTGATCTTGGTGGTGCAGACGAAGTTGATGTTATTGAGATTGTGGTTAAGCCCGGTGATAAAATCAGTGTTGATGATAGCTTGATTACGCTTGAAAGTGATAAAGCGTCTATGGATATTCCTTCGCCTTTTGCGGGTGTTGTGAAAGAGGTAAAAACTAAAGTCGGCGACAAACTTTCGGAGGGCGATTTAGTTTTAACTATGGAGGTTGAAGGCGAAGCATCGACAGAAAAGCCTGTAGAAGAAAAAGCGGCGGATGATAAACCTAAAGAAGAAGTACAAAGCGCAAGTGTCGAAGAGCATGTGCCTGATCTTGGTACTGATGATGCCGTTGAAGTTATTGAAGTGAATGTTAAAGCAGGTGATCAAATTAATGTTGATGATCCCATCATGACATTAGAGAGCGATAAAGCTTCTATGGATATTCCTGCAGCACATGCAGGTACGATTGAATCGTTAAATGTCAAAGTGGGTGATAAAGTTAAATCAGGTGACTTGATGTTTGTTGTTCAGTCAACAACAGGTGGAACACCAAAACCACAAGCCACTTCTGAAACGGCAAAACCTACCGAAACAAAAGCAGCGGCACCTCAAAAACAACAAACGCCAGCGGTTGATACTTCAGTGACTTATATTAAAGCCAATGCAAGTGTTCACGCAGGACCTTCGGTTCGCCGCTTAGCGAATCAATTAGGTGTTGATTTAACAAAGGTAAAAGCAAGCGGTGAAAAAGGCCGTATTGTCATTGAAGATGTTCACCAGTTTGTCAAGGGTGTTATGCAAGGTGGTGCTGGACAAGGCTCTGGTTTTGATATTGCACCTCCGCCCAAAGTTGATTTCAAAAAATTTGGTAATATCGAAATTAAGCCGCTCTCTAAAATTAAAAAACTTTCTGGAAAGTTTTTACATCGCAACTGGCTAACGATTCCACATATCACACAATTTAATGATGCTGACATTACAGATATGGAAGCTTTCAGAAAAGAAAGCAAAAAAGAAGTTGAAGAAAAGGGTGCAAAATTAACGCCACTTGTTTTTATTATGAAAGCCATGGTTTCAGCCTTGCAAGAGTATCCACAATTTAACTCTTCACTTGATGAGTCGGGTGAAAACCTTATTATGAAACAATATTTTCATATCGGGGTTGCGGTTGATACGCCTAATGGTTTGGTGGTTCCAGTTATTCGTGATGTTGATCAAAAAGGCATTTTAGAATTGTCGATTGAGTTGGGTGAGATGAGTAAAAAAGCGCGAGATGGAAAATTAAAACCTGTTGATATGCAAGGCGGCAGTATTTCTATTTCAAGTTTGGGTGGTATTGGCGGCACAGCTTTTACGCCTATTGTTAACCTTCCTGAAGTTGCTATTTTGGGTGTTTCTCGTTCTGAAATAAAACCCAAATATATTGATGGCGATTTCAAGCCTCGATTAATGTTGCCGCTTTCATTGTCCTATGATCATCGAGTGATTGATGGTGCTGATGGCGCTAGATTTATTATGTACCTTTCAAATTGTTTGTCTGACATACAGAAGCTGTTGGTATTATGAAGAAGGGAATGGCTTGCTTATTAATAGTTATCACGACAATTTTTTTGTCTGCTTGTGGTGTTAATTACCCTAATGATGGATATTATTATAAAGGTGTTCGTACAAGAATCTCTGATGCAATCGTTTTATATCCTATTCCAAATAAAGATAGAAGAGTTTATATTAGTGTCAAAAATAAATCAGGCGTTGCTTCGCTTAATAATGTAAAAAGCATGATTGTAAAAAGATTAAAAGGGTATGGTTATACATTTGTTTCCACGCCATCACGAGCAGCTTATCGTTTATATCTAACCATTATTTATGCAGGCGTTGTAACTATGCAAGAGGCAGCAGATGTTCTAACGCAAGGTTATCGCGGTTCGATTATGCCTTCTGGCGAGCCGATTGTGGGCAAAAAAGTTTATGATGAAACAAGGGTGAGTGATGTAAAAGCTTATATTCTAGTTTCTGATTTGCATATTACATCGACGAATGAAGTAATACAGGGCACAACGGTAACGCCACAATTTAATCAGCGTATTGTAAATACTTATTCGAAATTTTTCTATCTTCCTGTGAGTTTTAATAGTATTCAGCCAGCCTTTAGTATGAGCTTGGCAAATCAGGTCGAAAGAGCTTTTTAAGTTGAGGGGGTAGCCCCCTCAGCTCTACTCAACTAGGAGAAAAATAAAATGACTAATGAAATTAAAGCAGAAGTTGTTGTTTTGGGCGCAGGCCCTGGCGGCTACTCCGCAGCTTTTCGTGCGGCAGATTTAGGCAAAAAAGTTGTACTGATAGATTCAGGGGAATCATTGGGCGGTGTTTGTTTGAATGTAGGTTGTATTCCTTCAAAAGCCTTATTGCACGTTGCAAAAGTTATGAGTGAAGCGGAAGAGCTTGCTGAGTGCGGCGTTGATTTTGGCAATCCTAAAGTTGATATCAAAAAAATCCGTGAGTTTAAATCGGGTGTTGTTGGGCGCTTAACCGGTGGATTAGCGATGCTTGCTAAACAGCGTAAAGTTGAAGTTGTTAAAGGTTATGGTAAGTTTACCGGCCCAAAACAAATCACCGTTGATAGTGGCACGGTTGTTAACTTTGATAATGTGATTATTGCCGCAGGCTCCCACCCAGTGAAATTACCTTTTATTCCTGAAGATCCTCGTATTATGGATTCAACCGGTGCGCTAGAACTTGAAGATCCTAACTGCAACTTGCTAATACTCGGCGGCGGTATTATCGGTCTAGAAATGGCAACAGTTTATAATGCCTTAGGTTCAAAAATATCTGTTGTAGAATTCATGAGTCAGATTATTCCTGGTGTAGATAAAGATATTGTGATGCCTTTGCAAAAACGCATGCAGAAAAAAGGTTTTGAGTTTATGCTTGAAACCAAAGTCACAAAAGTTGAAGCGAAAAAAGACGGCATCTATGTAACTTTTGAAGGAAAAAACGCACCTGAAAAACCTGTAAAATATGATCGTGTACTTGTTGCTGTTGGTCGTGCGCCAAATGGCAAACTAATTGATGCTGAAAAAGCAGGCATTACTGTTGATGAGCGTGGCTTTATTCCCGTTGATAAACAGATGCGTACCAATGTCGAGCATATTTTTGCAATCGGTGATATTGTTGGCAACCCTATGCTTGCGCACAAAGCGGTTCATGAAGCGCATGTTGCAGCTGAAGTGGTTGCAGGTGAAAAACATTTCTTTGATCCGCGTTGTATTCCTTCAGTTGCGTATACTGATCCAGAAATTGCATGGGCTGGTCTTACTGAAAAAGAAGCGAAAGAACAAGGTGTTGACTATGGTAAGGGTGTGTTCCCATGGTTAGCAAGCGGCCGCTCATTAGCTCAAGGTCGCGACGAAGGTTTAACCAAAGTTTTATTCGACAATAAAACTAATCAAATTATTGGTGCAAGTATTGTCGGTCCAGGCGCAGGCGAGTTAATTGCAGAAGTTGCGCTTGCAATAGAAATGGGTTGTGATGCAGAAGATATTGCATTAACGATTCACCCGCACCCAACGGTTTCAGAAAGTATTGGTCTTGCAACAGAGATGTTCACAGGTTCAATTACGGATTTGATGCCGCCGAGAAAGCGTAAGAAATAATCGTGAACTTAAGATGGCGAGGACTTTATACAACTAAATATCTAAATCAGGAAATGTATATCCTTTTGATAAATAATTATGTGTATGCTATGCCGTTTGTTAGAAAAGATAAAAATACACTTTTTCTTAAAACCATTTTTCCTCATCGCAAGTTAATGAGGAAATACTTAGGGGGTAGAGGGCATGAAGAAACAAAAAAATGATAAACTTGATATTAAGCTTGATCCAGAAGAGCAGGAGCTTTCTGATGAGCTCGACCGCGCTATTGATGACGGGACATTAAAAAGTATTGAGGGTCTTGCGGAAGAAATTGAGCTAGCAAAGGAGGCGGCTGCTGATTATTTTCGTAAAGATGCTAGAGTGAATATTCGAATTTCAAGTAATGATCTGGTTAAGTTAAAGCAAAAAGCAGCTTACGAGGGCATGCCTTATCAGACGCTCATTGCTAGTATTTTACATAAGTATGCGGCAGGACATCTTGGAAAGCATAAGCGCTGAATTTTGAAGGCTAAAGAAACCACTCTTTGCGCAGGGTGGCTTCTACAGCGCAAGCAAAAAATCCCGCCATCAGATCTAGAAAAGTCTTGAAAATATATTCCCAAAATAAAATAAGAAAAACATTTGTTATAAATAAGGAGAGTTAAATGGTAGATGATGCTTTGATTATTGGGGCGGGTCCCTCGGGCCTTGTGGCAGCAAAAGAGTTAAAAGCCGAAGGTTTTGAGCCAACCGTTTTAGAGAAGTCTTCTGATCTTTAATGGTGCAATAATGTCGGATATAAAGTTTTATAAAGCCAAGCTTGATGATTTAAATGCAATTGTAATCATTGAAAAAAATATTCATTTGCATCCTTGGTCAAAACAGCAATTTATTGATGCGCTCAATGCGGGCGATTTTATTTTTTCACTAAAGTCCCAGTCAAATTTGATCGCTTATGCTGTGCTAAAGCCTATTCTTGATGAAATTGAATTGCTTAATATTGCAGTTGCAAAAGAATATCAAGGTCGAGGCTATGGAAATGTACTCTTAGAAAAGCTTATTCAAAAGCTATCTAAGCAAGATTATAAAAAAATATTACTTGAGGTGCGGGAGTCAAATGCAAGGGCTATCAGTTTATATATGAATTGTCATTTTAAGGAAACAGGAAAAAGGAAGGGTTATTATCCGTGCGATGATGGAAAAGAAGATGCGATCTTATTTGAGTTAATGTTAGAGTAAGTTGGCGGGTTCTTTTGCACAGCAAAAAATCCCGCCGAATAGAACTAAGATCTAAAATAAGCAGCGCCACGCCCTGAAAAAACAAGAATCATAGCAATAAGCACCAACACTAAATTAACAAGGCCAATGATCACGGGAAGCAAACCTTGTGTTTCCATCGCTGTAGTAAAGCCAAGAATCCACCCAATAACACCCAAGATAAAAAGAATCAAATAAACAATACGCGCCCAATTACGGCCGCGGCCAATCTTGAATATAAAAAACCAATTAATAAGTGCGACAATGATAATAGCGATGATTCCACCAGCAGGGCTCATTTGTTGGGCTGGCATACCTTGAGCGGCGCTTTGACTAAAGATGGCGATCAGTCCGCCAATAATGCCTAGGATTAGGGCGATATAAAGTAAAAATACAGCGGTAGAGACTGATTTAGGTTTATCCATGAGTATCTAGTTCCTTTGAAAAAGTTTATCAACCCATCTATATTCATTTATGATGAAGTCTTTGTCAGGTCAGGTAAAAAGCTAAGCCTTTGATTGTTTGCACAAATACTTGACTATTTTACAGGCTGCTATACTATTGCGCCTTCAATGAAAAGTTTGAGATTTCCATGAGTGAAGCATTATTAAAACAAGTCAACAAGCGACGTACGTTTGCGATTATTTCGCATCCTGATGCGGGTAAAACGACGCTTACAGAAAAGCTTTTACTTTTTGGTGGCGCGATTCAAACAGCGGGAACCGTTAAGGGGCGCAAAGCCTCCAAGCATGCAACCTCAGATTGGATGGAGCTAGAAAAGCAACGCGGCATTTCTGTGACTACATCTGTTATGCAATTTCCTTATAAAGATCGTGTTATTAATTTACTCGATACACCGGGCCATGGTGATTTTTCTGAAGATACTTATCGTACATTAACCGCGGTAGATTCTGCGCTCATGGTGATTGATGCCGCGAAAGGTGTTGAGGATCGTACAATTAAATTATTAGAAGTTTGTCGATTGCGCAATACGCCAATCATGACATTCATTAATAAAATGGATAGAGAAACTCGAGATCCGATTGAATTGCTCGATGAAATTGAGTCGGTATTAAATATCGAATGCGCACCGATTGTTTGGCCGATTGGCATGGGTAAGGCATTCAAAGGTATTTATCATATTTATAATGACTATATTGTTTTATACACGCCGGGTAAGGGTGATAAAATTCAAGAGAGTCAAATCATTGAAGGCATAGATAATCCTGAGTTGGATAAACTTTTAGGAATGCAAGCGCAAGAGTTGCGAGATGAAATCGAATTAGTGAAAGGTGCAAGCCATGTTTTTAATAAAGAAGATTATTTAGCCGGAAAACAAACGCCCGTTTTGTTTGGTTCAGCCATTAATAATTTTGGTATTCGTGAATTATTAAATGAATTTGTGGAATATGCACCTATTCCTCAGTCGCGTGATGCAGGATCACGTGAAGTCTTGCCAAGTGAAGATAAATTCACGGGTTTCGTTTTCAAAATCCAAGCCAATATGGATCCAAAGCATCGCGATCGTATTGCTTTTATGCGCGTATGTTCAGGCCATTATACAAAAGGCATTAAAGTTAAGCATAACCGTATAGGCAAGGATATTAAGATAGATAAAGCTTTAACGTTTATGGCGAGCGATAGAGAGCAAGCAGAAGAGGCATGGCCCGGTGATATAATTGGTATCCATAACCATGGCGGCATTCAAATTGGCGATACTTTTTCAAAAGGTGAGAAATTAAAATTCACGGGTATTCCACATTTCGCACCAGAATTATTTCGTTTGGTTCGCTTAAAAGATCCCTTGAAAATGAAAGCGCTTCAAAAAGGCTTGATCGAATTATCAGAAGAAGGTGCAACACAAGTCTTCAGGCCGCTTGCCAATAACTATTTAATTTTAGGCGCTGTCGGTATTTTGCAATTTGATGTGGTTGCACATCGTTTGAAAAATGAATACAAAGTCGAATGTGTCTATGAAAATATTAATGTCGCAACCGCACGCTGGGTTGAAAGCACAGACAAAAAACGTTTCGAAGAATTTAAAAAGAAAGCGCACGACCATCTTGCGTTAGATGGCGGCGACCACTTAACTTACCTCGCACCTACACGCGTTAACCTTAATTTAGCCATAGAAAAATGGCCTGAAATCGATTTTTTTGCAACACGCGAGCATTAGGGTATTTCCGATGGTGGGATAACTCGCTGCGCTCGCGAACCCACCCTACACAGAAAGGTTTTGTCTTGCATTGAAATTACTCTAGTAGGGTGGCTTCTTTTGCGCAGCAAAAAATGCCACCATCGGGTGG